>Ga0226835_1000015_pt1 | contig 449244 bp, 351 predicted proteins | sample LAC_MetaG_1_FD_163627 | JGI IMG/M metagenome (GOLD analysis project Ga0226835, IMG submission 163627) | Anaerobic ammonium oxidizing microbial communities from anammox membrane bioreactor (MBR) in UC Berkley, California, United States -... | ecosystem: Engineered > Bioreactor > Anaerobic >... | reverse complement strand
GTCATGGCGGTGGGGGTACACCCGGCTCCATCTCGAACCCGGTCGTTAAGCCCACCCGCGCCGATGGTACTGGGGGGGTAGCCCCCTGGGAGAGTAGGTCGCCGCCAACGCCCTGGCCTGTTGTTTTGTTTCCTCCTCCGTGATTGTTCGCCCGGCAATCGCCGCCGAATTCTACCCGTGATCGCTGTCCTCTGCCGAGCGCCCTCTGCTTCCTGCAACCGCACTCCACGCGATTCGCTTCTACGGAGCCGCACACCATGCTGACGCGGGCGCAAGCGTCGCCTTTCGCATCTCGGCACGTTGTGGTATCTTTGCTCACGAAATGCCTGATCCCGTGACGGTTTGACACCAGTTGGCCTTTATGCTAACCTCTGAAGCACTTGTTCTAATCAGAACAATTAGCGCGAAGCCAACTGTGTAGTAGGGAGCTTATTACTGTGCCATCAGACTTCGCCCCCATGGTTTCGCTGTTGGTCCTCGCTATCGCTGCCGGCATTCTCATCGTTTTTATGTCGCGCCTGTTGGGGCCTTTCCGCCCAACGGCGCGCAAGCTGGCCCCCTATGAAAGCGGTATGCAGCCCTACGGAGAGGCGATCCGGCGCATTCCCGTGCGGTTCTACAGGGTTGCGGTGCTCTTCATCCTGTTCGACATCGAAGTGATCTTCTTCCTGCCCTGGGCGGTGGTGTTCCGTGATTATGGCCTTTATGGCCTGGCGGTGATGGGCGCGTTCTTCTTCGTGCTGACGGTGGGCTTTGTGTACGAGTGGAAGGTTGGAGGGTTGGAATGGGAGTGACATCGAAGCTGGGTGACCTGGGAATCGTCACTGTCCGCCTTGAAGACGCCGTGAACTGGGCGCGGACGCGAGCCATGTGGCCGATGTTGTTCGGCCTGGCCTGCTGCGCCATCGAGATGATGAGCACCCAGGCGTCCGTCTACGATCTTTCACGGTTCGGGATGGAGCTTATGCGGCCCAGCCCCCGCCAGAGCGACCTGATGATCGTGGCGGGCCGCGTGTCGCGCAAGATGGCGCCGGTGCTGCGCCAACTGTACGATCAGATGCCCGATCCCAAGTGGGTGCTCAGCATGGGCGATTGCGCCTCTTGCGGCGGGGTCTACAACAATTACGCCATCGTACAGGGCGTGGACGAGATCGTGCCCGTTGACGTGTATGTGGCCGGCTGCCCGCCCCGGCCAGAGCAACTGATTCACGGCATCATCACGCTGCATGAACGTGTAAAGCAGGAACGGATAACCGACTGGGCGTAAGGGCGTTCCCCGAAACCTGGTTGGCGGCGAGGGAGAGAGTTGGCGACTATGCTGGATCCGGTTGAAGCTTTGACCAGCGCGTTTCCGCAGGCGATGGAAGACACGTATGAGTTTCGCGGCGAGATCACGGTGATTGTCGCTGCGGAAAACATTGTCGAGGTGTGTCGCCACTGCCGCGATACCAAGGGGCTGGAGTATAATTTCCTGTCCGACGTGGCCGGGGTGGACTACTACCCGCAGGAGCCGCGCTTCGCCGTGTCGTATCATCTGTACTCAATGGTCCACAACCGGTCACTGCGGCTGAAAGTTTTCCTGCCCGGCGACGAGCCGGAGCTGCCAAGCGTGACGGAAGTGTTCCCGGCGGCGAACTGGTCGGAGCGAGAAATCTACGATCTGTTTGGCGTTGTGTTCACCGGGCACCCTGACCTGCGGCGCATTCTGATGCCGGACGGATGGGATGGGCACCCGCTGCGGAAGGACTACCCGCTCGGCTATGAGACGGTGCTGTTCTCCTTCAACTTCGATGAGATAGACAAGCACAAGCCATATGCCCGCGAGTAGGGCAGCAGCCTTTGATGGTTGGAGCGAGGGTGAATGAGCGGTCTACAAGACAGCGTGTGGGCAGGCGATATTCAGCAGCTCAAGGGGCTGGTCTCTGAACGTGCGCTCAATGGCGAGACGATTGTCCTCAACATGGGGCCGCAGCATCCCAGCACGCATGGCGTGCTGCGCCTGATGCTGGAGCTTGACGGCGAGACGGTCGTCACCTGTGTGCCGGATATCGGGTATCTGCATACGGGCATTGAGAAGAACATGGAGGCCAAGCAGTACGAGAAGTCAATCACGATGACTGATCGTATGGACTACCTGAACCCCATGGGCAACAATCTGGCCTACTGCCTGGCCATCGAGAAGATCATTGATCTTGATGTGCCCCTCAGGGCGCAGTATCTGCGCGTGCTGCTGACCGAGCTGACGCGCATCAACAGCCATCTGGTGTGGCTGGGCACCCACGCGCTCGACATCGGCGCGATGAGCGTGTTCCTGTACTGTTTCCGCGAGCGCGAGAAGCTGCAGGACATCTTTGAGATCGTCTCCGGCCAGCGCATGATGACGACCTACTTCCGGCCCGGAGGGCTGTGGCGCGACGTGCCGGAAGAGTTTGAGCCAGCGGTGCGCGACTTCATCAGCTACTTCCCGGCGCGGATTGAGGACTATGAGCGCTTGCTGACGGACAATCCGCTGTGGCTTGACCGCACGCAGGGCATCGGGTTTCTGTCGGCGCAGGATGCTGTCGCCCTCGGTTGCACCGGCCCGACGCTGCGCGGGTCGGGCATCAACTGGGACATTCGCAAGGCCCTACCCTACAGCAGCTATGAGCACTTCGAGTTCGACGTGCCGCTCGGCCAGCATGGCGACGTGTACGATCGCTACCTGATCCGCGTCGAAGAGATGCGCCAGAGCCTGCGCATTGTGCAGCAAGCGCTGGACAGTCTGCCGGACGGCCCGTTCCGCTCCAACAATCGCAAGTATGTCCCGCCGCCGCGCTCCGAGCTGGGCACGAGCATGGAGGCGCTCATCCATCACTTCAAGCTGTGGACGGAGGGCTTCCGCCCGCCCGAAGGAGAAGTCTACGTGCGCGTCGAGAGTCCGCGCGGCGAATTGGGCTGCTACCTGATCAGCGATGGCAGCCCGAAGCCCTGGCGCGTGCACTTCCGCACGCCGAGCTTCATCCACCTGAGCGCGCTGCCCCACCTGGCGAAGGGGTACCTCATCGCCGACCTGGTGGGCATCATCGGTACGATTGATATTGTGCTGGGCGACGCCGACCGCTGAGGGCCGGCCCGGACTGGCGAGCACCAAGACGGGAGAAGTGGCGTGCTGGCTGAGAAACATGCTGAGCGCATCGAGAAGATCTTCGCCAAGTATCCAGACAAGCGCTCTGGGGTGATGGCGCTGCTCTACCTGGCGCAGGAAGAATATGGCTGGCTCTCGGAGGAAGTGCTGCGCGAGGTTGCCGAGCTGTGCGATATAGACCCGACCCAGGTGCGGTCCATCGCCGGCTTTTATACGATGTACTCCGAGAAGCCCAAGGGGAAGTTCTGGCTGCAGGTGTGCACGGATCTGCCGTGCGCGCTGCGCGGGGCTGACGAGTTCTTCAGCGGGCTGTGCGCGTACCTGGGGTTGGGCGAGCGCGGCGGGACCACGGAAGATGGCCTGTTCACCGTCGAGCCGGTGATGTGCCTGGCCGCCTGCGACAAAGCGCCCATGCTTCAGTGCAATTTCCACTATCACGAGAACCTGGACCTGGAGAAGGTCAAGATGCTCGTCGAGCAGTGGCGCGCTGAAGCCGGCCAAGGCGATGGGGCCGTTGGATGACGCGGGCCGATGGTCGCGGGGGACGAGCTCGACCTGGTGGCGCTGTGCGCCGCCGACTATGAAAGCGTGCTCGCGCTCTGGCGGCAGGCCGGGCTGCACATTCGCCCGACGGGGCGCGACAGCGCAGAGCAGTTCGCCCGACAGATCGCCGGGGGCACGCAGACAGTGCTGGGCCTGCGCGCCGCAGAGACGCTCGTCGCGGTGGTTGTGGTGACGCATGACGGGCGGAAGGGGTGGGTCAATCGGCTGGCAGTTCACCCGGACTTCCAGCGGCGCGGTGCCGGCAAGCGTCTCATTGCCGAAGCGGAGCGCCTGTTGCATGAACGGGGAATTGGGATCGTCGCGGCGCTGATCGAAGACTGGAATGCTCCGAGCATGGCGCTGTTTCAAGGGGCCGGCTATACGCTGCATCCGGACATTCATTACCTGACCAAGCGCGACAATGACGAGGTCTGAACAGGGTGCCGGGAGCATGGCTGCTGGCTGACGCAAAAGATCCGCACAGGAATGGGGTTCTGAAGACAATGACACACATTCTGCTGCGCAACCGAGACATAGCCGATATCTGGCAGTTTGATACCTACGTAGCGAATGGCGGTTATGACGCTCTCAAGCGCGCGGTCAATGACCTGTCGCCTGACGAAGTGATCCAGATCGTCTCGGCGGCCAATCTGCGCGGGCGCGGCGGGGCAGGCTTCCCGACCGGGCGCAAATGGTCGTTCATCCCCAAAGATGCACCGGTGAAGTACGTGACGGTCAACGCCGACGAGAGCGAGCCGGGCACTTTCAAAGACCGCGAGCTGCTGGAGAAAAACCCGCACCAGGTGATCGAAGGCGCGTTGATCGCGGCCTATGCGATCCAGGCGACGGCGGTCTACATCTACTGTCGCGGTGAGTTCTGGGATCTGGCGCTCGCGCTGGAGGAACGCATCGAGGAAGCGCGCCAGGCTAACCTGGCTGGCGAGGACATCCTCGGCAGCGGGTGGAGCTGCCCGGTGTACGTGCACCTGGGCGCCGGCGCGTACATCTGCGGCGAGGAGAGCGCGCTGCTCAACAGCGTGCAGGGGGTGCTCGGCCAGCCGCGCGTGCGCCCGCCGTTCCCGGCGCAAGTTGGCGGCGGGCTGTACTACGCCCCGACGGTGGTCAATAACGTCGAGACGCTGGCCAACGCGCCCTGGATCATCCTCAACGGCGCGGATGCTTACAAGGCCATCGGCACGCCGGAAAGCCCCGGCCCGAAGATCTTCTGCATGAGTGGGCATGTGGAGCGCCCCGGCAATTACGAGCTGCCGCTGGGCATCACTTTCCGCGAGCTGATTTACGACCAGGCAGGTGGAATTCCCAACGGCAAGAAGCTCAAGGGCATCCTGCCGTCGGGGGCCAGCGGCCCGGTGCTGCGCGCCACTGAGGAAGTGCTCGACGCGCCGCTGACCTATGAGAGCGTTGCGGCGCTGGGCAGCACGCTGGGGTCGGCGTCGTTCATCCTGATGGACGAAGACACGGATATGGTGTGGGCCGCCGCCAAGATGACGCACTTTTTCCGGCATGAAAGCTGTGGCAAGTGCACGCCCTGCCGCGAAGGGACGTACTGGCTCGACACGATCTACGAGCGCATTCTGCGCGGCGAAGGGACAGCGCGTGATCTGGAGCTGCTGGAGAAAGTGCCGCAGCAGATCATGGGGCTGGTGCTGTGCGCCCTGGGCGATTTCGCCTGCAACCCCGTGCTGAGCACGGTGCGGCAGTTCCGTGACGAGTACGAGCAGTATATCGGCCTGGCGGAACCTGTCGCGGCGGAAGCGTGACCGCCAGGCTTCGGGAGGAGTCTGGCTCATGGGACAAGGGAGTACGGGCCGCGCGCAGCCCACGCGCCGCTCGCAAATCGCTGTGCTGTCGTGGCTGATCCATGCCAACCCGGACGCGCCCGTCCACTACCTGCTGCGCGGCGAAGAATGGCTGGCCGGCGGACAACTACAGAACGCCAGGAAGGACTTCGCGCGGGCGCGGGCATTGGCCGCTCAGGCTTACCAGGGGAGCGCCTGGGGCTATATTTACCAGTCGTACATAGATCGGGCTGATGCCGGGCTGCGCCAGTGCGACCCGGCCTCATCAGACCCGCGCATATGAAAACTCTGGCTCTTGAGGAGCGACATGACCGAAACGATCACAATCATCATTGACGGTCAGGACTACCAGGTTCCGAGAGGGATGAACCTGGTTGACGCGGCGAAAATGCACGGGGTTGACATCCCTGTGTTCTGCCACCATCCCAAGCTGGAACCGGTAGGCATGTGCCGGATGTGCCTCGTCGAGCTAGGCTCGCTCGCCGTCAACCGCGAAACCGGCCAGCCGGAGCGCGACGAGAATGGGCAGCCGGTTGTGCGCTGGTTCCCCAAGCTGCAGACCGCCTGCACGCAGGAAGCCAGCCCGGGCATGGCCGTGCGCACAGATTCGGCGGCGGTGGCCCAGGCGCGCTACAACGTTCTGGAGTTTCTGCTGACCAGCCACCCGCTGGACTGCCCGATCTGTGACAAGGGCGGCGAGTGCCCGCTGCAAGAGCTGACGATGGCGTATGGTCCGGGCCAGTCGCGCTTCATTTACGATGACAAGATGCACCTGGCCAAGCAGATTCCGCTGGGCGACCTGATCTGCCTGGACCGCGAGCGCTGCATTCAGTGCGCGCGGTGCATTCGCTTCTGCGACGAGATCGTGGGCGATGAAGTGCTGGCCTTCCACGAGCGTGGCCGGCGCTTGCAGATCATCACCATCAGCGATCCACCCTTCGATACGAAGTTCAGCGGCAACACAACCGACATTTGCCCGGTGGGCGCGCTGACGACGGTTGACTTCCGCTTCGGCGCGCGCCCCTGGGAACTGGACGAGGTGGCGAGCATCTGCCCACACTGCCCGGTGGGATGCAACATCAGCGCTAGCACGCGGCTCGACCGCGACTTCGGCGGCAGGAAGATGATCAAGCGCATCATGCCGCGCCAGAATGAGGCCGTCAACGAGATCTGGATCTGCGATAAAGGACGCTTTGGACATCATCACAGCCGGTCTGAAGAGCGGCTGACGCAGCCGATGATCCGCCGCGACGAGGAGTGGGTCCCCATCACATGGGAGACGGCATACCGCGAGATCGCCGCGCAGCTTGCGCGTCACGGGCGGGAGTCTGGCTTCCTGGCGGGGGCCAGCCTGTCGAACGAAGACCTGTGGGAGCTGCGCAAACTCGCCCGGCTGACGCATGCCGACTGCTCGCTGGGAGTGTGGCCGGCGACGATGGGCGGCATCGAGCAGGTCACCCAGGTGGGGGTCGGCGTAGGCACCCGCCTGCAAGACCTCGGCCCGGACAGCGCCATCCTGGTGATCGCGTCCGACCTGGACGAAGAGGCGCCGATCTGGTGGCTGCAGGTCAAGCAGGCCGCCGATCGTGGGGCGAAGGTGGTCGCCGCCAACGGGCGGGCAACCAAGCTCGACCAGTACGCGACGGTGGCGCTGCGCTACCCGTATGGCGAAGCGGTGGCCGCGCTCAACAGCTTTGCCGTCATCGCCCGGCGCAGCAATGCCATTGACGAAGCGTTCGTCGCGGCACGGGCCGAGGGGTTCGCCGAGTTCGACGCCAGCCTGAAGGGAGCGCGCGTCCCCAAACCCTACGCGGAGGCCGCGCAGGCTTTGTTGGGTGCGAAGGACCTGGTGGTGTTCGTCGGCGGCGAAGGCGTGACGCTGGCGCAGCACGGCGAGCTGATGCAGGCGGCGGCCAACCTGCTGATCCTCACGGGGCACGCCGGGCGCGCCAATAACGGCCTGATCCCGGTGTGGCCCGGCGCGAACATGCAGGGCGCGCTGGATATGGGCTTCGGCCCCCAGGCGACCCATGACTTGATCGCGCAGCGACCCGCCATGTGGATCATCGCCGAGGCCGATCCGGTGGCCGAAGACGCGCGGATGGCCGAGGTACTGGTGGGCGCGGAGTTCGTGGCGCTGGCGACGCAGTTCATGACGCCTACCGCGGAGAAAGCGCACGTGCTCCTGCCCGTGCAGAGCTTCGCCGAGCGCGAGGGCACCTTCACCAACGGCCTGCGCCGCGTGCAGCGCTTCTATATGGCGCAGACACCGCTGGAGGGCACGCTGCCTGCGTGGAAGGTATTCGCTCACATCAGTTCGTCCATGCCCGGTGGGGCAAAGCCACGTATCGCGCCCGGCCTGGTCATGCGCGATATCACGCAGCACGTGCTGCGCTATGCCGAGATGAGCTATCCCAACCTGGCGCATGTCGAGCCGCAATTCCCCCTGGTGGGCGGCGAGGATATGTACTACGGCGGGACAGCCTACTCTAATCATGGTGGGCTGGGCGTGCAGTGGGCGACGAACGCCGAGAAGGAGAAGTACAGCCTGGCGGTGCGGCCCGTAGATGTGGCCCGGCCCAGGCTCGACGGATTGGCAGTGGTACCGGTGCGTCTGCTGTACGACCGGGAGCCGTTGTTCGCGCCGAGCAGTATCATGCATCAGCGAGTGCCTGCGCCGTATGTGGAGCTGAATGTGAGGGACGCCGAGGCGCTGGGCATTGCCGAGGGCGATGCGGTGATGCTGACGGCGGATGACGTGCAGATGGCTGCCGAAGCCCGCGTCAACAGCCACGCTCCGGCAGGCACTGTTCTCGTCCCGCAGCGTCTGGGCGCGACGCCCATTCCGGCCACGCTGGTCGAGTGCGTCGTGCAGAAGATGGAGGGATAGTCCCGCGATGTTTGGCCCGGGAGAATCAAGCGTTGTAATAGAGTGCGCCGGTCAGAGCACGTGCACGGTGATTCACTCGATATTGACGAGCCTGATCCTGTTCTCCGTTTTGATTGTCGGTTTTGCCTATACGACTGTCCTTGAGCGGCGCTTTCTGGCGTTTCTCCAGGCGCGCGTGGGGCCGAACCGGACGGGGCCATACGGCCTGCTCCAGCCTGTTGCCGATGGGGTCAAGCTCATCTTCAAGGAGGACATCACGCCAGCCCGCGCGGAGAAGATCGTCTTCTGGGCTGCGCCAGTGATCAAGACTGTGCCGGCGCTGATCGTGCTGGCCGTGGTGCCCTTCGGCCCGAAGATCGCCGTGCCCTGGTTCGACGGCAAGTGGTACCGCCTGTCGCAAGGGCTGATTGATGTCAACGTGGGCGTGCTGTGGCTGCTAGGGATCACCAGCATTGGCATCTATGGAGTTGTGCTGGCTGGCTGGTCGAGCAACAACAAGTACGCGATGCTGGGCGGACTGCGCTCGTCGGCGCAGATGGTCAGCTACGAGCTGAGCATGGGCCTGGCGATGGTCGTGCCAGTGATGCTGGCTGGCTCGATGAGCGTCGGTGACATCATAGATGCCCAAAACGATGCGCCTATCCTGGGCTGGTTCGTCTTTCAGAACCCGATGGCGGCGGCGATCATGGCGATTGCGCTGCTGGCGGAAGTGAACCGTGCGCCATTTGACATGCCCGAAGCCGAGCAGGAGCTGACCGCTGGCTATCACTCGGAATACAGCGGCATGAAGTTCGCCATGTTCTACCTGGCTGAGTACATTGGCATGATCGCAGTGAGCACAGTGGGCGCGGCCATGTACTTCGGTGGCTATCACTTCGCCTATGTGGACCAAGCGCCGCTGCTTGGCCCGGTGGTGTTCGGCCTGAAAGTGGTCGCTCTGCTGGTGGTCATGATCTGGGTGCGCGGCACGCTGCCCCGCATCCGCTACGACCGCCTGATGGCCTTCGGCTGGAAGGTGATGCTGCCCTTCGCGCTGGTGGCCGTCGCCTGGTCGGCGGTTGCTGTGGTGCTGGATGAGGAAGTTGGCGGCCCGGCCAAGCTGATCATGGCCGTGATCGCCTGGGGGCTGTTCCTCGCGGGCGCATCGTTCTGGCTGGGGCGGGTGGGCCGCAAGTCGGAGCCGGCGAGCGCGGCGCGTGTCGAAGTGGTCTCGCTTTCCGGGGGATCCGGGAGGATGCTGGGCGTGCCCTCGGCCCTGGCGCGCGCTGTCTCTGGCAGAGGCGGCAGCGCAGAGAGCGAACAGCCGCGTTCGGGCGGGAAGAGACCGGGTTAGGGGTACGAGTTTGAGTCAGGGGAGTAATGTATGAATCTGGTACGCGGGTTTGTCACGACGTTCAAACACGTGCTTGAGGGGCCGGTCACGATCCAGTACCCGGAACAGGAGCGTCCCTTGCGCGAGCGCTTCAAGGGACGCCACGCGCTCAAACGCTACGACAACGGGCTGGAGAAATGTATCGGCTGCGCGCTGTGCGCTGCGGCGTGTCCGGCGGACGCCATCTGGGTAGAGGCGGCTGAGAACACCGATGAGGAGCGTTACAGCCCCGGCGAACGCTACGCCAAGACTTACGAGATCAACATGCTGCGCTGCATCTTCTGCGGCTACTGTGAAGATGCCTGTCCCACCGAGGCGATTGTGCTGGAGCACGAATACCGTTTGAGCTTCTCCGACCGCCGCGATGCGATCTATGTCAAGGCGATGCTGCTCGATCCGCTGCCACCGGGAGTAGAAGGCACGCCGCGTCGGACGGAGCCGGGTCAGTTCACGCGCTCGATCCCGGTGATGGAGAATCCGAAATAGCGTGTGCGACGGGGTGAGGCCTTATGCGCGCTTGGCGTCGTTTTTGTCTTGCGCTACACTGCAACGCAGCAGTGGGGGGCGGGGCAGGTAGCCGGGCGCGGGCGGTCGAACGAATCAGGACGGCAGGATTATGGAGCTGACGTTATTCATCATTGTAGGGGCGATTGCGCTGATTTCTGCGGCGCTGATGCTGATCGGCGAGAACGCGGTCTACAGCGCGCTGTTCTTGATTCTCAATCTCCTGTGCATCGCCTTTCTGTTCCTGATGCTCAGCGCGCCCTTTCTGGCGATGGTGCAGATCACGGTCTATACGGGCGCGATCATGGTGCTCTTCCTGTTCGTGATCATGCTCCTGGGCGCGGAGCGGATCGTGCCAACAGTGCAGTCGCGCTTCCGTTGGCTGGCCCCGGCAGTGGTGATCATGGCTCTGGTGTTCCTGGTCACGGTCAGCGTGGCCCTGATCAACGGAGAGATCACCAAGACGGAGCCGCGCAAAGCTGAGCCACAGGTGCGCGTGGTGCATGCGCTCGATGGCCTGGCGAGCCTGGATATGTACCTGGACGGCGAGCCGGTGGCGCAGGATGTGCAGTTCAGCGCCGTCACTGGTTTTGCGCCCTGGCGTGCGGGTGAGTATGAGCTTACCATCTTCGAGGCAGGGGCCGATCCGGCGAGCGCAGATGCGCTGCTTGACCAGCCGGTGACGATTGAGCGCGGCAAGGCATACTCGCTGACGGCGATTGGCCGGGTTGGGGCGCCGGGGGCGCGCCTGGTAGCCGCCACCCATACCCTCGACTTCAGCGACAAGAAGGACGGGCTGCGCCTGGTCGTGGTCAACGCTCTGCCTGGCCGGGCGTCCGTTGACGTGCGCGATGAGGTTTACGACGAGGTGCTCGTCAGCGCGCTGGCCTACGGCGAGGCGCACGAGTTCGAGCTGTCGAAGGGCGAGCGCGATGTGGCGCTCTATACCACCGGCAGCCAGCGAACGCCCGTATCCGAGCTGCCCAAACAGGCGCTGGACGCGAACACGCTGGTGCTGTGGGTCTTCGCCGAACAACGCCAGCCGGACAATTCCTTCACCGATGTGGTGATCAGCCTGCAGGACAAGGCACCCACGTCATTTGGCAGCCCCACCCACATTGGGCGGCTGCTGTTCACGGATTACGTGCTGCCCTTCGAGCTTGTGGCATTGCTGCTGCTCGTGGCCATGATCGGCGCCATTGTGCTGACGCACGATAGCCAGGCACCGCGCCAGACGGTCGAGCGCCGCCTGGCGAATCCGCCGCCCGGTCTTGAGCAATCTGCCCCTGGCGAGACCGGGGATTAGCGAACACAGCCCACACGGATACCTGAGGGGGACAACTACATGGGATCCTCGGAAGTAGCGGTTGAGCTATACGTGCTGTTGAGCGCCGTGCTGTTCATCATGGGGGCGATGGGCGTGGTGCTGCGCCGCAACGCCATCCTGGTCTTCATGTCAGTTGAGCTTATGCTGAACGCGGCGAACCTGGCGCTGGCCGCTTTCGCGCGCCAGTGGGCGAGCGGCTCTGGGCACCTGGTGGTGTTCTTCGTCATGACGGTGGCCGCCGCCGAGGTGGCGGTGGGGCTGGCTTTGATCGTGACGATCTTCCGCACCAAGAAGAGCATTGATATTGACACTGTGCACATGTTCAAGGGATAGGCCGTTGGGGCTAACCGTGCCTGGCCTGGCTCAACACGGCGCAGAGGCCCAAAGGAACGCGCATGGACAACTTCTTTGACCTGGTACCGCTGGTTGTCATGATCCCGCTGGTGGGGCTGCTGATCAACCTGTTTGCAGGCCGACAGCTTGGCGAGCGCGGCGTCAGCATCGTGGCGGTTGGGGCCAGCGGGATGTCGTTTGTGATCGCGGTGCTGCTGTGGATCGCGCAGGTCAACACCGGCTATGAAGCAGCGGTGATTGACATGCCCATCCTCTCCGACTGGATCGTGATTCCGTCGGCCAACGTGACCATCCCCTGGGCTTTCCGCGTGGACACGCTGAGCGTGACGATGATGCTGGTGGTGACGGGCGTTGGCACGCTGATCCACATTTACGCTGTGGGTTACATGCATGGCGACGAGCGTTTTCCGCGCTTCTTCGTGTACATGAACCTGTTCCTGGTCTTCATGCTCATTCTGGTCACGGGCAACAACTTCCTGATGATGTTCGTTGGCTGGGAGGGCGTGGGCCTGTGCTCGTACCTGCTGATCGGCTTCTGGTTCGACAAGCCTGGCGGAGTCGGCTGGAAGAACAGCGACGCGGCGCGCAAAGCGCTCATCGTCAACCGTGTGGGCGATTTCGGGCTGGTCCTGGGGGTGCTGATCACTTTCTGGACGTTCGGCACACTGGACTACTACCGCGAGGGCGAAGCGCCCATCGCGCATCACGCCGCGACGGATGCAGAAGCGCCCCTGTTCGCCCCAACACTGCCCGGCGAAGAGGAGACGCACGCGGTCTCCGGGCCGCTGGGCGTGTTCAACCAGGCTGAGCTGTGGCTGGAAGAGGGCGGGCACCAGGTCAACTTCGGCATGGTTTCGCTGAGCTTCGAGACGACGCTCACGGTGATCACGCTGTTGTTCCTGCTGGGCGTGACGGGCAAGAGCGCGCAGATTCCGCTCTTCGTCTGGCTGCCAGACGCGATGGCCGGCCCCACGCCCGTCAGCGCGCTCATTCACGCGGCGACGATGGTCACGGCGGGCGTTTACATGATGGTGCGCGCCAACGTGTTCTACCACGCCGCCGAGTTCTCGTCGTTTGTGGTGGCGGTCATCGGCGCGACGACGGCGCTGGTGGCGGGCTTCATCGCGGTGGGGCAGTGGGACATCAAGCGCGTGCTGGCCTATAGCACGGTCAGCCAGTTGGGCTTCATGGTGGCGGCGGTGGGCGTGGGCGCCTATGCGGCGGCCATGTTCCACCTGGTGACGCACGCCTGCTTCAAGGCGCTGTTGTTCCTGGCGTCCGGCTCGGTCATTCACGGCATGGAGCACGGGCACCACCATGTGTCGCACGGCCACTCTGGGCACCATGACGACGACTTCGACCCGCAGGATATGCGCTTTATGGGCGGCCTGAAAGAGCGGATGCCGGTGACTTACTGGACCTACCTCTTTGGGACGCTGGCCCTGGCGGGGATCATCCCTTTCGCCGGTTTCTGGTCGAAAGACGAAATCCTGCTGGACTCGCTGAAGACGGGCGTGGACAAGGGGCTGCTCAGCGGCTATGTCGGCTTTGTGCTGCTGGTGGTGGCGGCGGCGTTCACCGCGTTCTACATGTGGCGGCAGGTCAGCCTGGTCTTCCTGGGCAAGCCGCGCCACGCCGCGGCAGCGCACGCCGAAGAGTCCTCGCGGCTCATGACCTGGCCGCTGATCGTGCTGGCGGTGCTGAGCCTGCTCATCGGCTTCATCAACGTGCCGAGCGGGTTCCCCATCCTCGGCTGGCTGCTGGGCGAGCACCAGTTCACCAGCTTCCTGGAGCACAGCGTCACCTATGCACACGCGGGCACGTTCAGCTTCCTGCTGGCGACTTTTGCCGTGCTGCTGGCGCTGGGGGCCATCTACCTGGCGCGCTCGGTGTACAGCGACCGGGTGCTGGCCACGCTGCGCGAAGACCCGCTGGCGATCAACCCGCGCACGCAGCGCGCCTTTGCGCTGTCCAGTGCCAAGCTCTATTGGGACGAGTTCTACTTCAAGTACCTGATCTATCCCTACCGCAACGCGGCCTATTGGCTGGCCGAACAGCTTGACTGGCGGTTCTGGCACGATTATGTGCACGAGCGCCTGCTGCGCGACCCGTTCAACGCGGCGACGCGCGCCCTGTCGGGGCGCGTGGACAAGCAAGTCATTGATCACTCGTTCGACGGTCTTGGTCATGCTACGCGGCGGATCGCTTCGCGGCTGCGCCGGATTCAGACCGGTTACGTGCACATTTACACCATGAGCGTCCTTTTTGGCGCGCTGCTGGTGATGATCCTGATCCTGCTGCCTTTGATCCGCGATTGGTTAGGTCTGTAACCCAGAGGGACCGAACTTATGGAAGACATCTCGCTGGTCACTGTGGTTCTCATGCTCCCGCTCGCGGGCCTGGTGCTGATGATGCTGTTTTCGCGCACCGAGCAGGCCTATAAATGGGCGGCGCTGGTGACTTCGCTGGTCACTTTTGGCGCGTCGCTGCTGCTGGTGCGCAACTTCGATACGAGCGCAGCGGGCCTGCAGATGGTGCACCGTGTTGACTGGATCACCGCGGATTCGTTCACTATCCGCTACTACGTGGGGGTGGACGGCATCAGCCTCTGGCTGGTGCTGCTGACGACGTTCATCATGCCCCTGGCGATCCTGGCCTCATTCAACCCCATCAAGGACCGCGTGCGCCTGTACTACATCTTCATGCTGCTGATGGAATGGGCGATGCTCGGCGTCTTCGTGGCCCAGGACTTGTTCCTGTTCTACATCTTCTGGGAAGTGACGCTGGTGCCGATGTACTTCCTGATCGGCATCTGGGGGGCCGAAGAGCGCATCTACGCCGCCATCAAGTTCTTCCTCTACACGATGGCGGGCAGCCTGCTCATGCTGCTGGCGATCCTGTGGCTGGGCAATGAGGCGGGGACGTTCAGCGTGCCGGACATCCTGGCCAAGCTGGAGAGCGGCGAGCTGGCCTTCAGCACGGCGACCGGGCGCTGGCTGTTCCTGGCGTTCGCCATCGCCTTCGCCATCAAGGTGCCGATGTGGCCGCTGCACTCGTGGCTACCCGACGCGCACGTGCAGGCTCCGACCGCCGGCTCCGTCATCCTGGCGGGCGTGCTGCTGAAGATGGGCACCTACGGCTTTGTGCGCTTCAACCTGCCGCTGTTCCCGGAGGCGAGCAAGACATTCGCCCCTTACATGGCGGTGCTGGCGGTGATCGGCATTATCTACGGAGCGTGGGTCAGCTACGGGCAGAAGGATGTCAAGAAGCTGGTGGCCTACTCCTCGATCAGCCACCTGGGATTTGTCATGCTGGGTATCTTTGCGCTGAACCCGGCGGGCATTCAGGGTGGCATCCTGCAGATGGTCAATCACGGCATCAGCACGGGTGGCCTGTTCCTGCTGGTTGGCGTGCTGTACGAGCGTCGCCACACCAAGCTGATGAGCGCCTTTGGCGGCATCTGGCGGGCCATGCCCCTTTACAGCGGGATTGCCCTGGTGATCGTGCTGTCGAGCATGGGGTTACCCGGCCTGAACGGTTTTGTGGGCGAGTTCACGATTCTGCTCGGCTCGGCGGGATCGAGCGTGCTGAGCTGGTGGTTCACCTTCTTCGGGGCGATTGGCATCATCCTGGCCGCCATCTACCTGCTGTACATGTTCAACACGGTGTTCATGGGCGCGCTTGACAAGGAAGAGAACAAGCACCTGCCCGACCTGAACTGGCAGGAGTTGTGGTCACTGGTGCCGATTCTGGTCATGGTCTTCGTGATCGGCCTGCAAGCCGGGTACTTCTTCGAGTATATGGACGGCTCGGTGAAGGAACTGGTGGACTATGTGAACGGCTACGTGCTGTCCGCGGCTGGCCATTAAAGGTGGTGAACGGATGTCTGGTGTCCCGAGTCTGAGCGATCTCAACCTTGCCGCGACGCTGCCGGTCAGCTTCCTGGCCCTGTACGCCTGCCTGTTGATGATCGTTGACCTGTTCGTCCCCCGGACTCGCAAGCACATCACGGCTGGCCTGACCATGCTGGGGCTGGGGATCGCGCTGGTGCTGGCGCTGCTGCCGCTGGCCGGCGCGGCCCGTTTCGGCGACGGTGAGCGGGCCTTCGGTGGGATGTATATCGCCGACTCGTTCAGCGATGGGGTCAATGTCATCGTGCTGATCACCGCTTTGCTCGGCGTCATGGTCGCCTACAATTACCTGGATCGGATCCAGCGCCAGCGCGGGGAATACTATTCCCTGCTGTTGTTCACCACCCTGGGCGTCATGATGATGGGCGCGGCGGGCGATCTGGTGGTGGTCTTCGTGGCGTTGGAACTGCTCTCGATCCCGCTGTATATCCTGAGCGGCTTCCGCCGGCCCCAGGAAGCATCCGAAGAGAGCGCACTGAAGTACTTCATCCTGGGGGCGTTCGCCTCGGGCTTTCTCGTCTATGGGATCGCGCTGATTTACGGTGCAACGGGGGTGACGGATTTTGAGGGCATCTGGGCGGCGGTGGAAGAGATCGTCGCTGAAGATGCGTCGAGCAAGTATCTGCTACTCGTCGGGGCGGGGCTGCTGCTGGTAGGGCTGGGCTTCAAGGTGGCGGCGGTGCCGTTCCACATGTGGACGCCCGACGTCTACCAGGGCGCGCCGACCTCGGTGGTCGCTTACATGAGCGTGGCGGCCAAGGTGGGGGGCTTTGCGGCGCTGGTGCGTGTGCTCGGCTCCGGCATGGTCAACTTTGCGCTCGATGGCGGGCTGGTAGCAGCCTGGCAGGATACGGTGTGGCTGATCGCCGCGCTGACGATGATCCTGGGCAACTTCGTCGCCATTGTGCAGAGCGATCTCAAGCGGCTGCTGGCCTATTCCAGCATCGCGCACGCCGGCTACATGCTGATCGGCGTGGCGGCGGCGGGATCAGCGCCGGTCGCCGACGAAGCGGCGCGCGCTGTGATCATGTACCTGATGGCTTACGCCTTCACCAACGTGGGCGCTTTCGCGGTGGTGATCGCCGTGGAGCGGGACGATGCGTCCAATACCGGCCTGGAGAGTATGCGCGGCCTGGCGGTCAAGCAGCCGCTGCTGGCGGCATCCATGGCCATCTTCATGTTCAGCCTGACGGGCATTCCGCTCACGGCTGGGTTCATCGGCAAGTGGTTCGTCTTCAAGGCAGCCATTGCCGCTGACCTGATCCCGGTGGCCGTGGTTGGCGTCCTGACAAGCCTCATCTCGGCTTTCTACTATCTGCGCATTGTATGGTATATGTACTTCGAGTCGGGCGAGAGCGAGGCTCATGTGCCGGTCCCGCTGGCCTGGGCGATCAGCATCGCGGCGGTTGGCACGCTGCTGCTGGGCATTTTCCCCTATCTGCTGTCGGACATGACCCACAAGATCACGCTGGCGTTCGGCCCGTAGGCTGGTCAGCGTTCTCTGAAGGCAAACGAGGCGACCGCGAGGTCGCCTTATTGTTTGCAGAAGTTGCCCGCGCGCCCTCGCCAGACTACAATCGCGCCTGGGCTGGCCGGGAAATCTGCCGGGCCGGGTGTATAGTGAACAGGGCCTGCTGGGAGTGGATGCCGGCGGGCCGGCCATTTTGCGCGCGGGGGTGGTCGCCAGCCTGTGCGCGGCGTGACGAAGGGGCGAAGAGAATGCGACTTCTGCGAAACACACTCTGGGGCGGTCTGCTGGCGGGAGTGGCCTTCTGGCTTGCGCGCTACTTCCGGCCCCGGCACTCAACCCTGGTGCTCAACGAGAAGGTTGTGATCATCACCGGGGCGTCGTCGGGCCTGGGGCGGGCGCTGGCCTTTGCCTTTGCGCGCCGGGCGGCCAAGGTAGTGTTGGTGGCGCGGCGCGAAGATCGCCTGGAGACGGTGCGCCGCGAGATTGAGCCTTACACGTCCGACGTGCTGGTCATCGCCGCCGACGTATCGCGGGAGGACGATCTGCGGCGCGTCGTCGAGCAAACCCTGGCCCGCTTTGGGCGGATTGATGTGCTGGTCAACAACGCGGGCATCTCGACCGGCGGGCCGCTCCAGGGGCAGGACCCGGCGCGGATCGAGTCCATGCTGCGCGTCAACCTGTGGGCGGCGATACGGCTGACTCAACTCGTCCTGCCGACGATGCTCGCCAGCAATCACGGGTACATCCTCAACGTTGGCTCCGGCCTGTCGCGCGCTGCCATTCCGATGTTCGCGCCCTATGTGGCCACCAAGTACGGGCTGGCGGGCTTCACCGACACGCTGCGCCGCGAGCTGCACCGCACCGGCGTTCATCTGACGCTGGTGCTGCCCGGCTGGATGCACACGGACATGATCACGCCCGAAGTGGAGGAGTTGGTTGGACGCTACGGTCTTTCCGTTGAGCATCCCGATTTTGTGGCGGAGCGGGCCGTGCTGGGATTGGTGCGCGGCGAGCACGAGATCATCCTGGGCGGGGCGATGGCCCGGCTGGGCATCCTGACCGAGCGGTATGCGCCGCTGCTGCTGAGCCTCTACTGGCGCTTGTGGATGACGCCGGAGTGGGTCTCTGTCATGCGCAAGATCGGCCAGGAAGACGCGAACGGCGGAGGCTGGCGCTAGCGGGAATCCGCACCAAAATGCTGCTTCCCTCGCTGCTGCCAGGCGGCCAGGGCCTGGCGCGTGCTGGTGAAGGCGATGTCGGGCAGCGCGTCGCCGGGGCTGAGCCAGAGCACAGCGTCGGCATCGTCGGCTGGCCGGGCGACACCGTCCAGCACGGTCGCCGTGTAGGTGATGACGATCGAAGCGCCGAACTGACCTGATCCCCCACTCACTCCGAGCACTCCGGCGATGGCGATGTCCAGGCCGGTCTCCTCTTTCACCTCGCGAATGGCCGCAGCGGCGGGGTCTTCCCCGTAATCTACGTAACCGGCGGGCAGTGCCCACTTGCCGCGCTCCGGGTTGAAGGCGCGCCGCACGAGCAGCACGCGCCCCCCGTCCTCGATGAAGGCAGCTACGGCCACCTTAGGGTCTTCGAAGTGAACGAAGCCACACGCCGGACACACGCGGCGCACTCTGCCGTGCACCGAGCGGTCTTCCAGGGAATGACCGCACACCTGGCAGAAGTTCGCTGGCGGTCTCATGGGCGGCGCGCCCTGCGCCTGCCGGTGAGGTACAGCACGGCGGAAGCGATCAGCGCCACCAGCCCGGCCAGGGCGAGCGCCGTCCCGGTTTGGCCGTCCTCGGAGGAGGGGGCGCGCTCCGCAACCCGCTTCGCTGCGGTGGGCGATTCCGCTTCTGCACCGCTTGCTGGCAACGCAGTATCTGGCGCTGCCGTTTCGCTGGCTTGCGCTGGCCCCCTGGTGGGCGTCGGCTCTGGTGCCGGCTCCTGTGGTGTGGGCGAGGGGGACGGTGCCGGCACTGAATCACGGAGCTGGGCTTCTCCAGCGGCTCCGCCCGCCGCACTTTCAGGCGCGGCAGCCATGATGCCCGTCGCGAATCCGTCCGCCTCGGAAGCGGGCGAAAGCGCCGCCGCATCCGCTGGTGCTTCTGCACCGAGCATGACGGCTTCCTCGTCCATCTCCGGCGCGGCGAACTGGGCCGCAGCCTCTGGCGCGCTCTCCGACGGCGGAGAGGCGGTCGAGGTGGGTGTCGCCGCTGGAGCAGTGGCCGGGATCAAAGGCGTGCCGGTCCGGAGCACCTGGGGGCTGGTGGTGGGCATGGGCGCGCTGGTCGCCAGAGTCTCTGTGGTGGGCTGAAGGGCGATCTCCAGCGCAGGACTCTCGGCGGGGGCGAGCGGCGCTGCCGTCCGGTCGCCACTGGTTCCCGCGATCAGCAGGCCGGCGACTACCAGCACCAGCGAGGCCGCAGCGCCGAGCGCGCCCGCCAGTTGAAAGGCGTTCGCCAACGCGGGAACGCGCTGCCACCAGGCGATTCGCCGTCCGTACACCGCCGGGTCCAGGGCGAAGCTGCGCGGCGCTTTGAGCAGCGGCAGGCTGCACAGAAGCTGCCGGCTGGCGCGCAGGTCATCGAGGGCGGAACGCAAATCTCCCTCGCGGGCCAGCCGCTCCTCCAGCACTCCCTGGTCGGGTGCGGCAAGCTCGCCGTCCAGGTAGGCGGAGAGCAGCTCAAGATCGCGCTCGGAGAGCGGGCTGTGAAGTTCTGACATGCTGATTTGCTCGGTCTCTACAACACTTCTATCTCACCTGTGTGGCGCGTCAGTCATCCTTAAGACGGTATTCTGCGGGCAGAAGTTCCCTCACGGCGCGCAGACAGTCGCGCAGGCGACCCCGCGCCCGGCTCAGCCGCGACTTGACCGTGCCCACCGGCCAACCGGTGATCGCTGCGATCTCGTGGTAGGCGTATTCTTCCACGTCGGAGAGCACGGCGACCACGCGCTGATCGTCGGGCAGCGCGTCGAGGCAGCGCTGGATGGCCGCCTGAAGCTCGACGCGCTGGACGTGCTGCTCCGGGCCTTCTTCGCGCCCATGCAGCGATGAGTCGCTTGCTGGCTGGACTTCATGCAGGTCGTCGAGCGACGTGGCGGGGCGGCGGCGCTGACGGCGCAGCTCGTCGTAACAGGCGTTGGTGACGATGCGCATCAGCCACGACTTGAAATGCTCGCCGCGAAACTGGTGCAGCTTCTGGAACGCGGCGATGAACGCTTCCTGGGCAGCGTCGGCGGCGGAGTCGGGATGGCCCAGGATGCGGTAGGCGACGGTGAAAGCCGAGTCCTGGTAGCAGAGCACCAGCTCGTTGAAGGCGTGGACATCGCCGCGCCTGGCAGCCTGGATTAGCTGGCTTTCCTGCATGATGCATCCCTGGCGGGCTGCCGTTCGCCCGGCCTGGCGGCTACGGATAGATACCAACTCAGGGGCCAGACCCCATCGCAGAGACACAGAGAGCGCAGAGAAGGGCCAGGGAGATTCATGAGGTTTCTCTCTGCATCTTCTGCACCTTGGCGGCTCAGGTGCTCCGCCCCACCATGAAGCGCACTGGGGCCGCGCCGGGATTGACGGGAGGCCGCAAACCGCATATACTTGCACCGATTGGCCGGAGTGGCGGAACAGGCAGACGCACGCGACTCAAAATCGCGCGGGGTAAAACCCGTGTGGGTTCGACTCCCACCTTCGGCACTCGGATCGCGGGCCGGGCACAGCAGATGTCCCGGCTCGCGTTGTTTCGCCATCACCCCCCTTGTGCAAACTGGCGAACGCGGATTATAACAGGGGACAGGATGGCAGGCTAGCGCGCAGGCGGTTGCTTTGATGAGCAAACGGACGTTTGGATCGCTGCTGGTGGGTCTTCTCCTCGGCCTCGGCACAGGAGTTTTCCTGGGATGGGGGCCCTTCCCTGTGGAGTATAAGAACAGCGCCCTGTCGGCGCTGGCTCCGCACTACCAGGAAGAGTATACGGTCATGGTTGCCGAGGGCTACAGGGTCGATCCTGAGGTCAACGCCGCGCTGGAGCGGCTGCGCCCGCTGGGCAAAGAGAACACGATCGCTTACGTGATTGACCTGACCGAGCGCTACATCAGCCAGAGCAACATCCGGGCCATCCCGATCATGGTGGCCCTGGTTGAGGCGATCATCGGGCCGGACAACTTGCCGCCGGTCATGCAGTTGTACCGGCCCACGCCGACGGCCACTTCTTCCGCGCCGTCTGCCCCGTGAGGACTGCGCATGACTACGAGCAAACACGTTCGCATCGGCAAGAGCATCTCGTGGGCAGCCCTGATCGTCGGCATCGCCCTGGGGTTGGCGGCGGGCCTGTTCTACACCTGGGAGATCGATCCGGTGATCGAGCGCAACACTGTGCCCTGGCAACTGGGCGACGCGGCGCGCGAAGATTATGTGGTGGCGGTCGCGCTCAGCTACGCCGCCAATCAGGACTTGCTGCTGGCCGTGGACCGGCTGCGCGCCGCAGGCCCCAACCGCGATGTGTGGGAGATGGTGGCCGGGATCGCCTGCGACCGGATCAAGACGGGCAAGACGGTCAGCAACAGCGACATCCGCGTGATCCGCGCGCTGGAGCAGTTGTATGCGCCACAGGGGGCCAGCGGGTGCGCCGATGGCCTGTACCCCACGCCGGCGCCAGTGGTGTTTTCCACCCCAGAGCCGGTGCAGTCGCCAACGCCCACGCTGGCGCCGCCGCCGTCCAAGACGCCCACGCTGCCGGCGCCCACGCCCCTCACGGCGGAGGATGTGCGCCCAACAAGCACGCCCGCTGCGGGAGGGTATGCCCTGGGGCGGTTGCAGTCGTTCTGCGACCCCGATCGGAGCGGCGTCATTGAGGTGCGCGTCTACGATCGGCGCGGCGAGGGAGTGCCTGGCCTGCCGGTGACGGTGACCTGGAGCGGCAGCGAGCGGGATTCGTTCTTCACCGGTCTCAAGGCCGAGCGCGAAGCGGGCTACGCTGACTTCGCCATGCAGACGGGACGGACTTATACCATCAGCCTGCCCGGCCTCAGCGCCCCTTTCCCCACAGTTGAGGCGGTTCCCTGTACCGCGCAGGATGGCCAGCAGGCGATCGCTTCGTACTGGGTGAACTTCCAGCAGCGTGCCGACTGACGCGAAGGTGTGGCGGGGAAGATGTGCAGGGGCGGGTTGCGCAACCCGCCCCTGTTGATTCGCGGCACACCGGGGGAGATACGGACTCCCGCTAACTCACCCTAGTTGCTGGCGCTGAGCGACCACCTGTCGAAGCGGGCCGCGCCCACCTGGTTGACCCCGGAAAGCTCCGGGCTTTGCAGCCAGGCATTCGCCGAGAACAGCAAGGGGATGACGGGATAGGTCCCTTCTGCGCCGAAGAACAGCCGCTCGGCCTGCTCGTAGGCCTGAGCGCGCGCGGCAAGATCGAACGTGCTCGCGGCACCGTCCAGGGCGGCGTCGGCCTGGTCGCATTCGCGCCCGGTGCGGAAGTAGCCGTAGCGACAGTGCAGCGCGTCGTTGAGCCAGGCGTGCGCGTCGGGGTAATCGGCGCTCCAGGTGATCAGCCAGGCGTGTGGGCGGGTGACCAGCTCTGTGTCATAGGTGGAGTGCGCCAGCTCGATCAGCAGCGTGCGCGACAGCTCTTCGACCGAGAACAGCACCGGGTTGCAGCCCAGGGCGGCGCTCCACTGCCCGGCGAGCGCCTGGCCGATTGCCAGCCACACAGGGTCGTCATCCGGCACGCGCAGCCGCAGCGGTTCCGGGATTCCCGCGCAACTGGGGTAGCCCGCTGCGCTGAAGCTGCTCTGGGCCAATACCTGATCCGCATCCGGCAGGGCGGGGCCGGTTGGAGCGGCGACGATGCCCGCCGGCGTGAACTGGTCAGCGGGCAGGAATCGCCCATCTGACGCCTGCTGGGCGAGCGCACGGCGATTCAGCGCGGCGGACAAAGCGCGGCGCACTTCTGCCTGATCCACCAGGGCGCGCTCGTAGGAGAAACCCATCAGGATAAGGGTAGACCCCTGGCTGGTGTGCAGGAGGTCAGGCAGGCGGCTCTGCGCGTCCGCGATCTGATCGGCGGGCAGGCGGGCGAAGTCCGCGCGACCGCTCCCGGCCAGAGTTGGCGCGGGCAGGGTCTCGCTGGTGAAAGTGACCGCGATCTCCGCGATGTTGCCCTCTACCGGATCGGGCCAGTGCGGGTTGCGGACGAGCGTCATGCCGGCGACAGTCCAGCCTTGCAGGGCGTAGGGGCCGCTGGTCAGCAGATCGGGGGTCTTCGTCCACCCGGCGCTGTTCGCGGCCGCTTCGCGCGGGACGGGGAAGAACTCCGGCGTGCTGAGCAGGCTGGGTAGATAGCTGGTGGGGAAAAGAAGCTCGATTTCCAGCGTATGGGGGCCAGTCGCGCGCACGCCGATCTCGCGGGCGATGAACAGGTCATTCACGACTTCTGGAAAAGCGTTGGCGACCGTCAGACATCCCCGCACGACCATCAGATTGGTCGTCACCGGCCCTGGGCGTGTCGGGTCGCAGCCGCGCTGCACCGCGTAGACGACATCGCCCGCTGTGACCGGTCGGACGGCCTGGACGGTCGCGCTCTGCACGTCGTAGCGTACCCACTGAATATCTTCGCGCAGGTCGAAAGTCCAGGTCAGTCCATCGGTGCTCACATCCCAGCTTCTCGCCAGCATTGGCTCGACCTGGCCACTATAGGGATCGAAGCGGGTGAGGCCGATGAAGATGTTCTCCGCCACGTCGCGGGAGTACGGGTCGAAGCGCGACTGAAGCAGCGGGTCAAGCGTTTCGGGCTGGGGCATGGCCAGGCGCAGGGTGTGTGGACTGTCCTGCTGCGTCGGTGAGGCGGCAAAGGCCAACTGCGATGGCCCCAGCCCCAGAAGCGTCAGGGTGATGATGATTCGCACGAACAACTGAGTAGGTCTCGCAGCAATTCGCATAGTTCTCGCTCACGTGAGGATGGTGTGGGACAAAAGCGTGCGCAATTGTAGCGCAAGCGCAGAAGGCGAACCCAACGCTTGGGCGATGATTGGCTGCCTGGCAGAGCATGGCGGGCAGGTACAGGGCAGCACGGCTAGGGTGTGTCAGCGTCCAGAGACAGGCGCATCTCGTATTGGCGCAGGGATACCTCATAGCCGCTGCTCAGATAACCCACGAGAGCCGGGTCATCTCCGGCGACGTTATAGCTGTGCCCGAACGCTTCCGGCTGCATACGGTGCAGGTGGGCCAGGATGGCCGCGGCGACTGCCGCGCGATCTTCGCCGGGGCGGGTGGCCAGGTCCGCCAGGCGAATCTCGTGGCGATAGCTCCAGCCGAGCGCGTAGCCGACAACTGCCTCGTCGCGCAAGGCTGCCCAGCCGCGCACCGTGTCCGAACGGTGTTGCAGGGAGCGGAGATCGCGTTGCCAGCAGTTGGCCGAGTCGTGGAAGACGTGAAAATAGCGCAGCAGGTCGGCGGCGGGCCAGGTGCGGATGGTGTAGCCTGCCGGCGCGGGCAGGGGGATTGCTGGCGCGCGTTCCAGCACGAGCAGCTGCCGGGTGGAGACGAAGCCGAGGCGCTCGTACAGGCGATGGGCCGCCTGGTTGGCTTCGATGACCTCCAGCCGCACTTCGCGCGCGCGCTGAAGCCGGGCCTGTTCCAGCAGGTGCTCCATCATGCGCAGGCCGATGCCGCGCCGCCGCCATTCGGGGACGACACCCATGCCGCCGATCCAGGCTTCGTCCTGGCGCAGGCCGAGCATTCCCGTGCCAACAATGTCGTGATCAACCAGGGCCGCGACCGAAGCGTCCAGGTCCAGATCGTCTTGACGCATCAGGGCGCGGAACGAGCCAGGCGTCATGACGATGGGGATGAAGTAGTCGCTGTAGGCGCGGTTGAAGGCGTCGGTGAACTGGTCGAAGTCTACCTGACCGACCGGACAGTAGATGACGTGGGGCATGAGCGGTTTCCTGAGCGAACGGGCGGGCCACCCGCGAGAGTTACTTGGCACCGGGCGCTATTCTAGCGCAGAAATCGCCCCCGGCGTATCTTCGTATAGTTTCATTTGCGCAACGCAGCGGACGGGGTATAGTGTCAGTGTGCGAGACAGATACGACGCGGTGAGGGCGAGAGCGATGAGAACCCAACGGCTGGCCCGCAGCCTGACCGATCGGACGCTGGGGGGGGTGTGTGGCGGCTTGGGAGCCTATGTAGGCGTCGGCCCCTGGTGGGTGCGGGCGCTCTTTGTGATTCTCGGCGTGTTCACGGCGGGCACTGGCCTGCTGCTCTATGTGGCGCTGTGGCTCATCCTGCCGCCGCAATCGCTGGCCGACATGCCAGCCGGGCCGCAGGACGCGGCGCGGGTGAGCCGCCCGGAGATCGTGGTGCTCATTGGCGCGGTGGTCATCGGCATGGGGCTGGTCGTGCTGGCGCGCAACCTGGGGATGCTTTCCGCCAAGAATGGCGACACGTTTCTGCCGCTGGCAGTGATTCTCTTTGGACTGGTGTTCCTGGCCAAACAGCTTTGGAGGGCAGCATGACGACCGCGCGCCGCCGTGTCATGTGGCCCTTGCTGATTGTCGCCATCGGTGTGGCCTGGCTGCTGGCTGTTGCCGGGGCGATTCCCAGCGCCGTCAGCGATCTGCTGCAACGCGCCTGGCCCGCGCTGCTCGTTCTCTTCGGCTTTGACGTGCTGCTGGGGCGGCGACGGCTGCACCTGGGGCGGTTGGGTGTTGAGATGGGCTGGATCGGGCTGGCGCTGACTGGCGCGCTGGTAGCGGTGGTGGCGGTGCTGGCCTATCGCGAGCAGGCGGATGTGGCGCGCACGGAGAATGTCCAGACGCTCACGCAGGCGCTCGGCGCGGATGTGGCGCGTATTCGTGTGGACGCGCAGGTGACGCGCACGACAGTGACGGTCGGCGTGGCGGAGGACGGCTCGGACGAGGTGCGCGCCGACTACGCGGGCAGCCGCGAGAGCCGCGTGACGCTGGCCTGGTCGGTGGAGGGCGACACCGGCGTCCTGACGGTCCGCGAAGAAGCGCGCAACGCTATTCCCAGGCTGGAGGACTATGGGCGCAGCACGTTGGATCTGCTGTTTCCGGCGGGCGCGGTGATGGACGTCTTGCAGATGGCGGGGGACAGCGGCGACGTGACGGCGGACCTGACCGGGTTGCGCGTGGCGCAGCTCGCTGTTGACTTCGGCGCAGGCGATGTGACGGTGCGCCTGCCCACGCTCGATGTGATGCAGGGCCGGGTGGCGACGCGAGATGGCGATATTGAGCTGGTCGTTCCGGCGGAGATGGCCCTGGATGTCAAACTCGACGCGGACAGCGGCGAGCCAGCGTATGTCTATGACAGCTTCCGCTATGACCTGCTGCGCGACGGCGAGTTGCGGCGCAGAAACGTGCCCGCCTTTCAGTATGTGCTGGATGTGTGGCTGAAAGACGGCGCGCAGCTCACGATTACGGACGCTCCGTGAGGGGAGGGATGTGTGGGCTGGCTGCTGGAGCTTGACACGCAGCGGGTGCGCGACCTCGCCCTGGTCGGCGGCGATCCGCCCCTGATTGCCCTGCACACGGCGGAAGAGACGCTCCTGTACTACGCCATAGATTCAGGCGCGCTCTATGGCCGCGAAACGCTGCCCCGATTCGATCCCCATGACCTGCTCGATGGCCGACGCCCCGCGCCCTTCGATGCGCTGCGCGCGCCCAATCAGGCCCCTCTCCCTCGCGCGCAGGTGGGCACCGCGACGGTGCTGAGCAGCCATGATGGCCGGCTGCACGCCATACAGCGCGGCGAGCATACGGTGGCGCTGCTGATTGATGGCGAGCATGTGGATTTGCTGCGCGATCATGCTGCCGGCGTGCTGGCGATGGGCCTGGATCGCGAACTGGGGACAGTTGGCGTGCTGACCGGCGATGGCGCGCTGCACGTCTTCCAGCAGCACGTCCCTGTCGGGGTGTACCCGCTCGACCTGGCCCTGCACGGCTGCTGCCCGACCATCTCTCTGCCGGACGGATCGGGGATGCTCATTGTGAGCGATGAGGGTCGCACACGCATCTTCGACACAGCGGGCAGAGTGCTGGAACAGGCGATCTGCCCGGCGGAGTTGTGCTTGGCGGCGGTGGCTCCGGCGGGCGAATGGGTCGTCCGCTACGGGGGAGCGCGCGGGGTTGTTCGCGTGCACGATGCGCATCTGACGGCGGTGCGCCAGGGCGCGGGAGATGACCTGCGGGCGGCGTCGCGCCTGGTGCAGTTGTTCGAGACCGAGGACGTTTCTGGCGAGAACATCGATCGCTTGGTGGTGGCAGATGACGGCACGCTGGCCTTTGTGCAGGGGAGATCGCTGTGCTGCGCGCATCTTTCGTCACTGCCGCCGCTTCCCCTGGAGCAGCCCCTGTTCTGACCCTTCTGGCCAGCGGGCACAATTGACTCAACCGCTGAAGTCTCTTATACTGGCTTTAATGAGCAAGGTGATGGTGGGACACAAGGCTGTGTTGGGCCAGCCGGGTGGCGCTGGGAGATGATTGTGCGTCCCCGTCTTGACGACATAGCGCCTGGGTGACAAAGCACGCTGGATGGGACCAGTGTGCTTTTTGCTTTTCGGGAGGCTCGCTGACAGAGTGAAGGAGGGTACGACATGGACTACGGGATGATCAGCAAGATCGAAAAAGCCAAGCGTTATGCAGAGCAGCGCGACCGCATCCATTTCGTCTCGTTCGAGGTGATGTTCGATGGCGACAACAGCCCGCATACAGTGCAGTATGCGGAGCGCCGATGGCAGTGCGATTGCAGCTTCTTCCGGTCGCGCGGCGTATGCAGCCATACGATGGCTTTAGAGCGAATCCTTGCTGGGATGCTTCCAGAGTCCGTGAACGTGGATTCTTAGAGTTACGCGATAGCCTGATACCTTCCGGGAAGAGCGGCTGGACGCTGGCCGCTCTTTTGTTTGGCTGCTTCATTGGGGAATCTGGCGGCTGTTGGTGTAAGATCGCTAGGCAGCCAGGCAGCCAGGCAGCAAGGCCCGGTTGTCTTTCGCCTGGCTCTTCGGGTAGAATACGCGCTTTGGCTCCTGGCCTGGGCGTGCGCGCGAAAGGAATCATGCAGCGTGACGAAGCGTTCAGCGCTCCGCATAGCGCGCCAGTGGGGAGCCGTCCTTCTCGGCCTGGCGGTGAGCCTGGTCTTCCTCTATGTGGGGCTGCGCGGGCTGGAACTGGATGATGTGTGGGAAGGGATGCGCGGCGTCCACCTGGGCTGGCTGACGACGGGCGCGGCCATCTACTTCTTCGCGGTGTGGGGACGTACCTGGCGATGGCATTACCTGCTGCGCTCGATCAAGCCCGTGCCGCCGGGTCGCCTGTTCCCCATCGTAGTCATCGGCTATATGGGCAACAACGTCTACCCGTTTCGGGCGGGCGAGGTGATTCGCGCCTATGTGCTCAGGCGCGATGAACAGGTGAGCATGTCGGCCAGCCTGGCGACGATCCTGGTCGAGCGTATCTTCGACGGGCTGGTGATGCTCATCTTCGTCTTCGTCGCGCTGCCTTTTGCCGACTTCAAAGAGCGCTGGCTGCGCGACGTGGTGTTTTTCTCGACGCTGTTGTTCTGGGGCGCTTTTCTGGTCTTTCTGATCATGGCGCTGCGCCCCGACCAGATGCGGCGATTGTATACCGCCGTGTTCGACCGGCTGCTGCCGGCACGCCTGAGCGAGAAGGCGAAGGGGCTGGCGGATCATTTCATGCAAGGGCTGGACAACCTGCGCCGCCCCCGCGATCTGATCATGACGCTCGTCTCGTCGGTCTTCATCTGGCTGACGGAGACGACGAAATACTGGTTTGTCATGCACGCTTTCAATTTTGAGGTGAGCTTCTTTGTGCTGATGGTGATGACCGCGGTGGTCAACCTGGCGACGACGCTGCCCTCGTCGCCCGGCTATGTGGGTACGTTCGACACGCCGGGCATCAAGGTGCTGACCGCCTACGGGGTTCGAGAGACGGTGGCTGCGTCCTACACGCTGGTGCTGCACGCCGCCCTGTGGCTGCCGATCACGCTGTTGGGCTTTTTCTTCCTTTATCGCAAAGGGCTGGGGTGGCGGGATTTTGCGCGCGCTCGCGAGGCGGTTGACGGCGAGGCGCTGCGGCAGGCTCCGCCGGTGGAACGGGAGGATACCATCTGATGCAGCGTGTGGCGGTCATTGGGGCCGGGGCGACGGGCCTGGCCGCGGCCTACGATCTGACGCGGCAGGGCGCTGAGGTAGACGTTTACGAGGCCGGAGCCGAGGTGGGGGGCCTGGCGGCAGGGTTTCGCGACGAAGGATGGGCGTGGTCGCTGGAGAAGTTCTACCATCACTGGTTCGCCAATGATGACGCCATCCTGGGCCTGATTGACGAGCTTGGGGCGAAGGATAAGGTGTTGTTCCCGCGCCCGACCACCTCGCTGTGGCTGAACGGCCGCATCTACCCGATGGATCGGCCCAATATTGTCACCGCCAATCTGCGTCTGCCGTTGTCGTGGCTGGCCAAGATGCGCTATGGGGTCACCGGCCTGTATCTGCGCTTCACGCGCAACTGGCGGCCTATGGAGCGCACGACCGCCGATCGCTGGCTGCGGCGCACAATGGGCCGCGAAGCGTATGAGACGCTGTGGCGCTCGCTGCTCATCGGCAAGTTCGGCGGTTACTACGACCAGGTCAACATGGCCTGGATGTGGGCGCGCATCTACAAGCGCACGCCCCGGCTGGGCACGTTTGAGGGCGGCTTCCAGGCCTTTCTCGATCTGCTGGCCGGCGAAGTGCAGCGGCAGGGGGCGCGCATTCACCTGAACACGCCGGTGCAGCGCATTGAGCGCACGGGGGCGGGATCGCTCGCGGCGACGGTCGGCGGGCAGACTGAGACGTTCGACGCCGTGATCAGCACGTCATCGCCCCAGGTCATGCTGCGCCTCGCCCCACAGTTGGATGGCCCCTACGCGGACAAAGTGCGCGCGCTGAAGAGCATGGGGGCGGTCGTGGTGATCCTGGCGCTCAACCGGCAGCTTCTGCGCGACGGGACGTACTGGCTGAGCCTGCCCGCGTCCCGCCCGGACAAGCAGAACGCCGAGTTCCCGTTCCTGGCGCTGGTCGAGCACACGAATTACATGGACCCGGCGCATTACGGCGGCGACCGGCTGGTCTATTGCGGCGATTACGTGAATCCGGACCACGAATATTTGCATATGCCCGAAGAGGAGCTGGTCGCTCGTTTTCAGAGCGTGCTGCCGCGCTTCAACGCTGAATTCACGCCGGGGTGGGTCAGGAAATGGTGGGTGTTCCGGACGCCTTACGCGCAGCCCGTCCCGCTGGTGAATCACGAGCGGGCGCTGCCGGACGTGCGCACCCCGCTGCCCGGCGTGTACCTGGCCAGCATGAGCCAGGTGTATCCCTGGGATCGGGGGACGAATTATGCGGTGGAGATGGGGCGGCGGGTGGCCGGGCTGGTGCTGGATGATCTGCGCGGGGGCAGGGGAAGGGGAGTCCGGGATAGCGTGGGGAAACCGTAGGGGAAGGTGAACTGGCGAGGTCCAGCAATGTGGTACAATCTGATCGTGAAATCTATCACAAGCGCACAAACACTGCATGGCGCACATGAGGAATAACCTATGAAGAACATCACCGTTGTCGGGGTAGGGTATGTCGGTCTGGTCACGGGCGCGTGTTTCGCCGACCTGGGCAACCGCGTGGTGGCCCTGGACATCAGCGAAGCCAAGATCGAGAACCTGAAGAAGGGCATCATGCCCATCTATGAGCCGGGCCTGGCTGAGCTGGTGGCGCGCAATGTGAAGGCGAACCGCCTGTCGTTCACCACGTCGTATTCCGAGGCGCTCAAGGACGCCGAGTTCGTCTTCATCGCTGTGGGCACACCGGAGGGCGTGGACGGCGAGGCAGACCTCAAATACGTCCGCATGGCCGCCGAAACCATCGCCAAGACGATGGAGCATTCGCTGATCATCGTCAACAAGTCCACTGTGCCGGTGGGCACGGGCGACTGGGTGGCGGACATCGTGCGCGAGAACCAGCCGTCGCCGATTGAGTTCAGCGTGGTGAGCTGCCCGGAGTTCCTGCGCGAAGGGTCGGCGCTGGCCGACTTCCTGACTCCCGATCGGACAGTACTCGGCTCGGAAGATCAGGAGGCCGCCGAGCGCGTGGCGCAGCTTCATCTGCCGCTGCGCGCGCCGATCGTCGTGACCGACCTGCGCACGGCGGAGATGATCAAATATGCGTCCAACGCCTTCCTGGCAACACGCATCAGCTTCATCAACGAGATCGCCAACATCTGCGAGGCGCTCGGCGCGGATGTCAAGGAAGTGGCGCGGGGCATGGGCTTCGACAAACGCATCGGTCACCACTTCCTGGAGGCGGGGATCGGCTATGGCGGCTCGTGCTTCCCGAAGGACGTGAAGGCGCTGGCCTATATGGCCCAGGTGCATGGCAAGCATCCGCAGCTTTTGCAGGCGGTGATGGACATCAACGCCTACCAGCGCAAGCACGTGCTGCTGAAGGTGCACGAGCTTCTGGGCAAGCTCGAGGGGCGCTCGATCGCGCTGCTGGGGCTGGCCTTCAAGCAGAACACTGACGATATGCGCGAGGCTCCGTCCATCACCATCGCGGAGTATCTGCACGAGCACGGGGCAGAGGTGCGCGGCTATGACCCGGTGGCGATGGACGTTGCCCAGGGCATCATGCCGTTCATGGTGATGATGAAGAACTCTTACGAGCTGGCCCAGGGAGCCGACGCGCTGGTGGTAGTGACGCCCTGGAACGAGTTCATGCAGCTCGACATGCAGCGCATCAAGGACTCTATGCGCACGCCGGTGCTCATTGACGGGCGCAATCTGTATGATCCGGCGACCATGCGTCGGGTAGGGTTTGAGTATCGCGGCATCGGTCGCGGCTACAATGGGGCGGCCCTGGAATAACGCTCGCCCCGGCTGACTTCCAGTCCGATAGCTGAACCGGCAGGGATGCTCCGCCAGAGCATCCCTGCTAAACTATAGGCCAGGACAGCGACATCCAGCGGGGGAGGATTGATGGCCGATTCAACGGCATCTGTGCTGCGCCACGTGCTCGATAACGGGCTGACTGTGCTCCTGAAGGAAGCGCGCACTGCGCCTGTCATAAGCTGGTGGGTGCTCTACCGCGTAGGCAGCCGCAACGAGCCGGTCGGCAAGACCGGCATCTCGCACTGGGTCGAGCACATGCTGTTCAAAGGCACCGAGCGTTTTCCGGCGGGCACGCTCGACAAGCGGATCGGGCGCGAAGGCGGCGTGTGGAACGCGCAGACTTCCTTCGACTACACGGCCTACTTCGAGACGATGCCCGCCCACCGCATTGATCTGGCGCTGGCGATCGAGGCCGACCGCATGACCAACGCCCTGTTCGACCCGCACGAGGTCGAGCGGGAGCGCACGGTGATCATCTCCGAGCGCGAAGGATCGGAAAACTCGCCCACCTTCTGGCTGCATGAAGCGACTCGCGCCGCTGCCTTTCGCGTGCATCCCTACCATCACCAGGTTATCGGCGCCATGGACGACCTGCGCTCGATGACGCGCGACGACCTCTACCAGCACTACCGCACGTACTACAACCCGAACAACGCCATCGCCGTAGCTGTGGGGGATTTTGACGCCGGGCACATGCTGGAGCGCATTGAAGCGTATTTTGGCGGGATTCCGCGCGGGCCAGAGCCGCCGCCGGTCCTGCGCCGCGAGCCGCCGCAGCGCAGAGAGCGCGCCGTGCGCGTCGAGCGCGAGGGCAACGCGGCGTATGTCTACGCTGGCTACCGCGTGCCGGCGGCGACCGCGCCAGACTGGTTCCGCCTGGCGCTGGTGGATAGCATCCTGGCCGGGGCGAGCGCACCGGGCGGGGGCGGTATTGGCAACCGCACATCACGCCTGTTCCGGGCGCTGGTCGAGACGGAGCTGGCGACCGGCGTGGGCGGTGGGCTGTACCCGTCGGTGGACCCTTACCTGTTCAACGTGCTGGCGACGGTGCGCGACGGGCGCACGCCTGAAGAAGTGCAGGCGGCGCTGGACGAGGAAATTGAGCGGCTCGCGGCGGGCGACGTGTCGCAACAGGAACTCGACAAAGCGCGCAAGCAGGCCAAAGCGCTCTTCGCCTATGGCACCGAGCGCGTCACAGGGCAGGCGTTCTGGCTGGCCTTTGCGGAGAATTTCTCTGACCATACCTGGTACGAGCACTATCTTGATCACCTGGCGGCGGTGACGCTGGAAGATGTGCGCGAGGTGGCCGCGCGTTATCTGCGCCGCTCGCAGCGCACGGTGGGTTGGTTCATCCCCGTCAGAGACACTGCACACGAAGGCGGCCCGGCATGATGACGCTCCCCGGCCCTCACGACATTGTGCGGCATGTGCTGCCCAACGGCCTCGTGATTCTGGTGCGCGAGAACCCGGACGTGGCTTCTGTCGTCGTCCAGGGAATGCTCGATACCGGCAGCCTGAATGATGGGGCGGGGCAGGAAGGTCTGGCCTCGTTCACCGCGACGATGCTCCTGCGCGGCACCACGACGCGCGACTTTCAGACCATTCACGAATTGCTGGAGGGCAGCGGCGCGTCTCTGGGATTCGGCGCGGGGCTGCACCACACGGGCTTCAGCGGCAGGAGCCTGGCCGAAGACCTGCCGCTGCTGGTCGAATTGCTGGCCGACGCGCTGCGCCGGCCTTCGTTCCCGGACGAGCAGATCGAGCGGCTGCGCGGGCAGTTTGTGACCGCGCTCAAGATTCACGAGCAGGACACGCGCTATGTGGCAGGGCGCATGTTCCGCGAGCTGGTGTATGGCGACGCGCATCCCTACCACCGGCCACCGGATGGCACGCTGGAGAGCGTGAGCGGCATCACCCGCGATCATCTGGTGGGCTTCCACCAGCAATGCTTCGGCCCGCGCGGCATGATCGTGGTGGTGGTGGGCGCGGTTTCGGCGGAAGCGGTCTGCCGGCTGGTCGAGCAGCATTTCGGCGACTGGGCTAACCCCGCTCAGCGGCTTCCGCAGGGGCTTCCGCTGGTCCCGCCGCTGGGCGGCATCGTGCGGCGCGAAGCGGCTCTGCCGGGCAAGAGCCAGGCGGATATTGTGCTCGGCGCGAGCGGGCCGTCGCGCTTTGCCGAAGACTGGCAGGCAGCGAACATGGCCAACCACATCCTCGGCGTCTTCGGCATGTACGGGCGTATCGGCGCGCACGTGCGCGAGAAGCTCGGCCTGGCCTACTACAGCTTCAGCCGCCTGGATGGCGGCTGGGGGCCGGGACCCTGGCGAGTCGCTGCCGGGGTCAACCCGACCAATGTCGAAGAGGCCGTGCAGTCAATCGTGGCGGAGCTGCGCCGCATCACGCAGGAAGTGGTCGCTGAGGACGAGCTGGCCGACAGCAAAGCGAACTTCATTGGGCGGCTGCCCCTACAGCTTGAGTCGAGCGAGGGCGTGGCTGGCTCCATCCTGAGTATGGAGCTTTACGGACTCGGCCTGGACTACCTGCAACGTTACGCGCCGGAGATCGAGGCGATCACGGCAGACCAGGTGCGGGAGGCGGCGCGGCGCTACCTCGATCCGGCGGCCTTCGCCCTGGCGATCGCCGGGCCGGATCGAAGCGCGGCACAGTAGCCGCACGGCACAGCGACACGGGGGGCGGCGCACTATGCTGCGCATCGGCGTAGACCTGATCGAAGTGGCGCGCATTCGCCAGGCGATTGAGCGGCATGGCGAACGTTTCTTCGCGCGCTTCTTCACTGCAAACGAGCGCGCCCAATGTGCGGGCAACGCGGCGCGGCTGGCCGCCCGTTTCGCCGCCAAAGAAGCGGCGGCGAAGGCGCTTGGCACGGGCATCGGACTGGTGCGCTGGCTGGACATCGAAGTAGACTCGGATGACGGCGGTCAGCCGCACCTGCGTCTGCACGGGGCGGCGGCGGCGCGCGCGGCAGAGCTGGGCCTGGAGACGTGGCAGGTCAGCCTGAGCCACACACGCGAGCATGCGATGGCCTTCGTGGTCGCCTGGGGGCGCGATATTGCGGGGGATGAATCGTTGCGGGGCCACGGGGTGGATCACGCCCGGCCCTGAAAGGCCCGGCGTGCCTGGCCCCGGCTGAATGTTCTTTGTATGACGCTTAGGAAGAAAGGAAAAGACCTTGATTCGCAGAAGGATTATGCTGATCACCGGGGCGGATGGCGAGGTCGGTCACGGCCTCATCCAGCAGCTCAGCCAGCGAGCCAACCATCTGCCGATCGTTGTGCTGGACATCAGGAAGCTAGATCACGCGCTGCGCTCCGCCGTGAGCCGGATCATTGTGGGCGACATTCTTGACAACAAGCTGCTGGAAACGCTCTCCACTGAATACGAGATAGACACGATTATTCACCTGGCCGCGCTGCTCTCCACAAGCTCGGAGTTCAACCCGGAGAACGCGCATCGGGTCAACGTTCAGGGGACAGTGAACCTGCTCAAGCTGGCTGTTGACCAGGGGCAGGCGCGCGGTCAGCCCGTCAAGTTCATCTACGCCAGCTCGATCGCAGCTTACGGGGTGCCGGGCCTGGCCGCCAAGCAAGCTGCCGGCGCAGTGTGCGAAGAGCAGTATCTCAACCCGATCACTATGTACGGCTGCAACAAGCTGTACTGCGAGCACCTGGGTCGCTACTACGCGCGCCATTACCGGCAGTTGTCGGTGCAGCGATCGGTCGGCGTGGACTTCCGCTGCGTCCGCTTTCCTGGATTGATCAGCGCGCTGACGGTGCCCACAGGCGGGACGAGCGACTACGCACCGGAAATGCTGCACGCGGCGGCGCAGAACAAGCCCTACGCCTCGTTCGTGCGCGAAGATACGACGATCCCGTTCATGGTCATGCCGGACGCGATCAAGGCGCTGCTCTTGCTGGCCGATGCGCCACGCGAAGCGCTGACTCAGCTTGTCTACAACGTGACCAGCTTCAGCCGTTCGGCAGAGCAGCTCGCGCACATGGTGAGGTCGGCTTTTCCTGGGGCAGAGATCGCGTTCGAGCCAGCGGACGCCCGCCAATCTATCGTGGATAGCTGGCCCGCCGAGGTGGACGACAGCGCAGCGCGGCGCGATTGGCACTGGGCACCCGATTACGATGCCGGGCGCGCCTTCAATGACTACCTGATTCCGACGATTGCCGAGCGGTATCGTCAGACAGAAGGGTGACAGATGCCAGAGGCGCGGTTCGTGCTGCGCCCCTGACTTTGCGCGCAGCCCGCCGGCGCTCTGCGAAAACATCCGGTGACAGGCGCGGGCGCTGGCAACAGGGGGGATGATGCACAGAATCAGGCAGCTCACCACCGAGCGGCTGATGGCGGCGGTGCTCTTTATACTGCTGTTTGCGATGGCCGTGCGCGTGCCGACCGACACCGACACCTGGTGGCACCTGCGCAGCGGCGAGATCATGGTGGAGCAGCGCGCCATCCTGCGCCACGATCTGTTCTCTCACACGCGGCTGGGCGCGCCCTGGGTCAACCATAGCTGGGGCGCGCAGCTTGTGTTGTACGGGGCCTATGAGCTTTTCGGCGGCGGCGTATTCCCTGGCGATCCCGGCAATATCGGGCTGGCGCTGATCACGGCGCTGCTGGCGACGGGGGGTATGGCCCTGGTCTACGCGGCGTGCGAGGGCAACGTCTATGTGCGCGCCTTTGCGGTAGTGCTCGGTGGTGCGGCGGCGGCTGTCTTCTGGTCGCCGCGCCCGCAGATGTTCTCTTTCGCGCTGGGTGCGGCGGTGTTCAGCCTGCTGCACCTGTACAAGCGCCGGCAAGTGGACCGGCTGTGGCTGATCCCTCCGCTGGTTGTTCTGTGGGTGAACCTGCACGGCGGCTTCGCCATCGCCTTCATTCTGCTGTTGGGGACGATTGCCGGTGAGGTGCTGGGCAACCTGCTCGGCGATACGCGCCCGACCGTCGTGCGCGGGGCAAGGCTGCGCAAACTGGCGGGCGTGACGGCGCTCTCAGCCCTGCTGGTGGCGATCAACCCTTACGGCCTGCGGATGCTGGCCTACCCGTTTGATACCGTTGGCATCGGTGCGCTGCAGGACTTCATCCAGGAATGGGCGACTCCGGACTTCCACCAGCCGCAGACCTGGCCATTTCTGCTGCTGCTACTGGGGATTGTCGCTGTCTTCGGCATTAGTGGGCGGCGCGCTGACTGGACAGACCTGGTGCTGGTTATGGGTACGGCGGCCATGGCGCTGCTGTCCGGGCGCAATATCGCAGTCTTCGCCCTGGTCGCCACGCCGGCGCTGACCCGGCATCTCGACGCCTGGCTGGACGAGCGCGGCTGGCAGATTCGGCCACGCCGCCGGGTCAGCGGGCCGATGCTGGTCGCCAACTGGCTGCTGTTGGGGGTGGTGGCCATCGGCGCGCTGGCGAAGGTGGGCGCGGTTCTCAGCCGCGAGACCATGCGCGAGGCGCAGGCGGAGCTGTTCCCGGTGGAGCTGGCCGCTCACCTGGAGCAGACCCGCCCCGAAGGGCACCTCTTCAACAGCTACAACTGGGGCGGATACCTGATCTTCGCCGCGCCGCATGTGCCGGTCTATGTGGACGGGCGCACGGACCTTTACAACGACGAGTTCCTGCGCCAGTACCTGGACGTGCTGCTGCTGCGCGAGGGGTGGGGGGCGGCGCTGGAGCGCCAGGAGATCGATCTTGTGGCGATTGAGGCGCAGAGCGCGCTGGCGGGCGCGCTGCGCGCCATGCCCGACCGCTGGCGCGAGCTGCGCTTTGACCAGGAGCGCTCAGCGCTGTTCGAGCGGCTTCCCGCTGACGCCTGACCATGAGCGCGACTTCGCGGATGCTTCCACGCCCACGCCGACCGATCGCGCGGCGATGGGTGGTGCTCGGCTTGCTGCTGCTGATCGCGCTGGGGCTGCGGCTGGTCAACCTCGGCGGGCGAACGCTGTGGTATGACGAGGCGTTCGCCGTCCTCTTCGCCGAGCAGGGGCTGGATGCCATGCGCGCCGGGACTCTGGAACAGGCAGACGGCAGCGCTGCCGACGTGCATCCCCTGCTGTACTATGTCACGCTACACGGCTGGATGCGCATCGCTGGGCAGTCAGCGGCGGCGGTGCGGCTGTACAGCGCCCTGGTAGGCGCGCTGAGCGTCGCCGTGGTCTACGGGCTGGCCCGCGACTGGTTCGGCGAGCGCACAGGGCGGGCGGCAGGGCTGATCGCGGCGATTGCGCCGTTCCACGTGCAGTATTCGCAGGAAGCGCGCATGTACGCGCTGCTGGGCCTGGTGCTCCTGCTGACTACGTGGGCCTACTGGCGGGCGTGGCAGGGCCGGGGGCCGGCGTGGTGGATCGCGTTCGGGGTGCTGGCGGGGATCAGCATGTACGTGCAGCAGCTCGCGGCGCTGTACCTGCTGGCGTTGGGGCTGCTGCCGGTGGTTTTCCGCGACGGGCCGCGCCTGGTGCGTACGGTTGGTGGAGCGGGCGTGGCGTTTGCCGTATACCTGCCCTGGATGGTCAACCTGCCGGAGCAGATGGGCAAGCTGCGCCAGTACTGGGTGGAGCGGCCCAATGTGCTGCATCTATGGCTGGCGCTGCGCTCGTTTGTCTCGGTCAATCTCGATTTCTCCCCGGCGTGGTGGCTGCCGACGTTCCTGCTGGCAGCAGTGCTGGTGGTGCTGCTGTTCTACCGGGCCTGGGCAGCGCGGCAGTCACTCCCGCCGGGGGATCATGAGCGGGCGGCGCTCGGCTGGGCGCTCTGGCTGGCGCTGGCCCCCATACTGCTCATGTGGGTCGCGTCGTATGTGTTGCAGCCGGTCTTTCTGCCACGCGCGCTGCTGCCTTCGGCGCTGATCTTCTACGTGGCGATGGGCTGGCTCTTCACGCGCGGAGGGATGCCGCGCCCGGTCGTGGCGATCGTCGCCGGGGCGTGGGCGGTCGTGGCGGCGTTCGGATTGGTGACGCACTATAGCTGGGATACGTTCCCCAACCCGCCGTTCGACCGGGCAGTGCGCTACCTGGAAGGGGCAGTAGCAGAGGGCGACGCGGTGGTGCACGGCAACAAGATCACCATGCTGCCGATGGTCTATTATGGGCGTGGCCTGCCCCAGCGTTACGTGCGCGATATTCCCGGCTCCGGCTCGGACACGCTGGCGCTCCCCACGCAGCGCGCCCTGGGGCTGCTGGCCGACGAGTGCGTCGCCGAGGCGGCGGGCGGCGCTGAGCGGGTGTGGTACGTGGCCTTCGACCGGCTGGAAGACGAGATGGCGGCGCTCGTCGCTGACAACCCGCAGAACCAGCAATACGACTCGCTGCGCTGGCTGCGCCAGCACTACACCGAGCAGGACACAGTCCGCTTCAACGATCTGGTGATCACCCTGTTCAGCGGGCCGGACGCGCAGGCGAGGGAGGCGATGTGTCCATGAGCGGGCGGGAAGAGGAGGCTCTACCTACCAGTGCCGTTCGGAATGCTGGCGCTGCTGTGGCTCACCCGGCGATGGTGGTGGGCGGAAGCCTCCGTGCTCCTGCCCAGGGAGGCGGCATGATCGCCGGGCGGCGAGCATATGCGCTGCTGGGCGCGCTGGCCCTGGCCTGGGGGGTGCTGCTGGCCCTGCTGCTGGAACAGCCCGGCTATACCGACGCCTACTACTACTTCAACGCGGCCAGGCGTCTGGCCGAAGGGCACGGCCTGACCGATCCTTACCTGTGGACGTACTTCAACGCTCCCGACCGGCTGCCCGGCCCCAGCCACACCTACTGGATGCCGCTGCAATCGCTGATCGCGGCGGCGAGCATGGCCATCGGCGGCGCGACCTTTCGGGCGGCGCAGGTGCCGGCGGTGCTGTGCTACGCCGGGCTGGTGCTGGTGGCGTTCGGACTGGGCGAGCGGCTCGGCGCGCGGCGGCGCCATGCCTGGGTAGCTGCGCTGCTGGTCATGTTCAGCGGCTTCTACATCCCCTACTGGGTGACGACCGATACCTTTGCGCTGTTCGGCCTGGTGGGGGCGCTGGCGCTGCTGGCGCTGGGCCGCGCCACCGAGGGCCGGCAACTGCGCTGGTACGCGCTCGGCGGAGCGCTGGGTGGACTGGCCCACCTGACCCGCGCCGACGGTGTGCTGCTGGTCCTGGTGCTGGCCGGGATGGCCTTCTGGCGACCTGGGCCGGGACGCTGGACGGGCGGGCTGCGCGCGGCGGGCGTGGGATTGCTGGCTTACGGGATCGTCATGCTGCCCTGGTTCGCGCGCAATCTGGACGTGCTCGGCACGCCGCTGCCGCTTGGCGGCGCGGACACGATCTGGATGCGCAGCTATGACGAGCTGGTGCGCTGGCCACCGGGCGCGTCCGCCAGCGACTTCCTGGCGTGGGGAGCCGGCCCGATTCTGCGCTCGCGGCTGGAGGCGCTGGCTAACAACCTGGGCACCTTCGTAGCCGTCGAGACGTGGGTGATCCTCGGCCCCCTTGCGCTGCTCGGAGGGTGGCGGCGGCGCTCGCTGGCATTGGTGCGCGGGTTCGCTCTATATGCGGCGGCTTTGCACTTCGTCATGACCTTCGTCTTCGCCTTTCCCGGCTATCGTGGGGGGCTGTTCCATTCGTCTGCTGCGCTGCTGCCCTTCTGGGCGGCGCTGGCGGTGGTGGGCCTGGACGAGGGCATCGCCTGGGCCGCGCAGCGGCGGCGCTGGCGCCCTGCGGAGGCGTCTGCCGTGTTCAACGGGGCCGCCGTGCTCCTTGCCCTGGCGCTGACGCTGAGCGCCCTCAGCGCCAAGCTGGACGGCTGGAACGATAACGCGCGTTTCTACCGCGAGATCGCGCGCGATCTGCCAGCAGACGTGGTGCTCATGGTTAACGATCCGGTGGCGCTGTATTACCAGGCCGGGCTGAGCGGTGTGGTGGTGCCCGATGCTGACCCCGCTGTGGTGCCGGAGATCGCCGCACGTTACGGGGTGACGCATCTGCTGCTGGACGCCAACCGCACCGCGCCGTTCGGTGGGCTTTTCGCCGGTGAGGAGGTGCGGCCTTTTCTGCGCCTGGTACGGCATTACAGAGCGGACACGCCAGGGCGTGATGACGACCGGCTGCTATTTGAGATCGTGCGGGAAGGGGCTGCTCCATGACCCGGCTGCGACGTGATGCCGCGCGCGATGACCTGATCGTGCTCGCTCTGGCAGCGATTGGCGTGCTGCTGTACGTCGCGGCGGCGCTGCAACTGAGCGACTCCGGCTATCCGCTCGACGACGCCTGGATTCACCAGACGTATGCGCGCAACCTGGCAGAGCACGGCGAATGGGCGTTCGTGCCTGGCCAGCCAAGCAGCGCCTCGACCGCGCCCCTCTACTCGTTGCTGCTGGCGGGAGCTTACCTGCTGGACACATCGCACTTCGCCTGGACATTCGTGCTCGGCGCGCTGAGCCTGAGCGCCGCCGGCTGGATTGGCGCGCGGCTGGCCGGATACCTGTGGCCGGGGGTGAGCGGAGCGCGGCTGTGGACAGGGGTGCTGATCGTGCTGTCGTGGCACCTGGCCTGGGCGGCGGCTTCTGGCATGGAGACGATGTTGTTCGCGACGCTGGCCCTGGCGCTGATCTGGACGACCTGGGCCGATGCCGCTGCACAGCACGATCTGTCGCAGCGCCGGGCAGCGCTGTGGGGAGCCAGGGCCGGAGCAGTGAGCGCGGCGCTGACGCTCACCCGGCCCGAAGGCGTCGCACTGATGGCGTTGGCCGTTCTGCTGCGCGTGGCGGCAGCAGTGGGACGAGGCGGCTGGCGCTCTCCGGTGCTGGCGTGGATGGGGGGCCTGGTGCTGGCCTGGGCGCTGATCTGCGTCCCAGTGGCGGCGCTCAACTGGCAGCTCAGCGGAACACCGCTGCCGGATACGGCGGCGGCGAAGCAGGCGGAGTACGCGCCGATCGGTGAGCAGTGGTCGCTGCCGGGGCGCTACGGGCGCATGATCGTGCCGCTGCTGGCTGGGCACTTGCCTCTGGCGTTGCCAGGGTTGCTGGTGGGCTGTGCCAGTGTTGCGCGGCGCGCGCGGCAGGACAGGCGCGCTCTGATCTATGCGCTGCCACTGCTGTGGGCGGCGCTGCACACCTCGGCCTATGCGTTGCGGCTGCCGGCCAGCTATCAGCACGGGCGCTACGTGATGCCAGTGATCCCGGCGCTGCTGATCTTTGGGGTGGGGGGCACGCTGGCGCTGGTGCAGCGCGGGCGGCGATCTGCGGCGGGGCGCGTGCTGTCGCGCAGCCTGGCCCTGGCGCTGCTGCTGGTGACTGGCGGCTTCTGGATCATTGGCGCGCGGCAGTACGGCGCGGACGTGCGCATCATCAACACGGAGATGGTGGCGGCTGCCCGGTGGGTGAGGGCGAATCTGGCGGAGGACGATCTGCTCGCTGTGCACGACATTGGCGCGGTGGGCTACTTCGCGCCGCGCCCCATCCTCGATCTGGCGGGGCTGGTCAGCCCGGAGATTGTGCCGCTCTTCCGCGACGGAGAGGCGATCATGCGGCTGATGTGCGCGCGTGGCGCTGTGTACCTGATGGTCATGCCCGATCAGCGCCCGGTTCCGCCTGACGATCCCCGCCTGGGCGGAGCGCCCATCTTCGTCACCGGCGCACCTTATGCCCCGGCGGCGGGTGGCGGCAACATGGCAATCTATCGCCTGGCCTGGCCGGCGGGGTGCGCCTGGTAGCCGGATGAAAGAGGTCATCGAGCAGATGTTCTATTGTGAGATCGGGGGCCATGAACTATGCTAAGATTACGCCTGCAGCAGTTGGCCGAGGGGCGTGGCTGCTAACTGGAGTGAGCGCCTGCTGATGGACCAGGACAATACCCCTTTGACTCCAGCGAGGATTCGGCTGGTGATCGTGGACGACCACCCGGTATTCCGCCAGGGGCTGCGCAACATCTTCGCCACCGAGGACGACATCGAGGTGCTGGCCGAAGCGTCAACGGGCGAAGAAGCCCTGCAACTGGTGCACGAGCTGCATCCCGACATGCTGCTGCTGGACATCAACCTGCCGGGCATCAACGGCTTGCAAGTCGCCAGCCGGCTGAAAGCGGAGCAGACCGATATTGCGGTGGTGCTGCTGACGGCCTATGACGACCTGGAACAGGTGCTGCACGCCATGCGCTCTGGCGGCGCGGCCTATTGCCCCAAAGACATCGAGCCGGAGAAGCTGGTCGAGGTGGTGCGCTCGGTCATGCACGGCAATTTCGTGGTGGCCGGAAGGACGTTCACCGGCGCTGAGCTTCGGCAATGGCTGGATACAGGCGCAGAGACAGCGGCCAGCCCCTCTGTGATGGACCTCGGCGAGCGCTTTGTGCCGCTCAGCGCGCGCGAGATGGAGATTCTCCAATTTGTGACGCGCGGCAAGAGCAACAAAGAGATCGCACAGACGTTGGGGATCAGCCACCAGACAGTCAAGAATCACATGACCTCGATTCTCAAGAAGCTCGACGTGCGCGACCGGACGCAGGCGGCGGTGTATGCGCTGCAACGGGGGTGGGTGCGCGCGCAAGATAACAAGCAAGCGAAATGATGACTTGTTCGGATAACGAATAGCTGAGGAGCGGTGGCGATGGCTCATGGTGCTGCGGTCCCCCAGGACGAAGTGCTGCGCGAATTCGAGATCGAGTACGAGAACATTCGCAAGCGCGTGCTGGAAAACCAGCAGTTGATCGAGCAGACGCAGCTTGAAGTGGGGCGTATCCGCGATCGTCATGTGGCGATCAGCGCGCAGCTCAGCCGCGTGGAGACGAATTTTGACACGATTCCCCGCGCCGACATCAAGGCGGCCTATGATAGCGCATCGGATATTAAGACGCGCCTGCTCACGTTGCAGGGGCAGTTGGAGAAAGCCAAAGCCACGCTCAAGGAATTGCAGCATTTCGAGGAGTTGCTGGGCAGGTTGCTGCGGTTGGTGCGCAGCCTGGGGCCAGACGCCGTGTTCCGGTCAGTGATCGCTTCTGGGGCGGAACAGAGCGAAGGGGAAGCGGGCCGCCTGTCTCGGCGGGCGATCATCAACGTGGTCGAGGCCCAGGAGGCCGAGCGCCAACGGCTGGCCCGGCAAATGCACGATGGGCCGGCGCAGTCGTTGACCAACTTCATCCTCCAGGCAGAGATTTGCCAGCGGCTCTTTGACCGCAATCCCGATCGCGCTGAAGAGGAGCTGGGCAATCTGAAGACGGTGGCCAGCACGACCTTTCAGAAAGTGCGCGATTTCATCTTCGACTTGCGCCCGATGATGCTGGACGACCTGGGGCTGGTGCCCACCATCCGGCGCTATGCGGAGGCCTATGGAGATAAGACAGGCATCAAGACGCAACTGAGCGTGGTGGGAGACGAGCGCCGGCTGCCGAGTCACATTGAGGTCATGATGTTCCGCTCGATCCAGGCTGTGATGGGCAACGCGCGCGATAACCTGGGCGCGAAATCCATCAACATTGTGGTGGACGTCGGCCCCGAATGGCTCAAGGCATCTATTGAGCACGACGGGCGCGGCTTCGATGCGGGTGAGGTGCTCTCTCATACGGGGCAAAGCGATGTCCTGGGCCTGCGCACGCTTCAGGAGCGCATCGAGTTGGTAGGAGGCGCGCTGGAGATCACGAGCACGGAGGAGGACGTGAGTCGCTTCGTGATCTTGCTGCCGGCGGTTTAATGGCGCTGGTCGGGCATCTTTCGGTGTGTATTCTGCAGGGGCAGGGCTGCGTGATAGCGCTCTGCCCCTGCCTGTTATAGGACTCTTGGCCTGTTTGCGCATTTTTGCCATAGGAATACACTAGATAGCAACCCATTGGGGCCTGATGCAAACTCCGGGCCGGTTCGGACTATTCGGGAGGAAACCCTATGCGAGGTCGGGTGCTCATTCTACTGGGCGCGATCATTCTGCTGGTGGTCGTGCTGGTTGTCGTCCTCATGCGCGACGATGGTGGCGACGAGGAGACTGTCGCCCAGGCCACGGAGGTGGGGGGGGAAGTTACGGGCGGCGAGCAGGGGGGAGGGATAACAGCCCCGGATGCCGGGATGCGCGCTCTCAACATGGTTGAGATCGTGGTCGCCGTCCAGGACTTGCCTCGTGGGATCGTGATCCCGCCTGACGGCATCGGTGTGGTGCCCTGGCCTCAGGAAGCGTTGCCAGAAGCGGGCAACTATTTCACCGCCGCTGAACTGGAGGATGTGATCGGGCAGGTGGCGCGCACCGAGATCTTCCGCGGCTCTCCGATTCTGGCTCGTCAGGTGGTGCCCAATCTGTACGAAGTTGCCCGTACAGGGTCGGACGCCGCCGCTCTTATGCGCGCGTTCGAAGGGGATGAGTCGCGCGTGGCCATCTCTGTCCCACTTGATCCAACCGGCGTGGGGCAGGTGGCCTATGGCATTCAGGCTGGCGACTTCGTGGACGTTATCCTCTCGTTCCTCTACATTGATGTTGATCCTGCTTTCCAGACCCGGATGCCCAATAACGTTTCGCTGATCACGCGCCTGGAGACGGGCGAGCTGAGCATCGGCTCGCCACGCCAGGGCCGCCCAGAGGCGAGCACGCTCTCGCCGGAAGGGGTGCTGCTGAGTCCCAGTGAGTCGTCGCAGCGCCCGCGCCTGGTGACTCAGCGGACGGTGACCGGCGCCTGGGTGTTGCGTGTGGGGTACTTCCCGCCGGGTGGAGACATCATCGGGGCGACGCCGACACCTCAGCAGATCGAAACTCTGCCGCCGCCTGGCGAAGGTGGGCAAGCGACGACGCCGCTGCCTACAGTGACGCCGTTTGCGCCGTTGATCATCACTCTCGCCGTGACGCCGCAGGATGCGCTGGTGCTGACCTGGGCGGTTGACGCGCAGATTCCGATCACGCTGGCGCTGCGCACGGCTGGCGATACAACCGAAGTGGCCACCGACCCGGTGACGCTTGACTATATGATCCGGACGTACAACGCTCAGCCGCCCGTCGCGCTCGAATATGCGCTGGAGCCGCCCATCACCAGTGTGCGGCGGTTCGACATCGGGCGGTTGTACGACTTCCTGGCCAGGTCGAGCGTAGAAGCGTCAACACAATAAGCGCGTGTCGGAATAATTGTCTTTGCGTTAAAATGGCATGAAGGGCACGCGCTCGCGCTGGCGTCCGCATGCCCTTCGCGTGTCACTGGGGGCGTGCCTGGGGTGAAGCCAGAGAGGGTCTGATCGGCGAGATGGGAAGACACCAATGAGCAGTGAGAAGCAAGTCATCAAAGTGCTGATCGTGGACGATATCCCGGATACGCGCGAGAACATCCGCAAGCTGCTCGCGTTCGAGCCGGATATCGAGGTCGTGGGCGGGGATGGCGCTGGCACGGGCCGCGAGGCGATAGACCTGGCGACGCAGCACAAGCCCGATGTGGTGCTGATGGACATCAACATGCCCGACATGGACGGCATCACGGCGACCAAAGCGATCAGCACGGCAGTGCGCACTGCCGCTGTGGTGATCATGTCGGTACAGAACGAGTCGGGATATTTGCGCCAGGCGATGCTGGCCGGGGCGCGCGACTTCCTCACCAAGCCGGTCTCCAGCGAAGAGCTTTACGCGACGATTCGGCGCGTCTACGACCGCAACGAGCCGATTCGCCAGCAAGAGGTGCAGATGTCCTCGCTGCGGACGGCTGTGTCGCGCGAGGCCAAGCGCAGCGCGCTCACGCCGTCAGTAGGAGCCGGGCACGTCATCGTTGTGTACAGCCCACAGGCGGGCGCGGGCGTGACGATGCTGGCCACTAACGTAGCGGCTGCGCTGATGCGCTCCGACACCAGCGTGCTGCTGGTGGATGCCAACCTTCAGTTCGGCGATGTGGATGCGTTTCTGAACGTGCAATCCACGTCGAGCATTGCTGATCTGGCGAAGGCGGTGAGCGACATTGACCAGGAAATGATTGATAGCGTGCTGGTGACGCATGGCAGCGGGTTGAAGGTGCTGGTCGCTCCGCCGCACCCGGAGATGGCCTATGACATCACGTCGGAAGCTGTGAAAGAGGTCGTCAAGCTGCTGGCGAAATCGTATGATTTCATCGTGGTTGACACGCCGACCCAGTATGACGATACCACGCTGAAGCTGTTCGATATCGCCGAGCGGATCATCCTGGTGGCCAACCCAACGATTCCATCTGTGCGCAACATCCGCAAAGTGCTGGACCTCCTGGACGGCCTTAAAGAACCAGCAGGCCTGTCGGACAAGGTGCTCTTTGTGCTGAACCGGGTGGTGCCAGAGCGAGAGCGCGGGCGCGGCGCTGTGCCGACCGCTTCAATTGAGACGCATCTCAAGCATTCGGTGGCCGCGGCCATCCCGCTCGACGATCAGGCGGTGCTCACGGCGGTCAACCAGGGCGTGCCCCTGGTAGCCAAGATGAAATCGCGCTCACCGGGCAAGGAACTGGTAGACCTGGCGGCGCTGGTGCGCAAAACGGTGGAGCAGGAAAAGGCGCCAGAGGAAAGCCCCCAGACGGGCGAACAACGCTCCAAGAGCGGCATACGGGCGCTGTTCGGCGGCTCGTAGGATGGGTGTACAATGGAAGTGGGACGCATTGGCGGGCGAAGGTTGAGACGAGTGGAGGCGGCATATGTCCCTTTTGCGGCGTATTGAGCGTGGCGGACAGGGGCCGGACAGCCCCGACGAGTCCAAGCTGGAACAGGTGCGCCGGCGAACTCAGGTGCCGGCAGCGTCTTCGGCTGTGGCCGCGGCCCGTCGTGGGGAAGGGAGCGGTTACCAGGACCTGAAGGTGCGCATCCAGAACAAGCTGTTGGCCGAGCTGGACACCAGCGTGGACCCGCGTTCTCCCGAAGTGCGGACGACCATTGAGGAGCTGTTCACGACCATCCTCAATGAAGAAAGCATTGTGCTGGGACGCGCCGAGCGGCAACAGCTTTTCGAGGCGATTGTCGCCGAAATCCTGGGCTTCGGGCCGCTGGAGCCATTGCTCGCCGACGACACGATCACCGAGATCATGGTCAATGGCCCCAAGAACGTCTACATCGAGCGCGCCGGCAACATCCTGCGCTCCAATGTGACCTTCGAAGACGAAGATCATGTCCTGCGCGTGCTGGATCGCATCGTGGCACCGCTGGGCCGTCGTATTGACGAAAGCTCGCCCACAGTGGATGCCCGTCTGCCCGACGGGTCGCGCGTCAACGCGGTCATCCGCCCGATCAGCCTGTGCGGGCCGACGATCACTATCCGCAAGTTCTCGCGGCGGCCTTTCACGGTGGAAGACCTGATCCGTTTCGGCTCTGTCAGCCCCGAGATCGCAGAATTCCTGCGGGCGTGTGTCATCGCCCGGCTGAACATCGTGGTGTCGGGCGGCACTGGCTCTGGCAAGACGACTCTGCTCAACGTTCTGTCTGGGTTCATCCCGAACGACGAGCGGATCATCACTATCGAGAACGCCGCTGAGCTTCAGCTACGGCAGGAGCATGTCGTCTCGCTGGAAAGTCGCCCGTCCAATATTGAGGGGCGCGGCGAGATCAGCATTCGCGACCTGGTCGTCAACTCGCTGCGTATGCGCCCCGACCGGATCGTGGTGGGCGAGTGCCGCGCAGGCGAGGCGCTGGACATGCTCCAGGCGATGAACACTGGTCACGAAGGATCGCTGACGACGGCGCACTCGAACAGCCCGCGCGACACCCTGGCGCGCCTGGAAACGATGTGCTTGATGGCGGGCATGGACCTGCCCGTGCGCGCCATCCGCGAGCAGGTGGCTTCGGCCCTCGACCTGGTCATTCACCAGGAGCGGATGCGCGACGGCACGCGCAAGGTGGTTAAGGTCACCGAGATCCAGGGGATGGAAGGTGACGTGATCACGATGTCCGACATTTTTGAGTTTGAGCAGACCGGCCTGGAAGCTGGCAAGGTCATCGGGCGCATCCGCCCGACAGGGCTGCGCCCCAAGTTCATTGACAAGATCGAGGCGGCTGGTATTCACCTGCCACCGTCGGTGTTTGGAATTGGCGTTTCGCGCTATTGACGGCGAGCGCCATGCAGCAGTAGCACCGTAGGGGCTGGCTCACCAGGCTCCTACTGACACACTGTGCCAGATCAGGGCAGGGCACCGTGGGGGAGGGCGGGCACCTATGGAGATTGCGATAGCCGGCGCAGCGGGAGTCCTGGCGGTGATCATCCTGATCGCCGGGATCGTCAGCATTCGCGCAGAACGGCGCGAGCAGATCGAAGAACGACTGGGACGGTACACCACCGAATACAGCAGTCTGCTCGCGGACTTCGAGGACCTGCAGCAGCCCGATCCTGCACACGAGGCGAGCCTCATCACCCGGCGGCTTGATGCCATGCTGGCCGACCGGGGCTTTGCGCAGAAATGGCGCGTGCAGCTTTCGCGGGCCGACCTGAAGCTGACCGTCTCCGAGTTTATGGCGCTGCACGTCATCACGGGGATTGGCGGTTTCCTCGTCGGCATGGTGCTCTTCGCCTCGCCAATTGGTGGCGGAGTCGCGGCGGTTGCCGGCTTTTTCTTCCCCCGTCTTTATGTGGCGCGCAAACAGTCCAAGCGTCTAAAGACGTTCGAAAACCAGCTTCCTGATACGCTGGCGCTGTGGGTGAACGCTCTGCGCGCAGGCTACGCGGTGCTACAGGCGATGGAGGCGATCTCGCGCGAGGCGCCTGAGCCAACGTCGTCGGAGTTCAAGCGCGTGGTCATGGAGGTGCAGCTTGGCATCCCTATGGATGATGCACTCGACCACCTGCTGGCGCGCATGCCCAGCGATGATCTCGACCTGGTCAACACGGCGGTCAATATTCAGCGCGAGGTCGGTGGCAACCTGGCCGAGGTTCTGGACTCGATCAGCCACACGATCCGCGATCGTATCAAGCTGAAGGGCGAAATCTCGGTGCTGACGGCCCAGGGCCGAATCACGGGCTGGCTTATCTCGTTACTGCCGATCATCCTGACGCTGTTTCTCTATGTGGTGAGTCCAGGCTACATGTCGAATCTCGTTGAGAATCGCATGTGCGGGTGGCCCATGCTGGGCTGCGGATTGGGCCTGATTGCGACAGGTGCTGCGATTATCCAAAAGATCGTGGATATCAAGTACTGACACAGGCTCACAGCGCGCTCGCACGTTTGGGAGGGTAGGATGGATATCACGATTCTGGCGCTGATTGTGGCGGGCGTGGTCTTGCTCGGCGGGCTTATCCTGGTTGGGCACAGCGATAAAGCAGACGACAATCCGCTGGAGAAGCGGCTGGCCGAATACGGAGACCGCGATGTGCCAGCCAGCCTGGAGCAGATCGAGCTGTCGCTGAGCACTCGCGAGCGTGTCATCATTCCCACGTACCGGGCGCTCGCCCGTTTTGCCATCAAATTCACCCCAGAGAACCAGATTGAGAGCATCCGCCGCCAGATCGAGCTGGCGGGCAAGTCGCAGACGATGGAGCCGGCGGTCTTCTTCGGCCAGCGCATCGCCCTGACTCTCGTGATGGGCGTTGGGGCGTTCGTGCTGTTCTTCATGTTCACCGATTGGGGCGTCGCCAAAGGGACGATGGGGACCGTTGGCGGGGCGCTCCTCGGCTATTATCTGCCCATGCTGCAACTCAAAGGGCAGATCAGCCGGCGCAAGGATGCTATTGTGAAGTCGCTGCCCGATGCGCTCGACCTGCTGACGATCTGCGTGGAGGCCGGGCTGGGCTTTGAACAGGCGATGAGCAAGGTCTACGCCAAGTGGGATAACGACCTGGCGATCGCTTTTGGGCGCGTGCTGCAGGAGATTCAACTAGGCAAGCGGCGCAGCGAAGCCCTGCGCGACATGTCGTATCGCATGGATGTGCCCGACGTGACCAGCTTCGTGGCGGCGCTCGTCCAGGCCGAACAGCTTGGCGTGAGCATCGCCAAGATTCTGCGCATCCAGTCGGACCAGATGCGTGTCAAGCGCCGCCAGCGCGCTCAGGAGAAGGCTCAGCAAGCGCCGGTCAAGATGATGATTCCGATGGTGTTTCTGGTGTTCCCGTCGCTGTGGATCGTGCTGCTGGGGCCTTCCGTCGTGATTCTCATCGAGTCTGGCGTGTTCGGCGGCTTTTGATCGGCGCAGGCGACCTGAGTCTGAGATTGAATTGACAAGCTCGTTCGAAGATCATCTCGGCCAGCACCGGCGGCTGGAGGGGCTGCGTGACCGCTTGGCAGCAGGCCCACTCGCGCTCACGGCGCGGCGCGTTGTTACGGCTGCGCTCGACCTGCTCTATCCCCCACAGTGTGTTCACTGCACGCGCATCGGGAGTCTGCTGTGCGAACGCTGCACGGCCCAGCTTGGGCCGGGGCCGCAGCGCGCGGTGGCGGGGCTGGACGCAGTGCGCACGCGCACTGTGTTTGAAGGGCCGGCGATGAGCGCCATTTATGCCCTGAAGTATCAGGGGGTGCGGCGGATGGCCGAGCCGTTGGGCAGGCTGCTGGCCGAGGCGTGGCCGGGCGATGGCTGGACGGCGGACTTCTTCTGCGCGGTCCCGCTGCACGCCCGGCGGCAGGCGGAGCGCGGCTATAACCAGTCGGCACTGCTGGCGAACCAGGTGGCCAGCCTGATCGGTCAGCCTTATGTGGAAGGGGCCGTTGCGCGCGTGCGCCACACCGAGACGCAGACACACCTGGATGCGCAGGCTCGCCGGGAGAATGTGGCCGGAGCTTTTGCAGCAGACCCTCTGCGTGTTGATAATCTGAGTATAGTCCTCGTTGATGATGTGCTGACGACAGGGGCTACGCTGGCAGCCTGTGCGGAGGCGCTGCGAGCGTCGGGCGCGCGGCGCGTCTATGGCCTGGTGCTGGCCAGCGCAGTCTACAAGGCTGCTGACGCGGGTGGGCATGCCTCACCTGCTGAGGAGTGAGCGCAATCGCCACACTGCAAAGGAGCGGGTTATGGAACTCAAGATACACACGCGAAATGTTGATGTGACGCCTCGCTTGCAGGAGCATGTTGAAAAGAAAGTGAGCAGACTGGATCGCTATCTGCCGAATATTCACGAAGTACGTGTGGACCTGGCTATTGAGCGGCGCAAGCAGGGCATGGATCAGTGCATCGCTCAACTGACCCTGCGCAACACGCGCGGGGCGATTCTGCGCTCGGAAGAAAAGCGGCAGCCTGATATTTACGCGGCGCTGGACGTGGCGCTGGATAAGATGTATCGTCAGATCGAGCGGTACAAGGGCAAGCGCAAGCCGCGCGGCGCCAGCCGTTTCTACGAGTCGGAGCAGGCCCTGCAATCGGTCGAGCCGGTGCCCGGCCAGGTGGCCGAAGAAGAAGCGGAGGAGAAGACGTCCATTGTACGCCGCAAGGCGGTGATGCTGGTGCCCATGAGCGAAGATGAAGCGATTGACCAGATGGAGCTGCTCGGCCACAATTTCTTCATCTTCTACAACGCAGACACGGCCAAGATCGGCGTGCTCTACCGGCGTGAGGACGGCAATTACGGCGTGCTGGAGCCGCAGACGGAGTGACGAGCTGAGTGTGCAAGCCTGGGCCGGGCGCGGAAGGGCGTTCCCGGCCCCGTTTTCTTGTGGGTAGGCGAAGGATGAGCCAGGAGAGAACCGGCGCGGTGATCATGATCGGCCATGCGGGGCCGACGGCGGCTGAGCAATTGCTGGGCCGGGCACTCCAGGCAGCCGCAGCCGACCTGATCGCCGCTCTAGCGGAGGTTGGCGTCTGCCCGATCGTCGTCGCCGGCCCGGAGCTTGGCTGGCTGTCCGCTCAGGCGAATTGCCTGCCCGATCGGGACGTTGGGCCATTTCACTTCGGCCAGCGCCTGGCGGGGGTGATCGAACGGTTTGAGCTGGCGCACGTGCTGTACTTCGGGGCGGGCAGCGCACCCCTGCTCGCTCAGGAGATGATCGCGCAGGTGGGGGAGACGCTGCGCGGCGCGCGCGCGCACGATGAGCGCCTTGCCCTGACGAACAACCTGCACTCCAGCGATTGGGTTGCCTTCACCCAGGCGCAGGAGGCGCTGCCCGTCCTCCGGCGGGCGAACCGCGACAACAGCCTCGCCTGGATGCTGCAGGAGGACGGCGGTTGGACGGTCAGCACTCCGGCGAATCTGCCGCCTGCGGCGCGCCTGGACCTGGACACGCCCGCTGACCTGGCGATAGTGCGGGCGCACCCGGCCTGCTCGCCCCGGCTGCATGCGGCGCTGGAGGATCCGCTGCTGGCGCGCATCCCCGTCGAGGCTGTGCTGGCTGTGTTGGCCCGCGACGGGAGCCGGGCGGCGCTAATCGGGCGAGTCGCTCCCCAGGCGTGGGAGGCGCTCAGCCGGGCGACGCAGTGCTGGATACGGGTCTGCTCGGAGGAGCGGGGCATGGCCGCCAGCGAACGGCTGGCGCGCGGCGAAGCGCGCTCGCTGGTAGAGCGCATGATCGCGCGCTGGGGGCCGGGCGACTTCTTCGAAGAGCTGGCGCAGATGGCCGACGTGGCGATCATTGATTCGCGGGTGCTGATGGCCGCTGCCGGGCGCTATCCTGGGACGGACGAGCGCTTCGCCTCGGACCTCTATTTGCTCGACGCCATCCACGATCTCTGGCTGCGCGAGTTCACTGCCGCCGCGCAGGCGGCTCCGCTGCCGGTTCTGCTCGGCGGACATGGCGTGGTGGCCGGGGGATTGCACGCCCTGGCGGAGATCGTCGCGGAGCGGCGCGCTCGCTGAAGCGCGAGATCACTCCTGCCGCGCGAGGCGGCGCAGGTGCACGTACTTCTGCAATTCGTACCAGGCCATGAGCAGACTCAGCCGCAGCCCGTGCCAGCCATCGCGGTAACCTTGCAGGGTGACAAAGCGCCAGTAGAAGTGGCGCAGCGGTTGCGTGATGAACTTGTGCGGTCGCGGCTTGATCCCCTGCTCGTGCAGAATGCGCGCGTCAAAGGCTACGTAGCGCTGCTGCTTCTCACGGAACTGGCGCAGGCTGCGGTAGTTGTAGTGGATGAGCGGCTCGGTCAGGTGGCCCGGCTCGCCATCCAGCAGGACTAGCTCGTGAACCTGGCGCTGCGGATCGTAGCGTGCGTGCCTGCGCCGCAGCAGGCGCATCTGGTAATCCGGGTACCAGCCTGTGTGCCGGGTGAGTTTGCCGAAGATGTAGTTGTGGCGCGGAATCCAGTAGCCGTTATGGGCGGGGCGGGCGAGGGTGGCGCGTATCTCTTCCGCCTGGGCAGGGGTGGAACGCTCGTCAGCGTCCACGAAGAAGACCCATTCCGTCTCGACCAGGGTCAGCGCCGCGTTGCGCTGCTGGGCGTAGTTCTCGAAGCGGTGGGGCAGGACTTCGGCGCCGGCCTGCGCAGCCAGATCGGCGGTGGCATCGCTGCTGCGTGTGTCCACGACCACGACCACGTGGCCCGTCCAGCGCACGCTCTCGATGCAGGCGACGATATTCTCGGCCTCGTTGTGGGCCAGGATGACGGCGGCCAGATCGCTGCTCATGAGGTTTTCGCGGCCTCCAGAACGGCCCGGTAGGCGGTGGTCAGGGCTTCTCTGTCTGCCGCCGAGAGCGCGCCGGTGCGGTAGGCGCGTTCCGTCTGCCACAGGCGCCAGCGCATCCCTGCGCGCACCAGCCAGCGGGCCAGGGCGCGCCGGGGCCGGGCGTAGTGCCGGTCGAACAGGCGCAGGCGGCTGCGCCATAGGTTGATCAGGCTGGCCGCGCGAATTTGCCCGGTGCTCTGCCCGCCCAGGTGAACGACCCGCGCCGCCGGAACCGCGTAGATCTGCCAGCCGGCGCGCCGAATGCGCAGGCTCCAGTCAATCTCCTCGCAGTACATGAAATATCCTTCGTCGAACATGCCGGTGGCGGCGATCACCTCGCGCCTGACCATCATCGTTGCGCCGAGGGTGTGATCCACCGGAAATGGCTCACCGCTGGCGTAGCGCTGGCGCGGGTAGCGCCCGTTGAGCGGCGAGTCGTACAGGCGCGCCGGAACGGGGAACAGCTCGATGATGAGTTGGGCAAGGCCGGGAAACCTGAACGCACCGTGCTGAAAAGCCCCGTCTCCGTAAGCGAGCTGCGCGCCGACGACCCCGACAGAGGGCAGGCGCAGCAGCGCGTCGTAGAGCGCCCGCGTCGCGCCGGGAGTCGTCTCGGTGTCCGGGTTGAGGAAGTAGACGGCGCGCGGCAAATCGCCGTCGGCTGGTTGGCCGGGCGACCGGCTGAATCCCATCCGCTCCAAGGCGAGGTTGTTACCGGCGGCAAAGCCCAGGTTGTCGGCGCTGGCGATGAGCTGCACCTGCGAGAATTGCTGGCGGATGGCGTCCGGCGTGCCGTCGGCGGAGGCACAGTCTACCACCCAGACCTGGGCGGCGGGGCCGTGCGCGTCCAGGTCGGCGATGAGGGTGCGCAGGGCGTTGAGGGTGAGGTCGCGCGTGTTCCACGAGACGATGACAACGGCCAGATCGGGGGACATGACATTACCCTGGGCGAGAGGTACGGGCGTGCGCGCGCAATGCGCGATCTGTCCGGCTCATCGGGTGAAGGCCATGTCCCAACCGGCGTCCGCTAACATGGTCAGGAACGAACGATAGTGCCGGGCTTCGACTGCGAAAACCCCGTCGGCAGCCAGCAGCCGCCTGGCCCGCGTTGGCCCGTCTATGCGGTCGGTGAAGAAGGCAGTGAGCACGGCCTTGGCGCTGTCGCGGAAAGGCGACGGCAAGGCGCTCTCCGGCGCGGCAACTAGTACCTCGTAAGGGATGACGTCAGCGGGGACGCCCGCCCACTGGCTGGGGTTGGCGGGCGCTGTGGTGTCTCCGGCAGGCAGGATGATGTGCAGCGCCGCAGCAAGCTCGTCGTAGGTGGGAAGCTGCTCCTCTGCAGTCCGGGCTTCCTGGGCCAGGGCCAGGAGTGCCTTCTCGAAGTCGCCCGCGCGCAGGGCCGCTGCCGCGCACTCTCCGTCATAGAGCGCGCGCACCAATGCCTGATCGCTGTCGTAGTCGCGCACGGTATCCAGGTCAATGAACGGGTTGACGCCCCGGCTGCCCATGAGCAGGGCGGGGATGATCCAGGCTGTGGGTGTGTCCTGCTGGGCGCTGCGGCAGAACGTCTGCCCGGCCAGTTGTTCCAACGCGGCGATGTCGGCCCGCCCAACGATCTCGCTCGCCTGCCCGATCTCGAACGTTGGGGTGCGCCCGCGTCTGGCGGCCAGCAACGGCTCAACTTCGCACTGACGCCGGGCGGCGGCATACGTGAAGGCGCTCGTCCAGGCGAAGGTGGGCGCGCCGCTGCACAGGCTGGCGAGCGCCGTATTCTCGTCTGCGAACGAGACGGCGAAGGTCAGGCCGGTCTCCTCACCCAGTTGGCGTTGCAGCTCGCGCCCAAGCTGACGCGCGTTGCTGGTGACAAGCTCCTCTGACAGCGCCAGGTAGACGGTGATGGGGCGTTCCGGCGCGCCGATGGCCGGCGCTTCGGGGGCATCGGGCAGGGCGGTCGAGCGCAGAGTGGGAGTCGGCGGGATGCGCGTGGGGATGGGCGTTGCCCGCCGGTCGCCGCCGGAGCCGCAGGCCGTGAGAAGGATGGTGATGAGCAGCGTCCCTGTGACCAGGGCTTTGCTGATGTGTGGCCGCTGTTTGATGGCACACCTCCGCCATACTCACTCGCACTGGCTCATCATGGTACAGCAGTTGGCCGGGCGGGGCAAGGCGCGCACCCCGCACGAACGGGTGCGGGCAAAGGCTGACAGCGACTTGCCGGGCGGGGGCATGGACTTCACCCCCAGCCGCGCATCAGCGCCGAGTGGGGGTGAGGTAAGCCAGGGCGCTGCCCTACCGCCTGACAGGTTTTGCACGCACCCGCCCCGCTGAACAAATCTGGCATGAGGGGCGAAATACCTTGCGGGTTCGCCCGGCAGCCCGATGCGCGCCTGCTTAGCCTGGCGCGGCGGGGGGCACGACCAGCTCGATCTCGCGCGCCCCGACACGGCTTTGGAAGGGCGGGATGCCCACGTCCTCGTGAATGAGGCCCGCCCAACATTCCTGCGGGTTGCGGGCTTTGCGGATTTCCGTCATGCGGATGGCCCCCCAGACCTCGGCCCGCTGGCCGGGCAGCAGGTAGTAGTATGTCTCGTCGCGCTCGTCGTCGTAGACGGCCTGTAACTCGTCGAGCGGGCCGAGCGCCCAGCGCCAGGGGAAGTCGCTGTAGGCTGTGTGGCAGTTGATGCCGATGCGCCACGCGCCGGATTCCTCGTAGGCTTCCAGGCTGGCCGCCGTCTGGTCGAACTGATAGACTGTGCCGGGAAAAGGCCCGGCGGTGCGGACTGGGGTTGCGCCGTAGTTGTGGACAGTGAGCTTGAAGACGAGCAGATCGCCCTGGGCGAGCGTCAACGTGGTGAGATCGGAGATGACTCCTTCTGGTTTGGCGAGTTTCTCACCAGCGGTATCCAGGCTCGTGTAGTAACGCTCAGCGTAGGGCATCCAGCTGAAATAGACGACGGCCCCCACCTTCTGCGGGACGATCTCCACCAGGGGCAGGCCCCCATCGCGGATCGCCAGACGCTCCTCGCGCACGATGCGCTGACCCTCGTCGTCCTGCGCGACGGCGAAGACGGCGTACTCGCCATCGGGCGGCGGCACCATCCCCTGGTCCACGCCGCCGTCGTAGTCGTACTCGTGATTGCCCATATCCCCCGGCTGGCGACCTTCTTCGCGCTCGGTCAGAAAGTAGCGCTGGCCGGCGACATCTTCAAGATAGACGGACAGGCTGGCGGGCTTGGCCAGGTAGACGTTGACGCTCACCCGGTCGCGGATGCCGTCCTGGTTGGGCGTAAACTCGGCAGGGCTGATCTCGAAAGCGGTGATTTCGGGCAGGGCGCTGTCTGCCTCGGCGACAATGAGCGTGCCAGATTTCTGCTCGGTCTCGCCATCACCTGCCGCTTCGATGACCCAGGTATAGGTGTCGTTCGGGATCAGTCGGCTCTCGATAACCCCCGCGATAGTCTCGCCGGGCAGCGTATAGCCGCCCACGACGCCGCTGAAGAGCACGCGGTAACGGCCTGCTGAGCGGCGTTCATCCTGGCGGAAGTAGTAGCGGTCGTCATTGGGCGCGCTCAGATAAATGCTGACGGCGGCGGGCCGCGACAGCCTGTACTCGATCACCGCCAGGTCATCTTCGCCGTCGGCGTTGGGCGAGATGCGCGGCCTGTCGAACGAGGCGGCGGTCAGCAAGGCGACCGGCGGGCGCAGCACCAGGTAGCCGATCACCAGCGCGGCTGCCAGCGCAGCCAGCGCAGCCAGCAGAACGATCATCTTCGGGAGGCGCATAATCCCCTCGCAGAGCCAGCCAGAGCGGGTGTCTGGCGGCCTATTGTACCAGAAGGGCGGGGCTTGGGGCGACGCACGTCGGCGTGCCGCCAGGATTCCGGAGGGACTCACCCTCTTGTGCGTGCCGTGGTTGGCGAAGGGGCGTATCTCATTGCCGGGGCAAGAGATCACCGCTGAGGCGCAGAGAGCGCAGAGAAAAGCTGGGTTAGGCAGGGGAGTGCCAGCCTTGCTCCACGCCCTCTGCGTCTCTGCGATTCAAGCGTTTCACTCCCATTGTAAGCCGCATCCCCTGGCGAAGGTCACCCTTGTAAGGTGCCCTGTTTAACGGTAGTATGTGGGATATGTGGGATAATGCACGACATGGTTCGCGGGTGCATTGCAGACCTGGCGGCCTGGCCGAATACTGCCCACGTCTGCGCTCTGGCTGTCGCACTCATGGAGACCACATGTCACCGGCGAACACCCTCGCAACGTACTCTGACGCCCTGGATTATCTCTACGGCTTCGTAAACTGGGAAGTGGAGCGCCACATGCGCTACGCTCCAGAGGTGATGACGCTGGAGCGCCCGCGCGCCGTGCTGGAGGCGCTCGGCAACCCGCACCGCGCCTACCCGGTGATCCACATCACTGGCACCAAAGGCAAGGGATCGGTCGGGGCCATGTGCGCCTCGGCGCTGCACGCTTCGGGGCTGAAAGCCGCTCTGTATTCCTCGCCGCACCTGCAGGATTATCGCGAGCGCTTTCGCATCAACGGCGAATTGATCAGCCCGGAGGATTTCACAGCGCTGGTCAATCAGCTTCGGCCCATTGTGGATACCATCCCGGACATCACCTGGTTTGAAGTGACTACCGCCCTGGCCTTTCTCTACTTCGCTCAACAGCAGGTGGACATTGCCGTCGTCGAGGTGGGGCTGGGCGGGCGCCTGGACGCCACGAACGTCGTGACGCCAGTTGTGTCGGTGATCACCAGCCTGAGCTATGACCACACCCATCTGCTGGGGGACTCGCTGGAGTCCATCGCGCGCGAGAAAGCGGGGATCATCAAGCCGGGCGTGCCGGTGGTCAGCGCGCCGCAGCCGGCGGAGGCCCTCGTCGTTCTGGAGCAGGTGGCAGCGGACAACGGTTCGCCGCTTGTGCTCGTCGGGCGCGACTGGACGTACACGGCTGAGCGGGGGACGCTCAACTGCGAATGGTTCCAGGCCGGGCCAGCCGGGGGGCCGCCCGCATCCTACTGCACGGCGCTGACCGGCGAGCACCAGGCGCTCAACGGCACGGTGGCGCTGGCGGCCCTGGAGCGTGTGGCCGAGGCGGGAATCGCGGTGACGCCGGAGGGCATCCGGTGCGGCTTCGAGCGCGTGGACTGGCCGGGCCGCCTGGAAGTCGTGGCGCGCGAGCCTTTGCTCGTCCTGGACGCGGCGCACAATGGGGAATCGGCGCTGAGGCTGCGCGCGACGCTGGGCACGCTGTTTCACCGGCGTCCGCTGGTGCTCATCTTCGGCGCGTCGGCTGATAAAGACGTGACGGGGATGTTCCGGGCGCTGCTGTCCGCAGTGGACGTGCTGATCGCCGCACAGGCCGTCCACCCACGCGCTCTGGAACCGGCGATTGTCGAGGAGAAGGCGCGAGAAGTCGGCTTCGCCGGCCCGGTGCACCAGATTCCTGATGTGGGCGAGGCTCTGCGCTACGCGCAAAGGGTGGCGGGGCCAGCCGGTATGATCCTGACGACCGGCTCGCTGTTCATCGTGGGCGAGGTGCGGACGGTGTGCGGATTGCCCGTCGGGCACGTGGTCAAGACGACCGTCGAGGGACCGCTCCCTTCGGAGAGCGTGGCATTTTGACCGGCGCGCGCGGCGCGGAGGCAACCGCCCGGCAGGTAGTCAGGAAAGCTGGCTCGTGGTGATGATTGGACACGGTTTGCACGATTTCTACACGATCAAGGACGCGGAGCCGGATGCGGAAGGGCTGATCGAAGCGACGCTCGTACCGCTGGTGGGCATGGTCGTCTTTCCGAATATGGTGACGCCGCTGGCCTTGCAGCGCGATGTGGACATCACCGCTGTGAGCGAGGCGCAGGCGCGCCGCGAGACGGTCATCGGCGTGCTGGTGGACGATTCGAAGGAGACGACCTTCGCTCCGGATGAGTTGCACGCGCTGGGTACCGAGATGGCCCTGGGGCGCCTGATGCACCTGCCCGACGGCGGGACCAATGTGCTGGCCCAGGGGCGGCGGCGCGTGCAGGTCGTGGAGTTCGTGCAGACGACTCCCTACTACCGGGTGCGGGCGCGCCCCCTCGCCGAAGAGTCGCCGGACACGCGCGAAGTGATGGCGCTGATGCGGGCTGTGCTGAGTCTATTTCAGAAGTGTGTTGATCTTAGCCCGCAGCTTCCCGAAGAAGTGTACATTTACGCCTTGAACATTGACGAGCCGGGCTGGCTGGCGGACATGATCGCCTCCACGCTCGACTTGAGCCTGGAAGAAAGACAGGCGCTGCTGGCCATGACCGATCCTGCCGAGCGCCTGCGCAAGGTGAGCGCGCTGCTGGGGCGCGAGCTGGAGGTGCTGGAACTGGAGGAGAGCATCCAGTCACAGGTGCGCCGCGAAGTGGATCGCGGCCAGCGCGAGATGTTCCTGCGCGAGCAGATGCGCGTGATCCAGCACGAGCTGGGCGAGGCGGATATTTTCCAACAGGAGCTTGGCGAGCTGCGCGAGCGCATCGAGCAGAAGGAAATGACCGCCGAAGCGAAAGACAAGGCGCTCAAGGAACTGGGCAGGCTGCTGATGATCCCGCCGATGGCCCCGGAGGTGGGGATTATCCGCACGTACCTCGACTGGCTGCTCGACCTGCCCTGGCTGGCGCAGTCCGAAGACACCCTCGATCTGGCCCATGCGGCGCGCGTGCTGGATGCTGAGCACTACGGCCTGCCCAAAGCGAAAGAGCGCATTCTGGAATATCTGGCGGTGCACCAACTGGCCGGCGAACAGATGAAGACGCCGATCCTGTGTTTTGTCGGGCCGCCGGGCACCGGCAAGACTTCGCTGGGCAAGAGCATCGCCAGCGCGCTGGGGCGCGAATTCGTGCGCGTCAGCCTGGGCGGCGTGCACGACGAAGCTGAGATTCGCGGGCATCGGCGGACGTACATCGGCGCGCTGCCAGGGCGCATCGTCCAGACAATGCGCCGCGCCGGGACGATCAACCCGGTGTTCATGCTGGACGAGATTGACAAGCTGGGCGCCGATTTCCGCGGAGACCCGGCGGCGGCGCTGCTGGAAGTGCTCGACCCAGAGCAGAACCACGCTTTCTCAGATCACTACCTGGATGTCAGTTACGATCTTTCGCGCGTGTTCTTCATCACGACGGCGAACTATCTGGACCCCATCCCGCCGGCGCTGCTGGACCGCATGGAGGTGATCGAGTTCCCCGGCTATGTGGAGGATGAGAAGATCAGCATTGCCCGGCACTTCCTCATCCCGCGCCAGCTCAAGCAGCACGGCCTGGAGGGGCGCGGCGTGCACTTCGACGAGTCCGCGCTGCGCCTGATCTGTCGCGAGTACACGTATGAGGCAGGCGTGCGCAACCTGGAGCGCGAGATCGCCAAGGTGTGCCGCAAGCTGGCGCGGCGTATCGCCGAAGGGAAGCGCCTCACCCGGCAGATCACCGCTGCCAGGCTGTCCGCGTACCTAGGCCCGCCGCTCTTCCTGCCCATGCTGGCCGAGGAGATGGACGAGGTCGGCGTGGCGACGGGGCTGGCCTGGACTGAAGCCGGCGGCGACATCATGGCGATTGAGGTGACGCTGATGCCGGGCAAGGGGGCATTGCTGCTCACCGGGCAGCTTGGCGATGTGATGCAGGAGTCAGCGCAGGCGGCGCTGAGCTTCACGCGGTCGCGGGCGCGGCAGTGGGGGATCGAGCCGGATGAATTCGACCGGCTGGATATTCATATCCACCTGCCGGAGGGGGCCATTCCCAAAGACGGGCCGTCGGCGGGGATCACGCTGGCGACGGCCCTGATCTCGGCGCTGACGCAGCGCAAGGTGCGCCGCGACGTGGCTATGACGGGCGAGATCACGCTGCGCGGGCGCGTGCTGCCGGTGGGGGGAGTCCGCGAGAAGATTCTGACGGCGCACCGCGCGGGCGTCCGGCAGGTGCTGCTGCCCAAGCGCAACGAGAAAGACCTGGCCGAGATTCCCAAGCGCGTGTTGCGCGAGATCGATCTCAAGCTGGTGGCGCACATGGACGAGGTGCTGGGGTGGGCGCTGCTCCCGCCGCAAGGCGGCCCGGAATCGCGCTCGCCTGCCGCCGGCGTCCGTGACGGGACTTCGGCAGGGGGCGACCATGCAGTCTAACAGCAACCCGGTGATGCATAAGGCACGCTTCTTCGAGGCGCAGGAGAGATTCACGCAGCAGGGGATTCTGGACTTGCTGGCCGCTGGACGGAGCGAGACGGTGGACTGGCTGCCTGGTCGTGCGCCGGTGAGCGATATCGCCGCTATGCTGGTGGCGATGGCCAACGCGCGCGGGGGCACGCTGTTGCTGGGCGTCGCGCCGCGCTCTGATCGGCCTGTGGGCGTGGATGACGCCGAGAATGCCATCAACTGCGTGCTGGAGGCGGCGCTGTCCATCGAGCCGCCGCTGATCATCCCCATGCCGCAACTGATTCAGACGCACGGATCGCCGATGGTGGTGGTCCAGGTGCCGCGCGGGATGCCCTATGTCTACGCGCTGGCGGGGCGTTTCTTGCAGCGCGTGGGAACGGCGAACACTGCCATGACTCCCGCTGACCTGCGCCGGCTGATGCTGGAGCGGGGGGATGTGACTTTCGAGGCGGAGCCTGCTCGTAATGCGCGCCGGACTGACCTGGACTGGGAGCAGGTAGAGGCTTACGCGATGGGGCTGAGCGGCATAGGTGGCGCTTCGCCGGAACAGGTGCTGCTCAAGCGCGGCTGCCTGACCCGGCGGGATGACATCCTGGTGCCGACCAATGCGGGCATTCTGCTCTTTGGCCGCGATCCACAGCAGTTCTTGCGCGGCGCGGACATCACGGCGGCGCGCTTCGCTGGTGGCGAGATGGGCGATGTCTTCACACGGCAGGACATCGGCGGGACGCTCCCGCAGCAGATACAGCGTGCAGAGACGTTCCTGGTGGACAACCTGCGCAAAGGAGTCCAGCTTGGCGACCGCATGGCGCGCAGCGAGCAGACGGAATACCCGCTGAAGGCTGTGCGCGAGCTGGTGGTCAACGCTGTGGCCCACCGCGATTACAGCATCCAGGGGGATGGCATCCGCCTGTATCTGTTTTCCGACCGGCTGGAGATCACCAGCCCAGGAGGACTGCCGGGGCCGGTCACTGTTGACAACATCGTGGACGAGCGCTTCTCGCGCAACTCGGCGATAGTCCAGGTGTTGTCTGACTTGGGCTTCATCGAGCGGCTGGGCTATGGCGTGGACCGCGTAATCGCCCTCATGCGCGAAATGAACCTTCCTGATCCCCGGTTTGCGGAGACAGCCGGCGGTTTTCGCGTGATGCTGACCAACAAACCTGTCGCCGAGACGATAAGCGCAGAGCCGGAGCTGTTCGGCGGTGTGTTTCGCGGCGAGCCTATCAACCGCCGCCAGGAGCTTGCGCTCGACTTCCTGATCAACCGCCGGAACGCGCGCATCACCAATAAGGACCTGCAGGAGCTTTGCCCGGAAGTCCACTCAGAGACGATCCGGCGCGACTTTGCCGACCTGGTGAGCCGAGGCATCCTGATCAAAATGGGCGAGAAGCGCGGCTCCTACTATGTGCTCAAAAAAACGCAGGCCCCGCTGCCCAAATGAGACTATGTATCACGAGCAGAGTTCGGTTAGGATCACACCTGTTGCGCGGTGAGTGCTGCGCAGCGCACAGCGCTTGCCTGGCTGGTGAAATGAGAGTGGGTTTGTTCACGTGATACGACTCGGAATACTGACGCTGGCCGGATGCGCGCTCATCCTGACCGGCTGCAACTTTGAAATGCAGTCGCCGACGGAGACGCCTACGCTGCCGCCGCCGCCGACGCTCACCGTCACGCCGGCGGCGACCGCGACGGTCACGCTGACGCCGACACCAGAGGCGACGCACACGGCAACCGCTCGGCCTTCGGCGACTCCGCGACCCTCAGCCACGCCCCCGCCAACGGCGCCGCTCACGCCCACCGCCACGCCGTATGCGGCGGCGGGCCTGGCCTATGACCAGTGGACGCCGGTGGATATTCCGTCGGAAGTGCGGGGTGGGCTGGATCGTCCGTATTTTGCGGTGGTGAGCCTGAACGAGCGCACGGGCGGCACCTCGAACCCGGATACGCCAGTGCCCGATACCGAAGTGGAGACGCTGTTTCTGGTGAATCCGTCGAGCGGCCAGCTTATTGAAGTGCTCGATCTGCCGGTAACGACGGATGATCGTGTCTATTGGGCACCCGATGGTAGCAAGCTGGTGTATTTCGTGGAACCGACCTTGCTGGCCGATGGCACGCGGGCAGGCGGGCTGTACCTGCTGGATCTCACCCTGGGGATCAGCCTGCGCCTGGTCAATATCCCATCGCTGGCCCCGCGCGGCATCCCCAACCACCAGCCGGTGTGGTCGCCAGACGGAACACAACTGGCCCTGGCCCTGCCCACCGCTTATGATGTTGACATCTTCACGATCTCGGCGGACGGATCGAATTTCACGAATGTCACTCAGCATGGTGCGTACGATCTGTGGCCCGCCTGGTCGCCCGATGGCCGTATGCTGGCGTTCGTCTCGGATCGCTCGCAGTGCCCGACCTGGGTGCCCGACGAGCCGGGATCGTGCTCTGCGCTGGATGCGGCCCCGCCGACCGGCGGCAACCTGTTTGTGCTTAATCTGGAAACCGGCAGCGTGCAGCAAGTGACCGAGATGATCGTGGACGGCCCGCCGGTCTGGGTGAGCAACCTGCAAGTGACGTTCACAACCGGGCTGTCCGACCCATTCTCCGCCGAATCTGCGATCTGGATCACTAACGTGCGGGCGGGGACGGTGCGCAAAGTGTCGGACGCGGCGGGAGTGTTGAACCTCGGCGCGGCCTGGGCGCCGGGCGGACAGCAGGTGATCTACCATGAAGTGGCCGATCCGCCGTTGATAGTGATGCGCGATGCCAACGGGGGGCTGATCGGCAGCACAGACCGGTTCCTCTTCCCACGTTTTGGCTTTGCGGCGGCCTGGTCGCCGGGCGGCGAGTGGGTAGCCTTCGGCGGGCGCAACGGGCAGTGCCCGTATGGGCTGGTCGTGGCCCGCAGCACCCTGGAACTCGTCACGGCGGCGACCACGCCCGGCGCGTGCGACCCGCGCTATTCACCGGATGGGCTATGGCTCGCCTATGCGGGATTCCAGACGCGCGCAGGGGCGGCAGACGGCCGGCTGGACCTGTTCATTGCCAATCCCAGCGGGTACAACTCGCGCAACCTCACCAGTCGTCTGAGGGGCGAAATCCGGTTGCTGGGCTGGGTGGGGAAAGCTGTCAGCGGTTAGCAGGAATGGATACCCACAAGGAGGAGTAAGGCCCATGAGTTCGCCAGTCGCTCTTGTAACAGATAGCACGTGCAATCTCCCCCACGATCTTGCGGCTCAGCATCATATCTATATGGCTCCCCTCTATGTCCTGTGGGGCGAGGAGAGCTACCGCGATGGGGTGGATATCACCGAGGCGGAGTTGTTTAGCCGGCTGGCCGTGGCGCGCGAGCTGCCCAAGACTTCGCAGGTCTCACCGCAGGACTTCGCTGACCTGTATCGCCGGGCGCGCGAGACGGAGAACGCCGAGGAGGTGGTCTGTGGCGTGATCTCCAGCAGTATCAGCGGCACCTATGCCTCCGCGATGCAGGCGCGCGAGATGGTGGATTTTCCGGTGCACGTAGTGGACACCCGGCAGACATCCTGGGCGCTCGGCTTCGCGATGCTGGCGGCGGCGCGAGCGCGCGACGCCGGGCAGGGCGCGGAGGCTGTCGCGGAGGCGCTGCGGGAAACGGCAACGCGCACGCACCTGCTGTTCATCGTGGAAAGCCTCGACTATCTGCACAAGGGCGGCAGAATCGGTGGAGCGAGCCGGCTGCTGGGGACGGCGCTGAATATCAAGCCCGTGCTTGAGCTGCGCGACGGGGTCGTTCAACCGGTGGACAAGGTGCGCACGCGCAAGCGGGCCACCGAATACATCCTGACGCATATCGGACAGGTCGCGGGCGGGAAGCAGATGGCGCGGCTGAGCATCATTCACGGCGGCGTGGAAGACGAGGCGCGGGCGTTGCGCGATGCGGCTGTGGCGCGCTACAACCCCGGCGAAGCCTATATCTCGTATGCGACGGCTGTGTTGGGCGTGCATGTGGGGCCTGGGGCGCTGGGCATCAACGTGGAATGGTCGGCGTAATCCCACACGTTTTCCCACATATCCAGCATTACCCACACCGTATCCCACCTATCCCACATTATCCCAAATACATATCCCACGTTTCGTGGGATATGTGGGATTCTGTTTGCCGCGCGCGAATTGCAGTGGCAGCGCGCGGGTATCCCACGCCATGTGGGATAGTGAGCGCGGCGCGCAATTGCCCCGTGCACTCTGGCGTAGCGGACGCGGTTATCCCACAGGATGTGGGTTAGCGCCCTCCGCGGCGTGGGATATGTGGGATTTCACGCGGGTTGCCGGACGAACTCGGCCAGGCGCTCCAGAATTTGCACCAGCCGCGCCTGCCAGACACTCTCTTCCTGCGTTTCGCAGGGGAGCCACACGGCCACGCGGCTGACGCGCGTATCGGCGCCGAGGCTCTCTTGCAGGGCAGCGCGGTCAACCGTCGCCAGATAGGGCAGGCGAATCCCAAGCTGACCGTTCTCGCTGGAGATGGCCGTCGCGTCGGCTTGCTGGGCGAGCAGCTTGATCTGTATCTGGAACAGCAAGCCATTGACGGCGCGGGGCAGCAGGCCGAAGCGATCAGCCAGCTCGTCGCGCATCTCATCAACAGCGCGCAGCCGGTCAATCTCAGCCATGCGCCGGTAAAGCTGGATGCGCAAGGCAGGATCGTCCACAAACGTCGTGGGGATATAAGCGGGGACAGGCAGGTCAATGGTCACGGTGGACGTGGCGATGGGCAGTTGGGGCGGGGGGCTTTCGCCCCGCAGATGGCGCACGGCCTGGGCCAGCAGCTGAGTATAGAGGTGGAATCCCACAGCAGCGATGTGGCCGCTCTGCCGCGTGCCCAGCAGATCGCCCGCGCCGCGTATCTCCAGGTCGCGCATGGCGATGGACATGCCCGCGCCCAGCTCGGTCTGCTCGCTGATCGTCTCCAGGCGCGCGCGGGCTTCGGGCGTCAGGCGGCTGGTGCGCGGGTGGAAGAAGTAGGCATAAGCCTGATGCGCGCCGCGCCCGACGCGCCCGCGTAGCTGGTAAAGCTGGGCCAGGCCGAACCAGTCGGCGCGATCCACGATCAGCGTGTTGGCGTTGGGGATGTCCAGGCCGCTCTCGATGATGGACGTGGACACCAGCACGTCGAAATCGCCACGCGCGAAGGCGTTCATGACCACTTCCAGGCGCTGCTCGTCCATCTGGCCGTGCCCGACGGCGATCTCGGCCTCCGGCACCAGATCGCGCAGGCGGGCGGCGATGGTGTCAATGGTCTGGACGCGGTTGTGGACGAAGAAAACCTGCCCTGCGCGATCCATCTCGCGCAGGATGGCCTGGCGCACGAGCTTGGGGTTATAACTCCCCACGTGCGTGACGATGGGCAGCCGCTCCTCCGGCGGGGTCTGGATCATGCTGATGTCGCGGATGCCGGCCAGGCTCATATACAGCGTGCGCGGGATAGGCGTGGCGGTGAGCGTCAGCACGTCCACTTCGGTGCGCAGGCTCTTGAGGTGCTCCTTGTGGGTGACGCCGAAGCGCTGTTCCTCGTCAATGATCAGCAGCCCCAGGTCTTTGAAGCCCACATCCGGCTGGAGCAGCCGGTGCGTCCCGATGAGGATGTCTACCTGGCCCTGGGCCAGCGCGTAGAGAATCTGGCGCTGTTCGGCGGGGCTGCGAAAGCGCGAGAGCATTTCCACGTTGACCGGGAAGGGCAGCAGGCGGCGCGAGAACGTGGTGAGGTGCTGCTGGGCGAGCACCGTCGTCGGCACCAGCAGGGCCACCTGCTTGCCGTCCATCACCGCTTTGAAGGCTGCCCTGAGCGCGACTTCCGTCTTGCCATATCCCACATCGCCGCAGATCAGGCGATCCATGGGCTGCGGGCGCTCCATGTCCGCCTTGACTGCGGAGAGCGCGCGCAGTTGATCGTCCGTCTCCACGTAAGGGAACGAGGCTTCCAGTTCGTGCTGCCAGGGCGTGTCCGGGCTGAAGACGTGCCCCTGCACCTGCGATCGGGCCGCGTAGAGTTCGAGCAGCTCGCGCGCCACTTCCTCGACAGCGCGGCGCGTGCCCTCTTTGGTGCGGTGCCACTCCTGCGTACCCAGGCGGCTGAGCGCGGGCGGGCGGTCGTCCGCGCCGACGTAGCGCGCGATGCGGTCGGCCTGGTGGATGGGCACGTAGAGAAGATCGCTGCCCGCGTATTCGAGCACCAGGTACTCGCGCTCGCTCGCATCCATCACCCGTTTCTGCAGGCCGGCGAAGCGCCCGATGCCGTGCTCGACGTGCACGACGTAATCGCCCACAGCGAGATCGGCGAAGTTGGCTTCGGGCGGCAGGGCGCGCGCCTGCCTGCGGCGACGTGGCTCTGGACGGCGCCAGCCGAAGATCTCGGCGTCGCTGAGCAGCAGCAGTCGTCGTTCTGCGCCCGCCAGAGTCCAGCCCTCGGCGAGCGTGCCCTCAACGAAGGCCAGCGGCACGGACGAGTCCGCAGCGGCGATGTGACTCCGGGGCGGGGCGTAGTCGTGACGCTCGCCCCACAGCTCGGCGACGCGCTGCGCCTGTTGTGTCACGACAATGATCTGCTCACCCTGATCCAGCGCGCGGGCGATGTCGTCCAGCACGCTGCGCAGTTGGCCGCCATAACGCTGGCCGGGCGCGAAGCAGTCGCCGAGGGCCGGCGAGTCGCCGGGCAACGCTTCGGTGGGCGCGCCAAGATGGAGCACCTGGCGGGTGGACAGCTCGTCCTGGATCGCGGCCCAGGTGAGGTACGGCAGCGGGCAGCCTCGGGGAAGCTGCCCGGCGCGCTCGCGGTCATCGCGCGTGGCGACGGCCTGCTCTTCCAGATCGCTCACGCTGTCTTCCAGCTCGCCCCAGTCGTCCACAACGATCAGGGCGTCGTCGGGGAGGTAGTCGAAGAGGCTGGCCGGCTGGCTGTAGAGAAAGGGCGCGTAGAACTCGAGGTGCGGGAAGACGGCGCCATCGGCCAGCAGTTCACGGTCCGGGCGGGCCGAGGCGGCATCGGCGCTCGCTTCGGGCTGGGCGGCGAACCAGGCCGCCAACTGCTCGGCGACGCGGGGTGCGTGGCGAGGCAGGGCTTCGCGGGCCGGGATGATCGTCACCTGGGCGATGCTCTCGGCAGAGCGCTGCGTTTGCGGGATGAAGGTACGCAGACTCTCGATCTCGTCGCCGAAGAACTCGATGCGCACGGGCAGCGCCGCCGACATGGGAAAGACGTCTACGATCCCGCCCCGACGACTGAACGTGCCCGGCTCGACCACGACGTTGGCGGGCGTGTAGCCGGACTGAAGCCAGGTGCGCAGCAGGGCTTCCGGCTGGCTCTGCGCGCCTACGCGCAGGACACGGGTCCCGGTGAGGAACTCGCGGACCGGCAGAGTCTTTTGCAGCAGGGCGTGGGCGGAGGTGATGATGATCGGCGGCGGACCTTCGTCGCTGCGCTGTCCGATGGGCCGGGCCAGGGCGGCCAGCGTCTGCAGGCGAGCCTGGATGGTGCGCGCCGTCCAGGGGGCGCGCTCGTAGAAGAGCGACGAGGGTTCGGCGAAGCGCAGGACGGGCTGGCCGGGCGACCAGACGGGGAGCTGCTCGGCCAGGTCGTGAGCGCGGTCAACGCGCCCGGTGAGGATCACGGTTGGACACTGCACGTCCTGGGCCAGGCCCGCGACGACGAAGGGCCGCGCCGCGCGCAGCAAGTGCTGATCGGGCAGGGGCTGTCCAGCGCGCAGCCCGGTGAGCACCGCCTGGTAGACGTGGGTCTGGCGCAGGCCGGTGAGCAGGCCGGCCAGGCTCAGCGCGCCGCGCTCACGAGTGGGCTGGCCCGGCAGGTCAGGAGTCATGATCTGTTTTATCAGCCGGTGATGCAGGCACGGCGGGCGCAGTTGGCCGGGCGGTGCGCTGGGCGATCTCTTCCGGCGAGCCGTTGTAGCGATTCATCGCCAGGTCAATGTCGCCGGTCAGCCAGGTCTCAACGGCCAGGATCACGCGCTCGACGGCCCCCGCGATGGCTGCTTCGTCCGCCCCCGCGAAGGGTCGCAGGACATAGCTGGCGGGGTCCATCGGCGAGTCCGGGCGGCCAATGCCGACGCGAATGCGCGGGAAGCCCTGCGTGCCCAGCCGTTGGATGATATCGGTGACGCCTTTGTGCCCGCCGGAGCCACCCTGCGGGCGGATGCGCAGCGTGCCGACAGGCAAGTCGAGGTCGTCGAAGATAACCATGATCTGGAGGGGCGCGATCTGGTAGAACGCCGCCAGACCTTGCACAGCCCCCCCGCTGAGGTTCATGTATGTCTGCGGCTTGGCCAGCAGCACGCGCTGGCCCTGGATGCTGCCCAGCGCGATTTTCGACTTCGACTTCTTCTTGTCCTCGAAGGCGAGGCTGTGGCGCGCCGCCAGCGCATCCACGCAGCGAAAGCCGATGTTGTGCCGGGTGTTCGTGTACTCCCGGCCCGGATTGCCCAGTCCCACGACGAGAAACATGCCAGACACCCGCCCTGACTTCAAGAAACGCCGTATGTTGATCGCCCCTGGCACGGGTTACGTATCGTCTCGCCAGCGATGCGGCGGCTGCCAGTCCGCCGCCTGGGAGATGCGGGCGCGGCGGCGCAGCAAGAGGTAGCCGAGCATCAGCGCGAATCCCACAGCGACCAGGTAGATGCCCGCACAGAAGGCATTGGTGATGCGCCGAGTGTTGACCCGTGCAACCGTCCGCTCTTCTTCCGGCGAGCCGATGCCGCCCGGCGGAATGGATGCCGGCGGCTGCACAAAACCTGGCTGCTCACCCGGCCCTTCGCTGCCTGGCGGCTGGAAAATGAGCGACGTGGGCGACGGGCCGGGCGAGAGCACCGGGCTGACCGGCGCCATGTTGATCACCGGCAGGGTAGGGACGGGCGTCGGCAGGCTGTTGGCGACGCGCAGGTTCGAGACAAGGTACTCGCCGGTGCGCTCATCATCCAGAAACACGCGCAGCCGCAGCCGGTAGAAACCGTCGGGCACAAGGCTGGTGTCCCAGGTGCCCAGCACGCCGTCACGCACCTGCTGCTGCACAGGCGGCTGCACAGCCAGCCACAAGATATTGGGATCGCTCAGATCGTCGTATTCGAGCGTATAGCGGGCGAATCCCACCGGGTGGGCGGCGCTGCCCAGGATGTTGACGAACCCGAATAACTGCGCACCGTCCGCCGGAAAGGTGATCGTGCTCAGTATCTGATCAGGTGACTGGGCCTCTACGATCGAAGGCGCTGCCACCCACAGATACACGGCAGTCAACAGAGTGCTCAGCCAGTGTCCCCGTGCCATCCCCGCCCCCTGGGACTCGATCTTCGCGCGGGCCAACCTTGCGAGTCTAGCAACCCCGATCTGAACGCGCAAATCGGATCGGGGCCTGGGTGCGCGCAAAGGCTGACAGCGATTCGCCGGGCGGGGGGCGTTGACCTCACCCCCCAGCCGCGCTGCGCTTGGCTTGCCCGGCGGTGAGGCGCGTCAGCGCCGAGCGGGGGTGAGGTCAAGGGGGTGCAGCAGAGCAGCGCCCCTACCGCCTGACAGGTTTTGCACGCATCCGCCTGGGATGCTGCCAGGCAGGGGAGGCGAGATCGCTGAAACGCCGAAGCGCAGAGAACGCTGAGGGGGACATTGAGGAGAGCCAGTGAAGCTCTCTGCCCTTCTCCGCGCACTCTGCGCCTCGGCAGTGATGCCCGGCCAGGTCGCAACGCCGCGCCGGATGCGTCAGTGGATGTGTTCGAGTGGGTCCTTGATCGCCCCGCGATCGGCCAGTGCCTCATCCGCGCCCGGACGGTCGCCGGGCGGGTCGGTCTTGCGCAGCGCGACCGCGGCCATCTTGAAGTCAGGAATCTTGGCGCGCGGGTCAATCTTATTGAGAGTCAGCTTGTTGGCCGCGGCCTCGGCGAAGTGAAATGGCAGGAAAACGGTCCCCTGGGGCGAGCGCCCGGTGACCAGCGCCCGGCAGGTGACGCTTCCCCGCCGCGAGGAGACTTTAACCCAGTCGCCGGAGACAAGATCGAGCGCGGCAGCGTCGTCGGGGTGGACTTCGAGCACGGCTTCGGGGAAGATGTCATCCAGCCGCGACTGCCGGGAAAGTGTGCCACCATGCCAGTGGTAGAGCACGCGGCCCGTCGTCAGGTGGAAGGGGTACTCATCATCCGGCAACTCGCTCTCTGTGCCGAAGTCGAGCGCCCAGAACTTGCCCTTGCCACGCGGAAAGCTGTCGGCGAAGAGGATGGGCGTGCCGGGGTGATCGAGCGATGGGCATGGCCAATGCACGCCCCCTTCGCGCTCCAGGCGCTCGTAGGTGATGCCGTAGAAGTCGGGCGTCACCTGGCGCATCTCTTCCCAGATGTCCCCGGCGCTGCGATAGTCGAAGCCCGCGCTGCCGGTCACACCGAGCAGTTGCTCCATGCGGCGGGCCAGATCACAGACGATCTGCCAGTCCAGGCGCGAGTCGCCGGTGAGCGGCAGCGCCTGGCGTACGCGCTGCACGCGCCGATCGCTGTTGGTGAAGGTGCCGTCCTTCTCGGCGAAGCTGGCTGCTGGCAAGATCACATGGGCGTGCTCGCTGGTCTCGTTCGGGAAGATGTCTATGCAGACCAGGAAATCGAGCGCTTCCAGCGCATGGCGAGCGTGGGCCAGGTTCGGCTCGCTCATCAGCGGGTTCTCGCCCAGGACGACCATCGCACGCACGTTGCCCAGCAACGCGCCGTCCACCATCTCGGTCACGGTGAGGCCGGGATGCGACGGGAGCGCCGTCTGCCAGGCGCGCTCGAAGCGAGCGCGGATCGCGTCGTCGTTCACCCCCTGGTAGGCGGTGAAGACGTTGGGCAGGCCGCCGCTGTCCGAGCAGCCCTGCACATTGTTCTGGCCGCGCAGTGGATTGAGACCGGTGCCTGGCCTGCCGATGTGGCCGGTCAGCAGGGCGAGGTTGGTCAGGGCGAGGGCGTTATCGGTGCCGTGCGTGCTCTGCGAGATGCCCATGCCCCAGTAAATGGCGGCGCTTTGCGCGGCGGCGTACAGGCGCGCGGCAGCGCGGATGTCGTCCGCCGGGACGCCGCTGACGCCCTCTGCCCATTCGGGCGTGAACGCGGCCAGCGAGCCTGCGTACTCGGCAAATCCTTCGGCGCGCTGGTTGATGAACGTTTCGTTATACAGCTTTTCGGCTACGATGACGTGGGCCATCGCCTGGAAGACGGCCACATCGGTGCCTGGTCTCTGACGCAGCCACAAGGTGGCGAACTCGGTCATCTCGATCTGGCGCGGATCAATGACGATCAGCCGGGCACCGTTCTGGCGGACGGCGCGCTTGAGGAAGAGGCTGATCACCGGGTGGGTTTCGCTGGTGTTGCTGCCGGTGATGATGAACGTGTCCAGGTCCTTCATCTCGGCGATGCTGTTGCTCATGGCGCTGGAGCCGATGGCCAATTGCAGGCCGGTGACGCTGCCTGCATGGCAGAGCCGGGCGCAGTGATCCACGTTGTTGGTCTTGAGCACAGCGCGCACCCACTTCTGAAAGACATAATTGTCCTCGTTGGTGGCCTTGGCGGAGGCGTAGGTGGCGATGCTGTCGCCGCCGCTCTCGCGGACGATGCGCGCCAGTTGCTCGCTGACCAGGGTTAGCGCTTCGTCCCAGGTGGCAGGGCGGAACTCGCCGGGCGCGCCGGCCCGGATGAGGGGCGTGGTCAGCCGGCGGGGGTGCATGGTGAAGTCTGTGCCATAGCGCCCCTTGACGCACAGCTTGCCATAGTTGGGCGCGGCGTCGAAGGGCGCGCCGACTCGGTAGATGACGCCGTCTTTGAGATATAATTCCATCTGGCAGCCCACGCCGCAATAGGGGCAGGTGGTGCGGACGACGCGATCGGGTGCAAGAGGTGCGGCAGGTTGCATCGTGATCAACTCCCGTAGACCTTGATTTATCAGGCATCTGTTTGCATTATTGCGTTGATTATAGTCTACTTACGGGCGCACAGCCGACTCTTGAAGGCCCGCTGTTCCAGAAAGGCTCCGCAATGGCCGAGATAACACGGACACGCCTGGACGAGATTGTGGCGCGCTACGCCGGGCGCGGGCGCGAAGCTCTGCTGCCGATGCTGTGGGACGCGCAGCACGAGGCAGGCTATATTGACCCGGAGACGGCGCAGAGCATCTCGCGCACGCTGCGTGTCCCGATTGCCGAGATCTACGGCGTGATCGGCTTCTACACGCTCTTCTCCGATGAGCCGGAAGGTGAGACGGTCATCCACGTGTGCACCGACCCGTCCTGCGGGGTGGCCGGAGCCGACTCGGTGGTTGACGAACTTTGCGCGCGCCTGGGCGTGCGGCCCGGCGAGACGACCGCCGACGGGCGCTACACCATCAAGCGCGGTACGTGCCTGGGCTTGTGCGAGCATGCGCCAGCGGCGCTTGTCTGCCAGCGGGGCGAAGGAGAGTATTCGCACGCTCCCGTGACCGACATCGCGGCGCTGCTCGATGGCCAGCGCCCGGCGCGTGCGGCGGTCGTGGATGGCGAGCGCCAGGTGTTTCTCGCTGGCGCGGTGCCGAATCACGCTGAATCGCTGGCGGAGTATGGCGATTACGCGGCATTGCGGCGGGCGCTCCTCACCCTGACGCCGGAACAGGTCAGCGCGGAAGTGGAGGCATCCGGCCTGGTCGGGCGTGGTGGGGCAGGGTTCCCGACCGGCATGAAGTGGCGCTTCACGCGCGGCGCGGCGGGCCAGCCTCATTACGCCGTCTGCAACGCCGACGAGAGCGAGCCAGGCACGTTCAAGGATCGCGTGCTGATGGAGCACCGGCCTCATTTGCTGCTGGAAGGCCTGTTGCTGGCCGCCTACGCGATCCAGGCGCGCTATGCGTTCGTGTTCGTTCGCGGTGAATATCCAGAAGCCACGACTATCATGGAAGCGGCCATCCGCGAAGCGCAGAGCGCAGGGTTGCTGGGCGAGCGGATCATGGGCACGGACTTCTCCTGCTCGGTTGAAGTGCGGCGCGGGGGAGGAGCGTACATCTGCGGCGAAGAGACGGCCCTCTTTGAAGCGATTGAAGGCAAGCGCGGCTTTCCGCGCATCAAGCCGCCGTATCCAACGACGCATGGTCTGTTCAACCGGCCCACCTCTATCAACAATGTCGAGACGCTGTGTGCTGTGCCAGCCATCATCCGCAACGGGGCGGGGTGGTTCCGGCAGTGGGGCACGGAGAAGAGCACAGGCACCAAGCTCGTCTCGGTGAGCGGGCATGTGCGGCGTCCGGGCGTGTATGAAATTCCCTTTGGACTGACGCTGCGCGAGCTGCTGGAAGGGCACTGCGCGGGCTTCGTCGGCGAGCCGCAGGCGGTGCTGATGGGCGGTGCGGCGGGGACGTTCCTCCGCGCGGACGAAATTGACGTGCCGCTCACCTACGAGGCCCTGCAGGCGGCGGGGACGACGCTGGGTTCCGGGGCGGTGATGGTCTTCAACAGCGAGGTTGATCTGCGCGACGTGTTGCGCCGGCTGGGGCATTTCTTCGCCCATGAAAGCTGCGGCAAATGCTTCCCCTGCCAGCTTGGGACGCAGCGCCAGATGGAGATTCTTGACCGCCTGGAGCAACCGCTGCCGGGCGATGTTGAACGACTGCGCGACGTCGGCCTGACGATGACTGAGGCGTCGCTGTGTGGGCTGGGGCAGACGGCGGCTATGGCGGTGCTGAGCGCGCTGCGCAAGTGGCCGGCGCTGTTCGGAGAAGAAGCGTGACGCGGCGCGGCTCAAGGCGCGACGAGCGTAAAGGGGCAGAGGATGAGCGACACCAGTGAGATGATCACACTGACGATTGACGGCCAGCCGGTGACGGTTGCGGCGGGCACGACCATCCTGGAGGCAGCCCGGTCGGTGGGTATCGAGGTGCCGGTCATCTGTTACCACGAGGCGACGACGCCCAACGGGCTATGCCGGGTCTGCGTGGTGGATGTGGACGGCGGGCGGTTGTTGCAACCGGCTTGCATCGTGCCGTGCCGGGCGGGGATGGTCGTCGAGACGCGCAACGAGCGCGTGGAGCGCAGCCGGCGCACCATCCTGGAAATGCTCAACTCAGCGGTCAACCTGGCCGAAGCGCCGGCAATTCAGACGCTGCTGGACGACTATGAGGCACAGCCCGACCGGTTCCCGTCGGCGGCAAAACGCGATCACGCGCTCATTGATGACAACCCCTTCTATGTGCGCGATTACAGTCAGTGCGTGTTGTGCTGGCGCTGCGTGCAGGTCTGCGCGGAGGACGCCCAGTACACCTACGCCCTAACGTTCGATCACCGGGGATTCGATACGCATGTATCCACCGGCTTCGGCGTGCCCCTGCCGGATTCCTCATGCGTGTTCTGCGGCCAGTGCGTCAGCGTGTGCCCAACCGGGGCGCTGAAGCCGAAGATCGAGTTCGGGCTGGAGCAAGGCTGGACGCTGGAACAGATTTGGGAGAACACGCGCTTCCTGAAGAAGAACCGGCGCAAGTCTGGCTGAGATGACAGCTGGCGTGCGCGACCATGCCTGCGCCAGTATGGAGATACCTGGTGACGGTCCTTTCCCCTATTGAAGCCATCTTCGCGCCGGGGGCGCTGCCGGCGAGTTACTGGTCTGTGTCCGGCGAGGGCGCCGAGCTGGTTGCCGGCGGCGTGCCGCAGGAGATTCACCTGGGGCTGTACGTCAACGGGCGCGAGCTGGCGACGCTCATGTGCAGCCCGGTGGAACAGGAGGCGCTGGCGCTGGGCTTTCTGTTCAATGAGGGGGTGATCCAGTCCGATGCCGACGTGGGGCTGGTGCAGTGCAACGTGAGCAGGACGACGGTGGATATTTTCCTGCGCACGGACGACTTCGCTGCGCCGCGCCGCCTCACGCTGACCTCTGGCTGTGGCAGCGGGATCACCTTCCAGTCCATCACCGACGATCATCCCCCGCTGGAGACAGCGTTCGCGACAACACCGCAGGCGCTCCACGACCGGATGCGCGATCTCAACGCCACGGCGCGGCTGTACCGGCAGGTGCGCGGCATTCACACATCCGTCCTGGCGGACGAGAACTCGGTGCTGTTCACGGCGGAAGACGTGGGACGGCACAACACGATTGACAAGCTGATGGGCAAGGCGCTGCTGGCCGGGATCGATCCGCGCGACCGGATGCTGCTGACCAGCGGGCGCATCAGCTCGGAAATGCTGCTCAAAGCGCGGCAGATGGGCGTGCCGCTGGTCGCCAGCCGGACGGCCCCGACGAGCATCTCCGTGCAGATGGCTGCGGTCTGGAATATCTGCGTGGTGGGATACCTGCGCCTGGGCAACATGCGCGTCTATACCTGCCCGGAGCGGCTGGGGCTGGTCGGCCAGGACGAGCGGTGAGACTGCGCGCGTCCCGGCTGAGCCGTTTGGCTCCGGCCTTTGTTTGACACGGCGTAGCTGCCTGTGCGATAATCAAGCTACACGGTACGGTCCTGCTGCCTGGCACAGGGCTTGCCGCCGAAATGCCATCTCAAACAGAAGGAGGTGGTGTCCATGCACGATGGTAGTATGCAGTGGAGCGCTGTGACACCCCTCCTTCGGTTGAAGTAGCCGGTGTCACAGCGCTCAAGACCGGGGTCCCCGAAGCTGCTTCGGGGACCTGCCTTTTGTGGGGAAGATGAGGCAGAGAGTGAGCCATGACCCGGCTGCCGGTGGGCAAAATTCCTCACGATCTACTGGCCGACCTGCTGACCGGGTTGCCGACAGCCCATCCACGCCTGGTGCTGGGGCCGCAGATCGGCGAAGACGCGGCAGTGATCGCGCTGCCGGATCGCCACCTGGTCGCCAAGACCGACCCGATCACTTTTGCCACTGACGAGATCGGCTGGTACGCGGTGCAGGTGTGCGCCAACGACATCGCCACAATAGGGGCCACGCCGCTGTGGTTCCTGGCGACTGTCCTGCTCCCGGAAGAAAGCGCAACGGCGGACCTGGCGCAGACAATCTTTGCGCAGATTGGGGCGGCGTGCCGCGATCTTGGCGTGACGGTTGCCGGCGGGCACAGCGAGGTGACCTACGGCCTCAACCGTCCGATCGTGGTGGGCTGCATGTTGGGAGAAGTCTCCCCGGAGCGAACGGTGCGCACAGGCGGGGCACGGCCCGGCGATGCGATTCTGCTCAGCAAAGGTGCGCCGGTCGAGGCTGCGGCCATCATCGCCCGCGAGAAGCGCGACGAACTGGCGGGCCACTTCCCGGAAGAGCTGCTCGACCGGGCTGCCGCGTTCCTGCATGTGCCCGGCATCAGCATTGTTCGCGATGCGGCGGTGGCGATGAGCGTGGACGGCGTGACCAGCATGCACGACCCGACTGAGGGTGGAGTCGTGACGGCGCTGTGGGAGCTGGCTGAAGCCAGCCAGTGTGGCGTGCAGGTGTCGCTCTATGGCGAGATCCAGCCCTGGTTGCCAGAGGCGGCGGCGCTGTGCCGCTTCTTCGGATTAGACCCGGCGCGCGCTATTGCTTCCGGCGCGCTGCTGCTCACGGTTGACCCCACGCACCTGCCCGCTATGCGGGATGCATACGCGAGGGCGGGCATCCCTGTCTATCACCTGGGGCACATGATCGCCGGGCCGGCTGGCGTATACGATGTGGCGCGCGGCGCGCTGGAGCGCCCCCTGGTGGACGAGATCACGCGCCTGTTCTGACGATCGTGCCCTGCAATACTGGCGTTTGGCAGGAGTGCGTGCAAAACCAGAGGGGGGACGATCTGGCAGGCGGCTCTCCCCTTCCCCTGGCTTGGCTGGAGAAAGGGGCCGGGGGACAGGGGCCTTCGACCACTGCCTGACAACTCGCTCGTGGACCCCCCTTGACAGAACGTATTGGCTGTACGCGCGGCTTCGCGGTACAATGCGGCCCGTTGTTTTTTCGATGCCGCACAGCGCCGAGTGGCGACAACGGCAGCCTGTACTGAATCAACTGGAGCTACCTGCATCGGGTGACACGTTGGGCCGCTGCCCACCAGGAGGGGTACCGCAACATGTTCCAAATGGATATTGAGGTATTTGAGCAAGTGATGATTTTCGTCGTCCTTGCTATAGCCGGCGTAGCGCTCGGCTATGCGCTGTGGCTGCGGAACTACATCATGGCTGCCGACAAGGGCAATGCGGAGATGCAGCGTCACTGGGGGCATATCCGTGACGGCGCGAATGCCTACCTGCGCACGCAACTCAAGACCGTGGTCGTGCTCATTGCCCTGCTGACCATTGCGATGTTTCTGAGCGTGTTTGTGGTCAGCCCGACCCCGGAGGCCAACGAGTACTTTGATGGGGACAGAGACAAGGCCCGCCTGGTCATTGCCATCGCGCGCGCGCTGGCCTTTGTGATGGGGTCGTCGTTCTCGGCGATGGTTGGCTTCTTTGGCATGAACATGGCTGTGCAGGGAAACGTGCGCGTTGCAGCAGCGGCGGAGCGCGGCGGCTACCAGGAGGCGCTGAAGATCGCCTATCGTTCCGGCACGATCACCGGGATGCTGACCGACGGCCTGGGTCTGTTCGGCGGCACGATCATCTTCATCATCTTCGGCAAAGCGTCCCCGGATGTGCTGCTGGGTTTCGGCTTCGGCGGGACGCTGCTGGCACTCTTCATGCGCGTGGGCGGTGGCATCTACACGAAGGCAGCCGACGTGGGCGCCGACCTGGTCGGCAAGGTCGAGGCGGGGATGGAGGAGGACGATCCGCGCAATGCGGCAGTGGTGGCCGATCTCGTTGGCGACAACGTGGGCGACTGCGCGGGTATGGCGGCGGACATCTTCGAGTCCTATGAGGTAACCATCGTCTCCAGCCTGATCCTCGGCCTGGCGCTGACCGCGCTCAATGGCGAGCTGTACTGGATTGTCCTGCCGCTGCTGGTGCGCGGCATCGGTGTGGTGAGTTCCATCGTCGGCACGTATGCGGTGTCGCTGTGGCGCGTGGACGATGCCGAAGAGGCCATGTTCAAGAGCTACGAGGTGTCGAGCGGCATCACCATCGGCTCGACTTTCCTGCTGGCATGGCTCTACGCGGGGCAGCTTTCGCTGGCGACGCTGGTCGCTGTGGGAGTGGGCCTGGCCGTGACCTTCAACCCGCTCACCTCGTACGCCACCAGCGCCAAGAGCAAGCGCGTGCAGACCATCGCCGCTTCGACGCGCTTCGGGCCGGCGTCGGTCATCCTCGAAGGGCTATCGCTGGGCTATCTGTCCAGCGTATGGGCGCTGTTCGTCATTGTCGGCAGCCTGTCGGCGGCGATCCTGGTCTACAGCTTCGAGTTCCCGAACAATCTCAAGCTGCCGGTGGTGTTGATCGGGCTGGTGCTGGCCGCCGTCCAGGTGGTGCGCGGGCGGATGCATGGCCATATCGTGGAGGGCTTCTTCTCGGCGATGTGGATCATGGTGGCCGCCCTGTTCCTGGTGAGCATGCACGCGGTGCCGGATGTGCACAGCTACAAGTACATCCTCTTCGGCGTCACGCTGATCGGCGTCGGGATGCTCTCGCACACGGGCAACAACGTGAGCATGGACACCTTCGGACCGATTTCCGACAACGCGAACGGCATCGGTGAACTGGCAGGGATGAGTCCCACGGCGCGCCAGATCATGGCCGATCTGGATGCGGCGGGCAACACTACGAAGGCTATCACCAAGGGCGTAGCGATTGGCTCGGCGGTGATCGCGGCGGTGTCGCTCTTCGGCAGCTTCTTCTCCGACATCCAGCGCGTGGACCCGAATTTCGAGGAAATCGTCAACCTGGCGAACCCGGTGGTGTTTGTGGGCCTGCTCATCGGCGGCTCGTTGCCGCTGCTCTTCAGCGGCCTGCTGATCAAGGCGGTCAATCGCGCGTCGGGGCTGATCATGGCCGAAGTGCGCCGTCAGCTCCGCGACCCGGAGATCGCCAGTGGAGCCAAGACCCCCGACTACGCCAACGCCGTGACCATCTCCACACAGTCGGCGCAGGTTGAGCTGGTTCCGCTCGGCCTGATCGCGGTGCTCGCGCCGATCGCGGTGGGCTTTCTGTTGAAGGTCGAGGCATTGGGCGGCTTCCTGGCCGGCGTGATCCTGTCCGGGCAGTTGCTGGCGGTGTTCATGTCCAATGCCGGCGGCGCGTGGGATAACGCGAAGAAGTACGTCGAAGACGGCTACTACGGCGGCAAGGGGAGCGAGAACCACAAGGCGAGCGTCGTGGGCGACACGGTCGGCGATCCGCTGAAGGATACGGCTGGCCCCGCCCTCAACCCCATGATCAAGGTGATGAACCTGGTGGCGCTGATCGCCGCTCCGCTCGTGGTGGAGTACGAAGGGTACAGCGCGGGCATTCTGATCGGGGTGGCGATTGCCATTGTGCTCATCGTCTGGGCGGTGCGGCGCAGCGACCGCGAGGATACGCTGCTGACCGAGGAAGTGGCTGAGCGCGTGACGGCTGACATGGTGTCTGCGGACTGACTCTCTGCCAGGCACGGAGCGGGGCGCGGGCCATGAATCTCGCGCTGGCTTCCTGACAAATGCTGGTCGTATGCGGCGACTCACGGTGGGGTACATCACCGGAGTCGCCGTCTTTTTTGGTTTGACTGTAAAATCGGGTGGGATTCAGAAAGGGGCAAACACAAAGAGGATGAAAACCCCTTGACCACGCTCGTGGTGACAGGCTCCCAGCCGGACGCGCACGACCTGCCGGGCCACCCCGAACACGCCGGGCGGCTACAGACAGTGCGCCGCCGCCTGGTCGAGGATGGCCTTGCGGGGCGTGTGCGTAATGAGTCGCTGCAACCGGTTGATCCCAGCCTGCTGAGCGCTGTCCACACGCCCCAGTACCTGGATCAGCTTCGGGCGACGATGAGGCTGCCTGGGCCGCGCCTGCTGGAGCCGGATACCTATGCCACGCCCAGTTCTTATGAGATCGCCTGCCTGGCGGCGGGCGGGGCTGTCCGCGCGGTAGAGGCGGTGCTGGCAGGCGAAGCTCGCAACGCTGCCGCGCTGATCCGCCCGCCGGGGCACCACGCCACGCGGTCGCGGGCGATGGGCTTCTGCCTGATCAACAATGTCGCGGTCGCGGCGCGCTATGCTTTGCGGGTTCAGGGTGTCGAGCGCGTGGCCATCGTGGACTATGATGTCCACCACGGCAACGGGACGCAGGACATCTTCTACGACGATCCGGCGGTTTTGTACATCTCCACGCACCAAGCGCCGCTCTACCCCGGAACGGGGAACATGGCCGAAATCGGGCGCGGCGCCGGGCGAGGCTTCACCCTCAACGTGCCGCTGCCGCCCGGCGTAGGAGATGAAGGGTTCTGGCAGGTATTCTCCGCGCTCGTATTGCCCGCGCTCGATCGTTTCCAGCCCAATCTCGTGCTGGTCTCCCTGGGGTTCGATGCGCACTGGGCCGATCCCCTGGCCAGCCTGACCCTGTCGTTGGGCGGCTACGACCGCCTGGCGCGCAACCTGATTGAGGGGGCCGGGACGTGGTGCGTGGGGCGGATCGTGTTCGTGATGGAAGGCGGCTATGACCTGGCAGTGCTGAGCTATGGCTGGGCGAACACCATCCGCGCGCTGCTGGGCGACGAGGGTGCCGCCGACCCGCTGGGGCCAGCCGGAGGCCAGGCCCCAGACGTGAGGCCGATTATAGAAGAGTTAAGATATATTCACGGGCTGTCCTAATATCCTTCGCCTGCCTTGCGCTTTTGGAATCACCATTGCATAATGAGTTGAAAAGCTGGGGCAGGGTGGCCCGATATCGGAAGCGAGTGGACCATGGCCGAAATGATCACGCTCCGGGCGTATCTTGACGAGCTGGGCCGGATGCTCGAACAGGAAGCTCCGACAGAAGTCATCAGCCATTGCCGGTACATTCTCCAGCATTTCCCGCAGAACGTAGAAACCTATCGTCTGCTGGGGAAGGCATTGTTGCAAAAGGGACACCAGGAGCACCTTGATGAGCATTTCACCGAGGCGGCAGAGGTGTTCCGGCGAGTGCTGGCTGCGGTGCCCAACGACTACGTAGCTCACCTGGGCCTGAGCGAGACTCATGACCGCAATGAGGAGCTGGATCGGGCGATCTGGCACCTGGAGCGCGCTTACGAACAGATGCCCGGCAATGCCGCGCTGCAAGATGCCTTGCGCGAGTTGTACGTCAAGCGCGACGGCGAAGAGCACGCGCCGGCGCGCATTCAGTTGACGCGCGGGGCGTTGGCACGGCAGTACATGAATGGCCAGTTGTACGACCAGGCTGCCGCTGAATTACAGGCGGCGCTTACCCAGGACGCGGAGCGGGTTGATCTTCAGGTGATGCTGGCCGAGGCCCTGTGGAGCGGCTGGCACGAGGTGGAAGCGGGCGAAATGGCTGTACGCGTGCTCAAGCGCCTGCCCAATTGCCTGGCCGCCAACCGTATTCTTGCCCAGCTTTGGCTGGACAACGAGCGCCCGACAGATGCCAGGCCGTTCCTGGATCGCGTTGAGGCGCTCGACCCGTATGTGGCGGCATACATCCTTCAGCCCGGCGCGGAAAACGCCAGTTATGTCGAGCTGGAGCGCCTTGACTACTATCGCCAGAGCCAGACGGAACTGTTGACTGAGACGCCTAGCTGGGTCCACGATCTGGATGCAGAGCTGGACGCGGGCGATCTGTGGGCGGCCCCTCCGCAAGCGGCGCGGCCTGCCGAAGGTACAGCGCCTCCCGGCCCCGATCACATTGACATGACGGCGCTCTTTGGGGCCGAAGCGGCCTTCGAACAGGCGGGCGTCGAGGAATTGGCGGACTGGCGGAACGCGCCCCCGCCGGATTGGTTCGCGGCGCCCACAGCCGCTCAACGCGCCGGGGGGAGCGCTGAAGAGGCCGTGCCAGATTTCTTCGCCGAGGCGGCTACGGGCGAATCAGAAGGTGCGGCCATTGAAGCCGACTGGCTGTTTGAAGAGGAGTTAACCCTGCCTGAGGACGCTGCGCCCGAAACCCCAGCGCCGACTCCCCAGGAAGTGGAGCTGCCAGGGGAGCTGGACGTGTGGGATGAGTTGCGCGCCGCTGCCGGGGACAGCGATGAGCTGACGCTGCCCGAAGCGATATTGCCGGAAGCAGACTCGCCCGGAGAGCAGGCGGACTCGGAAGACCTGTTTGCCACGATTGGCATTTTCGACGCGGACTGGGCGGAGACGACCGACGACGAGGTATTCTCCGCACCTCTCAGCGAGGCAGATCAGCAGCCGGCCGACTTCCCCTTCGCGTGGGAGAGCGAGCCAGCGCCATCTGCCGAGGCCGGGCCAGGCGAAGAGCCAGTTGTTCAGCGCGAAGAGGCCCCGGATCAGCCACCGTTTGAAGAGAGCGCGCTCGCGCACGCCGACCCGATGGATCAGCCCGCCGAAGCGCCCGATTTCGAGCAGATCGGAGAGGACGACCTGGATTGGGCGGCGTTCCAGGACGCGCTGGAGGCGGAAGCACCGCGCAGCCCTGAAGAGGAGAGCGCCCCGGCTGCGCCGCCGATGGCCGAGATCACACAGTTCGTCACTTCCGACGAATTGCGCTTCCTGGACGAGCTTCCCCTCGCAGGGGGCGGAGTCGAACCAGGTGAAAGTGAGCGCCTTCGCGACGAGATTGACGCCGCATTCCAGGACTTCCTGTTGTTTGACGAAGTGCCGGCTGCTGGTCAGAAGGATGCGGAGGCCATCTCCGCGCCGGAATGGCTGCCCGCCTGGGATGTGGGCCTAGCGGGCGACGAGGGCGAGATACCTGCCAGCGCGCCGGAAGCTGCCGAGTCCGGTGAGCCAGCCATGTCCGCGCCAGACGATACGCTGGTGAGCGAGCGCCCCCCGCTGGCGGAGATGCCTGCCGAGCAGGAAGAGCGCGATCGGGCTGAGTTCGGAGACGCGATGTCGTGGCTGGAGGACTCCCTGGACGGGGCGGATGTGGCCGACGCCGACTTCCTGGCGGCCATTGCTGCTGCGAGCGGGGCGGATCTTGTACCGGGCGATGAAGAGGGCGAAGCACAGCTTGCCACCGATCTGCCCGCGTGGATTCAGGAAGCGGCCCCCCTTTCGGAGCGAACCGTAATTGCCGACGAAAAGGGGCTGACGCTGGAGGAAGAACAGGCCCTTGAGGCTCTGACGAGTGACGAGCCGCTGGGCGAGCTTGAAGATGAGGTGGCCGACCAGGGAGCGGCGCTGTTGGCCGAGTGGGAGACCTGGGGAACTGCCCAGGAGTCTGCGGCGCTCATTGACGAAGGTGCGGGGCTGCTTGAGGCCGAAGCGGGCGAAGCGGATTGGCTGGGCTTGCCCGAACCTGAAGAGAGCGCGCCAGTTTCTGCGGAGATGCTGGCTGGGAAGCTTGTCGACAAGACGAAGCTGCTGGATGAGACGATCGCGCTGGAGGCCGCCTCGCTGGCAGAGGCCGAGCGCCAGGACGCGGCAGACCACGCCGGGCCTGGCGAGCCGGGCGACCAGGCGGTAGAAGAGACCGGCCCGGCCTGGCTGGAGGGGCTGGCTGGCTCGGAGGAAAAGGCGATTCCCGCTGAAGACGCGCTGGACGACCTGGCAGCGCTCCTCACCCAGCCGTATGATCCTTTTGAAGGGGGCAGCCCTGACAAGGTGCCGCAGTACGCCTCTGCCCACGATACGGGCATTCTCCAGCCCGATGAGCAACCGGACTGGATGGCCGCTTTTACGGGCGAGGAAGTCGCCCCGGACCTGAGCGAAGAGGTTGGCGCGCTGCTGAGCGGCGAACCAGGGCTGGCGGACGACCGGGCGTTGGTGGGCGCGCTGGATGTGGAGGGCGGCGTCCGCGCAGATACTTTCGTCTTTGAAGCGGACAGTGGAGACGAGCGCGGCGAGCCGCTGCCAGCGCGTGAGACAGATTTCCCCTTCGACCTGGATGCCCCGGCAGAGGAGGGGGAGGTCCCAAGCTGGCTGCTGGCCATTGCTGACTCCGAGGCCGACAAGCTGGGCGAGGAATTTGCTGACGAGGGCATCGCGGAAGCGCAGGAAGCCGCGCTCGACGCCCAGGACTTGGACGAAGCCGATCTCATTGCGTCTGAGCCACCGGAAGCGGTCGCAGACGTGGACATCACTGACGAGTGGGACGCGGTGGAGGAGCTTCTATCTGGCGACGCCGAAGCTGAGATCGTTCTGGTGGCCAGCGAAGACGTGCTGGCTGACGAGGAGCCGGTCGCAGCAGAGGATGAATGGTCGTTCCCGCTGGTCGCTGCTGAGACGGGCGAACCGGCGGACGTTCTGCCAGAAGAGTATGAGGATGAGCCGGTACCAGAGGACTTCTCGTTCGGTGACTGGCTGCCGATCTGGTTGCGCAAGCCGCTTGAAGGGGGGCTGGATAGCTCATTGGGCGTCAGCCGAGATGAGAAATCGGAACCCCCTGAATGGCTCCGCGATGTTAACGAAGACGAGCAATAGCGCGCAGGTTGCGCCGTGATCTGGCGCGGCTGTGACGCGCCGCGACGCTGAGGAGGATGCCGTCATGGGACAGCCCCCTGCTGAACCGGGCGACGAATTTGACTTTGAGCGGATGACCCCCGAAGAGCAGATGGCCTGGCTGGAGAGTCTAGCGAAGCGGCAGGGCGCCAGCGAAGACGAGCTGATCACGGCGGCTGACCTGGACATTCCCGTCCCTGAGAACGTGGAAATAGACGAGCCAGGTTACGTGCCCTATTCGATTCTGCTCGATGGGCGCGCTCCGGCGCTGGATCTGCCGGATGAAGCGACGCGGCGCCATGCAAGTTATGACGAGCCGGCGGAAGAACCTGGAAGCGCGGACGATCTCTGGCCTGCCGGTTCCGACGAGCCTGAACCCGAGGCCGTGCCGGTAGAGGATGACCAGGAGGAGCCGGTTGCTCCCTCTGCCGCCGATCCGATGCGCTGGCTGCAGGGCATCTCCGTGCAGCCCGACGAAGACACTCTGATTCATGTGCGGGCCGAAGAAGACGACAGCTTCAGTTGGTCTGCGCCTGAGGGCGAAACCCCTGTTGAGCCGGCGTTCTCTCTTGCAGAAGGGGACTTCGAGGCGGACGAGATCGGCGGCGATGAGTTGGGCGAGGCTGTCATCCCGGCTGAGCAGGAGGCGGAGGCGTTTCTTGCGGAGGGTCTTCGTGACAGCGGGGACGCGGATATTCTGGACGGCGCGGACGCCATGCCTTGGCTGGAGAGCACGGCTGTGTGGCAGGGCGCCAGGGCCGAGGGGCCTGTAACGGCTGCGGACTTCTCATTTGAGCAACCGCTGGAGGATGCGGTCATTGATGAACCGGGCGACTTCCGCTTTGAGGCCAGCCGCATGTCCGTAGAGCGCGAGCCGGTGGATGCGGAAGCCGAGGAGCCAGGCTTTGCCGACTGGGACTTGGTCAGCGAGACTCTGGCTGGCGGGGGAGAGGTTGCGTGGGAAGAACCGCCGCGCGCGCCTTCTGAAGCGTTCGAGCCGCAGGAGTTCGTCACTGGCGAGGAAGATGGTCTGCCTCTGCTGGACAGCAGCGACGCTTCCGACTGGCTGACGAGCCTCAATCGCCGCTCTGATGTCACGCCTGATGAGGCGATGACGTTTGGCGCTATCCTCGAATCTGAGGATGCCGCAGGGCTGCTCTCTCCGGTAGGGGAGGGCGAGGATGTCCCGGATGCGCTGTCGTGGCTGGAAGATCTGGCGACCGAATCAGAGCCTGATCTGTCCGAGTACCTGGCTGTGGATGAGGGCGATGTGCACGCTGCCCTGCAGAGAGGTCACGCCGACTTGTTGGCGGGCATGACCGATGAGGAGATTGAGCGGGCGCTGGAGCGCGGCGAGCTGAGCGGAGAGCAGGAGCTTGCCTGGCTCAAGCGGCAGGCTGCCCGATTGGCCGCAGCCCGCGAAGCCAGGGAAGCGCTTGACTCTGGCGACCTTGAGGGAGCAGGGCCAGCCAGCCCCAGCGCCGATCTGCCCGCCTGGATCGCCGAGATGCGCCCGCTGGAAGACATTTCTGAGGCGGAGGCGGCTGCCTTGCTCGGCCTGGAGTCCGCTGAGCCAGAGGTACCCGGCTGGCTGGAAGACATGGCAGAGGACGCGGTCGCTGAGGAGCTTGCGGAGCCAGAGGGCGGCCTTGTTGTCGCAGAAGGCGCGCTGGAAACTGCTGAGGACGCCGCCCTGGAGACGGACGATCTGGACCTGCCAGCGTTGGACTTGCTCAGCGAGGCGGTGGACGAATTCTATGCGGTCGCTGAGCAGGCGGCAGAGGATGCGCTGGACGAAGTTCGCATGACGGAGGCGGACACTGCGGGGCCAGCCGCCGAGTTGGCATTTGAGGGAGAAGAAAGCGAGTCGGCGTTGCAGCAGGCAGTGCCGGTGGAAATGCCTGCCTGGTTATTGGACGAGGAGGAAGAAGGGCCAGGCGCGCCGGCCTTTTCGGAAGCCGATATGTCCGACTGGCTGCGCAGCGTGGCCGACCGTGATGCGCCCGTCGCAGACGATCAGGCCTGGCTGGAAGCCCTTCCCGAAACGGATACGCGTGATGCGGAGATGGACGCCGGCTGGCTACGGGATTTCGACCGGCCAGCGGTCGCTAGGCTGCGCTGGACGGAGGACGAGGACTCCCCCGCGCGGGAAGAACCGGTTGTTGAGGCACCCCCGAAGCGGGCAGTATTCGCAGCGCCGGAGAGCGAGCAGCTTGCGGCGTACCAGCAGCGGCTGGCCGAGGCTCCAGACGATTACGCTAACAGGATCGCGCTGGCCCGCGCGCTGTGGGCGCTCGATGAACTGCCAGAAAGCTTCACTCAGTACGAGGTGTTGATTGAAGAGGGCCACTATCTGCCGGACGTGGTCAACGATCTGTCTGCGTTCGTCGAGGATCACCCAGCGGAGACGCGCATTCACCGGATGCTGGGCGACGCTTACCTGCGCCGGGGGCGGCTCAAGGAAGCGCTCTATTCCTACCGAAAGGCGCTGGAGCAGTTGTAGGGGTAGGGGGCTAATTCGGGAGCGCTAGATCGCGCGGTTGGGCGCGTTCGCGGCTCTGCGGAGTTGGCTATCAGGCGGGCTGAAGCTACAATTCAGCCCGTTGTCTTGTGTTTGCTCCACGCTATCACGGGAGGACTTGTGGAACGTACGCTGATTATCATCAAACCGGACGCAGTGCAGCGCGGCCTGATCGGCGAGATCGTGGCCCGTTTTGAGCGGCGCGGCCTGCGCATTGTCGGCATGAAGCTGATGCAGATGGATCGTGATCTCGCCGCCCGGCATTATGCGGTGCACAAGGGGAAGTCATTTTACGAGTCCTTGCTGGACTATATCACGTCCGCGCCGGTGGTTGTGATGGCGCTGGAAGGCACGGATGCAGTCAAGGCGGCGCGCGGCACCATCGGCGCTACGAATCCCGCTGACGCTGGCGCCGGCTCCATTCGTGGCGATTTCGGGCTGGAGGTGGGCCGCAACCTGGTGCATGGCTCCGACTCGGTCGAGAACGGCGAAAAAGAGGTTGCGCTGTTCTTTGGCGAAAGCGGACTGCTGGCCTGGGGGCGCGACGTTGATCGCTGGATTTTCGAGAAGCCCTGAGCGGATGCTTCCCTGAGCTGAAGAGGGCAGGCCCTGGCCCGGTGACAGGTGCGCGTAGCGGCGCGGGCAATATCCCCGCGCCGCCTTCACCGGATATGCACCACGACCGGCGCCTCGCGCCACAAGCCTTCCAGATCGTAATAGGCGCGTCGTTCCGGGAGAAACCCGTGCACGACGACATCGGCATAGTCCACCAGAACCCAGCCGTTGGAGGGATCGCCCTCAACATGCCAGGGCAGGACGCCATGCTGCTTCTTGATCTCGGTGGTGACGTGCTCGATAATCGCCTTGATCTGGCGATCGGACGTGGCGCTCACGATGATGAAGTAGTCGGTGATAGGGGAGACCTGGCGCATATCCATGAGGACGATGTCTTCGCCCTTCTTGTCGGTGGCCAGGTTGACGATGGCGCGAGCCAGTTCTGCGGGTTCCAGTGGGCTATCCTCCTATGATGCTAGCGGACTGTCCTTGAAAACATTGTAGCAGCGGACGCCCGCGGATGCCAGGGATGCGGCGCGGCGAGTTGCGCGCCCAGGCCGTCAGCGGCTGGCTGGGCGCAAGGCATTGCCTGCACTCCGAGCTGCGTCACGCCCGGCTCGCCCTCTCTGACGAATTTTACAGGCGCGCGGCGCTGTTCGTGGTCAGCGGGCGTCTTGCAGAGGGACGCTGGATAATTTCGTATAGTCAGCACCTCCGGGCCGCAACTCGCTGCGGAACAGCACCAACTCAGTGACCAACCACGACGCTTCGCCGGACAGCACAGCTTCGCGCACAACAGCGCCCAGGCGCTGCGCGTCCTCGCGCCGCACATCACGGCGCACGCGCCCCAGTGTCAAATGCGGACTGAAGGGGCGGTTCTCAGCGGGATAGCCGAGCGGCGCGATAGCGCGCTCAACCGACTCTTGCAGCCGGCGCAGAGCCGCCTGATCGCCAGCCAGGCCCACCCACACCACGCGCGGGCTGCGATGGTCGGGAAAGCAGCCGAGGTGCGCCGTGCTCAGGGAGAATGCGTCGTGTTGCGTCGCGACGCGCGCCAGCGCCTCGGCGATCGCGTCTCGCTGGCTGATCGGCGTTTCACCCAGGAATTTGAGCGTGAGGTGGATATTGCGCGGGGCGACCCAGGTGACGGCCCGCTGTGACGCTGTTTTCTTCAGCGCGCGCTGAGTTTCCTCCAGGACTGCAATCACTGAGTCCGGAAGGGGAAGAGCGATGAACAGCCGCCAGGTATCGGTCATGGCGCACCCCCCATACGTGTGGAGCAACATCCGGCAACCGAGTATACCCCTGTTAATCCAGCGCAGCACCGGATTGGCGGTTTCGGGGTCCATAAGCGGGTTGTCAGGCAGTTGTCGAAGACCCTCAGCCCCTCGGCCCTTCCCCTGGCTTTGCTGGCGGGGGGCTTGAGGAGCGACTCGCTTGGCAGGGGGCGTTGACCTCACCCCCAGCCTCGCTGCGCTCGGCTTGTCCCCTCCCCATTCGAATGGAGAGGGGGCGGCGAGGCGCGTCAGCGCCAAGCGGGGATGAGGTAAAAGGGGGCGCAGCAGAGCAGCACTCCTATCTGACAGGTTTTGCATGCCCCTTGCGATTGGCGGAATTTTCTGCGTAGAGCGTGTTGTTGTACAATGAGCGCATGGCCTGCTTGCTGACGGGGACGAGGAGCATGGGGCAGGAATCGCTGAACCAACTTCTGCATCAGGGCATTGCTGCTGCACGCGGGGGCCAGCGCGATGCCGCGCGCTCGATCCTGGCGAACGTCGTGCGGATGGACCCGCGCAACGAAATCGGCTGGATGTGGCTCAGCAGCGTCGCGTCCGATGACAGCGAGCGCCTGTTCTGCCTCAGGAAGCTGCTGGAGGTCAACCCGCAGAACGAATTCGCGCTGAAGGGGCTGCGCGCTTTGGGCGTAGAACCGGGCCGGCAGGGGAGCGAGGCGATTGGCGGCGTAACTGTGCCGACGCTCGATGAGGGCAAGTATGCGCGCGTGCTTCAGGCTGCCGAGGATTTTCTGCGCGGGTACGATCCGCAGCCTATCAGTGCTGGTGACGCCGCTTGGGCGCACAAGCGTCGCGGGCGCTACGCTGAGCGGGGCGCCGCCCGGCTGCGCCAGGTGATGATCACCGCGGCCCTGGTCATGCTGGTGGCGCTGGGCGTTGGCGGGTTCTTCGCGATTCGGGCGACAGGGGTTCTGGAAGGGGTTGGCCCACAGGTTGGCCAGATCAACACGCGCGTTCCCAGCCTGACGCCGCGCCCGACTCTTACCCCTACCGTAGGCGGGCCGACTCCCACAGAATTCCCGCTGACGATGGCCGTGCCGCCGACCGTCATCCCGCGCGATCTCGTCCGGGGCGATCCCTTTGCGCTGGCCGAGCCGACCGAGATTTATCCCCGTGTCAACGCCAGCGTCGCTCGCCTGGTTGAAGAGGCGGTGGCGCACTACTGGCTGGGGAATTACTCGACGGCACAGACAATGTTGCAGGAAGAGCGCGAGCGCTCGGAACCGCACTGCTATGCCGTCCTGGTCTACTATGAAGCGCTGAGCCTGGCCGCCATGCGCGACTATCAGAAAGCGACCGCGCTGCTGGAGTGGGCGCAGAACTACGAGCCGGAGCGGGGCTTCACGTCCTGCCGGGGCGAGCCTGTTCTGCTGGCGGGGCTGGCGGAGATACGTTACCGGCAGGATAACCGCAGCACCGCCGCGCTTGACCTGGCGATGCAGGCGTTGGAGCGGGATAGCCGGCTGATCCCGGCGGTGCTGACGAAAGCGCGCGTGGAGATGGCGCGCGGCGATCTGGCCGCTGCACGGGGGACGGTCATGCCCGCCCTGGTGAGCCGACCGAATGATCTGAATCTGCTGGTTCTGGCAGCCGAGATCGAGCTGGCAGATGGTCAGCCAGCCAGCGCCCAGGAGCATCTTGGCCGGGCGCTGGTGCTCGACCCGGCGCTGCTGCCCGCGCTGAAGTTGCAGGCCGACGCTTATCTGCGCCTGGCGGGACAGTCTCAGCCTGGCGAACGCCGGGTGCAGTATTACGGCCTGGGCGTGCGCAGCGCGCAGACGTTGCTGCTCTATTATCCGGGGGAACCGGCGGGCTACCTTTACCTGGCCGAGGCGCGGTTGGGCGAAGGCAACCTCGATCTGGCGGAGACCGCCCTGAATCGGATATTGGAGAATGCAGCCAGCCTGCCGCAGCGCGCAGAGCCAGTGGTTCAGCGGGCATATGCGCTACGTGGCGAGTTATGTTACAGCTCTGGCAGGCTGGCGCAGGCTTACGACGATCTCGAAAAGGCGGTGACGCTTGGCTCTGGGGTAAGGGAAGCGGCGCTGATCGAGCGCCTGGTGACGATCGCGCTACACGAGGGGAATCTGAGCGCGGCCCAGGGCTGGCTCAGCCAGCTTGTAGCTCTGGATCCGAATAACCGAGAATACCGCCTGAGACAGGCGCAGATGTTCGCTGAGACGTGCTCTCTGTATCCAGACCAGCTAAGCTGTGACTATTCCGGCGTGTTGACTCTGCTGTCGGATGCGTTCATCGCCGAACTCCCGCAGGAAGCGCAGCGGGCCAATGCCTATTCTTACCGCGCCCAGGCGCAATATCACCAGGTCATGCAACGGGGCGCTCCAGCAGCAGGGCAGGGGCGTCTGACGCTGCGCCTGGCGCTCAACGATAACGCGCAAGCGCTGCTGGTGCGCGACAGCGCCGTGGATCAGCACGTTCACGCGCTCATCCTGGAGGCGCTGGATGAGCCTGCACGGGCGCTGGAATCCTACCAGTGGGTGCTGTACTGGGGTGACCTGTATCGCTATCCCTTCCGCGATGCAGCGTATGAGCAGCGTGTGGCGGCGGTGGCTGAGCGCGCCGCCGAGATGGCTGCTACCGTGGCCTCTACGGCTGCGGCCACGCCGACTGCAACCCCGCCAGAGGTAGCGGCGACGCGAACGCCGCCGCCCGGCCCCGGCACGGCGACAGCCACCTCAGCGGACGTAGTCTCTCCGGCGACGGCCACCCCTGCGGTGGGTGAGACGGCGCTGCCGTCGGAAGATATTCCGTAAACGCGCAATCATTCCTGTGCGAGGAGTCTGGCTGAGCGGGCACGGGCTTAATCGGAACGATCTTTCGCGTAGTCATTAACCCTTCCCCCACAACACACCTCACAAAAACCCCTCACACCGGCGGCCAGGGCACAACAGGACCGCGCCCCGGCACCGGAAAACGCTTCTCCCGAAGCAACCACTCAACGCGCCGCGACAAAGCCACCACTTCACGCGGCATCAGGCAACGCTGCAACAGAACGGCAAGCTGCGCCTCACCCAGAGCCAGTTGTTCGCGCAACACTTCCACATCGCACAGCCAGCGCTCCTCGACCGGCTGGCCAGCGAACTCCCAAATCACCGTGCGCAGCTTGGAAGCGGCGTGGAAAGTCAACCCATGATCTATACCCCACAGCTTGCCCCGTCCATCCAGCAACAGATGCCCTCCTTTGCGATCTGCGTTGTTGACAATGAAGTCAAACACAGCGAACCGCTGCAACTGAAGAGTGAACCGATCGTCCAGGCCGAAGTAAGTCACCCCAGGGCTGTGAGCAATGAACAACTGCACCGACCCCAGACCCAGCGGCCCCTCGCGCAGCACAGTCGGTGGGACCAGATTCCAGCCCAGCGTTTTGGAGATATGGTATGCCAGCAATTCACGGCAACACAGCGTGCCATCGGGGAAATCCCACAGCGGGCGTTCGCCTCGCTGCGGCTTATAGACCGCCAGGACGCAGCGCTCAGCGCCCCGCACAGTGATAAGCGTGGCATAGTTCGACCCCCAGAGCAGCATCTCTACACCTTCGGCTATCTCGCCATGAGCGAGCAGCACCTCGGCGCGCTCAAAATCAGCCGAAAGATCATCGAACGGCTCCGGCAGAGACAGCCCGTCCGGGGGAGATCCGTCGCCGGTCATGTCCAGTAGTAGATCATGAACCCGTTACTTCTAGGATCAGGACGCCCTTGCTGAACAAGAGTCTGCGCGTGCTCGCTCAACGCGCGAAGCTGCTGACGAGTGCCCCAAAGTCGGATCGTCTGCGGGTCAGGGGCCAGCTCATCCTCCTCGTCAACAGTCAGTTCCTGCGCGACAAGCACGATCAGGTCGCGCTCTTCGTCATACCCCAGGCCCATCTGAGCCGCCCGAAAGAGCGGCTCAACCGGCTCGCGCAGTGACATATCCCAACGCAGAGAGCTACCCGGGTTCGCGGACCCGCCAGGGGACTTGTCCTCCAAGTCGCTGAGCATCTCAGCGATGGCCTCCGACAACGCCTGCGCTTGTTGCTTCTCGATGATGACCGTCACCAACCGTCCCGCCTTGCCGGCCTGCAGGTGAAACACACGGCGACCTTTCGGGCCGACCGTACCGATCGTCATGAAGTCAACCGGGTCAAGCTCGATGATGCTCTGGGGCATGTCGTCTCGCTTTCCTTCTCTCCAACAGACTCAGACAGCTCAACTGCCTGAGCATGCGTCTGTATCCGTCTCAATTCTAAGAACACCGCGGCGCGGTGACAAGCGTCACAGCTTTTTCAGCAATGCGCGCCGCCAAATTCCCTCTTTGGATGGCTGGGCAGGGCGGGGCGGCAAATGGCTGGTGTCATTGATGCAGCGAATAGCGGGCCGGCCAGCAGCCAGGTAGAGCAGCGAGAGCGAAGCCGGCGCAATCTCAATGCGCTGAAAGAGATCGAGATGCAGGCCCAGAAAGTGTGCGAGGATCAGCTTGATCACGTCGCTGTGCGAGACTACGGCGATGCGCTGCTGAGGATGGCGCGCCGCCAACTGCTCGATAGCCTCTACGGCGCGGGCCTGAGCCTGGCGGAAAGTCTCACCGCCAGGAAAGGCTACCCGGCTGGGGTAGCTCTGGACAGCGCCCCACAATGGTTGTCGCCGGAGCTTGCTGAGCGGCTTGCCTTCCCACCGGCCAAAGCGCACTTCCCCGACACCTTCGAGCAACTGCACAACCAGGCCGGGGTAGGGGGCTGCGATCGCCTCCGCCGTCTCCACCGCCCGCTCCAAAGGGCTGGCGTAGATCGCGCCCAGATGCATGCCTGCCAGGCGCTCGCCGAGGGTCGCCGCCTGAAGCCTCCCGTGCGCATTGAGATGCACGCCGGGAGTCCAGCCAGCAAGTCGCCCGGTGCTGACCCAGTCGTTCTCTGCGTGTCGAATGAGTAAGAACTCAGCCATGCGATGTTTCCCTCTGGCTCCCGCCTCCCAGATGATAGCATATCAGCCAGACGGATACGATAGTCACGGCTCGCGCTGAACGCCGATCCTGCTGTTGCCAACTTGGGCAACCTGAACTAATGTTTATGGTAAGGTAGGACGGAGAAGGACAACAAGACAAGATGATGCCCCCAGGGACAACGTTGGCCGTGCTCCGTGCATGGGGTTCTTGCTCAAGCGAAGGGGTGCTCGTCTTCGACGACGCGGGCATCATCCACTTCGCCAACACCCGCCTGTCCGAGTTACTGGGCATCCCGGACATTCCGCCGGCGATTCTGGCGCTCCTACAGGCCGCTGAATCGGCTATTCCCGCGCTGCGCAGTCTCCTCCGGCCCCAGCAGGAGAGCGAGAGAACATCCTGGGGGCACCTGGTGCCCCAGTCGGGCCACACTCACCGCCTCGCCTGGCAGCGAGTCCCTCTGGAAGATGCCAGCCTGCTGGGCGGGACCGTGATAGTCTTTCGCGAGGACACGTCCGAGGGGCGGCCAGGGATAGGGCGACAGCCGTTCCTGAGCACCATCTCTCATGACCTGCGCACGCCGCTCAGCGCGATTGTCGGGTTTGCTGAGTTGCTGCGCAACAACATCGGCAGTCTTTCAGAGGACGAGCAGCGCGAGTTCCTGGGGCACATCCTCAAGAACGCCAATGATCTCACCCAGTATACTCAGATCGCGCTGGATATCATGTTCCTTGAAGCAAGTCCCAATCACTTTGAGCTGGAAGATGTATTCCTCGCCCGCTTTGTGCGTCACTGGCTGCACGACGCCGCACACCGCTACCCCACCTACCAGGTCGAGCTGCAGAACGGGATTGACAACACGAAGCCGGACGTTCTGCAAGCGCGCGTTTCTCCCGCCGCGCTGCACAAGATTCTGTCCATTCTCCTGGAGTTCGCTTTGCGGGAATCGTCTGGCGACGGATCAATCCAAATCAGGCTGGATCAGCGCGAGACTGAAGCGCATATTGTGCTTCGGCACCACGCTCCACACCTGACGCAGGAAGAGGCCGGGCGGTTGTTCGCGCTCCTGGCACCGCGCGATCTCAGCGAAGAGAGAAGGCCGCAGTTGCACCGGATGCAGCTTTACGTAGCCAGTCTGCTGGCCGAACGCCAGAACGGGGCGCTGGTGCTGCGCCAGCAGCCCGATCGAGCGTTTGAGCTGGACCTCACGGTGAGACTGCCGTGAGCGTCTTCCCTGGGCCAGCGAGCCGGGCTGTGCCAGCATTGGCCACCAGAAACCCTTGACAGCCGCCTGTTTCGCCATTAAGGTTGCCCCGGCGCTTGCGGAAAATCACTTCTGGCGATTCTGCGCTCTCCCCACATGAGGAGCACGATAAGCATGGGACGTGTAGTTAACGCCAATAACCCAACGAGTGTGCGCAACCAGCACATGCGCACGGCTGCCGAACTCCTGCGGCTCCTCAGTCAAAAAGCCGACCTGGACGCCGATGCACGCAACATGGCGGCCCAGGTTGTCTTCTGCCTGCGGGCGATTGGCGAAGGCATTGACAGCTCGGCCGCCGCCTGGGAAAAGCGCGATTATTGGGTCAAGGCAGAGCAGCTTCGCCAGCGTTGGGGATGGGCAAGCGAGTATGCCGGACGGCTGGAGACCATTATCCGGCGGGAGCAGTGGGATCGGCTGCCGCTTTTGCTGGTCGAGCTATTTCCCCATTTTGCGGAAATCAAGGTCACCCGGCTGACCCGCGAGGCCGACACATGGGCGGGGGCCTACCAGCGCCTGTTGGACGAGTGACCTGCGGGCCAGGCGTGCACATGACGGCGCAGCCTCAATGGGTGGGGCGTTCGCAACCCGACAAAGGAGCGAGGTGACTGTTGTCCAGCGCAGACGTCGTGTCCCTGATTCTGGCGCTGATCATCCTGGGCGCGGTAGTCGTCGCGGCCAATTTCGCCGATCAGCGGCGCAACGCCCAACTGCGGCGGGGAGTATTCGCGAGTCTGCTGCTGATCAACGCGCTGCTCGTTCTCATCTACGGGATCGGGCCGCTGAGCATGGCGTACCTGTCGCCAGATGATCCAGGTGCACCGCAGAAGACAGAAGCCTGGGCGGGGCTTCTCCTGGCGCTGCTGACGGGGGGCCTCGGCACCGCGCTGCTGATCGAGCAGGTCCGACGCAGGATAGCGTTCCTGTTCCCCCGGCGAAATGTCCCAACCCAGATAAACGCCTCCCCAACAGAGGCTCCCCGCGCCTTTCTGCAGACTGATCCAGGGAGCACTCCGCTTTTCCCCCAGATGCTCAACTACTACACTGAGCAAATGCGCCCCCCATTTACCCAGGTGCGCCCCGGCGATGATCGGGCTTATGGGCCGTCTCAGGAAGAACCGGCGCGCGGCTTCAGCCCAGACTCGACTGTGCACGCTGTGGCCATGATCCTTTGCGTGTATTTCCTGGGCGTACAGATGATCGGCTTCGTCCTCGGCGGGGGAATGGCGGGCATGGCCGAGGTCTATGAGGGCGGCCTGACGGTCTGGGAACTGGTGATCAACGCGCTGCCGTTCGTGATCCTGGCCGGACTGGGCGTCGGGCTGGGAATACGGCGCGACTGGCGGCAGGCATTCCAGCGCCTCGGCCTGGTCTGGCCCGGCGGCAAGGCAGTTCTGGTGACGCTGGGCGTCGTCCTCGCGCTGTTCATGTACGTGATCCTGGTCACCATGGTGTGGATGGGGGCGGTCTCTGAAGAGACCTATAAGAAGCAGACCGAAGCCTCAGAAGCGCTGTCTGAGAGTGTATCCACGCTGGGGCTGGCCTTCGCGCTGGCGGCAACTGCTGCGGTGGGTGAGGAGATCGCCTATCGGGGAGCGCTACAGCCGGTGTTCGGGCTGTGGCCAACGGCCATCGCTTTTGCGCTGACGCACGCCCAGTACACGCTGACACCAGCCTGGCTGATCATCCTGGGTGTGGCCGTAGCCTTTGGATGGTTACGCCAGCAGTACGGCACGGGGGCCGCCATGCTGGCCCACTTTGTCTACAACTTTATCCCGCTGGCTATCGCCACAGGGGTATCAGAAGAGGCGCTGCTGATGCTGGCCCGGCTGGTGCTCTGACACCCAGCAGGCCAGCTCGGCGCTGTGCCTGGAGACTCAGGCTCTAGGCGAGTTCCCGTCCGGGGACGCTGTGATGCTCGCGGCAGCGGGCTTCATACGCTTCGGCAGCGCCGACCATGATCACCGGATCATGATAATTGGCTGGCTGGCCGTTGACCAGGCGCTGAGTGCGCGCCGCTTCCTCGCCGCAGACCATGCAGATCGCGTGCAGCTTGACCACATCATCAGCGCGGCAGAGCAGGTCTGGCATCGCCCCAAACGGCTCGCCGCGAAAGTCCGTGTCCAACCCGGCCAGGATGACCCGAATACCGCGCGCGGCAAGCTGATCCACCACGCCGACGATGGCCGCGTCGAAGAACTGCGCCTCGTCAATGGCAACGACGGTCGTGCCCGGCTGCAACTGGTCGAGGATGGCGCGCGCTTCGTTAACTGGAATGGCCTCGAAGTCCTGGCCGTTGTGCGAAGTGACGCGCTGAAGTGCATGGCGGGAATCGATGGCCGGCTTGAAGACCTGCACGGTCTGTCTGGCTATAGTGGCGCGGCGCACGCGCCGGATCAGCTCTTCGGTCTTGCCGCTGAACATACTGCCACAGATAACCTCGACTCGCCCGCCGTGATGTTTCATCGCTCCCTCGCAAATTTCAGTCTTGACCCTGCTGAGCGTCCTGGCCGAGCGTTCGCCCGGTCTTAAGCAAAAGGGCAGGTTTCTGTGACTGAACCTGCCCTTGCCTGATAACTCACAGTGCTGGTAGCTACTCCGCGGTCTGCCCCGGAATCTCGTAGCCGCGCGCGCGCAGCAGTTTCTTGGTATCGGCCAGCACCTTGCGCCCGATGCCGGAGATGGCCAGGATTGCCGCGTCGCCGCCTTCGTTCCAGCGGGCCAACAGGTCGCCAACGACCTCAATGCCGTCCTCGATGAAGATGTTGGCGTAGCGCTTATCCAGGCCCAGGTCCACGATAGGCACTTCGGGCGAGGTGCGCTCTTGCTCACGGGCCGCATCTTCGGCCAGCTTGCGATCGCGCTCAAGCAGGCGCTTCACGAAGCGATCAACCTGGCCCTCGGTGTCCACAATGCGCTGCTCGCCCGTGTAGAAGGGGTGGCAGGCCGAGCAGACATCGGTCCGGATTTCCGGGACGGTCGATCCCACAGTCCAGGTATTGCCGCAGGCGCAGATAACGCGCGCTTCCGGGTACCACTGGGGATGAATTTTCTCACGCATGTGTGTTCTCAACCTTTCCGGCCACGGCTCCCTGGTGACAGGGGGATGCGTGGCGGTATCCTCACGATTGACGTCTATCTCGCCGCAGTAATGGCTAAGCCTGCTGGGCCGCGCTGGCCGCCGGCTGTTCCGGCAGCACACTGATCCGCTTGCGGCCCCGCGCGAAGGTCTCGAAGACCACATACCCTTCGGCAGTGGCAAAGATGGTGTGATCGCGCCCTATGCCCACGTTCGCGCCAGGGTGGAACTTGGTGCCACGCTGACGGACAATGATGTTGCCGGGGATCACGTATTCGCCGCCAAACCGCTTCACGCCCAGGCGCTTGCTGTTGCTATCGCGGCCATTGCGAGTGGAGCCGCCACCCTTTTTGTGTGCCATGAGTCCGCTCTCCTCAAATACTCGCTGCTATACGCCGGTGATGCTGTCAATACGCAGCCGCGTGTAGTACTGGCGGTGGCCACGGCGCCGGCGAAACCGCTTCTTGGGGCTGTACTTCCACACAAAGATCTTCTTGTCGCGCCCCTGCTTGACGACCGTCGCCTTGACCGCAGCCCCGTCCACCAGGGGCTGACCGATCAGCGGCGCGCCGCCATCGGGCACGACCAACAGGACGTCGGTCAGCTCGATCTCGGCCCCTTCCTCGTGCGGAAGTCGCTCGACATCAATGACCAGCCCTGGCTCGGCGCGGTGTTGGCTCCCGCCCGTTCGAACAATCGCGTACATGGTTTGAGTCTCCAATCTTCGCTTTGCCGCCGCTGGCAGCAAATCGTTGCTGATCGCCCCAGCGGGGAAAATTGGCAGCTTACTGCCCACGTCCTGGAAGTGGCCAGAACGCCGACGCGCTATTATAGCGGCGGGGGGAAGCCCCGTCAATCCTGGATCAGGGGAGAACCCCGTCAGGCGGATTGCGCAGAACCGCGCCCGGCAGTACAATCAGTGCAGCCTGGAGAGATCCAAGAGGGGAAGAACGGGATATGTCCACACGGCGTTTCCACGATGATATGGCAGATCGACCCAGCACCAGCCCGCGCCCGCAGGATCCGGCTCAGCAGCGCGGAGCCGAAGGAGAGGGGGTGTCCGGCGGCGCGCCGCGCCAGCCGCGCGTGACGGCGCGAGGTCGCAGCAATCGCAGCACAGCCCACATGCCGCGCACCCTGGCCCAGGTGATGTCCGAAGCCAACGACATGGTCGTGCGCGGTGACCTAACCGAGTACGTCCCGCTCCCAACTGGCTTCGATCCGCTCGACGGCATGATCGGCGGCGGCCTGCGCAAGACTGAGCTGGTGCTGCTGGGCGGTGCCCAGGGCATTGGCAAGACTATCGGCACGCTGCAGATCGCGCGCAACATCGCCATGCGCAGCGGCCAGTTCGCGTTCTTTCTCTCCTACGAGCACACCGAAACTCACCTGATGAACCGGCTGTTGTGCCTGGAAAGCATCAACCCGCCGGAGATTGATCTGAAGAACGGGGTGCGCCTCAAGGACCTGTACGACACGATCATCGCCGAGCGGGCCAAGAGCACCCTGCGCGGCGGAGCCGATGGCGGCGGCTCGTTGCAGACCATCCTGCGCGAAAACGCCAAAACCGCCATGGCCCTGGCGCGCATCAATCGCTACGCCGACCGACTCATCCTGGTCAAGGCCAGCCCCGCCGTGACCACCCTGCGCGCCATCCGCGAGATGACCGCCCGCCTGTGCGACGCGACCGGCGGCAACGTGACCGTCTTCGTGGACTATCTGCAGAAGGTAGCCATTCACCCAGAGCGGGCCACCGACGAGGCAGAGAAAGTGACCATCGTGGTCGAGGGGCTGAAGGACCTGGCGCTGGCGCTGGGCGTGCCGGTGTGGGCCATCGTCGCCGCCGACCGCGAAGGGTTGAAGGCCAACCGGCTGCACCTGTTCCACCTGCGCGGCAGCTCAGCGCTTGACTATGAGTGCGACATCGCCATCGTCATGAACAACAAGTATCACATTCTGTCAAAGGAGCACGTCGCCTTCAACCCGTACCAGGCCCGCCAGTACCGGGATTGGGTGGTCTTCACGGTCGAGAAAAACCGCGCGGGCCGCGCCATGCTCGACATGGAATTTCAGCTTCACGCGCCGTACTTCGCTTTCGATCCACGCGGGCAGCGCGTGCAGCAGCAGCTTATTGACGACAAAATTATCGAGACGTAATCCCCTGATGCGCTGACTGCACGGACCAATCAAAAAGCGCCGGAGCGATCCGGCGCTTGCTGAGTTTCTGCTGCCCTGATGTGCTAACTCTCGCCGCGCAAGTGGAACTGGTAGCGCTGCGAAAGCTGACGCACCTGCTGCTCGGCGTGGTAGCTGCTGCGCACCAGCGGGCCGGACTCGACCCACTTGAAGCCCAGTTCCAGCCCGATACGCTTCAGCTCGGCGAATTCCTCCGGGCGGTAATAGCGGTCAATGGGCATGTGCTTCTTGCTGGGCTGGAGGTACTGCCCGATAGTCAGGATGTCCACGCCCCACGAGGCCAGGTCTTCCAGCACGGCTACGACTTCGTCGAACGTCTCGCCCAGCCCCACCATGATGCCGCTCTTGGTCAGCGCCAGCGGGTCCAGCGCTTTGGCGTTGCGCAGCGTTGCTTCGGCCCACTCGTAGTGATCCTGCGGCTGAACCTGGCGGAACAGGCGCGGGACCGTCTCGACATTGTGGTTGAGAATCTCCGGCTGGGCGTCCATGACGATCTTCAGCGCGTCACGATTGCCCTTGAAGTCCGGGATGAGCACTTCGATGCTGCACCCCGGCTGCACCTGGCGAATGCGCCGGATGACCATGGCGAAGATCGGCGCGCCGCCATCGGGCCGCTCGTCGCGGTTGACGCTGGTGATGACCACGTGACGCAGATTCATGGCTTTCACCGACTGCGCGATCCGATTAGGCTCCTGCCAGTCCAGAGGGGCAGGCCTTCCGGTCTTGATGTCGCAGAAGCGGCACGAGCGCGTGCACGTGTCGCCCAGCATGAGGAATGTCGCCGTCCCAGCGCCCCAGCACTCGCCGAGGTTGGGGCACATCGCCTCTTCGCAGACGGTGTGCAGTTGCTTGCTGCGCATCAGGCCGCGCACCATCTCGTAGGTCTCGCCGCTCGGCGCGCGGACCTTGATCCATTCGGGGCGCCGCTTTGACCGTGCATCGGCGTTCCCGCTGACTGTGTTTATCTCGTCGGTACGAATCTGATCGGCCACTCAATTGCTCCGTGTTCAGTGTGTCTTCCAACCCCAGGCTAGGCAGATTATACCCTGCACGTACGCTCCCGCCGAACAGGTGCCAGTGACCTCACTCCCAGCCGCGCTGCGCCGAGCGGGGGTGAGGTAAGCCAGGGTGCAGCAGAGCAGCGCCCCTACCGCCTGACAGGTTTTGCACGCACCCCAACTATCTCTCCGGTCTATATATCGGCTGGGGGTGAGGTTAATGCCCTGCGTCCGGCCAGCGCCCGCTGATCGCAGGGGGAGCACGTGCCTGCCTGGTAGCCGTCGCCCGGCTGCGGCGGTATGATTGTCACCGAGGATGCCGCTTATGAACCGAGTCTTCCCCGCTGCCAAACTGTGCGCCCTGGCGACGATGCTCTTCTGCCTGGCGGCGTGCGCCCCGGAGCCACTCGTGCGCCCGGCTTCGCCGCAGCCGGCAACTCCCCATGTCACGCTGGGAGCCAGCGAGGTGATCACGGTTGCCGCGCGACCGCCGCAGGCGACACCCATGCCCACACCCTCTGCCGAGGCACTGCCCGGTGGCCCCGCCTGCGGCGCAAGCGATCTTGTTTACACGATTGACGCGACGCTGGATTGGACGACGCGCTCTGTGCGGGTGACTGAGCGAGTCGCCTTTCGCAACGACACCGGCCAGGCGCTCGACGCGCTCGTGCTGGCCATTCCGGGCGTGATTGACCTGGAAAACTTCACGCTGAGCCGTGTCGCTCTCGGCGACGAGCCGCCGCTGCGCGACTACGTGTTGCGCGATGCGCAGATCATCCTTCCCCTTCCGTCCCCCCTGGGGCCGGGCGACACAGCACAGGCCAGCCTGGAATTCTCGCTGGCGCTGCAACCCATCCGCCAGGGGTACCGGCACGGGCATACAGGCTATCTGGGCTTCAGCGCGCGCCAGATCAACCTTGGCCTGTGGTTTCCGCAGATTCCCGCGTACCGCCAGGAGAACGGCTGGGTCATTCATGAGTTGTGGCCGATCGGGGAGTCTTTCGTGCTGCGCTCAGCGGACTACGCGGTGACCTTGCGCGTCGAAAACGGCCCTGACGGGCTGCGTGTGGCCGGCCCTGGAACCTTCTCCCGCCCCGGCGCGCAATCATGGCGCTTTGAGCTGTGCGGCGGGCGCGATGTCAGCCTGTCCGTCTCCGATCAGTTCAACCTGCTCACCACGTCCACTGCAAACGGCATCTCCGTAGAGGTATTCACGCTGGGCGACTCCGCCGGCGGATCGCTGGAAGCGGCGCGATACGCCCTGCACACGGCAGCCGACGCCATTGATCTGTATGAGGCGCGTTTTGGCCCCTATCCCTTTGCGCGCATGGCTGTCGTAGAGGGTGATTTTCCCGATGGGATGGAGTTCAGCGGGCTGGTCTTCGTCAGCGAAACCTGGTTTCGCACGTGGGGCGGGACGGCCAACGACTGGCTGGCGCTGATCACCGCGCACGAGGTGTCGCATCAGTGGTGGTACGCGGCGGTGGGCAATGATCAGAACCGCGACCCCTATCTGGACGAAGCGCTCGCCACGTACAGCGAACTCATCTTCTACGAGCATTACCACCCTGACCTGGTGGACTGGTGGTGGGGGTTCCGCATCAACAACTACACGCCGGCGGGCTATGTGGACGTGCCGGTCACGACCTTCGAAGGGCCGCGCCCGTACATCAACGCGGTCTATCTGCAGGGCGCACGGATGCTGCACGAAATGCGTCGCACCCTGGGCGATGATGCGTTTTTCGCCTGGTTGCAGCGTTACGTCAGCGAGATGCACGGCGCCATCGCCAGGCCGGGCGACTTTTGGCGCGCGCTCGAACCCGGCCAGTACGCCGCCACGCATCCCATCCGCCAGCAATACCTGACAGATGCCAACGTCCTGAAGGACCCGGACTCGATTCCGTGACGCGCGCCGGACGCCAGAGCGGACTTGCTCGTTTGGGGTATACTGATCCGCACAGCGTCCTGTTACGCCACACATCGCGAGTGACGAATGCTCTCGACAGTCTATTCGTGCGCCGTTGTCGGTCTTGATGGGGAGATCGTCCAGGTAGAGGTTGATTACAACCCCCATTCGCTCCCCGCGTTCACAGTTGTTGGACTGCCCGATACGGCGGTGCAGGAGAGCCGTGAGCGCGTTCGCGCCGCCATCCGCAACAGCGGCCTTCAGTTCCCCAACAAACGCTATACCGTCAACCTGGCCCCGGCAAGCCTGCGCAAAGAAGGCCCTGCCTACGACCTGCCGATGGCCGTCGGCGTGCTGGCTTCCACCGACCAGGTGCCGCTGGCTGCGCTGGTAGGGACCGTCTTCGTGGGCGAGCTGTCGCTGGATGGAACCGTGCGCCATGTCAGCGGGATTCTGCCCATCACGCACCGCGCCTGGCTCGAAGGATACGAATGCATCTTCGTGCCAGAGGAAGACGCCCCGCAGGCCGCGCTCGTCCCCGACATTGACGTGATCCCGGTGCGCTCGCTGGGGCATCTGGTCGAGCACCTGTATGGCCTGAACCAGATTCCCCCTGTTGTGCGCGGCGACGTGCATACCGATGTTCCGCCCGACCTGGACGGGATGACCGATTTCGCCGACGTCAAAGGGCAGGAGCATGTCAAGCGCGCCCTGGAAGTGGCGGCAGCGGGCGGCCACAACGTGCTGATGGTGGGGCCGCCAGGCGTGGGCAAGACCTTGCTGGCGCGCGCCTTGCCCGGCATCCTGCCCACCATGACTCTCGACGAGGCGCTTGAGGTGACGCGCATCTACTCGGTGGCCGACCTGTTGCCCGCCGACAAGCCGCTGATCCGAATGCGTCCCTTTCGCGCTCCGCACCACACGATTAGCGAGGCGGGATTGGTCGGCGGCGGGTCGTGGCCTCAACCCGGTGAAGTGAGTCTGGCCCACCGGGGAGTGCTTTTTCTCGATGAGCTGCTGGAGTTCGGCAACCACACGCTGGAAGTGCTCCGCCAGCCCATTGAAGATAAACAGGTGACCATCAGCCGGGCGCGCGTCGCTCTCTCGTTCCCGGCCAATTTCATGCTGGTCTCGGCGATGAACCCCTGCCCGTGCGGTTATTACGGCGATCCGGTCAAGGAATGCACGTGCTCGCCGACCGTCATCCGCCGCTATCAGCAGCGCCTGTCTGGCCCGATGCTCGACCGGATAGACATTCACGCAGATGTCCCGCGCGTGGACTATGACAAGCTAACCGACGAGCGGCGCGGCGAATCGTCGGCGGCTATCCGGGCGCGCGTGGAGACGGCGCGCGAGCAGCAGCGAGAGCGTTTCCGCAATGAGGCGCGCCTGCAGTGCAACGCCGACATGGGGGCCAGCGACATCCGGCGTTTCTGCCAGCCGGAAGCAGCGGGCAAGCAGTTGCTCGATACAACGCTGCGCAAGATGCAGCTCAGCGCTCGCGCCTATCACCGCATCCTGAAGCTGAGCCGCACGATCGCTGACCTGGCCGGCAGCGAGACGATCCAGGTGGCCCACATCGCCGAGGCCATTCAGTACCGCCCGCGCAAGATACTCTACTGACGCCCGCCGGATCGCCCAGGCTCATGGTGTTCGCGAAGCAGTCGCCAGCCAGCCTGTTATCACTGTCCCTGGTTGGCGCGCCCCAACTCCTCTGGGGTATTGATGTTCTGGAAGGACTGCCCCCCCGGATCCAGATCGTGATATTCGGCGGGCTGAATGTAGCGCACACTGACCGCGCCATAGAAGCCGATGACCTTGAGCCGATCGGCCTCCAGGTCGGCCCGAATCGGCGCGAGGCACGTCTTGCGGTAAATTGCGTGGAGACCCTGTGGGTGGTTGTCATGCACTGGCACAATCACGTCGTAGAGGCCGAGATGCTCGTCGAGCAGATTCGTCATGTAGCGCAGCAGCGCCGTGCTCAGATAAGGCATGTCACAGCCGACGACGAGCGTATACTCGCTGGGGCTGTGATGCACCGCCGAGTAGATGCCGCCCAGCGATCCCTTGTCGGGGAACACGTCGGGGTAGGTGGGCAGGCGCAGATAGGCGTAGTCGTCGAGCCGGTTGGCGATGAGCAGCACAGATTCAGCACCCAGCGCGCTGACGTGAGCCAGCACATGCTCGATCATCGGTTTGCCGTGCAGCAGGACGAACGACTTGTCACGCCCCATCCGCGAGCTTCGCCCGCCGGCGACGATGGCCACACTGAAATCCGGCACTCTGACCTCCTGGCTATCTGCTCCTGAACCGTCGTGAGTCAGAGTATACGACAACCCGTTCGATTCGGCATGACAGCCATCCCTGACGCGCTCGATCTGAAGCTCAGCCATCCTTCTCCGCGAAGGGGCCTGGGTTTATGCTATACTTCATCATAACCGAGACCGATCACACTTTGTCGTTCACTACGGGATCACTTATGAGCGCGCGCACTGCTGACGAGCAGCAAACCCCCGCACCGCCAGATTTGCAGGACCCCAAGCTGTACATCAACCGCGAGCTGAGTATGCTGGAGTTCAATCATCGAGTCCTGGAAGAGGCGCTTGATCCCGGCAATCCGCTCCTGGAGCGGGTCAAGTTCCTGGCGATCTTTGCCAACAACCTGGATGAGTTCTTCATGATTCGCGTGTCGGGCCTGCGCGAGCAGGTTGCCGCGGGCGTGGTGGAGACTCCTGCCGACGGCCTGACGCCTGCCCAGCAGCTTGCGGCCATCCGCAAGCGACTGTTGCCCCTGCTGGAGACGCAATACCGCTGCCTTCACGATGAGATCATCCCCAAGCTGCAACGGCACAAGATCAGCATCGTCCCCTACCAAAGCCTGCCCAAAGAGTACAAAGAAGCGCTGCGCCTGTTCTTTCAGAATGAAATCTTTCCCGTACTCACCCCCCTGGCGGTTGATCCGGGCCGTCCATTCCCCTTCATTTCCAACCTGAGCCTAAACCTGGCGGTCCTGCTGCTGGATCACAATCAACAGCAGCGATTCGCGCGGATCAAGGTGCCGCAGGCTTTGCCGCGCCTCGTGCCGGTTCATGATATCGCCCGCCGCTATGCCAACCTGCGCATGGGCAAGCATAAGCAGTTCGTGTTCCTGGAAGAGCTTATCACGGCGAACCTGGACGCCTTGTTCCCTGGGGGGCAGGTTCTGGAAGCTCATCCCTTCAAGGTGACGCGCAACGCGGACATGGAGATCACCGAAGACGAGGCTGCCGATCTGCTGGAGACCATCGAAGCCGGCGTGCGCCAGCGGCGTTTCGGGCGCGTGGTACGCCTGGAAGTGCAGGAGGACATGCCCCAGCACCTGCTCGATCTGCTCAGGACGCGCCTCAACATTGAGCACTCGGATATCTACCAACTGCCCGGCCCGCTGCGGCTGAGCCAATTGTTCGATCTCGCCGGCCTCAATGTGCCGGCTCTGCACGACGCGCCATACGTCCCGGTGATCCCCGACGTCCTGAGCCGGGGAGATGACATCTTTTCGGTGCTGCGCGAGCAGGACGTGATGCTTTACCATCCCTACGATTCGTTTCTGCCGATCATTCAGTTTTTCCGTCAGGCGGCGCAAGACCCCGAAGTGCTGGCGATCAAGACAACGCTGTATCGGGTCGGGAATAATTCCCCGATTGTGAACGCGCTGCTCGAGGCCCAGGAGAACGGCAAACAGGTGGCAGTGCTCGTCGAGCTGAAGGCCCGTTTTGACGAGGAGAATAACATTGTCTGGGCGCGCACGCTGGAGGCGCAGGGTGTGCACGTGGTGTATGGACTGCTTGGCCTCAAGACGCACTGCAAGGTGGCGCTGGTCGTGCGGCGCGAAGACGATGGCCTGCGGCGTTACGTGCACCTGAGCACGGGGAACTACAATGCCATCACCGCGCGCGTCTATACCGACATCAGCCTGCTGACCAGCCGCCCCGATATCGGGATGGATACCAGCGAGCTGTTCAACCGCTTGACCGGATATGCGCCCGGCGCCACCTATCGCAAGCTCCTGGTCGCCCCTGAACATCTACGCGAGCAGTTTTCGCAGTTAATCTGCCGCGAAATTGAGCACGCCAGGACAGGGCGCGAAGCGCACATGATCCTGAAGATGAATGCGCTGGTGGACGCCAAGCTGATCCGGCTGCTTTATGAAGCATCTATGGCCAACGTGAAGATTGACCTGCTGGTGCGCGGCATCTGCTGCCTGCGCCCTGGGATCAAAGGGGTGAGCGAGAACATCCGCGTCACGAGTACTGTGGGGCGCTTTCTGGAGCACCCCCGCATCTATTACTTCGCCAACAACGGCAGCCCGGAGATCTACATGGGCAGCGCCGACCTCATGCCGCGCAATCTGGATCGGCGGGTTGAGACTGTGTTCCCCGTGGAAGACGAGCAGATCAAGGCCCGACTGCTCGACGAAGTGCTGCGCATCTCGATGATGGATAACGTCAAGACTCACGAGCTACAGTCAGACGGCACGTACAAGAAGCTCGCTTCTCGCAATGAGGAAGCTCTCGTGAACAGTCAGGCCTGGTTCATGGAGCGGGCGCGGTCGAATTATTCCCCCTCCGGGTAGATCGTCAGCGTGTGCCCGTCCGTGACGACCTCGACGGTGCCGTGTCGGTCGGTGCGGTAGAGGCGCGCGCCGGCGGCTTCCAGGCGCTTCACAGTCTGAGTCGCCGGGAGAGCGGTGCGATTGCCCGTGCCGACCATCACCACCGCTACCTGAGGGCGCACGGCGGTGAGGAACTCGGCGGGGTTGGCCCTCTCGCTGCCGCGCGCCGGCAACAGGACAACGGCGCTGCCCAAGTACTCTCCGGAGTCCAGCAATTCCCCTACAGCTTCAGCAGAAAGCCCCGGCGCAACCAGAAACGTGGCCTGGCCAAAACTGAGACGTAGCGCCAGGGCTACATCGTCGGGATCATCGTCTGGGGCAGGGGGCTGCTGGGGATAGAGGACTTCGATCAGCAGACCGTCGTCCGTGAGGATTTGCTGTCCGGCGGTCAGGATGAGCGTTCGAATTCCTCGGCTGGCGACGCGCTCCGTCAACGCCTCGCTGAGGCCGTTGGATGGTGCATGGCCGTTGGAGGCGAGCAGGCCAACGTCATAGTGGGCCAGCAGCGCCGGCAGTGCCCCGATGGCGTCTGGCGCTGGCTGGGTGACGATCACCAGATCGAGCGCGCGGTCCCAGGCGGGCAGAGCATCGCCGATTGCCTGGCGCAGCCGACTGGGGTTGCGCCCACCATCTACGAGAATCTGCGCTCCGCGCGGCGACTGGATCAAGACGCTGTGGCCTTGCCCAGTGTCCAGGAACCAGACGTGCAGCTTGCCATCGGGCTGGGTCAGGGCGACGTACCAGACCACAACGCACACCGCGCCCGCTGCGAGCAGCGCCATCCCCGTCTTCAGGCGACGGCGTAGGCTAGCCAGCAGCGCCGCTCGGTCCTCCGGATGCAGCAAACGCAGCCAGCCAACAGCGGCGAGGGCGAGGTAAAAACTCCACACGGCCTCGGTCGGCGCAGAAAAGCTGACCGAGGCCCACGAGAAGCCTGCCAGCCACCGCACTACAGCCAGCGTGTACGCCAGCGGCAGCCAGACGCTCCAGGCCAGAATGCTCCCCAGGGGTTCAGCAATCAGGCCGGTGACGAGCGTCAGCCATCCGAAGATCATGATATAGGGCTGAACAGAGACCACCAACGCATTGGCCAGCAGCGCAGCGGGCGAAAGAGTTCCAAAGTAGATCAGCGCCAGCGGCGTGATGGCGACCTGGGCTGCCAGGCTGATCGCCACCGGCTCGGCCAGCCAGCCGGTGACCTTGCGAGCCGTGCCGCCGGGCAGCAGCAGGCGCAGCCCGGCTTCGAGGGCGCGGATGAAGCTGTCGCCGAACAGGACGAGGCCCGCGGTGGCGACCGCGCTGAGCTGGAAGCCGGCATCCCACAGAATGGCTGGGTTGTGCAGCGACATCAGCCAGGCGGCAAAAGCCAGCGAGGTGATGCCGTGCGCCTTGCGCCCGGTCTGCGCGGCGAACAGGGCGAGGCCACCCATGATCGCCGCGCGCACGACGGCGGGGTCACCGCCCACAAAGACGGCGTAGATCACCACGCTGGCGACCGTGGCCAGGCGCGCGCGCCGGATGCCGAGCAGCGGAGTCAACAGGCTCAGCACGACCTTCATGATGATGATCAGGTTGGAGCCGGAGATGGCGATGATATGTGCGGTCCCGGTGCGACTGAAATCTTCCTGAGTGTTGGCTGGCAGTTCGTCGTCGAGGCCGAGCAAGATGCCGGACAGCAGCGGCGCTTCGGGGCTGGGGAGCAGGCGATCGAGCGTCGCGCGGGCGTCATCGCGCAATTCGAAAAGCGCCTGTCTCCAGGGGCTACCCTGGCGACGGGCGAGCAGCTCCACGCGCGCGTTGGGCACAATGGCGTAGACACCCCGGCGCGCCAGATAATCGCGGTAAGAGAATGTGTCGAATTCCGGCGGGGTGACCAGGCTGCCCGCCACCCGGACGCGGTCGCCAAAGGCGTAATCGCCGTAGCGCGGAGCCTGGGCCAGGACGCACCCCTGCAGCGGCATGCTGCCCGCCCGGACGGTCAGCGATTCGACTTCGACGGTCAGGTTGACAAAGGTTTCGCGGATTTCGGGCGTGCGCGAGATCGTGCCGATCACCGTCACAAAACCGGAGTCGGTGTAGTGGCTGATGTGATTCGCGCCGGGCGGACGCTGGTGCCACGCCTGGCGCGCCGCGCCCAGCGCGAATACGGCGATCAGCGCGAGAGCCAGCCGCAGCGCGCGCTCTACGCGGAACGCGGCGGCCAACAGCGCGAAGGCCATACCGACGGCCAGCCAGCTTCCGGCACCCGGCTCTGCTGACTGAGCGACCAGAATGCCCGCTACCCAGGCAGCGACCAGATAGACCAGTGTCATGCGCTCGTCCCCTACGCGCGCAGCTTCAATCCATCATAGGGCAGGGCGCTCGCTCCTGCAACTCGCTCGCAGCTTCTCAGGGCTGGCCTGGCGGTGCGCTGGCTGGCGCAGGCCGGTGCCTGTCCCAGCCGAGGACGATCTGGTAGGCCGCTTCAACGGTCTGTTCAAATGAGAGCGTCGTTGTATCCAGATAGACAGCGTCCGGCGCGCGCAGCAAAGGCGCAATATCGCGCTGGCTGTCAATGGTGTCGCGCTGGCGCAGCCCTTCGCTGATCTGGGCCAGGTCTGCCGGTTCTCCGCTGCCGACACGCTGCGCGTAACGGCGCTCGGCGCGCTTTTCCAGGCTGGCGTCAATGTAAATTTTGAGATCGGCATCCGGCAGCACGACCGTGCCGATGTCGCGCCCCGCCATGATCGCGCGACCGCGCGCGGCCAGGGCGCGCTGAGCGGCGAGCATAGCCTGGCGCACGCCAGGATTGGCTGCCACGATGGAAACGTGCGCGTCCACCTGGGGCGAGTGAATCTCCCAGGTCACATCTTCGCCGTTGGCCAGGACCGTGCACTGGCGGCCATCGCTGCCCAGATCGCCGGTGATGTCCAACGCTGCGCTGCGCGCCAGCGCAGCCACGCCGTCGCTGTCGGACAGGTCTTTGCCCGCGCGCAGGGCGAGCAGCGTAACAGCCCGATAGAACGCGCCTGTGTCCACAAAGAGATAGCCCAGGCGTTGAGCCAGGGCGAAGGATACGCTGCTCTTGCCAGAGCCGGCTGGTCCATCTATGGCAATTGTGCTGGGAAGCGCCAAAGGAGTCTCTCCGCTGCGGTGTTCGTAGCTCAGCCGCTCTACTATACCGCATGATGTGAGATGCGCACGGATGCACCTCACTTGTGCGGAAGCTCGTTCGCAGGGCGCGGCAGGGCAGCTCGCTGCGCGCAGCAGGCTCACCGCAATTGGGGGACGCGCTCCTTGCCTATGCTGCGATTACCGCAAGAGCGCGGTGTTGGGTAGAATGCAGGTATGATGAACACACCACGCAACCAGTTTATCGTGCGCGGGGTACGCTCGGCCAGCGAGCTGACCGAGTGCTTGACGCTCGAACGCTCTTACCTGACCGATCACGTCTGGCAAATGGATGTCCGTGATGAGCACGGCGAAGTCTCCGTGCGGTTTCGTTCGGCGCGATTGCCCAGGCTGGTGGAGGTTGAGTATCCGCGAGACGCTGTGGCGTTGATGCACCTCTGGCGAAAGTGCGACTGCTTTCTGGTAGCGCTCGCCGAAGAGCTTATCCTCGGATACGTCAATGTGCGCATCAGGCCGGGCGAGCAGGGCGCGTGGGTGGAGGACCTCGTCGTGAACACGCCTTTTCGCCGGCACAAGATCGGCAGCGCGCTGCTGGAGCAGGCGAGCGAATGGGTACAGAAAAACGGGCTGCGTCATATGATGCTGGCTGTGCCGACGAAGAATCACCCGGCGATCAGTTTTGCCCAGGCCAATGGTCTGGTATTCTGCGGCTACAATGACCACTATTTTCCGAACCAGGACATCGCCGTTTTCTTCGCCAAAGATCTGCGATAGACCCCAAAAGCGGCGCGGCTGACGATGACTTCACGCGAATTCCTCTCCATTCTGGAACTGACCAATGAGACGCTGACGGCCACCATCGTCATCGTCGCCCTGTCTATCGTGCTGTACAACCTGGCACGCAACACGCGCGACCGCGTGACGCGCACCTCCAGCCTGGTGCTGCTGTGTGTAGTCTTCGCTTTCCTGGGAGACGTCTTCATCGCGCTCGATCCGGGCGATGAGTATCTGGGGGTCTGGCTGCGCTTCCAGTGGATCGGGATCGCTTTTGTGCCAGCCACGCTGCTGCATCTTTCCGACGCGCTGCTGGCCACGACCGGGCGGCCATCGCGCGGGAGACGGCGAACGGCCATCCGCCTGTCGTATGCGCTGGGCGCAGTGTTCATGGCGCTCGCGCTTTTCACCGACGCCGTGATCGGCGGGGAGATCACGGCGGAGCTTCCTCACCTGGCAGCCGGGCCGGCGTTTCCCGTCTATGTCGCCTTCCTGCTGGTTGTGGCGGCATTCTCCATGGTGAATGTCATTCGCGCGCGCCGGCGCTGCCTGACCCGCTACACACAGCGCCGCATGACCTACCTGCTGTCCGTGTTCCTGGCCCCGGCCTGGGGTATTTTCCCTTATTCGCTGCTGGGAAGAATCGGCGTCGAGCGCGATACGACGCTGCTGATCATCCTCAACCTGGCCAACATGATCCTGATGCTGATGCTGGTCTTCCTGGCCTACCCGCTCTCCTTCTTCGGCTCGGAACGCCCCGACCGCGTGGTGAAGTCGCAGCTTATAGAATTCATGCTGCGCGGGCCGCTCACCGGGGCGGCGGTGCTGGCGGTGGTGCTCTTTGTGCCGCGCGTGTCCAACGTCCTGGGCCTGGACGGCGACACCTTCATGCCGTTCGCGGCGGTCGCTACGGTGCTCTTCCTGCAATGGTCAATCACGTTGTTGTTGCCCGTGCTACAGCGGTGGCTGATCTACACGCAGGACCAGCAGCGAGCGCAGTGGATTCAGCGACTCAGTGACCGCTTGCTGACCCCGGCGGACGCGGCCCAGTTGCTGGAGGCGATCCTGGCGGCCATCTGCGACAACCTGCGCGTGCCCACAGCTTTTGTCGCGCAGATGGAGGCGGACGGGGCGCGGCTGGTGCAGGTTGTGGGCGAACTGGCCCCCTCGTCTGAGGCGCTGACTTCGCCGGAGTTCGCGCGCCTCGGCGGGGAGGATGCCTCTGGCCCGGATAGCCCGGCACCAGGGCTGCCGCGCGCAGGAAATTTCTACGTCTGGCGATCCTACTGGCTGGCCCCCCTGCGCAGGTTGTCGGTTGCGCAGAATGGCGTTCAGGCCCCCCTGTTGGGGGTGTTGGGGGTGTGGGCGCGCGCGCCGCAGCCGGATCTCGTCGCTGAGGAGCACGAAGTATTCGCGGCGCTGGCGGAGCAGGCCGCGCGCGTGCTGGAAGGCGTTCAACACCAGTCTGAAGTCTTCGCCGTGCTCGAAGGGCTGGCTTCGCAGATGGACATCATGCAGCGGTTGCGCGGCCTGTCGCGCTATGGGCGGGTGGACGCTCTGCCCAAACCTGCCGACGATGTGCTGACGTCTTCTGACTTGTTGAACCTGGTCAAAGATGCCCTGCGGGACTATTGGGGCGGCCCACGCCTGACCGAGAGCGAATTGCTCAATCTCAATGTCGTCTGGCGCGAGATGGAAGAAAGCCAGGATCAGAACCCGGTGCGCGCGCTGCGCACGGTGCTGGCCCAGGCCATCGAGAATCTGCGCCCGGAAGGACAGCGCAGCCTGACCACGACTGAATGGATTCTGTACAACATCCTGGAAATGCGCTTTTTGCAGGGCCGCAAGGTGCGCGATGTAGCCCTGCGGCTGGCGATGAGCGAGTCCGACCTGTATCGCAAGCAGCGCGTGGCCATCGAGGAAGTGGCGCGCCAGGTTGAAGAGATGGAGCGCCAGGCCATCGCGGAGCGCAAGCTGCCGAACAGCGCGCCCACTGCCCCGGAGATCAGGCTGCCAGCGGCAGCCACGCAAGACGCAGCGCAGTTGACGCGGACAACCGAAGGGCCAGGCGAGCACGGCAAGGCGGTTTGACAAGGATTCGGCGCGTTATCTATAATGAGCACGCGCTAGTATCCCTTCTCACAAGAAGCACGACCACAGCGACCAGATTCAGTCGGAGTTGGTAGAAATTGAGGAAGGTGGCAGGCCATGTCTTCAGAGGTTCGGCACCACAGTTCTGCTCCCCCTCTTCCCCCGGATGAAGCGTATTGGGAAGCATTGCTCGACGAGGGAGAGAACGCGGCCATTGGGGGGGGGCCTCAGGAACATGTCGCGTTCTGGGACGACACATCATCTTCAGGCGTTGTGGAAAAGCAAGCGGCTGGAGACCAGCCGGACGATTTTCCCGCCGATTGGGAGCAGGCCTGTCGCGCTTTCGAGACGGACGAGACGATCGAGCTGCGCGTGATCGGGCACAATCGCGGCGGGTTGCTGGTCGCCTGGAACAGCCTGCGTGGCTTTGTCCCGGCCAGCCAACTGATGGATTTCCCGGCAATAGCCGATGGGCGCGCCCGGCTCGAAGCGCTGGCCCAACGCATCGGTCACGCGCTGCGGCTGCGCGTCATCGAGCTGGATCGCGCGCAGAACCGGCTGATTCTCTCCGAGCGCGCCGCTCAGGTCCAGCCCGGCACCCGCGCCTATGTCCTCAGCACCATCAAAGCGGGGGACGTGTGCCGGGGCCAGGTGACTAACCTGTGCGATTTCGGTGTGTTTGTGGACCTGGGCGGCCTGGAAGGGCTGATCCACATCAGCGAGCTTAGCTGGGGGCGGGTCGGGCATCCCAGCGATGTCCTGCGGCGCGGTGATGTGATGGATGTCCACGTGATGAGCGTAGACCCCACCCAGGAGCGCGTGGCGCTCAGCCTGAAGCGGCTGCGGCCAGACCCCTGGGGAACGGTGGAACAGCGCTACCAGGTGGGGCAGATCGTTGAAGGGATTATCACGAACGTCGTGGACTTTGGGGCGTTTGCGTGCATCGAAGAGGGCCTGGAAGGGCTGATTCACGTCTCCGAGCTGGCAGAGGGGCATTTCCTGCACCCTCGGAACGTCGTCCGTGAAGGGGACACGGTGAAGGCGCGCATCCTCAACATTGATGGGCGCGCGCGGCGTCTGGGGCTGAGCCTGCGGCGCTGATCGCCGGCGCGCCGGAGAATTGTCGTGACTTACGGGGACGCACAGGAGAACGCGATGCGTCCCCGATTTTATTCTGCCAGGCGAAGAGGAGCGAGCCGACCATGATCCTGCGATCGTCTCAGGTGTTCAGCACCTACAGCATTGTGGCCCGCGACGCGCGCACGGGCCAGCTCGGCGTGGCCGTGCAGACGCACCAGATGTGCGTAGGCAGCGTCGTCCCCTGGCTGATCCCAGGGGTGGGAGCGGTGGCTACTCAATCGCTGGTCAACATCTCGTTCGGCCCCATTGCCCTGGCCATGCTGGGCGAAGGGGTGCCCGCGCTCCAGGTGGTTGCAGCGCTGGCAGCGTCCGACGCTGACGCTCACCGGCGCCAGGTCGCCATTGTGGACGCGGCGGGGCGTGTCGCTGCCTGGACAGGGGATGGATGTATCCCGGAGGCAAGCCATCACACCGGCGAGGGGTACAGCATCCAGGCCAACATGATGACCAATCCGACCGTCGTCCCGGTGATGGCCGCCGCCTTTGAGTCCGCCAGCGGCGACCTGGCCGCGCGGATGCTGGCAGCGTTGCAGGCGGCGCAGGCGGAGGGCGGCGACATTCGCGGGATGCAGTCGGCGGCGCTGAAGGTTGTCTCTGGTCGGCGCGAGGATCCGTCCTGGCGCGCCGACTACGATCTGCGCGTGGACGAGCATGATGATCCCCTCACGGAGCTGGGGCGGCTGGTGCGGCTGCGCCACGCGCAGTTGCTCGACCAGCAGGGTTATACGGCGCTCGAAGCGGGTGACCAGGCGCGGGCGATGAGCCTGTGGGCGCAGGCGCGTGCCGAAGCGCCAGAGCTGGAAGAGCTACCCTTCTGGCAGGCGATGACGTTGGCCGATGACCTGGGCGACATCGAGGCTGCCGCGCGCGTGCTGCGCCCGGTTCTGCGCGACGATCCGCGCCGCGCCCACTGGCTCGATCTGGCGTTGCGCCTGCAGACGTGTGGGCTGGCCAAGCGCGAAGGGGTGGCTGCCGCGTTGGTGGAACGGCTGCGCTAGCGAGCGCGCGATCGGCCACAGGGCCAGTGGCGTCCATACCCTGAGCGTCGGCTCTGGTTGTTCTTGCTGGGGTGCTGCCCTGCACCCGGCAAGCCGCTGTCACCTTTTGCGCGCACCCCGCTTGCCAAGCGCAGGCCAGGGCGGTATAGTTCGAGATACAAGGGGCAGATTCATGTCTGAGAGAGGGCACGCCTTGAGTCGACGGAGAAACTCCTGCGCCGCGAGACGCCGCCTCGCATTCGGAGGATTGTTGCTCATCTACTATTTCTTCCTGCGCCCACAACTGCGCAAGTGGGGCACGCGGCTGGGCGAGTCGCAGCGGCGGCTGCCAGGCGATGAGATCATCCCCAGCCCGACGTTCGAGACGACGCACGCGGTCAATATTGACGCCCCGCCAGAGGCTGTCTGGCCCTGGATCGCGCAGATGGGGCGCGAGCTGACCGGCTTCTACGCGCTGGATTTGCTGATGAATCAGGGCGTCCCCAGCGTGGACTTCCTGCGACAAGACCTGGCAGCTCCTGAGGTGGATCAGGCGATGGATGGCGGTTTCCGCATTCTCAATGTGGAGCCGAACCGGGTGCTGCTTTTCGGCGGCTTCGCTCTGAAGCTGCCGCTCGGCGCCGCGCACGATGTGACCTACCTCTACCTGCTGGAGCGAAGGCAGGATGGCCGAACGCGGTTGTTGGTGCGCCGGCGCGGCTTGTGCTATAGCGCGCTGGGGAGACTCTGCACTTTGAAGCTTGAGATCGTGCACTTCGCGTTCATCTTCCCGCAGCTCAGACGCCTGAAAGCCTACAGCGAGGCGCAGCCGCGCCGGTGGGCATCGGACTGAGCCGGATGCCACAACTCCAGGCGGCGGCGAGCGTATATCATTACAGAAGCACGCAGAAGTTCTAGAAGCCGCAGCGAGGAACCTGTGAACTCACAGAAACGCCTCTACCGCTCGACACAAAACCGCATGGTCGCCGGAGTCTGCGGGGGCATCGGCGAGTACCTGGACGTCGATCCCACGCTGGTCCGCCTGGCCTTTGTCGCGCTGACTCTGCTTAGCAGCGGCTCTGGGCTGGTCATCTACGTGATCCTGATGCTGATCGTCCCGGAGCAGCTTGCCGACAAGCGCAAGCCCAAGAACAAGCGCGATCTCGCGGACTGGCCGGATCAGCAGGCCGCAGATGACGTGGCGGCGGCGGACGCCCCGGAAGATCAGCCCCCCGACTGACGGCAGAGCACGGCCCGCCGGCTAATCACTCCCGGCTAATGGCTCAGGTGCGCTGCTCGTGCTGCTGGCTAGCGTCTCGCCAGAAACAGCGCGCAGTTCGGCGACGCGCTGCTGGACGGCCTGCAGATATTCGCCGTGCAGCGGATAGACGCGCAGCAGGGCGATCCCTGCCACAAGCGCCACGAGCGGCAGGAACGCGACGAAGGCGCGGATCAGAGCGACGACCTGATCGGGCTGAGCGCTGGCGGCCAGATCGGCGTCATAGCCGGCCAGGGCCAGGCCTTCGCCCAGCAGCAAACCGGCGACGGCGGGCGGGAAGCGGAAGATGAACCCCAGGATGCCGCGATAGGACCCCTCGCGGCGGATGCCCGTCTGCGCGTAATCTTCGTCAACGACCTCGGCGAACAGCATATCTGGCCCCAGCACAACCCCGCCGATAGACGCGCCAAGCAGCGTCATGACGATAAGCGTTGCGGCCAGGCTGGACGTGACCAGCAGCGGCAGGGCGAAGACGACGGCGATGCTCATCGAGATCAGCATCGCCATGCGTGTGCCCACGCGCCGGATGACGATCTGCCAGGCCAGTACCGACACGCCCGATGTAGCGAACAGCGCCAGCAGAATCTGCGTGAGCTGCTCCTCGCTGATACGCAGGACGTAATCCGCGTAGAAGGGCATGGCGGCGACAATCACGGCGATGATGAAGCGCGTCGTGAAGTTGATGCCCAGCACGATCAGAAAGGTGCGGTTGCCCAGCACGACGCGCATCTGCTGCCGCCAGGGTTGGCGCGACTGCTGGGCGTAGACCGGGTTCTCCTGGATGCCGATGAGCGACGCGAAATACATCAGCGCGGCCAGCGTCCCCCACAGCACCGCGAGCGCGTCCCAGCCGAGCCGGCCATACACGGTGGGAGTCAGCGCGACGGCCATGCCGTTGCCCACCACGAAGCCGACCAGTTGGCGAGTGCTGGCGCTGGCCGCCCGGCTGCCCGTCTCCTGGTACATTTCCGGAAACAGGGCGTCCTGGTTGAGGGTGACGATGGATTGCAGCAGATCGTAGAGGCTGATGATGACCAGGAAATAAACCAGCAGGGCGCTGGGATTGGAGCTATCCAGCGGCGGCATCCAGATCAGCGCGAAGGCGATGGCCGTGGGGACAGCCAGCAGCCCGATGAAGAAGCGCCGTCGCCCCCAGCGCGTGCTGGTGCGGTCGGACAGCCAGCCAGCCACCGGGTCGTTGACGGCGTTCCAGAAGCCGAAGGCAAACCAGCCGCGCCCCACCCATTGTGGCGGCAGGCCCTTGACATCGGTGTAGAAGTACTGGATGAAGGTGTTGAAGGTCGTATAGGTCAGCAGCCCGGCGGCGTTGCCGAGCGCGTAGAGTAGGGTGCGCCAGAACGGGATGGTGCTGGCGGCAGCAGCATGGCCGGGCTGTGATGGCGCATCGGCAGGCTCATGGGGCATAGGGGTCAGTGTCCTCGGTTGAAGGCCCAGGCAGAGGAGAGCGCAGGCAACTTCAGCCGCCCGGACGCACTAGTTCCAGGGTGAGCAGGTAAGAACCGCCGGTCGTGCCCTTCGCCCGGTCGAAGCGCGACGCGATGATCAGGTACATCCCGTCGGCGGGCAGTCGAAACTGCTCGATCCGGGCGTCCTGCTGCCCGGCGCTGTCGTCATCGAAGGCGATCTGCTTGCGGTCGCTGTCATACAGCGTCACCAGCGAGTCGAGGTTGCCATCTACGCGCCCCATCGTAATACGCACAACGTCGCCCTCCTGTCCGACGAAAACGTATTCTTCCTCTGGGGTCTCGTCAGAGATCAGCCCGCTGACGGTCGCCCCATAGATGATCTCAAGCGCCTGTCCGCTGGTCAGCCCCGGACGCCCGCTCAGTTGCAGCGCGAAAGCACCCTCCGAGCGCCCTGTCTGCTCGCCGCTGCGCGACGCCGCAATGTAGTAGGTGCCGCGCTGGGGCAGGGCGAGCGCGACGATGCGAGCACCCCGATCGTCGCCGCTGTTGTCGTCTTCGGCCAACGGCATCAGGCTGGCGTCCAGCACGCGCACGAACGGGTCGAGCGCCCCTTCCTGGCGCTGCATGGTCACCGCGATGACATCGCCACGCTCTGCCTCAAAGCGGAAATAGCGCGCTGGCACCTCGTTGCTGATGGTGCCCGTGAGCGTGGCTCCGTAGTCAATCAGCCGGGCATTGCCCGGTTCCAGGCCGAGCATCTCAACGGGCGTCTGCGCCACAGACAGGACGAACGTCCCCTCGGTGAGGCCCGCCTCGCGCCCGAAACGAGTGGCGACGATCAGGTAGATGTCTGAGCGCGGAATCGTGTAGTTGGCGATGACCGCGTCCAGCGTGCCCTCCGCCGCCAGGCCATCGTCATCGGACACCAGCACGAGGCCGTCAGGAGTGGCCAGGTCGAGGGAAGGGTCGAGGTTGCCGGAGGTGCGCTGCATGGAGATGGTGATCACATCGCCGCGCTGCGCCCGCAGAAAGTAGAAGACCAGCGGCGACTGGGCGGTGATGCGCCCCAACACCTGAGCGCCATAGGTCAACGCGCTGTCGGTGGCAAGGCCGCCCCCCATACGCTCAACGAGCAGGGAGAATTCGCCCGTCGTGGTGCCATGCTCCTGGCCGAACCGGGTGGCGATGATGAAGTAGCGCCCGGCAGCCGGAAGGCGCACGAACTCGATCAGGGCATCGGTGCGGTCGCCGTCATCGTCGCTGATGGCGAGGATCGCCCCGTCGCTGTCGGTGAGCAGCAGCAGCGGGTCAAGGTCGCCAGAAAGGCGGCTCATGCCGACTGAGATGAGGTCGTCTTCCTGGCCAGTGAAGAGGTAGATGTGGCGGTGATCTTCCCCGCCGATCGCGCCGGAGACCGGCTGCCCGGCCTGGACTTCAACGCCGGCTTGCGACAGGTTGCCCGCCCCGACAGGGGGCAGGCCCCAGCCCAGATAGTGGCCGAACAGGGCGAAGCACAGCAGGGCCAGGCCGAAGTTGCGCGCGCGCTGCCGTCTTCTCGCCAGGATTGATCCGCTACGGGCCATACTACCTCTGCTAGGGTTCGCGGGTCAGGGTGATGGTGAAGGTGCCGGTAGTTGTCTCGCGCTCCAACCCATAGCGGCTCACCGCGATCAGATACTTGGCGGTCTGGGGCAGGATGATGTTGCTGAGCAGCGCCTCGTAAGTGCCCCCGGTGGGGCTTTCGTCGTTGCTGGCGATCTCGACCCAGCCATCGGCGGCCGACTGATAGAGATGCAGCACCGAATCCAGGTTGCCGCTGGTATGGGTGAGGCGAATCGTCACAGTATCGCCCGCCTGGCCCTCGAAGATGTAGAAGCGCAGGTACTGGTCTGCGGTGATCTCGCCTGCTTTGGTCTGGCCATAGTCGAGCGGGACGATCTGCGGCTCGGCAGCGGGCGCTGCGAGCGGCTCTGGCTCCGGCTCCGCCGAGTCACCGAGTCGCTCCAGGAGCAGCTCGTAGGTGCCGCTGGTGATGTCGGTGTCGGGGCCAACGTAGCGCGAAGCGATGATCGTGTAGCTGCCATCGGCGGGCAGTTCGGTGGCGATCTGCGCGTCACGAACCTGGCCGGGCACGATGTCGTCATTGGCATCCACCACCGCGCCATTCGCGTCCTGCAGCTCCAGGTAACTGTCCAGGCTGGAACCGGGAGAGGCTTTCATGGTGATCTGAACGCGCTCGCCCGCCGAGCCGGTGAAAGTGTAGATCTGGCTGGTGGTGTCGTTGTCTATGGCGCCATTGACGGCCACCCCATAGGCCAGCTCGCGCATACCGTTCGCCGGTGGCGCGGCGCTTGTCGCCCCCGTGCCGGCGAGGGTCAGCGCCAGGATGTAGCCTCTGCCCAGGTCATCCGCCGGGCCGAAGCGAGGCGCAACCAGCACGAGATATTTGCCTGTCAGCGGGATAGTCACGCCGCTCAGTACGCCGCTGTTGCTGGCATGAAGCTCGCGGAGAGTCTCGTCGGCAAGGATCAGCAGCACATCAAGCCCTGGGTCGGTCGTCACCGAGATGTCGGCCAGCGTGCCGGCGAAGGCCGTGAAGGTGTACAGGCCCGCTCCTTTTTCGAATACGGTCTGGATCGGCTCGCCGGAGACAAGCTGGGCGGTCGCAAGGCGGGCGAGTCGCGTCTCAACCGCTGGCGGAAGGGCGGCGAGGGCAGGTGTGCCGCTCGGCCCCCGCAGCGAGAGAGAATACGGCCCGCTGGAAGTCCCTTGCGCCTGGTCAAAGCGCGTGGCGACGATGGCGTAGTAGGCCGTGCGCGGCAATGTGAACTCCAGCCGGGCATCGCGCTCGACTCCCGCCACGATATCGTCGTGTTCGGCCAGCGGAATCCGGCCATCGTCGAGCAGAACCAGGAAGGGATCCAGAGTCGAGAGGGAAGACTCAGCGTCCAGGCTCTTCAGCTCGACAGTGATGGAATCACCTTCCTCGCCGAGAAAGACGTAAACGTCCATGAACCTGGCGTCCGAGATCTGGCCCTCAACCGTCTCTCCATAAGCGAGTTGTGGCAGGTCCGCGTACTCGGCGGGCAGGGCGGGCGCACTCACGTTGCCAGCCGCCAGTTCCAGCACGAAGCTGCCCGAAGTCGTCCCTTCGGCCTGGCCTGCGCGCGTCGCCACGATCAGGTACGCCCCATCCGCCGGCAGGATGACGGCAAGCTCCACTGCGCCATCCCCGTCGTCATCGCCGGCCGCGGCGAGCACCTGCTCGTTCTCATCCAGCACAGCCAGGTAGCTGCTGAGAGCGCCCTCAGTCCGGCTCATCCTGACCACAATCGAGTCGCCAGCAGCGCCAGAGAACCGATAGGATATGGCGGGCATCGTCTCGTCAATGCTCCCCGACAGGCTCTGGCCGACCTGGATTTCCTGCTGCTCCTCGGCGGTCGAGGCTCCCGCCCTGTCCACCGATAGCTCGAACGTTCCCCCGGCGCTGCCCACGCCCGGCAGCGACACCGCGAGAAAGTAAACGCCATCCACCACGATTGTCGTCCGCAGATTCATGCCTGGCTGCGCGCGGCCAAGCTCGTTGAAGGCAGAGTCGTACATGGCCAGCAAGGGCTGGAATTCCGCCATCTGCTGCGGCATGACAACGACCTGCTCACCCGCCGCCGCTTCGAACCAGTACAGCCGCAGCGGACTCTGGCGCGTCAGATCGTAGCTGAGCGATCCCGCCCCGGCCAGCGGTGCCAGGAAAGGCGCGCCCGCCAACACCCCCGGCGACCCGCTGCCCGCAGGGAGCGCGGTCTGCGTCGCCGCCAGGCTGAGGGTGAAGGAGCCGCCCTCTGGGGGGATGATGCCCCCGGCGTGAGTGGCCTGGATGGTATACGAGCCGTCGGCCACAACCTCGTAGGTCAGGCGAGCATTGCGCTCACCGCCGCCGTTGTCGTCCATCGCCAGCGGAGTCCGATCCGCGCTGTTCAGCACGAGGAACGGATCGAGCGAGCCGCCTGTGAGCGTCATGGTGACCACCAGCGCATCGCCCGCGCGCGCGTCGAAGCGGAAGAAGGCGCTCGGCTGGTCCGGGCCAAGAACGCCATCAACCGTCTGGCCATAGGCAAGCTGAACAGGCGCATCCTGGAACAAGGGAGCCGCCACCACCCGCAGCCTGCCGATCCCTGTGCTCCCCACCAGCAGGACAAGGCTGGATACCAGAACAACTCGCCACAACGCGCGCATCGCCCATTTCCTCCAGAATCGCCAGGGATTTCCTAACGCCATTTTACGGCAGGCCACACCCTGCCGCAACCACTCGTCGGGCGCAATACTTCGTACATACAGCGACTTTGGTGCTGTGTATTCTGCAGAATCACCGATTGGCACATAGCCCCATTTTTGTTACAATGAGATTGACTGTGCCGCTTCGCGCCAGCTGTGCCCAGATTGTCGCGGCGCAGGGACTGTTGGGACACAGTCGCCAAGAATTCTATTTAGCCCAAAGGAGTATCCCATGTCCAAACGTTTCGTCGTATTGCTGATAGCTGCCGCCCTGATGGTTGGCCTGGTGCCCACTGCCAGCGCCCAGGAAGGAGATGTGTGGTGCGGCACCGATGAGCCGGTCAGCATCACGTGGATCGCAGGTACTGTCGGGAACGAGTATGAGACTGCGGTTGCGTTGGCTGAAAAGTATATGGCCGAGGCTTGCCCCAACGTGACGGTCAAGGTGGTCGAGCGTCCGACGAGCACCACCGAGACCATCGCCCAGTACCAGCAGTTCTTTGAGGGTCAGAGCAGCGAGATTGATGTCTACCAGCTTGACGTGTTCTATCCGGCCATGTTCAAGGAACACCTGGTGGACATCAGCGAGTATGCGACCGACGAATTCCTGGCACTGTTCTTCCCTGCTGTGCTGGATGCCTATACGATCGAGGGGCGCGTGGTCGGCTTGCCCTGGTTCGCTGGGGGTGGGATGCTCTTCTACCGCAGCGATCTGCTGGAGAAGTACGGCCTGGCCGTGCCGCAGACCTGGGATGAACTGGCGGCTGCCGCCAAGACCATCCAGGATGGCGAGCGCGCCGAGGGCAACGCTGCATTCTGGGGCTTCGTGTTCCAGGGCAAGGCCTATGAGGGCCTGACCTGCGATGCGCTGGAATGGCAGGTATCCTATGGCGGAGGCCGCATTCTCAGCCCTGAGGGCGTCATCGAGGTTAACGATCCCGCGTCAATCGAGATCTTCGACAAGATCGCGAGCTGGGTCGGCGACATCGTACCGCCCGATGTGCTGAACTACCAGGAAGAGGACTCCCGCGCCGTCTGGCAGGCGGGCAACGCCGCCTTCATGCGCAACTGGGCTTATGCCTACCCCCTGGGCCAGGCCGAGGACAGCCCCATCCGCGATAAGTTCGGGGTTGGGCCGCTGCCCGGCAAAGAAGCTGGCATGAGCGCCGCGACGCTGGGCGGCTGGGGCGTTGGTGTGTCCCGCTACTCCCAGAACGTCGAGGCGGCTTCCGCGTTCGCCATCTGGGTGACCTCCTACGATCAGCTTGTGGACTTCCACCTGGCTCGTGGCGAGCAGCCGGTCCAGCCGGCGCTGTACCAGGATGCGCAACTGCTTGAGGCGCTGCCCTACCTTGCTTCGATGGGCAACGTGCTCGAATCGGCCATCGCGCGTCCCGGCGTCGCCGGTGTCCAGTACAATGCCGTCTCTGAACTTTACTACACGGCGGTGAACAATGTGCTGGCCGGCAGCGTGGACGCGGAGACGGCCATGGCTGATCTTGAACTGGCGATGGCCGATCTTGGCTTCGAGCTGCCCTAGCGCGAGACGCGCCTGTGCTAGCCGCTTAATCGTTGTTGGGGGCAGATCGAGTCTGCCCCCAACCCTTATTGGTAGAAAATCTTTTTGTTTGCGCGGAGGCGCTCCACATGACTCTGACCTCTCCCCCCGCCAGTCGGCGCCAACCCACAGATCGAGAAACTGTCGCCCTGAAGCTGGTGAGCGGCCTGTTGATGGTCATCGGACTGCTCGCGTTTGCGTATCTCTTCTATGCCATAGCAACCGATGACGGAATTCGCGAGGCAACCCAGGGGCCGAAGATTCCTGGGATCGGCGTAGAGATTCAACAGATAGTGCCAGAAGCTGAAGGTGAAGAACCGTATTTTGAGCTGAGTCCGATCGCCGGCGGCCCCGCCAGTGTGACGGGCATCAAGCAGGGCGATCGCCTGATAGCTGTGGACGGCGCCGACGTGACGGGCATGACTCTTGAGGAAGTGCGCGCTCGCATCGCTGAAGAACACGTCAAGCTGAAAGACGATGACTTCGAGATCGCCCTGACCTTCCTCAGACCTTCAGGCAGCGGTGAGTTTACCGAGCTGGGCAGAACGATCCAGAAGAACGTTGCGCCCACTCTGGCCATCGCCTACCTGCAGAGTTTCGGCTTTGTGGTGCCGCTGATCGCGGTCGGCCTGGGCGCTATGTGCCTGCGCCTGGGGATACGCCTGCGCCGCTTCGATCTGACAGCCGCGCACTGGGCGCTGGTCATGCTGTTGTGGCTGGCGATCGGTCTGGTAGTGGGCACGCTGTGGGCCTTCTGGGTCAACGGCAAAGGCGGCCTGGCCGGCACTGAGCCGTTCAAGTACGGCAAAGCAGCGGTCAGTGCGGCGCCTTTTCTCCTGGCGATCGTCCCCGTGGCGCTGGCCTATAGATGGCTCAGCGCGGTGGTGGATCAGCTCTTTGCCGGCGAGGAAAGCCTGAGCGTGCGCCAGACACGCTTCGCCTGGACGCTGCTCGTGCCCACGCTGGTCATCCTGGCGCTGGTCGCCGCGCGGCCTCTGGAACAGACTTTCATCAAGAGCCTGACCGATGACGAATTCGGCACAAGCCGTCCCGCGCGCTATGTGGGGCTGAACAACTATCAGAACATGCTGAGCTTCAAGTTCGCCACGGTGGACTGCCGCAAGAACGACAGCGACGAATGCGCGCGCACGCCGAATGGCTCGATTGTGTGGGAGCCGTCGAGCGTCGAACAAGAAGAACGCGAGCGGCTGAGAACCCTCAGCAGTGAGGAGCGCAAGAAGTCCGTCCGCTACCAGGAAGCGACGACCTGGACCTTGCCCGGCGGCGAGACTGGGCTGCGGCTGCTCGGCAAAGACCCCGTATTTCTGAACTCAATCTGGAATACGCTGCGCTTCACGGTAGCATCCGTGACGCTCGAACTGCTGCTTGGGCTGATCATCGCGATGGTCGTCAATTCCAGCTTCAAAGGGCGCGGCCTGATGCGCACGGCCATGCTGGTGCCCTGGGCTATCCCCACCGTTGTCTCGGCGGTTCTTTGGCAGACCATCATGCGCGGCGACCAGACCGGCATCCTTAACAAGCTGCTCATAGACCTGGGGCTGGCCTCTGGCCCGCAGCAGTGGTTCGCCACTACCGGCCCCTGGATGAGTTCGATCGTCGCCGTGGATGTGTGGAAGACGGCCCCCTTCATGGCGCTGCTCTTGCTGGCTGGCCTGCAGATCATACCGGGCGACCTGTACGAAGCGGCCTCGGTAGATGGCGCTTCGAAAGCGCGGCAGTTCTTCTCGATCACGCTGCCGCTGCTGCGGCCCACGATTGCTGTGGCGCTGATCTTCCGCACGCTGGATGCCCTGCGCGCGTTTGACGTCTTTCAGGTCCTGCTGGATACGACGCGCCCGTCCATGGCCAGCTACAACTACAGCCGCCTGGTGCTCAATCGTCAGGATGGTTATGCGTCCGCCGTTGGGGTGATGATCTTCATCCTCATCTTCATCTTCACCGCCGTGTATGTCAGGATCGTGGGGATAGAGCGCGAATGAACAGGCTAACGATCTCCAGAAAAACGCTTGGCGAGAGACTTGGGCGAGGATTGTTCTGGCTGCTGGTCCTGGCCATCGCCTTCTACACCATGTCGCCGTTCTTCTACGCGATCAGCATCTCCTTCCGAACCAACGCGCAGGTGCTCATCGCCGCGCGTTACCTGCCGGAAGCCCCTACGTTCCTCAACTACGAGAATCTCTTCAGCGACAGCGACTTCATGCGCACGATGTTTAACTCTGCTGTCGTGGCCACGGTGACTGTGCTCCTGGCGCTGATCGTCGGCTCCTTCGCAGCCTACGCGCTGGGCCGGGTTCGCTTCAAGGGGCGGATGGTTGTCCTGTATACGGTGCTGGCGATGACCATGTTCCCGCAAATCTCCATCCTGTCGGGCCTGTTTGCCATCGTCACCGACCTGAATATCTACGGCTCGACCGCCGCGCTGATGTTCACCTATCCGATTTTCACGTTGCCGTTCACGGTATGGGTGCTCACCAGCTTCTTTCAGGGGCTTCCCGCTGAGATCGAGCAGGCGGCGCTGGTGGACGGGGCCACGCCTTTCCAGACCTTCTGGCGCATCCTGGTGCCGCTGACCGCGCCGGCCCTGGTGACAACCGGGCTGCTGGCTTTCATCTCCGCCTGGAATGAGTACCTGTTCGCCCTGACATTCACCCTGGTGAACAAAGCGGCGCAGACCGTCCCGGTGGCCATTGCCAACTTCAGCGGCTACGGCTACGAAATTCCCATCGCCGATCGCATCGCGGCCACGGTGGTGGTCACGGTGCCCGTGCTCGTGCTGGTGCTGATCTTCCAGCGCCGGATCATCGAGGGTCTGACGGCAGGAGCGGTCAAGGGATAATCTCGCTGAAGCACGCCGATCGGCAGGCATATACGGGCCGCTCGCGATCGGGCGGCCCGTCCCTTTGAGCGATTTGTGCTGCTCAGGCGGTTCATGTACAATGCTCACAGCGCATTGAGGTTGTGAAGCAGCGCTGCCCAGACTACCTGGCAGCTTGAACAGAAAGGCGGAACGTCTATGATCAAACGCCTGACAGGCCAGTTCAATGTCCTCGGCAAGGCGGCTGTGAGCACCCTCGCGCCTTCGCTATACCGGCTGGGGTTTGTGCTGCTGGGCGTCATCATTGGCCTCGCCTGGGCGTATGAAGGCGCGCCGGTCACGTTCCGCGACGCAGAGCCGGTTCACCTGGCCGATGGGTACAAAGACCAGTGGATCAAGATGACCGCTGTCGAGTTCGCCCAGAGCGGCGACACGACGGAGGCCCAGCGCAAGATCGTGAGCGGGGGCGTGACCGTCGGCATGATCCAGAGGCTCATTAATGACAACGCCGCCGACGAGCCGGAGCTGGTGAGCCAGTTGCAGGCCCTGCTGCCCATCGCCCAGCAGAGCAGCGCCGCTGCCGCCCGGCAGGGCGACAAGATCAAGTCTGGCTTCCTGGGCGGAGTCCTGGGGCCGCTGGCCTGCGTCGTTGGGACAGCAGTCATCGGGCTACTGTTAGCCCTGTTCTTCACGTTCTACTGGGCTGTGCCGGTCGGCAAGTGGGCCAGGAGCAAGCCCGTCCCTGAGGTGCCACTGGGGGCGACCACCCCCATCGGGCCGGCAGGGGCCGGGCGCGCAGAGATCGTCGCCGTGAAGCGAGCCGCTGCCAGAGAAAAGACGGATTTCGAAGCGCGGGGCGAGGCGCCGCCGGTGGGGCAGTTCGTGTCCACCTACGTGCTCGGCGACGATCTGTACGATGACTCCTTCAGCATCGAGACTGCGAAGAGCGAGTTTCTGGGCGAGTGCGGATCGGGCATCTCGGAGACGATCGGGGTAGGGGAGCCGAAGAAAGTCACAGCTACCGAAGTCTGGCTGTTCGACAAGAACGACATTCGCACCGTCACCAAGGTGCTCATGTCGGAGCACGCCTACAACGACCCCGCGCTGCGCACCAAGCTGGCTCCCAAAGGCGAGGCAGTCCTGGCCCGGCCCGGCGTGGTGACGGCCCTTGAGACCGAGACGCTGCGCGTTCAGGTGCGCATCGTAGACATGCAGTATGGCGAAGGCCCTCTGCCGCCCAGGAGCTTCTTCGAGCGGCTGGCGGTGGAGATCGCGGCCTGGCCCAAGCTGAACAGCGGCGCGTCATCCAGCCAGCCGCCGGACACGTCGGCGGCGTTTGGAGATACGGCGGAACTGCTCAACTACTGATCCGGCGTTCGTCCGAGAGCAGAATCAACAGGGGCCTGGCGAAAACCAGGCCCCGCTGTATTCGCGCGCCAGTGCTATTGCGCGATCTTGATGATCTGGAACTCGGCGACGCCCCCGGGCGTCTGCACACGCACTGTGTCGCCGACACGACGCCCTAACAGCGCAGCGCCCAGCGGACTCTCGTTGGAGATCTTGCCGCTGCGCGGGTCGGCTTCCGCCGCGCCAACGATGCGATAGGTCTCTGGCGGCTCTCCGTCCATCTGCACGGTCACTTCCAGGCCGGGCTGGACAAACCCGGCAGCCTTGCCATCCTCGCGGTTATCGAGGATTGTTGCCACCCGCAGCAGGTTCTCCAGATACCTGATGCGCCCTTCCAGAAAGGCCTGCTGCTCTTTGGCGTCGGTGTAATCGGCATTCTCGGAAAGATCGCCCTGGCTGATCGCCTCTTTGAGCAAGGCCGCCAGCCGGGGACGCCGCACCGTGATCAGCTCTTCTAGCTCGGCGCGAAGCTCGGCTGCGCCCTGGGCCGTCAGAAATTGTTGCTCGTCTGCCATGTTGTCACCCTTTAGAGAAGTTCCGAGCCGAAGAAGATCACGTGCGCGTGAAGGGATCGAAGAGCTTCTGCCACTCTTGCAGCGCGTAGCGGTCGGTCATGCCGGCGATGTAGTCGGTGACAGCGCGGTAGAGACCGCGCTCATCTGCTGCTCGCTGCACCGAGGGTGGAAGCTGACCCGGCTCGGCGACGTAAGTCTCAAAGATCTGGGTGATGAAGCGCTCTGCCTTGACCGCCATGCGCGCCACGCGATGATGACGATACATCTCGCTGTACAGAAACGATTTAAGCTCTGCGTTGCTGCGCGTGATGTCGTCAGAATGCCGCACGACGTTGTGCGGCAGGCGTTGCAGCGCTTCCGGCGACTCCGGCTGAAGGCGGCCCAGCACGGCGCCAGTCGCCTCAATCACATCGTTGATCTCAATCCCCAGCATCCGCCGGATCATGCGGTGGCGGATCTGCTCGGTGAAGTTCTGCCCATCCCAGCCAATGCTCTCCCGGAGCATCTGCCAGATGCCCAGCGACTCAAGCTGGCGCGGCGCGAGCAGCCCGGAGCGCAGCCCATCGTCCAGGTCATGCGCGTTGTAGGCCAGCTCGTCGGCGATGTTGGCGATCTGCGCTTCCAGGCTGGCGCGCAGATCGGGGTCGAACCCTTCCGCCGCCGAATCGCTCAGGTCGTACTCGGTCTCGTGCTTGACGATCCCTTCGCGCAACTCGTAGGTCACGTTCAGCCCCGGCCAGTCAGGATAGCGCGTCTCCAGTTGCGTCATGATGCGCAACGACTGCCGATTGTGATCGAAGCCGCCGTGCCCTGTCATCAGCTTATTGAGAATTGCCTCGCCGGAATGGCCGAACGGCGGGTGGCCGAGATCGTGGCCCAGGCAGATCGCCTCGACCAGGTCTTCATTGGCGCCAAAGGCGCGGGCCAGGCTGCGCCCGATCTGCGTCACTTCGAGCGTGTGCGTCAGGCGCGTCCGGTAGTAATCACCCTCGAAGTTGACGAAGACCTGCGTCTTGTATTCCAGGCGACGGAAGGCTGTCGTGTGCAGGATGCGATCGCGGTCGCGCTGGAACGCTGTGCGGTACTCTGGCTCACCCTCTGGGTGCTCGCGCCCCTTGCTGGCGCGGCTCCGCAGAGCGTAGGGGGCCAGGGTGCGCTCTTCAATCGCTTCAAGCTGTTCACGTGTGATAAGCATGGCGCGTACCGTTGGGCCTGGGCTACTCTGATGGAAACTCGTCTGGCGGATCGGAACGAACCTCTGCTGCGCGGGCTTGCGCGCAGCGGACAGAGCATATCCAATTACGGCACGCGCCGCAATCAAGTTTCGGGATGCTCAGCGACCGGGCCGCCGGGCGGTGCGCCGCACCAGCGCCAGGCTAGGCTCGCCGGTCTCGGCTTCCTTGAACACCATGATCTGGCGCAGCTCGATGAGCTGATCGCGCAGGGCCGCTGCTTTCTCGAACGCCAGCGCCCTGGCTGCCGCTTTCATCTCCGCTTCCAGCGTCTCGATCAACTTGTTTAGCTCGCTCTTGGGCAGCTCTGCCGGGGACGGTGCCGGTGCGCCGCGCTCGTCGTGCGCCGCTTCGGGCGCCATCTGCTGCATCCGCTCGGTCAGATCGCGCACTTCCTTAACAATGCTGGCTGGCTCGATGCCGTGCTCCACATTATACTGGTGCTGGATCGTCCGGCGCCGCCCAGTCTCGTCCATGGCGAACTGCATCGCCTCGGTGACTTTATCCGCGTACATGATCACGTGGCCGTGAATGTGCCGGGCAGCACGCCCGATGGTCTGGATCAGCGCCGGGGCCGAGCGCAGAAAGCCCTGCTTGTCGGCGTCGAGGATGGCGACCAGCGACACTTCGGGCAGGTCCAGCCCTTCGCGCAGCAGATTGATGCCCACGACCACATCGTAGACGCCCAGGCGCAGATCGCGCAGAATCTCGACGCGCTCGATCGTGTCAATCTCGCTGTGCAGGTAGTGCACGCGGATGCCCATCTCCAGCAGATAATCGGCCAGGTCTTCGGCCATGCGCTTGGTCAGCGTCGTCACCAGCGCCCGCTCGCCGCGCTGCACGCGCCGGTGAATCTCGCCCAGCAGGTCGTCAATCTGCCCCGCTATGGGACGCACATCAATGGTTGGGTCGAGGACGCCGGTGGGGCGGATCACCTGCTGGACGGTCTGCTGGCTGTGTTCCTCCTCGTAGGGGCCAGGCGTCGCGCTCATGAAGATGGTCTGCCCGATGCGGCCTTCGAACTCCTCGAAGCTGAGCGGGCGGTTGTCCAGGGCGCTGGGCAGGCGGAAGCCGTACTCGACCAGCGTCTCCTTGCGCGAGCGGTCGCCGCCGAACATGCCGCGCACCTGGGGCAGCGTCATATGCGATTCGTCTACCACCAGCAGGAAGTCGGGCGGGAAGTAGTCCACCAGCGTCCAGGGGGGGCTGCCGGCAGGGCGCTGGTCAAGGTGACGCGAGTAGTTCTCGATCCCGCTGGTGTAGCCAAGCTCGCGCAGCATTTCCAGGTCATAGCGCGTGCGCTGTTCCAGCCGCTGCGCTTCCAGCAGGCGGTGCGCCCCCTGAAACTCCGCCAACCTTCCCTCAAGCTCCTGTTCAATATCGTGCAGCGCCTGGCGCAGCAGCGAGTTCTCGGTGACAAACTGTTTGGCGGGGAAAATCCTGATGGACTCGTGCTCGGCCAGCACTTCGCCGGTCAGCGGATCCATCTCCAGCAGACGCTCGATCTCGTCGCCAAACATGGCCACGCGGTACGTTGTGGTGCCGTAGGCAGGCGTGATCTCCAGCGTATCGCCCCGCACGCGGAATGTGCCCGGCTTCAGCTCGAAGTCGTTGCGCCCGTACTGGATGCCTACCAGGTGGCGCAGGACCAGGTCGCGCCGTATCTGTGTCCCCGCCTGCAATTCCAGCGTCGCTTTGTTCCAGGTCACCGGGTTGCCGATGCCGTAGATGCACGACACCGAGGCCACGATCAGCACGTCACGCCGGCTGAGCAGCGAAGCCGTCGCGGCCAGGCGGAGGCGGTCAATCTCCTCGTTGATCTCCGTCTCCTTCTCGATGTAGAGGTCGTGGCGCGGCACGTAGGCTTCGGGCTGGTAGTAGTCGTAGTAGGAGACGAAGTACTCCACCGCATTGCGCGGAAAGAAGTCCTTGAATTCCGAGTAGAGCTGGGCCGCCAGCGTCTTGTTGTGGGCCAGCACCAGGGTGGGGCGCTGCACCTGGGCGATGACGTTGGCGACGGTGTAGGTCTTGCCGGTGCCGGTCGCGCCGAGCAAAGTCTGGAAGCGGTATCCGGCAGCCACTCCCTCGACAAGCTCGCGGATAGCCTGCGGCTGGTCGCCGGTCGGCTGGTAATCGGAGACAAGCTCAAAACCGGGCATGACAGCACTCCCGTGAGACTCTCTACGCGCTCGAACGTAAGTTCTAGAGTATAACGCAGATGAACTGCGTTGGCGAAGATTGGCGAGGACTGCCGGAGATGGTGGAACCCGTGCGGATCAGCGCAGACGCCCTGGGCCTGGCTCGACGTAGATGGGATTGCTCAGAATCCACATGCGCTCGCGCCCATGATACGGGCGCCAGACTTCGATGCGGTAGGGGCCGGGGTCGCGCACGACATGCGTCAGGTTTTCCGTCTGCTTTTCCTCGGCGATGATCTCCCCGCAGCGCACCAGGCGGATGCGCGCGCGGGCGGGGGCCAGGGCCTGGAGCGTTACCCCGTGGCCCAGCCGGATCGTCTCGCCCATGATCGCGGTGGCGTTCTGCCCCTGCGCGGAAAAGCGAAAGCCGCGCGTGCTGCCCGGTATGTCATAGCCGATGAAGGCGCGCCCTTCCTTGAGCGCCTGATATATCTGGGCTTTGTCGTAGTCCAGCTCGCCGGTCAGCGCGGACTTGGTGAAGACGTGTGTGTTGACCGAGCTGAACAGAAAGTCGTAGGGGAAGATCACGTGCGACAGCGGCCCTAAGGATACGCGCGTGCCATGCGCATCGGCGCAGCCAATCCCTACCACCTGGAGACCCGTTTCCAGAAGCTCGTCCCACAGGGCGAGCGTCTCCGGCGAAGGGCCGATCATCACATCGTCCGGGCGAAAAACATTGCGTAGGGCTGTCCGGCGGTCGGGCAGGTAGTCCTTGAAGCGGGACATGTAGTTCCACACCTCCAGGCCGGTGAAGCCATCCGTATAGCGATCCAGCCAGGGGATAGCTGGCTCGCCCAGCCACTCGACGGCGTTATCGTCCGGGTGGGCGATGAAGCTCAGGCCGCCCGCCTGCTGGACGGCGCTCAGCAAGGTGGGCAGGCTGTGCGCGTAGCCCGCCAGCTCAGTCTCCGCGCCGAAGACGAGCACGTGGTTGCCCTGCGGATTGCGCGCCCGGTCGTGGATCTCTTCCCCGGAGAGCAGCAGCACATAGCCGCGCGAGTCGTCCCCGTAGTAGCCCTCGACGCCTCCCACGCGCACATTGTGATCGGTGAAGATCACGAAGTCCAGCCCGGTCAGCAGCGCGGCCTGGGCGATGTGCTCGTGGCTGCCTTCTCCATCGGAGTAGGGAGTATGAACGTGCAGATTCCCGGTGTACTCAAAGTACGGCATGGCCTGTTCTCGCGCGGTGACGGGCAGATGCAGCGCGCCAAGCGTACTGCATCCGGTGGACGACTGTCAAGAGAGCGGCAGGCGGGGGTGCGTGCAAAACCTGTCAGGGTAGGGCGCGGCAGCTTTTTGACGCGCTCGCCCCGCCGTCCGGAGGACTTGTGTAGCAGGTGACTGGGATTAAGTGCTAAACTGTGTGGAGCATCTCCACCACCGTGCAGAAGCCAGGGCTGGCCCCGGCGAGCGGCCAGGCGCAGCGCCTTTCTGACGCTGGATGACTCGCCTGAGGGTCGGGCGAGGTGTGGGGGGATTGGTGACCGTTGAGCACCTGCTGACCGAAGCGATATGACGCACCGGCAACTCCCTCTGTTCCCCACCGAAGTTGAGCACGGGCTGACGTCTCACAGCCGCCTGGCGGACGCGCATATGCCTTTTCTGGCGCATTTGCGCCAGGAAGGGCGCAGCGAGCACACGATCACCGCGTTCTCATCCGACCTGCGCCTGGTCGAAGAGTTCTTCGGCGCAGATGTCGCCCTGAAGAGCTTCACCACCAGTAGGCTCAACCAGTTTCTGGAATGGCTGGAGCATGGCCGGGGCGTGCCGTGCAGCCGCAAGAGCTACGCGCGGCGAGTGACCACGCTCAAAGTATTCTTCAAGTTCCTGAAGGCCGAGCGCGTGCTCCGCCACGATCCCGCCGATGCGCTGCTGCAACGGTCGGGCGCGGCGCCGCTGCAAACCGTGCTATCCGAGCCGGAGATCGAGCGCCTGCTGAGTCACACGGCGAGCCTGCGCGCCGCCGAAACGCCCGACGCGCGCCCCGATCTGCTTGTGCGATTATTGCTGGATACGGGCATCAAGAAGAGCGAGTGTATGCGCCTGACACCGGGCGATGTGATCCGCGATGACCCGCGTCGCTCGCACCTGATGGTGCGCCATCGCAGCCCGAAGAACGTGTACCGCGAGCGTAAAATCCCTCTGGACCCCGCCTGGCTGATGGTGCTGGATGAATATCTGGCTCAGTATCAGCCGGAGACGTTCATTTTCGAGTGCACGGCGCGCAACCTGGAGTACGTCCTGCACGATGTGGCGCTGGCCGCCGGCGTCGGCGCGCGCGTCTCATTCGAGATTCTGCGCTGGACGAGCGCCGTGCGCGATCACCAGCGCGGCATGGACTCCGACAGCATCCGTGAGAAGATGGGCCTCAGCCGCATAAGCTGGCGCGAGACCAGCCAGAAGATCGCCCAGCTTGCCGCCGCGAGCGAAGAAGGCTGATGCGCTGCGCTCACTTCCAGGCGCGGCACAGCAGCCCTTTCAGGTAGGCCCCTTCCGGGAAAGTGAGCGCGACCGGGTGGTCGGACGCCTGGGCCAGCCAGCGCACGATCTGCGCATCGCAGCGCGCGTCTACCGCCGCCGCGAAGACGATCTTCTGGAACAGGTCGCTGCTGATCGCACCAGAGCAGGAGAAGGTGGCCAGCACGCCACCCTCGCGCAGAAGCTGGAAGGCCAGCAGGTTGATGTCCTTGTAGCCGCGCGCCGCGCTCTCCACCTGGCGCGCCGAATGCGCGAACTTCGGCGGGTCGAGGATGATCATATCGAACTGGCGGCCCTGCCCGCGCCAGTAGCGCAGCACGGAGAAGACATCCCCCTCCACGAAATCCTCGTCGTCGAGCGCATAACCGTTCAGAGCGATGTTGCGCCGCGCCAGTCTGAGCGCCTCGGCTGAGGTGTCCACGTTAACCACGCGCCGCGCCAGGCCGCCCAGCGCGTAAACGGCGAAGCCGCCGGTGTAGGCGAAGGCGTTGAGCACTTCATGCTCCGCCGCGTGCTCGTCCCAGCGAAGCCAGTCGCCGATGATCTCGCGGTTCTCGCGCTGATCGAGGTAGAAGCCCGTCTTGTGCCCCGCGCGCACGTCCACCAGAAAACGCCGCCCGTTCTCGTCAATCTCGATGTGCTCAGGCGGCGAGTCGCCCGCTAGCAACCCGGTGCTGGGGGCCAACCCCTCTTTGGCGCGCACGTCCACATCGCTGCGCTCGTAGATGCCCGCTGGCTGCACCAGCTCCTCCAGCAGCGCGGCGAGCATCAGCTTGCGCGTCTCAATGCCCAGCGTCAGCGCCTGGATGACCAGCCAGCCGTCATAGCGATCCACGACCAGGCCGGGCAGCCCGTCGTTCTCGGCGTTGACCAGCCGGTATGCGGCGGGGGTGCCCTGCGCGGCGATACGGTTCTGTGGCTGCCGGGCGGCGATGGCGCGGCGCAGCCGTTCGCGCCAGAACGCCTCGTCAATGGGCTGATCTTCATCCCACGACAGCAGGCGCACGCAGATGGCCGACCGGCTGTTCCAGTAGCCGCGCGCCAGGAAGTCGCCGCGCTCCCCGCGCACCACGACAAGATCGCCATCGGCGGGATCGCCCGTGACGGCCTTGACAGCCCCGGAGAAAACCCAGGGATGGCGGCGCTGCACCGCCTTCCGCCGCTCTTCACGGATGACGACCGCCGGCTCAGCCATGCGCGCCTCCGATCATCGCCAGCAGCCCGGCCTCGTCCAGCAGGGGGACGCCTAGCTCCTGGGCTTTCGTCAGCTTGCTGCCCGGCTCTTCGCCCACGACGACGAAGGACGTCTTCTTGCTGACGCTGCCGACCACCTTGCCGCCGTGCTGCTCGATCAGCGTCGCCGCCTCGTTGCGCTTGAGCGTCGGCAGCGTGCCGGTCAGCACGAAGGTCCGCCCGGCCAGCCGATCCGAGGCGCGCGACGGCGGAGCAGCTTCCTCGGCCAGGCGTACGCCGGCCCGGCGCAGCTTGTCAAGCAGGGCGCGATTGCGCGGGTTGGCGAACCATTCGACGACCGCGCCCGCCGTGTGCGGGCCGATCCCTTCGATAGTCTGCAGCTCGTCTTCGCGGGCGGCGGCCAGGGCGTCCATGCTGTGAAAGTGGCGAGCCAGCACTTCGGCGACCGTGCTGCCCACGCCGCGTATGCCCAGCGAGCCGATCAGCGTGGCCAGCGGGCGCTGCTTGGCCGCCTCGATGCTGCTCAGCAGGTTCTGCGCCTTCTTCTCGGCGAACCCTTCCAGCAGCAGCAAGTCCTCTATCGTCAGCGTGAAGAGATCGGCCTCGTCGGCGATCAGCCCCCGTTCCAGCAGCAGGCGCACGCTGCGCTCGCCCAGCCCAACGATGTCCATCGCGCTGCGCGACACAAAGTACTCGATGTTGCGCGCGACGCGCTCCGGACAGGCAGGGTTTGTACAGTAATAAGCGACCTCGCCCTCGTCCCGCGCCACCGGCGACGCGCAGACCGGGCAGGTCTGCGGGCGCTCGACGGGACGTTCTGCGCCAGTGCGCGCCGCAATCACCGGCCCGACGACATAAGGGATCACTTCGCCCGAACGCTTGACGATCACCGTGTCACCGATACGGATGTCCTTCTCGGCGATCAGGTCGTAGTTGTGCAGGCTGGCCTGGCGCACGGTGACACCGCTGACGAACACCGGCTCCAGCACGGCGGTCGGGGTGAGCACGCCCGTGCGCCCAACGTTGGCCGTCACGTCCAGCAGGCGAGTGGTCGCTTCCTCTGCCGGGAACTTGTATGCCACCGCGCCGCGCGGGTCCTTGCCCACGACGCCGAGATCGCGGTAGGTGGCTCGCTCGTCCACTTTGATGACCAGGCCATCCATTTCGTAGGGCAGCGCGTGGCGGCGCGCCTCAAACGCCTGCACGTAGGCGATCAATTCATCCAGGGAGTCGAAGCGGCGGATCACATCATGCGCGGTGAGAAAGCCCAGATCGCGCAGATATTGCAGCGTCTCCCATTGGGTGAGAGGGCTGGGACCGTCCGCATCCACGATCTCGTAGCAGTAGGCGGTGAGCGGGCGCTGCGCCGTCACGCGGGCGTCTTTCTGCTTGAGCGCCCCGGCAGCGGTGTTGCGCGCGTTGACGAAGGGGGGCAGTCCATCCTGTGCCAGGCGGCGGTTGAGCGCGGCGAAGTCGTCTTTGAGGAACAGCACTTCCCCGCGCACGGCCAGGCGGCGCGGCACGGGCAGATCGCTGCCAGAGACGGGGATGCGCAGGGGAATGGTGTGCACTGTGCGCACGTTGGGCGTCACGTCGTCGCCAATCTCGCCGTTGCCGCGCGTCGCGCCCTGGACGAGCAGGCCGTCGAGATAAGTCAGCACGACGGTCAGCCCGTCGAATTTCGGCTCGACCACATAGCTGAGCGAGGCATTTTCCGGCAACAAACGCCCGATACGCTCGCGCCAGGCTCGCAGCTCCTCTGCGCTGAACACGTTGCCCAGACTCAGGATCGGGGCTGGATGGCGCACTTTCGGCAAATCCGCCACCAGGTCGCTGCCCACGCGCTGAGTTGGCGAATCGGGCGCGATCAGCTCCGGGTGCTCGGCTTCCAACTGCTTGAGTTCCGCAAAGAGCCGGTCGTATTCTCCGTCGGTGATGATCGGAGCGCTGAGCACATGGTAGCGATAATTGTGCTCGTGAAGTGCGCGCCGCAGCGCCTCGGCGCGGGCTTTGAGTTCGCTATCGCTCACAGGTGCCCACCTCACAGGCTATTCGGAGACGACTTCCAGGTAGTTGCGCGCCGCCCAGCCGTACCGCTGGGAATCGTCGGGGTCTTCCAGCCGCCACCACTCCAGGCCGTCGGCGGTTTGCGGCCCTTCGACGACGACGAAGACCGACTCCTCTTGGGCGACAAAGCGCGGCGTGCTGGCTTCACCCGTGCCCGGCACCGAGCGGATATTCAGCCCTGTAGCTCCCACGCCCACCACCTTGACCAGCACGCCAATGGTGATGTTGCCCGGCGGGAGCGACGGGCTGGGAATCGGCGTTGGGAGCGCGATCGTGGGCGTAGGCTGTGCGGGGCGAATCGGAGTCGGCCACAGGCCCTGGCTATCCGTCTCCGGCGCCGTCCCGCCCAGGAAGCCCTGGCTGAGCGTCGGCTGAGGGGTGATCACCAGGACGCGCGGAGCCTGATCGCCGGGGGTCTTCGGCTCGGCCAGAGCCGAGAAAGTCAGCACGAGCGCCAGCGTGGCAGCCCCGACGACCGCCACCAGGATGACCAGCGACCACCAGGGCAGGTACAGCCCGCTGCTGCGCGTATCTCGCCGCGCTGTGGGTCGCGCGGGCAAGCCCGGAGGGACCTGGCGCGGCGGTGGCGGACCGGCAACTGGTGGGGGAACGCTGGCGCGCACCGGGCGACTGTCGCGGCGGCGGCGGGCGTGCCTGTCGCGCAGACCGCTGGGCGCCGCCTGCGGATCGGAGCGCGGGCCTAGCGATTGCAGCGGCACAAGCGGGCGGGTCGGCTGGGCCGCGCCAGTGTCCAGCGGCGATCGCTGCCTTTGCGGGCCTGGCAGATCGCCTGAGTCGGGCGAGGGCGGGGTGTTGGGCGGGTGTCCGCCAGGCGGTTGCATGGCTCCGCTCACTTCCTGACCAGTCGCAGCACTGTCTGAGTTGTCTGATGTCCTGGCGCTAGTATACCACAGCCCTCTGCTGGCACACGCGGGTACGCGCCGTGCTCACGCTTCCGATGGCTGCGCGCCCCGGATTCTTCATGGGGGGCGGTGCGCGCCTGGGCTAGACGAGGGTCCGCTTGCCCCAGCCTTCGCGCAGCATCCGTAGGGCGTTGCCCCCCAGGATATTCTCGATGTCCTGGTTCGTGTAGCGGCGGCGCGCGGGCGAGTCGTGCTCGGCCAGCAGGCGCTCGGTCAGGCGCGGCAGCTCGGAGGCATCCTTGAGATCGTCGGGTGGGTCGGTGAACCCGTCGAAATCGCTGCCGATGGCGATGTGCTCCGTAGAGCCGCCCGCTGCCGCAGCAAACTGCCCGATGGTACGCGCCACGCAGTCCAGCCCCAGGTCAGTGCGGTAGGGCGCGAGCCAGTAGTTCATCAGGATGACGCCGACCACGCCGCCGTGATTGGCGATCCAGCGAATCTCCCAGTCTTCGAGGTTGTAGGGATTGGGATTCAGGCTATACGCGCCCACGTGCGAAGCCATGACCAGGCAGCTTGCGCCGCTCTGCCCGACAATCTCGTACACATCGCGGCGGGCGGGCGGAGTGCAGTGGCTGATGTCAATCAGCATCCCCAGCTCGATCATGCGCCGCACCACGCTACGCCCTGTCGGCGTCAGGCCGCGCGTCAGGTCAATGTCGTCCATCAGGCGATCCAGCCGTTTCCGAGGCAGCAGGGGCAGGACGTACTGCGGGTACGGAAACACAGACATACCCAGGGCGTTGGGATAGAAGTGCACCAGAGTGAGCGCCGCACAGCCCCGCTCAAAGAACTGTTCCAGGTTCGCGATGATCTCCGGCTCAGTGCCCGCCGCCCCTTCCAGACAGTGCCCCCCTTCCAGTGTATGCACGAAGGCAATCGGGCCATCGGCCCCCTGGCTCAGGATGTGCTCAAGCTCCGCGCCAGAACGGGCCAGGACGACCGGGCGCTGTCCGCAAGTTTTGCCGGATCGCTGGCTGTAGGCGGCCAGGCGCTGTTCCAGGTCGTCGAGCAGGTGCCGCGTCACCACCGCATAGGGTGGCTTCATCAGGTCCTTCCATGTGCGCCGTACAAACGACCAGGGGATCAGGCGCAGCAGCTTGATCAGCGGCAGGTCCTCGATCAGGCGCTTCTCAGGAGCGTAGATGGCCGAGAGCAGCACATCCACCCCGCCGGCCTGCAACGCCGGGAAGTTCGTGCGCACGTTGAGCGGCCAGAAGAATGCCTGGATCGCTTTGTCGCGCCGCAGCAGGCTTTTGTGGAACAGAGCGCTCTTCAGCGCGGGGTGGGCGTGAATGTCCACGACGATGGCGCGATGATGCAGGTCCAGCCAGGGGGTGCTTTTGTTCATCGGGGTCTCCGCGCGAATGCTACACCAGGGGCGCCTGGATGCGGAAGCTACCCCGCATTGTACATACAGGCGGCCCGCCGGGAAAATATCTGGCGGGCCAAAAAAGAAGCCCCGCCGGGCGGGGCTTTTGGTTCTCAGCTTACTGGCCGTTGATCAGGCGGGGGAGGGGGCCGTGCCCAGCGGAGCAGGCGGCATGTCGCTGTCCGCTTCTTCTTCCATTGGCTCGCCCGTCACCTTCGTCGGGGTTGGCTCGCTGGGACGGCTGGGCGCTTCCGGCTCCGGTGGTTCGCCCATCAGCGCCAGGAATTCCTCGCGGCCAATCGTCTCCACCTCGATGAGCCGTTCGGCCACCGCGTCCAGCTTGTCCCGATTCGCGCGCAGCACGTGCAGCGCCCGCTCGTAGGCCTCGGAGACGATGGCGTGCACTTCCTGGTCAATCTGCTCGGCAATGCTCTCGCTGTAATCGCGCTGCTCGCCGATCTCGCGCCCCAGGAAGACAAGCTCCTCCTTCTGCCCGAAGACACGCGGGCCGAGCTTGCGGCTCATGCCCCACCGCGTCACCATAGTGCGCGCGATGCGCGTCACCTGTTCCAGATCGCTCGACGCCCCGTTGGTGATGTCGCCGAAGACAATATCCTCAGCGGCGCGCCCGCCCAGCGCCGCGGTGATCTGGTCAATGTAGCGCTGAGTGGTGCCCAACATAGAGTCGTTCTCCGGCATCACCCAGGTGACGCCGCCGGCCATCCCGCGCGCGACGATGGTCACCTTGCGCACGGGATCGCAGTTGGGAGTCAGGTGGAAAACGACGGCGTGCCCAGCCTCGTGATAGGCGATCAGCCGCTTTTCTTCGGCAGTGATGAGGCGGCTGCGCCGCTCCGGCCCCAGGACAACGCGCTCGACCGCTTCTTCAAAGTCGCGCATACTGATGCTCTTCTTGTTCTTGCGCGCGGCGACGATGGCCGCCTCGTTGACCAGGTTCTCCAGGTCGGCCCCCACGAAGCCCGGTGTAGTCTTGGCCAGCGTGCCCAGGTCTACGTCCGATGCCAGCGGCTTGCCGCGCGAATGAACCTTCAGGATTGCCTCGCGCCCGCGCATATCGGGGCGGTCGAGCACGACGCGGCGGTCGAAACGCCCTGGGCGCATCAGCGCCGGGTCGAGGATGTCGGGGCGATTGGTGGCGGCCATGATGATCACATTGGTATCCGTGTCGAAGCCGTCCATCTCCACCAGAATCTGGTTGAGCGTCTGCTCGCGCTCGTCGTGGCTGCCGCCCAGCCCCGCGCCGCGATGCCGCCCGACCGCATCAATCTCGTCCACGAAGACGATGCACGGGCTGTGGCGCTTGGCCTGGTCGAACAGGTCGCGCACGCGGCTGGCGCCCACGCCTACGAACATCTCGACGAATTCGGAGCCGGAGATGCTGAAGAAGGGCACGCCCGCTTCACCGCTGACGGCCTTTGCCAGCAGGGTCTTGCCCGTGCCAGGGCTGCCCACCAGCAGCACGCCCTTAGGGATGCGCGCACCGAGCTGGATGAACCGTTCGGGGTCTTTCAGGAACTCGACGACTTCCTGAAGCTCTTCCTTCGCCTCGTCGGCGCCGGCCACATCCTCAAAAGTGACTGTCGGCTGGTCGCCGGTGAACATGCGCGCCCGGCTCTTGCCGAACGAGAGCGCCTGGTTATTCGATCCCTGCGCCTGGCGCAGCATCAGGTAGATGAAGCCGCCAATGAGCAGCAGCGGGAGGAATGTCCCGATCAGCCCGATCCAGTTGAACAGATTGCTCGGCTTGGTGAACTCGAAGTCAATCTGCTGCAACATCTCAGGCGACGCGCCGAGCGATTCCAGCACAGAGACCGGGTCATCGGTGTTTGGATTGAGCTGCGTCTTGCGCGTATCATTGTTGCGATACGTCGCGGTGATCTCGCCCTCATCCGAAACCTCGATAGAACGAACCTGTCCATCGTTGATATCGCGCACTAGCTCGCTAGCGATCAATTCCTTTGCGCCAGAGCTATTGCCGCGTACCCCAAAGACTATCGCAGCGATCGCTGCGATAATCAGCATATACACGAAAACATTCCGTGATCGGTTGTTCACGCTAGGCCTCCAGCCCTCATTACAGACGTGCTCATTACCACACCCTTTACCAAAGGGCAGATGCCCCGCTCGATCCGAGGAATTTGCATGATTACTAACTAGAATTATACAGGATCGAACAGCCGAAGGCCAGACGATCGGGCGAATTGAGGGTTAATGTTGCATAAGAAACGACCGTCGGGGCAATTCGGCGCGCCCCGAGCAAGCGCGCCGATCATCCGGCCCAGGCCTGATAGACCGCTATCCACAACGGGATGAGCAGCATGACGGCCATGAGCGCGATGAAGGCCAGGACGAGCGTCACCAGGTCCAACTGTGGTGGCTCCTCAACAGCCCGGTAGCGCGACTGGATCATGGGATCGGGCGGTTGCGGCGGCGCATACGCCGGGCGAGAGACAGCGGCCATGCCCTGCGCGGTGGCCGGGCTGCGATAGGCAGGCTCCGAGTAGATGTAGGTGGGGACCTCAGAACGGGGCGAGCCGGCGGGAGCGGGCATCGGCTGGGGGATGGCTGGCTCCAGGCTGAGGGCCTGGTCGCCGCCCTGAACAGGTGGCAGTGGGCCGGAAGGGGGCACTGTCGCCGCCGTATCCGGGAAGGGAGTTTCGGTGCTGACCTCTGGCACCACATCCGTAGTCACCTGGCCGCGACGGCGATAGCTGACCAGGATGCGCCCGAACTGGTCCGCCGTGCGATAGCGCGATGTGGGTTCTTTCGCCAGCACCTTGAGCAGAATCCGATCCAGGTGTTCCGGCACATTGGGGTTGAACTCCGCTGCGCGCGGGGGCGTCTCGCGGATATGCGCCATCGCCAGCTCCTGCTGGTCGGTGCCCACAAAGGGCAGCCGGCCAGTGAGCATCTCGAAGAGCACGATGCCGATGGCGTACACGTCCGAAGCGGGGGTAGGCGCTTCGCCCTGCGCCTGTTCGGGCGAGAAGTAGTGCGGGCTGCCCCACACTACGCGCTGGCGCTCGCGGTCGCGCGGCTTGGTCGCCGTCAGCGCTTGGGCAATGCCGAAATCGGTGACCTTGACGTTGTCGTTCTCCGTCACCAGGACGTTCTGCGGCTTGACATCGGCATGGACCAGCCCGGCGCGGTGGGCATAGCCCACGCCGGCGCAGATTTTGATGGCGATGCTCAGCGCCCGGTCAATGGAGAAGGGGGCGCCGGCGCGGATCAGCCGCTTCAGGTCTTCGCCGTCCACGTACTCCATGACGATATAATGGGTGTTTCCATCCTGGCCCACATCGTGGACGGTGACGATATTGGGGTGCGACAGGTTGGCGACGTTGCGCGCTTCCTGACGGAACCGCTTGAGAAATTCTGGGTCGCTGGTCAGGCTGGGGCGCAGAATCTTGACCGCCACCGTGCGGCCCAGCGCGAGATCGGTGGCCTTATAGATGACGGCCATGCCGCCCGACCCCTGCTGGGCCAGCAACCGGTACCGCCCATTGAGAAGCGTTTCCTGCGAGGACATCCGCCACCTGTTCTCTGGCCCGGCGCAAGCTGGGTGCTGTTTCAACTCGTCTTAATAATGCTCGGTCTCTGGCGATAATGCAAGTGCTTTTTGTTCGGCGGCTGGTCAGCTAGTTGGCAAGCGAAGCAACGTCTATAATCTGCTTGGCACCATGCGGTCATGCCATATTCTTCTCGCTTGCGGCGAGGCTGGCGAGGCCCAGCACAAGGAAGGGACCCAGATGACAGACCATACCCTACGCGATCCATTCGGCACGCGCGCGTCTCTGCAGACGGGCGAGGGCCGCGTGACTTACTACCGGCTGGCAGCTCTACAGGAGCAGGGGATCGGTGCAGTGGAGCGACTGCCCTTTTCGATCAGGGTGCTGCTGGAGTCCGCGCTGCGCAACAACAACGGCTTCGAAGTCTCCGACGACGACGTGATGAGGCTGGCGCGCTGGTCACCGGCGGCCCAGGATGCCCAGGAGATTCCCTTCAAGCCGGCGCGCGTGGTGCTGCAGGACTTCACCGGCGTGCCATCTCTGGCCGACCTGGCCGCGCTGCGCTCGGCTATGCAGCGCATGGGCGGCGACCCGGCGCGCATCAACCCGGCGATCCCCGTTGATCTGGTGATTGACCACTCGGTACAGGTGGACGCCTTTGGCTCGCCTGGCGCGCTCCTGATCAACGCGCAGTTCGAGTTCGAGCGCAACCGCGAGCGTTACGAGTTCATCCGCTGGGGGCAGGAAGTGTTCTCGAACTTTCGGGCGGTGCCGCCGGCGACCGGCATCGTCCACCAGGTGAACCTGGAATACCTGGCGAAGGGCGTGCTCACCCAGCAGATCGGCGGCGAAACCGTGGCTTTCCCCGACAGCCTGGTGGGCACCGATTCGCACACGACCATGATCAACGGCCTGGGCGTCGTGGGGTGGGGGGTGGGCGGCATCGAGGCTGAGGCGGTCATGCTCGGCCAGCCGATCACCATGCTCATGCCCGAAGTGATCGGCTTCCGGCTGATCGGCCAACTGCCCGAAGGGGCCACCGCCACCGACCTGGTGCTGGTCGTCACCCAGATGTTGCGCAGGAAGGGCGTTGTTGACAAGTTCGTTGAGTTCTTCGGCCCCGGCCTCAGCCACCTGAGCCTGCCCGACCGCGCGACCCTGGCGAACATGGCCCCGGAGTACGGTGCGACAATGGGCTTCTTCCCGGTTGACGCCGAGACGCTGCGCTACCTGGCCTATACCGGGCGCTCACCGCAACTGGTGCGCCTGGTGGAGCAATACACGCGCGCGCAGGGCCTGTTCCGGGCCGATGACACGCCCGATCCGGTCTTCTCCGACACCTTGGAGCTGGACCTGGGCACTGTCGAGCCGAGCCTGGCCGGGCCAAAGCGCCCCCAGGATCGCGTGCTGCTGTCTGAGATGCAGACCCGGTTTCGGCAGGCGCTGGTCGCGCCGACCGCCGAGCGCGGTTTCGCGCTGTCGCCTGCGGCTCTGGAGCGCCGCGCGCAAATCGAGATCGAGCGTAATGGCCACCAGACGGTTGAGGCAGGGCATGGGCTGGTGGTGATCGCTGCCATCACAAGCTGCACCAACACGTCGAATCCCTCGGTCATGGTCGCCGCCGGGCTGCTCGCCAGGAAGGCCGTCGAGCGCGGGCTGAAGGCCGCCCCCTACGTCAAAACCAGCCTGGCCCCTGGCTCGAAGGTGGTGACAGCCTACCTCGAGGAAGCGGGACTGCTGCCCTATCTTGAGCAGCTAGGCTTCTACGTGGTGGGCTATGGCTGCACCACGTGCATCGGCAACAGCGGCCCGCTGGCCGCGCCGGTGGCTGAGGCAGTGCACGAGGCCGATCTGGTGGCGGCTGCAGTGCTCAGCGGCAACCGCAACTTCGAAGGGCGTATCAACCCGCACGTGCGCGCCAACTACCTGGCTTCGCCGCCGCTGGTAGTGGCCTATGCCCTGGCTGGCACAGTGGATATTGACCTGTACAGCGATCCGCTCGGCACCGATCCACAGGGCAACCCGGTCTATCTGCGCGACATCTGGCCCACGCAGCACGAAATCCAGCAAACCGTCGCAGCGGCGCTCAAGCCGGAGATGTTCACCGAGCAGTACGGCAACGTTTATGACGGCAACGAGACCTGGAACGCCATCCCGGTGACTGCGAGTCCGGTCTACGAGTGGAACCCGGACTCGACGTATATCCAGGAGCCACCCTTCTTCGTGAATCTGACGCCGGAGCCGGCCCCCATCGCAGACATCCGGGGGGCGCGGGTGCTGGCCCTGCTGGGCGACTCGGTGACGACTGACCACATCTCGCCAGCCGGCTCGATTGCCCCCGACAGCCCCGCCGGGCGCTATCTGCTCGCGCATGGCGTGGCCGTCCGGGACTTCAACTCCTACGGCTCGCGGCGCGGCAACGACCGAGTGATGGTGCGTGGTACCTTCGCCAACATTCGCCTGAAGAACCTGCTGGTGCCAGGCACCGAGGGTGGCGTGACAGTGCATATCCCCAGCGGTGAGCAGATGGCTATCTTCGACGCTGCCGAGCGCTATCGCGCCGAGGGCACCCCGCTCATCGTCATCGCCGGGAAGGAGTACGGCACAGGCAGCTCGCGCGACTGGGCGGCCAAGGGGACGCTGCTGCTGGGCGTGCGCGCCGTCCTGGCCGAGAGCTTCGAGCGCATTCACCGCAGCAACCTGATCGGCATGGGCGTGCTGCCGCTCCAGTTCAAGGAGGGCGACAGCGCCGCTTCCCTGGGGCTGACGGGCTTTGAGCAGCTCGATATCGAAGGGCTGGCCGATAACCTTGTGCCGGGTGCGGAGTTGACGGTGCGCGCCACCGCCAGCGATGGCACTCGCAAATCCTTCGCCGTCATCTGTCGCCTGGACACGCCTGTTGAGGTCAAGTACTACCGCAACGGCGGCATTCTCCACGCCGTGCTGCGCGACCTGCTGCGCCAGGGCGCGTGACCTGCGCGCTCAATTGCTCTCAACGCTGGGAATACCGGCGGCTCGCGGCAACGGGCCGCCGGTTCTTTTTGGAGGAGGGGCGGCTGCGTGGCCGCGCGGTGCGGACAAGGCCCGTCAGGGTGGGGCGCTGCTGACTCGGCCGAGATGCGCAAAAGCGGCGGACTGGAGTAAGATAAGGGAGAGTTGCCCCGGCAACCGGCGGGATTGCGTGCGAAGCTGCACCCTGGCGGCGGCGCCTGACCAGATGTCCCGTTGGAACTTCGTCTCGCCCGGCGACTAGAGGAGCGTGATATGCCACGGGTGGTCGTTGTTGGAAGCGCGAACGTTGACTTTGTCGTGCAGACCCCGCACATTCCCCGCCCCGGTGAAACCGTCCTGGGCCAGCGTTTCGTCATGGCGATGGGCGGCAAGGGGGCGAATCAGGCGGTTGGGGCGGCCCGTCTGGGCGCAGACGTGGTTTTTGTCGCCAGAGTGGGGCGCGACATCTTCGGCGATCAGTGTATTGAAGCGTATCAGGCCGAGGGGATTGGTACTGAGTATATTACTCGCGATGATCAGGAAGCTACCGGCGTCGCGCTGATCGCGGTGGCGGCGGATGGCGAAAACAGCATCACCGTGGCTTCCGGGGCGAATATGCACCTTCTGCCAGAGCACATCACGGCGGCAGAGGAGGCGATTGCCCGCGCCGACGTGCTCGTCATGCAGCTAGAGGTCCCGGTCGAGACGGTGCTTGCTGCGGCGCGCATTGCGCGGGAGCACGACGTGCGCGTGGTGCTCAACCCCGCCCCGGCGCGCGCCCTTCCTGGCGACCTGCTCAGGCTGGTGGACGTGCTGACGCCCAACCGCATCGAGCTGGCTCAGCTTGCCGGGCTTAGCGAAGGGCAGGTCCGGCAGCTTTCTGAGGAACAGCTTGGCCAGGTGCTCTTGGGGCTGGGTGTAAAGCAAGGGGTCATCACGCTCGGCGCGCAGGGCGCGTTGGTCGCCGATTCTGCCGGCGTGGTGCATGTGCCGGCTTTTCCAGTCACCGTGCAGGACACTACGGCAGCAGGAGACGCCTTCAACGCGGGGCTGGCCGTAGCCCTGGCGCGGGGCAGGGCGCTTGTGGGAGCGGCTCGCTTCGCCAGCGCATGTGGTGCCCTGGCCGCGACAAAGATGGGGGCGCAGCCGTCGTTGCCCACAGAAATAGCGGTAGAGGCTTTTCTCGCCGGGCAATGATCCTGTGCGGATCGGGGCGCGGGGCAGATGAGTGAGTGAGCCTGGCGGCCAGGGGGAGGGGGAGAAGAAGCTCATGACAGCGAAAGTGCTCATTGTTGACGATGAACTGGCCATCCGAGACGCGCTGGGGCGCAAACTGCGACGCGAAGGGTTCGATGTGACGCTGGCTGGCGATGGCCTGGAAGGGCTGCGCGTATTTCACACTGAACGCCCGGACGTGGTTGTGCTCGACATCGTGATGCCCGAAATGAGCGGCCTGACCGTCTGCGCGCGCATCCGCGAAGTGGCCGAGACGCCGGTGATGATGCTCTCTGCCCAGGCGGTGACCGAAGAGGACATCATCGAGGGATTGAACGCGGGCGCTGACGAGTACCTGGTCAAGCCCGTCCGACTCAACGAGTTCATCGCGCGCATCAAGGCGCTGTTGCGCCGCGCGCAGATGGCGTCGCCGGGCGCTGAGGCCGGCTACAATGACGGCTATCTCAGCGTGGACTTGCAGCGCCGCCATGTCCACGTAGACGGGCAGAAGGTTCACCTGACGCCCACCGAGTTCAAGCTGCTGGCCGTCCTGCTGGAGAATGCCGGGCGCGTCGTATCGCAGCGCGACCTGCTGGAACAGGTGTGGGGGCCAGAGTACGTGGACGATGTGTACTATCCCCGCGTCTATATCAGCCAGCTTCGCCGCAAGATCGAGCCTGATCCAGCCAGCCCGATCTACATCCTGACCGAGCACCGCGTCGGTTATCGCTTTGAGAAACAAGGCAAGTATTCGCACAACGCACCTAGATAGCCCTGGTCAATTCCAGGCATGAACGCCACCACGCTCACGCTGCTGCTCAATGGCCTGACCCTGGCCTTCGCCCTGGGCCTGCTGGTCCTGGTTCTCTGGCAGGATTCGCGCAGCGCGGCCAATCGCTATTTCGCCCTCTTCGTGCTCATGGTCGCCATCTGGTCCGCCGGGTCGCTGCTGGGGCGCGCGGCAGCCTACGCTGGCGGCGAGCGGGCCGTCATCCGGCTGGGCCTGCGCCTGCTCGATTTCGGCTATGTGGGTTCGAGTCTGGCCCTCTATATCTATGCGGTGATCGTCACGGGCGTGCGCGGGCGGCTGTTTCGCCTGGTGAGCACGGTAGGCCTCGCCATCATTCTCACCTATGCCTTCTTCCTCATCTTTGTCGTTGAAACCAGCCGGCCCTTCGAAATAACCGATGTCGGCCTACTCAGCTACCGCTATGGCACGCCAGAGACGATCCTGTTCCTAGCGTTGCGCGCGGCGACTATGTTCATCGTGTGGCGCTATCGGGCCAGAATCAAGGCGCGCGGGCTGGCAGTGGGCATCCTCATGGTCTGCGCTGGGCACATTCTGGCACTGATCAGCCCGCGGCTGCTCATGCTCGGCACAGCGGAGGACGCGAGCGCGCTCGCCACGCTGATCATGACCTACGCCATCGTCCGCCAGCAGATCATGGTCCCTCTGCTGGGGCGCGCCAAGCAACTTGAAGCCGTGCGCGATGTCGGGCTGGCCATCAGCAGCCGTTTGCGCCTGAACGAAACGCTGGCCGCCATCGCCGCCCAGGCCGCCGGATTGCTCAGCGCCGACGGGGCGGCCATATACCTGAAGCGCGACGATGCGCTCGAGCTTGCCGCCGTGCACAACATGCCCGCGCAGTTCGTCGGCATCGAGGCCAGGGTGGAGGAAGGGATTGTCGGCTCGGTGGCGGCAGATATGCGCGCCAGGCGGCTCGATCACTACGGTCGCGACTGGGTTGGCCCCGCCGATTTGCCGCTGGCGCGCGAGACCTTTGGCGCGGTGCTGTGCGTGCCTCTCGTCTTTGGTGGCGAAGTTGTGGGCGTCCTGCTGGTCGTGCAGGGCCAGCAAGGTCGGCTCTTTGACCCCGAAGACCTGCGCCTGCTGGAGCTGCTCGGCCCCCAGGCGGCGGTGGCCATCACCAACAGCCGGCTATTTGAGGCGGAACGCGAACTGCTCACCGATCTCGCGGTGGCCAAGCGCCAGCTTGAAGCGGTGCTGACCAGCACCGAAAATCCCGTGATCGCCGTAGACCGGCGGCTGCGCGTCCTGTTCGCCAATCCAGCCGCCGGCGCCCTTCTGAACGTCGCGGTGGACCCAGTTGGCCGGGCGCTGACCGATCTGGTGCCGCGCCAGTTCCTGCCGGGCAGCGCCCGTGCGGTCCTGCGCGACCTGCGCAGCCGCCGCGCCCACGTGTACGAGGTGACGCTGCACAGCCACACCTATCTGTGCCACGTCGCCGGGTTGGGGCGGCCGCACCCCGAAGGCTGGGTCGTGGTGCTCAATGATGTCACCGAGCTGAAAGAGCTGGATCGGCTCAAGAGCCAGATGATCCAGATGACCAGCCACGATCTGAAAAATCCGCTCCAGGCGGCGATGAGCTATATGGAGTTACTGATCGAGGACGGTCAGGCGGTGTTCACTCCCGATATGGAAGAGTATATTGAAGCCGTCTGGTCGCAGTTGTCGCGCATGTATCGCCTGATTAACAGCATCCTCGACCTGGAGCGCGCCGGCGGCGGACGGCGCGTCAGCGAAGAGTGCGATCTGGCCGCGCTGCTGGGCAGAGTGGCGGTAGATATGGCGATGACTGCGCGCGAGCGCCAGGTGACGCTCGATCTGCACATTGCCGAGACTCTGCCGCCGGTCAGCGGCGACGGTCAGCAATTGTCGCAGGCGTTCGCCAACATCGTGGACAACGCGATCAAGTTCACCCCCGCCGGCGGGCGCGTGGACATCCATGCGTCCACTAACTACGCGGAAGTGCAGGTGGACGTGCGAGACACGGGGGTGGGCATTCCAGAGGAAGATCTCCCGCACGTCTACGAGCGTTTCTACCGGGGCAAGCAACGCGCCACAACCGCGGTGAGCGGTTCTGGGTTGGGGTTGGCGCTGGTGAAAGTGGTCGTGGAGAGTCACCGGGGCAGGGTGCTGCTGGCCAGCGAGCCGGAAAAGGGAACCTGCGTGACCGTCGTGCTCCCCGCCGCAATGAGCGCGCCGCCGGGGTCATCAGATGCCAGGAAGGGGCCATCATGAAAATCTATACACGAACGGGCGATGCCGGGCAGACCAGCCTGTTTGCGGGCGGGCGCGTCAGCAAGGATCACGTCCGGCTGCATGCCTATGGCAGCGTGGACGAACTCAGCTCGCTGCTGGGCGTCGTGCTGGCAGCGGGCCTTTCGGATGCGCTGGGCGCCAGCCTGCGGCGCGTGCAACGCGACCTGTTCATTGTCGGCGCGGATCTCGCCACGCCACAGGATGCCGTCAGCAGCTACGTCCTGCGACTTGCGCCGGAGCAAGTCCGGGCGCTGGAGATGGAGATTGACCAGTGGGAAGCGACGCTGCCGGAATTGAAGCACTTCATCCTGCCGGGCGGCTCGCCGGCGGCGGCTCTGCTGCACCAGGCGCGCACCGTGTGCCGGCGCGCTGAGCGGTGGGTGGTGGCGCTCCAGGCGAGCGACAGCATCAACGGCGAGGTCTTGTGCTATCTCAATCGCCTGTCGGACTGGCTCTTCGTGGCGGCGCGCTGTGCCAACCGCGACGCGGGCGTTGCAGAGACGGAGTGGCGGCGATCTGACGCGGCAGAATCGCCCTGAAACACCTTGCTTATACTATAGTAATGGCATATCACATATTTACAGGAATGTCTCCATGCGCGGAAACAAGTTCTCCAGCCGATCAATGGCCGCTCTGCCGCCGGCGTGTGACGGGCTTGCGAGCATACCGAGCGCGCTCAGGGCATCCGAGAGGCGACACTCGCCAGATGGGGGGACGACTGGGCAGAGCAGGGCGACCCTGGGCCTCAGGTCCCGTTTAGAGGATCGGGGGTTGCCAGGTCGCGGATATTAATGTAACATAATGATAGAAATGTCATATTATGAATTGTCGTAGCGAGTGACCAGGATGAGAACTGCCTGATCACTTTCAACACAGCGGAGCGAGTGCCATGCCAGCGCCAATGACTTTTGGTCAGGCCCGTGACTCCTATGTGCAGCGCGCCACGTTAAAGTCGCGCCATACGGTCGCTTCCTACGAGCGCGCCATCAGCCTGTTCATAAGATTCTTGTCCGACACCGGCGCGCCGGGCAGCATTCTGCCGATCACTCGTGCGCGCAGCACCACTGTGGCCGACACACCGCTCTCCGCGCTGTCCGAAGCCGACAGCCCCATTCTGCTGTACTTCGCGCAATGGCTGCTATCGCCCGGCTCCGGCGATTCTGATGATAAGCGGCCCTATCAGCCCACGACCGTGCAATTGCGTCTGGCGGGCGTCCAGAGCTGGTTTCAATTCATGGACGATCATGGCTGGCTGCCGGCGGGCTTTCCACTGGCGAAGGCCAGGCGCATCGTGCGCGACGAGCTGCGCGGGCAGTCGCGGCAGTCTGGCCCGCCAGAGCCGCCGTTGAACATCGAGGAAGTCATCTACTTCTACGACGACCTCAAGCCCCCACGCCGACTCACCGGCCCTGACGCATCTACCGAGCAGCACGAGCGTTGGGAATTGACGCGCCTGCGCAACTGCGCCCTGCTGCGCGCCCTGGCCGAATCTGGCGGGCGCGTCAGCGAAGTGCTGAGTCTGAACCTGGACGACTTCCCGGAGCGCTTTCTGCAGCGCGATGACGTGCTGCGCGTCGCCGTGCGCGGCAAAGGCGGCCATACGTACCATCTGCGCTTCCACGACGCCCTGCCAGCCATTCGCGCTTATATCGAGCGGCGCGGCGCGGCCCTGCGCGCCACACGAGCCGGCAAAATCCCGCTGTTTGTGAGCCACGACCCGCGCTTCGATGGCGCTCGCATGAGCCGCGTCGTCGCCTGGCGCATAGTGCAGCGCGCCGCCCGCGCCCTGGGGCTGGGGAACATCACGCCCCACGACTTCCGCCACTGGCGGGCGACACAGTTGCTCAACGCCGGCTATCCGCTGGATGTCGTGCAGGATTACCTGGGGCACCGTTCGGTCGAGACGACGCGCTCTTACTACGCGCACACCGATCCGCTGCGCGTAGACGACGCCGCGCGCAACGTTGGCTTGCCGCGTCTCCCTGAGGATACTACGCGATCCGAGGACTCTCGCTGAGGGTCAGCGATCCCGGTAACCCTGGCCCAGCGGTACGGCGAGCATGATCCCGACGAAGCCGGTCAGCACGCCGAGATGGAGCAGCGCAGCCGGGATGCACAGCCAGTAGAGGCCGGAGTCGAAGTGTCCTGTCTCCACGAGCAGGATCACAAGCAACCCGCTGATCCCAAAGCTGAGCACTACCAGCCCGGCGCCCACCAGCAATGGCACGCCGCGCTGCGGTGCTATAGACGAAGACAGCGCAGTGATCACACCGCCAAAGCGCGGAGACCTGTCCACCCTGCGCAGGACAGGCCCCAGCGCAACCCTCAGCCCCGCCCACAGCAGCCGGGCGGCACCGACCACGAGGTACAGCGGCAGCAAGATCAGCCTGGCGAGGCCCCCTGCAATACGCTTCATGGCTGCGCGTCATCCCCCTGATTCTGGAGCACACCCCCCTGCCTCATGCGCCCGGCCAGCCAATGCGGGACATGCGCGGCGATGGTCACGCCCTGCTCTGAATGGCGCTCGTCGAGCACGACTCCGCGATCATGGATGGCCGAAATCCATTCGCCTTGCGTATAGGGGATTATTATTTCAATAGTGACTAAGTTCGCCATAAGTGCGTGACTGATCGCCTCGCGCAGAGCATCCAGACCGGCGCCCTGCCGGGCCGAAACACGCACCATGTCCAGGTAGCCCAGCGCCGCGTAGTCAAGCGGCCCGCAGCACTCGCCGCGATCGATCTTGTTCAGCACGAGTATCTTCGGAATGCGCGTGGCTTCAAGCTCCGCCAGCGTGTCTTCCACCACGTCAATCTGATCCCAGGCGCGCTGATGGCTGGCATCCACCACGTGCACCAGCAGGTCCGCGTCCGCCACCTCTTCGAGCGTCGCCCGGAACGCGGCCACCAGCGTCACCGGCAGCTTCTGAATGAAGCCCACTGTGTCGGACACCAGCACGACGCGGCCATTGGGCAGATCAACGCGCCGCACAGTAGGGTCGAGGGTGGCAAACAACTGGTCTGCGACGTACACGTCCGCGCCAGAGAGCGCGTTGAGCAGCGTGGATTTGCCGGCGTTGGTGTAGCCGACCAGGGCCACCGTCGGGATGCCCGACCGCATCCGCTGCTGGCGGTGTCGCTGCCGGTGCGCGCGCACCGACTCCAACTCGTCGCGCAGCCTGGCGATTCTGCGCCCGATCTCGCGCCGGTCTACTTCAAGCTGTGTCTCGCCGGGGCCGCGCAGCCCGACTCCCCCTGCCCCGCCGCGCGCGGCTCCGCCGCCTGCCTGGCGCGCCAGGTGAGTCCACTGCCGTGTCAGGCGCGGCAGGCGATACTCGTACTGCGCCAGCTCGACCTGCAGCGCGCCCTCGCGTGTGCGCGCGTGCTGGGCGAAGATGTCGAGGATCAGCGCGGAACGATCCAGCACCTGCACATGCTCGCCCAGCGCCTTCTCCAGCTCGCGTTGATGGCGCGGCGAAAGCTCATCGTCGAAGATGATCATGTTCGCGCCAGTCTCGGCGAGCGTCTCAGCGATCTCCGCCAGCTTGCCGGAGCCGATGAAAGTCGCGGGGTCAATGCGCCCCACTCGCTGCACCGCCCGCCCGACCACCTGCACGCCCGCTGTGCTGGCCAGCAAGGCCAGCTCGTCCAACGAGTCGTCGGCGGAGAAGAGCGCCTGAGCACCGCGCAACTCCACGCCCACCAACAGGGCGCGGCTGGGGCCGAAATCGTTTGTTGCGCTGCCGTTGCGCTCAGAAGGCATGGACAGGGTGCTCGCCTGGTGGCTCTGCTGGCTTCCAACGTTTGCAGTAATGCCCGGTGCTATGCGGTGCATTATAGCTCAGGCGGGGCGTTCGCTCAATTCGGCATCGGAGACGCACAGAGCGCGGAGAAAGGCAGGGACACGTCACAATTTTCCTCACCCCCCGTATTCTCTGCGCCTCGGTGGTTCAAAGAATCCCGCTTCACAAGCCAGACGCCCCGGAAGTCAGGTGGATCGTGCTTCAATCCCCCTCAGAAACCAGAAAACTCTCCAGGTCGCTGGCGGAGCGCTCGGCAAAGGCGCGCTTGCGGTCGCTCTTGTGGCGCGGCGCGGCGGCAAGGGGCGGCATGATCCCGAAGTTCGCTTTCATCGGCTGGAAGTCCTGCGGATCGGCGTGGGCCACGTAGTGGCACAACGCGCCCAGCATCGTGGTGGGCGGCAGCGTCCAGACCGGCTGGCCTCGCACCAGCCGCGCCGCGTTGATGCCGGCCAGCAGCCCCGTGCCGATGCTGCCCACGTACCCTTCGACGCCCGTGATCTGCCCGGCGAACAACAGATCGTCGCGCTGCCGGAGCTGAAGCGTCGGCTTCAGATGCACGGGCGCGTTGATAAACGTGTTGCGGTGCATCATGCCATAGCGGGCGAACTCGGCCCCTTCCAACCCTGGGATCAGGCGCAGGACGCGCTGCTGTTCGCCCCAGCGCAGGTTCGTCTGGAAGCCGACCAGGCTATACAGCGTGCCGGCCAGGTTGTCCTGGCGAAGCTGGACAACGGCAAAGGGGCGCCGCCCCGTGCGCGGGTCGCGCAGCCCGACAGGGCGCATCGGGCCGAAGGCCAGCGATTGCGGCCCGCGCGCGGCGATCTGCTCCACCGGCAGGCACGCCTCGAAGAAACGCGGGTCTTCGCGCTCGAAGTCGCGCAGCGTGATGGTTTCGGCTGCCAGCAAGGCCGCTACGAAACGCTGATACTCTTCCTCGGTCATCGGGCAGTTGATGTAATCGCCTTCTTCCTCTTCGCCCCGCCCATAGCGGCTGGCGCGGAAAGCGACGGCCATGTTGATCGTCTCAGCGTGGACCGTCGGGGCGATGGCATCGTAGAAGTAGAGGTGCTCCGTGCCCAACAGTCGGCCCAGCTCTTCGGCGAGCGTTGGGCTGGTCAGCGGGCCGCTGGCCAGCACGCATGGCCCGGCGGGAATGCTCGTCACTTCTTCGCGGATGATCGCGATCAGCGGATGGGTATGCACCGCCTGCGTGACCTGTTCGGCGAACACGTCACGGTCAACGGCCAGCGCCCCGCCAGCGGGGACTACTGCCCGGTCAGCGCAGGCTATCAGCAGCGACCCCAGCCGGCGCAGTTCGTTCTTCAGCACGCCCGGCGCGCGATCCGCCAGGCCCGACCCCAGCGAATTGCTGCAAACCAGCTCCGCCAGGCGATCGGTCTGGTGCGCGGGTGTCGCGCGCTGGGGGCGCATCTCGTAGAGCTGTACAGGCACGCCGCGCTGTGCGATCTGCCAGGCCGCTTCCGACCCGGCCAGCCCGCCCCCAATGACGCGCACCGGTGCCTGTCCGGTTTCACTCATAAGTTACTCCTTAAGTGCTTGCCGCGCTTCCGGCGCGGGGATGCCTTCGCAACCGCTGATCCGGATCGCCCCACCCCGATTGTAAGGGCTGGCGCTCCCATTGCCCAGGGGCGATGCGTGCGATGCTCACGCCTGGATCAGCGAGCAACAGACTCTGGCAACGAACTGCCAGAGTCGTAATTTTTAGCGCAAAACCCTCTTGACTCGCAGCCCCAAAATAGGTATTCTAGAGATCGAAATAGAACGCCTGTTCTGTTTCGATTTGGCCAGCCAGTCACGTTGGTTCGCGCCCACCCGCGAAGGGAGACAATCGGTGAAAACCCGCTCGCTGTCGCTCGTCATCGTCTCCGCTACGCTGCTCTCCTGCGCAGTCATCGGCTTTGTCGCCACGCTGGGCACCGCTCTGCTCTGGCACGCCGCAGCGGGCAATCGTGTCTATGCGGTAGCCAACCCCTACCGGCACAATTATGCCGATTCCCCGGTGGGGCCGGCGGCTGCGACCAGCCCCCTGTCGGGGGTTTTCACTGGCGAAGTGTTGTACTGGACGCCGCTCATCGAGACCTGGGCAGTCCTCTACCAGGTCGATTCTAACCTGATCGCCACCCTCATCCAGATCGAAAGCTGTGGCGATCCGTCAGTCTCGTCTCCGGCGGGGGCGCAGGGGTTGTTCCAGGTGATGCCGTTTCACTTCTCCGCCGGCGAGGACATGCTGGATGTGGTGACGAACGCGCGGCGAGGGATGGAGTACCTGGTAGGCGGTCTGGAGCTTGCCGGCGGGCACGCCGGCCTGGCGCTAGCCGGCTACAACGGCGGGCATGGCGTTATCAACCGGGGATGGGCGACGTGGGCTGCCGAAACTCAGCGCTATTATTCCTGGGGATCGCGCATTTACATGGAAGCCGCATCGGGGATGGCGACCAGCCCCACGCTCGACGAGTGGCTGGCCGCTGGCGGAGACCGCCTCTGCGCTCAGGCGCGCCAGACGCAGGCCCAACTGGAAGCGGCCAGCCGCGCCCAGGTGATGGTTATTCCGGGGAACTAGAGGCCGTCACCTGGGCGCTGGCGCTGAGTCGTCTACACCTGCCCAAACACCACGCAGGCGTTCTGCCCGCCCAGCCCAAAGCTGTTCGACATGGCGAACTTCAGGGTGGCATCGCGCGCTTCGTTGGGCACGTAATCGAGGTCGCACTCTGGATCGGGCGTCTCCAGGTTGATCGTCGGGTGCAGTATCTGTTCGAAGAGCGACATGACGGTGGCGATTCCCTCCACAGCGCCCGCCCCGCCGAGCAGATGGCCGAGCATACTCTTGGTCGAGTTGGCCGCCAGCTTGTAGGCGTGATCTTTGAAAACCTGCTTCATGGCGCGGGTTTCAACCGCGTCGTTCGCCTGGGTGGACGACCCGTGCGTGTTCACGTAGTCAATCTCTGCGGGGTCCAGCCCGGCGTCCTGGATCGCCCAGCGCATGGCATTGGTCGCGCCCAGGCCGGTTGGTTCCGGCGCGGCCACGTGATAAGCGTCCGACGAAGACGCCATGCCGAGCACTTCGGCATAAATGCGCGCTCCGCGCTTGATCGCGCGCTCCAGCGTCTCCAGGATCATTGCCCCCGCCCCTTCGGAGAAGACGAACCCGTTGCGATTGAGATCGAAGGGGCGGCTCGCCTTGCCAGGATCGTCGTTATAGCCCGTCGCCAGACCCTTCATCGAGATGAAGCCAGCGATGCCATAGTCAAGGATCATCGCCTCTACGCCGCCGGTCACCACCATGTCCGCCTTACCGTAGCGGATCAGGTTCATCGCGTCGCCGATGCTGTGGGTGCCGGTGGCGCAGGCCGTCGAAAGGCACACCAGCGGCCCCAGCGCGCCCAGCACGCGGCTGATATGATGGGCGGGAATGTTGGGAATCGATTCGATCAGCGAGAAGGGGCCAGGACGCCGCCCTTTCGTGCGGAAGCCGAAAGACGCCTGTTGCGCCAGATCGTGCGCGCCCAGCGATGACCCAAAATCTACCGCCACGCGCTCGCGGATCGGCTCGATGTCTTCGACGGTCAGCCCGGCGTCTTTCAGGGCATCCAGCGCCGCCGTGACCGCGAACTGGGCTGGCCGGCCCATTCGCCGCGCTTCCTTCGCCTCGATGTACTCCGTCGGATCGAAGTCGAGGACTTCACCGGCGATCTGCACTTCCAGGTTCGACGGGTCGAAGCTCTGAATGCGCCTCACGCCGGATATGCCGGCTTTGAGCTTCTCCCAGTACTCCGGAAACCGTCCCAAGGGGGTAACAGCCCCCATGCCGGAGATCACCACACGCGGAAAACCGTTGCGCATGAGTTCCATTGTGCTCGTCCTTTTGCTTGCGCTTTTCACTCAGCTCTGTTCATCTTGCGCGGGCGCGGCGCGCAAGCCGTCTGCGATAGCCTGCACGATCCGCCCGGATACAGCAAGCTGGGCCTGCCGGATGGCGTTCTTCACAGCGAACGCATTCGAGCGCCCATGCCCAATGATGACAACACCGTTGACGCCCAACAGGGGTGCCCCGCCGACTTCGAAAGGGTCAACTCGGCGATAGACGCGCCGGAAAGCCGGCTTGCCCAGCAGCCCGGCCAGCTGCGACCGCCAATCTGCCCGCAGTTCCTGGCGGATGAAATCAAAGACGGTGGCCCCAACGGCCTCCATAGACTTGAGCAGCACGTTGCCAGAGAAGCCATCCATGACGGCCACATCAACGCGACCCCCCAGGATTTCCTTTGGCTCAACGTTGCCTACGAAGTTAACCCCGCTCTGCTGCAGAAGTTCCGCCGCTTCCTGAACCAGCACGGTGCCCTTGCCCAGCTCTTCACCGTTGGAGAGCAACCCCACGCGCGGACTGCTATAACCGAGCGCGTGCTGTGCGTACAGACTGCCCATCACGGCGAACTGGGCGAGCCATTCCGCCTTGCAGTCCGCGTTAGCGCCGATGTCCAGCACCATCACCGCCTTGCCGCCGAACGGGAGCAGCGTGCATAGCGCCGGGCGGTGAACGCCGGGAATGCGCCGGAGCGTGTGCAGGGTGGCGATAGCCAGCGCCGCGCCGGTGTTGCCCACCGTCACAAAGGCGTCGGCCCGACCGTCGGCGACCAACCGCATCCCGATATGCATGGACGAGTCTGGCTTGGCGCGACCCACCACGCCCGGCTTGTCGGACATAGCTACGGCCTCTGGTGCGTGCACGATCTCCAGAGACAACCCCTGGTGATCATGCCTGGCAAGCTCGGCGCGCACCTTCGCCTCATCGCCGACCAGGAATATCTCCACCCCAAGCTCGCGAGCGGCCAACACAGCCCCTTCTACATCAGGAACCGGGTGGCGGTCGCTCCCCATCGCATCGAGCGCAATCTTCATCGCATAGAGTCCTGTCTTGGGCCTATCGGCAGTCATGGTCGCCCAGGGCACAGTCTTCGATTGTACGCCGGTCGTGCGGCGTTGCCAACCATTGACAGAACCGCGACGCGCTGTATATAATTCCGGTTGCTTGCCCTGGTGGCGGAATTGGTATACGCGGCAGGTTGAGGGCCTGTGCCCGTTCGGGCGTGGAGGTTCGAGTCCTCTCCAGGGCACCAATTGGCATACACTTGACGGCACTCGCCGATCACGAGGAGCGCGCAGGAATGGCGCTCCTCGTTCATTTCCCCTACGCCTGGCGGTGCGCAAGGCCCGTCCGGCGAAGTGTTGTTCTGCTCTGCCCCACAAAAGTGTATTGACGCCCTGTGAGTCCCCTCTCTCCTCGTGTCGGACAGGTGGCAGGCACCTCTTGCGCGCCCCCTGCTCCGCCCGTCTTGCATCACAATCCAGTCTGGCTATAATCGCCGTTATGAGGTTGCGTCAGGCAGCGCGTGGAGGGAGCGACATGAACGAGGCACGCGAGCAGTTGGAACGCGCTTACCGGTACATCAAACACGATCGCACCGCTGAGGCGGAGCAGATACTGCGCTCGCTCCTGGACGAAGAGGGCGAAAACGTCCACGCCTGGTGGCTTCTCGCTCACGCGCAGACCGATGCGGACGAGATCCGCCATTCGCTGAACCGCGTTCTGGAACTCGACCCGAACTATCCGAACGCCGTGAAGGCGCGCGAGATGCTGGACGCGCTGGAGAGCCACTTCCCCACCCCCGCCGATCTCGATGCTCTGGCGTTCTTCGCCGATGACAGTGCCGCCCCTCCAGAAGAGGAAGTCCTGGTAGAGGGGACGTTCACGCCCCCCGCGCCCGCCTTCGAATCCTTCGGGAAGGAGCCAGTTCCAGAGCTTGACGAAATCTACCTCGTGGAAGATGAAGACGAAGCCGCTCACGCCATCGAACTGGCTGCCGCTTCCGAGGACCCCTTCCGCGATCTTGAGCACGACCTGCTGTCGGTGGGCGCGGAAAGTGACGAAGATGCCGAGGTGGACAGCGCCGATCTGCTGGCGGCGCTCGGCGACGATGACGTAGACCTCGAAGCGCTGCTCCGCCTGGAAGAGGCCGGCGAGGAGGAAGATGCCGTTCCGCGAGCACCCCGCCGGCGGTCCGGACACCGCCGGCGCTGGGGAGTGCTGGCATTCCTGGCGCTCATCGCCATCGCCGTCGTAGCATTGTGGGGCTTCTTCCTGCGCGATGAGGATGGTGACGGGCAAGACTCGGTCTTGCTGACGGTGCTGCCCGTCGAAGATGTCGCCGTGGCGAGCCTGCTTCAGACGCTCAACACCCAATTGGAGACCGCCGGTCTCGGTCCCGATTACCGCGCTGTTATCGCCAACAGCAGCCTGGGCAAGACGCTCTATGTAGAGTTCTGTGCCGAGCCAGGCCGCGCCCTGGCAGATACTATCATGGCGGGGATGCAGCTTGTCGCGCAACAGGCCCCCCAGGCGGCGGGCCATGCTGACGCAGTCGGAGTGTGGATCAATCGCTGCCAGGCTACCCCGCCGGACACTCTCTTTCGCGCCGAAGTCGCGCTGGAGACCGCACAACGTTACCTGAGCGGCGAGCTGGGCACCGGGGAGATCGGCCTGGCCAGTTTCCAGGCGCTGTGGAGCAGGTAACAGGTTCCGCGTCGCCCGTCGCTAGGCGGGCGGCGGTGCGGAGTTCGATCGTTGGCAGGGCAGCCAGACTGTGAACTGGCTGCCTTCTCCTGTCTGGCTGCGAACGTGGATCGTCCCTCCGTGCCCTTGCACGATACCATAAGTGACTGAAAGCCCTAGGCCGGTGCCCTCGCTCTTGGTCGAATAGAATGGCTCGAAGATACGGCCAACCGACTCGTCCTCTATGCCGATCCCCGTATCCAAGACAGCCAAGGCCACCCCCTGCCCTTCAGGGTACACCTCGATGGAAAGATCGCCGCCCCCACTCATAGACTGGGCCGCATTGAGCACCAGATTCAAGAGCACCTGCTTCAACTGAGCCGGAGTGCCCAGCACAGGCGGCACGTCCTGCAGAGAGCTGGATACGCGAATATCCATATGCTCCAACTGCTTTTGCGTGAGGAGGATAACCTCCTCCACCAGAGCGGACAGGTCCACCGGGATCATCTCGCCGGCGCTCGGGCGGGCGAAACCCAGCAGGCGCGTCACGATGCCCTTGATGCGCTGCACTTCCTGTTCGGCAATGCGCAGGCTCTGTGGATCGACTGGCTGCCCGCTGGCGATATCCTCGATGGCCACTTCCAGGGTGTTCAGAATGGGCTGAAGCGGGTTGTTGACCTCATGCGCGATCCCCGCCGCCAGCCGGCCCAGCGCCGCGAGCTTCTCAGACTGGAGGAGCGCCGCCTGGGCCGAGCGCAGCTCATCGGTTCGCTCTTCGACCATCGCTTCCAGATTCTGCGCGTAGGAGTGGAGCGCCGCATAAAGCTGCGCATTGCGCACAGCCAGCGCCGCCTGTTCGCCAATAGAGCGCGCCATACGCAGCTTGCTTTCGCCGTAGAAATCTGGCTCGCTGTGCGCCACCGCCAGAATTCCCAGGAGCCGGTTATGATGGTGGAGCGGGACTGCCAGCGCAGAACGCAGCCCCTGCGCATACAACAGGTCAAACTCGTCGGCAAGCTCAGCCTGCAGGAACGGCTCGCCAGTGCGATACACGCGCCCGGCGACCGAGCCGGGATGCTCCAGCAGCGCGAGTGCCTCGGCCTGGCCGATCTCTTCGCGCAAGGTGTCCCGACACAGGACCGGCTGCCCATCCTCATCAAACAGGTACAGCTCCACGAACCGGGCAGAGAACTCCTGGGTGATGATGTTGATCATGCGCCTGGTTAGCTCCGGGAGGGCTAGCCGCTGATTGAACTCGGCCCCGACGCGCACCAGCGCCTCAAGCTCGGCGTTGCGCCGCTGGAGCCGGTCTTCAAGCTGGCGCGCGCGCATCTTGCTGATGGCCCGGGCGACCAGCTCGTGGTAATCATACGGCTTGCGGATGTAGTCGTCCGCGCCCAGTTGCAGGCCGTGCGCCACATCCGACGGCTCGCGTGCGGCAGCCGTGACGAAGATCACCGGGATGCGCGCCGTCTCCGGGTCTTCGCGCAGCCGCGCCGTGACCTCGAACCCGTTCAGGCGCGGCATCTGCACGTCCAGCAGGATCAGGTCGGGCTTCAGTGCGCGCGCTTTTTCCAGGGTCGCCATCCCGTCGCGCGCGCTCTCTACGGCGAACCCTTCGCGCTCCAACACCCGGTGCAACAGAAGGACGGCGTTCGCCTCATCATCGGCTACCAGGACCAGCGGCTTGTGCGTCTGCATCGGTGCCTCCGGGTTAAACAATGGCCGGTTGTGGGCTGCTGCTCGGTTGTTGGCAGAGCGCGCTCGCAACCGGCCCGCTTTCCAATACCCAATCCCCAATCACCAAAAACTAACCGCCAATCACCACGTTACGCGCCATCCAGTTTCTCTAAGATTACGCTCAGTGCGGTAATGATAATGGCTCTGTGCCAATCGGGGTAGTGGCGGGCATAGACTCTGCCGGATTGTATGCTAGAATTCCGGTGTGACCTGGAGAGAGAACGCGACCCATGAAACATCCTGCTTCCTTCAGACGCCGCCTGGCGAACGCCCTGGCGCGTGGCGCGCTGCTCGGCGCTCTGCTGGGAACGGCCTTCTTCGCCGGGTTCGTGCTGCGCGACCGCGTGCCCGCCACTGCTCAGGAGCGTAGCGCCGCGCCATTTGGCCTGCTCGAAGAAGTGGAGCATCTGCTGGAGCAGAATTACCTGCGCGTGCTTCCGCCCCACGCGGAGATGGAGTACGCGGCCATACGGGGCTACCTGGGCGCGCTCAGCGATCCCTTCACCTTTTTCATCGATCCGCCGGTCGCCCAGAACGAGTCCGAAGTGCTGGCCGGCCAATACGGCGGTATCGGCGTGCAGGTCAGGCGCGACGAGCGCGGCGACCTGGTGCTCTTCCCGTTTCGTGATGGCCCGGCGGCCCGCGCGGGCATCGCCGATGGTGACTTGCTGCTGGCAGTAGACGGCGCGCCAATTTCCCCGCAGGAACGCCTGGATGTGGTAGATCGAATGCTGCGCGGCGAGGTCGGCGAAGGGCGCGGCGTGACGGTGACCGTGCGCCAGCCCGACGCCGCGACCGCGCGCGACGTCTTCGTCGCCTTTGAGGTGGTGATGGTGCCCTCGGTTGTCTGGCGCGTGCTGCACGAGGCCCCCGACCTGGGCTACGTGCAGATCATCCGCTTCACTGCGCGCACGCCGGAAGAGCTGCGCGCCGCTCTGGCCGATCTCGAGACGCAGGGCGTTGCAGGGCTGATCCTCGACCTGCGCGGCAACTCCGGCGGCTTGCTGCAGGAGTCGGTGGCGGTGGCGTCCGAATTCCTGGACGGCGGCGTGGTCTTCTACGAGCGCACGCGAAACGGCGAGACGGAGACACTCGCCACGCCGGGCGGCGCAGCGCTCGGTCAGCCGCTGGTGGTGCTGGTGGATCAGGGCACGGCCAGCGCCGCCGAACTGGTGGCCGGCGCCCTCCGCGACCGGGGGCGGGGTATCCTCATCGGCCAGAAAACTTACGGCAAGGGATCGGTGCAGCTCATCTTCCGCCTGGCTGATGGGTCGTCCATCCACATCACCTCTGCCGAATGGTTCACCCCCGCGCGCGCGGCCCTGGACGGCCAGGGTCTCGCGCCCGACATCGCCATGATCCCGGCGGAAGACGGGCGCGATGTCGAACTGGGCGAAGCTATCCGCTATCTGACGGCATCCCGCGCCCAGGCCGCCCGCTAGACGGCGCGCACAGCAGCAAAACTGACATCCAGATGGGAGGCGGTACTCCATGCTCGTCCATAAGTCAGGCGACGATTCCCCCCCTGCCCCGGCGAAGCGCCTCGCCTCACCGCTGCGGACTCAGCTCCTATTCGCCGCAGCGCTTATCGCTGGGGTCGCGTTCGTTGGCGGAGTCTGGTTCGCCGATCAAATGGATTCGCCGCACAACACGGACGAGTTTGACCTGTTCTGGCAAAGCTGGACCATCCTCGAAGACGAGTACTACTACGAGCTGCCCGCCGACCAGGCGCTGATCTACGGCGCTGCACAGGGGCTTCTTTCCGCAGCCGGAGACCGCTATACCTTTTTCGCCCCACCCCAGGCAGCGGCCTACGACCGGCAAACTCTCGCCGGGGAGTTCGGCGGCATCGGCGCCTATGTGGGCCTGGACGCCGATGGCCAGTTGACGATCACCGCCCTGTTCTCAGGGTTCCCAGCCAAAGAGGCCGGCCTGCTGGCTCAGGACGTGATCGAAGAGGTGGATGGTGTCTCCATTGCCGGCTGGACTTTGGAAGCTGCCGTCGGGCGGCTGCGCGGCAAGGTGGACAGCCAGGTGACCCTCGCCGTGTATCGGCCTGCCGATGGCTCGCGCTTCACGGTGACCATCACACGCGCCCGCGTCGAGCTGCCCACCGTCATCACTGATACGCTTGGCAGCTTTGGCTATGTGCGTCTGTACACCTTCAACGATCGGGCCACCGAGCTGCTCGAAGCGGAGATCGAGACGCTGATCGAGCAGGGCGTGACCGGGCTGATCCTCGACCTGCGCGGCAATCCTGGGGGGTTGCTCGACCAGGCGGTGAGCGTGAGCGACCTGTTCCTCGACGAAGGCGTGATCGTCACCCAGCAAGACCGGAAAGGGCGCCGCTCGACCTATCGCTCCCAGGCGGGTCAGATCGCCGAAGACATCCCGCTCGTCGTGCTCATAGATGGCGGGAGCGCCAGCGCATCCGAGGTTGTGGCCGGGGCGCTGCAGGATCGGGGGCGCGCCGCGCTCATCGGCCAGCCCAGCTTCGGCAAGGGATCGGTGCAGCACGTCCATGACCTGCCGGGCGGTTCGCAGGTGCATGTGACGGTCGCCCTGTGGTTCACGCCCGACGAGACGCCCATCCAGGATCAGGGCCTCATCCCCGACGTGACTGTGGACGACTCCGCCGCCGCCGCTGAGGACGATCCCTTCACCGCGGCGGCCCTGGCGTATTTGACGCAGAGCGCAGACAGCGCTGAGCCGGAAGCTCAGGCGCTGGAATGATAGGTGACTCACTGTGAGCGAAAACCGCAAGGTTATCTCGACCAACCGCAAAGCGCGGCACGATTATGAATTGCTGGATGCATTTGAGGCCGGGCTGGTCCTCACCGGCTCTGAGATCAAATCCATCCGCGCCGGGCATGTCAACCTACGCGAGGGGTATATCCTCCCGCGCGATGGCGAGCTGTGGCTGATCAACACGCACATCTCCTCCTACGACCAGGCGGGCCGCTATGGGCACGATCCGCTGCGCCCGCGCAAGCTGCTGCTGCACCGCAAGGAGATCGAGCGGATTCTCGCCCGCGTCCAGGAGAAGGGACTGACCCTGATCCCGACTCAGCTTTACCTGGTGCGCGGGCGGGCCAAAGTGGAGATCGCCCTGGCGCGCGGCAAGCGCCAGTACGACAAGCGCGAAGCTCTGCGCAAGCGCGACAGTCAGCGCCAGATCGAGCGCTCGCTGCGCGACCGCGACTAGCGCCCGTTATGCGCGCTCCGTGACCCGGCGCCCACTCAGGCGCTCAATCTGGCGCGCTGAGCCAGGCGCTGTTATGATTTGGAGAGACAGGCCGCCGTAGCTCAGTGGACAGAGCGCTAGTCTTCGGAACTAGGCGTCGCGGGTTCGAGTCCTGCCGGCGGTATCTGCGATCAGCCAGCGTAGAAAAGCGCTGGCTGCGTCATTCTCGTGAGGGTTGCCTGCCCTCTGGCCTGGTGCTAGAATTCCTCTCGTCAGTGTGACAATCTCACCGTACCCGCATAAGGCAGTCTCTTAATGAGTGTGTCCAGTTCGAAACAGCGTAAGCGCGTATTCTCTGGCGTGCAGCCGTCGGGCAGCCTGACGATCGGCAACTATGTTGGTGCGCTCCAGCAGTGGACGCGCGAGCAGCACCATTACGAGAGTTTCTTCTGTGTGGTGGACCTGCACGCGATCACCGTGCCCTACGATCCGGCTGAGCTGCGCGCCAAGACCCGCGAGGTCGCCGCGCTGTACCTGGCCTGCGGGATCGATCCCGCCATTTCGACCGTGTTCGTCCAGTCGCACGTTCCGGCGCACAGCGAGCTGACCTGGCTGCTCAATTGCGTCACGCCACTCGGCTGGCTGAATCGCATGACGCAGTTCAAGGATAAAGCCGCCCGCCAGCAGGCTGACTCGGTGGCGACCGGGCTGCTGGACTATCCGGTGCTGATGGCCGCGGACATCCTGCTTTATCAGACCGACGTCGTGCCGGTGGGGGGCGATCAGCGCCAGCATCTCGAACTGACACGCGACATCGCCCAGCGTTTCAATAACTTGTTCGGAGAGACGTTCACCGTCCCCGAAGCGATGATTCCACCTTCGGGTGCGCGGATCAAGGGGCTGGACGATCCGCTGGCCAAGATGAGCAAGAGCCTGACTGAATCCGAATACCATGCGGTCTATCTCCTCGATCCGCCCGATCGCGCCAGCAAGAAGATCATGCGCGCCGTGACCGATTCGGGCCGCGACATCCGTTTCAGCGATGACCCGGAGAAGGCCGGAGTGAACAATCTGCTGGAGATCTACGAGGCTTTCACCGGCGAAACGCGCGAAGCGATTGAGGCCCACTTCGCCCAGGCGCGCGGCTATGGCGATCTGAAGAAGCAGGTGGCCGAAGTTGTCAACGCTGCGTTACAGCCCATTCAGCAGCGCTACCGGGAACTGACCAGCGACGGGCATTTCATTGACGAGCTGCTGGCCCAGGGTGCGCAGCGCGCCAGCCTGGTAGCCAAAGCCACGTTCGCGCGGGCACGAGAGAACATGGGATTTCTCATGCCGCCAGACTAATTCGGTGAGGGAGTTGCCGTGAATGGCGAGCCTCGCCCGCTGATCCCCCCGCTCGAAGGGTGCCTTTACTGTCATCGTGAGGGCACTACATCCCTGGCCGAAAGGCGGAGCTTCCTCGATCCGGCGAGCGCGCGCCTGCTCCTGCGTTGCAGTCACTGCCGCTCCGTGGCCGAGCTGGACTACGATCCCCGGCGCGCCGATTCCTGGCGCATCCGCTATCGGCGCACCAACCACGACTCGCGCTATTACTACATGGACGTTCATTACGGCAAAGGGGAGTGGCTGGACGCTCCGGTTGCTCTGGAGATCAGCCGGAGCGGCTTCGCGCAGCGCCTGCGGGTGCGCCAGGCCGAAGCCGGGGATTTCTCGTGGATAGACCCCGCGCCCTTCTGTGCAGCGGTGGCGCTCCACCCCCATGAAATGATGTTGTTCGAATTGTCCACCGTCACCCTGCGCGAGATCTCGCGGGCCGGCTTCTTTGCCCGCTCCAACCGAGGGCAAATGCTGGATTCCGGCAGGTGTTGCGTGAGCACACAGCGCCTGCACCTGTTGGGGCAGCGCCTCCTGTGGGCGCATGATCTGGCAGCCGTTGAGCGCGCCTTGTACAACGATCGGCATTGGCTGGTCGTCGTGCGCGATTCAAGTCGGTGGCTGCAATACGCGGGCGTTTACACGGAGGACGAGGCCGATCCGCAGCTTGTGGTCACCGTCATAGACTATCTGGCGCTGCACGCCTCTGGCTGACGAGGAATCTGCTCGTCGAAGGCGCAGCCAGGCGACGCCTCTGCGCCTGGCAGACTCGCCAGAATTCTGGAATGCGCCCCGCGCGCCCTGCACCGCGCAAATGGGGCTTGACAAATCGTTACAAGTTTTTTATACTTACCTCAAGAGTCCGTAAAGGACATCCCACCACCCCACCCGCTAGAGCGTCGCGCATCCCCACACGCGACGCTCGCGTTTCTGGTACCTGACGCTCAGGCGGTTGTTACCTGGGCACGCTCCACGCGGTGCAGATAGCGCAGGTACACTTTGGTCAGCTCAGCAGCGACCGACGGCAGCAGGATGAGCGGGATCGCATACAGCCAGTGCGTCGCCGAGAGCGTCACCGTGTCGAATATCTCCTGCAGGAAGGGGGTATACAGCACAGCCAGCAGCAGCACCAGCGACGCCGCCACCGCATATTGCATGAACCGATTGGTGAAGAAGCCGATCCTGTGCAGCGCGTAAAGCTCAGAGCGCGCCGTATAAGCCCGCGTCAACTCGGACAGCGACAACGTGACGAAGGCCATCGTGCGCGCCAGCGCCCAGCCGTCACCGGGCTGCAGATGATGGCCTATGGCGAAAGCTGTCAGTGTCGCCGCAGTCTTCATGATGGTTTGTACAATGATCCCGATGCGCATGTCGCGGTTGATGATCGGCTCGCGCGCCGGGCGCGGCGGGCTGTCCATGATGTCTGGGTCGCCCTTCTCCACGCCCAGGGCCAGCGCCGGCGCGCCATCTGTGAGCAGATTGAGCCACAACAACTGGATCGGTGTCAGCGGCGTGGGCGTGCCCGCCAGCGTCGCCAGGAAGATAACCGCGATCTCAGCCAGGTTGCAGCTTAGCAGGAAGAAGACGAACTTGCGGATGTTCGAATAGATTACGCGCCCCTGCTCCACCGCGGAGACGATGCTCACGTAGTTGTCGTCGGTGAGCACCATATCGGCGGTCTCTTTCGAGACATCGGTGCCGGTGATGCCCATCGCTACGCCAATGCTCGCTCTCTTCAGCGCCGGCGCGTCGTTGATGCCGTCGCCTGTCATCGCTACCACATGGCCGCGCGCCCGGAAAGCCTCCACGATGCGCACCTTGTGCTCTGGCGAGACGCGGGCGAACACGTCCACATCCTCGATCTGCGCGGCCAATTCGCCGGGGTCGAGGCCCTCGATATCGCTGCCGCGCAGCACGCGCCCCCCCTCGCGCAGCAAGCCGATCTCCCTGGCAATGGCCTGGGCGGTGTCAGGATAGTCTCCCGTCACCATCACCGTGCGAATCCCTGCATGGCGCGCCCTGGCGATAGCCGCCGCCACTTCGGGCCGCGCCGGGTCAATCATGGCGATCAGCCCCACGAACGTGAGATGGTCTTCAAGGGTGTCTGGTGTGAGCGGATCAGGGACGGCGGTCAGGCTGCGCTGCGCCACCGCCAGCACGCGCAGCGCATCGTCGGCGAATTCGTGGTTCGCCCGCAGAATCGCCGCGCGGCTGGCCGCGTCGAGAGCGCGCGTCTCGCCGCCGCAGACTATGGTCTCGCAATGCTCCAGCACAATCTCCGGCGCGCCTTTGATGAAGGCAAGGTAGCCAGAGCCATTGGGCGTGCGGTGCACGGTGCTCATGCGCTTGCGCACCGAGTCGAAGGGAATCTCGTTGACGCGCGGGTACTCGTGCTCCACCTCAGCGCGCCACAGGCGCGCTTTCGCCGCGACAGTGACCAGCGCGCCTTCGGTCGGATCGCCCACCATACGGTAACCGCGCTCACCTCCGTTGCCCGCGCCAAGCCCTTCCCCGCCCAGCACTTCCAGCCGGGCATCGCTGGCCAGCAGCCCGCCCAAGAGCAGCCGGTGAGCATCCGCTGTCGTCAGCGGATCGAACGGCGCGCTCTCGCGATAGAACGCCCCTTCGGGGGTATATCCGCTGCCGCTCACCACGATTGTCTGGCCGTCCACATAGAGCCTGACCGCGGTCATCTGGTTCTGGGTGAGCGTGCCCGTCTTGTCCGAGCAGATCGCCGACGCACTGCCCAGCGTCTCGACCGCCGGCAAGCGACGGATCAGGGCATTGCGCCGGATCATCTCGCGCATCCCAATCGCCAGGTTGATCGTCACGATGGCCGGCAGCCCTTCCGGCACGGCGGCGATGGCCAGGGCTACCGCCGTCAGCAGCGAGTCTTCCAGCGCGCTGCCCAGCGTGAACTCGTCCGACGAGATTTCGCGCGCGAAGATCACCACGCCGACCAGCAGGCAGATCGCCAGCGCAGCGATGCTCAGCGTGCGCCCCAGCTCGTCGAGCCGCTGCTGAAGCGGTGTGGTCTCGTCCTGAGTGGACTGGATCATATCGGCGATCTTGCCGATCTCCGTCGCCATGCCCGTGGCGACGACAACCGCCTTGCCCCGGCCATAAGTCACGGTGGTGGCCATATAACCCCTGTTCGCCTGATCGCCGATGATCGTGTCGGCGGCCAGCACAACATCGGCCCGTTTCTCAACCGGCACCGACTCTCCGGTCAGCGAGGATTCGTCCACCTTCAGATTGACTGCCTGGATCAGGCGCACGTCTGCCGGGATGTAGTTGCCAGCCTCCAGGACGACAATGTCGCCGGGGACAAGCTGGCTGGACGGGATAGTCTGCTGGAAGCCGCCCCGGATGACAGTAGCTTCCGGCGAAGCCAGCTTGCGCAGCGCCGCCAATGACTCCTCGGCCTTGCCCTCCTGGATCACCCCCAGCGTCGCGTTCAGCACGACGATTGCCAGGATGACCACCGCTTCGATCCAGTCGCCGAGCGCCGCCGAAAGCAGCGCCGCGAAGATCAGGACGTAGATGACGAAGCTCTGGAACTGGGCAAGCAATCGCTGCCAGAACGTCGGGCGCGGTTGTTCGCGCAGCGCATTGGGGCCTGTCCGAGCAAGACGGTCGCTGGCCTCCTGCGGCGTCAACCCTCTGCCCTGGTCAGTCTGGAGGAGTTGCAGCGTTTCGGTCACCGAGAGTGCGTGCCAGGGGTGGTCAAGTCGTGAAGCAGCCATGCGTGGGCCTGATCCTCTGTCGGCAGTTGCGCCAGGATTGTCGGACACTTGTGAAAGCGATCACTGCGCCATAGTAACACGATCCGCGTCGGTATGCAGCACTTCGGGCCAACAGGGCCACGAACGAGTTGCCAGGCAATCGCCAGATCGTCCCCCTCCAGCAGGGCCAGAGGGGGACCGAGGGGGGAAGGGAGAAGCGCGGCTTTCAAGCCCCTCCCCCGCAAGGAGGAAGGAGCTTGGGGGTGGGGGAAAACAGCTTCTCAAAGGGTCTCTGGGCTTCCCCTGGCAACAGGCTGTCCGTAGACCCCGGCCAGCAGGGTGCGAGCAAAATCTATCAGGGGAGGCGCGGCAGGTTCTGAGGCGATTGTCCTGGCCTGACATCCTTGCCAAGCGCCTTCTCTTGGCCTATAATCATCAGTTGCCGTGAATCGGACGCGGCTCACCGCTCTGCGAATGACCACAGGGATAGCATTGCTTCGATACCAGACTGCCACTGAGCATTATTGGACTGAGCACTTCGAGATCACTGATGAAGACATTGAGTTCCTCTTCAATGTCTTCCTTGAAGGCGAGAAACCCCTTTCCAGCGAAGAACTGGCCAGTCGGCTGATCGCCTTCCGCATCGAGCGAGAAGCGCAACTGCTGCGCCGCCAGATTCAGCGCGGCGAGATCTTCCAGCCCAGGGACGCCTACCAGGTTGGGCAGTCGCTTATCTTTCCTGCCATGAACTACGCTATCGGAGAAGTGACCGGCACTCGCCCAGGCAACAACCCCGAACACGGCTCATTCATGGTTATTCAGGTTCGCTTCGAAAACGGCGAGTTGCGTGAGTTCGCCAGCTCTCTGCAGACGCCGCACAGTCTCAACCTTGACTTCAGCGCCGATACCCAGACGCCGCCCGCCACGGATGCTGACGTGAAAGCCATCCTGCGCAGCTACGGCGATGATGTTGTTTACCTGGTCGAAGAGCGGCTGCGCAAGGAGCCAGATGCGGTTTACTTCGCTGGGCGCTGGTTCCTCAAGTCGCTGCTGGCCGATGTGACGATCGCTCACTTGCATCTGGCAGAAGCTGTGCTGGATATGCGCGGCGGCGGCCCGCTGGAGACCGAGCAGATCATCAAGGAGATCGGCCTGCCCGCCGAGATCAACCGCCGCCTGCAAGCGTTCTCGCTGGACTACGCCATGTTCCACGACGAGCGCTTCGATGAGGTTGGCCCGGCGGGGCGCGTGAAGTGGTGCCTGCGCGGCATGGAGCCGCCCGAAGTGCTCAGCGTGCCAGAGCGCCTGCGTTACAAACCCATCGAGTACGATTGGCGACTGCTGACCAATGAGCTGGCTCAGCTTGAGTTTGAGCTAGATGACGAGCTGTCCAATCTGCGCTCACCGGCTTCGCCCGCTGATTCGGTCACATTCAGTCTTAACTTCCCCCATCGCCGCACCGGGACGCTGCCGCTGAACTCGCATTTGCGCCACATGTTCCCAACGGCATATGAGGCACCGCGCATCCTGATGACGCTGGTGGACGGGCAGACGGGCGAAGAGATGTCCGGCTGGGTCGTCCGCGAGCATCGTTACGTATACGGACTCGCCGATTTCTACCGCCGCCACCGCCTGCCGGTCGGGGCGTACATCATGGTCAAGCGCACCGACGATCCTTCGCGCGTGATCGTGGATTTTCACGCCCATCGCCCGCGCACCGAGTGGATTCGGCTGGCGATGGCTGGGCCAGGCAACCGGCTGCAAATCGAAAACCACAAGCGCGCCATCGGCGCTGAGTACGACGATCTGACTGTTCTGGGTGCCGACGATCTCAAGGCCATTGATGCGCTGTGGATCTCGACGGACAAGCCGCAGCGCGGCCTGGCCGATCTCATGCGCGAGCTGATGGGCGAGCTGGCGAAGCTGGCTCCGCAGCGGACAGTCCATGCCAAGACTCTCTACAGCGCCGTCAACGTGCTGCGCCGCTGCCCGCCCGGCCCGATTTTCGCCACGCTAGTCTCGAATGCGGACTTTGAGCATGTCGGAGGACCATACTGGCGCCTCGTTTGAGCCTGGGCATGTCCCAAAGTTAAGGAAAGGCTGTGAATTCCTCGATCAGCGTTGCCAGTAAGCGGGTGAAGCCCACGCTCGACACCAAGTTCCATGTGGACTACGAATGGTGGGAGCGTGAAGGGCGCGATCTTCGCGTGTATTTGCTGAGCCACCTGCCGCCGGAGCAGCGCGAGTTCTTCATGCAGCACCGCCAGACGGAAGACGTGGACTGGATAGATCCGGTCACGGCGGAAGTCGGCAAGGTGGACGCTTTGCAGCGGGCCATCCACGAGGCGAGTCAGCAGCCGGACTTCATCAATCCGCACCTGTCGTTGGTGGATGCCGTCTTTCGCGCGTTCCTGGCCAACGGCAACACCCCCCTCACCCCGCAGGAGTTGAGCGAGCGCATCGGTCGCCCACCCATGACCATTCTGCGCACCCTGGCGGGCACAACCGTCTACAAGGGCGTGCGCCCGTTCATGGAGGGCGCGTAGGCCCTGAACACGCCAGCCTGGAGCGAGGGTTGACGCCGCCCGCCGCGCACCGTACAATGACCACCATGCCCCTGTAGCTCAGCGGACAGAGCAACTGCCTTCTAAGCAGACGGTCGGGGGTTCGAGTCCCTCCAGGGGCGTCTGCTCTACCCTACACGCCAACAAGCCCGCATAGAGCGGGCTTGTGCGTGAATGGTTGGTCTTCTGGCTTGCGCCAGCGCCGACAAGTCAGGTTATGATGGCGGCATAAAGCGCCTGGGTCGCGGCTTCGGGCGTCCTGCCCTCCTGCTTGAGCTGATCCAGCAGCTTCTGGTAATGCGCTGCCGCTTCGCTGCGCCGCCCCAGGTCCGCGTAAAGCTGCATGATCTGGCGATGAATCGGCTCGTAGCGATCGTTCTCGCCGACGGCGCGCAGCAGCAGGCCGAGCGCGTGCTCCTGGCGTCCCTCGGCCAGGCGAATGCGCGCCATCTCGCTGAGCGCTTCCAGGTAGCCCTGCTGGTATTGCGCGCGCCGCATGACAATCCACTGATCGCTGTGCCCCTGGAGGAACGGCCCGCGATACAGATCGATGGCTTGCTGCCATGCGCTCGCCTTGTCCTCGGTCTCTGGCATCCGCCCGCGCACGAGCGCGCTCACGAACTCCGCGACATCGTGCTGAATAGCTACCTCTGGGTTGATGCGGTAGTAGCCCCCATCATGAACGAGCACGTCGAAATCGAGGGCTTTGTGCAGGCGGCGCTTGGTCACGTGGAAGACGTTCACTGCCTGGTCGTTTTCAAGATCGGGCCAGAATGCCTGGCAGATCTCTGAACGGGTGACAACCGGGCGGTCGAGGGCGAAGAAGAACAGCAGGCGCGGCAGGTGCCCTTCCCACGTGCTGATCGCCTCGCCGTCTATGTAGACATAGCCGGGGCCGAGCGCGCTCATCTTGAGCTGCATCTGGCCGCCGCTCTCGCGCATATCGTAGAAATTGCTGGTCACAAGCTGTTCATCTCGCAGAATGACCGCTTTCTTCTGGGCGATCAGCGAGATCCAGGGCAGGCGCGGCAGCGTGCGGCTGTTGATCACGATGCGGCAGTAGGCGGGGGCATGGAGAATCGCCTGCTCGACAAACCACTGAATATCATCGGCCCCGTCTGTGCGATCGTACTCATCCAGGATCAGCGTGAATGGCTCGCCGGACAGGTCGCCGATGTCGGCCACGAATGCCCTGAGGAGGTCGGTCAGTTGCAGGCTGGGATCGGACTGCGCCAGGTTGACATGCCGGCCAAAGGTCGGGTGCTGGTTGGCCAGATCGTGCGTGATGCCAGAGAGAAACGAGCGCACATCAACATCGTCCGGCCCCATCGCGTAGTAGAAGACGGGTTCGCCCGTCAGATTCATGAGTTGAGCGACGACCATGGAGCGATAGCGGCTGGCCGGGTGGAGGAGCACCACCCTTGCTTCCGCCCCACGTTCCCGAACAGCCTGAAGGGCACGAGCCACCAGATCGTTTAGTTCCATTTTCGGCCTCTGTATGGTAACAGGTTGTCTATGCCATAGTATAGGAGATGATGGACGATAGGGCAAGCGCTAATGCCTTGGTTTCCCTGGCTTACGATCGTTCTGCATCAACCGCTGCGAAACACTTATCTATTATGCTTACCGGACTTTCACCCTGCCCGTGTCACCCGGCTGCGCCCTGCTTGAGCTTGCCCCGCTCGGCGTCGCCGCGCCAGATTGGACACCCTCGCCCTCTGCTGCTACAATACTGCCCAATCCCAGGACTTCCGCTGCCGCACGTTCCGCGCCGTGACCTGCGACAGCCGCCCCTGGCTGCGCCAAATGAGCTTTGTGAGAGTATCATCATGGTCAAAACAGTGAGAAACCTGACTGTGCTCGGCGCTGGTCTCGGTGTCAGCGCGGTGGTGGGGTGGCTCCTGCTCCGCGAGAGCAAGCGCGGCAAGATCGCCGAGCGCTTCGTTGTCCGCTCGCGCACGCACGACGCCGTGGCAGAACCGGTCGCCGAGATCGCGTTACCGCTGGACCAGATTGACCTTGAGAATTCCCCGTCCACCAGTCAGCAGGCCGATGATTTCACCACGATCAAGGACATCGGGCCGTACTTCGCCCAGGCCTTGCAGAATGCCGGGATCACCCAGTTCGCTCAACTGGCTGCTCTGACTCCCGAAACGCTCTCTGAGCGGCTGGCGCCGTTCGCCACTGCGCGCGCGCAGCGCATTCGCAACAATGACTGGATCGGCCAGGCGCAGCAGCTCGCCGCATCCGCCGGAAAGAAATGATGGCTACGGTCTTCCCAACTGACATCACACTCCACCAGTCGGCCAATGAACTGGTCATCCAGTGGTCGGATGGCCGGACATGCCGCTACCCTGTTGGCCCCCTGCGCATGGCCTGTCCCTGTGCCGAGTGCCGGGGCGGGCACGCGAACATGGGGCCGCAGGGCGATCCTGACAATCTGCTCGATCTGGTCCCTGATCGGCCCTATACAGCCGAACGCCTTGAGATTGTCGGCAATTATGCGCTCCAGTTCTACTGGAGCGACGGACATCACACCGGCATCTACACCTGGGACTATCTTTATCGCCTGTGCCCGCCAGAGACTCGTTGATGTTCGAGCATTTTTTCGTCCAGCACCCAATGGTATCCTCTGACGACCAGATGTTGTGGATTGAGGCAGTCGAGACGATCGAGCGCTGCCTGACGCGCGGCGAGGACACGGGGTTCATCGCGTTCATGGAAGCGCAGATCACGAGTCGCCCGCCGCGCGTGGACTTGCTGCGCGCGGTCGCTGACGATCTGCTCACGCGCCTGTTGGCCTTACGCCAGCAGCGCGATGACGTGCGCGACCGCGTGGTGAGGATGCTGCTGGACGAGTATGACATTGACATAGCGGGACTCTACCCGGCGGACGCCCCGGAGCAGTACGAACGCCTGTCAGTGGACGAGATCGTCAGCCCTGCCCTGCGCTCCCTGAGCGAGGCAGCAGCCCAGGACCTGCCTCTTATTCGCAAGACCGTGCAAGCCTCGCTGGAGATGGTGCGCCAGCTTTCTGCGGACATCCGGCTGACCGAGCGTCTTCACCAGACCGTGGCGGACTGGCTGATAGGGCTGAGCGCGACCTCATCACGCAGCCTGCTCACCCAGCGTTCGCGGCCCGACCGTAAGGACGAGACTCAGCGACTTCATTGACCCCGCCCAACCTGATATTTCCCAGACGAGCCGAGCGCGAGAAACCCATGCAGAAACCCTATGAACGCTATCTCCAGGAAGTCCTGATCGACAGCGAGACCCTGCAAGCGCGAGTGGCGGAGCTTGGCCGCGAGATCAGCGCTGATTACGCGGCGGTGCCCGATGTGCTCCTCGTCTGCATCCTGAAAGGGGGCGTGCTGTTCCTGAGCGATCTCATGCGGCACCTCGACTTCCCTCACAGCATTGACTTCATGGCCATCGCCAGCTATGGCAGCGGCGCGCGCGAATCATCGGGGCGCGTGCGCATTGACATGGACCTGCGCCAGGACATCGCTGGCAAGCACATCATTGTCGTCGAGGATATCGTAGACAGCGGGCACACGCTTCAGTACATCCTCAACATCCTGGCGACGCGCGAGCCAGCCAGCGTCAAGATTTGCACCCTGCTCAGCAAGCCCAGTCGCCGCCTTGTCCACATCGATCTGGACTACGTCGGCTTCGAAATTCCCGACAAGTTCGTGTTCGGCTATGGGCTAGACCTGGACGAACACTTCCGCAACCTGCCTTTCATCGGCGTCTGCAAGCCGAACAGTCAGGTGGGAGCCTCCTAAGTGAGTCTCGCTCCCGTCGCACCGGGACGCCCCCTGTTCTGGCCGCCAATCGTCGAGCGCCTTCAGGCGCTGCTGCCCCGTGCGCCAGTCCATATTGTGGGCGGCGCCGTGCGCGACGCCTTTCTGCATCGCCCCCTCAAAGACCTCGACCTGGCAGCCCCGTCCGATGGCCGACCGCTGGCGCGACGGATCGCCAACGCCCTGCGCGGCGCGTACTATCCGCTCGATGCGCAGCGGGGCGTAGGGCGCGCCCTGATCGTCTGGCAGGACGAAAACATCACCATTGACGTGGCGCAGTATCGTGGCGCAGACCTGCTGGCCGACCTGACGCTGCGCGATTTCACGGTCAACGCGATGGCTGTCTCGCTGGGGGGCGACCTTCAGCACATCATTGACCCGCTCGGCGGCCTGGACGACCTGCAGGCCCGCCGTCTGCGCATGTGCACGCCAGAAGCCCTCGCCGACGATCCCGTGCGCAGCCTGCGCGCCATCCGCCTGAGTCTGACCTTCGGCCTGCTGATCGAACCGGCGACCCGCCAGGCGGTGCGCGCCGCCGCGCCGCACCTGGCGCGCTGCTCGGCGGAGCGCATCCGCGACGAGTTCTTCGCCATTCTGAGCACTGCCAGACCTGCGGCGGGCCTGGCGGCGCTTCAGCAGCTTGGCTTATTGGCCCAGGTCGTCCCGGAAGCCGAGTCTCTGATCGGCATCGCCCAGCCGCCTCCGCATCGGTACGACGTCTGGCGGCACACGCTGGCTGTGGTAGAGCGTCTGGCAGCCATCGTGCGCCTGCTGACTGCACCATCCGCCGCCGAAGCCGCCAATGCCCAGCTCGGCCTGATCGCCTTCGCCCTGGCGCGCTATCGCGTGCAGTTAGCCGAGCACCTGGCTGCGCAGTGGGCCGGCCAGCACGCTCACCCGGCGCTGCTGGCGCTGGCGGCGCTGCTCCACGACAGCGGCAAGCCAGAATCAATGCGCAGCGGGGCCAGCCACTATCCTGAGACGCCTGCCTTCCCTCAGCACGAGCAGATCGGCGCGGCCATTGCCGAGCGGCGGGCGGCTGCTTTGCGCCTGAGCAACGAAGAGATCGCGCGCCTGGAGACCATTGTCCGCCATCACATGCGCCCCCTGTGGCTGTACAGCGGTGAGCCAGTCAGCAAGCGCGCTGTGCATCGCTTCTGGCGCGATACGGATCGCGCAGGGATAGATATATGTCTGCTGGCGATGGCCGACTACCTGGCCACCTATGGCCTGGCGCTTGACACACGTGACTGGGTGCACTACCTGGAGCACATCCACCGCCTGCTGGAAGGCTACTTCGACCGCTACGACACCGAGGTTGCGCCCCCTGCCCTGGTCACCGGGCGCGACTTGCTGCATCATCTGCGCCTGGAACCCGGCCCGCTGCTGGGGGAGCTGCTTGAGAAGATCACAGAGGCTCAGGTCGAAGGGCACATCACCAACAAAGAAGAGGCGCTGGACTGGGCCAGGCGCCTCCTCGACGCGCGCGAGTCGTGACTCGCGCGGCTTCTTATGGCTTCGTGCGCCGTCACCCGCTTCTGTTGGGCGCACTCTCCTCGTCTGCATCGTGCTCGAAAAACCACAACATCGTCTTGCCGTAGACCCGCTCATCATACGGGCGCAGCGCGCGCAGGCTGACCTCTTCGCGCTCGTGCGGATCAATCTGCACGATGACCACGCCCTCCGGCTGGAGGTGCGCCCGGTTCTCGTCCAGCGCCAGCAGCACCTCTTTCCACACCCCCTTGTATTGCGGCGGGGCCACGTAGACGTACTCGAAGGCCTCTGGGCGGGGGTGTCGCAGATAGACGAGCGAGTCGGCGCGCAGCACTTCGGCCCGGTCTGCCAGGCGCGTGCGTTCCAGGTTTTCGTGAATAGTGCGGATCGCCAGCGGATGCCTGTCAATGAACACCACGCGCCCGGCCCCGCGACTCAGCGCCTCGATCCCCACAGAGCCGGTGCCGGCGAACAGGTCGAGGAAGGAACTGCCGACAATGCCCCGCCCCAGGATATTGAACAGCGCTTCTTTGACGCGATCCATGACAGGCCGCGTGGTATCGCCGGGCACCATCTTCAGCCGGCGGCCTTTCGCTGCGCCCGCAATCACCCGAATCGGCACGATCTGCTCCCGGATTAGGGCTTGGCTTCGACCACTTCGCGCACGGCGCGGATATTCGACTGGGGCGTGGTGGTCATGATGACGCAGCCCGTCGAGAGGATGAAGCGCCGCCCATGCGTCTGCTCGATGGCTTCGCGGGCCTGGGTGCGCACCTCTACCGGCGTGCCGTTGTGCATCGGGTTCCACCGCCCCAGGCCGCCGCTGACCGCGCCGCCAAAGCGGAGCTTGCCTTCGGCCAGGCTCAGCCCGCATTCCCGGTCGTGCCAGTTGATGGTCTGGATCGGGTAGTCGGCGATCAGGTCGAACATGGGGGCCTGGCCGTGCAGATGCACCATGTTGAACCACCAGGTATCTGGCAGCGCCCCCAGAATCTGCAGATCGTAGGGACGGCCAAACTCGCGGTATTCGTCTTCGCTCATCACGGTGTGCGAAGCATGTTGGATGGCGTAGAAGATGCCGGAGACTCCGCTGCGGCGCATAGCATCTATGAAGCGCAGCGTGCTCTCGGTGATCGTGTTGAGGCCGGTTTTCAGGCGGTCGGGCGCGGTGCGCAGGTGCTCGATCAGCAGCTCGCGGCCTGCGATGTTCTTGGCCTGAGCCAGCGGGCTGAAGATCGTCTGGATGAAGGGCACGTCGTCGCCGAACGCGCCCTTGATCTGCCGCAGCACCTCAAGCTGCCGCCCCAGCGCGCCCCGCGAAGGATCGAGCACGCGCAGCTCCGTCCAGTCCAGCGACCGCTGCACCACATGGCGCACGTACTCCCGCGTCCCTTCCAGGTTGCCCTGCCAGCGATCTTGCACGCCGTAGTCCGTCACGCAAAAGCTGCTGGCAGGTGTAACCTTGATAAAATCGAAGTCCCACTGGCGCTGGAAGGCGATGGTCGCTTCCGCTAGGTCAACGGCTCGCTGATCGTCGCCCGGCCAGTGCCGCCACAAAGCGACGGGCACGCGATCGATCTCTTCTCCGGCGACCGCCCTCTCCAGGCGCTCGCGTTTGCTCAGAGGCATATCAGATCCCTTCAGAAATGGCTGGCTTCGAGAGGGGCTAGAGGAAATCAGCCATCTGCTCGATCTGCTGCTTCACCATGCGCTGCAGCATGAAGTGGCGCTCCTTCTCCTCATCGTCCGTCTGAGCACCTTTGGCGATGAGATCGGCAGCTTTCTGGAACGCCTCCAGGGATTTCTCCTTGTTGCCTGTCTTGCGGTAACACAGCGCGATTCCCCAATAGGCATCGAGGGAATCAGCAGCTTCAGCCAGAATACGCTCAAACTGTTCGATAGCAGCATCATTATTGCCGGCGTAGTGCATCTTCCACGCCTGATCGACTCGCGCCTTGATCTCTTTGGGGTCCATCATTCTCTCCGGGGAGTGGCTCGCTAATCGGCTCGCCCGCAAACCGTTAGGCGATGAAAACGCGGGCACATTTGCACGAGATTATACGCTGCACACCCGAACGCGCAAGGGATGGCCGACATCCTCTGCTCGGCTCGGCCTGGATCACCGGCTGCTCGCCGGGCCGCTGATGCGGATCATCTGCGGGATAATCGCCTGGTTGCCCATGCTGCTCCCGCGCCCGTCAGTCACGAACAACGGCGTGACCGGCGGGCACGGGGCAATACTCGCGCTGCTGCACGGGCCGAGGCGCACCACGAAGTAATATTCGCCCCCCGGCGCGTCATCGGGGATGCGCAGGTAGTAGGAGTCGCGCACGTACCGGCGCAGCAGCGGCCAGAGCGACCACCGGCTGGTGGGGATGCCGCCGGGGTGTCGGTGCGCCGCGCTCACCAGGGCGAAGCCCGGTTCCTCAGCGGCCACCAGCCGCAGCTCCGCCTGGTAATCCGGCAGGTCGGGCCGCGTTGCGCGCCAGTACAGGTGCACGGTGAGATCGTCCCCCGGGGCCAGGCGCGCCTTGCCAGAAACGTCTACAGACAGCAGGTCCACGCCGCCCTGAAACGCGCGCGGGACCTGGGCAGCGGCGGGCTGGACGATCCCCGGCGGCGAGCGCCGTGCTACCAGGTCTGGCAGCGCGCGCGGAAACGCCGCGCCCAGAGCGACCAGCGCCAGCAGAGGAGCGAGCGCGATCACCGGGATCGTGCTGGCCGGGCCTGGCGGCGATTGCACAGAAGGGGCCTGGTCGCGCCGCAGGAGCAGCGCGCCGGTCAACAGGAGCGCCATAGCCGACAGACCAAGCCCGGCGTCGCGCGCGCCGCTGCCCCCGAATTTCACATAGAGATCGTGCACACCCTCCGGGACCTTGAGCGTGAGCAGTCCGCTGGACGATTCGGTGTCCACCACCAGAGCCTGTTCATTCAGCAGGGCCTTCCATCCCGCGAAGTACAGCGTGTGCAGGACCAACGTGAAGGGGCGGCGAGCCTTCACGGCCAGGCGCTCAGCCTGTGGCGAATGTGCGATCACGTCCACCTGGGTGGCGGCGGGCAGTTGCTCGCGCGCGATCTTGTCCACATAGCCGAGCTGATACGACGAGAGCACCTGCGGCGACGGAGACGGCAGCGCCGTTATGCTGCGGGGCAGCAGCCAGCCATCAGTCAGGGATGCCGACAGATAGCCGCGCACTTCGTCGCGCAGGAGGTCTAGCGCGCTTGCTGTTGGCGGTGCTGATGGCCACTGCGGAGTGACCAGCAGCGGAAACACCCCAACGACGAGCGCGCTCGCGCACCCGACTAATCCGAGGGCTGCCACCGCCCGCCGCGTGCGATCCAGCACCCAGCCAAGCTGGGCGATCACCAGCGCGCACAGCGCCGCACAGACGGCAACCAGATCGCGCGGGTAGAACTCCAGCCACGCGGGGACGCGCGTCCAGAGTGGCTCCGCGATGCGCGTTGCTGCCAAACCCGTGATCAGTGCCGCCAGCGCGAAGTAGATCATCTCCGCGTGCGCTGCGGGCAGCGTTGACATGGCAGCCACGAGCCGCGCCTGATACGCTTCCCCCCGACTGATCGGCTGCTCAACCCGCACCGGCGGAGTGTGCCGCCAATCCCAGGCCAGCGCCACCAGGATGGCCGCGAGCGCCAGCGCCCAGATCGCCACACCGATGGCCTCCGTGCCGGGCGGGTTGACCGCGCTCAGGTCCACACGGGGCGGCAAGGCCAGGAGCGCAGCAGGCGAGACAGGCTGCCAGTTGGCCGACGGCCATTCGGTCGCCGCGTGCCACCGCACCAGGTCGCGCTCCCACCACGCCGGCACCAGGTAGACAGCGCTCAGCAATGCTCCCAACAGCCAGGCGGCCAGCGCCCGCCGCACCGCAGCGCGAGGGATGATCTTCAACCCCCCGACCCAGGCGATCCACCCCAGCAACAGCGCCGCCAGGATGATATTCAGCGGCGTGTGCGCCAGCCAGACCAGCGCAGCCAGCAGCGCCGCCCTGCCCACGTCCCTGGCGCGCCCGCTGGCCAGGGCGCGCTCAAAGCCCCACAGGGCGCCCGCGAATGCGCTCACCGCGATCATCGCACCCAGATCGCCTTCCACCAGCGGCAGATCCCAGATCATCTGCGGGTTCAGCAGAAATCCCAGCGTCGCCAGCGTGCCAGCCAGCACCCCCCAGCGCCGTCGTGCGAACGAGAAGATGCCCAGGCCGCCCAGCGCCAGCGTTAGCCCCATGATCGTCTTGAGGCTCGTCTGCGAGCTGGTTTGCAGCAGCACGCGGTGGAGTCCGGTCAGCCAGTGCGGCAGGGGCGCGCGATAGTTCCACAGCGGCGAACCGTACCCGTAGTAGAAGTCGGGCGCCCAGCGCGGGTACAGAATGCCTGCCTGGAGCGCGTCCGACATCTCCACGGTGCGGGCGATCTGCTGCTGTGTCCCCACCGTGACCGGCCAGCCTGGTGCGATCAGCAGCGGGATGACCAGCGCACCGATCAGTGCCAGGACTGGGATCAGGCTGTCCACCTCGCGGCGCGTCTTGCGCATCCACTGGGGGAGGTCTTCTGGGCGCAGGCCGCCAGGTAGCTCCTGGGTACGGCGACGGCTCACGGGTGGGGTCTCCTCCTCAGACGTGCGGCGTGCCGGGTGTCAGCGCGATCTTAGCGGGGCACGGCGCGCCCTGTCGAAAAGCTGAAAGCAGAACTCGTCCTGGCCTGCGCCTGTGGTATACTCGCCAGAACAAGTGTTTGTTCACGGCAGGTGGTGCGTCTCATGCCTTTCACACGCTTCATCGAAGGGCCGGCTGGTGTCGGCAAGACAACCCGCGCGATCCAGCACGTGCGTGACCTGCTCGACGCCGGCGCGCGCGGTGACGAGATGCTGGTGCTGGTGCCGCAGCGGGCGCTCGGCTGGCCCTACGCGCGCGCTTTTACCGATCCGGCGTGGCCATCTGGCACCAGCATTGACGTGGTGACCCTGGGCGGCCTGGCCCGGCGCAGCCTGGAGACTTTCTGGCCGCTCGTCGCTGAGCGTGCTGGCTTTGCCCAGCCGGGGCTGGATCCCCTCTTTCTCACCGTCGAGACGGCGCAGTACTTCATGGCCCGCCTTGTGCTCGATGCGCAGCGAACCGGCGTCTTCGACAGCATCAGTATCAGCCCGTTTGCCATCATGCGCCAGACGCTCGACAACCTCTCGAAGGCAGCCGTCAGCCAGCTTCCGCTCGACGAAGTGGCCGACCGGCTCATCGCCGCCTGGGGCGACCGCCATTCCAGCCGCCCGCCGGTCTATCGTGCCTGCCTGGATGTGGCCCGCCAGTTCCGCGAGCACTGCCTGCACTACAGTCTGCTCGATTTCTCGCTACAGATCGAGGTGTTCACCAGAACCCTGCTCAGCGAGCCGCTCTACGTCCGCTACCTGCGCAGCCACTATCGCCACCTGGTGGCGGACAACCTGGATGAGGAGTTCTCGGCTGTCGGGGACTTCATCCGCTGGCTGCTGCCGGGGCTGGAGTCCGCCCTGCTGCTCTACGACACCGATGGCGGTGTGCGGCGTTTCCTCGGCGCGGCCCCTGCCGAGATGCGCACGCTGGCCGAGCTGGCCGACGAGCGCGAGGAGTGGCGCGAGCCGGTTGTTGCGCCCCCGGAGATGGTGTCCTTTGCCGAGGCGCTGTCCTCGGCGATCGTTCCCCAGGCAGCAGCACCGGCTGCCCTCGCCGCTGTATCGCTTGACCAGGTGCTCACTGTGCATTCAGCGCGCTTCTTCCCGCAGATGGTGGACTGGGCCGTGGCGGGGATCGCGGGGCTGGTCCAGGCCGGGGTGCCGCCGCGCGAGATCGTGATAGTCGCCCCTTTCATGAGCGATTCCCTGCGTTTCGCCCTCACGACGCGGCTGGACGAGCACGGCATTGCTACAGTCTCGCACCGCCCATCGCGCGCGCTGCGCGAAGAGCCGCAGGCGCGCGTCATGCTCACCTGGATGGCGCTGGCTCATCCGCACTGGGGCATCGCCCCGCCCGTGCAGGACGTAGCCGACGCGCTCAGCCGCTCCATCGCCGGGCTTGACCCGGTGCGCGCCTGGCTGCTGGCCCAGATTGTATACCGACCCGGCCAGCCTGAGCTTGGCTCGTTCGACCGCATCCAGTCTGCCACGCAGCAGCGCATCACCTACGTGGCCGGCAAGCGTTACGAGCGCTTGCGCGCCTGGCTGGATGCCTATCGTCAGACGGACTCCGGCGACATCCCGCCCGATCACTTCTTCAGCCGCCTCTTTGGCGAAGTGCTGTCGCAGCCCGACTTCGGCTTTCACAGTGACGCCGAGGCGGGGCGTATCATCGCCGAGCTGGTCGCGTCTGCGCGCAAGTTCCGCCAGACGCTCTACCCGGACGGCGCAGTGGACGGCTGGGACGACGTGCTGCGCGACTACTTCACCCTGGTGCAGCAGGGTCTGCTGGCTGCGCTCTACCTGACAAGCTGGCGCGATGAGCAGCAGGACGCGGTCTTTCTCGCGCCCGCCTACACTTTCCTGATGCGCAACCGCTGGGTGGACTACCAGTTTTGGCTGGATGTGGGCAGCAGCACCTGGTGGGAGCGCCTGGAACAGCCCCTCACCCATCCCTACGTGCTTGCCAGGGAGTGCCCGCCGGGCCAGGTCTGGACCGACCAGATGGAGGTTGCCGCCCGCGATGACGCGCTGCGCCGGCTGCTGCTGGGCTTGCTGCGGCGCTGCCGGCGGCATGTCTACGCCGCCATCGCCGAGCTGGGCGAGCAGGGTTACGAACAGCGCGGCCCACTGCTGCGCATCCTCCAGCAGCTTCGCCAGGCATCTCTTGGGACACAGCCATGACCCCCGACAGCCAGCCAACTTTCCGCCTGCGCCCCGAACAGCAGGCCATCGTGCACAGTTATAGCGGCGGCAAGCTGGGCATTGCGGCGGTGCCCGGCAGCGGCAAGACCTTCACCCTGGCGCACCTAGCGGCGCGGCTCATTTCCAGGAGCCGCCTGAAGCCAGATCAGGAGGTGCTCGTCGTCACCTACACCAACTCGGCAGTGAACAGCTTCCGTGCCCGCATTGCCCAGATTCTCACCCAGGACTACGGGCTGATCGGGCACATCGGCTACCGGGTGCGCACGCTGCACGGCCTCGCCCGCGACATCGTGTACGAGCGCCCGGCGCTCGTCGGGCTGGCCGACGACTTCCTCATCCTCGACGAGAAAGAGTCGCAGGAGATTCAGCGTGACAGCGTGACGCAGCGCCTGGCCGAGTGGCGCGACGTTCTGGCGCAGTACCTCGACCCAGAGGTTGATTCCCGTTGGGCGTGGCACAGCTTTGAGGGCATCCTGCCCCAACTGGCCGGCAACTTCATCAGGCAGGCCAAAGACCTGCGCCGGGCGCCGGACGATCTGCTCGCGCTCTTGCCGCCGGAGGGGACCGGCCTCGGCCTGACTCGCTTCGCGCTCAGCGTCTATGCCGACTACCAGCGCAGCCTGGCCTATCGCGGCGCGGTGGACTTCGACGACCTCGTCCGCCTGGCGCTGGACGCGCTGGAGCGCGAGCCGGAGTATCTGGAGCGGCTGCGCCAGCGCTGGCCCTATATCCTGGAGGATGAGGCCCAGGACAGCTCGCGCCTGCAAGAGGAGATGCTCCGCCTGCTCAGCGGGGAGCGCAACTGGGTGCGCGTTGGCGATCCCAACCAGGCCATCTACACTACCTTCACCACGGCCAATCCGGGCTTTCTGCGCCGCTTCCTCGACCGTGAAGACGTGGACGAGAAGCCGCTTTCCGTATCAGGCCGCTCGGCGCAGCCCATCCTCGATCTGGCTAACGAGCTGGTGCGCTGGACGGCGGAAGATCATCCCGCCCCGGCGCTGAGGACGACCTTCGAATACCAGCCACGCGCGGCGCACGGCCCGGTGCGCGGCATCATTCACCCCACCGAAGAAGACGACCCCGACCCGAACCCGCCGGACGATGTCTGCCACATCGAACTGCGTTACCGGCCCAATGAAAAGATCAGCGCATCAGCCGAGTTGGAATACGTCATCTCAGGGGCCGAGCATCCCTTGCTGGACTTCGGGCAGGATGCGCCCCAGGTCCCCCAGGAGACCGTCGCCGTGCTCGTGCCGGACAACAATCGCGGCTTCGCCCTGGCCGAGAAGCTGCGCAAGGATCACAAGGACGTCCCTTTCGAGGAGCTGCTGCGCAGCTCAATGCGCACGCGCCAGTCAGTGAGGCGGCTGCTAGACATCCTGGAATATCTCTGCGAGCCTACCCACCCTAAGAAGCTCAAGAAGGCCTTCTGGGCGCAGCTTTCCGACGAGCGGCGCGAGCTTGTCACCGCCGACACCGCCACCACCGCCACGCTGACTCGCTACTTCGCCTCCGCCACAACGGTCGAGGAATTTCTGTGGCCGCGCGACCCCGGCGCGGCACTGGTTCTGCCGGAATTCGCGCCCGATTACGCCTGGGTTGGTGAGGAGCTGGCCCGCTTCCAGACGGGCATCAGGCGTTGGCTCCAGGGCACGGACCTCCCCATTGACCAGGTGATCCTGACCATTGCCCAGGACGTGTTCGCTGCGCCAGCGGACCTCGCCCTGGGTCACAAAGTCGCCACGACGCTGCGCGCGCTGGCTGCCAGCCATCCCGACTGGCGGCTGGCTCAGTTCGCTGAAGAGCTAAAAAGCATCAACGAGAACAAGCGGCGCTTTCTCGGCTTTGACGATAGCGAGATCGGCTATGTGCCCAAGCCGGGCGTTGTGACCATCGCCACCATGCACGCCGCCAAGGGCCTGGAATGGGATCGAGTCTACCTGTTGGCCGTCAGCGGCTATGACTTCCCGTCGGGGATGCCCTACGACCGCTACATTGCCGAGCGGCAGTTCACCCGCTTCTCTGCCGACGGCAGCATGGCCCGGCTGAATCTGGAGGCGGAGCTGCTCGCCCAGTTGGACTATCTGGTTGGCGCGCTGCCCGCCTATGAGGAGGGCGTGGCGACGCTGGAGGCACGGGTCGAGCGTGCGCGCGAGCGGTTGCGCCTGTTTTACGTGGGCATCACGCGGGCCAGGCACGAGTTGATCGTCTCCTGGAACTCCGGTCGTTACGCGCACAAGGGCGCGTCCTTTGAAAACCCACCGGCTTTACCCCTGATCCACCTGGGCACCTACAACGAGTATGGAGAGGGATAAGAGATCATCTGAGAAGTTATTTGCCCCCCATCCCCGGCCCTTCCCCCACGAGGGGGGAAGGGAGAGAAGCGCGCCCGCTAAGTCCCTGTGGGGGAGAGGCTTGGGATGGGGGGGGACAAAGGCAAGCGCACGACTTCTCAAACGGCCTCTAGGTGTACGAATTAGCGGCGGAGGGATGAGATGGCAATCGAGATGATGCTGCCAGAGGGCTTCACGTTCAGCCAGGCAAATTTGCAGGACTATATAGACTGCCCCCGGCGCTTTCAGTTGCGTTATGTACAGGGACAGCAATGGCCGGCGATGGTGACAGAGCCGCAGTCTGAGTATGAGACATTTAAGCGGCGGGGCGCGCAGTTTCATCGCCTGGTCGAGCGTCACCAGCTTGGACTCCCCGCAGCCGAGATCGCGCCGGGGCCGGACGATCTCTTGTTGTCGGCCTGGTGGGATGCTTATCTGGGCTTTGAGAAGCTGCACATGCTGCCTGGCGCGCGCTTTCCGGAACTGCATCTGTCCGCTGAGTTATTCGGCGCGCGGGCGATGGCAGTGCTTGATCTTGTGGTTGTCGAGCCAGGGGCGCGTGTGACCATCTTCGATTGGAAGACGCATTGGCATGTTTTGCGTCGGGACTGGCTGGCTTCGCGTATGCAGACGGTGCTGTATCTTTATCTGGCGGTTGCTGCGGGGCCGGGTATGTGGGGCGATTGGCTGGAGCCGGAGATGATCTCGATGATATACTGGTTTCCGGCGGAGCCTGACTCGCCGGTTACGTTCACCTGCTCGCGCCAGCAGCACCAGGAGCATGGTGCTCGTCTTGAGCGGCTGCTTCAGGAGATTCGAGGCAGGGCTGCGGAGAGAGTCTGGCCGTTGACTGCTGAAGTGCGTCGGTGCGAGCACTGTCAGTTCCGCTCGCGGTGCGGGCGGGGGACTGTCGCAGGTGCCTTTGACGAGTTTGAGGGGGGAGAGGATTTATGGGATGCTGTGGGGGGTGTTTTGGATTTTGAGGATGTAGGTGAGGTAGGTTTCTGAGGTGGTGAATGACTACGCGAAGCGCTTGATCTGGGAGCCGCCTGCGACCCTCTCCCTGCAATCCGTCTCCGACGACCTGGCCCGCGCGCTGAGCGTCTCGCCGCTCGTCGCCTCGCTGCTGGCCGCTCGCGGACTCACCACGCCCGACGCCGCCCGCGCCTTCCTCGACCCGCAGCACTATCGCCCCGCGCCGCCCGATGCCCTGCCAGACCTGGAGGCCGCGATCGCGCTCCTCCAGGCGGCAATCCGCCACCGCCAGACGATCCTCGTCTGGGGCGACTTCGACGTGGACGGGCAGACGGCCACCGCGCTGCTCATCACTGCCTTGCAGAGCCTCGGCGCGACGGTCGCCTACTACATCCCCGACCGCCTGGAGGAATCGCACGGCGTCCACCTCCCTGCCCTGGCCGAGCAGATCAGCCAGCACGCACCCGTCCTGCTGCTCACCTGCGACACTGGGATCTCGGCACACGAGGCTGTTGACTATGCGAAGCAGAACGGCCTCGCCGTCATCATCACCGACCACCATGACCTGCCGGATGCCCTCCCCGCCGCCGACGCCGTGCTCAATCCCAAACGTCTGCCACCCGCGCATCCGCTCGCCGCGCTGCCCGGCGTGGGCGTGGCCTACAAGCTGGTCGAGGCGCTCTTCGACGCGGCCCAGCGCCCCGCAGCAGGCACACCGCAGGCCGATCTCGCCGCCCTGGGCATCGTCGCCGATGTCGCCGCCCTGCGCGACGACACCCGCTACCTGTTCCAGATCGGCCTGGCGCAGCTTCGCCAGGCGGAGCGCGCTGGCCTGTCTGCCCTGTGCGAAATCGCCCGGCTCGACCCCGGCGCGCTCACCGAGACCGACATCGCCTTCCAGATCGCCCCGCGCCTCAACGCGGCGGGCCGCCTGAGCGATGCGCGTCTGGGGGTTGACCTGTTGACGACGACCGATCCAGCACAGGCGCAGATGCTCGCATCGCAGTTGGAGGCCCTCAACAACCAGCGCCGCCTGTTCGAGCGCCAGATTCTGGCCGCGGCCCAGGCGCAGATCGAGCAGGACCCGGCGCTGCTGGAATGGCGCGCCCTGGTCCTGGCCTCTCCCGCCTGGCACGCGGGGCTGCTCGGCATTGTCGCCAATCGCCTGGCCGAGCAATACGCACGCCCGGTCGTGCTGCTGACTCTCAGCGGCGACACGGCGCGCGGCTCTGCTCGCTCCTTTGGCGGCTACGACATCAGCGCGGCCATCGCCTCCCTGGCCGGCCTGCTGCGCACCTTCGGCGGACATCCCGGCGCGGCGGGACTCTCGCTGCCCGCCGATCATATCCCGGCCTTCCGCCGGCTCCTGTCCGACGCGCTGGCGGCCCAGCCCGCTCCACTCGCAGAATCCCGCCTGCCCATTGACGCAGTGCTTTCCCTGCGCGAGGTGACGCTCGACCTGGCCCGTGACATCGAGCGCCTGGCCCCCTTCGGTGAAGGAAACCCGCGCCCCACTCTGGTCAGTGAGCGGCTGCTGTTGGACAGCGCCACGACTCTGGGGCGCGAGGGAGCGCACCGCCAGCTTACAGTGCGCGACGAGGAAGGCGTGCGCCAGAGAGTGCTCTGGTGGGACAGCGCCAGCGCCGCCCTGCCCGCCGGCCTGTTCGACCTGGCGTTTCAGGTGCAGATCAGCGCTTATCGCGACAAGCCGGAATTGCAGCTTACCCTGCGAGACTATCGGCCCTCGCCCTCCGCGCCCGTCATAGCGCAGACTCCCGCGCGGCCCGTCGTGGATCGGCGCGAGTCCCCCTACCCTGCCCAGGCATTGGCAGCGCTGACCGACATCCAGCATAGATACCCTCAGGCGGTCGTCTGGGCCGAAGGGTATCGCCGGGCAGAGTCGCCGGGGCTGCCGCTGTCCTCGCTTCAGCCGGGCGAGACGCTCGTCATCTTCACCGCTCCCAGCAGCCCGCAGGCCCTGTCGGATGCGCTGCGTACAGTGAAGCCAGTGCGCATCGTGCTGATCGGCGCCGACCCGTTGCTCGTCAGCCGCGACGCTGTGCTGCGCCGCCTGATCGAGCTGTCCAGGTTTATCATCAACCGCGAAGAGGGAGACACCACGATCCGCGCGCTGGCCGAGGCCGTCGCCCAACCGCCGGAGACCGTTCGGCTGGCTTTGCGCTACCTGCATTCTCGTGGCGCGCTGGACTGGCGCGAGGACTCCGCCGGCAACCTGGCGCTGACAGGCGGGGCCAGCCCCCTCGTCGAGGGCGACAGCACCTTACTCAGCGCCTTTGCCGCCCACGTAGACGAGACGGCGGCCTACCGCGCCTACTTCCGCCGGGCTGCGCCAGAGCAGTTGCTCGAAGGGGAATCCGATGACGAAGTATCCAATCCCGGCCCAGACAACGCGCGTTGAGACCGTCGTCGTCAACTCGCGCTTCATCGCCACCATTGGCCGCGCGGACACGGTCGCTGAGGCCAGGCAGTTCATCCAGGCGGTCCGCGACGAGATGCCGGGCGCTACCCACCACGTCTATGCCTTCAAAGTCGGCTACGGGGGCAGTGTGACCGAAGGAGTGTCCGATGATGGCGAGCCATCTGGCACCGCCGGCCCGCCGGTGCTGGCCGTCCTGCGCGGCGCAGATCTCGGCGACGCGGTCATCGTCGTGACGCGCTACTTCGGTGGCACCAAGCTGGGCACCGGCGGCCTGGTGCGCGCCTATGGGGGAGCTGCCAAAGAAGCTATCGCCGCGTTACCTATCGAGCTGAAGGTCGAGAAGCAGCCGGTGGGCGTCACCGTTCCCTATGGCGCTTACGAGCGCCTCAAGCTGCTGCTCGCGGAGCACCAGGCGCTGATCACCGATGAGGAGTTCGCGGCAGAGGTCACCGTCTACGCCACGCTTCCGCTTGATCAGATCGCCCCGCTCGAAGCGGCCATCACCCACCTGACCGCCGGGCAGGCTGCGCTCGTCCGCCTCGACGAGCCGAGCGCCTGAGGCCCCCGCCTGCTACCCCACGTTCTGCGGGGTGCCGGTGGGGATTGGTGGCCCTGCGCCAATCTCATCCGCCGCGCTGCCGTAGACGCACGAGTTGTACGCCCCGCCGATCTCCACCCGAAAATCCGCCGTCCGGTTGGGATCGGGCTGCACGACGACCTGGCCCTCTCCCACGCGCAGCACCCGCCGCAGATCGTCCAGCGCGCTGCCTTTCGTCTGACCGGTGTAGTCGTAGATCAGGGACAGATCGCGCGGCCTCTCAGCGCGCGAGGAGTCAATGCTGGCAGCGAACCCTTCCCAGGCCAGCCGGTCTACGGCCACCCGGTCGAAGCCAATGCCGTAGCCGGAGGCATCCTGCACCACAACATTCACCGTTCCGCGCCCCAGCCGGTTGGCTGTAGGCGGGGTCAGGAAGTCCTGAATGAGCGGGACAAGCGTATCCCGGTTGGGCAGCGTCACGTCGCGGCCATCGTCCGGCGTTCGGAAAGGAATGTAATGCACCCCGCGCGTCCCGGCATAGCGGGCAATGCTGCTCATGTCCAGGCTCACCGCCAGCGGCACCATCGCCAGGACATCCGTCAGCGTCATGTCAGTCTGCACGACCTCCACCGCTTCCGGCCACAGTTGCGTCACCTGCGAGAAGAGTCCCTGCTCGCGCGCCTGGTACCACATGGCGCGCAGCGCGTCTATCTGGCGCCGCCCGCGATCCAGGTCGCTGGTGCTCATGCGGCTGCGCACGTACCACAGCGCCATATACGGGTCGAGTTGCTGGCGGCCAATGGGCAGCGTGTAGTATTCCCAGTTATCCTCAACCGCCTGATCCAGCTCCGGCGATTTCAGCCGCCAGTCGGCAATCGCGCAGTCAACGCTGATCTGCAGGCCGCCCAACTCCTTGACAATGCGCATGAAATCGTCGAAGTCCACGCGGGCGAAATGCTCGATCTCCATGCCGAAGTTGTACAGGATCGTCTCCTGCATCAGGCCGAAGCCGCCACCGGGAAATCCGCTCGACTCGCCCAGCGCAAAAGCCAGGTTGATGCGCTCCATCGTGTGGTTCGGGATATAGACAAGCAGATCGCGCGGCACGTGCCACATCGCCACCGACCCCACGCGCTTGTTCACCGACACGATGATGACCACATCGGTGCGCCCCACGCCGCCCCCGCTCGTGTCGCTGCCCAGCAGCAGGAAATTGACCACATCGGGATCGGTGTCCAGCAGCGGCACCCGCTCTGGAATCGGCACGATCGGCGTCAGCACAGGCACCGCGTAGGTCCCCTCGATCACGTAGGTTGGCGTGGGCGTGATGGTGATCGTCGGCGTGAGGGTAGGCGTCGGCGTGAAGGTGGGCGTCGCCGTCGGCAGCAGGGGAGTCGGCGTCAGGCTGACGTGCACGATCTCGGTCTCGCCATCCGCCGGCGCGATCAGCGAGGGGCGTGGCGTGTTGGTCGGAATCGGCGTCGGCGGCAGCACGCGCGGCGTGTTAGTGGGAATCGGCGTCATTGTGGGCGGCACGGTTGGGGTTGCGGTCGGTGGGACGGGCGTCGCCGTCGCCGCCAGCATCCGCTCAGCGGTTGGGCGCGGCGTGCGCGTCAGCGAGGGCGTGATGCTCGCCGTCGCGGTGCTGCTTGGCGTCAGCGTCGGGAACTCCGTAGGGGGTGGCTCAGTCGCAGTCAGGGTCGGTATTGGCGTGTCTTGCGTCGCCTGAGTAGCCTCGGCGCTTGCCGCGCTTTGTGGGGCCGGGCCGTCCTCCACTGCCGCCTGCGCCGTCAGGCGGCTCACAATCGCCGTCGCCGTGCTGGCAATAGGGCCATCGTAATCCGCACGCCGGTCGCGGGCTTCCACCTCATCGAGGATGCCGTTCGCCGCGTACACTATGTACACGGCCACACTCAGTAGCACCACCAGGAGAATCGCGCTGTTCACAACCAGGCGCAGCGCGCGAGCAACCGTCCGCATAGTTCCCTCACCCACAATCCGCCGAACACAGAGCGGCAAGTATACCAGAAATGCATCGCACTGCATCACTCGCCAAGCGCCCGCTCCCCTACGCCTGCACTACGACCCATCAGCAGTGGTCTGCCAGGCGGCGGAGAACGTGTTACAATGCTTGCAGACCGACGAGCAAGCGCAGCAGGTGAGCAGCACACACCCCAAGAGACCTGACAGGCCGTGGAACATCCAACCGATCCGCAGACCTCTCCGCGCGTGGCGGTCATCGCCGCGCTGAACGAAGACCGCTTCATCGGCAGCGTCGTGCTCAAGACCCGCCGCTACGTGGACCAGGTGATCGTCGTGGATGACGGCTCGCACGACCAGACCGCCGCCGTCGCCGAGCAGGCAGGCGCCCTCATCATCCGTCACGAGCGTAACCTCGGCAAAGCCCAGGCCGTCAACACCGGGCTGCGCCGGGCGCGCGAGATGAAGGCCGCCCTCGTCGTGCTCATTGACGCCGACGGCCAGCACGACCCCGCCGAGATTCCCGCCCTGCTCGCCCCTGTTGAAGCGGGGACTGCCGATGTGGTCGTCGGCTCGCGTTTTCTCGACGTGCGCAGCCACATTCCTCGCTGGCGCACCTGGGGTCAGCGCGCTCTCACCCTGGCTACCAACCTGGCCTCCGGCGTCGCCATCACCGACTCCCAAAGCGGCTTTCGCGCCCTCTCGCGGCGCGCCCTGGAGACGCTCGCGTTCCGGCCCGAAGGGGGCTTCTCGCTGGAATCCGAGATGCAATTCCTGGCTCAGCAGCACGGCCTATCCATCCAGGAAGTCCCCGTCAGCGTGACCTATGCCGAGCGTCCCAAGCGCAACCCCTTTGGTCACGGCCTCCAGGTGGTCAATGGCATCCTGGTGCTGGTCAGCCAGCACCGCCCACTGATCTTCTTCGGCGTGCCCGGCCTGCTCATCCTGGTGTTGGGGCTGGCCCTCGGCGTCCTCGTTGTGGACCGCTACAACGATTACCAGACCCTGGCCGTCGGCACCGCCCTGATCAGCATTCTGCTGGCGATCATCGGCATCCAGACGCTGTTCACCGGGATCATCCTGCACTCCATCCGGGCGCTGCTCATGTTCGACGAGCGCGATTAGCACCGCGCTGCCCGCAGGTCAGCCAGCCTCATGCCGACCATTGTCCTGCGCCATGTCAGCAAGCGCTTCGGCCCCCAGGAACTGCCCGATCCGGGGCGGGCTGCGATGCCAACAGCGCGCATCTTCGACGCCAGCCGCACCCAGAATACAGATCGCCGGCGAGCCGCGCAGGAACCCCCCGACCGCAGCCTGGCGCTGGATGATCTGTCGCTGACCGTTCGCAACGGCGAGACGCTGAGCGTGCTCGGCCCGTCGGGCTGCGGCAAGACCACCCTCCTCAAAGTCATCGCCGGCCTGCTAAAGCCCGACAGTGGCGAGATCAGCTACGACGGCGTGCCCATCCAGGCTATCCCCATCGCCGAGCGAGGCATCGGCATGGTCTTCCAGACCTACGCCCTCTACCCGCACATGGAAGCGCGCGAGAACATCGGGTTCTACGACATCGTGCGCCACCAGCCGGAGAAGATTCCGGAGCGCATCCGCCACATCGTCGAGGTGATGGGCATTGAGGTCACCCACCTGCTCAGCCGCAAGCCGCCGACTCTGTCCGGCGGTGAGCAGCAGCGCGTCGCTGTGGCCCGCTGCCTGGCCCGCGAGCCGAAGCTCTTCCTCTTCGACGAGCCGCTGTCCAACCTCGACGCCAAGCTGCGCGTGGACACGCGCCTACAGCTCAACCGCCTGCTGCGCCACTACCAGATCACGTCTGTCTACGTGACGCACGACCAGGCCGAGGCCATCGCCCTGGCGCACCGTATCGCCATCATGCGCGCCGGGAAGATCGAGCAGGTCGGCACCGCGCACGCCCTCTACGAAGCGCCAGTGAACGCCTTCGTCGCCCAGTTCTTCGGCACGCCGCCGATGAATCTCTTCCTGGGCCACGTCTTCAGCAGCGCCTGGGAGGGCCTGGGATTTCAGGTGTCGTCCATCAGGCCGGGTTTGCGCCAGGGGCAGGCCGTCTGGCTGGGGATTCGCCCCGAAAACATCACGCTGGACGATCACGGCATCGCGGCCCGCGTGGAGTTCACCGAGCTGATCCTTTCCCAGCAGAGCCAATTGGTCTATGTCACAGTCTCCGGCCAGCGCTGCACCGTCCGGGCGCCGCTTAGCACGCGGGCCGAGCCAGGCGACCTGCTCCATCTGCGCTTCCCACCCGAACACCTCTACTTCTTCGATCACGCCAGCGGCGCGCGCATCGGTTGACCGGCAGCTCACTCGTAGCGCAGCACGTTCAACGGCTGCTCGCGGATCGCTGTCCAGGCCGAAAGCAGCGCCGCGCCGATAGCCACCGCCACCGCCATGAGCACCAGCCAGCCCATCGTCTCGAACTCAATCACGCGCTGCAGGTCGCCGGGCGCAGGCCCGGCCAGCACGACCACAACCGTCACCAGCAGCCCAACGCCCGTGCCGATCAGCCCGGCCAGCAGCCCGATCAGCCCGTTCTCGACGAGCAGCATCGCCAGCGCCCGCCAGCCCTTCAGGCCCATCGCCTTCATCACCGCGATAGTCCGGCGGCGTTCCTGCGTGGCCAGCGCCACTGTGTTGGCGATGATCGCCGTGCCCGCCACCAGCGCCAGCCACGCGACCAGCGTCGGAATCGCGTTCAGTTGATCCAGCAGATTCTGAGCAAGCTGCGTCAACACACTTAGCTCGAAAACGATCACGCCAGGGACATCCGCCAGAGCCACCAGCACGTGATCCATGAAACGGTCATCACTCTCGTCAATCAGCGCAATTGTGGCCGTGCCCTCTGGCATCACCGAGTCCGGCAGCACTCCTGGCGGCAGCACCGACAGATTGCCCACTCCCTCCAGCCCCGTCTGCTCCGACTGCCGCGAGATGACGCCGATCACCTGGAACTGCATCAGCACATCGTCGGCATCGCCCGGTTGGTTGCGGAAGAGGAATTGCAGCCGGTCGCCCGCCTGGATGCCCATGTGCTCGGTGACGAGCGACGCGCGCAGCATGATCCGGTGCTGGCCCTCATCACCAGGGGCGAGCGCGCGCCCGCTGATCATCTTATAGCGCGGCATGTCGCTCAGCGATTCGCGCTCGATGATCCCCAGCGAGATGCCGCCCTCCACTGGCTCGGCCCGGCCCTCCTCGCTGGGGCCTTCATCCCTGCCAAAGTGTGGGCCAGTCCGCACCGGCTCGCCATTGCGCGAGATGAGCACCGCGCGATAGGTGGTGACCTGCGAATAACTCAGCACGCCTTCGGCAGCGTCCAGCGTCGCGGCGACTTCCTCCCGGTGCGCAGCAGAAGGATCGCCGATCAGCAGATTACCCTCAACCGCCTCGCCAAGCTGGAACTCCAGCAGATGACTGACAGCCCCCGCCGTCAGCGAGACGAGGCTCAGCCCGGCCACCCCGACGCTTAGCCCCAGCAAGGTCAGCGCCACGCGCGTCCGCCGCCCGGCCATCTCGCGCAGAATCAGGCGCCCGTCGGCGCTATAGCTGCGCGCCAGCAGCAGCCACCAGGCGCAGAAGACAACCAGGACCGTGAGCGCGATGAGCCACGCCCCGCCGCCATCCGCGATGTCCACCAGCAGGATGCTGCCCACTACTGCCGCCGCGCCGAGCAGCATAGCTGCCAGGTGCCGCGCGGGATCAGCCTGCCGGTAGGCAATGAGCGTTCGGCCTGTATTCGTCGGCGCTCTCCCGTCCTGCGCACCAGCTTCAGGCGTGGCCGCTAGGCGCCTGGCCCGTGTCATCAGCCACCCGGCCATGATCAGCGCCAGCGCGCCCACCAGTGCCGCGCGTCCCACCAGCGAAGCAATTGCCCCCAGGCCGCCAACCAGCCCCACCATCAGGCCGCTGGTGATGCCGCTCATGGCGACCGGGCGCAGCCGCGCCACGCCCCACACCAGCAGCCAGTACCCCACGTAAATGGCCGACAGCAGCGCGATGGCGCCCTCGACGAGCACGATGCCGGTGGACACAGAAGCCAGCCAGCGCCACACCCCCGTCCCGCCAGCCACGCGCTCCAGGGCGAGGCTGCCCCCCGCGCCCAGCGCGCCGCCTACCGTCAGGCCCAGCGCCGCCAGCGCAATAGTCCGCGCCGCCCGGCCCGCGTGCCGCCATACCGCCCTGGCTACTATACCGGCCAGCAGCGCCCAGGCCAGCGCCCAGGCCCACTCGCCCGCGCGCGCCGCCTCCACGATGGTATCCGGCAAGTCGGCGTCGCCCAGCCCGAATGGTCGCCAGATGGCCGCAACGATGAGTAGCACGCCCGAAGCCAGCGCCGCGCCGATGGCCAGCGCGCCGTACAACTGCACGATGAGCCACGCCACCGGCCCTAACCAATGGCGCAGGCGGCGCCGGCCTCCCACCGGTATAGAGCGCCGCCTATTGGCAGCGATGATCCCCGCGAACAGCCCGATCAGCGCGCCGGCCCCGGCGATCATGATCACCGGCCCCACCGCGAACGATCCGCCCACAACGGAGCCGACCAGCGCCCCCAGCACGGCGATCATCACCAGCAACGTCAGCAGCGTCTGAATCAGGCCCGCCGCCGGCATTTCCGCCTCGTTGGGACGCAGCACCATAGCCGGCCGCACCTGCCCGGCGATCAGCGTGGGCATAAAGCCAAACAGCGCCGTGATCAGCACGCCGAGGAATAGCCCGCTGCCCATCGCCGCCGGGTACAGGCGCCACTCCAGCGTCAGCGCGAACGCCTCTTCCCCGACGCCGCGCACCAGGTAGCTGAGCGCCACCCCCACCCCCACCCCGATGGCGCTGCCAACGATTCCCAGCAGCAGCGCCTCCACCAGGAACAACAGCGTCACCCGGTACGCCTTCAGCCCCAGCGTCTTCAGCACGGCGATCTCCAGCATCCGCCGGTTGACGACGACCAGCATGGTATTGACAATGCCGATCCCGCCGATGAGCAGGGATGACAGCCCAATGACCAGGATCAGGTCGTCTATGGTGTCGGCTACGTCGGCGTTGTCTTCGGCCAGTTCGGGCACGGTGGCGCGGGCCAGCTCCTGTTCCAGGTCGGTCTCAGCGCCAGTCTGCTCCTGCAGGTAGGCGACCAGACTTGCCTCAGTCTCAGCAATATCCTGTCCGAGCGGCACCTTGACGAAGACCTGGTCGGGCAAGGGCGCTTCTCCGCCCAGCGCCAGGTCTTCCAGGGGCAGATACACGTAGGTGCCCAGGAACGCCGCCTGGGGCAGCGTCAGCACTGTCTCGGCAGTCGCCGGGGTGATGCCGCGCACGACGTAATAGACCTCCGCCGCGCCGAGGCGGACGACGTCGCCCAGGCCCAGCCCCATGCCCACGCTGCGCGTCAGCCCGGTCGAGATGACGATCGGGCGCGGATCGTCCAGCGTCCCGCTTGCCGCGCTGTGCCGCGCGAAGAGATCGCCCAGAGTCACGTCTGCCGGCTCGCGCAGCACGATCGCATCGTAATAAGGGTAGATCGCCGTCTCAACGTAGAGCGACAGCACGGTTTGCGCGGTGCGCTCCTGGCCATCCGCCACAAGCCGCAGGGGCCGCACCTCGGACAGCCGCGCGAACGACACTGCCACATCTTCGCGCGCAGCCCAGGCGCGAAGCAGGCTCACCGTTCGCTGCGTGAACACCGGGAAGTCCTGGGCGCTCAGCTCGATCAGCTCCGGCACAGCGCGCGTCGCGTAGAGCCGGATATCCCCGCGATTTATCTGCGCCAGGTTCGTCGTCAGCTCGTCGCCAACCATGAAAGCCAGCGACCGCAGCGCGACGATAGCGCTCACCCCCGTGGCCACGCACACCAGGGCGAAGACCGTCCGCGCCCGGTTGCGCCCCATATCGCGCAGCGAGTGCTTGACGGCGAAGCGCAGCAAGCGGGCCGCGCCGTTCACCATAGCCTGCAAATCACCCATCACGCTATCTCGCCCGGCTCACCCGACAATGCGCCCATCGGCCAGCGCCACCACGCGATCCATCTGCCCGGCCAGCGCCGGATCATGCGTCACCAGCACAACCGTCGTGCCCGTCTCGCGTGACACGTCGCGCAGCGCCCGAATGACCACCGCCGACGCCTCCGAGTCCAGGTTGCCGGTTGGCTCGTCGGCCAGCAACAGCGGGGGATTGTTGGCCAGCGCCCGCGCAATGGCTACGCGCTGCTGCTGCCCGCCCGAAAGCTCCATCGGACGATGGTGCAACCGGTCGGCCAGGCCCAGCAGGTCGAGCAGCTCCCGCGCGCGCTGTTCCGGGTCGAAGCGCGGGCGGCGGGCGAACTGGATCGGCAGCGCCACGTTTTCGAGCGCCGTCAGCGTGGGGATGAGGTTGAAGAACTGGAAAATGAACCCGATCCGCTCGTTGCGCACCTCTGTCAGCCGCCCCTCGCCCATATCGGTGATGTCAATGCCGTCAATCTCGATCCGCCCGGACGTGGCCCTGTCCAGCCCGCCGATCAGCCCCAGCAGCGTGCTCTTGCCGCTGCCGGACGGGCCGACCACGCCGATCATCTCGCGCTCGTAGATGGTGAGCGTCACGCCACGCAGGGCGTGGACGATCACGCTCCCCAGGGTGAAGTCCTTAGTCAGGTCGGTCGCCCGCAACACCGCTCGCGGGTTCCCGTTCGCATGGCCCATTGCGTGCCATCCCTCGTGTACTGCGTCGCCCGGCCAGGCCAGGCGCGATCCTGTGCGAAGCCGCGCCAGAGTTATAGCCCATCCCCTCACCAGTTGCCACACCGACTCGCCTGCCCCACGCCTGCCCTGCGCCGCCCGAATGACCGTTGACCCTCGCGCCAAACGTTGCTATGCTCTGTCAAGAATTCCGCTGGTGAGGATGAGTCCTGATGAGAACCTGGCAAACGCTGCTTGTTTCACTGGTTGTGCTTATTGGCCTGGCTTTGGAAGTGTCCAGCGCCCCGGTTGCTTTCGCATTCCCCGGCGACCGGCGCGACGAAAGCTGCGCGGAGCGCATTGCGGCGGCCATCGCCGCCACGCCCGAAGGCGAGACGCCGCAGTTGCCGGATGATTGCGTGGAGCATCCCGGCATGAGCGCGGTCGAATTGCGCGCCGCAGAAGCCGAAATGACCGCCCATCCCTACCCGGATGTGGTTCACGTCCCCTATCAGGAAGAGGTCGTCTGGACGCGCGCCTACCGGCGCATGGTCGGCCACGTGATCATCTATGACGCGCCCAACGGCAATCCCATCGGCGAGCTGGCGGCTGGTTACAACTACGTGACAGTCATCAACGAGCAGGACGGCTTCATCCAGATCAACTACGGGCAGTGGGTCGCCAAAGATCACATCACCTGGGCGGATGTGTCTAAGTTCTCCGGCGTGGAGATCAGCGTTCAACCCAAGCGTTCCTTCGCCTGGATGCTCGCCGAGGCCCGGCCCAGCCGCTATCCCGGCGGCCCCCCAGACAAATCCGCCGAAGTCATCCCGCGCTACACGCTGATGAACATTTACGGCGTCGAGTACGCCAATGGCTGGGAGTGGTACCTCGTCGGCCCCGGCCAGTGGGTTCAGCAGATTCGCGTTGCCACCGTCAAGTCTATCCCACGTCCAGAAGGGGTGGGAGAGCGCGATCGCTGGATCGCCATAGACCTGTACGAGCAGATCGCTGTCGCCTACGAAGGCGAGCGGATAGTCTTCGCTACCCTGATCTCTTCGGGCCTGCCGAAGACGAACACGCGAGAAGGGCTGTTTAAGATTTACGATCGCTACGAGGCCACGCGGATGAGTGGGTTCGCCGGTCAGCCCCAATTCTACTATATCGAAGAAGTGCCCTACGTGATGTACTTCGACGGCGATATCGGCCTGCACGGCACCTATTGGCACGATCGCTTCGGCTATCGCCAGAGTCGCGGCTGCGTCAACATGTCAATCATGGACGCCTGGTGGCTGTATGAGTGGACGGCCCCTGAAGAATATCAGGACGCCTGGGTATACGTCTACAGCAGCGGCACCTATCGCCGCGATCTGCCCGCCTGGGCGCGCCGTTAGCCGCCCGGCGAGAGTCCCTGACGAGTTGCGCGGAGCACGGCTTCAACAGCGTGCTCCGCTTTCTTTTTCGCTCCCGCTGAACTATGATTTCAGGCGTATCGTTGGCCATCGCGTCGGGGGACGCCGCCTGATCATGGAACGTCGCACGTGGGGAATTGCGCTCGCGCTGGGGTTAGTGCTGCTCAGCGCGGTGGCAGCAGTAGCCACCGGGCTGCTCTTCGCCTACAAGGTGAGCGTGCCAGCCACGCTGGTGGGGATCAGTGGGGACGTGCAGCGCGCCCGGCCTCACCAGCGCCCCCAGCCACTCGACCCCCAGGACACGACTGAGGTACGCCTCCAGGCTGGCGACAGCCTGATCCTCGCGCCCCATAGCACAGCAACCGTTGCGCTCGACCTGTGTGGGGGCCGCGTTCTCCTGGAGGGGCCGCTGACCTTCACCCTGGAGGAGTCATCCCGCCGCGCCACGCTCGCCGGGCACCTACTCGCCGCACGAGACCTGGCGCGCAGCTATACGCTCACGCTGGAGCAGGACGGCGGCACAGCCAGCTACGTGTTCAGCGATGCCGATCCGCCGCTCGCCAGCCTCTCGATCGCCGTGCGACTGCCCGAAACCAGCTTCACGCCGGGCCTGCCCTGCTGGTCGGTCGCCTTCCACAGCGGCGACAGCAACCCCACCGTGCGCGAGTATGACTGCGCCCCCTCTGGCCAGGGCTAGGCACCACCGCCCCTGAGCCGGGGTGTCGCTGGCAGCCAGAACCCGAAGACGCTGCCCTCGCCGGGGATGCTGGAGAACCATACGCGCCCCTCGTGGCGCTCAACGACAGTCTTGACCAGGCTCAGCCCCAAACCGGTGCCGCTCACGTGCTCCGTCCCAGGCTCGCGCGCGCGATAGAACCGCTCGAAGATGCGCGCCTGGCGCGCGGGCGAGATGCCATACCCGTCGTCTTTCACGCTGACGGCCACCCGCCCCTGCTCCTGGCTCACCGAGACCACGATGTGCCCGCCTTCGGGCGTGTACTTGATCGCATTGCTCACCAGGTTCGCGATAGCCTGTCGCAGATGAGTGATACTCCCCTGCACAGCGAGCGCCTCGTCCCCCCGCTCCAGACTCAGCACTTGCTGCTTCAGCTTTGCCCCGGCAAGCTGGCTTTCGACCACCTCCACCACCAGGCTCGCCAGGTCAAAGGACTGCCATTCCGTCATGCGCTCACTTTCAATGCGCTCCAGGGTCAGCAAGTCCTCCAGCAGCACGCGCATTGTCTCGCTGCTGCTGCGCAGATTCTCCAGGTACATCCGCTGAGCAACGGTTACACCCGATTTCTCCAGACTCATCGCCAGCAGCTCGGTGTAGCCCATGATGTTGTTCAGGGGATTGCGCAGGTCGTGAGAGGCCATGCGTATCATCTCGGTCTTCAGCGTTTCAAGCTCCTGAATCTCGCTGAAGAGCAGGGATTGGCGCAGCGCAATCGCCGCCTGTCCGGCCAGCGCCTCCGCTTTGTAGACTTCGTTGGCTGTGAACACGCGGGGATGCCGCCCCTCGATGAGCGCGGCCACGCCCATCAGTTCTTCCTGCGCCACAAGCGGCACGAGCACCATCGAGTGCAGGTGTCCCGTCAGCAGGTGCGCCCGGTCCATGTACGTCAGGGAAAGGTCATCGGCGCGCAGGGCCAGCGAATGCTGCTGCTCCACCACCGTCTGGAAAGCCGGATAGGATGCCAGGGGATACGTGTGTTTCAGCGGGGGCAGGCTTTCACCCGCAGTGGCGTCCGGATCGGCGCGATGGACAGCGAGCACCTGCACTTCCTGAGTCTCCGGCTTGTAGTCGAAGATGACGGCGCTGGAGCATTCGAGCGTCTCGCTCATGGCCCGCGCGATCCGGCGCAGAATCTCATCGCGGTTGAGCGTTGAGGTGATGGTGCGGCCTGCGTTGTAAAGCGCCGCCATATCGCTGGCAAGCTGTTCGGTCTGACGATACAGGCGGGCGTTGTCAAGCGCCACCGCTGCCCGCCTGCCCAACCGTTCCAGGAAGGCGACCACATCCTCGTCGAAGACCCCCGACTTCACCGCCGCCAGAGTGATCACTCCCAGCACCTCGCCCCGCATCCGCAGCGGCACGGAGACATGAGCGCGCGCGCCAGGGATGAAAGGGATGCGCTCGGCATCTTCCTGCGCATCGGGCACATACTGCGTCGCGCCGAAGCGCCCGGCCAGGCCGATGGTGCCCGCCGTCAGCGGCAGCGGATTGTGAGCATCGTGCGGAAACAGCGCGCGATCCACGTGCCCCATAACGATGTACGGCACCAGCCCCGTACCGTCATCGGTCATCAACATCAGCAGGCCGGTATCCGCCTCGGTACGCCGCAGCGCCCAATCCATCGTCAGCCGCATGACGCGCTCCAGGTTGAGGTGCGCGCTCAGTTCGCGATCTGCCCGGTGAATCATGGACAGCTCTTCAACCTGCTCTTCCAGGGCCTCTGCCGACTGCGATGCCCGCGCCAGCAGACGGGCATTCTCGACCATATACGCAGCCTGTGCAGCCAGGATATCCAGCGGCCTCAGCAGGTCTGGCGAGAAGTGCTCGTCGCCGGTCTCTCCGATAACCTGAATCACGCCCACCGGCGAGCCGAAGCCCACATTGAGCGGGGCGAAGACAACCGGGGCGCGCTCCTCTCCAACAACTTCAGCAGCGCAGTGACGCTCAACGACATAGGTTCCACCCACCCGGCATGATTCGAGCGCGCCATCCTGGAACCGACTCCAGAGTCCGCTTGGCAGGACAGGCGTACCCGCGTCCACCGGGACAGGCTCCCCGCCAACCAGCCGTGTCCGCGGCTGACCCTCTTCGTCCAGCAGTGTGACGATGATTTCGCGCCAGCCGACGGCCCGCAGCGCGCGGCTCATTTCGGCGAGGCCAGACCGCAGATTGGGCATGGCCAACACGCGCCGGATCGAGTTCTGGACAGTTGCCAGGCGCTCGCGCTCGGCTTCGAGTGCTGCGCTCAGGAACAGGGCCTGCTCGTGAGCATCTCCGCTTGCTGAGTCGCCGACCATGGCCATCTCTCTCTGGCTAGTCCCCAATCACCTGGATAACGAATCGGCACCGCGCGACCCGCCGCTGAAATCTATCGAGGTCACGCGCTGCCGCGGGCCAGCGTCAATTTTCTGTCAGGCAAGGCGCTGTCAGCGCCGTCCGGGGTTGGCTCAGGCGTCGCTATCCTGGCCATTCCCGCTATCATCCGTCACATCCGGGACATCCGCGAAATACACGTAGAGCAGCGGGACACCGGTGCGCTCGTTGTCATACTGATGCAGTTCTCCGCCAGGAAACAGACTCATCAAAACGCGGATCACTTCATTCATCCGCCCAGACGCGATCACAAACGCCGTAGGCCCTGGCGCAAGCACGTCGCGCCAGCCGCGCAGGTCTTCAGTATACTCCCTGCCGGCGTTTTCCGGCGTCAGGTAATACAGCAGGCTGGTTCCGTTGAGGTCCAGCTCCAGGGTGGAGAACCGCCACACCGCATAGCGGCCCTCGAACGTGTCCAGTATCTCTACCGCGTCATTGAGCTGGCGCGTCGCTTCGCCATACAGAATTTCCGGAGTCCTGGGTAGATATCCAAAGCTGAACGAGAGCTGGTTGGCCACGGCGAGCACCAGCGCCAGGCCGACCGGCAGCGCGTAGCGCGCCCACGCGCCGCGCCCGGCCCGCACCTTTCGCCCCAACAGCGTCCACAGCGCAGCGGCGCCATCCACCATCTTCTGCGCAAACCAGACCATGCCCAGCCCGGCCACGCTTGCCAGCGCCGGAATCGCGTTGACGTAGCGCGGGAAGTGCGGCGGGTCTACCAGCAGAAACCCGCCCAGAAATGCCGTGCCCGTGATCCACCCCGCCAGCAGCAGAAAGCGCGGATCGCGCCACTTCCGCGCTACCACCGCCACGCCAACCAGGAAAGGTACGCCCGCATACCAGCCCAGCAGCGGGTGATAGCGACCATACACGTCGCTCTCGTCCTGGAAGTGCACATAGCCCAGGAACGCCTTTTGCGACTGATCCACCAGATACCCCTTGAGTTCCCCGCGGTCCACTGCTCCTTGCAGGTTGCCCGTCGCCCAGATGCTGACATGAGCCAGGCGCGGGTTGAGGGGGCGCTCCTTGTCATCATACACCGCATACAGATTGGGGAACACCACGCCCGCCGCCACGATGGCCAGCGTCAGGATGACGCCCCACCGCTGCCACAGGGCGCGCCAGTTGTACAGCGCATAGACCACCAGCCAGCCGAGCACCACCAGCGCCGCGATCCGCCCCGCGAAATAGAAGTACTGCGATAACCCCAGGCACAGGCCGGCCAGTGCCGCTTCCAGCAGATCATTCTCCCGCAGTGCCCGCGCCAGAAACGCAAACGTCAGCGCCATGAACAGTCCGTCCCCGGTCATGTCCATCGCTATGCGGCTGAACAGCAGGTGCACCGGCAGCGTCGCCACGATCAGCGCGGCACACCACCCCACGCGCGCGTCGAACAGGCGCCGCGCCAGCAGATAGGTGGCTGGCACCGTCAGCGCGCCGAAGATCGCCCAGGGAAGGCGCGCCGCTGTCGCAGTCTGCCCCAGCGCCTCGATGCTCACCGCCATCAGCGTGTGCACGATGCGCGGATGGTGCCACATCCCCATCTGGAATGGGTTGTAGTTCCAGCCACGGTCGTCCTTCAGGTGCACCGCCTCCTGGGCGAACTGCGCGTCGTCGCTGGACAGGATAAAGGGCACTGTCTCCAGGTCAATCGTCCGCGCGGCCAGGCTCACCAGCAACAGCAGCCCGATGAGCAGCCATGTGCGGCGCTCGTCGTGCCAGCTTGCGCGCACCATCGCCCCCCAGGCACGCGCTGCCTGCCAGGGCACACAGCCGGCAGTGGTGAGCGCGATGCCCCCAGCCCACATCGCCAGCAGAGTCCAGGCATTCCGCGTCTCCTCCACCGCGCGCAGCCCCGTGACCACGCACACGGCCAGCCCCACCACGATCAGCAGCGCCCGCCATCCCAATCGCCAGCCAGCGGCCTGTGTTCCCTCCCCGAACGGGGGGAATGCCGTCAGGCCGGGCGCGCCCTTGCGCATACCGAGCAGCAGCAACCCAATGCCCAGCATCACTGGGACGCCGCCAGGGCGGACTGTATCCAGGTGCTCGAACCACAGCCACTGCCCGCGCATTATGAGGTACAGACCGGCAACAGGCAGCAGCGGCACAGCCTGGACAGCGCACCACGCACGACGCCAGGTGGTCAAAGTCGTATCGGCCATCGGCACTCCCCGCTTCGGTTGCATCCGGCTGCGCGCTGCGCGAGCGCACAGACAGGGCGCCAGCGTTCAGCGTGTAGTCTACGCCGACTCGCGCCCCTGCGACAGTGCAGCCATCCCCCACCCGCGGCTGGCATACCGCCGACCAGGCAGCAAGAGACCGTCTGGAATGCCCACAGACGGTCCTGACTTCAGCAATCTATAGAGACTTCCGGCTAGCACTGGCTGGACACAAAGCTACTTCAGTGCCTGTTCTGTCTCCGCGTCGAAGAGATGCATCACGGCCATGTTCAGCAACGCACCGGTGCGCTGGCCCACATGCACGTCAGCGCGCGGATCCATCCGCGCCAGGAATGTCTTGCCGCCCTCTTCCAGGTAAACGATCTTCTCGTGGCCCATCTCTTCGACCACGTCAATATTCGCCTCAATGAGCGAGGGCACGATGCCAGGTGCCGGGTAATCCGGGTGGGCGATGTTCTCAGGGCGAATGCCGAACACAACCCTTTTGCCCAGGTGGGGCCGATAGGCCTGCTGGCGATCCGCCGGCACTTCCACCTGAAAGTATCCCGTGTCCACAACCATCTTGCCGTTCCGCTCGACCAGCTCGCTGTTGTCGAAGAAGTTCATGGACGGGCTGCCGATGAATCCCGCCACAAAGACGTTATCGGGGTGGTCGTACAGGGCGGTCGGCGTGTCAATCTGCATCAGACGCCCGGCGTTCAGCACCGCGATGCGCTCGCCCATGGTCATGGCTTCCACCTGGTCGTGCGTCACGTAGATGAAGGTGGTGCCCAGCCGCTGGTGCAGCTTGCTGATGAACGTGCGCGCTTCAACGCGCAGCTTGGCGTCCAGGTTCGAGAGCGGCTCGTCCAGCAAGAAGACCGCTGGCTCACGCACAATCGCGCGGCCCACGGCCACGCGCTGGCGCTGCCCACCCGACAACTGGCGCGGGCGACGGTCGAGCAGTTGCTCAATGCCCAAGCTGGCCGCTGTCTGGCGCACACGCTCGTCAATGACCTGCTTGGGCGTGTGGCGCAGGCGCAGGCCGAAGGCCATGTTGTCGTATACGGTCATATGCGGGTACAGAGCATAGCTCTGGAACACCATGGCGATATCGCGATCTTTGGGGGCGACATTGTTGACGACGCGGTCCCCGATCAGAATCTCGCCCTCGGTGATCTCCTCCAAACCGGCCAGCATACGCAAGCTCGTTGACTTGCCGCAGCCGGACGGCCCCACGAATACCAGGAACTCACCGTCAGGGATCTCGATATTGAGGTCCTTGACGGCCTCAACATCGCCCCAACGCTTCGTTACATTGCGGTAGGTCACGCTCGCCACGGGGTTCCTCCCATATGTTCACTGACTCATAAAACGTCCAGATGCGGCAAATAATGCACCTTAATGCCCCCTATTATGGCACTATCTGCGCCAGGAGACAAGTCATTGGTTCCACAGGGATGCGTGCAAAATCCGTCAGGCGGTAGGGGCGCTGCCCTGCTGCGCCCTGGTTTACCTCACCCCCGCTCGTCGCTGACGCGCCTCGCCGCCGTCACTCAATGGCGGAAATGGCGCACGCCGGTGAACACCAGCGCCATGCCCGCCGCGTTCACCGCCTCGACTACCTCCTGATCGCGCACCGATCCGCCCGGCTGCACGATGCAGGCCACTCCCGCCTCGGCGGCGATCTGCACCGCGTCCGGGAATGGGAAGAAGGCGTCAGAGGCCAGCGCCGCGCCGCGAGCGCGCTCGCCCGCCTTGCTCACCGCCAGGCGCGTCGCGTCCACCCGGCTGGGCAGCCCGCCGCCGATCCCTACCGTAGCTGACTCTGTCGCCAGCACAATCGCGTTGCTCTTGACGTGCTGCACCGCCTTCCAGGCGAAGCGCATCGCCTGCAGCTCGTCCGCTGTAGGGCGGCGCGCCGAGACGATCTGCCACGCCGTGCCCTCCGGATCGCCCTGATCGGTCTCCTGAATCAGCAGCCCGCCGCCGACGCTGCGCATCTCCAGGCGCGGCCCCGGCCCCTGCTCCGGGATGCACACCAACCGGCAATTGCGCCGGCCTTCTGCCAGCAATTGCTGAGCTACCGGCGTGAAATCGGGCGCGGCGATCGCTTCTACAAAAAGCGACCCCAGCGCCTCCACGAACGCCTCATCCACCGTGCGATTGGCCGCCAGCACCCCGCCAAACGCCGCCACTGGATCGGACTCCAGCGCCAGCGGGAACGCCTCGGCGACGGTCTGAGCCGAGGCGATGCCCGTCGGCGTCAGGTGTTTGACGATGACGACCGTCGGGCCTTTGAACATGCTCACCGCCTGCCACGCCGAGTCCAGGTCGAGCAGGTTGTTGTACGACAACGCCTTGCCGCCGAGCACCTCGCCCCCCAAAGGCGATCCGCCCGGTTCCGCCGTGTACAGCCCCGCCCGCTGATGCGCATTTTCCCCGTAGCGCAACTCCTGAACGCGCGTCAGCCCCAGCGACAGCACCTCCGGCAAGGAGTCGCTCTCTGCAGGGCCAAGCTCGCGCGTCAGGTAGGCGTGAATCGCCGTGTCATAATCGCGCGTCAGGCGAAACGCCTTGACCGCCAGCCAGCGGCGCATCGGCTCGCTCACCCGCCCCGTCTCGCGCAGCATCGCCAGCACGCCCGCGTAGTCCGCCGCATCCGTGATCACCGCCACTCGCGCAAAGTTTTTCGCCGCCGCGCGCACGAGCGCCACGCCACCAATGTCAATCTGCTCGATGGCCTCTTCCAGGGCGATCCCCTGTTGGGCAACCGTGCGCTGAAACGGGTACAGGCTGCACACCACCAGATCAATCGGGGCATACCCGTGCTGGCGCAGCACCTCCATATCCTCCAGCGCGTCGCGCGCCAGAATCCCGGCATGAAGCGCCGGATGCAGCGTCTTGACCCGCCCGTCCAGCATCTCTGGGGCCTGAGTCACCCGTTCCACCGGCGTCGTGGGCACGCCGGCCATTTCCAGCGCCCGCGCGGTGCCCCCGCTGGCCACCACGTCCCAGCCCAACTCGGTCAGACCCCGCGCCAAGTCTACCAGGCCCGTCTTGTCGTAAACGCTGATCAATGCTCGTGGCATGAACCTACCATCCCTCGTCTGATGTAGCGAGCCGACGTCACGCGCCCCCACCGCGCTCGCGCTGCTCCAACTGCGCGCGGATCAGTTGCGCCAGGCGGCGCGCCCACTGCGGCGCGTCGCCAATGTGTGGAGAGACCTCCATCAACTCGCCAATACGCGCCGCTCCAATGTACCACGCGATCGTCTCGTCCCGGCCCAGCAATTCGCACAAGGGGTTGTGCCCTGTCCGGTTCATCTCCGCCCAGGCCGCCAGGCTGTGCTGGCGCAATCGTTCGTGCATCTCCTGCCGGTCAGCGCCCGCGCTGACCAGCGCCATCAGCACGCGCTCGACGGCAGCGAACGCGCCAAAGACTGCGAGATTGCGCGCGATCACGTCCGGGAAGAGGCGCAGGTCGCCCAGCACGCTGGCGCTCGCCTTCACAATCTCGTCAACGGCCAGGAACGCTTCCGCCAGCATCACCCGCCGGTTGGCCGAGTCGTCAAGCGTCCGTTCCAGCACTGCCAGCGCCGCGTTATCCCACGCCACGCGCGGCAGGGCCGCCACCCAACGCGCCAGGCTATCAACCTTCTCCGCCGTGATCGGGTTGCGCTTGAAGGGCATGGCCGACGAGCCGACCTGCTTCTCGCGAAACGGCTCCGCCCACTCGCCTATTGCAGGAGACTGGAGGATGCGCAGATCGAGCATCAGCTTATGCAGGCTGCCCGCCAATCCGGCCAGCGCATTGAGCACCAGCCAGTCCTGCTTGCGCGGATAGGTCTGTGTGGCAACCGGGAAGGCAGCCAGTCCCAGGCGGGCCATCACCCGCCCCTCCAGGTCGGCCACCGAGTGCCCCGATCCGCGCAGCAGTTCGGCATACGACGCACCCGTGCCCACCGCGCCCTTGATGCCCTTGCCGCGCAGCCCCGCCCGGACACGGCGCAGCTCTTCCCAATCGGTCAGCAGGTCCTGGGCATACTGCGCCAGCCGGTAGCCCACAGTCGTTGGCTCAGCCGGCTGAATATGTGTATAGCCCATGCAGATTGTGTCCGCCCACCGCTCGATGGCCTCCGCCAGCGTCTCCAGCAGGCGTGCAAGTTCTTCAACCACCAGGTCGAGCGCCGCGCCAAGCCGCAGCGCGTCGGCATTGTCCTGAATATCCGCGCTCGTCGCGCCCAGGTGCAGGATACCCCCACCCACCGGGCACTGCTCCGCGAATGTGCGCAGTTCGGCCACCAGGTCGTGGTGCGTCTCCGCCTCAATAGCCCGCGCTCGCTCCAGGTCAACATCCTCAGCGTGCGCCGCCAGGTCTGCCGCCGCTTCCGCTGACACGATGCCCAGTTCCGCCTGAGCCTGGGCCAGGGCCACCCACACCTGTCGCCATAGCCGCCGCTGGTTCAGCAGGCTCCACACGCGGCGCATAGCGTCTGAGCCATAACGCCAGGTGAACGGCGAAAGGTATACGCTGTGGTCAAAACTGGAAGATTCGCTCATAGTCCACCTGGTAATCCCGTTCCTACCGCCCGGCGAATTGCGCCCCCATTATACAGAGCGCCACCCTCCAGAGCGAAACGCGCAGCACGACTCGACTCAAACCGTGCTATAATATTTCAATAAGGTTAGCGAAGGGTTCGGCTGCGTGCCGGGCCGCCGACTCTGCCACCGCTCGTCAGGCTCGTTCACTGCACAGGGGATCAAGCATCATAGCCTGGCACAGGCTGAGAGGAGGCGAGTGACCATGCAGACGACACACGAGCAGATCGGTCGCGTCATCCGAGTCGGACGCGGCTGGGCCGATGTCAGCGTCGAGCGCCGCATCGTGCGCGTCATCACTAATCCAGGATTTCTTGTTCAGCCGGGCGCTCAGCTTAAGATCGTCGGCAACCGCGCCGTCTCACTGGCAGAGGGCGAGCAGCGCGGGCCGGCTGGCGCTGCCCATTGAGCGTTCAGTCCGTTCACTTCTGGGGAAATGCCGCCCTACACCGCGCACCTGTCTCGGCAGCAGGTGCGTTTCTTTTGGCGGACCGCGACTACCCTATCCGCCGCCTGTCGAGTACAATAGGGGCTACTTTCCGGGGACGCATCGTCGAGCGAGGTTGCTGATGACGAATCTCGATGAACGCATTCAGCGTATGCGCGAGCTGCGCGACGCCAAAGCGATCTCTCACTTGCAGCAGTACGCGCCCGTGTGGCTGGTCAGCGATACGCCCGTGCTCCAAAACGACTCGCTGCAGTTCAACGTCGTGTTCTACCACCCTTACTACGGCTGGGTAGACCGCCGCTATCGTTTCGACGCCTTCAACAACGTCCTCTACCACCAGGGGCAGACCACCCTCAGCGAGGACGAGGCACTGTTCAATCTTGAAGAGAAGAAGCCCTACATCAGTGCCGAGACGATCAACACCGTTGGCTCCTACGGCGGATAGGGCGGGCCGCTCGCGCCCATCACCTTCTCCGGCTCCAGCTTACTGCCGGGCGCGGTGATCATAAGCTGGTACACGCCCGTATCCTGCCCGCCCATGTCGTACTTGTACGGCTCGTCGCCGCGCAGGAAGTCGAACGTGTGGAAGCCCTGCTCGATGGCGTATTCGATCAAGCGTCCCAGCAGCACAATGCCTGGGCTGAGATGGCCGAAAGCGCTCGGCGCCAGCCCGGAATTGTACACCAGCACTCGCTGGTCGTAGACAAAATTGAGATACGCCGCCGCACGCTCGCCGTGCACCGTCAGAAAAGCAAGCTGTAGCCAGCCTCGCTCGGCCATCAAGGGCACCATCAGCTCAAAGAAGCGCCGGTTCTGCGCATCGTTCAGAAACGCCGCTTTCTGCCCGCTGCTGGCCGCCATCAGCGCCATGAAGCGCGCCAGTTCCTCGTCCAGATCGTGCTCCGGCCCGACGATATACCACCCCACCTCATCAGCCGCCCGCCGCAGCTTGCGCCGCAACTCATGCCGGTTCTTCTTGTCCAGGCTGCTCACATACTTGGCGAAAGTCTCTGGCAGCCGGACGATCGGGCAGACTTCCTGCAAGCGCACCGTGCTCGCCAACCCCTGCGCCTCAGCCGCCTGGGGCATCGCCTGGAGCGCAAGCGAAGACTCCGGGATGTTGCACAGCATGATCTCATCGAAGGCGTCGGTATGCTCCGCCACCCAGCGCGCGAGCGCCTCGAAGGTGGGCGCTTCGTGCCCGCGCCGCGCCACGATATCGAGATAGTCAGTCACGTCCACACAGCCGACCGTGCGCACCGTTCGCCGCCCCTCAGGGCTGGTGTCAATGAACCAGGGCGCAATGCCCATCCAGCGCCCCGCATCATCGCGCACGACGAGCACGCACAGCCGGCCCGGATGGTACGCCTCCCACCAGGCGCTTTGCCACTCGCTCGTCAGAAAAATCTGGTTGGCTGCGCTGTCCGTCAGCAGCTCATTCCACTCCGCCCGATGCTCGCGCAGAATCGCCTCGTGCTCGTATAGCGTGATCCTCAAAATCGCTTGCTCCCCTGCAACGTAGCCCCAGACAACACATTCTCAATTATACAGAATGCTCTCTTATTTATCCAATCGCCGCGCATCGGGTTTGCGCCGAAGTTTCGCCCGGCTGTCCGGTCAGCCCGCGCAGCGCGCTGCCATTTGGTGCAGATGCGCGCCCGCTGCTATACTGATGCTTGGCCCGGCGGTGCGCTGCCCTGCCGGGCGCCGGACTGTGCCACGCGACGAGGATGCGCGCCGTGACTACCAATGACCGGTTGATCGCCTACCACCTGGCCCGCCTGGAAGACAAGAACCCGGAGATTCGGCTGCGCAGCATCGCCGAGCTGGTGCAGCTTGAGGCCACAGAAGCGCTCCCCGCCCTCGAAACGCTCTACTTCAACGACCCGGACGCGCAGGTTCGCCGCGAAGCGAAGCGGGCAGGCCGGGCGTTGTTCCTGCTCGCAACGCAGCACCCGTCCGAGCTATAAGCCTGGCGCCTCTCTGGCCAACGAAACGCGGTCACCTCTCACCGTGCACAGGTGCCCGCGCTGCGCTGCTATCCGGCCTCACCCGATCCTTCAGTCTCCCAGCGCCCCCAGCCGTTCTTCGACGGCGCGCCGGCTGGCTGCCAGCGCTTCCAACTTGTCGCGCTCGCGCTGCACGATGTCCGGCCTGGCCTTGCCGACGAAGCTCTCGTTATCCAGCAGCGCGGTCGTGCGTCCCATCTGCTGATCGAGGTTCGCCAGTTCCCGCCGCAGGCGCTCGCGCTCAGCGTCCAGGTCTATCAGGTCAGCCAGCGGCAGGTACACGGTCACATCCGCCGCCACGACAGTCGCTGCCTGGCCGGGCGCGCTCGCGCCAGGATCAAGCAGCGCCACGCTGCCCACGTTGCACAACCGCGCGAAAAGATCGGCATGTGCCTCGATCAGCGCGCGCTGACTCCCCGCGTCAATCAGGGCGCTGATGCGCTGCGCCGGCTCGACCTTGTGCTCGGCTCGCGCGTTGCGGATGCCGCGCACCAGGTCCATCAGGACGGCGAACTGCTCTTCCGCTCCGGCGTCCAGCAAGGCGTCATTCGCGACGGGCCACTGGGCGAGAATGAGCGAGCCGCCGCCGGTTGGCAGATAGCTCCAAATCTCCTCAGTGATATAGGGCATGTACGGGTGCAGCAGCCGCAGCCCGGCGTTGAGGACGTAAACCAGCACGTCGAGCGTCTGTTCACGCCGTGCCACGTCGCCGCCATACAGCGCGTTCTTGCTGATCTCCACATACCAGTCGGCGAACTCGCTCCACAGGAAGTCGAGCATCTGTCGCCCCGCCTCACCGTACTGGTACGCATCGAACAGGCGCTGCACATTGCTCACCAGGCCAGCCAGTCGGCTGAGAATCCAGCGGCTGGGCAGGTCAAGCCCGGCCTGCTGCGGCTCCGGGCGCGGCGCATATCCTTCCAGATTCGACCACGCGAAGCGCGCCATCTGCCACAGCTTGTTGCCGAAATTGCGGTGATACTCAATGCGGCTCTCGGCCAGGTTCATGTCGTTGCCCGGCGCGCTGCCGGTCAGCAGCGTGAAGCGCAGGGCGTCCGTGCCGTACTTCGCCGCAATGTCCAGCGGATCGAGCACGTTCCCGTAGGTCTTGCTCATCTTGCGCCCGTGCTCGTCGCGCACCAGCCCGTGCAGGTAGACCGTGTGGAAGGGGATCTCGCCCGTAAACCACAACCCCATCATGATCATGCGCACCACCCAGAAGAACAGGATGTCGTAGCCCGTCTCCATGATGTCGGTCGGGTAGTAGCGGCGCAGATCGGGCGTGTCATCCGGCCAGCCGAGCGTGCTGAACGGCCACAGCCCACTGCTGAACCATGTATCCAGCACGTCCGGGTCCTGCTCGATGGCCGCGCTGCCACAGTGCGCGCAGGCGATGGGATCCTCGCGCGCCACCGTGATCTCGCCGCAGCCGGCGCAGTGCCAGGCCGGGATGCGGTGCCCCCACCACAACTGGCGGCTGATGCACCAGTCCTGGATGTTCTCCAGCCAGTTGAAGTACACGCGCTCGAAGTGCGCCGGCACGATGGTGATTCGCCCGTCGCGAACCACCTCAATCGCTTTCTCGGCCAGCGGTTGAATCCTGACGAACCACTGCTCACTGACCAGCGGCTCCACCACTTCGCCGCCGCGCTGCGAGCGCGGCACAATGTGCCGGTGAGGCTCCACGCGCAGGGTCATGCCCGCCCGTTCCATGTCAGCCCACAGCTTTTCGCGCGCCGCGAAACGGTCCAGCCCGCTGTAAGGGCCGGCGTTCTCGTTGAGCGTCGCATTCTTGTTCATGATGTTGACCAGCTCCAGGCCGTGCCGCTGGCCAATCTCGTAGTCCGCCGGATCGTGGCCGGGCGTGATCTTCAGCGCGCCCGTGCCAAATTCGCGATCCACATACTCGTCGGCGATGACCGGGATGGGCCGGTTGAGCATGGGCACCAGCGCCTGCCGCCCGATGAAACGCCGGTAGCGCTCATCGTCGGGGTGTACGGCCACCGCCGTATCCCCCAGGATCGTCTCCGGGCGCGTCGTCGCCACCGGGATGCTGCCGCCGCCTTCCAGCGGGTAGTTGAAGTAATAGAGGTGCCCCTGCTCTTCTTCGCGCTCCACCTCTAGGTCGCTGACGGCTGTCTGCAAGCCCGGCGACCAGTTGATCAGGCGCTGTCCGCGATAGATCAGTCCCTGTTCCCACAGGGTGACGAATGCTTCACGCACGGCGCGCGAAAGCCCCTCATCGAGCGTGAAACGCTCGCGATCCCAGTCGCAGCTTGCCCCCAGCCGCCGCAGTTGCTCGACAATCCGCCCGCCGTATTTGCGCTTCCATTCCCACGTGCGACGCAGGAATTCCTCGCGGCCCACCTCCTCGCGGCTGGTGCCTTCCTCGCGCAGCATGTTCTCGATCTGAAGCTGCGTAGCAATGCCCGCATGATCAGAGCCAGGCACCCACAGCGCCGCCCGCCCGCGCATCCGCTCATAGCGAATCATCAGGTCTTCCAGGCTGACAAACATGGCATGACCGTTGTGCAGCGCGCCGGTCACGTTGGGCGGCGGGATGCTGATCACGAACGGCCTGGCCTCGGGGTGTACCTCCGGCTTGAACCAGCCGTTCTCTTCCCACCAGCGGTAAAGCCGAGGCTCAGCCTCGGTGAAATCGAATGTCTTGGGCATTTCTGTAGTCATGGTGTCCTCATCTGCGCCAATTCCACGCTAAAAGAGACTGCCGGCTAAATCAGTGGGGTGCGCGGGAGAATCGCACCGCGGGCGCTTCCAGTGCGCGCCAGCACTGCCAACGCTCCCTCCGTCAACAACCAGTGACACGGCGGATCACCCCCTTTTCCTCGCTCTGCGACACGCCCAACCGGCACATCGGCCCGCCTATTTGGGCTTGATAGCCGTCATGATCACTTCCCAACGGTCGCGCTGCGTGCTGAGATACTCGAAACCCACTTCGGACAGCACAACCTCGACTTCCGCCGTCGTCAACGCCCGATATTTGACCGGGTACTTGCTCACGCGATAGGCTGTGCCCCCGCCGCGCACAATGAACCGGTTGTAGATCACCGTGACCGGCGGGCCATCATCCCAATCCCACACATCGAAGGTGATCACCTGCTCTTCCGGGCCGTCGTGCACCTGCCCCGGCAGCAAGCGGGGGCGGTCATCCAGCAGCGACTCGAAATCGCGCATCCCGATGAGCAGCAGCCCACCAGGGCGCAGCAATTCGTAAAAGATGAGCAGCGCCTCCTCGATCTGCTCGTCGCGCAGCAGATGCGGGATCGCATTCCCTTTGGTGATCACCGCGTCGAATGGGCCGCTGACATGGCTGAGCAGATGGTGAAAATCTGACTGCACAAAGGCAATCTGCTCTTCCACGCCGTTCTCCGCAGCAAGCTGCCGGGCGCGGGCCAGCAGCCCGGCGCTGGGATCCGCCGCCGTGACGGTGAAGCCCAGCCCGGCCAGCGCCACGCTCTGCGTGCCCGGCCCGCACGAAGCGTCGAGCACCGTTTGCACGCCGTGCTCGCGGAAGTAACGCCGCAGATGCAGCCCCTCGCGCTCCAGCTCGGCTTCCCAGTCGCGATACCACAGGTGATAGTCATCGGCCACCGCGTCGTAAAATACGTTGGTATCGTTGTTTTGGCTCATCACATCTCCGACAACACAAAACGCCCTCTCGCCACAGCAAGGACGAAAGAGCGCTCTTTCGCGGTACCACCTTGTTTCCAGGCAACGCTGCGGCTGCCTGGCACTCATTCGCGCGTTAACGGGCGCGCCCGGACACGCCTAGCGGCCACCCAGCGCCGTTCAGCGGGCCAACTCAGGAGCGACCTTCCGCGGTGGGCTGCTGTGTGAGCTTGCAGCCAGTGGCTCACACTCTCTGCCAGCGCCGTGCCGCGTACTCCTCTCCGTCGCGGTCGTTCAAGGAAGCCAGTATAGCTCCCACCCTCGCCAGCGTCAACGGTGAGTTCCCGCGCGGCACGCCCTGAGCTGTGCTGAATCTGCTATGTGCAGCGGCGCTGCGGGCATCCCCCTAGAAGCGCCTGGCCCCGCCCCATCCGGCGAGTCAGTGGGTAAGCAGCTGCTCCACCCACCCCAGCGACAATGCCCCAGCCAGGGCAATGCAGGTCGCCTGGAGAGTCTTGCCCAGGAATGCCACGCTCAGGAACTTCCAGACGGGCATCCGCCCTGCCCCGGCCATCAACCCTGCCAGATCGAAGAACGGGTTGGGAATCGCGCTCAGGGCGAAGATCGTCAGCGGACCATTGCGATTCATCCAGCCCCGGATACGGAGCGCCACGCCGGACTCATCCACCAGCGCCAGCCCTGCATAGCCGGTGAAGTAACCGGTCATCTCCCCCAGCGCAGCGCCCAGCGCCGCCGCCGCGCCCACCAGCACGGGGTTGAGCGTGCTGCCCAGCACAAACACGATGATCAGCCCCGGCGCAGGCAGCACGAGCGTGGCATTGCTGGCCAGCATAGCCAGGAATGCGCCCGCATAACCGAGCGTGGAGAACTCCTGCAAACGGTCGCGATGTGTGGCCACGGCGATAGTGAACAGGATGATGCCCGCGAGTCCGGCTCCGCGTAACACCCATGATAGCTTCGATGGTCGGTAGGGCTGCGCTGGTTTCATGGAGTCCTTCTCACGGCCCTGGGCAAGTGACTGTCGCTCGCGGTGGGTAATATGCTCTCGAACCGGCATGGCGGTTCACCGGCGCAGCAGGCTGGAACGCAATGACGGGCTGTCAAGCATGCTGCGAATACGCGCGGCCACCATGTCAATCGCCACCAGATTCAGGCCCCCTTCGGGAATGATCACGTCCGCATAGCGCTTGCTCGGCTCGACAAAATCCAGGTGCATCGGGCGCACGCTGCCCAGATACTGCTCAATGACCGACTCGACCGTGCGCCCGCGCTCCGCCAGGTCGCGCTTCAGCCGGCGGATGAAGCGGATGTCCGGGTCCGTATCTACGAAGATACGCACATCGAACAGCTTGCGCAATTCCGGCTCGGCGAAGATCAGAATCCCTTCCACCAGGATGATCGGTTGGGGATAAACCACCGTGACCTCGCTCAGGCGGCGATTGGTCGTGAAGTCGTACCTGGGGACGGCGGCTGGCTCTCCCCGCTTCAACTGCAAGATGTGCTGGATGAGTAACGCGGTCTCCAGCGTATCGGGGTGATCGAAGTTGATCGCCTGGCTGTCGGCAAAGGGAATGTCGCGGAGGTCTTTGTAGTAGGCGTCGTGCTCGAGATAGGCGATGTTTTCAGTGCCCGCGCGGTCCAGGATGGCCCGCGAGACGGTGGTCTTGCCCGCTCCCGTCCCGCCCGCCACGCCAATAGTAACCGGATTGATGGGGCCTTGCGTCCCGGCCATGGGAGCCTCCCCGACCTCGGACAGCTAAAAGAAATGCCCGCAGTTTTCGCACTGGGGCACTCATGCACAGAGCCACCCAAGGGAGTTGAACCCTTAACCTAACGCTTACGAAGCGTTTGCTCTGCCGATTGAGCTAGGGTGGCGACGACTAAGGGGCATTATAGCAGCCCCTGCCCCCACTGACAAGAGCAATTCGCTGTAGCGCGCGCGCAAAACCCGTCAGGCGCTAGGGGCGCTGCTCTGCTGCGCCCTGATTTACCTCACCCCCGCTCGGCGCTGACGCGCCTCACCGCCCCCTCTCCACGCAGATGGAGAGGGGGCAAGCCGAGCGCAGCGAGGCGGGGGGTGAGGTCAATGTCTCCGTGTCAAACGAGTCGCTGACAATCTTTGCACGCACCTCCTCCAAGCGCGCGCGTTGTTCGGCCCTTCCCCCGGTGATATAATCCCCCCTCATCACGGGTCATTTCGCCGGGCAGCCCAGGAGCGCACGCGCACCCCATGCCTATCCAGGTCTTATCGGACGTAGTCGCCGCGCAGATCGCCGCCGGTGAGGTGGTGGAGCGCCCGGCCTCGGTCGTCAAGGAGCTGCTGGAAAACGCCATTGACGCGGGCGCAGCTTCCATCGTCATCGAGATCGAGCGCGGCGGGCAGCGCCTCATCCGCGTCAGCGATGACGGCGTCGGCATCCCCTCGCACGAGGCTGCGCTCGCCTTCGCCCGCCACTCAACCAGCAAGCTGCGCACGGTGGACGACCTCAGCGCCATCACCACGCTGGGCTTTCGCGGAGAGGCCGTGGCCAGCATCGCCGCCGTCAGCCGTACGCGGCTGATCACGCGCTATCACGAGGAGCAGGTCGGCACCGAAGTGCTCGTCGAGGGCGGCGAGCTGCGCGCCGAGCGCCCCGCAGGCGCTCCGATCGGCACGGTCGTCGAGGTCGAGAACCTGTTCTACAACACGCCCGCCCGCCTCAAGTTCCTCAAGTCGGAGAGCACCGAGCGTCGCCATATCACCCAACTGGTCACCCGTTACGCGCTGGCCTACCCGCACATCCGCTTCCAACTGATCCAGGAAGGGCGCGAGCAGTTCCACAGCACGGGCAGCGGCGACCTGGCCGATGTGCTGGTCGAGGCGTTTGGGCTGGACAGCTTCCGCGACATGCTCGAAGTCAGCCCACTGCCCCCCGCGCGCCCCGACCTGCCGCCCATCGAAGTCTATGGCTTCGTCTCTGCGCCCGCGCTCAACCGCGCCAACCGGGGCCATATCGTGCTCTTCGTCAACGGGCGCGCCATTGCCGATCAAAGCCTGTCCTACGCTGTCATCCAGGCCTATCATACGCTCATCCCCCAGGGGCGCTATCCCCTGGCCGTCCTGCTGATCGCGCTGCCGCCCGAAGAAGTGGACGTGAACGTGCATCCCACCAAGGCGGAAGTGCGCTTCCGCGCGCCCGATGCTGTGTTCTCGGCAGTGCAGCGTGCCGTCCGCCAGGCAGTGGTCGGCCAGGCTCCTGTGCCGCCAGTGGATGGCATGTTCGCTTCCGCCCGCGACTCCGGCTGGTCTGCCGCCGAGCACGGCAATGCTCCCGACAAGTCAGCGAGCCGCCCCCTGCTACCAGGAGAAGAACAGCTTCGCCTGGAATTGCGCGCCTTCGACGCGGGCCGTCACGCCCGCCACGCGCTGCCGGCGGATTCTGCGCCGGTCGCCCGGCACGACGCCCCCGCCGACCCCACCGCCATTCCCGCCGGGCCGCAGGGGCCGCAACGCCCGCGCACGCTGCCCATCCTGCGCGTTGTCGGGCAGGTGGGCGCCGCTTACATCGTCGCCGAAGGCCCGGCAGGGCTGTACCTGGTTGACCAGCACGCCGCCCACGAGCGCATCCTGTACGAGGAGTTTATGGCTCGCCAGGCCGCCATGCAGCCCGTCGCCCAACAGGCTTTGCCGGCAACCACCGTCGAGCTGTCGGGGGCGGCGGCCTCGCTCGTCGAGGAGAATCTCGCTGCGCTGGAGGCTCTCGGCTTCGCCCTGGAACCCTTCGGCACGAGCACCTTCCGCGTGCGCGCCGTGCCCGCTCTGCTCGCCGGGCACGACCCTGCCGAAGTGCTGCGCGGCCTGGTCGAAGACCTGGAATCTGGCGCGCCGCCCGGCGCAGCCGAACTGGAAGCGCGCCTTGTCCGCCGCGTGTGCAAGGCGGCGGCAGTGAAAGCAGGCCAACTGCTCAGCTTCGCCGAAATGCAGGCCCTCATCGGGCAATTGGAGCGCTGCGAGTCGCCGCACACCTGCCCGCACGGACGCCCCACCATGCTGCACATCAGCGCCGGCGAGCTGACCCGTCTGTTCGGACGCACCTGAGCGCCTGCGATCAACCCGCCAGGAGAGCAACCGATGAAGCTAGGCGTCGTCTTCCCCCAGACCGAGATCGGCAGCGACCCGCTGGTCATCCGCGACTTCGTTCAGGCCGTCGAGGGCCTGGGCTACGATTATCTGCTCACGTATGAGCACGTGCTGGGCGCCGACCCGGCGGATTACCCCGATGGGCGGCACTTCACCTACACCTTTCGCGACCAGTTCCACGAGCCGCTGGTGCTGTTCGGCTACCTGGCGGCGCTCACCACGCGCCTCACGTTTGCCACCGGCATCCTCATTCTGCCCCAGCGCAACACCCCCCTGGTCGCCAAGCAGGCCGCCGAAGTGGACATTCTCTCCGGCGGGCGGCTGCGCCTGGGAGTCGCTGCCGGGTGGAACGAGGCGGAGATGCGCGGCGTCGGCTACGACTTCGCCACGCGCGGCAGGCGTATGGACGAGCAGCTCGCCCTGCTGCGCGCCCTCTGGACAGAGCCTCTGGTGACGTTCGAGGGGGCCTATCACACCGTCCGCAACCTGGGCATCAATCCGCTGCCCGTCCAGCGCCCGATTCCGCTGTGGTTTGGCGGGGCCGCTGATCCCGTCCTGCGGCGCATGGCCCGCTTTGGTGCGGGTTGGATGCCGTCCGGCCTCGATCCTGAACAGAGCGCGCCGCTGGTCGCGCGGCTGCGCGAATACCTGGCCGCCGAGGGCCGCGACCCGGCGCAGTTCGGCATTGATGTGCGCATCACCCTGGCGCGCCAGCCGCGCCCCACCTGGGATGCCTATCTCGCGGGCTGGCGGGCGCTCGGCGCCACGCACGTCTGCGTCAACACCATGAAGGCCGGCCTGGAGACAGTCGCCGATCACATCGCGGCTGTGACCAGCTTCAAAGCGGCGCTCAGCTAACCCCGCGCACCGCCCGCTTCATCAAACACAGCGAGGACGCCTGTTCAGCGTCCTCGCGCGCTTTTCTCCACCCAGCGGGCGATCGACTACGCCGACATCTCACTATGCCGGCGGCGCCGCGCCTCGCGGTTCACGAAGGGTATCTCGCCCTTCTCCCACGCCACCAGCAGCGGCACGGCGTTGAAGATGGACGAGTACGTGCCGCTCATCAGCCCGATCAGCATGATGAAAATGAAGTGCCGGATCGTCTCGCCGCCGAACAGCAGGATGGCCACCATGACGAACATGGCGTTGAGCTGCGTCGCCAGCGAGCGGTGCATTGTCTCCAGCACGCTGCGATTGACGATCGTCTCGAAATCCTCGCCGCGATACTTCGGTGTGTTCTCGCGGATGCGGTCGAAGACGACGATCACATCCTGCACCGAGTAGCCGACCACCGTCAGCACGGCGGTCAGGAACAGCGCATCGGCTTCCCAGCCAAAGAGCAGCCCCAGGATGGACATCAGGCCCATGATGACCAGGATGTCGTGGAACATCTTGACGATGGCGCACGCCCCATAGCGGAACGAGTGCGGGACGCGGCGGAACGCCAGGACGATGAAGCCCAGCACGATGACCGCCACGGCCAGCGTCGCCAGAAACGCCGCCCGTGTCACTTCCTTGCCCACCGTCGCCGAGACGCTGCTCGTCGTCAGCGCCGCTTCACGGGTTGGGTCATTTTCGACAGACTCAGGAGACCAGAATTCGCCCAGCCGCGATGGATCACGCATGAACGCTTTGAGTTCATCAATGCGCTCCGTCTCCTCGAAGCGAAGCTGCCAGCGGCTGCCCGCTTCGTCATGAGCGCCCACGATGGAATCTGCGGAGATCGGATCGAGCCGCTGCACGATGTAATCCGAAAGCCCAAAGTCTGCCAGCGTGTCGCGCACCGTCTGCTCGCTGACGTTGTCCACCAGCGAAAGCTCCATCAGCGTACCGCCGGTGAAGTCAATGCTCAGGCGTACGGGGCTGCCATTTTCCAGCATGGAGATCACCATGGCGATCACGCCCGGAATGATGATCAGCGCCGAGATCAGGAAGAACAGGTGACGTCGCTCTGCGAAGTTAAACATGCGTATCTCCCTTTGGTGCGCCTACACGCCGAGCAGCCTGGGGCGGGCGCGCAGTTGATCGCCGGCCACCAGCACAATAGTATGCAGAAAGGTCCGCGTGGCAATCACCGCCGTGAACAGGTTGATCACCAGGCCCATCCCCAACGTGATCGCAAAGCCCTGCACCGAGCTGGCGCCGAAGGCGTTGCCGAAGAAGTACAGGATGATCGTGATGATGATCGTCGAGATATTCGAGTCGCGGATGGAAGTCCACGCCCGCTCGAATCCCGCCTCGATCGCCCGATCCGCCGGACGCCCCTTGCGCAGCTCTTCTTTCATGCGCTCGAAGATGAGGATGTTGCCATCCACCGCCGTGCCAATCGAGATCAGGAAGCCAGCAATGGCCGGCAGGCTGAGAGTGACCGGGATGAACTTGTAGAGCGCGAAGTTGATGGCGATGAACAACAGCAGCGCCAGGTCCGCCGCGATGCCCGGCACCCGGTAGTAGACCAGCATGAAGACCAGCACGGTGATCACGCCGATGATGCCCGCCCGGATGGACCGCTCCACCGAGATCTCGCCCAGCGAGGGGCCAATCGTGTCGAAGGCGATGATGTCCAGCGGAACTGGCAGCGCGCCGTACTTCAACTGCGCGGCGAGGATTCGCGCCTCGTCGCGTGTGAATGCCCCCGTGATGATGCCGCCGTCCATCGTCCCCGCCCGCGCCGCATCCGAAAGCCCGGCCTGGATGGTGGGGTACGACAGCAGGCGCCCGTCCAGCACGATAGCCATCGAGCGATTCGGGTTGTTGGCGACGTAGGTCTCGAAGTCCTTCACCCGGTCGCCGCCCTCGCGCAGCACGAAGTTGACCATCCACTGCGTGCCAATCGTGCCCTGCGTGGTTGCCGCGGCATCGGCCAGGCCTGCGCCGGTCATGATCGTCCGGTAGGGCTGCCCGTTTTGCAGCAGCGCCGGCTCTTCGGTGGGATTCAGTATGTCCTCGCTGCTGCACGTATAGTCTGTATACGCCGGTGGCGTCGCCCCCTCTGGCAAGCGTGCCTCAGCCAGAGTGACCTGTTCGGTGGTCAGGATACACGCGCCTTCGGGCAAGTCCGCCGTCACCGCCGAGAAATCCACGAACTCCAGCAGGCCGGTGGACTTGATCGAATCGAATGCCACAGCCTGCTCACGCACGCCGGGCAGCTCCACGATGATCCGGTCTTCGCCCTGGCGCTGCACGACGGCCTCGGTCACGCCCAGCCCATTGACGCGCCGCTCAACGTTCTTAACCGCCTGCACAACCGTGTCGTCGTCATACTTGGTGCCCGGCGACACCTGGAGCAGCACGCGCGAGCCGCCTTGCAGATCGAGGCCCTGCACGACGTGCACCTTTCGATTGATGCCCAGGAAGTTAATGTGCGGGTCGCTCAGGCTCATCCAGGCAGAGAGCACGGCGACCGCCAGGATGACAACGATCCAGAGGCGATACGCTCGCATAGTGGGGTTCCTCTCAGACGGAGATGCGCCGGACAGGACGTCCGGCAGGCGTGCCCGGTCCAGTACCGGGCCAGGATACTGATCCCAAACCCGGTGATGATAACGAGGGCAGTGGCGCTTGGCAAGTGCGATTTGAGCGGGGCAATTGCGTCAAAATACGCCGCGCGTCAGTTCGCCCGCAGGGGCGTAGGGCTATACGCCCCTACGGGGGCAGTTCATCGGTGGGAGTCGCCAGCCCGACAAGGCGGACTGCTCCCCTTGTCCTGCTTGTGGAGAAAGGGGCAACGCTTATGGCGCGTTCTGGGGGCCTGCCGCGCGCCCGTCGAGGCCCAGCTCCGCCGCGATTCCCTGCATTGCCTCCAGCACCAGGGGCACATGCTCCGCCCACAGGTCAACGCCGAGCGCCTGCGCGGCGTCAGCGATCTCTTCGCGATGCACGGCGGCGGCAAAGCTGCGATCCTTCCACTTCTTGCGCACCGAGCTGACTTGCGTGACCTCGCGGATGTCCCTCGTGGGCCGCACAAGAGCCACAGCCGTCAGGAAGCCGGTCAGCTCGTCCACTGCGACCAGCGTTTTCTCCAGCGCGCTTTCCGGCTGGACGCCCGTCCGTTCAGAAGCGTGCGCGGCGATGGCGCGGATGATCGCCTCGTCCACCCCCTGCTCGCGCAGGACTCGCATCCCGGTGAAGGGGTGCCCATCGGCGGCGGTCATGTCGGGGTGGCGCTCGTAATCGAAGTCGTGCAGCAGCCCCACCACGCCCCACAAGTCCTCGTCCTCGCCAAAACGGCGGGCGTAGGCGCGCATGGCGGCTTCGACGGCCAGCATGTGGTGCCGCAGGCTCTCCGAAGCCGTCCAGTCCGTCACGAGCTGCCAGGCATCGTCGCGCTTCATGAAGCCTCGTCTGCCTCCCGGATCACATAATCGTAGTGAATCTGGGCGGTGTGGCGCAGTGTGGCCGCCGCCCCACAGTACTTATCGCGCGACAGTTCAATCGCGCGCTCGACCGCTTTCGCGTCCACGCCGCGCCCCGCGACCACGAACTTCACCCAGATTTCCGTGTATACGCGCGGGTGCTCGTCGGCGCGCACCCCCTCCACCTGCACCTCCAGGCCCGTCACGTCCTGTTGTTTCTTGCGCAGGATGCTGATCACATCCATCCCTGTGCAGCCGCCCAGCGCCGTCAGCAGCAGCTCCATCGGGCTGGCGCCGGCATCGTGCCCGCCAGCCACCCGTGCCGCATCGAGGGGAATGCTGTGCCCATTGTTGCTGTAGCCCGTGAAGATCAGGTCTTCGCGCCACACAACGCGGCTGCTTTTCTTTTGACCCATCGGTGAGACTCCTCCCTGTGTGCACCTTGCCTAACCCAATTGTAGGCCAAGTGAGCGAATCAGGCACGTGCTCTGAAGTAAGATACAGTCCGCCGCAAGAAGTCGCACGCAACCTGAGCCTGCGCTGTGCATCAAACCAGATGACGCATGGGCATGGCCACAGCGGCAGCCGGATCTTCTTGGGATTGAGTCGCGCCTCTGCTATGATCGGCAACAGGCCCCCGACGGGGCCTGCCAGACTTAGACAGACTCAGCCGAAGAAGCCCTATGCCACACTCATCTGATGACGATCTGGTCGCGCGCCTGCAAGCAGGAGACCAGTCCGCCTACGCGCAGTTGGTCGAAGAGAACGCCGGCAAAATCTATCGGCTTGCTCTGCGCATGATGGGCAACGAAACGGACGCCGAAGACGTGCTGCAAGAGACGTTCCTGAGCGCATTCCGCTCCATTGACCGCTTCGAGGCCCGCTCCAGCCTGAGCACCTGGCTTTACCGCATCGCCAGCAACGCCGCCCTCATGCGGCTGCGACGCAAAGAGCCGGAACAGGTCTCAGTGGACGAGCCGCTGGAGCGCGACGACGGGGAGATGATCCCCCGCCAGTTCTTCGACTTCTGCTGCCTGCCCGAAGACGATCTGCTGCGCGAAGAGGCCCGCGCCGAAATGATGCACGCCGTCGAGGAATTGCCCGCAACCTTGCGCAGCGTGTTCGTGCTGCGCGACATCGAAGGGCTGTCCACCGAGGAGACCGCCGAAGCGCTCGATCTCTCCATCTCGGCGGTCAAGAGCCGCCTGATGCGCGCCCGCCTCAGGCTGCGCGAGCAACTGAGCGCCTACTTCTCGCACGGTCCGCTGATCTCGGAAGCAGGGTAAGGGTATGAGCGCCTCTGACCAGCCACACGAGCACAACCAGGATTCCTGTCGCCGCTATCTGAGCAGCCTGTCCGAGTACGCCGATGGCACGCTCAGTGCTGAGCTTTGCGAGGAGCTAGAGGCGCACATGGCGATCTGCGAGAACTGCCGCATCGTGGTCAACACGCTGACCAGGACCGTCTCGCTCTATCGCCAGATTCCCGCGCCGAAGATGCCCAGCGCCGTCAAGGAACGGCTCTACAAGGTGCTGCATCTCGAAGCGTACATCCCCCCAGGGCCGGACGCGCCCGATCAGCCCGGCCAGTGAGCTGTCTGCAGCCCTGGCTGGTCACGGTGACCGCCAGAGATGCGACCTTTCGCCGCGCCCTGCATCCAAAGAAGCGTGAAGTTTTGCTGGATGCTAGCGAAAAGATCGGGCGGAATATCCGCGAGGACGTATGGCCAAAGAACGCGAAATCCCGAGCAAGAAACACAAGCGCGTCATCATCTTCAGCACGCCGACCTGCTCCCACTGCAACCACGCCAAGCGCTACCTGCGCGAGCGCGGCGTTCGCTTTCGCGACGTAGACGTCAGCCGCGACCCGGTCGCCGCGCGCGATATGGTGCGCCGCAGCGGGCAGCAGGGAGTGCCAGTCATTGACATCGGCGGCAAGATCGTCGTCGGTTTCAACAAGCCGGAAGTAGATCGCCTGTTGGAATTGAACTGACGGCGGATCGCGTCAGCGGGCAACGAGGGCGCGCGGGCCTAGGGCTTGTACGGCTCGACCGGCAGCCCGGCCCTGCGCCATGCCTGAATGCCCCCATCCACGTTGTACACCTGGCTGTAACCCAGCCGGATCAGCGCCTCAGCCGCGACCCGGCTGCGGTTGCCGCTGTTGCAGATCACATATACCGGCCTGTCCTTAGCCAGTTCTTTCGGCGCGCGCTGCTCGAACTGTCCCAGCGGGATCAGGCCGGCCCCGGCGGGGAGACCGGTCGCAGCAGCCTCGTTCGCCTCGCGCACGTCCACGAACTGCGCGCCTTCGCTCGCGCCCAACTGCTCATAGGCAGCCTGCACGCCCAAGGTCACATAAGTGGTCGCCTTCGCCGGGTTCTGCGCAGGACTGCCTTCCGCGCTGATCGCAGTTGGCGTTGGCGCAGGATTGCCTTTGTCCGAGCCGCCGCAGCCGGCCAGCCCCAGCAGCAGAATCATGGCCAGCGTGGCCCATAGCACCCATCGCGTCCGCATCGCGTGATCGCTCCTCATAAGAGTCAGAAAGGCGCCGTTGACCGTCTCTCGCCCGCCGCGCTCGGCAGAAACCTGCCCGACCCGCCGAGCACCCCGGCGAGGAGTCGCGGCCAACCTTGGCCATTATAGCACGGAGGAACGGCGAACAGGCCCGCGAGCATCTATCTCAATCGCGCCGCCTGGCAACTTGTTCGTGGACCCTCTTGCGGCAGATGCAAGCAATGCCCGTCCCGGCTGGAATCCGGCGATGCCGGCCCGCCAACCACCCACCAACGAACCGCTCGCCGCCTACCGTTTTTGCATGCCCCCCGCAACCATGCTAGACTCGCGCCAAATTACAGTCTCCCTCAGACGCACAGATTGTGATGCAGCCCGATGGCCGAGAAAATTCTTGTTGTTGACGATGATCTTGAGAGCCTCAAGCTCATTGGGGTGATGCTCCAGCGCCAGGGCTACGCGGTCATCACGGCCAACGCCGGCCAGCAGGCGCTGGATCGTGCCCTGGCCGACCAGCCCGACCTGGTCATCCTGGACATTATGATGTCCGCTATGGATGGCTACGAAGTTTGTCGCCGTCTGCGCCACGATCCTCTCACCCAGCACATCCCGATCATTATGTTCACCGCCAAGACGATGGTGGACGACAAGGTGGCCGGGTTCGAAGCGGGCGCCGATGACTACCTGACCAAGCCCACGCACCCCGCCGAGCTGGTCTCGCGCGTCAAAGCCCTGCTCGCCCGCTCCGCCCAGCGCCGCGCCCCGTCGGATCGCTCGCTGGTGTGGGGCTTCCTGGGCGCTAAGGGCGGCGTGGGCACGACGACGCTCGCCACCAACGTCGCCGCAGTGCTGGCCAGGAACGCGCCGACAGCCCTGGCCGATTTCCGCCTGGGCCAGGGGACTTTGGGGCTTTCGCTGGGGGTCACTCGCTCCACCGGTATGGCCAACCTGCTCGCCAGCCCTGCCAACGAGATCGCGGCGCAGGCCGTCGAGCGCGAAATGGTCCCACACAGCAGCGGGCTGCGCCTTCTGCTCTCGTCGGGGCGGCCCAAAGAGACGCTGCTCAGCGCCTCGCCCGACACTCTGGCTGCGGTGGTGCAGCACCTGCGCGCGCTCCAGCACATGGTCGTGCTCGATCTCGGCGCCGGCCTCAACCGCCTCACTGCGCGCTTGTTGCCGGAGATGGATCAGCTCACGCTGGTCGTCGAGCCGAACCGGGTCGCCCTCACGCTGGCCCGCGATATGATCGCCGAGATGCAGCAGATCGGCCTGGCCCGCAACCAGATCAGCGTAGTCATGATCAACCGCGCCCAAACCAGCGCCCAGGTGCCCTGGCAGGAAGCCGAACAACTGCTGGGCCACGAGATGACGGCCATCATCTCTCCAGCCCCGGAGATGGCCTTCCAGGCGGCAGAAGCGGGCCTGCCCATTGTGATCTTCCAGCCCAACTCGGTCGTCGCCAGCCAGCTCAACAAGCTGGCCGAGGAAATCGCTGGTCGCCACAGCGCATGATTGCCGGGCCTGACGATTTGGGGGCGGCGCTGCCTTGTGCTGCTGGCGATCGACTCCCCGCCGACAGCGCACCCTGCCAGCGCGCTGTCCAGGCCGCCCCGCCGCGCCAACGACCCGCAAAGTGAGACGTAGCATGGAGCCAGGCACCCCGTCCACCTCAGCGCCGGAGACTGTCAGCCGCGCCATGTACGAGCGGCTCCAGCGGCGCTACGAGCGCCTGATGGAGATCAGTCGCCAGCTCAACTCGACGCTCGACCTGGGCGCGCTGCTGCGTCGCATCATTGACGCGGCGCGCGAGCTGACCGACACCGAAGAAGCGTCCATCCTGCTCATTGACCCGGCGACCGGCGAGCTGCGCTTTGAAGCTGCCAGCAACCTGTCCCGCGCCGAGATGGAAGCAATTCCCGTGCCGATGCAGGGCAGCCTGGCCGGGTGGGTCGCCACGCACGGTGAGCCAGTGCTCGTGCGCGACACCAGGAGCGATGCGCGCTGGTTCTCGCGCGTAGACCAGACTACGCGCTTCAGCACGCGCAACCTGCTCGCCGTGCCCATGAACCTGCACAACCGGCCCATCGGCGTGCTGGAAGCGATCAACAAGCGCGGCGACCAGCCCTGGTCGGGCGACGATCGCGACATCCTGGCTGCGCTGGCCGATCAGGCGGCCATCGCCGTCCAGAACGCGCGCCTGTTCCAGCAGAGCGACTTCATCGCCGAGATGGTGCACGAGCTGCGCACGCCGCTCGCCGCGCTCCGCGCCAGCGCGTCGCTGCTGGCGCGCCCCGCCCTGCCGTCGGACATCTTCCAGGAGATCGTCCGCACGCTGCAAGGAGAAACCGAGCGGCTGACCGCCCTGACCACCGACTTTCTCGATCTGGCTCGCCTGGAGTCCGGGCGCACCCGCCTGGAGATGGCCCGCTTCGACGTGCGCGCGCTGCTGGACGAGTGCGCAAGCCTCATCGCCCCCAGGGCCGGAGAGCGCGGCATTCGTCTCACCGTCCGCCCCGGCACACAGCAGGCGCACGCCGACCGCGACCGCATCAAGCAGGTGTTGCTCAACCTGCTCACCAATGCGGTCAAGTACAACGTCGAGGGGGGATCGATCGCGGTGGCGCTGGATGTGCGGTCAGCCGCTCAGCCGCCAGCGCAGCAGCCGGCTGAGCAGATCGTGATCAGCGTGACCGACACCGGCCCTGGCATCAGCGCCGAAGATCAGCCACACATTTTTGAGAAATTCTTCCGGGCTTCGGCGGTCGCCGGGCGGGAGACCGGCACGGGGCTGGGCCTGTCCATCGCCCAGCGCATCGTCGAGGCGCATGGCTGCGCCCTGTGGTTCGAAAGCGCGCCCGGCGCGGGCACCACGTTCTATTTCACCCTGCCCCTGGCCGCTGCCGCATCCTGAAGCCGGCCCGCCCCCGGCAGAGAGCACCGGCTGGAATGTCTTCCGGTAGGGTGCCGCTCTGCTGCGCCCTGCGCCTGATATGGGCTTCCACGCAACGCCCCTCCCCCTGGAAGCGCCCCGCCGCGCCGAGTGCACAGAGCGCATAACACGCTCTAAGGCGTCAGCAGCACCTTGAGCGTGCCCGGCTGGGCCGCCCGCGCGAACGCCTCCACCGCCTCCGCCAGCGGATAGCGCGCCTCGATCAGCGGCAGCACGTCCACCAGGCGGCGCTCCAGCAGGCGCAAGGCCGCGCCGAACGGCCCGCAACGGCTGCCGACCACTCTGACCTCATTGACCACCAGGGGAGCCAGGTCAACCGTCGCCGGATCAGCGTAGGTGCTTTTGAGCACAAGAGTGCCGCGCGCGCGCACCAGGCGCAGCGCATCGCGCAGACCCTCCTGCGTCCCCGTGCAGTCCACCACCACGTCCGCCTCGCCGTCGCGCAGATCGTCGCGCCGGACGGGTTGCAGCCCCCATCCGGCGAGCATCCTCGCCTGGCGTTCGTGGCGCACAATCACCGCCAGGTCGCAGCCCAGCAATCCCAACACCTGGGCCGTCAGCAGCCCCAGCTTGCCCGCGCCCAACAACACCACGCGTTCGCCGGGCCGGATGTGTGCGCTTTCCAGCACCTGGCACGCCGCCGCCAGCGGCTCGGTGAAGACCGCTTCCTCGTCGGCGATGTTCGGCGGGACGCGGTGGAGGTTGGCAACCGGCAGCCGGAACAGGTCGGCGAACGCTCCGTCGTAGTCCGCAATGCCCAGCACGCGCCGCCTGCGACAGTGATTGGGCGCGCCGCGTCTGCACCAGTCGCATGTGTTGCAGCCCACGTTGATCTCGCCCACGACGCGCGCGCCAAGCCATCCCTGCGGCCCGGCGACCACCTCGCCCACGAACTCGTGACCCAGCGTGCCGCGAAACTCCTGGTAGCCGCGCACCAGTTCCAGGTCTGTGTTGCAGAGTCCGCCCAGCCGCAGCCGGATCACGGCCTCATCCGGCCCGGCGGCAGGCGGCTGGCGCTCGATCACCTGCAGCCCACCCTCAAACACGACCGCTCTGACTGTCTCTGGCATCGTCTTCTCCTCGTCGCATGTCGCGCGTCACCGATCAGCCGCGCTACTCCCAGCCCGTCCAGGTGAAGCGGCGCTCCGGCACGGCAACCCCCTGCGGGTAATACAGGCCATCCGCGCCCAGGCGCACCACCGCCACCTGCCAGGCGAACACGTGCGCCTGCTCGTCGCGGGGCAGATAGCTGGCGGGCACATCGAGCGACAACTGGCGCGTGGCGCCGGCGAAGACCGCGCCCGTCGTCTCGTCACGGACGGTGACCAGGTAGGAGTCTTCGGGCTGAAGCACGCCCACCGAAGTCCACACCAGCCGCACCGCGCCGGTCACCGCCTCCTCGCTGGCTGGCGCAATGGGCAGCGGCGCGCGATAGGTGGGCGTGGGGGTAGGCGTCTCGCTGCCGGTGAAGGTCGGCGTCGCCGTCGGCGTCGGTGTCGGCGCTGGCACGTTGATCTGCTGGCCCGCGCTCAGGACGACCGGGCGCGTGCAGCAGCAGTTCGGCGACTCCCAGGCGCACGCCCGGCAATCAATGCCGCCAGGCAGCGGGTTCAGCTCGCAGATCTGGCGCAGCGAGCTGTCGTGGATGATGGCGATGCTGCTCAGCGTGTCGCCTGTCTCGATCACATACGTTTCGATGGCGAAACTCGGCGCAGCGTCCAGCGTCATCCTGGGCGGGGCGCTGGTCGCCACCGCCGTCTGCGTCAGGTCGGCTCCCGCCTGAGTCGGCGTCGCCGTCGGGCGCGGGATCAGGATCGTGCTGCCCGGTCCCGGCAGGATCGCACAGTCTACCATGCCGTTCAGCCGCTCGATGGCGACCTTCACATCCGGGTGGACGTGTCCATACTGGTAGGCGATCCCCAGGCAGGTATCCCCGCTGCGAATCACATGCTCATACGGGCCGGGCGTCGCCGTCGGCGCCGGCGTCTCAGAGGGGGGCGGAGGCGGCGGGCTGTTGGTCGCCGTGATCGTCGGTGGCACCGTCCGCGAAGGCGTGGCCGCCGGGCCGCCGGGGGTCTGCGTCGGCGCTGCCTGCGCGACCTCTATGCCCACCGCAGACGACTCAGCAGGGGTCAGGCTGGGCGGCGCGCTCTCGCCCTGCCCGCCACAGGCACCCAAGACCAGGGCAGCGATCCCGCTCAGGATCGTGATAAGCCAGACACGATGCGCCATGAATGCCATCCTTCCACAATTGGCTCATCCCCCCTCGGTCGAAAGTCCTTCATCGGCTGTCCCAGGTGAAGTGGCGCGGTGCGGAAGCATTGCGCTCGCTGATGATCGCGCCCCACTCGTCAAGCTCCCCCACGGCAATATGCCATGCGAACGTATGACGGTTGCGGTCGCTGGGCTGCCAGCCCCCTGGCAGAATGTAGCTCGTCTCGACGACCATCGCCGTATAGTCCTGGCCGGTGTCCCGATCGCGCACGCGCACGATATATCGCTCCTGCGCGCCCAGAGTCCCCGTGCTGCCCCAGCGCAGCGTCACAAGCTGGTCGGCGGCAAACCGCGCGCCATCTTCCGGCCCCAGCGCATACGGCGCGTTGAAAGTCGGCGTCGGCGAAGGCGTGGGCGTCAGTGTGCCGCTGGGGGTCGGGCTGAGCGTTGGCGTGGGCAGCGGCACCGGCACACGCACGCGCTGCCCTTCATAGAGCATCACTACACAGTTCGGCCCGCCTGTCGGGTCGCCGTAATCGCACTGGAGAAACGGGATCTCCGGGTTGATCTGCGAGAGCGTTTCGATGGTCGTTTCGTAAACGTAGGCAATCCCCAGGATCGTCTGGCCGGGTTCGACGACGTGCCAGGCCTGGCCGGGGCGCAGCGTCGGCTCGATGTTCTCGTACTTGGCCAGCGCATCCGGCGTGCCAAAGGCGTTGACGCGCAGCGTGGGGGACACCTCCAGGTTCTGCATCTCCGACTCGATCTCTTCCGCAGTCGCAGTCAGTTCCTGCCCCGGCGCTGGTGTCGGCGTTGGCCAGGGAATCTCCAGCGTCTGCCCAAGCTGAAGCTCTTGGGGATTATCCATACCGTTGATCTCAAGGATCACGTCCACAATAGCCAGCTCGCGGTGCCCGCAGCGATAGGCCATGCCCAGGACCGTATCATCCTGTCCCGCCGTCTGATAACAGGGCGTGATCGTCGGCGTGGGGGTGGCGGTGGGCGGCATCGGCGTCACGGTGGGCAGCGACAGCATCACGTCGCGCGTGAGTGTCGGCGTATGGGCGGGTGTGAGGGCGCGCGGTGTGGAGGTCGGCGGCGCTGTTGGCAGGGCTATCCCCTCAGTGCGCGACTCCCCGCCGTCCCCTCCCCCCCCCACCCAGCGTGCTATAGCCAGGCCCAGCAGCACACCCAGCAGCAGGAGCGCGACAAACCCGACGGCAAGCAGCAAGCGCCCTGTGCGCCCGCTCAGGTCGCCGGCGTACAGGTCGTCGTCCCCTGCACTCGGATCGTAACGCGGGGCTGCTCCGCGCCGGCGAGAAGACTTAGCCGTCGGCACAGGCACCGCCATTGGCTCGCCGGTCAGCGCCGCGCCGCAGATCGCGCAGGTACGCGCCGACACAGGTTGAATCGCCCCGCAAAGAGGGCACTTTTGCGAAGGCGCTGCTACAGGCATGGGCCAGCCGGGTTTGCTCTCACCATCGTCGCTCTGCTCATCAGACGTCAGGCCCAGGCACCGCGTCGCCGCCATGCCCGGCGAGCGCGATTATACCAGGCACCGGGCGCTTGGCCAGCCCGCCGCTGTCACGCGGGCGCGCGCAAAGGTTGGCAACGACTCGCCGGACGCAGAGCCTTAACCTCAACCCCAGCCTCGCCCCACCCGCCTTGCCCCCTCTCCGCGCGTGGAGAGGGGACGGCGAGGCGCGTCAGCGCCGAGCGGGGGTGAGGTCAGCCAGGGCGCAGCAGCGCAGCACACCCCCAACGCCGAACCCCAGAGCAAAGGATCACCGCAGAGGCGCAGAGGACGCAGAGAAGAACGTATCATTTGCTTTCCTCCGCGCTCTCTGCGTCTCTGCGGTTTCAAACTTCTGCTTCCCAGCTGCGCCGCGCAGCTCTCCCACACGCACTCCTGAGCGAATTTTCACGCTTTGGGCGCTTTCTGTGTTACCATTCACCGACGCAGACACGCCAACCCGCACACAGAAAGGTCCCCAGACGATGCGCGTGGTCATCAACGAAGCGAAGATCAATCGCAACCGCAAAATCTCCCACCTTCTGTTCTTCATCAGCCTGGGTGGCATGGCTTTCGGATTCTTCTTCACCTGGACTACCGATCCGACTTCGGGGGCGAGCCAGCTCAGTTGCTTCATCCTGCCCATCCTGCTCCTGCTCACCCTGACCTCGGTGCGCATGGCCAATATCTGGATTCGCGAACCGAACCCGGTTGATGTGCTTGACAACGGTCTGAAGGGCCTGGGGCCGAAACACACGATCTTTCACCACCTGCTCCCCGCCCCGCACGTTCTGGTCGGCCCGGAGGGAGTCTTCACTCTGACCATCGTCTGGCAGGACAAGGCGTACCGCGTCGTGGGCAAGCGCTGGCGCGGCGACGAAGGGGTGCTGCGCAAGCTGAACGGCTACCTGCGCCAGGACCTGATCGGCAATCCCTTCAACGATGCCACGCTGCACGCTCAGCAGGTGCAGCGCCTGATCAACAAGATCGCGCCCGGCGCCGAGGTTGTGGTGCAGCCGCTCGTCGTGCTCACCCATCCCAACGCCAGCTTCGAACAGGAAGAGCCGCTCTATCCCGTGCTCTACGCCGACGCCAAGAAGAAGCCGTCGCTGCGCCAGTACCTGCGCGAGCAGCAGGCGGCCCCGGTGAACACATTGCGGCCCGAACACCTCGACGCCATTGACCGCATATACGGCCTGATGACTCGCCAGGAGATCGCCGAACTCACCGGCGAGACATTCGATCTGGCTGGTGACGACTTCGCGCCCGACCAGGAAGACGAGGGAACCGAGAGCGAAGAGAGGTCCGAAGCGCCGGGCGCGCGTGGCACTGTGTTCCTGGCCCAGATGGGGCAGATGTACTACTTCGGCGCAACGACCGGCTCTGTTGAGGAATCACTCAGCGCGCTGGAAGCAGACGGCAAGGAGTTAGTCGAGCTGGTGCACGCCTTCGAGACAGCCGATGCTGTCGCCGTGCGCGATGCGCTCCAGCGTAAGTACGACCGCAAGCGCCAGAAGGAGAACTGGTTCGGCCTCAGCAAGAAAGACGTAGCCTGGATCAAAGCGCGACGCGGGAGCTGAGTCCCGCTGAGGCGGCCCCCATGAAGCGCCCGCGCACCCATTCCCTCGCCCTGCTGACGGCGCTGCTGGCTGCGGCCTTCGCGCTGCGCATCGTTCACTTAGGCGACGTGCCGCTGCGCGGCGACGAAGCCTTCGCCGTACGCTACTGGGCGGATGACCCGGCTGCCGTCGTGCGCGATCTCGCCCGGTGGGAGCCGCATCCGCCGGGGACGTTTCTCAGCTTCTGGGCCTGGAAGTCCGTCGCCGGCAGCACTGAGCTTGCCATGCGCGTCCTCGCCCTGTTGGGCGGCTGGCTGGGCGTGGCCGCGACGGGGGCGCTGGCCCGCACCCTGCTGCGCGACCCGCGCGCTGTGCCGCTTGCGCTGGCCCTGGCTGCCGTGCACCCCTTCCTGATCTGGCACGCCCAGGACGCGCGCAACTACGCGCTGTGGTTCGGCGCGAGCAGCCTGGCGATGTGGCTGTTCGTGCGCGCAGCGGCACACAACCGGCGGCGCGACTGGGTGCTCTACCTGGTCGCCGAGACCGCCGCGCTGTACTTCTTCTTCCTGGAAGCGTTCCTGCTCGTGGCGCAGGCAGCCTACCTGGTCATACAGCGGCACCCGCGCCGCGTGGTGACGGCGGCGCTGCGAACGTGGCTCGTCCTGAGCCTGCTGCTGCTGCCCTGGCTCGTCCAGGGCTGGTACCTGGCCCGCAGCGGGTACGAAGGCGCCACTTCGGACGCCGCCCCCGCCCGCCTGTTGACGTGGTTCGTGCCCGTCCTGCTCAGCGGGCGCGAGTACCCATCCCCCTGGGAAGTCCTGCTGCCGCTGGCCTGGATCGCGGCGCTCGCGCTGCTCTGGCAGGGGCAGCCCCAGCGTCGCCTGGGTATCTGGCTGGCCGCCTGGATCGCGCTGCCGGCGCTGCTGCTGCTGATCGCCGCGACGCGCATGAGCGTCTTCGACCCCCGTTACCTGATCGCCACCGTCCCCGCTTTCATCCTCCTGACGGCGGGCGCGCTGACCGCGCCCCAGGCGATCCGTTCTGCCCGGCCCCGGTCAGCCGTGCGCGCAGCAGCGGCCCTGCTCCTGACCGTGCCTGTGCTGGGCATCACCGGCCTGGTGCCGTACTATCGCGGCGACTCCCCGAAAGCGCCCGACTGGCCGGGGCTGGCCGCCTACCTGCAAGCGCGCGCTATGCCCGGCGACCTGGTTCTGCAGGTCGTTCCCGATCCCGCTTTCGCTTACTACTACTCCGGCCCCGCAGACGAGACCAGCCTGGTCCCCGGCGCGCCGATTCGCGCGCAGCTTCAGCCGCAGGTCACCTTCCATCGGGGCATCTGGCTCGTGGGGCGCTCACCGGAAGCCGAGAGCTTTCTGGCTGAAGCCATGCAACTGCTCAGCTACGATGCGCCCGCCGGGTTCGACGTGATGCAGTTCCGTCGCTGGGCACCGCGCGAAGCCGAGATCGCCGTCCACCAGGGCGTGCGCTTCGGCGAGATTGCGCGGCTGGCCGGGCATACCCTGCAAGGCCCCGACGCGAACGGCCAGGCCCTCACCGTCCTGCTCTACTGGGAGCCGCTGGCCCAGTCTGCGGTGGACTACACGGTGTTCGTTCACCTGGCCGGCGCGCCCAACCCGGCAGCGGGCAGCCCGCTATGGGATCAGGACGATCACCGCCCGCTGGACGGCTTCGCCAGCACGCTGACCTGGAAGCCGGGGACGCTTTACCGCGACCCGTACCACCTGCTCAACTCGCCTGAAGTGCGCCTGGCCCCAGGAACCTACACGCTTGAGGTGGGGCTGTACGATCCCCAGTCAGGTGAACGGCTGCCTGTCTACGACGCGGCGGGCAACCCGCTCGGCGACTCCTTCACCCTGGCTAGCCTGCGCTGGCCCCCGCCGCAATAAAACAGGGGTGCGCGCGCGGCACACCCCTGCCCTGATCCTGCCCTGGCCCGGCGGCCTGAGCTGAGAAGCTGTTTCCCCCCATCCCAAACCCCTCCCCCACAAGGAGGGAGGGGCTTAAGGCCGGCGCGCTTCTCCCTTCCCCCGCGTGGAGGAAGGGCCGGGGATGAGGGGCAAAGGCAGGCGCGTGGCGTCTCGAACGGCCCCTGACTCAGCCGCCAAGTTCTTTCAGACGCGCTTCCCACTTGGCGTACAGCTTGTTATAAAGCTCCTCAGAGACCTCACCGGCCATCAGCTTGGCATCAAGCTGGTCGAGGTAGGCGCGCACCTCAGCCGCCGTCTGCGGCACGGCGGGCGTCGCCTGCGCCGCTGGCTGGGCGGGCTGCTGCCCCTGCCCCTGCTGTTGCTGCATCATCTGCTGCATCATCTGCATCATCATCATCTGCTGCTGCTGTTGCAGCGCCGCCGCTTCTGGGTTCAGCGCCGCGCCGATCTGCTGGCCGACGCCCAACCCCACGCCCGCGCCCGCCAGTCCGCCGCCCATGCCCGTGTTGCTGGCCGCTGAGTCGGCCACTTCCAGGCGGCGAATGCGCTCCCACGTCTCGAAGTCCACGTAGTTGCGCAGTTCTTCGGTGCTGACCTCTTTGGCGGTGAACGGCTTGGCCTCGAACGCCTTGATGCGCATCCCAATGGCCGCGAACTGCTCGTTCAGCCGGGCCAGTGCTGCGCCTTCCAGGTCCGACAGCAAGCGGTTGGCGTCCATGATGCTGGCCGCGCCAGACGACGACATCAGCGTTGCCACTTCGCCCAGCAGCATAGACTGGATGCGCTCGCGGATGTCGCCCAGCCGGACAACGGGCTTGCCGACGCCATACTGTTTCATGAAGCGCAGTGGATCGTCAATGCCGATGTCAATCACGCCGTGCGTGATCAGCAGCACAACGCCCACGCCCTTGCCTGGCGTCTCCAGCACAATCGGCGGGTTAGTCCCCCAGGGCACCTGCGGCAGGTCTTTGAGATTGACGAAGTACAACTCCGCCGTGAACGGGTTGCGTCCGCCGGTCACCAGGCCGATCAGGCTCGACAGGATGGGCAGGTTGGCCGTGCTCAGCGTGTGCGACCCCGGCCCCAGCGCATCGAGCACCTGGCCCTGGCGCACGAACACCGCCGCCTGGCTCTCCTGCACGATCACCTGCGACCCCATCCGAAAATCGCCTGAGCCACCCTGCGGTTCGCGGTAGCACAGCTCGTCATCCATGATATTGTCGTGCGATACAACATCAATAATACGCGGCATCGCTCATCTCTCCTTGCACGTCTCTGTCGCTGGCAGTCAGCGTGAGCTACTCAATCCCCAACAGCACATTCTCGCGCAGGCCGTAGGCCTCGTTCGCCTCTACCGTCAGCGCGTCCAGCGTGCGAATCCCCTCTTCCACGCCCTCGCCGCGCAGCGCCGCGTCACGCAGCGCGTCCAGCGTCAGCGCGAACTTGTCCACATAATCGAGCAGCGCTTCGTCGAAGGCGTAGATCACGCCCAGGTCGTCCTGGCCGATCTTCACCGCGTCGAAGAAGCCGGAGTATCCCGGCGCGTCGGTGGCGATACGATCAATGAACGTCTGGAACTTGGTCTTCGCGCTGCGCGTCTTGCTCATGAACGACAGCCCGCCAGCGTCGAGCAGCACCTTCTCGATCTCCGACAGCCGGTTAAGCTGCGCCTTGAGCTGCGCCACCACATGCTCGCGGATCAGCCGATCTGCCTGGCGGCGCGCCGTCATCTCCATGTATCCCCGGAACCCTGGAATGCGCGCTACCAGGCGCTCCAGAGAGCCGCGCTCGCGCACAATCTTCGAATAGAGATCGTCCATTCCCGCTTCTCCTTGCGTCAGGAAACCTTCGCTAAGCATACACCAACACCTGCCTCGATACAAACCCTGGCGCAGTGCTATAATCCGGGCGTGCTACCTCGCACCGAAAGGAGACCACGATGGGGGCCAAAGGCCAGGGTGCAGATGCCACCGACGGGCGTTGGCTGGTGATTCCGCGCACGCTTTGCTTCGTCACGCACGGGGATGATGTCCTGCTGCTGAAGCGCGCGGCCCACAAGCGCGTTTATCCTGGCCTGTACAACGGCGTGGGCGGCCACCTGGAGCGCGACGAAGACCCGCTCACCGGCGCAGTGCGCGAGACTCAGGAAGAGACGGGGCTGGACCTGACAAGCGTGCGCTTCTGCGGCGCGATTCACGTGGACGCGGGGGCCAGCAATGGCATCCTGGTCTTCGTCTTCCACGCCCAGGCCGCCTCGCGCGATCTGGCCGATACCGACGAGGGCACGCTCGAATGGGTGCCGCGTGACCAGCTTGACGATCTGCCGCTGGTCGAGGACCTCCCCCTGCTGCTCGACCGGATTCTCGACGCAGAGCCGGGCGCGCCGCCGTTCTTCGCCCACACCAGTTACACAGCCGACGACCAGTTGATCATGCTCTTCGCCACCCCCTCGCTGGGCAGCCGGGCATGAGCGCCGCTGGCAAGGCGAGCATTGGCGCAGAAGTGCCAATCTCGCGGTTTTCTTTCTGCGTTCTCTGCGCTTCTGCGATTCAGAGATCGCGCCGTCCACGCGAAGGGCGCCCCTGGCGCGGGCCAATGGCGCACGGCGGGGAACTGTACTAAGATGATGCTATGCAATGTCACCATGTGAAGGAGGCATGATTATGCAGCATGTGCGGCAGTTAATGATCGCCCTGGTGGCGCTGGCCGTGCTCCTGACGACGCCCATGCTGGTCGCGGCGCAGGGCGGTCAGACGACGCATACGGTACAGGCTGGTGAGAACCTGACCCGTATTGCCCTGAAGTACGGGACAACCGTCCAGGCCATCGTCCAAGCCAACAACATCACCAATCCCAATCTGGTGTTCGTCGGCCAGGTGCTCACCATCCCTGGCGCGGGCATCACCCCGACGCTCCAGCCCACCGGCACCGTCAGCGCACCGCCACCCCAGCCCACAACTGCCCCGGCTGGCGAGACAATTCACGTGGTGCAGCCCGGCGAGAACCTGTTTCGGGTGGCGCTGAAATACGGCCTTTCGACGGCCTTCCTGGCGAGCTACAACGGCATCACCAACCCGAACGTGATCTACGTCGGGCAGAGAATTCGCATCCCCAGCGGCGCGGCAGCCCAGCCCCAGCCCCAACCCGCAACTCCGGCCCCCGTCGGCGCGACGCCGCTTCCAGCCACCGTCGCGGCGACCCTCGTGCCCACAAACGTCCCCGCCGTCACCATGATCCCCGCGGCCACGCCAACGCCCGGTATGCCTCAGAACACAGCGACCAACGTGGGCTTTGCCTATGGCGTTCAGCTTCACCTGCCCAACCAGAATATCCCCCAGGTCGTCCAGGCAGCTAGCGCGCTGGAAGTCACCTGGGTGAAGCAGCAGATCGAATGGGCGATTTATGAGGCGAATGCCGGCAGCATCAACTGGGCGCCGCTCGACGAGATAGTGAACGCGCTCGATGGGGCGGGTTTCAATATCCTGCTGTCAGTCGGCTCCGCGCCGGGCTGGGCGCGCGACTCTGATCAGGAGAAGGGGCCGCCGACCGACTACCAGACTTACGCCAACTTCATCGGCCAGCTTGCCCAACGCTACAAAGGCAAAGTGGACGCCTATGAGGTCTGGAACGAGCAGAACCTGCGCCGCGAGTGGAACACTCCGCGCGGCATCAGCGCCGCCAGCTACGTTGAGCTGCTGCGCCTGGCCTACACCGCCATCAAGAACGCGGACTCCAGCGCGCTCGTCGTCACCGGCGGGCTGGCCCCCACCGGCTTCAACGACGGCGTGAACGCCATTGACGACCGCGTGTACCTGCGCCAGATGTACGCGGCTGGCGTTGCCGAGTGGTCGGACGCCATCGGGGCGCACCCCAACGGCTGGGCCAATCCGCCGGATAGCACCTGCTGCCGCAACAATCGCCCGGCGGTGCCCGCCTGGGACGATCATCCGAGCTTCTTCTTCAAGCAGACGCTCGCCGATTACCGCCAGATCATGGTCGAGAATGGCGACAGCGGCACCTTCATCTGGCCGACTGAGTTCGGCTGGGGGTCGAACGACGGCCTGAACGTCGAGCCGCCGCCCGAATACGCCTTTGTCGCCTTCACCAGCCTGGACGAGCAGGCATCCTACATCCTGCGCGGCTTCCAGCTTGGCAAGGAGCTAGGCTATATCGGCCCCATGTTCCTGTGGAACCTCAACTTCTGCCCGGTCGTCGGCGTGACGGGTGAGCAATGCCTGTGGAGCCTGCTCGACCCGGCAGGCAACCCGCGCCCGGCCTACCTGACGCTGCGCGACCTGGACAAGTAGTCCGGCGCGCGTGCCACACGCATACTCGCCCGCCTGGCGGAGTTCCGTCAGGCGGGCGAATCTCTTTTCGCGGGGGTGAGATCAAGGGGGGCGCAGCAGAGCAGTGCCCCACCCTGACAGGTTTTGCACGCACCCCTACGGAGGCATTTCGCTAACCGTATCGCCGGCGGAGAGGGACCACAGGGTGGGGTCAGGCGCCGCGCATAACGTTACGCGCTTCCTGCTGTGCCAGGCGTGCAGAGTTCACTGGCTCTCGCCGGTTACGATATGGGCGTGCCGCTTGTCGGCGTGGGCGTGCTGCTCGTCGGCGTGCGCGACGGTGATAGCGTCCGCGCAGGTGTCCGCGATGGCGTCCTGGTGGCGGTGACTGTCGCGGTGTGCGTCGCCGTTGGCGTCCGCGTCGGAGTCTTGGTCGGCGAAGGTGTCGCGGTCGGGGTGTCCGAAGCGGTCGGAGTGGCCGTCGCCGTGAAAGTGGCCGTAAGGCTTGGCGTGATCGTCGCCGTCGGCGAAGGTGTGCGCGTCGCGGTCGGCGTGTCGGACGGAGTGATCGTCGGCGTCGGCGTCAGCGTGATCTGCGGCGTGCGCGTGGCGAACTGGGTCGCCGCGGGCGTCTCCGCCACTTCCGGCCCTGCCACGCGCACCGCGCGCAGCGCCAGCGGCGCGGTCATGGGCGGCAGGCTGACACGCAGGACGCCTCCGGCCTGGTCGCTGAGAGTCACGGCGTCGTCGCCCAATACGCTGCCCGTCGTCACATCCCAGAATACGACCCGGTACTGGCCCGTTGGCATGTCCGGCAGCAGCAGGTCGAGCGTGATCGGCTCCAGGCTCAGCACATCCGCCGCCGACTCCCACGTGTAGTCGCGCTGCTGCACCCACGCCAGCGCATAACCGCTTTCACCGCCGGCCAGGCTCAGCGCGCGCGCGGGCGTGCGGTAGCGCGCAACCTCAATATAGCCCAGTTGCAGCCAGTCCTCGCCCAGGTTATCGAGCACCACCAGGTGTTCCCCGGCGCTGATCGGCAGCGTCAGCAGAATGTCCTGGCTGCCTGCGCTGAAGTCCACCTGTGCCACGTCCACGCCGTCAATCGTGACGACCAGCACCGCCGGCGCATCTATCGAAACGCTCCGCACATAGATGCTCAGCTCGGTATCTACCGGCGGCGCGATGATGTAGGTCTGGGGGCGGCTGCGCTCGGCGTTGCGCTCGCCATACAGAAAGCCGGGGAGATCGCTGACCGAGGGCACTGCCCCGTCATCAGTGATCCGGTAAATCTGATCGGACGGGACGGGCGCGAACACATCGCGGCTGAACCCGTCCACACGCACGACATCGTAGACCAGGGGATCGCTGGCTATCAGCCGCGCCTGCACAGGGACCAGGCCCGGCGTCTGCCACAAGGCATCGCGCGCGAAAGTCGCCAGCGAGTCGTAGATGCTGTACAGGTTCTGCCGGTCAATGTACGTGTCCCACCACCAGGGCATTGCGCCGCCCGCTGCGCCCGCCAGCGCCGCCGCCCAGATCGTGTTGCTGACATGGATTCCGGCGGGGTCATCCGCCGTCGGCTCGAACCAGGGATTCAGCGAGAACTCAGTCAGCAGAACCGGGCGCTTCGTCCGGCTGAGCGCGTCGGCCACGCTGCGCACGGTGCCCGCGACCTGGTCCTCCGCCGCAACCAGGGGGCGCGACTGGTAGTAATGCACGGGCACAAAATCCACCACATTGCTGTCAAACAGAATGGCATCGAGATTGCGCGCTCCGACCGTCACCAGGTGATCGTAGGGGTCAATGTCGCGCAGGTACTGCGTCATCTCGCGCAGCCACGGCTCGGCGCGGGACGACGAATAGCCCAGCACGCCGTCCACCACATCAACCAGCTCCCAGGCGAAGATGCGCGGGCTGTAGCCCCAGCGCGCCACAGCATAGCGCAGCCGCTGCTGGATCAGCGCTCTGGCCTCCGCGTCCGTGAAGAACAGGCCAGGGCGGGTCAGCGGGCCGCCGTTAGCTGCATTGAACGGGCTGATCACCCAGCTTGCCTGCATCGGGGGGCGCGGCACATCATTGGGGATGGACACCGGTGGCACCACCTTGTTGGTGAGCGCCTGGTGCCACACCAGCACCACCTGCAGGTAGATGCCGCGCTCTTCAGCCAGTCGCAGCAGCGAATCCATGCGCCAGGCCGCTGCCTGCGCCGCGTCATAGTCGCCCGCCGGCCCCGGCCAGTCCAGCCCGATGAACCAGGGCACGTCAACGAACACGCGCGCGTAGTTCGCCCCGGCGTCGCTCAGCGCTTCCAGCCAGCGCGCGTAAGCATAGATGCCGCCGATCTCATCCCACGACCAGGCAAGGTTCTGGCCGATGGGGAAGTAGGGCGCGCCGTTGTCGAACGCGAAATAGCGCGAGGTCGGCCCGACGCCCACAAAACCGGGTTGATCAGACGGCACGACATCAAAGGTCCCCTGTTCAATCGCGCGAATGCCGGCGCTGTCGCGCGCTTCGATGGTATACGTCCAGCGCCCCACCTGGTCCGGCGCGAAACGCACCCGCCATTGCCCTTCGCCTGTCTCTTCCAGGCTCTCTACAAGGCAGTTTGTCAGGCAGGCGTCGCGGTACGGCTGCATGAAGAAACCGGGCACGCGCTGCGCCGCGCCAGCCGGCGGGCGGAACACGGCCATCACGTCAATTTCGGCGGGATCGTAGGGGTTCTCGTAGGAGCCGTTCAGCGCGACGGGCAGCTCCAGCAGCCCATACAGCCGGACGGTGGTGATTGGCGCCACCGTCGGCAGCGGCGTCCGCTCCGGCGAGGCGGTGAGCGCCGGGCTGGGCGTCTGCTGCTGGGCGGATTGCCGCGTCTGTGGGACAACCACAACAGCGGTGATCCACAGGGCGATCACCAGGGCGAAAGTCCAGGGGGTGTGTTTTGCGCGCGCCGACATGGCTGAAGTGTAATTCGGACTATACGAAATGCGCAAATAGCCATTCTTACCGAAAACATACCATAAGGTGCGCGTCCCCGCCGCCCGCCGGGTACGATATCCTTTGCGGTTGAAACTCGTCACGCGGGCATGCCCCCCAGCCCCTTCCCCCGCTCGGCACGGAGGGAAGGGGAGCAGGCTCGCCGCTTCTCCCCCTTCCCCCCTCGTGGGGGAAGGGTCGGGGATGGGGGGAGTACACAGCAGCCAGTACCCACGCCATTTCAACCGAATTCGACGCACCCTGCCCGCACCCGCGCTTCGCCGTCTCGTGCTGCTGTTGGTACAATCAGGGCTGTGGGCACACTAACGACGTCGCGGCTCACTGGCAAACACTCTCTTCAGCTCAAGCGGAAAGGATCGCAGCATGGGTGTGATCAAGCCCTTTCGCGCCGTGCGTTTCAACCAGGATCGCATTGCCGACCTGCAGGCCGTCGTCAGCCAGCCCTACGACAAGATTGACGACGCGCTGCGCGAGCGCTACCTGGCGCTCAGCCCGCACAACGTGGTGCGCATCATCCTCAACCCGCCCCAGCCGGGCGACGATCCCGCCAGCCCCCAGGGGCCGAACGTCTACACCCGCGCCCGCGACACCTACCAGGCCTGGCTGCGCGAGGGGATTCTGCGCCGCGAGGAGCGGCCCGCCTTCTACGTCTACGCGCAGACATTCCGCGTAGAGGGGCGCGCCTACACGCGGCACGGCCTGATCGCCGCCGTCGAATTGACCGACTTCGCCGAGGGCACCATCCTGCCCCACGAGCGCACCCACAGCGGCCCGCAAGAGGATCGCCTGCGCCTGCTGACGACCGTCGGGGCCAACACCGAGCAGATCTTCCTGCTCTATCCCGACGCACAGAACACCGTCAACCGCATCGCCCAGGACGCGCTCGGCAACCGCCCGCCAGACGTGGACATCGCCGAGCCTGGCGAGCCGGATGTCCGCCAGCAGCTTTGGGCGCTCACCGACCCGGCGGCGCTCGCCGCCATCGAGGCCACCCTGGCCCCGCTGCGCGGCCTGATCATCGCCGATGGCCACCATCGCTACAGCACTGGCCTGACCTACCGCGATCAGCAGCGCCGCGCGCACCCCGGCGCCCCGCCCAATGCCGCGTTCAACTTCGTCCAGGCAACGCTGGTCAGCATGGACGATCCCGGCCTGGTCATCCTGCCGACTCACCGCGAAATCTGCCAGTTCAGCGAGCGGAGCGCGGCTGATGTGCTACGCCGGGCGGCGGAGACCTTCACCGTCGCGCCGGTCGCCAGCCTGGAGGCGTGCCTGGCCCAGGTCAATGCCCACGCCAGCGGTCACGCCTTCGGCTTCTATGGCGGGCCGGGCACGGGCTTCCACGTGCTCACGCTCAGGGACGCGGCCCTGGCGCAGACGCTGATCGCCGGCGATCACTCGCCTCAATGGAAAGCCCTCGGCGTCAGCGTCCTGCACAAGATTCTCATCGAACAGGTCACCGGAGTGCCCGCGCGCGGCATCGAAGACAAGACGATGATCCGCTACCACCGCGACCCGCACGAGCCGGTCGCCAACATTGACGCGGGCCTCGGCAACTTCGCTTTCTTCCTGCCCGCCACGCGCCTGGATCAGATCAGGACAGTCGCCGCGCAGGGCGAGCCGATGCCGCAGAAAAGCACCGACTTCTACCCCAAAGTGATCTCCGGCCTGACCATGCTGCCAGTCGGGCCGGACGAGCGGCTGTAGCGGGTGCGGAAAGGATGCAGCCCATGAACCCGGCACAGCAGGCATTGGCCAGCGCCGCGCTGGTCGTGGACGACGCCGACTACACCCTGATCCATCTGCCCGCCCCGGCGATCACCGCCGCCGCTGGCGTGCTGGCTGAGATCGGCGAGCCGTTCTGCGCCCTGATCGTGGACAAGGATGAGGTCACGCTGGTGCTGTCGGCGGAGGACTGGTCGGACTTCCAGGCGCGCCTGCCCGATCACCGCGTCGCCGGCCCCTTCCGCCTGATCACCTTCGACCAGCCGCTGGCGCTCGATCTGGTCGGCTTTCTGGCGCTGGTCAGCCGCGCCCTGGCCGACGCAGAAGTAGCAGTGCTCGCCATCTCTGCGTTCGAGCGCGATCATCTGCTGGTGCCAGCCAGCCAGTTTGAGCAGGCCGTCACCGCGCTGCGCGAAGCGCAGGCGCGCGCCGCCCAGCCGTGATCAGCGCCGAGAGAAACAACCTTGGCCTCTCGTTCCCTGACCCGTCGCCAGTTCGTGACCGCCATCGGCGCGCTGGGCGCGCACTGGCTCGCCGCGCGCAGCAGATCGGCGCGCGCGCGGGGCGCTGCCGCCATGCCCGGCCACGTGCCGGTTTACCTCACCTTCGACGACGGCGTGGAAACGGAGGGGGCGCAAGGCGAGCGCGGCCCCACGCTGGACGTGCTCGATCTGCTGGACGAGCGGGGCATCGTGGCGACATTCTTCGTGCACGGACGCAACACAGGTGAAGCCGAAGGAAGTGTGCTGGCGCGGATGCTGCGCGCCGGGCACCGCGTCGGCAACCACCTCTTCCACCAGGGTGGGGCCACCCTCGATGCCCGGCCAGCGCCTTCCTACCTGGCCCGGCTCTATCTGGATACGGAGCTGCGCATTCGCGAAGTGCTCGCGCCTCATGCGGATGCGCTGGCGCTCTTTCTCGCTCAGCCGCGCCTCTTCCGCCGTCCCGGTGGAGGGTACGACAGCGCTGAGGGCAACCTGTTCCTGCTCGCCGACAGCGGCTACCGGGACTCTTTTCTCTACGATCGCGAGCTTGCCGCCTATCGCCACCTGTTGGACTGGCTGCACAATGTCTACGATTACAGCGGCTGGCATATCAATCCCCTGCCGCTGTGGGAGCAGCGCGCCGATCCGGACGCGGTGGTCTGGCGGGCTATTGACGGCCCCGGCGGACTTCGTTCGTTGCTCCAGCCCGCGCCAGACAAGCCGCACCTCGTCGCGCAGTGCGTACAGGAAGGAGTAATCATCCTGCTCCACGACCCCGACCCGCGCGTCATCGCTGCCGTGCCCGCCCTGCTCGATGCCCTGGACGCCTGGGGCGCGACCTACCACGCCCTGCCCCGCCCCGGCGATCTGCCCAATCGCTATACGGTCGGTATTGCCCGCCCGGAGCCGCTGGTCATCGCCCGCGAGTCCTACCGGGATGTGGCCTCCATCCCCTGACGTTTCCTGACAAGGAGCACCGCCCATGACCAGCGGCCCGCTGAACCTGATCCCTGGCCTGCCCCTGCTGCCGCCCGACCAGGTGCGCATCGAGCAGGTGCGCGCCGTGCCCTACCCCGACCGGCGGCGCGTCCGGGTCGAAGTAGAGATCACGCCCTTCCGCGAGCGCCCCAATCTGGAGATCGCCATCAGCAATCAGGCGGGGCGGGCTGTCGCCACAGCCAGCGCCGTTGACCTGATGACCTTTCGCACAGCCTTCACGCTCCACCTGCGCGGCGGTGACGAAGCCGGGCCGGGCTACGAGGTCCTCGTGCTGCTCTATTACGACGATCCCCTTGCACCCCAGGATCGGTACCAGGCCCCCCTGTCGCCGACAGAGCCGGAGTCCAGCGAGTAGCGCGCCGGGCGGGGGTGAGGCCAAGGGGGCGCTGCTCTGCTGCGCTCCGCACGGCAATAGACTTCCGAAGTTCTCGGAAACTTCGGGAGTCTGGCTGTGAACCCGCCCCGCCTGGCTGCTTTCGCGTAGGGGCGTATTGCAATACGTCCCTACGGGACTCACCTCGCCGGATGTCAAGCAAGTCACTGACAACCTTTGCACACACCCCAGCCCATCCGCCGCTTGGGACAAGCCTCAGTTCCGGCTATACTTAGGCGTTGGCGGGCTTGGCCGGCGTTGGCGACGGCCACCGATTCCCGATGGGACGAGACTGACGTGTTCAGACGCAACCTCGGCAAATATGAGATCATCGACCGGATCGGTCGCGGCGGCATGGCCGAGGTCTATCGCGGCTACCATGCTGCGCTGGATCGCTATGTGGCGATCAAGCTGCTGCACTCATTCCTGGCCGACGATCCGGAATTCAAAGAGCGCTTCGAGCGCGAGGCGCGCAGCGTCGCCAGGCTCAAACACCCCAATATCGTCCAGGTCTACGATTTCGAGCACGACGCCGCCAGCGACAGCTATTACATGGTGATGGAGTTCATCAACGGCCCCACGCTCAAGGATCGCCTGTTCGACCTGAGCGCGGCGGGGAGCCTGCTGCCTGTTGCCGAGGTCGTGCGCATCATCAAGACAGCGGCCCACGCCCTGGCCTACGCGCACGAGCGCAAGATGATCCACCGCGACGTGAAGCCCGCCAACCTGATGCTGGACGAAGATGGCCGCGTCGTGCTCACCGACTTTGGCATCGCCAAGATCGTCACCGGGGCGCACATCACTTCCAGCGGAGGTATGATCGGCACCCCGGCCTATATGGCCCCCGAACAGGGACTCGGCCAGGCGGGCGACGAGCGCTCCGACATCTACTCGCTCGGCGTGATTCTCTACCAGCTTCTGACCGGACGCCTGCCCTTCGACGCCAACACGCCGCTGGCCATCATCCTCAAGCATGTCAACGAGCCGCTGCCGCTCCCCCGCCAGTTCGTGCCCGACCTGCCCGCCGATCTGGAGGCTGTTGTCTGGCGCGCGCTGGAAAAAGACCCGGAAGCCCGTTTCCAATCGGCGCACGAATTCGCCGCCGCCCTGGACGCGCTCGCCGTGTCAGCCGAACCCAGGCAGGCCGCCGCGTTCTCTAACGGCCCGGAGGCAGGTGAAGTTGGCCGCGCCACCCCAACCGCGCACCAGAACGGCGACACGCCGATCCTGGGGCCGGCAGACCTGCCGTTGAGCAGCGGCGCAGTCCCGGGGCGCCGCGGGACGCGCTATGCCCGCGTTGTGGTCCTGGCCGCGCTTGTCGTCGCGCTGGTAAGCACAGGGCTGGCCGCCTTCGGGCACGAGGGCCGCGTGCCCGCCCCCGCCGCCACGCTCAGCAGGGCGGAGACGTCAGTCTCCACGACAACATCCGCCGTGCCAGTGGCCGCGCTCGATCCAACCCGCACTCTCTCGCCGACGCAGACGCCGCCTCCCACCGCGCAGCCCACCGCCGCGCCCAGCGCCACGCCCACCCCGACGAGCACCAGCACGCCCTCAGCGACCTACACGGCCACGCCCGATCTGACCAGCACAGCAGTCTTCCTGCTCGTTCAGCAGGCGACAGCGCCCACCGCCACGCCTAACCTGGTTCAGACGCTGGCGGCCTGCGACATGGAATACATCGTCGTCACTCCGGACAGGCATGACCGCCCCCCGTCGCCAACCGACTTCGCCAACAACCGCCTGATCCGGGCCGGCACCGATTTCGAATTCGAAATCGTGCTGCACAATACGAGCACCTGCGCCTGGCCAGAGGGCGTGCGCCTGAGCTACAACGCCTTGCTGACCGAGTATCCAGAACCGTTAGTGGACCTCACGGCTCTGTTCGAAGCCTGCCCGGAGAACCTGCGCCCCGGCCTCAACTTCGCCCGCCAGCAGCAGTCCAACTTCTTCATCAAAGCGGGCGTTGGCATCGCCGAGGATTCGCCGCCGCTCCTCTTCACCGGCTCTGCGCCGCGCACTTTCGGCTGTTACTACGGCGTGTGGGAGCTGATCTACCCCAACAGCAACGTGCGCATTGGCCGCCCGCTGCTGCTCACCATCCGCGCCTGGGGCGGCGGCTAGGGCGAAGTCCAGCCCAGGCCGTGCCACGCACTGACTATACGAGACGATCTGTCCCCAGATTTAGTATTAACACTCCGCTTGCCCCAAAATCGAATTCCGCGTACACTCCAAATGTCCGATTTAGTCCAGCGCTGATTGATGCTCACAAAATGCCAGCGCCAGCCTCTCATGGGAGAAGACACGATGACATGGGCCGTTCTTCGCGCTAAGACCTGCGGGCATCGCCGCGCGCTCCTGGCACTCGTCCTGGTGATCGCGCTCGTCACGTCCGCCCAGCTCTCGCCAGCCGCCGCTCAGGGCGGCACGACTCACACCGTCCAGCCGGGCGAAAATCTCTTCCGCATCGCCCTGCGCTACGGCTTCACCACGCAATATCTGGCCGCGGTCAATGGTATCGCCGACCCCACGCGCATTTACGTAGGCCAGGTGCTCACCATCCCCGATGCCAGCGCGCCGCCTGCCGCTGCCCCCGCCCCGGCCAGCCCGGAGCCGGCAGCGCCAGCCCCCGCCGAGCCTGCGCCAGCGGCCAATCCGCTGTATCACACCGTCCAGCGCGGCGAGAACCTCTCCAGCATCGCTCAACGCTACGGCCTGAGCTGGACCGATCTGGCCGCGGCCAACAACCTGGCCAACCCCAGCCATATCTACGCCGGGCAGCAGTTGATCATCCCCGGCGCAACTGCCGCGCCTGCTGCGCAGCCAGCCCCGGCCCCTGCTCAGCCCGCTCCGGCAACCGGACAGCGCACGCACATCGTGCAGCGCGGTGAGCACCTGTCGGCCATCGCCCGCGCCTACGGCGTCACCTGGCCGGCCCTCGCCGCCGCGAATAACATCAGCAATCCGAATCACATCTACGCCGGGCAGGTTCTGGTCATCCCAGACGCCGCCACCGCAGCCACCTACGCGACCACTTACGAGCCGTCTGCTCCCGCGCCAACCGTCACCTCTGGCAAACAGATCATCGTAGACCTGAGCGACCAGCGCGTCTACGCCTACGAGAACGGCCAGCTTGTGCGCAACGTGCTGGTTTCGACCGGGCTATGGGGCACGCCCACCGTTACCGGCAACTTCTCGATCTATACGAAGTACGACGCCCAGTTGATGTCCGGCCCCGGCTACTATCTGCCCGGTGTGCCCTGGGTGATGTACTTCTACAGGGACTATTCGCTGCACGGCACCTACTGGCACAGTAATTTCGGCCAGCCGATGAGTCATGGCTGCGTGAACATGCCCACTCCCGAAGCGGCCTGGCTTTACCAGTGGGCGCCCATCGGCACCTCCGTCCGCGTCCAGTCGTGATTCGCACCGTCTGCAACGCGGGGAGCATCTGAACAACACCGGGATAGGCACTTCTGCCTATCCCGGTTCATTTCTGCGTCGGGGTCAGGAGCTACATCACACCGGCTGAATCACGCTGCGCCCGGCGCGAAACGCCTCTATATTCCTGCCAACCACAGCCTCGCCCTTGCGCCCGAACAACTGGGCGATCGCTGCTTCCAGGGCGCTGGCCTCCAGCGGCAGAAACAGTGACGCGGCACCGAGCAGCACCATGTTGGAAGCGCGCGCGTTGCGCAGTTCCTGGGCAATCGCGGTGGCGTCCAGCAGGTGGACGCGCGGGAACTGCCGCAGCGCCACCAGCAATGCGTCCACTTCAGGATAGTCGGGGATATTGAGCACCGGGGTACAGTCGGCCACGATCACGCCGTCGGGTGCCAGCAATGGCACGTAGCGCAGCGTTTCCATCGGCTCCAGCGAGAGCAGCATGTCCGCCTGCCCCTCGCTGATCAAGTCCGAGTGAATCGGCCGGTCGGCGAGGCGCAGGTGGCTCTGCACCGCCCCGCCCCGCTGTGACATGCCGTGTACTTCGGACTGCTTGAGGTGCAGCCCCCCGTCCACCGCCGCCAGCCCAATGGCCGCCGCAATTGAGAGCACGCCTTGCCCGCCGACTCCGGCCAGGATCATATCGTACTTCATGCTCACGCCTTCCTCTTCCGCTTGGCCGTCTCGATGCACTCGCGCCGGGCGATGATCACCGACACGCCCTCATAGGCCAGTTCCTCGCTGAAGACGCGCACATTGGCGTCGTGCTGGCGCGGCAGCGGCGTGATCACCCGCACATGCTCCTCCTCCACGCCCAGCCCCCGTGCGATAGTCTCCAGGTGCCCCTGCCCCGCCGACTCCTGGCCGCCGGTCATGGCCGTCGTCAGGTTGTCCACGATGATCACGGTCACCGCCGAGCGCGCGTTCACGGCGTCCAGCAGTCCGGTCATCCCCGAATGGCTGAACGTCGAGTCGCCGATCACGGCCACCGCCGGGGTCAGCCCGGCATCTACTGCGCCTTTGGCCATCGTCACCGACGCGCCCATATCCACGCACGAGTTGATCGCGTTGAACGGCGGCAGCGCCCCCAGCGTATAGCAGCCGATATCCGAGAACACCCTCCCCTGCGAATAGTCCTCCAGCGCCTCATTCAGCGCGCGATAAGTGTCGGCGTGCGGGCACCCCTGGCAAAGCTGGGGAGGGCGACCGGCCACGACAGAGGGCACCTCGAAGTGCGAGCGAGAGTCTTCGCGCCCCAGCGCGCGCGCCACCAGCGTCGGGTTCAACTCACCCGCGCGCGGCAGATACCCGTCCAGGCGACCGCGCACCTTCCCGCTGTCGAACGGGTAGCCGCGCAGCATTTCCTCGACCAGCGGCATGCCCTCTTCCAGCACCAGCACCTGATCGCACACCCCCACCAGCCGCGCGACGAGCGCCCTCGGCAGGGGGTACTGCCCGATCTTCAGGACGGGGTGCGGGCATCCATCCGGAAAATTCTCCATCAGGTAGTTGTAGCTGATCCCGCAGGCGATGATGCCCAGCGACGTGTCTGGCCTGTCCTCGTAACGGTTGAACGGCGACGCTTCTGAGTCGGCCACGAACTCATTCTGCTTGGCCAGCAAATCGGCGTACTTGCGCCGCGCGATGGCCGGCAGCAGCACAAACTGCATCAGATTGGCCGGCAGGTTGAGCGCGTTCTGCGCCAACGGCTCGCGCCGTCGCACGCCGGCCCGCGAGTGCGACAGGCGGGTGGTCATGCGCACCATCACCGGAATCTCGTGCTTCTCCGACAGCGCGAAGGCATAGAAGGCGGCGTCATACGCCTCCTGTTGGTCCGACGGCTCGATGGCGGGGATCAGCGCGAATTTGGCGAAGAAGCGCGAGTCCTGCTCGTTCTGCGATGAGTGCATCGAGGGATCGTCGGCGATGGCGTAGATCAGCCCGCCGTGCACGCCGGTGAACGCGGAGTTCATGAACGGGTCGGCGGCCACGTTCAGCCCGACATGCTTCATGCAGACCATCGCCCGCTTGCCGGCGTAGGACATGCCCAGCCCGGCTTCCATGGCCGTCTTCTCGTTGGCCGTCCACGCGCTCATCACGCCGTGCGTTCGCGCTTCGGGCGAGCGCTGGATGTACTCGGTGATCTCGGTGGATGGCGTCCCCGGATAGGCGTAGACGCCGGACAGGCCCGCGTCCAGCGCCCCCTGTGCCAGAGCTTCGTTGCCCAACGGAACAAATGCAGTCATGCAAGCTCCTCTCAAAACTAACTCGCGGGGCTAAACAATTCTTTCAGTCTATGCGCGTCCCCGGCTGGCGGGCGCGGACCGCCCTCTACTGACAATTCCAGTATAGAGATCATCGCCCCGACAGGCTATGGTATTCCGCCACTTCCTGGCCTGACGAACGATACCTGTCGGCGCACACGGGTTACAACGGCGCATTCTACTCCCCAATTACATCTTTGTGCCACTGTGTAAGACGGGCGGGCAGGGTGTTTGTACCAGGCGAGCGCTTCGCCCTGCTGCCCCGCGCCTCACTGCGCCCGGCCCGCCGCCCGAAGACCCCACGCCCCCGGCGCTATGCGGACAGGCCCTCTCTCCGCGCATGGCTAAGCATTACCCCTATCTTAAGATCGCGCCCGCTCCGCCATCTCCAGCCCTTCTGCCACGGGAGATACTGCTGGCAAAATGCCTCCGCAGGGGCGTATTGCGATACGCCCTGCGGGGCCGCAGCAGAGCAGCGCCCCTGCGAAACCGGCGCATGCTTCGTTCGCCAACAGCATCGTGCGGGCGAAAGGGAAGAGAGTGGCGGGCCTGCTCCCCTTCCCTCCGCGCAGCGTGGGGGAAGGGGCTGGGGGATGGGGAAGTATTTATGGGCAATGTTTAGCCGCGCGTGGAGAGGAGAATGAGGGATGAGATAAATCGTAACGCAGACCTTTCCGGGCGAAAAGAACGCTTCCGTCAGGCGGCAGTAGGCAAATCATTATAGACAAATCGGCGCTTATCGTTCACAATACCCCCTCAGCCTGGCCGCGCCTGCTATCTCATGTCGCCCAGCGCCCGGCCCTATGACCGTAGCCACTCCCGGTTCGCCAGACCTGGAGATGTGAAAGGACGTTTTACCGCGATGAACCGCAAGACCTTGCTCTATGCTTTGCTCGCTACTGTGATCATGCTCGTCGGGCTGACGCCCCTGGCCGCCAGCGCCAGCAGCACCGCGCCCGCTGGCCTGTCCGGCGCTCCGCAGACTGGCCCTACGCCCACGCCGACGGACCCTGGTTGGCTCGCTTTCGCCGCCGCGCGCGCCGCTCTCGAAGAGAAGACAGGCCAGGACCTCACCTACGTGCAGCAGTGGACGTATGAGGAATACGAGTTCATTGACGGCATTGATAGCTGCCGGACGCTCGAAGAAGGCGAAGAAGCCCGCCAGATATACTTCGGCTGGCGCTTCGTCATCACCACGCTGACCGGCGCGCAGTACGAAGTGCGCACCAGCTTCAACCGCCAGATCATCGCCATCTGCGATGCAGTCACCGAAGGTACGTCGCCAGTGGTTGCTCCCAGCCCCGACAGCAGCCTCCCCGCGCCGGTCACCGGCTCGGCGGTCAGCGGCAGCTTTGAGGTCGGCGGGCAGGTCACCGGCCTGTACCCCAACACCCGCAACGCCTTGCAGGCCGCCAAGATGAAATGGGTCAAGTGGCAGCTTCAGATGGGCCAGAGCGCCGGCGGCCTCATCGCCGAGGCGCACGCTGCTGGCTACAAGGTTTTGTTCTCGGTCATCGGCGATAAGAACCAGGTCATGAACGCTGGCTACCAGGACTCCTACGCCCAGTACGTGGCGGGCCTGGCCGCTGCGGGCGCTGACGCTATCGAAATCTGGAACGAGATGAACATTGACCGTGAATGGCCTGCCGGCCAGGTCAATGGAGCCAACTACGTGCCACTGCTGGCCAAGTCCTATAACGCCATCAAGTCGGCCAACCCCAACACGCTGGTGATCACGGGCGCGCTGGCCCCCACCGGCTTCTTCGGCGCGGCTGGCTGCACGGCGCAGGGCTGCAACGACGACGTGTACACCCAGCAGATGGCCGCCGCTGGCGCGGGCCAGTACGCGGACTGCATCGGCGTGCACTACAACGAGGGCATCGTCAGCCCCAAGCAGAGTTCCGGCGACCCGCGCGACAACTATCCCACGCGCTACTTCGGCACTATGCTCAATCGCGCCATCGGTCCCTTCGGCGGCAAGCAAGCCTGCTTCACCGAGCTAGGCTATCTCTCGCCTGAAGGATACGGCGCGTTGCCAGCCGACTTCGCCTGGGGTCAGAATACCAGCGTTGCCGAGCAGGCGACCTGGCTGGCCGAGGCCGCTGTGCTCTCCGCGCAGAGCGGGCGCGTGCGCCTGATGATCGTCTTCAACGTGGACTTCTCGACCTACGGTGCCGACCCGCAGGCAGGCTACGCTATCATCCGCCCGGACGGTACGTGCCCGGCCTGCACCGCGCTGGCGGGCGTGCTCCAGTAGCCATCCGGCGCGACATCAGCGAGAGCCATGCAGGGGCGTTCCCGAATCGCCGGGACGCCCCTTGTCTTATAGAGCGCGCTCCGGACGGCAGGCAACGGCTGCATGCACAGGTATTCAGGGACTCGCTTGACATGGGGGCATTGACCTCACCCCCAGCCTCGCTACGCTCGGCTTGCCCCCTCTCCGTTTACGGAGAGGGGGCGGCGAGGCGCGCCAGCACCGAGCAGGGGTGAGGTAAACCAGGGCGCAGCAGAGCAGCGCCCTTGCCTGGTAAGTTTCGCACACACCCCGGACAACTGTCCGGTTGCCATTGTCTAAATCTGATCTATACTGTTTTATAACGTCATATAAACGCAACGGCTGCCAGTAGCTCCGCAGCCCAAAGGAAGCGAAGCCGGCAATGGCCCGCCTATCCCCCCTTGAGCCTGGCGACACGCTTGGCGAATACGTCATCAAGTCCGTCATCGGCAACGGCGGCTTCAGCGTCGTCTACCTGGCCGAAGACCTCACCCTGGAGCGCCCGGTCGCCATCAAGCAGCTTCATCGCGCCGGCTTCACCATCGAGGGATCGCGCGACTGGTTTGTGCGCGAGGCACGGCTGACGGCCAGCCTGGCTCACCCGAACATCGTCAACATCCACGCCCTGCGCGAAGAAGGCGACTCGCTCTTCCTGATCATGGAATACCTGCCCGGCGACCTGCTCACGCTGATCAGCGAGCGCGGCCCGCTGGATCGCGCCACGCTGCTCGCCGTCGCCGCCGACATCTGCCGGGCGCTGGACACACTGCACCAGCGCGGCGTCATTCACCGCGACATCAAGCCGGAGAACATCCTCTTCGCCCAGCCGCGCCACTTCAAGCTGGCCGATTTCGGCCTGGCGCACATCCATCCGGCTCAGCGTTACGGCGCTGCCGACGATTCCGGCCCGCAGCCGGGCACGCTGCTCTACATGTCGCCGGAGCAGGCATTGGGGCACGAGGTTACGCTGCGCTCCGACCTGTACTCGCTGGCGGTCGTGCTCTATGAGGCAGTAACCGGCCACTACTATCTGGAGTACGACGAGGAGCGCGACGGAGACGACGCCCTGCTCGACCTGATTGTAGAGGCGGAGCCGCTGCCCATTGAGCCGGGCCACCCGTCCGTGCTACAGACCATCGCCGATCCGCTGCTGCGGGCGCTCAGCAAGACGCCCGCAGATCGCCCGGTGAACGCGCGTGAGTTCCTGGCCGACCTGAAGCGAGCGTTGGGGCCGCGCCAGCGCAGCGCCCCACCCCAGGCCGCCGACCGCCCGCGCAACGGATCGCGCCCGGCGCTCCTGCACGAGTTGGCCGCCATTCGCCGGCTGCGCGAGGACGGCGCGCCCGAACAGGCAGCGCATCGCCTGCGCCCGCTGCTCGCCCGCTACGCGGAGACGCCAGAGGTACTCGCCGAGTGGGGCGAGACACTGATCGCCCTCGATCAGCTTCTCGACGGCTACGCGGCGCTGCTTGACGCCACCCGCCTCAAGCCCGATCTGTCCTACGCCCAGCTTGCCCTCGCCGCCCTGTACCGCCACGAGTACGCGGATGAGCAAGCCGCCGACGACGCCACCGTTGCCGCCATTGCCGCCGACCCCGACCTGGCTTACGCCATGCTGTACGAGACGCTGGTCGCGTCGCTGGACCACCCCAAACGCTACCGGCGGCTCGCCGAGCTATTCCGCCGCGCCGCCGCCGAACAGGGCAGCGCCCCCAACTGGCACACGCTGGGCATGGTGCTGGCGCTGCACCCCGATCACGCGGCGGCCAGCGAGCAAGCCTTCGAGGCGGCGCTGGCGCAAGACCCCGCTTACGGCCCCGCCTGGGTCGGGCTGGGCACTCTGCTGATCGCTTCTGGCCAGGTCGAGCGCGGCATCGCCGTCCTGGAACGCGGCGCGGACGCGCAGTTCCCCGTCCTACCCCCCGCCGACCCGCACAAAGCGCACACCGTCTACCAGCCGCAGCACCTCCACCTGGCGCTGGCCGTCGCCTGTGCGCAGCGCGGAGACTTCGAGCGCAGCGTCGCCGCCGCGCGCGCCGTGCTGGAGATGGCCCCGCACGAGCTGGACGAGGACGCCCCTGCTCTCCTCACCGCGTACCTGGCCGCCGCCGAAAGCTGGCTCGCCGCCGGGGATACCGCGCGGGCAGTCGCCCTGCTGCGCCAGGCCGCACCGCTGGCTGCGCACTGGGGTGAAGGTCGCCTGCTCAGCCTGCTGGACGCCGCCGAAGAATTAGCCGGCCCGCAGCAGTCCGTCCCGGCCCGGCGGAAGAGTCCCTATCCAGACCGCGCGTCGCTCTAGACCCTCCGGCTGTGGCGTGAAAACGCCAACTCTACGGGGAATTTTCCGGGCCACGCTTCACGCGCAGCGCCTTTTGAGTCGCGTCGCGCAGCAGCGAGCGAGCGCCCAGCCATTGGCCGTCGTCGGTGACCAGGTGATGCACCATACCGTGCGCGTGCAGTCGCCAGGGTTCCCGCCCGGAACCGGGTGCGTACTCCCAGTGCACAATCCCGGTGTTATGCGTCCACACCTCGACACGGCGGTGCGCGCCCACGTTGAAGATGTAGTCGAAGGTGGCATCAATGACCCCGCCGTGACACACCACGACAACCGTCGTCTCCGGGTCGCCATTGCCGTGCCGGGCCAGGATGTCGTCCAGAAACGTCCCCACGCGCACGCGGAACAGGATCCAGCTTTCGCCCACCTCGCTGATCTGCGAGTAGGGCCGCCCGGTGCCCCAGAATTCCGCATAGTAAATGGGCATGGCCTCCGCCGGCACCGGGCTGCCATCGGCATAGCAGTTGCCGAACTCGCGCAGCCGGTCATCGGGCTGGGCGACAATACCTGTCGCAGTGGTGACGGCTGCGCAGGTCTCCAGTGCGCGCGCCATTGTGCTGGTATACAGGGCATCAATGCGCGCGTTCTCGGCCATCCACTGCCCCACCCGCTCGGCCTGCCGGCGTCCGAGTGGGGTCAGCCCCGCGTCCACATATCCACCTTCCCAGTCATCAAGATTGACGTAGCTCTGTCCATGACGCACGAGCAACAGGTGCACCGTTCTTCCCTCCCCTGCTTCAGTCTGCCACGCTACGGCTGCGGGCTGCGCTCGCCCAGAAACTTCACCCACACCTGGCGCTGGCGCGGCCCGTCAAATTCCGCCAGATAGACACCCTGCCACTGCCCAAGCTGGAGCCTGTGCTGCTCCACAAAGACTATCGCGCTCGATCCGAACAGCGACGCCTTGATGTGCGCGGGCGAATTGCCCTCACTGTGCCGGTGACGCGCATCGGGCGGGGCGATATGCCCGTCCACGGTGAGCAGCATATCGCGCTGCACGTCCGGGTCCCAGTTCTCGTTCACCGTCAGCCCGGCGGTGGTGTGCGGGCAGTACAGGTACACCACACCATCCCGCGCGCCTATGCGCGACACGATCTCCTGCACCCGCCCCGTGATGTCCACCATCTCCGTCGCGCGGCTTGTGCGCACCGTGAAACGCTCCATTACCTTCCTCGCTCAGCGGCAACCTCATCCGGGCCAACGATTATACCCCGCCCGCGCGTCTGGCGCGTAAGCTGCGTGAGGATCGCGCGGCGTGGTCGCAGACCCACCATTGCCATAGCCATCGGCGTGCGCTATAGTGGGCAGCATATCTGACCGCACGTCCATGAAGCAGAGACCGGTGACTGCACCTACCGCTTACGACCCAACCTATTCTGAGAGCGAGATCCTCAGCGGCGTCCCACAGCCCAGGCTTCGCCCTGGGCGCTCATTCCTGCGCGAGCTGATCGAGACAGCCGTGCTCATCGCCGCCATCTACGCTTTCGTCAACCTGGCGACGGCGCGCTTCGTTGTGGACGGCAACTCAATGCTACCCAACTTCAACACCGACCAGTTCATCATCGTCAGCCGCCTGTCGTACATCGTCGGCGAGCCGCAGCGGGGCGATGTCGTCGTTTTCCATTACCCGCTGCAATCGGACCGCGACTTCATCAAGCGCGTCATCGGGCTGCCCGGCGAAACGGTGACCATCCTCGAAGGGCGCACCTACATTGACGGCAAGCTGATCGAAGAGCCGTACATCCAGAACTTCTGCCGCGCCAAGTCGTGCGACGGCGAATGGGCCGTCGGCCCCGACCAGGTCTTCGTGCTGGGCGACAACCGGGGTTCGAGCAAGGACTCGCAGGACTTCGGCCCGGTGGATCGCCGGTACATCGTCGGGCGGGCCTTCGTGCGCTACTGGCCACCGTCGGACTGGGGTCTGATCCAGCATTGGGACTACGATGGCAATGGAGCGCCGCTGCCGACCATGACGCCCACCCCCCCACCAACCAACACGCCCGAAGCAGCGATGACGCCGGAACCGGGCGCTTCACCGGGGGGGCCGTTCTAGGCCAGCGGGCACGGCGCGTGAACGAGGCAATCCAACTTATGTACGACATGTGCCCGGTCTGCCTGGCAGGCCGGATGAAGCTGACCACCACAACCTTTGTGCAGATCGTCGAGGGGACTGTAATCCACGCCCCGAACACGGCGGCCTGGCAGTGCGATAGCTGCGGCGAGACCTACTTCGCCGACGCGGCCCTGCGGCGCATCGAGACGCTGATCGGCACGGGCGGCCTGCCGCCCAACCGCCATGAGCCTGCGCTGCGCGAGCCGCTGTCGCCGCCGGGCGACGTTCCTTCCGCGCGCGACGAGTCCGCATCGGACGCGCTTGGTTCGCGGTCTGAGTGAGAGCGGAGCAGTTCAGCTCCAACATAACAGAAGGCACCAGCGTATGGCCGTCAATCTTTGGCACAAGCTTCCCTCGGGGCCAGACGTCCCCCACAGCGTCTACTGCATTGTGGAGATCCCGAAGGGTAGCCGCAATAAGTACGAATACAGCAAAGTCGCGGGCGTGATCAAGCTCGACCGCGTGCTCTACAGCCCCATGCACTACCCCAGCGACTACGGGCTGATCCCGCAGACCTACGCCGACGATGGCGACCCCCTCGACATCCTGGTGATGGTCAGCGAGCCGAGCTTCGCCGGCTGCGTGATCGAGGCGCGGCCTGTCGCCATCTTCCACATGACCGATCGCGGCGACCCGGACGACAAGATTCTGGCTGTGCCGGCCACCGACCCCATGTTCGATGACTATCGCGACATCGGCGACGTGCCGCGTCACTTCCTCAACGAAGTGGCCCACTTCTTCAAAACATACAAAGAGCTGCAAGGCATCGAAGTCGCGCCTATCGGTTGGGAGAACGCCGACAGAGCACGCGAGGTCATCTTGCAGTGCATCGAAGCGTACAAGCACAAGTTCCCGCCGGAGATGGTGTAGCACAGCGTCACCGCAGAGGCCCGGAGAGACTCCTGGGATTTCGAAGACTTCGAGGGTCTGGCTCCGCCTGGGGTTGCTGTCAGCCTTTACACGCACCCGCGCTTCCCAAAAGCGGCCCGCCAACGTTATAATCTGAAACGCTCGGAGCGAGCGTCTGGCTCCGGCACGGCTGCCCATCAGACCATCCGGCAGATGCATGGACACCATACAGCGGGCCTCACCTCTCCCCTTTGATCTCGACGGGTACCTGCTGGCAACTCTCCAGCGCGTGCAGGGCCTCATGCGCTTCGACAGCGGCGGCCTGGCGCTTTTCAGCCCGGCCAGCAACACGCTGGTGCCCCACGCCTGCCTGGACGAGACGGCGCTGCTCATGCCGAGCATTTCGCTCGGCGAGGGCATCGTCGGCCAGGTGGGGGTCAGTGGACGCCCCCTGATCGTCAACGACATGAGCGCCAATCCGCGCTGTGTCTTGACCAACCCCCGCTCGCGGGCGGCGATGGCCGTCCCCCTGCTCCTGGACAGGCAGTTGATCGGCGTGTTCAACGTCGAGTCCTATGAGCCGGGCGTGTACGACGAGGGACACCTGGCCGTGCTGCAAGCCATCGCCGACCAGACAGCCCTGATCATCCACACCGCGCGCAAGTATCGCGCCCTGGCCGAGCAGCACAACGCCCTGCTCAATGGCCTGTCCGCCCGCCAGCGCGAGAGCGACACGCTGCGGCGGCTGACCTCGATCACCAGCAGCACGGTTGACCTGGACGAGATGCTCACCCACACCCTGCGCGAAGCTGCGTTGCTGCTCAACTGCGAGGGGGCGCAGGTGCTGCTGCCCGATCTGGCCACCTACCAGCTCGTCGCCCACGAGCCGTCGCAGTTTGGGCGAGCGCGCGCCTGGGGGCCGGCCCGGTGGGCGCTCGACGGGCCGGGGCATCCGGTAGACGTGTACCACCGTGGCACAGTTTACGCCACGGAGACGCCCGACGCAGATGCCGGGCCTGGGTATCGCAACCTGCTGGCCTGCCCGCTCAACACGCGCAACCGCACGCTGGGGGTGCTGCGCCTGATCAACCGGCGCGACGGCCCCTTTGGAGAAGCCGAGATCGCCATCGGGCAGGCTATCGCCAGCCAGATCGCCGTCAGCCTGAGCAGCGCGCAGATGCTCACCGCCGAGCAGCGGCGCATAACCCTGCTCAACCAGATCAACCGGGTCAGTCAGGATTTATACGCCACGCTCGATCCGGACGCGCTGCTGCGCAAGACGGCGCAGCACATCCTGGACGTATTCGCCCCGGACGCCGTGTATATCTTCCTGCTGGCAGCAGATCGGCGCACAGCGCATCTACAGGTAGCCGCGACGGGGGGGAGCGGGCTGCACCCCCCGGACGATCTGCTCTTGCCGGTCACGTCAGGGCTGATTGGGCGAGCGATTCGGGCCGGGCAGACGCAGCTTGCCGACGGTGTCGAGGCGCGCGATGTCTTCGGCGAGGCGTGGATCGGGGTCGAGGGCCTGCAAAGCTGCCTGATTGTGCCCCTGCGCCGGGCGGACGAAACCAGCGGGGCCATCGCTCTGGTGTCCACTGCCGCCGGCGCCTTCAGCGAGATCGAGCGCGACGCGCTGGAGACGCTGAGCACTCAGATGAGCACGGCGCTGGAAAACGCCCAGTTCTACCACCAGGCGCAGCGGCGGCTGGTCGAGCAGGGAGTCGTCCACCAGATCGGGCAAGACCTCACCGCCATCCTCAACTACAGCGACCTGCCCCAGGTGATGGTCGCTCACATGAACCGCGCCCTGAACACTTCGCGCTGCCAGGTGGCCCTCTACATGCCGGAGCACGATGCGGTGCGCGTGGAAGCGGATTTCAGCGCGCCACGTCTCGGCGCTGCTCACGATCCCGGTCGGACGGGCCAGCTTTTGCGCCTGGCCGATCGCGCCGCTATTGCCAGCGCCATCCGCGCGCGCCAGCCGGTGACTATCTACGCACAGGACGGGACAACGCCCTCCGAGGCCACCGCGCGCCTGCTCGAAAATGGCGAGTACAGCCAGCTTGTGGTGCCGATCGTCACCGCCAAGCGCGTGCTCGGCGTCGTGGATTGGACCGACGACCAGCCGGGCCGCCGCTTCTCGTCGGAAGATATACGCCTGGCGCAGACGCTCGTCGCTCAGGCCGCCATCGCCATTGACAACGCGCTGATGTTCCGCGAGCTGGAGCAGCGCGCCGACGAGCTGGCCGAGGCCAACCGCCTGCGCAGCCAGTTCCTGGCGACGATCAGCCACGAGCTGCGCACGCCCATGAACAGCATCATCGGCTTCAGTGAGACGCTGCTCGACGGGCTGTACGGGGAGCTGAACGAGCGGCAGGCCAGCCGCACAGAGCGCATCAAGCGCAATGCCTATGCGTTGCTGGCGCTCATTGACGACCTGCTCGACCTGTCGCGCATTGACGCCGGGCGCCTGAAGCTGCACCTGGAAACGGTGAGCCTCAACACTGCTATCGAAACCGCCATCCAGGTGGTGGGCGACGAGGCCGTCACCAAGGGCCTGACCCTCACAGTGGCTCTGGCCGAAAACCTGCCGCGCATCCAAGCCGACCCGGAGCGCCTGTACCAGGTGGTCATGAACCTGCTCAGCAACGCCATCAAGTTCACTCACGAGGGTGGCGTCACCATCACCACTGCACAGACCGAGTGTCTCGGTCATCGCTTCGTGCAAACGACAGTCACCGATACCGGGATCGGCATCAGCCAGTCCGACCAGGCGATCATCTTCGACGAGTTCCGCCAGGTGGACGGTAGCAGCACGCGCTCCTACGCCGGCACCGGGCTGGGCCTGGCTATCTGCAGGAAGCTCGTCGAGATGATGGGCGGGACCATCTGGGTGCGCAGCGCGCTCGGCGAGGGCAGCACCTTCGCCTTCACCCTACCCGTCCCCGATGCGTCAGCGAGCGAGTGATCCTCGCCCCATAACAGCGCTCCGCCGTCCGTGCGCCAGCGATCATCAGAAACCCGGCTCAGTACACGTCAGCAGGGCTTCGGAGGAAACGACTATGCATTTCATACAGCCCAATGTGCACGGCGACCGGCGGCGCAGCGCCGCGCTGGACGTGCTGGGGGCGGCGCTCGACGCGGTTGACCCGGCAGCGGCGGTGCGTCGGGCGCTGCAACGCGAGGGGGACGCGCTGCGCGTGGCCGGGCAGCTTTATGATCTGGGCCGTTTTCAGCGCGTTCTGGTGGTCGGGGCGGGCAAGGCTGCCGCGCCGATGACCCAGGCAGTGGAAGAAGTGCTCGGCGACCGCATCACCGCCGGGACAGTCACCGTGAAATACGGCTACACAGCGCCGACCAAGCGGGTGACGCTCCACCAGGCGGGGCACCCGGTGCCCGACAGCGCAGGCGTGACCGGGACACAGGCGATGGTCACCCTGCTGGAGAGCGCCGGCCCGGACGATCTCGTGCTGTGCCTGATCTCCGGCGGCGGGTCGGCGCTGATGCCACTACCTGTGCCGGGCGTGACGCTGGAAGAGCTGCAGGCGCTGACGGACGCCCTGCTGCGCTCCGGCGCGCCGATCCAGGCGTTGAACGCCGTGCGCAAGCACCTGTCGCAGGTGTCGGGTGGGCAGCTTGCGCGCCTGGCGCACCCGGCGACGGTGCTGACCCTCATCGTCTCCGATGTGGTGGGCAGCCCGCTCGACGTGATCGCCTCCGGGCCGACGGTCGCCGATCTCTCCACATTTCAGGATGCGTGGGCTGTGCTGGCCCGCTACAGCGTGCTGGAGCAGACGCCCTCCTCCATCCGGCGCCACCTGGAGCGCGGGCTGGCCGGCGGAGTATCGGAGACGGTCAAGCCGGGCGACCCGGCCCTGCAGCAGGTGCGCAACGTGATCGTGGCCGACAATGCGCTGGCGGCAGAGGCAGCCCAGGCACGCGCGCGGGCGCTCGGCTTCAACACGCTGCTGCTTTCAACCTACGTGGAAGGCGAGGCGCGCGAGGTGGGGCGCGTGCTCGTGGCGCTGGCCAGGGAAATCGCCGCGCATGGCCGTCCGCTGTCCGCGCCGGCGTGCCTGCTCCTGGGCGGCGAGACGACCGTCACCGTGCGCGGCGCGGGCAAAGGCGGGCGCAACCAGGAGCTTGCCCTGGCGTCCGCGCTGGCAATCCAGGGCGTGGCGGGCGTCCTGATAGCGAGCCTGGCCACCGACGGCACCGACGGCCCGACCGACGCCGCCGGAGGATTGGTGGACGGGGCGACTGTGGTGCGCGGAGAGGCTGCCGGGCATTCGGCCTATGAGGCGCTGGCCGCCAATGACGCCTATCATTTCCTGGGCAGCGCCGGCGATCTGCTGGTGACGGGGCCGACCAACACCAACGTCAACGATCTGATGGCCGTCTTCGTGGGCGATCTCGCCTGAAGGGCTGCGCGCGCTGCGCGCCCCACCGGGCGACAGCCTGGCGTATCCCGAAAAGTGGGCAATCGTTGCGCGCCGCAGGGTGCTTTCTGCCCTCGTAACGGGTAGAATCAGGACATAGGCTAGGCCGCCCGATCCGGGTAGCCGCGAGACGGTGGAGCGAGGGAAGAACCATGTTCAAGACAGGACGACTATTGCTGACTGCGGTGCTGGCTTTCGCGCTGGCTGGAGTCGTGTTTGCGGCTCTGCAAGGCGTCGCTGCGCTGGCACAGGGCGATGACGGCCCAGGGTTGGTCGTGTTCGCGTCCGATCGATCCGGGAACTATGAGATTTATGTGCTGGACCCGCAGACCGGGCTGACCACGCAGTTGACTAACGACCCCGCCGACGACGTGGAGCCGCAGTGGTCGCCGGAGGGCGAGCAGATTGTCTTTGCTTCCGATCGCGACGGGGATTACGAGCTGTACATCATCAATGCTGACGGCACCGATCTGGTCAAGCTGACCAATAACATGGCCGAAGACCGGCAGCCGCGCTGGCAGCCCGATGGGCTGAACATCGTCTACGTGTCCGACGTGAACGGGCAGTGGGACCTCTACCTGATTTCGGCGGATGGGGCTACTGTCCGGCAGCTCACCAACGACGCTGCCGACGAGCGCGGGCCGGGCATGGTCGCGGAGGGCACGGTGGTGCCCAGCCCTGGGCCTGTGGCGACGCAGGCGAGCGTCGTCACAGCGACGCCCAGCCTGCCCGATGGGGTCGTCAACGCGGCAACGCTCAACGTGCGCGCCAACCCCGGCGAAGGGGCTTCCATCCTGACCAAAGTGAACCGCGACACGCCGCTGAAGATTCTGGGCCGCTACTTCGACAACTCGTGGATTCAGGTGCAGCTCCCGGACGGCGTCATCGGCTGGGTGTACCGCCCGCTCGTGACGCTCAACATTGACCTTTCGACCGTGCCGGTGCTCAACGTGCAGTTCATCGCGCCGCCGCCCACCGCCACGCCGACGCTGGCGGCGACCGCCGCCCCGCAGGTGATCATCGAGTTCTGGGCGGACAAGACCACCATCGCGCCAGGGCAGTGCGTAGTGTTCTCGTGGCGCGTGGAGGGCATCCGCGAGGTGTACTTCCACGGCACGGGCGTGGTCGGCCAGGGTTCGGCGCAGGTCTGCCCCGGCGCGACTACAACGTACAATCTGCGCGTGATCCGCGTGGACGGCATGGAAGACATCCGCTACATCACCATCGTCGTCCAATAAGCGCGCGACGCCGGTCATAGGATGACCGTGCGAGCGATAGCTAGAGAGGGGCCAAGGGGCGTGCCACAGACGGTGTGCCCCTTGCGTTCTGATCTGGCGGCGGCGAGCGCTTGGGAACATAATGAGATAGCGCGATCTGCGTTGTGCAAACAAGGGGCATTTCGATGGCTCATGAGGGCAAGCCGCAGCCTGAGATGGAACCGGAGTACGACGCCGGCGATCTGGCGCGCGACGCTGCGCCGTCGCCGGGGGGCGGTGCCGATCTGCTGGGCCAGACGCTGGCCGGGCGCTACCGCTTCGAGGCGCTGGTGGGCGAGGGCACCTTCGCCCGCGTCTATCGCGTCTTTGACGCGCACCGCCGCGCGACCCTGGCCGCCAAAGTGCTGCGCAGCGACATCGCTCATGAGCCAGCGTTTCTGGCCCGCTTCCGGCGCGAAGCGCGCGTGCTGGAACGCCTTCAGCACCCGCATATCGTGCGCTACTACGATATTGTCGAGAGCGGCGATACCGTCTTCATCCTCACCGACCATATCTCCGGGCGCACGCTGCAAACAGAACTGCGCCGGCTGGGCCGCCCCCTGACGCCGGGCGAGACGCTGGCCTATCTGGAGCCGCTGGCCGCCGCCCTGCACTTCGCTCATCAGGAAGGCATCATCCACCGCGACCTCAAGCCAGCGAACATCCTGCTCGACGACAATGACAAGCTGTACGTCACCGACTTCGGCATCGCGCGCATCCTCAGCGACACCAGCACCCTGACAGCGGACGCGACAGTGGGCACGCCGCACTATATGTCGCCGGAGCAGATCATGGCCGGGCAGGTGACGGTGACGACCGATGTTTACGCGCTGGGCATCATGCTCTACCAGATGCTCACCGGGCAGCTTCCCTTCATGGGGGACAGCCCAGAGGCGGCAGGCACCACAACCGCGATGCGCATCGTTTACGAGCACCTGCACGTCCGGCCCACATCGCCGCGCCAGCTTAACCCGGCCCTGAGCAGTGCCACCGAGGCGGTCATTCTGCGCTGCCTGGAAAAAGACCCCGCCCAGCGCTATCAGTCGGTGAGCGCCGTCTACGACGCGCTCGCCGCCGCACTGGGCGCATCTGCCGGGCGGCAGGCACCAGCCCCGGTGACGGCGCTGCCCGCCGCAGAGCGCGTCCCGACGGGTGTCGGCGGTGTGTCGCAGATTCTCCTGGAAAGCGAGCGCGCCAGCGCAGTGGCTGCGGGCGAGGAGGCCGCGCCCAAGCCCAAGCGGAAAGCCAAGCATGAGGCCCGTCGCCGCGAGCCGCAGAGCGAGAAGGAACGCGAAAAGGAGCAGGAAAGCCAGGAGAAAAGCGACGAGAAAACCCGCGAGAAGGGCCACGAAGTCCACGTCGAGAAGGGCGAATTCTGGGGCGACATCAGCCCCGGCGACCGCCTCAGCCAACTGACGTGGGGCGGGGCTGTGCTGTGGGCGGGGATCGTGCTGGCGCTGGGGCTGAGCAACGCCTGGGGCTGGATTTTTACCGGGGCTGGCGCGCTGCTGTTCATCGAAGTGGCAGCGCGTATGATCATCCCGGAATACCGTGCCAAGCCCGGCGCACGGCTGATGCTGGGCGCTGTGCTGCTCATGGTGGGGCTGGGCATGGGCGTCGGCTTTGGCTCCCTGTGGCCCCTGATCCTCATCGGGATCGGCGTCAGCCTGCTGATCAACCGCCTGTTCGAATGAGGGGACGGCCTCAGCCCCGCCAGAAATCCAGCTCGATGGCGCGGCGCAGCCAGTAGACGCCGCGCGTCCAGGGCCGGTCGCGCCCGATGCACAGGAAGTAAGGCGGGTCGAAGGCGCGAACCAGATCGAGAATCTTGTAGCGCGGCAGCACGGGCGTGCTGACGATCAGGCTGCCGGTCTCGCCCGGCCTCATCTCGTGCAGCATCACAATTCCCCGCCGGGTCTCCACCTCGAAGACGTACAGGTCATAATTCGGCACCCAGCGATGCACATCGTCGCGCTGCTGGCCGAACATGCCCTCCGTCGCTCCGTAAATCTCGACAATTCCGGCCTGGTGCCCGTAGTAGCCGAGCAAGCGCGGGCGATATGTGGAGTTGATCCCCGGCGTGCTGCCCAGCGAGAGCACGCCCAGCGTCCACACGTCTTTCGGATAGACGCCGTGCGCCTTGCGCAGCCAGCGCCCGAACTTGATGGCAACCTGGGCGGCACCCCCCAGGATGGTCATGTTCTGCTCTTTGGCGCTCTCGTAAGCAAGCTGAAAACGGGCGTCCCAGGCCGCCTTGCCCGTGTCGCCGCCGAGAGCATCTATCGCTTCCTGGCTGGGGATGGTGCGGATCGGCGTGCGCGCAGCGACATGCTTGACGTAAATGCCGGTCGCATAGCCGTACTCGATGCGCCGTCCGCCGACTTCCAGGCTGCCCACCACACTGGGGAAGCTCAGGTTGAGGTTGGCGCCGGTGAGGATGTCGTAGCGCCCGCTGTGCAGCACGTACTGGATGACCGCGCGTGCCGCGTTGTGACGCTGCTCCAGGTCGCGCGGTGTCATGGGGATGTATTTGCTCTGCCCGGTCGTCCCGCGCGTCATGGCCCAGCCGAGCGGCTCCGCTTCGAGCAGCGCGTGCGTCTCGCCGGCCATCACCCGGCGCAGGAGCGGCTCGTAATCGGCGTAGGTGCGCACAGGGAAAGCGGCCCGGTAGTCGGCCAGCGACCCGACGTTTTCCGCGCCGTGCTGCCGCCCGTACTCTGTCCGCGCGTAGATACCCACAAGCTGCTGAAGCAGGCTCTCCTGCGCGGCGGCAGGGTTGGCGAGGGAGTCGTGCCAGGGCTGCACAAACGCTTGCAGGATGGGCGTGAGGGGATTGTCGGCGGCCATGCGCTCAACTCCTGGGGCGGGCAACGGGCAGTGTTCGATCTGTTGCGGCGGCGAGTCTGCTGGCTCGCGCTTTACGAACACGGCCCCGCCGTTGACGCAGCGAGGCCGTGCGTGATGTGCGCAGTTCCGCCTGGCTATTCGTCCGAGGTCGGCTTGCTGCTGTCGGTTGGGCGGCGCTGGAGCAGCCTCCGGTAGCGATCCATGTCGCGCCGGGCCAGGCGGTCGTCGCCGGGCACGCCGCGCTGCAGGTATGTCAGGTGCCGGTTGAAATAGGCTTCAGCGTAATTTGGGTCCAGGTGCAGGACGTAGGTGAAGTCCGAGATCGCTTCGTCGAACATGCCAAGCTGCTTATAGGCGATGCCACGATTATGGTAGGTGGCGGGATCGTTAGAGTCCAGGGCGATAGCCTGGTCGAAGTCGGCCAGGGCCGCGTTCAGGCGTCCCAGCTCGTAGTGGGCATTGCCACGATTGAAGAAAGCCAGGGCGAAATCCGGCTTGAGCTGCACCGCGCGATTGTAGTCGGCAATCGCTTCCTCAAGCTGGCTGAGCGCGTGGCGCGTCACGCCCCGGTTGTGGTAAGCCGACGGGTTGTCGGGCATCAGGCGCACGGCTTCGTCGTAATCGGTCAGGGCGCGCTCGTAATTGCCCATCGCGTAGTAGGTGTCGCCACGCGCCAGCTGGGCCACGCCGTCCGCCGGGTTGAGGCGCAGCGCCTGGTTGAGGTCTTCGACGGACGGCCCGAAGCTGCCCAGCGCGCCGTAGATAATGCCGCGCCCGCGGTAGGCTTCGGCCAGCGTGTCGTCCAGGCGGATGGCCTGAATGTAATCCTTGAGCGCGTCCTGCTCACGACCCAGCGCCTGGTACGTCTGCCCGCGCAGCAGGTAGCTCCACGCATCGGCAGGGTTGAGCAGGATGGCGCGGCGCAGGTCTTTGAGCGCGTCCTCGTACTTGCCCTGCGAATAGTAGATCGCGCCGCGCATCCCGTGCGCAGGGGTCCCGTCCGCGTCGAGTTCGACGGCGCGCGTGTAGTCGGCCACTGCCTCGTCCGGCTTGCCGAGCAATTCGAAAGTCAGCCCGCGGTCGTAGTACGGAGCGGCGGTGTTGGGCGCGTAGCGGATCGCCTCGGAGAAAGCGACGAGCGCGCGGGCGTGCTTGCCCTGAATACGCAGCAGCAGCCCCTGGTTATAGTGCGCCTCGTAATTGGAGGCATCAAGGCGGATCGCCTCGGCGTAGTCTTCCAGCGCGCGCTCATAGTGCCCCAGCTTGTGATAGCACATGCCCCGGCTGAAATATGTGGCAGCGTTGGTGGGATCGAGGCTCAGCGAACGGCTGTACGCCTTGATGGCGTTGGTGTAGTCGAAGCTGTCGAACGCCGCGTTGCCCTGCTCAAAGAGCAGCAATGCCGCCTGCGGATCGCGCTGCGGCGACTTGAGATGAGTCAGCAGTTGGCGCAGCGCGCCCGCATAATCGCGGCTGAAGTCCACCGACGTGGTGTTCTCAAGCTGGTAATGCGCCGGCGTCCCATCGAGCAGCGCAATCACGATGGGCTTGTTGAGCTTGGTGAAGTGAATCCACTCGCTCTCAACTTCGCGCGACTCCTCGGCATGGCGCGACCAGACCAGCAGCATGTGCGTTGCGCCGTGCAGCGCGCGGGTGATCGCCTGGTTCCAGTGCTGGCCGTTGGTGATGTCACGGCGATCAATCCACGCCGTGACGCCCAGCTTGTGCAGGTCGTCGTAGAGGCGCAGGGCCAGCGCCTCGTCGGCGTTCGCATAATTGATGAAGACTATGGTTGCCGCTTGTGTCATGCTACCCCGTTCCATTCTTTGCGACACCGGAATGTGTGCTGCGGTGCAGTGCGCCGGTCAGGATAGTTTGAATGAATGCACCTGTACTCTAGCATAGGCCGGAAATTGGGGCTAGTGCACAAATACGCCCAACAGAAGCTCGGCCACGTCGGTCAAGTCGCCCCACAGCAGCGCGATCAGCGCCCCCAGCCCGATCAGCATCAGCCTGCCCAGGGCGCGGCGCGCTGCATGGCTGATGAACAGGTGATAGCCCAGCGCGTTCACGGTCAGGGCGATGATGGGCCGGTGACTGACAGCCCGTCGCATAGCAGGATCGATGTCGGCGAAGAGCACTTCACCCTCAAAAGGGACACGGCTGGAAAAGCCATCGGCATGCGATTGGGCATCGCAGCGGTGAGACTTCTCGCTCGCGGGGCGGCCCGGCCTCTGGCGTGGCACAGCAGACGGCCCGGCGCGCGACCATTCGCGGCTGGCTCCGGGCTGGGGCTGCCAGGTGATAATCGCTGTCCCGTCCAGCGCCGAGCCGTGATGCGAGTCTGCGGCGAACACGTCGTCTTCGTCGTCGGTCCGCGCCACGTAGGGCGGCCAGGCAGGGATGTCCCGGCGGCGGCCTGGGGCGGGGTGATGGGTGTCCGGCATGATCCTCTCGCATCCTTTCCGCAGCAGCGTCAGAGCAAATACGCGGCCACGCCGAGCGCGATCACCAGCGCCACCAGCCACATCACCAGCCGTCCCAGCGGCAGGGCTGAGGGCGGCGCCAGGCGATGGCATGAGAGCGATATACTGATATCGCCCCGCGCATCCACGCAGATCTCGTGCGCCTCCTCCGGATGCCCCGCCGCCGAGCGCACTGGCTTGATCGTGCCGATGGTTATGCCGCGCTCAGCGACAAACTCTACGGCGGCCAGATAGTACTCATCGTAGGACGCGGCGATCTCAATGAGGCGGCGCCGCTGCTCGTGCGGCGGCAGGGGTGCCTCTGGATAGGCGCTGTTCTCCGCGGCTTCGCGAACGCCGCGCGCCGCAGGGATGCTGTGCAGAGTCGCCTGGTGTGCCGCGGCAGCCCGCCGAACGCGGCTGGCGCGCATCACGCCATCGCCGAGCAGGCGCTCGCGTGCCGCCGACGCCGAGGGCGTTCGAGTCATGAGGGAAAGGAGCCAACGCAAAGGGATCATTGACCTAAGACTCGCCCATAATCGGGCACTTTATGGCGTGCGGTGCCCGCTACACCGCCCGTCAGCCAAAAAAGTCGATCCGCCGCCTGCGCCAGTCTAGCACACAGGCGAGCGAGCGACCCAGCTCAGCAAAATTATCCGGCACTCCGCGAACCCAAGCACTGCCACCGGTGCCATGCTGATGAAGCCCCCCCGATTGCCCACCGTTATTCGCAGTCTCAGAGCAGAGGTGTCATACTGAATCACAACCTGGATCAAACCTAATTCCCACCTTATGATCTCCATTGTAGGGATTCTGAGCATAAAGTCAATCAACTGCGCAGAAACCCGCCCGCCGGATGTACTCCATTTCCGGGGCAGAAGATCACCGCTGAGGCGCAGAGAAAGAAAAGACGGACGAGATTCCGGCTCTTCTCCGCGTCCTCTGCGTCGCTGCGCTTCAAGCACTTCGCCCCCATCGCGAGAGGCGCTCCCGCTCGTCTCAACACGTTGCCTCAGATCAGCCTTTTGTGTTATAGTGCGAAACTAACAGGAGTGTTCACCTTATGAAGTTGATCATTGCGGTTGTCCAGGATCAGGATGCCGAGCGTACCATTAAGGCGCTCAACGAAGGCGGCTATCGCGTCACCCGTGTCGCCAGCACGGGCGGTTTCTTCAGCGTGGGCAACACGACGCTGTTCTGTGGCGTCGAAAACACGAACGTTGACGCTGTGATCGCCCTCTTGAAGCAAACCTGCGAACGGCGTACCCGCCTGATCCCCGCCGGGCCAAATCTGGTCGAATCGGCGGCCATGATGGGCGCGTTCGTCGAGGTGGAAGTGGGCGGCGCGACGGTCTTCGTCCTGGACGTGGAGCGCTTCGAGCAGACATGACGATCAAGCTGGTTGTTGTAATCGTGCGCAGCGGCGATCATGATACGCTGCTGCGCCACCTGCTTGATGCTGGCTTCCGCGTGACGGAGTTCAGCAGCCTGGGCGGTTTCCTGCGTCGCAAGAGCGCGACACTCCTGGCCGGCGTGCCCGCCGACCGTCTTGACGAGGCCCTGGCGCTCATCCGCGAGACCTGCCCTACCCCGCCCGGCGCTGACGAGCATCGCGCCACAGTCTTTGTCCTGAGCGCGGGCCAGCTCATTACTATCTGACTCCGCAGGCCCACCCGTCCCGCAACAAACAAGACCCCGGTAGCCAGCCGGGGTCTTTGACTCTGGCACCGCTCATTCGCGCGGCGCCCACAGCAACACGCTGGTATCCTCTTCTTCCATCAACCAGCGATCGAACCAGAAGCGGGCAATGGCATTATCGTAGCGGTCGCCCATCTCGTGCTCGACGAACCGCAGCCGATCCGGGCAGCCGAGCAGCTCGTACATGGGCCGTGTGCGATCGAACCACGCCCGCACGGCGAAGGTCTGCGGACGCCCGCGCGGATAGGCATAGAGCACCGGACGCGGCACGAGCAGGCGCGCCACATCGCTGAAATCGGCATAGCGGCGCAAGCCGGGCACAAAGTCGCAGCCGTGCCCCTGCACCGCCAGCACATCAATACCGCCGCCGACGTAGTTCTGGATGACTGTCACCCGCACGCGCTCATCGAGCGCCGCCAGGTACAAAGCCAGCCCGCCCCCCAGGCCCAGGCCGGTTGCGCCGAGGTGCGCCGGCCTGACGTCAGGGCGCTGCTGCAAGTAATCCAGCGCGCGCAGCCCGTCCTCCAGCATCATGGTCAGCCAGGTGCGGCCCAGCAGGCGCGCCGCGCTGTCCAGACTCTGGTGATCCACCTGGCCCAACTCCCCGAAGCCGCGCTCCTCAAAGGTCAGAGTCACGTAGCCCGCCTGGGCCAGCGCCAAAGCGCTCGCCTGCTGCCGCCCGGCATCCAGGCCGACGGTCTGCCGGATCGTGCCGTGCCCGGTGAACACGATCAGGCCCGGCAGCGCCTCCTCGCTCGCAGCAGGCTTGAGCACGTAGGCCGGCAACGACAGCCCGTCAGGCGCTTCGAAATACAGCTTCGTCCGTTCCACGCCGCTGACGACGGTCTGCTCGGCAATCTCCGCCGCGACCGCCCCACCCGGCGAGGAGTGCAGATTAAGCAGGTCGGTCACCTTCGCCCGCAAGGCGCTGCGCCACTCGCGCCAGGCTTCGCCGCGCTGCCCGCCATAGGCCATCTCCGGCGTGAAGGCGTTCATCTCGGCCATCAGCCTGCCGAGCGGCTGGTCGTCCGCCGGCGGGATAAGAAAGGCCCCAGCACTCTGAGACTCGCCGCCAGCGGGCGACAGACTGCTGACCAGGCTGCGCATCGAGCGCGCCGCCGCCTGCACAATCCGCTCCCACGTTCCTGGGCGCTGCTGCCGCTCGGCAATCTGCGCCACGACATCGCGCAGGTGCACCGACTCGCCGTATTGCTCAGCAAGCTCGCGGCGATGGCGCATCACCCACACATACAGGTCAGCTTCCGTGCGCCCTGGGAAGAGGTTCAGCACGCCAGACTCGTGGATGATGTCCACAGCCAGCGTGTAGATCATGTCGTACCAGTCCGCCGCCGCCGCCTCGTAACCGCGCGGCTCCCCGTCTATGCGCTCCAGGTTGCGCCGGTATAGCTCGATCTCCAGCTCAAGCTCCGGGTACATACCAGGCTCGGTGAGCGGGATAGACAGCCCTGGATACTTCAAATCCAGCCGGGTGCGGTCGAGAAATGCCCGATATTCGGCCTTGACGATCAGATCATCCACATCCGCCGACAGGCCGCCGACGGGCGACTCGTACTCCCACACATACGCTTCGATCATCTTCGCGCCGAACTGCCGCGCGACCGATACCCGGTGATTGCCATCTTTGACGAAATAGACATCGCCGACTTTGTAAAGCTCGATGGGCGGCAGGCCCTGCTCCCACTGCAGCTCAGCCACGCGCCGCCAGCGCGGCCTGTCGCTCTCTATCAGCGGTAGGAATGTCCGCGTGAAATCGTGATAGCGCCCCACGCTGCCCACGATCCTGTCCAGGTCTACCTGTTGCAGTCCCCGGTAGGCGCTCTGGTTCAGGCGCAGTTTCTGCTGGACTTCCTCAAACGACAGCAAAGCCAGCGGCTGGCGGTTGAGGCCGAGCGCGCCAGAGAGTCTCTGCCACAAGGCTTTGCGTCGCGCTTGATTCCAATGGTCGCGTGAGACGTTTTGAGCGTATCCGCTTGTGTCCTGCGACATCGCATTTTCACCATAGGTGACCGTTCAGGGCTTGCCCTAGCTTACACGGATTCGGGAAAAAACTAAAGGAGTGCGGAGCGCGAATGCATCCCAGGGCTGTGGTGAGCTGCCATACGTCGGAGTGCTGCTCTGCTGCACCCCTCTTTGATCTCACCGCCGGCCCCTGGCCTCATCTCCCGGACTCGCTATAATGGGCATTCTCTGGCCACCAGCGCTCGCGCCGACTCTGGAGAATGCACCGCCCTATGCCAGCATCCCCCTTCGCGCAGCCCGCGCCCACCGTGCCAGTCCGCCTGGATCGCCAGCCGCCGACCCTGCTCGACTGCGCGCGCGACCTGCTCGCGGATTCGCCGGAGCGTACCGCGCTCACGCTGATCCTGCCGGATGGCACACAGACGATCAGCACTCGCGCCTTTTTCGAGGGCGCGGCGCGCTACGCCCACGCGCTGGAGCGCGCCGGCGTCCGGCCCGGCGACCTGGTCGTTCTGGTGTTACAGCACGGCCCGGAAGTCCTGTACTCGTTCTGGGGGGCGATGCTGCTCGGCGCGATTCCCTCGATCATGCCTTTCCTGACGCCCAAGCTCGACCCGGATCGCTACTACGACAGCGTGCGCCAGCTTGTCGCGCTGTCCGAGGTCAGGGCGGTCATCACCTACCCGGAGATGGAGCCGACTCTGCGCGCCCACCTGGAAGGCATCCCCACCCTGGGGGCCATCCTGAACATCGCCCAGCTCGAGCCGGGCGGTCGCCTGAGCGACTATCTGGAACGCGCCCCCTCGCGGCCAGAGGATACCGCCTTCCTGCAGCACTCTTCCGGCAGCACCGGCCTGCAGAAGGGGGTCATGCTCTCGCACGGCGCGGTGCTCAACCAGATCGCCGCCTACAGCGCCGCCCTCGCTCTGCGCTCGGACGACGTGGTCGTGAGCTGGCTGCCGCTCTACCACGACATGGGCCTCATCGCCGGGTTCATCCTGCCCATCGTGCAAGGGGTGCCCCTGGTGCTGATGTCGCCCTTCCATTGGGTGCGCGACCCGCTGATCCTGCTGCGCGCCATTCACGAGCACCGCGCGACGCTCTGCTGGCTGCCCAACTTCGCCTACAACTTCCTGGCGACGCGCGTGCGCCGTTCCGCGCTCGACGGGGTGGACATCTCCAGCGTGCGCGCCTTCATCAACTGCTCCGAGCCGGTGCGCCACGACAGTCACGAGCAGTTCGCCGCCTTCTACGCGCCGCACGGCCTGCGCCCGCTGGCTTTGCAGACCTGCTACGCCATGGCCGAGAACACCTTCGCCGTCACCCAGAGCGCGCTCGACGCCCCACCCCGCCTGGACATCGTAGATCGGCGGGCGCTCATGGAGCAGCGCCACGCCCTGCCCGCCAGCGGCACGGACGGCCCCACCGTGACGATGGTCTCCTGCGGACGTCCCATCGCGCGCACCGAGATTCGCATCGTGGATGGCGAGCGCCGCGACCTGCCAGAGCGCCACGTCGGCGAGGTGGCCCTGCGCAGCAATTGTATGCTCAGCGGCTACTATCACCGCCCCGATGCCACCGCCGAGGCCCTGGACGACGGCTGGTATTTCACCGGCGACCTCGGTTACCTGGCCGACGGCGAGTTATACATCACCGGGCGGCAGAAAGACCTGATCATCGTCGGCGGCAAGAACATTTACCCACAGGATATCGAGAACGCCCTCAACGACGTGTCCGGCGTGCATCCGGGGCGCACCGTCGCCTTCGGCGTGCCCAACGAGGCGCTCGGCACCGAGGATATCGCCGTCATCTGCGAAGTGGACACGGCAGACCCAGACGCCCACGCCGCCATCACCCGCGCCATCCGCACCCGCATCGCCCAGACCACCGACGCCACCGCCCGCTACGTGCATCTGGTCGGCCCCCGCTGGCTGCTGAAGACCTCCAGCGGCAAGATCGCCCGCGCCGCCAACCGCCAGAAATTCGTCGAGCAGGTGCTCCGCCAGAACAGCGAGGGCTTATGATCGCCTGGGTTCGCGCCGCACTGGGGCGCATCTTCAGCCGCGAAAACCTCTTCGCTCTGCTGTTGTGCGTCATCATCGCCCTGGTCATCATCGTCACCGCGGACAGCGCGCCGCAGTGGATTTACCAGGGATTCTGAGTCGGCATATAGCGCAATAGCACCCCGCGCCAGTCACTTTCGTCACCTGGAAGCGCGCCCGGATTGTGCTATCATTTGCATGATAGCCGTCTGGGAAAACAGGGGTGCCGCGCACCGTGCACGAACTGGGAGTCACTCAAAGTATTCTGCAGATCGCCCTGCGCCACGCTGAGCGGGCGGGTGCGGCGCGCATCCGGGAAGTCAGCCTGGTCATTGGCGAGTTGTCGAGCATCGTGGACGACTCCGTCCAGTTCTACTGGGACCTGATTAGCGAGGGGACCATCGCGCACGGCGCGGTGCTGAGCTTCACGCGCGTCCCGGCGATGCTGCGCTGCCAGGACTGCGCGCACGAGTTCCCGCTCAACCAGCACGATTACGCCTGCCCGGCCTGCGCCAGCAGCAAAGTCATCGTCGCCGATGGTGAGCAGTTCTTTCTGGAAAGCATTGACGTAGACCTGGCCGAGCCGCAGCCCGGCCTATAAAGACGCCTATCGCATTGGAGCACTCATGACCGCAAAGATACCCGTAGTCGAGAACATCCTCAGCGCCAACGACGCCCTGGCCGGGCAGATTCAGGCCCAGCTTGACCAGGCCGCCGTGCTGGCGCTCAACGTCATGGCCTCGCCTGGCGGCGGCAAGACGAGCGTCATCCTGCGCACCGTGCGAGCGCTGATGGACGAGGTGCGCATCGGCGTGATGGACGGCGACATCGTCGAGATTGATCTGCGCGAGCTGGCCGCCCTGGGTCTCCCCGTTTCGCTGATCAACACGGGTGGGCAGTGCCATCTGGACGCCAACATGGTGCTTCGCGCCCTGCCCTCGATGAACCTGGGCGCGCTCGACCTGCTGATTATCGAGAACGTGGGCAACCTGATCTGCCCGGCGGCCTTCAAGCTCGGCGTGCACTTCAACATAGTCATCGCCAGCGTGCCCGAAGGCGCCGACAAGCCCTACAAGTACCCCAGCATGTTTCGCGGCGCGGACGTGCTGCTGCTCAACAAGATGGACTTGCAGGAGTACATGGACTTCGACGTAGACTATTTCCGCCAGGGCGTCGAGGCGCTCAATCCCGGCGTGGCCTTCTTCCCCGTGTCATGCCGCACAGGCGAGGGCCTGGACGCCTGGTTCGCCTGGCTGCGCGCGCAGCTCAACAGCCGGAGCGCAGCAGGGTAAGGTGAGCGCCTCTGTGCCGCCGGCCCGCCGCATTCACGTCAGTGGGATCGTCCAGGGGGTGGGCTTCCGCCCGTTCGTCTACGGGCTGGCCCAGCGCCATGCCCTGTGCGGCTGGGTGCGCAATTCGTCGGCAGGCGTGGATATTGAGGTCGAAGGGCCGTCCGCCGCGCTGGATGCCTTCCTCGCCGCCCTCAGCGCCGAAGCGCCGCCGCTCTCGCGCATTGAGTCGGTGTCCGCTCAGGAAATCCCCGGCAACGGCTTTGCCCGCTTCGAGATTCGCCACAGCCACGCCGTAGAGGGCGCCTACCAGCCGATCTCGCCGGATGTTGCCACCTGCCCCGAATGCCTGGCTGAAGTCCGCGACCCGTCCGACCGGCGCTACCGCTACCCCTTCACCAACTGCACCAACTGCGGGCCGCGCTTCACCATCATCCAGGACATCCCCTACGACCGGCCCGCGACGACAATGGCCCCTTTCGCCATGTGCCCGGACTGCCAGCGTGAATACGACGACCCGCTGAACCGACGCTTCCACGCCCAGCCGAACGCCTGCCCTGTCTGCGGGCCGCGCCTGGAGCTGCGCCCCAGCCCTGCCCTCGACGCACCCGCCGGCTGGGCCGACCGGCCCGCCGATCCGCTCGACGCCGCGCGCGCCCTGCTGCGGGCCGGGCACATCGTCGCCATCAAGGGACTGGGCGGCTTTCACCTGGCCTGCGACGCGACCAACCCCGCCGCCGTGCGGGCGCTGCGCGCGCGCAAGGGCCGCGCTGCCAAGCCCTTCGCCGTGATGATGCCCGACCTGGACACAGTGCGACGCATGTGCACGGTCAGCGAAGCGGCGGCGCGTGCGCTGCAAGGCGCGGAGCGGCCCATCGTCCTGCTGTCGCTGCTGCCCGGCGGCCCCATTGCGCCGGAAGTCGCGCCCGGCCTGTGCGAGCTGGGCGTCATGCTGCCCTACACGCCGCTGCATCACCTGCTGCTGGAACAGACGCCTGGCTTCCCGCCCGCCCTGGTCATGACCAGCGGCAACTTCAGCGAAGAGCCGATCGCCACCGACAACGATGACGCCCTGGTTCGGCTCGGCCCGCTGGCCGACGCCTTCCTGCTGCACGACCGGGCCATCCACATCCGCTGCGACGATTCGGTCGTGCGCGCCACCGAGGGCGGCGTGCTGCCGCTGCGTCGCTCACGCGGCTACGCGCCCTACCCGCTGCCGTTGCCGTTTGAGTCTCCGCCGCTGCTGGCGACCGGCGCAGAGCTGAAGAACACCTTCTGCCTGGCCCGTGACGCGCACGCCTTCGTCAGCCAGCACATCGGCGACCTGGCCAACTACGACGCGCTGCGCTCCTACGAGCACAGCATCGCCCACATGGAGCGCCTCTTTCGCGTTCAGCCGCAGATCATCGCCCACGACGCCCACCCCGACTACCTGGCCACGCGCTACGCCCTGCGCCGCCCGGAGACGCGCATCGCCGTGCAGCACCATCACGCGCACCTGGCGAGCTGCCTGGCCGAGCACAAGGCCCCGCCCGACGAGCCGGCCATCGGCGTCATCTTCGACGGGACGGGCCTGGGGCCGGACGGGGCGATCTGGGGCGGTGAAGTCCTGGTCGGCGGCTATGCCGACTTCCGGCGCTTCGCCCACCTGCGCTATGTGCCGCTGCCCGGCGGGGACGCGGCCACGCTGCGCCCCTATCGCACCGCCCTGGCCCATCTGTGGGGCGCGGGCCTGCCCTGGGACGCTGACCTGCCCCCCGTTCTGGCCGCGCCGCCGCAGGAGCAGGCCATCATCCGCCAGCAGCTTGAGAAGCGTCTGAACGCCCCGCTCACCTCGAGCATGGGCCGCCTCTTCGACGCCGCCGCCGCTCTGTGTGGCGTGCTGCAGGAGGTCACCTACGAGGCGCAGGCGGCCATCTGGCTGGAAGCGCAGGCCGATCCAGACGAGACCGCTGCGTATCCCTTTACCATTGCGCGCAGCGCGGACGGCGCTTATCTGTTCGATCCTGGGCCGCTGCTGATCGCGCTGCTCGCAGACCTGCGCAGTGGCGTGCCCGTGCCCATCCTATCGGCGCGCTTCCACAACGGCGTGGCCGATCTCGCACGCGACATCTGCCTGCTGGCCCGCGAGGAGACGGGGATCGCCACCGTCGTCCTCAGCGGCGGCGTCTTCCAGAACGCTACGCTGTTGCGCGCCGCCGCTGAGCGTCTGCGCCGCGCCAGATTTGTCGTCCTGACTCACCAGCTTGTGCCGCCCAACGACGGCGGCCTGGCGCTCGGCCAGGCGGCCATCGCCGCCTGCACCGTCCACCATATCTGACAGGAGAACGTGACCATGTGCCTGGGCATCCCCGGCAAGATCATCGAGACATACGAGCAGAATGGGCTGAAGATGGGCCGCGTGGATTTCGGGGGCGTGGTGCGCGAGACGTGCCTGGCCTACGTGCCGGACGCGCAGATCGGCGACTACACCATCGTCCACGTCGGCTTTGCCCTCAACCTGATTGACGAGGACGAAGCGCACAAGACGCTGGAATTGTTCAGCCAGATCGGGCTGCTCGCCGAAGAACTGGGCGAAGAGCCAGGCGAGAGTGCGCCATGAAGTACATCACCGAATACCGCGATGCCCGGCGCGTCCGCGAGGTGCTCGACGAGATTCAGCGCATCACCACGCGCCCCTGGCGGCTGATGGAGGTCTGCGGCGGGCAGACGCACTCGATCATCCGGCACGGCATTGACCAGCTTCTGCCGGAGCAGATCACCATGATTCACGGGCCGGGCTGCCCGGTGTGCGTCACGCCGCAGGAGATGATTGACCGGGCCATCGCCATTGCCAGCCTGCCGGGGACGATCCTCGTCTCTTTCGGCGACATGCTGCGCGTCCCCGGCTCGCGCGGGGACCTCTTCCAGGTGAAGGCGCGCGGCGGCGACGTGCGCGTGGTCTATTCGCCGCTGGAGTGCCTGGCCATCGCCGAGCAGAACCCCGACAGAGAGGTGGTCTTCTTCGGCGTCGGCTTCGAGACGACCGCCCCGGCCAACGCTATGGCCGTCCACCAGGCCTGGCAGCGCGGCATCGCCAACTTCTCCATACTCGTCTCGCACGTGCGCGTCCCGCCCGCCCTGGACGCGCTGCTGAGCGCGCCGGACGTAGACGTGCAGGGCTTCCTGCTGGCCGGGCACGTTTGCGCGGTGATGGGCTACTGGGAGTATCCCCCCCTGGTGGCGCGGTACCGCGTGCCGATGGTCGTCACCGGCTTCGAGCCGCTGGACATCGCCCAGGGCATTCTCATGACGGTGCGCCAGCTTGAAGAGGGGCGTGCCGCCGTCGAAAACGCCTACGCCCGCGTCGTCACTGAAGCGGGCAACCGCCCGGCGATGGACCTGATCAACACCGTCTTCGAGGAATGCGACCGCTCCTGGCGCGGCATCGGCCTCATCCCGCAGAGCGGCTGGCAGCTTCGCGCCGAATACGCCGCCTACGACGCGGCGCACCGTTTCGCTGTCGGCCATATCCAGACCGAGGAATCGCCGCTGTGCCACGCCGGGGAAGTGCTCAAGGGTATTCTCAAGCCCAACGAGTGCCCGGCCTTCGGCAGGGAATGCACCCCGCGCAAGCCGCTCGGCGCGCCGATGGTCTCTGCCGAAGGCGCGTGCGCAGCGTATTACAATTTCGGCAGATTCGAGCGGGCATCCGGCGCAGCGTCCTGACGCCCGCCGCCACCCAGGAGACAACTCATGCGCAATCTTCTGCTCCGCCTGATCGTCAACGCCGCAGCCCTGGCGGCGACCGCCGCCCTGCTGCCCGGCATCGGCGTCCGCGACAACGAGATGGGGACGCTGCTGATCATCGCAGCGATCTTCGGCCTGATCAACGCCCTGCTCAAGCCGCTCTTCATCGTCCTGAGCTGCCCGCTGATCATCCTGACGCTGGGGCTGTTCGCCATCGTGGTCAACGGGCTTATGCTGCTGATCACCGACGCGCTGGCTGGCGGTCGCTTCACTGTGGATGGGCTGGGCTGGGCCATCCTGGGCGGCCTGGTTGTGGGGGCGATCAGCGGCATCCTGGAAAGCGTGCTCGGACTCGACGAGAAGGATCGCGAGAAGCGCGGGCGCGATGACTCGTTCGTCATCTTTCTAAAGCGCAAAGATTAGCCCCCATCGCGGCGAGCGACCCACGCGGCCAGCGTCTCCGCTACCGCGTCGCCCGCCCCGCGCTCGATGATCGCAATCGGCGTGCCGTCCGGCAGGCTGAGGCGCGCCCGCATAACCGTCAGCAGCGAGGGCCGCACCACGACGAAGCCCACGCCGAACGCCCGCGCCGCGATCAGGGGCAGGACGTCCGCCCAGCCTTCGCCGCGCTCCAGCTCCAGCGGGCCTAGCTCGTCAGCGAAGAAGACATCCGCGCCCTGGCCATCCTGCGCGAAGCGCCATCCCGCCGCGATCCCCGCTGGGTGGAAGCGGTAGACCCCCGTGCGCAGCGCCCCGCCTTCGCCAACCTCGGCCAGCGGATGCAGCGCGCCGGTCGCCGCGTCCAGCACGTCAATACCCACCTTCTCGCCGCCTGCAAAGCGCGCCACCGACAGGAACCCGCCCGCCGACAATCCTGCGCCCAGCGCTGCCGCGCGCACGCGCAGCAGCGCGGTAGTCTTGCCCGCGCCGCGCTCCCCGCTGATCAGAATCGTCATCCCGCGCTCACGGGGAGATGGCAGGTTACTCACCGGCATGGCTCGCTCCAGGATCGGCAGAGGCAATTGCCCGCCTGCCGCTTCTACGGTATCACTACAGGCGAATCCCGACGCCAGTATATCCAATGGAGGCCGCCCTTGTCCGCCAAGCCCGATCCTTTCGCCACCCTCGACCGGCTGCCGCGCGTATCGCTGGGCCTGCTGCCCACGCCAATCCAGCCGCTTCCCCGCCTCAGCGCGCACCTCGGCGGCCCCGCCCTGTACATCAAGCGCGACGACCAGACCGGCCTGGCCACCGGCGGCAACAAAACGCGCAAGCTGGAATTTCTGCTGGCCGCTGCCCTGGAATCCGGGGCTGACTGCGTGGTCACCGCCGGGTCCACCCAGTCCAACCACGCCCGCCAGACTGCCGCCGGCGCCGCCGCCCTGGGGCTGAGCACGCACCTCGTCCTCTACGCGCCGGGCGGCCAGCCCCCTGCCCAGCCGGACGGCAACCTGCTGCTCTGCCTTCTGCTCGGCGCAACGATCCACTGGACGGAGGAGCGCGCCCCCTACGCCGCGACTCTCGCCCGCGTCGAGGACTCGCTGCGCGCCGCCGGTCGCCATCCCTACGTTGTGCCCTACGGCGGCTCGAACGCCCTGGGGCTGCTCGGCTATGTGGCCGCCATGCGCGAAGTCGCCGCCCAAATGGAGTCGGGTGATGAGTTCGGCGCGCACATCTTCGCCACCAGCTCTGGCGGGACGCAGGCCGGGATGCTCCTCGGCGCGCACCTGGCGGGCATCCCCCGCTCCGTGCGACTGCTCGGCATCAGCGTGGATCAGCCCGCCGCCGAGTTCGTACCGCGCGTTGCGGCCCTGGCCGCCGACGGCGCGCGGCTGCTCGGCCTGGACTGGACGCCGCCCGTCGAAACGATCCTGGTGGACGATGGCTACTGCGGGGCGGGCTACGCCGTCGTCACCGCGCGCGAGCGCGAAGCCATCCAGTTGCTCGCCCGCCTGGAAGGTATCCTGGTGGACCCGGTCTACACGGGGCGCGCCCTGGCCGGGCTGCTCGACCTGGCGCGGCGCGGCGCGTTCGCCCGCGAGGAGCGCGTGCTGTTCTGGCATACGGGCGGCACTGCGGCGCTGAACGCCTTCGCCCGCGACCTGCTGCCCGCATCCTGAAAGGCACCCCTACAGAATCTGGCCTCGCCTCCTGGCTTCGCTGCGCTCTGTTGGGCCGCCGCGCGCCAGGGACGCCTGCCCAGGCCCCCTCTCCCCGCACGGGGAGAGGGCGGCGCGGCGCGTCAGCGCCGAGCGGGGGTGAGGCCAACCCGCTCAGCCCCAGCGTCTTTTGAGGCGACTGCCCCGCCCGTTTGTGTTGGCCGGGGTGTGGATGTAGAATTCGCTGGTGACTGCCGCCGCGCAGTCACCAGAGACGGCGCGCACCGATAGGGCTTGGAGCATGTTAGTTCGCACGTTCCGCGTCACCGACCGCCTGGCTAATGCCGCCTTGCGCATCGCGGCCTGGGCGGCGCTGGCGCTCGTTGAGCAGGCTGCCAGGCTGCGCCGCGCCGTGTTCGGGTTATTGGCCGCGATTGTACGCGGCATCATCGGAATATTCGCCCTGGTGTTCGGCCTCTTCAGCGGCACCGTTCGCACGGCTCAACAAGCCTACGGGACGACCCAGGATGTGATGGGGACCTCCTCTACGCGCCGCCGCGACCGCATGGTGCAGCGCGCAGCCGAGGCCGAGCTTAAGCCCACCGTCGCCAAAGACCCGCTGCTGGCCCAGAACCGTGCCCTCAGCGCCTTCGCCGTGCTGCTCCTACTTCTGTTGCTGGCGGTCGTGGTCGTCCAGACTACCGACCAGAGAGACGAGGCGCTGCCTTCTGGCGGCAGTGGCTGGCCGCAGGCCGCAGACACGCCCGTGCCGACCGCCCTCTTCCCCACACCGCTGCCCACGCCCACGCCCATCCCCGACCCCCTGCGCGCTGGCGGCAGCCTGGCTTACACGCTGCGCGAGAATGGCCAGGACGACATCTGGGTGATCGGCGTCGGCGAAAGCGGCCCGTTGCGCCTGACCAACAGCCCCGCCGACGACCGCGATCCCGCCTGGTCGCCGGACGGGGCGCGCCTGGCCTTCGCCAGCCGGCGCGACGGCAACTGGGAGCTGTACATCATGCAGGTGGACACAGGGGCCATCACCCGGCTGACCTATACGCCGGGCTTCGAGGGCGCGCCCACCTGGAGTCCGGATGGGGCCTTTCTGGCCTACGAAGGCTACAATGACGACACCCAGGACCTGGACATCTACATCATCAGCTCCGATCCGGCCCGCGCCGCCAGCGAAGGCGCGCTGCGCGCCACCTTCACCCCCGGCCCCGATACCGAGCCGGCCTGGGGGCCAGGGGGCCGGCATATCGCCTTCACCAGTTGGCGCGACGGCAGCCGCGACATCTTCATCCTCAGCCTGGATGCAGACGGCGGCGACGCCCTGGCCGTCAACCTGACGAACACGCCCGACATCCACGAGAGCCACGCCGCCTGGAGCCACGACGGAAACAGTATCGCCTATACAGCCCTTGCCAACGGCGTGGAAGGCGTTTACGTCAGACAGGTTGACCAGCCGGAGTCAGCTACAGCCCTTGCCAACGGCGTGGAAGGCGTTTACGTCAGACAGGTTGACCAGCCGAAGTCAGCCCCAGTGCTGGTGGGTCGGGGCCGCATGCCCGCCTGGGCACCCAACGATGGTAGCATCCTCTACGTGCTCGACTTCGAGCGGCGCAGCCAGCTCATCGCCGGGACGGTGGGCAGCTTCGGCGCGGCGACAGACGCCATCTCCCTGGACTTCCGCGCGGCCAATCCCCACTGGGTCGGCGCTTCGCTCCCCGGCTCGCTGGTCGCCAGCGGCGGCGTGCCAGCCGGCCCGGCGTCGGCGCAGCCTCTCTACGCAGAAAATGAGCGCCTGCAAGCCACCGGGCGTTATGGCATGGCTCCTCTCAACAACGTCGAAGCACCCCAGGCGTACCTGTCCGACCGCGTCAACGACTCCTTTGAGGCGCTGCGCATCCGAGCGCTGGAGCAGATCGGCTACGACTTCCTCGGCACGCTGGACGACGCCTTCTGGCCGCAGGGCCGCCCGCCCGATCCCGGCGAGCCGCGCCAGAACTGGCACTACGCGGGCCGCGCCATCGCCATAGACCGCGACCTGGTCTATGCCGGGCCGCCCGCTCCCATCGAAGTGATGCGCGAAGACCTGGAGATCAACACCTACTGGCGCGTGTTCGTGCGCGTGGTGAACGACGCCCAGGCTGGCGCGCTCGGCGAGCCGCTGCGCGACCTGCCCTGGGATTTCGCCGCGCGCACCAGCGGGTCCGTTGAAGATTACGAGCGCGGCGGGCGCTACAAAGACCTGCCGCCAGCGGGCTATTATGTGGACCTGACCCAGCTTGCCGACGACTTCGGCTGGGAAAGGCTGCCCGCGCAGCGCACCTGGCAGTACAACTTCGGCGCGATCCAGTTCTGGGAGCTGGTCAAGACCGGCGGGCTGAACTGGGAAACGGCCATGCTGGAGCTGTACACCCCGGACGAGCTGGGCGGGTTCCTCAGCGCGGCCACCCAGGTGCCACCGCCACCGCCGCTGCCGACCGAGTCGCCCACGCCCGCCGTGCACCGCACGCCGACTCCTCTCCCGCCCGACCAGCGGTGAGCGACGCCCAGCGGAGCTAAACGTCTATGGAGCGCACGCGCCATCTGCAGGGGTTGCTCATTGTCGTCGCGCTGGTCGCGCTGGTGGGGTTGTACCTATGGCAGAACAGCCAGCCGTCGGTGATGGTCTCCATCCCAGCGGCCACGCCCCCCCCTGCCGACGCGCCGCCGGCAGACTGGCAGCTTGCCCTGGAACAGCAGCTTGCCGCCGCCGCCACGCCGCTGGCCACGCCCGACATCGGCCTGTCGCCCTTCGTCCCGCCGACGCTGCTGCCAACAGCCACCGAAGCGGTCATCTTCCAGCCGGTGGAGATTCAGGGCACGCCCTGGCCCACTCCCACGCCGCGCCCCACCGATCCGGCTTCGACCGCCCCCGGCCCGACGCCCTTCCCCAGCCCGACCGGCATCTTCGTCGCTGAGACGACCGCAGAGCTGGGCTTCGAGCTGCCACCCGAACAGGTGCCGCTCAGTCCGCACGCCAACGACCACTTCTGGCTGATGCGCCCTGTGGACGCCAGCGCCAACAGCGCCAGCCTCTTCTACTATCCCTATGGCTCCGACGGCCCGCAGAACGAGTGGCGCGTCCATCACGGCGTTGACATCCCCAACCCGGTCGGCAAGCCGATCCGCGCGGGCGGCGCGGGCACGGTCGTCTTCGCCGGCAACGGCGGCGAGCTGCTCGACACGCGAGAGATGGACATCTACCCCTCTTATGGCAACGTCGTCGTCATCGAGCACGATTTCGGCTTTCGTGGGCAGAAGATCTTCACGCTCTACGCGCACATGGCTTCCATTCTCGTCAGCCAGGGGCAGCACGTCACCGCCGGAGACATCATCGGCCTGATCGGGGGCACGGGCGATGTCAGCGGGCCGCACGTCCATCTCGAAGTGCGCCTGGGCGAGAATCGCTACTTCTCCGCCTACAACCCCCTGCTCTGGATCGCCCCCTACCTGGGGCATGGTGTCGTCGCCGGTCGCGTCGCGGGCACGGACGGTCAGCTTATCGAGGACATCACGGTGACGCTGAGCCGGCGCGGGCGCGTGGTCGAAACCACGACGACCTATATTCAGCCCAGGCTGCCCGGCCAGCGCCGCGACTGGCACGCCATCCCCGACCCCGGCTGGGGAGAGAACTTCGTCCTGGGCGACATCCCGGCAGGCGATTACGAGATCAGCGTGACTATTGGCGGCCGGCGCATCGCCCAGCCGATCACCGTCGCCGCCGGCACCACCAACTTCGTCGAGCTAGGCCCCGGCCTGGCAGCCACGCCGCAGCCGGTTAGTGCAGACTGACAGGCGCTCAACATTCCGGGCGTCTTCCCTACGGCTGGTCAATGGCTGGCGAGCCAGATCGGACTGACCTTTGCCTTTGCCGTTCCGATTGGCTACACTGGACGTGCTTGTGCGCGGTGGCGTCACGCCGCCGCCTGTGATAGAGGAGCGACGGTGATGATCATGATGGACAGGAAGAGATACGTTCATAGGTTCTATCGCCTGGGCTGGAGCGCGTGCCTGTCTGTGATGGCGCTCGCCCTCTCGCTAGGACTGGTTGCCTCGCCAGCGACGACATTCGCCCAGGGGAACACGGGGCGCGCGATCTCGGTCGGCGACGTCGTCACCGGCTCGCTGAGCGCCGAGAACTTCGCACAGGTCTACACCCTGGCCGCCAGCGCCGGCGATACGATCACAATTGATGTGACGACAGAAGTCGCCGAGCTGGCCCTTGTAGTCGTCGTGACCAACGCGCAAGGCTCGGTTATCGTGCAGGACCTGGACCGCGCCACGCCCACGACCGCCAGCATCGCGGACATTGAGGTGCCCGTCTCCGGCACCTACTACATCTGGGTCATGCGTGGCTCCGGTGCCGAAGGCAATGCCAGCGGCGATTTCACCCTCCAGTTGAGCGGGATTCAGCAGGTCGGCGGCCAGACGGTCACGCTGGGCAGCGGCGGCATTGTGGTGGAGCTGGGCTGGAACGCCGCCGTTGACCTCAACCTGGAAGTGCGCGATCCGGTGGGCGGCACGGCCCACCGCTTCCGGCCCGGCACGCCCAGCGGTGGAGTGCTGGACGCGGACATCAACGCCAACTGCGATGCGGCAATCGCCACCAACCCAACCGAGACCATCGCCTGGCCAGCAGGCACGGTGCCCGCTGGCAGCTACGAGATCATCACCTACTACTCCAACGTATGCAGCACCGGCGGGCCGCAGCTTTTCACCCTCAACACCACCGTCAACGGTGAAACGGCCCAGACTCTGACCGGCACGCTCAACCCCGGCCAGGAGTACCTGGCCCGCCTGGAGCTGGATACCAACGGCGAATGGACGCTGGTCAATGGCGGCGTCAACGCCGGGCTGGACCTGGCCGCCTACGCCGCCGAGATCGGCACCGCCGACCCCATTGCCGTGGGCAGCACAGTCTCCGGCATCGTCACCAACCGGGTGCCCGTCCAGGCTTACTCGTTCAATGGCAGCGCGGGCACGTCCATCACGGTGGACATGCGCGCCCAGTCTGGCAGTCTCGACCCGTTCCTGATCCTGCTCGGCCCGGACAACACCCCGCTCGACAGCAACGACGATGCTTCAAGCGACTCGGCAGATGCGCGCATCAGCCGCAACCTGGTCGTGGAAGGCACCTACACCGTGCTCGCGGCGCGCTACGGCCTGGGCATCGGCGGCACCGAGGGCGAGTTCACGCTCACCCTCACCGCCGCAGAGCCAGCCGAGGACGCCGGGACGATCACCCCCGAAGCGACGGCGACGGTGGAAGGTGGGCTGCCCAGCGGCGCCGTCGAAGTTAAGCTGGAGTGGGCGACCAACGCCGACATGCAACTCCTCGTGCGTGACCCGAACGGCGATTCGGTGTATGACGACATCCCGGTCGTGCAGAGCGGCGGCATCCTGGAGATGGACGGCAACGTCGGCTGTCTTGAGCCGACTACTTCGCCCGTATCGTACATCTACTGGCCGCCCAACCGCCTGCTGCCGGGTGTGTATGAGATCGAAGTCTGGTACCAGAACACCTGCGACGATACCACGCCGGTCAACTTCGGCCTGAGCGTCAATGTCCAGGGCCAGTCGGTAATCAATACGTCGCAGCCCGCCAGCCCAGACTCGCGCTACGTGATCACTTTCACCGTCGCGCCCGATGGCACAGTAGTCGCCGGGCCGGGCGGGTTCTTCTCAATGGCCAACGCCAGCACGCTCAACTACCAGACCGCCCTGGCCAGCGCCACGCCTCTCGCCTACGGCCAGACGGTATCGGGCAGCATCACCGACCAGCGGCGCTTCGTCCTCTACTCCTTCGAGGGGCAGCAGGGCGACATCGTGACCATCGGCATGAATGCCACCGGCGGCACGCTCGACACTGCGGTGTACCTGATCTCGCCCGAAGGTATTCAGGTGGCGTACAACGATGACGCGACGCCGGGTGAAAACCGCAACTCGGTGATCGCCAAGGCGACGCTGGCCTCGTCCGGCACGTACTACATCATCGCCACGCACTACGGGCTGAGCTTTGGGGGCACGCAGGGCACCTACACCCTGACTCTCGTGCAGGACTAGCGCGCGCTGTTCTGCGCGTGGGCTGGCGCCCGCTGCCGCGCTGTGGCAGCGGGCGTCGCTTTTTTGTGGGGGAGAGGCGCACCCATCCATCGCGCTCCACCAGCACATCGCGCTCCCGGTCTCGCCCTGTATGGTCTCTACGCCTGCGCCACTTTCGCCCTGGCTTTGCAGTGCTCCCAGCGGCCCCCAGCCATTTCGCACTGGCCGCCAGTTGCCGTATACTGATGGCAGCACAGGTGAATGCTGAGGAGGTGGGCCTTGCTGGAAATCGTCAACCTGGACCAGAAGCTAGGCAAGAAAGAGTGGAAGACCCGGCGATCCGCGTTCCAGCAGCGCCTCTATGACCTGGAGAAAGCCGCTTTCGACGCGGGCGTGCCCACCGTCATCCTCTTCGAGGGCTGGGACACAGCAGGCAAAGGCACCTGTGTCCGCACGCTGACCTCGCGGCTCGATCCGCGCGGCTTCACCGTCTGGCCGATCCGCGCCGCGCGCACCTACGAGCAGAAACGCCCCTGGCTGTGGCGCTTCTGGAACAAGCTGCCCAACTACGGGCACATGGCCATCTTCGACCGCAGTTGGTACGGGCGGGTGACGGTCGAGCGGCTCGAGCTGGGCCTGCCCCAGCGCGAATGGATGCGCGCTTACAACGACATCGTGGACTTCGAGCGTCTTATGGCGCTCGATGGGTACGTGATCGTCAAGTTCTTCCTGCACATCTCCAAGCACGAACAGGCCCGGCGCTTCCGTCAGATCGAAAAAGACCCGCTCGAAAGCTGGCGGCTGGAGATGGAAGACCGCGAGCGGCATCGCAACTATGAGACCTGGCTGCTCGTCTATGAGGAGATGCTGGAGCGCACCGACACCAGCTTCGGCCCCTGGATCATCGTCGAGGCCACCGACCGCAGCTTCATGCTCGATAAAATCTACCGCACGCTCATTCGGGCGCTGGAAGCGCGCCTGGGCGAGCTTGGTGCAGTGCCGCCCGTGATCAGCGTGGCCGAGGCGCAGGGAGACGAGACCTATGCTTGAGACGGTTGACCTCACCAAGAAGCTCACTCCGGCGGAATATAAGACCCGGCTGATCGCGCTGCAAGTGCGGCTGGGCGAGCTGGGCTACCAGGTGTACGTGCAGGGGCGACCCCTGATCATCGCCTTTGAGGGCTGGGATGCAGCAGGCAAAGGGGGGGCCATTCGCCGGCTGACCGAGCGCCTGGACCCGCGCGGCTACGTGGTGCACGCCATCAGTGCGCCCAGGGGTGAGGATGCCGAACACCCTTACCTGTGGCGTTTCTGGCGGCGGCTGCCAGAGGCAGGGCAGATCGCCATCTTCGACCGCACCTGGTACGGTCGCGTGCTCGTCGAGCGCATCGAGGGATTCTGCACAGAAGACGAGTGGCGCCGTGCCTACCGCGAGATCAATCAGTTCGAGCGCCAGCTTGTGGACTTCGGCACCATCCTCCTCAAGTTCTGGCTGCACGTCAGCCAGGAAGAGCAGCTCAGGCGCTTCGAGGAACGCCGCGACACGGCCTATAAATCATGGAAACTGACCGACGAGGATTGGCGCAATCGCGAGAAGTGGGACCTGTACACAGAGGCCGTCGAGGACATGCTGCTCAAGACGAGCACCACTGTGGCCCCCTGGGCTGTGGTGCCTGCCAACGACAAGCTGTATGCGCGCGTGCACATCCTGCAAACCACTGTGGACAGCCTGGAACGCCAGCTTGACCTGTCCTTCGAAGCAGAGGCAGCCGCCCGACACAGCAATTCCAAAAAGCGGCGCAAGAAATAATAGCGCCCTGCTTCAGTGGCGCAGGGCGCTGGTCTGGGTGCGTCCAGGGCACCAGAGCGAAGCAGCGAACAACCACCGGCGGACTTCCGCCAGCCTGTGCTAGGGCCTGTCAGCGCAGCTACAGGGACGCGCGGATCGCGGCAGCGAGCGCCTGGGTCTGCGGGTCCGGCTCCACTTCGAGCGATCGCTTAAGCTCGCCCGCCAGCCGATCGAACACCTCCAGCGCTTCCGCTGGCCGGCCCGTCTTGTGGTAAAGCTCCATGATGTGCCGCACCAGGTCTTCGCGCTGCGGGTTAGCGGCGGCGGCGCGCAGAAAGAAGCCCAGCGCATTGTGCTGTGCGTTCCGCTTGGCATACAGCCGCGCCAGCACGGCGAGCGCCTCGGCATAGCTGCCGGCCAGCTCGGCCCGGCGCTGCGCGATCCACGTCTGTTCCAGCGTGCTCAGCAGCGGCCCGCGATAGAGATCAATCGCATTGTGCAGCAGCACCAGCGCCTCGTCATCGGTGGCGACAGCGGCGTTCTGCACAGCTTCGGCGAACTTGACCACGTCATAATGCAGCTCAAGCTCCGGCGAAATGCGATAGAACCCCGACCAGTACACAGTCAGGTCGGTGCCCAGAATCTCGCTGATCTTGCGCTTGGTGACATGAAAGACATTCGTGGCTTCGCGGGTGTTGAGGTTGGGCCAGAAGGTCTGGAAGATCTCGTCGCGCGTGGTCATGCCCCGGTCTACGAAGTAGAAGAACAGGGTGCGCGGCAGCACGCCATCCCAGTGGCTGATCAGCCGCCCATTGATCAGGACGCGCCCCGGCCCAAGCGCCCGCACTTCCAGCACTTTCTTGTCCGAAAGGCGCACATAATCCAGCATCATCTTGTCCGGATTGATCGGGACAATGGCGGTGTGCTGGCGCAGTTCGGGCGAGCCGAACAATGGCATGGGCAGCTCGCGCGTGCCGAGGATCAGCCGGCTGCCCTCGCGAAGCTGGGGCACGAGCGCCTGGATGAATGGGGTGGCTTCCCCTTGCCGGGCATAATCATAAGCGCCGATGATGAGCGTGACGCCGCCTTGTTCCGCCATGATCCTAGCCAGCGCGGCAGCGCTGTCGGCAGGGGATACGTGGGCGGGCAGCGCGACTCCCAACTGCGCGGAGAACGCCTCTTTGAGAAGGGTCATCAGGCTGGTCAGCGGCAGATCAGGCACAGCCAGGTTGATGAAAACAGCCTTCGCCGCACTGTCGGCAAGCGGCTGCGCCAACAGGCGATTCTGGCCGTGAAAGTCGGGATGCAGGATCGCCAGCACGACGTGCCGAGGCAGGCTCTGCAGTTGTTCCAGCGCGTGCGCGAAGATGTCCGGATTTTTCATGATCGCACTCTCCACCCAGAAGAAACAACTATTGATTCTGGATAAATCTCCACTGGCCGATTTGTTATAGAACAATTCTCATCGGTTTTACTGGTCTCATTATATGCGAATAAGGGAAAGATCACAACCTGCAAGATCAGCGCGCTACTCCCCGGTAGGGAACTCCCTAGGCAGACAAGGCTGAACAAGGTCGCTGGTAGCGTAAGATGCTCACTGCGCGGAAGATGGTGGCGTGGCCGACAGCGCCGCCTGGTCCGTGCCCGTGAGGACGGGGCGAGTCGGAAGCAGCGTCGCCGCGCGAGTCGACGTCGCCGTGATAGTTGGCGTGGCCGTAGGGGTGGGCGTGGCCGTGAGCGCGAGAGTCGGGGCGCTCGTGTGGGGCGCTTCCCCTGTGGCAGTCTGCGTCGGCGGGCGGGTTGGGGCCGGGTCGTCCGGCGCGCGAAATGTCGCGCAGGCCAGCGTGACCAACGCCAGGCACAGGGCGAACAGGCCCAGGCCATGCGCAGGAGACAGGGGGCGCAGCTTTGTCTGCATAGGCCAATCGCGTTCAGGCGGTGCGTCGGAAAGCTTCAACGACATTGGGCAGGCGCCCGATCTTGGTCAGAATCCGGGCAAGCTGCTTGAGGTCGTTGATTTCCATGGTCAGCTCAAAAGTGGCGATGTTCTGCCGGGTGCTGATGTTGACGTTGGACATATTGATCTTTTCGTCCGCGATCACCGCGCCAATGTCGCGCATGAGGCCCTCGCGGTCGTAGGCGACGATGAGCACCGGCACGGGGAACGACTGGTCGCTCTCCGGCGGCCAGGTGACGCTGATCAGGCGCTCCGGCTCGTTGGTGTTGAGCACGTTCTTGCAGTCGGCGCGGTGCACGGTGATGCCCTTGCCGCGGGTGATGAACCCCGTGATCTCGTCGCCGTAGGTGGGGTTGCAGCAGCGGGCCAGAGTGACGAGCAGCCCGCCGGTCTCGTCAATGCGCATCCCTTCGACCTTGACCGGCTCATCCTTGCGCACAACGGTGACTTCGAACGTCTCATCCGGGGCGGGACGCTCCGCTTCGAGCAGGCGCAGGCTGATGTGTGCCCCGGTGACCTCTCCGTAGCCGATGGCGGCCATCAGGTCTTCGGCCCGCGCGAAGCCGAGCACGGCGGCGACCTCATCGCGCGATATGGCGCTCTTGCCGATTTTGCGCAGCTCGCGGTCGAGCACTTCCTTGCCAGCAGAAATCGCCTTCTCGCGCTCGCTGCGGCGGAACCATTGCTTGATCTTGTTGCGCGCGCGAGTCGTCTGCACGAAGCCGAGATCGGCGTTCAGCCAGTCCAGGCTCGGCCCGCCGCGGCTGGCCGTGGTGATCTCCACGCGGTCGCCATTCCTGAGCTGATAATCCAGCGCCACCAGGCGACCGTTCACCTTCGCGCCGCGACAGCGATGCCCCACCTCTGTGTGGACGTAGTAAGCGAAGTCAACCGGCGTGGCCCCTTCGGGCAGATCGATGATGTCCCCTTTAGGCGTGAAGGCGTAGATGCGCTCCGGGCTGATCTGCTCCAGCACGCCCTGCACGAAGCCGTTGGCGTCGGTGTCGCCGGTCTCCTGCACGTCTTCCATCATGCGCCGGATGCGTTCCAGGCGGCGCTCGAACATCAGCTCGCCGGTGCTGGGAAGACGGCCTTCCTTATAGCGCCAGTGCGCGGCGATACCGTATTCGGCGTCCTCGTTCATTTCGGGGGTGCGAATCTGCACCTCCAGCGTCTTGCCATCTTTGTCCAGCACCGCCGTGTGCAGGCTGCGGTAGGAGTTCTCTTTGGGCGACGAGATATAGTCATCGAACTCGCCGGGGATGGCGTAGAAGATGTTATGAATGATGCCCAGCGCCTGGTAACACTGCGCAACAGTCTCGACCACGATGCGAATGGCCCGGATATCGTAGATCTGGCTGAAGGGCAGGTTCTTGCGCTCCATCTTGCGATAGATGCTGTAGATGTGCTTGGGGCGGCCCTGCACCTCAGCCTTCAACCCTTCGCGCGCGAAATGCTCCTGGATGTACGCGATGATGCGCTTCATGTACGCGGCGCGATCGGAGTGCCGCTCGTCAATCTGTTCGGCGATCTCGCGGTATTTCTGCGGATCGAGGTACCGGAAGGCCAGGTCTTCCAGCTCCCACTTGATCTGCCAGATGCCCAGCCGGTTGGCGATGGGCGCGAAGATTTCCAGCGTTTCCTTCGACTTCTGAATCTGCTTGTGCGGCGGCATGTAGCTGAGGGTGCGCATGTTGTGCAGCCGGTCAGCCAGCTTGATCAGGATCACGCGGAAGTCGGACCCCATCGCCAGGAACATCTTGCGCAGAAATTCCATCTCGCGGTCGCCGGCCTTGCCGCCGTGCATCCCGTCAACCCCGGTGGGAAGCTGCTTCAGCTTGGTCACGCCGTCCACCAATTCGGAGATCTTGGGGCCGAATTCAGCGGAAATGTCCTCCAGCGTGACGCCCGTGTCTTCCACCACATCATGGAGCAGCGCAGCGGCAATCGTCGCCGCGTCGAGTTTCATGTCGGCCAGAATCTGCGCGACGGCGACGCAATGCATGATGTAGGGCTGCCCGGACTTGCGATTCTGGCCGCGATGTGCTTCCTCGGCGCGATGAAAAGCGCGCTCGATCAGCGTCCGATCGTTGTGCGAGAGATCGGGCAGTGCCGCGAAGATACCCGCAATATCCACGCCAGCGGCTTGCATGATGTCGCCCTTCTCAGCCTGGTTCTCTAGACAACTCGCCAGCCAGAGTATAGCGGCGCGATTCCGTCGCTGCAATACTTAACGGAAGCGGAGAAGAACTTCTGACGAGGATCAGCACCCTCTCCGCCAGGCGGCTGGTGATCGGCGGTCGGTCCCTGGTCTCTGTCCCCCACCAGTGAGTTGCTGGCCATCGGTGCAGGCCGGGCCTTGCCAGGCGCACCCTGCCGCTGACCGACACCCCATCGCCGACAACTCCGCACGTGAAATCAGTTTGGGGCATCTATCTACATTTGCGCTATATTTTACATGAAATATGCGCGCGGATCACTGTTTGCTCAAAGTGGAGGAATTCTGGCCGTGAGTACTGCGAAAACCAGCAAAGCTACGCTGTCCGCCGGGGTGCTGGCACCTGACTGGTTGCGCCTGGCTTCCATTGTCCTGTCTGTGCTGGGAATTCTTGTAGCGGGCTACATGACCTGGGCCGAGCTGACCGACAACGAGACGGTCTGCGTAGAGGCCGGCAGCATTGACTGCGCCGCTGTGCAAGACAGCGCCTATGCCAAGACGCTCGGAGTCCCGGTGGCGCTGCTGGGGCTGCTGGGCTACATCGCCATCCTGGGCGTGTTGTTACTGGAAGACCAGCTGGCGATCGCCGCCGCCTACGGGCGGACGCTGGTGGTAGGTTTCGCCCTGTTCGGAGTCATCTTCCAGACGTACCTGACTTACATTGAGGCGGCGGTTCTGGAGAAATGGTGCCAGTGGTGCGTGGCATCCTACATTCTTATCACGGCCCTGCTCATCATCGGCGCATTTCGCTGGCGCAACTTCATCAGGCCGCTGCGCTCCTGAGAGCGCGGTTAGCGTACAGCAAAACAAAACGGGCGACGCCAGTGGTGTCGCCCGCAGTTTTCGTCCAGGTTGCTGCTCAGTCTTTCGCGTGCTGCTGGAGCGTGCGCAGGAAGATGTCCTCCCGCTCCTCGTGCCGGCGACCGCGCTTGCCGCGCCGCTTGTTCTTGCCCTGGCGCGAAGGCACGCTGAAACCGGACCCCTCCAATGCCTGGCGCAACGCCAGCTCCATCGCCGTGGGCAGCTCTTCTTCCGGCTCCTGCGGGGCCGCCGCGACAGCAGGCTCTTCCAGGGCGCGAACGCTGAGGTCAATCTGTTTCTTGCGCCGGTTGACCTCGATGACCTTGACGTCGATCTCATCTCCGGGATTGACGACATCGGATGGGTTGCCCACATAGCCCGCAGCCAGCTCGGAGACGTGAACCAGGCCCGGACGCTCGGCGCCAATGTCCACAAACGCCCCAAACTTCTCCACGCGCACGACCGTGCCACGATAAACGTTATTGACGGCGATCTCGCCCCAGGTGAGCGCGGGCGGCTGGAGCATCGTCAAGCCGATGCGTCCGCGCTGGCGATCAACTTCCTGCACCCACACCTCGATCTCGTCGCCTTCATTCAGCACGTCAGAGACGTTCTTGACGTGGTTCTCAGATATCTGAGAGATGTGCAGCAGACCCAGCCGGCCAACGCCAATATCAACCAGCGCGCCGTACAGGTCTATCTTCTTGACGACCCCTTTGAGGTGCATCTTCGGGGCGATCTCGTCAATGCTGGTGGGCGCGGGCGTGTCGGTGGTCATGGGTCGTGCTCCTTAGATTCGGTTTGTCCGCCGGTGGCAACACCGGAACTCTTGTGATGGGATCGGGCGGATTATACCGCTTCCTTGAGGGGGGGTCAACGGTAGGTTTGTGAAGAACGCGCGTGAGAATCGCCAGCGACTCGCTTGGTGCCGAGCAAGGCGAAATTTCCGCAGCGATGCCTGGCCATACGCCTCTGCGCGGGGGCGTTCGGCAGACAGGCAGACTCCCAAAGTCTGATGCGCGAAGAGGGCGCACGCCAGGCTGCGCAGCCATCCAGCGAAGGAGTGATTGAAACGGGGCCGCCTCTGCTGACGGCCCCGCCCTGGGCTAGTTCCCGCCGGCCACGCGCGCCAGCTCGCTCTGGATGATCTGGTCGAAGATGGCGAAAGGCTGCGCGCCCATCGTGTAAACGACACCGTTGATCACAAAGCCCGGTGTCCCGCGCAGACCGTAGGATTGCGCGGCCTGATAATCCAGCAGGACTTCATCAAAGTAACGCTGGCTGCTGAGACACTCGCTGAAGCTGCGCGTCTCCAATCCTAACTCCTGCGCATAACCCACCAGCGTCTCTTCGGACAAAGCCGTTTGTTCGCGCCCATTCAGCCGCTCGAACAGGCGATTATGCATCTCCCAGAATTTGCCCTGCTCCTCTGCGCACTCCGACGCCAGGGCCGCGCGCAGCGAATCCTCGCCGAAGATCGGAAAATCGCGGTAGACGAACTTCACCTCGTTGGGGTACGTTTCGAGAATGAGCGGCAGCGTCTCGTCATACCAGCGCCCGCAGTAACCGCATTGGAAATCGGAGAACTCGACGATGACCACCGGGGCGTCTGCCGGGCCGCGAAATGCATCGTCATCTTCGGCCACGCCGCGCGGGATGACGGTCGGAGTCGGCGGGATGGGCGTGCTGGTCGGGCGCAGCAGCGCCACCTGGGTGCCGACAATCTCCCCCGCGATGCGCCGCACATCGTCCTCGCTGAGCGCAGCCCCGCCGCCCAGCCCGGCAGCGGGCAGCGCCGCGATCTGCGTGCTGAAAACTTCCCCTGCGATACGCCGCACATCCTCTTCGCTGAGCGCATCCTCACGGTCGTTCGACCCAGCGACGGGCAGCGTCGCACTCTGCGCGACGGCAGCCTCTCCCGCGACGTACCCCATATCACCCTCGTTGAGCGGGCCTGCACCGCCGCCCGATCCGGCAGCGGGCAGCGCCGCAATCTGCGCGCCGACAGCTTCTCCCGCGATGCGCCGCACATCATCCTCGCTGAGCGCGCCCTCGTCGCTGCCCGAAGTCAGCGCGAGGATCAATACCACCCCAATGATCAGCAAGAGGGCCGCGCCGCCAACGGCCAACCCCCAGCGTGACGCTGTCTGGACGGCCATATTGGAGGAATCGCCCGGTGAGGTGAAATGTACAGCGCCGGAGGAGGCGCCAGGTAGGATGTCTGCCATGATGTCTTCCTTTTGCAGCGCCGCAAACTGAGTGGGCGGAGTGTATTGGCTGATTATACGAAAACGCCGCGCAGCTTGGCAATAGCGAAGAGGGACACGGTGGCGCGAGAAGAGCATGGGATTGCGGAGTGCGAATTGCGGATCGAGGAGTTGCGTACCGGCTATGGGCGACGAGGCGACATAGTGGGCGGAGCGGCACCCATCCGCTGGCGGCAGAGGGTATTCCTGAGCAAGGCGCGCCCTGCCCCTCCTCACTGCGAGGACGGTGGGATGAGCTGCTCGCCGGATGGATCGTGGCGACCGTGCCAAGCGGCAGCGCGCGCATCGTCGTTGGTGGCGTAGCAGTAACGGCACCCGAACAGGCAGGTGTCGTAGACGCCGATGTCGCGGCTGGCCGCGCAGCCGCAGCCGGGACGGGTCGGGCGCGCTTCGGCGTGGAGGGGCCGGTCAGGGAACAATTCTGCCAGCAGCCCGGCATCCACGCACGACTCCGCGCGCACGTTCCCGACGGCTAGCTCCGGCTGGCAGCAGGCGAGGAGCGTTATCCCGCAGGCCGTGGCCATTTCAGTCAGCGTGCGGACGAGGGCGAGTCGCTCGTCGAGCGGAGGGTCGCGGAAGGCGACGCCCGCCGCGGCCAGCCGGCGGGCAGCCTTGGCGTAGTAGGTGGCGAAGCTGAAGTAGCAGCGCTCCGTGTAGCCGGTCAGAGCGCGGGCCAGCATCTCAAAGCGCGCCGCGTAGTAGGCCGCGTCGAGCGTATCAGTGAGCACAATGGGGTCGAAGCGCCACAGCACGCGGCGCGGGCCGATCCGGCCCGCCAGCGCGCGAAATACTTCCAGGTTGACCCGCCAATCGGGCACGCGCGGCTCCAGCGTGCGAGGAGCGCCGGTGATCGTGTAGTGGCATACGTAGTGGTATCCGGCGCTGTCCAGGGCGTCCATATGAGGCAGAAAGGGGCGGAAGCTCTTCGACCAGAAGACGATGCTGTGCACGTCGTCGGGCCGCAGCGACACCTGGCAAGGCTGTTTATTGAACGGGTTGGGATACGTCGCCGACCCCGCGCGCAGCCGGGCCATCAGCCAGGGCATATAGAACGCCGGCACGTCCGTCCGACGGCTGGCCGAGATGATGATGGGGACTGTGGAAGGCGGCGAGGTCATGGCAGCGCCCTGAGGAGCGGTGGCGCGTCCGCAGGGGCGTATCGCAATACGCCCCTGTGACTCGGCCCGACCGCGCCCCTATGTGCCCGGCTAAGCCTCTTGCAGGGCCAGCTCCGGCACTTCGGCTACGGTGTCATCATCGCTGGCGGGTGCGCCAAGCTGAATCGTCCGATGTGCATCGCGAATGAGCATTTCCAGTTCGTAAGCCAGATCAGGGTTCTCGCGCAGGTACTGCTTGGCGTTCTCGCGCCCCTGGCCGATCAGGCCATCATTATAGCGGAAAAATGCGCCGCGTTTGTCAATGACACCCGCCACCACTCCCAGATCGAGGATGTCGCTCTCTTTGCTGAAGCCCTCGTCGTACATCAGGTCGATCTCGCACTGGCGGAACGGTGGCGCGACCTTGTTCTTGGTGATCTTGACGCGCGTGCGGTTGCCGATCACCTCGTCCTTGAGCTTGATGGCCTGAATGCGGCGGATGTCAATGCGCACGCTGGCATAGAAGCGCAGCGCGCGACCGCCCGTGGTCGTCTCCGGGTTGCCGAACATGACGCCGACCTTCTCGCGCAGTTGGTTGGTGAACAGCACGGCGGTATTTGACTGCTTGATCGCCCCGGACAGCTTGCGCAGCGCCTGGCTCATCAGCCGGGCCTGCAACCCCACGTGGCTGTCGCCCATCTCGCCTTCCAGCTCGGCGCGCGGAACCAGCGCCGCCACGCTGTCTACCACCACCACGTCGAGCGCCCCGCTGCGCACCAGCGCCTCGGTGATCTCCAGCGCCTGCTCGCCCGTGTCCGGCTGGGAGATATAAAGGTTGTCTGTGTCCACGCCCAGCCGCGTGGCGTACACCGGGTCGAGGGCGTGCTCCATATCCACAAACGCGCACACGCCGCCCAGCCGCTGCGCCTCCGCGACGACGTGCAGGCACAGCGTCGTCTTGCCGGAGCTTTCCGGGCCGTAGATTTCGGTGACTCGTCCGCGCGGGATGCCGCCGACGCCCAGGGCGAGGTCTATCGCCAGCGACCCCGACGGGATCACGTCCACCTGAAGGTGCGCCGCATCGCCGAGCCGGACGATAGCCCCATCGCCAAAGCGCTTGGTCAGGTCGGAGAGAGCATTATCAAGGGCTTTAAGACGGGAAGTGTCGGTCATGTTCGCTGCTCCTGATCAGGTACGGAGAATTCGCCCAAATGTTCGGATGATGACCTGATTGTAGCACCGATGTTCTATCCCGTCAAGAAGAGAAAATCGCCGCGCCCGCCAGATTAAGCGCCTTCCTGGCTGGCATTCTCCGAGTCATCGGGCGCGATTGGAGAGGCGCTGTGCATCGCCGGCTCGATGCGCGGCACGAAGCGCACCACCCCGCTGACCGCCTCGTTCACCCGCGTCATCGAGATGATATAATCACCCTTTGTGCTGCGCCCACCCTGCGGAGCCAGGCCGATGCGCGTGGATGCGGCCTGTCCCTTGTTCGTCACCACCACGATGACGTCGTCCGGGCGGCCCACCGTCGCCGCGGCCAGGCCCTGCGCGTCTTTGGGCAGCTTGATGGTGATCACGCCCTGGCCGCCGCGCCCCTGCGTGGGGTACTCGGTCACCGTGGTGCTCTTGGCCACCCCTGTATCCGTGCACACCCACACCCTGGCGCGCTCGTCGGCGATGCCCGCGCCCACCACGCGGTCGCGCGGCCCGGATAGCTTCACCGCGCGCATCCCGCCCGCGCCAAGCCCGGTCGGGCGCACCTGCTCAACCTCGAAGCGGATGGCCTGCCCCTGCGCGGTAGCCAGCACGATCTGATCGTCGTCGGCCACATAGCCCACCCAGATCAGGCGATCGTCCTTCTCGATGTCCATGAACTTGAACGGCCGGGCGACCAGCCCCGGCAGGTCTTCCAGGCGCAGCCGCTTGACCTCGCCCAGCGCCGTGATCGCCGCCAGGCAGCCAGTTTCCACCCCCGGCGACAGCGACAGCGCGCAGGTGATCGTATCGGAGTTGCCCAGCGCGCACAGCGTCCCATAGTGCGTGCCCTGCTGCGGGCTGTCGGACTGTGGCAGCAGCTTGACCGGCGCGGTCGCACAGTTGCCGTCCGCCGTGAACAGGTATAGCGTGTGCGTGGTATTGCTGGCCAGGACGGCGCGCGGCGGGTCTGTGATCTCCGCTGTGCGCGGCGAGTCGTCCGCAAATGTCCGGCTCAGCAGGCCGCTGGCCGTGAGCGTGACCCAGGTATCTTCATTCGGCCCCAGGAAATCGTCCGCCTTCGCATCGCCCACCGCGCCGCTGTGGATCACCGTGCGCCGGGGGTCGGCGTATTTCTCGCGGATGGCGCCCAGTTCGCGGGCCACCTCTACGCGCATCATCCTGGGGCTGGCCAGCAGCGCTTCCAGCATTTTGATGAGCTGCAGCTTCTCCTTGTACTCATCTTCCAGCTTACGCCGTTCCAGCGCGGCCAGGCGGCGCAGTTGCATCTGCAGGATGGCCGTCGCCTGCGCGTCGGACAGTTTGAAGCGCTTGCGCAGGTTGCCGTGCGCCGTCTCCGCCGTGCGCGAATGGCGGATCGTCTCGATCACCTCGTCCAGGTTATCGAGCGCCGTCAGCAGCCCTTCCAGAATGTGCGCCCGCGCCCGCGCCTGCGCCAGGTCGAACTCGCTGCGCCGCCGGATGACTTCCAGCCGGTGCTCCAGGTAGACGCGCAGCGCCTGCTTCAGGCTCAGGCGGCGCGGCTCGCCATCCACCAGCGCCAGCATGATGATGCTGAAGGTGCTCTCCAGCGGCGTGTACTTGAACAGGGTCGCCAGCACGTCCAGCGCGTCCGCCGTGCGCATCACGTCAATGACGATGCGCAGACCGTTGCGGTCGCTCTCGTCGCGCAGGTCGGCGATGCCCTCGATCCTGCCATCGCGCGACAGCTCGGCGATGCGCTCGATCAGGCTGGTCTTGTTGGTCTGGTAGGGGATCTCGCTGATGATAATGCGGCTGCGCCCGCGCCCCAGCTCCTCGATGTGCACTTTAGCGCGCACCTTGATCTTGCCGCGCCCGGTGGCATAGGCCGCGCGAAGCTGGTCCTCCTCTGAGCCGTTATCCAGCGTATAGACCACGCCACCGGTCGGGAAGTCCGGCCCCTTGATGAACTGCATCAGCTCCGGCACGCCGATGTCATCCAGCGAGTCCCAGCGTTCCAGCATGAAGACCAGCGCGTCGCACACTTCGCCGAAGTTGTGCGGAGGGATGCTCGTGGACATGCCGACGGCGATCCCCGACGCGCCGTTGACCAGCAGATTGGGGAAGTTGGCGGGCAGCGCCAGCGGCTCGCGCAGCGACCCGTCGAAGTTGTCTTCCCATTCGACCGTGTTCTTCTCAATGTCCAGCAGCAGCTCGTCGCCCAGGGCCGCCATGCGCGCCTCGGTGTAGCGCATCGCCGCCGGAGCGTCGCCATCAATGCTGCCGAAGTTGCCCTGTCCGTCCACCAGCTCGTAGCGCATGGAGAAGTCCTGGGCCATGCGCGTCATCGCTTCATAGACGGCCATGTCGCCGTGCGGGTGATACTTGCCCAGCACCTCGCCGACGATGCGCGCGCTCTTCTTGTAGGGCGTCCCAGGGCGCACGCCCATGTCGTACATCGCATAAAGGATGCGCCGGTGCACCGGCTTGAGGCCGTCGCGGGCATCCGGCAGCGCGCGCGCCACAATCACGCTCATGGCGTAGTCCAGATACGACTCCTGCAGCTCCTGGTTAATATCTCGCTGCCGTATCATGCCGATGTCCATCACCGTTGCACCTCAACCTTGTGATAAGGCCGCGCCTTCGCCCAAACGCCGTGTAGTGTAAGGAATTGGCGCGGGTCTGTCAACGCTCACTGGCGCTCGGTCGGGAAGTCAGGCGCGTAATAGCACATCCGTTCGGCCTTATTATAGCGTACTCTCGCCCCGCGCACCAGCCCTCGCCCAGATCGCGCGCGCGCAAAGGTTGGCAGCGACTCGCCGGGCGCTGAACATGGCCCGCACCCCCAGCCCCTTCCCTCACGCTGCGCAGAGGGAAAGGGAGCAGGCTCGCCGCCTTTCCCCCTTCCCCCCTCGTGGGGGAAGGGCCGGGGATGGGGGGCACACGGCAGCCCGCACCCGCGCCATTGCGACCGAATTCGACACACTACCCCGGATTCTTTATCGCCGCCGCGCTCGCCTTGTGCTAGACTTCTGGCATGATCACCCGAAGCCGCGTGTGGATTGTCCTGGGACTGCTGGTTGCTGTGTTGGCGTTGGCCGCTTGTGGCAGCACAGCCGAGCCGATCCCGGTCTTCGTCACGCCGACGCCAGCCCAGCCAACCCGCACGCCTCCGCCGCCGAGCCATACGCCGACCGTCTCGCCAACTCCAGCCGCTGCGACCTCGACCAGCCCCAGCACGCCGACCGCCCCGCCTGCGCAGCCTGCCGGCGTACAATTCGGTCCCATCGTCGGGACGGCAACGCCCGCGCCGCCCAGCGCGACCAGCACCCCCGCCACCCCGGTTCCCGGCGAGCCGTTCGGCCCCATCGTCGGGCCGCAGCACACGCTCGCCCCCACCGAGACGCGAATTGCGCCCACCCAGCCGACGCTCGCCGTCCCCACCTCGGTGGCCCTGCTGCCGCCGGGCGAATTCCTGCGCCGCGATCTGCTCGGCGTGCAGATTCACCCGCACATTGACAGCCGCGAGTTCGACCAGGTGATGACCTCCGCCCGCGCGCTGGGCGTCTCCTGGGTCAAGTATCAGTTCAACTGGTCGGCCCTGGAGTCCGCCCCCGGCCAGTTCACCGAGCTGTTCTACATGCTGCGCCACTATGTGCAGGAGTCGCACAACCAGGGCTTCGAAGTGCTGATCAGCGTGGCCAAAGCGCCCGGCTGGTCGCGCACCCCGGGCCCCGACGGTGTTCTGCGCGAGGCCGGCCCGCCCAACGATCCGCAGGCGCTCGCCAACTTCCTGACCAACGCCCTTGCAGCGATAGGCCGCGACGCATCCGGCGATTCTTTCGCAGACGCCATTGAAATCTGGAACGAGCCGAATCTTCAGCGCGAATGGTACGGCCAGCCGCTCTCAGGCGAGAGCTACATGCGCTACTTCCGCCCGGCCTACACAGCCATCCGCCAGTTCTCGCCGGATATCACCATCATCACGGCAGCGCCCGCCCCCGCCGGCGACTCGCACTGGTCGGCCAACGACCGCACCTGGCTGCAACAGCTTTACGACGCCGGGCTGGCCCAGTACGGCGCCGACGTCTCCGTGGGCATCCACCCTTACGGCTGGGCCAACGCGCCGGACGCGCGCTGCTGTCACAATCCCTCGCGCGGCTGGGACGATCAGCCCCAGTTCTTCTTCCTGGACACAGTCGAAGAATACCGCCGGATCATGGTCGCCAACGGGCACGGCAACGCGCAACTGTGGGCCACCGAGTTCGGCTGGGCCACCTTCGACGGGATGCGCGATACCAGCGGTGTGCGCCCGCCCGACCCGCCCGACACGCCCTATTTCAGTTTCATTGACCAGTGGCAGCAGGCCAGCTACACGCTGCGCGCCCTCGCCCTCGGCCAGCAGCGTGACTACCTGGGGCCGATGTTCGTCTGGAACCTCAACTTCGCCACGATCCCAGGGGCCGTTGACCATTCCGACCCGCATACCGCCTACGGGATGCTCGACAACCGCTGGCAGCCGCGCCCGGTCTTCTCCGTCCTTCAGCAAGCGCCTAAACGCTGACAACAAAACAGGTGAGCGCGGCCTGCGCTCACCTGCTGGTCTGGTAACCCGGTGATTTCGCGGAGGAAAAGGGTTAGTCCTCTTCGTAGTCGTCTAGCTCGTCCTCGTCCTCGGCGACCATCTCCAACGAAGACATCTCGTCTTCGTCGTCCGCGTCGTCAAGCTCCTCGTCTTCATCGTCGTCAAGCAGCGCCTTATCGTCGTCCTCTTCCACCCCGATGCCGAAGTCCTCAAGCCCGCCGTCATCTTCTGGCTCGCCCAGCTCCGGCACGCGCTCATCGTCCATCAGGTCTTCGTCGTCTTCGTCGTCATCATCGCCCTCAGTGTGCAGGACGAACTTGGCCTCCAGGTCGTCCTTGTTGACCACCATCTCGCGCTCCTGGTATGTGTGGAAACCAGTGCCGGACGGGATCAGCTTGCCAATGATGACGTTCTCCTTCAGGCCGAAGAGCCGGTCCACCTTGCCCTCGATCGCCGCGCCCGCCAGCACCTTGATCGTGTGCTGGAAGCTCGCCGCCGAGAGGAAGCTCTCGGTGGTCAGCGCCGCTTTGGTCACGCCCAGCAAGACCGGCACTGCCGACGCCGGCTCGCGATTCTCCGCGATCAGCCGCTCGTTCAGCGCCAGCAAGTCGAGCTTGTCTATGAGTTCGCCGGGCAGCAGCTCGCTGTCGCCACTGCGCGTGATCTGCACCTTGCTCATCATCTTGCGGATGACGACCTCGAAGTGCTTGTCGGCGATATTCACGCCCTGGTTGCGATAGACCTTCTGCACCTCGGTCAGCAGGTAATGCTGGGCGGCATCCTGCCCCTGAATACGCAGAATGCGGTGCGGATTCTTCGACCCTTCGGTGAGCTGCTGCCCAGCCGTGACCTGCATCCCGTCGTACACGTCTTCGAGCAGGCGCGCGTTCTGTGGGATCTCGTAGTCGCGGACATCCTCGATCTCGTTGCGAACGTAGATGCGCCCATCTTCGAAGAAGACGTCGCCGGGCAGATCAGCCGCCAGCACCATCTCTTCTTCGGGGTCTTCGGCCAGCGGCTGCCCATCTTTCACGTAGTCGCCATCCTGCACGAGCAGCGTCCAGCCGTCGGGTATGTCGTAGGCCCGGCTGACCACTTCGCTGTTGATCACGCGGGCGATGCGCACGCCTTCCTTGCGCAGCAAGCGCAGCGTGCCCGCGATGTCCACCACGACCGCCTCGCCCTTCGGCTTCTTGCGCGCTTCGAAAAGCTCTTCCACGCGCGGCAGACCGCTGGTGATGTCGCCACCGCCGCCGGTTGCCACACCGCCCGTATGGAACGTGCGCAGAGTGAGCTGCGTGCCCGGCTCGCCAATGGACTGCGCCGCGACGATGCCCACCGCGCTGCCGATCTCAACCAGCTCGCCGCGACCCAGGTCGCGTCCGTAGCACATGGCGCAGATTCCATGCACCAGCGAGCAGGTCATCGGGCTGCGCACGTACACGCTCTCGACCTGTTCGCGTTCGAGTATGTCGGTGATGTCTTCGTCAATCATCTGGTTGCGGTCAACGAGCACCTCGCCCGTCTCTGGATGGATCACGGGCCGGGCCGCCACGCGCCCCACCACCCGCTCGCTGAGCGACTGGCCGGCGACGTCCACTTCCGGCAGCGGCACGCCGCGCGCATCCTGGTTGTGCGGGTGCGCCGGGTTCGGGATGCGAATCCCGGCCTTCGTCCCACAATCGGTGCGGTTGATGATCATATCTTGCGCCACGTCCACCAGGCGGCGCGTCATATAGCCCGCGTCGGCGGTGCGCAGGGCGGTGTCGGCCAGGCCCTTGCGCGCGCCGTGCGTGGAAATGAAGTATTCCAGCGCCGTCAGGCCCATGCGAAAGTGGCTCTTGATCGGCAGGTCAATGATGCGCCCCGAAGGATCGGCCATCAGGCCGCGCATGCCCACCAACTGCGTGATCGGGCCAAAACCGCCCTTCGTCGAGCCGGAAAGCGCCATGACCGCGATCGGCCCGAACGGGTCCAGCCCGTCGCTGATGACGTCATTCAGATCGGACTTGGCGCGGTTCCACCGGTCAATCGTGATCTGATAGCGCTCCTCTTCGGTGAGCAGGCCGCGCCGGAAGTCGCGCTGCGCTGTCTCGACCGTCTGCTGCGCCTCGTCGAGGATGTTGTTGCGCTCAGGCGGCTCGGTCAGGTCGGAGACGGCAATCGTCGTGCCGGACACGGTGGCGTAGTGGAAGCCGATGTTCTTGATGGCGTCCACCACATCCGTCGTGCGGTCTGCCCCGTAACGCTGATAGACGCGCGCCACCAGCTTCTGCAGGCTCTTCTTGGAGAGCGTCTCCTGCACGAAGCGCATGTCATCCGGCAGGATACGGTTGAACAGCGCGCGGCCCACCGTGGTAGCCTCTGGCTGCGCCGGCGGCAAGCGGTCAGGATCGTCGTAGTAGTTGCCCAGCAGAATCGGCGTGTGCAGGCCCACCATCCCCAGGCCATAGAGATACTCCACCTCGTCCATGTCCACGACCAGGTGGCGCTCGCGCAGGTTCGCCAGCACCAGCGGCAGATCCGGGTTCTTGCGCAGGTACTGCTGGAAATCGTAGGCGTTGTGCACGGCCACGTCGAACTCACCGCTGAGCAGCCCCTCGACCAGTTGATCGAGCGCCTTGACCTTGCGCCCGTCCGCCACTGTGTCCTTGAGCACGACCAGATCATTGTCATAGTCCAGCTCGTGCTGCTCGACCTGGCGCAGCCCCGCCGTGTTGTCCACTGCGGCCAGGCGATAACCGCCGCGCCGCAGCGACTCCCACCTCGCAAACTCTTCGGCGCGCTCCGGCAAGCACACGATCTCGGCGGTGGGATCCATCGTCAGGTAGTAGTTGCCCAGCACCATGTCCTTCGATGGGGCCACCACCGGCGAGCCGTCGGCGGGCTTGAGCAGGTTCTTGGTGCTCAGCATCAGCTCGCGCGCTTCTAGCACGGCCTTGTCGCTCAGCGGCACGTGCACGGCCATCTGGTCGCCATCGAAGTCGGCGTTGAACGCGGCGCAGACCAGCGGGTGAATCTGGATCGCTTTGCCCTCGACCAGCAGCGGCTCAAAGGCCTGGATGCCCAGCCGGTGCAGCGTCGGCGCGCGGTTGAGCAGCACAGGCCGCTCCTGGATGACCTCTTCCAGCACTTCCCACACTTCGGGCCGCTCGCGCTCGATGATGCGCTTGGCCCCCTTGACGTTGCTGGCGTACTTGTACTGCACCAGCCGGCTGATGACGAAGGGGCGATACAGTTCCAGGGCCATGATCTTGGGCAGGCCGCACTGGTGGAGCTTGAGCTTCGGCCCGATCACGATCACCGAGCGGCCCGAATAGTCCACGCGCTTGCCCAGCAGGTTGCGGCGGAAGCGGCCCTTCTTGCCCTTGAGCATATCGCTCAGCGACTTCAGCTCGCGCCGCCCGCGCCGGCTCAGCGCCTTGCCGCGCTGACTGTTGTCAATCAGGCTATCCACCGCCTCCTGCAACATGCGCTTCTCGTTGCGCACGATCACATCGGGCGCGCCCAACTCCAACAGCCGCTTCAGACGGTTGTTGCGATTGATCACGCGCCGGTAGAGATCGTTGAGGTCGGACGTGGCGAAGCGCCCGCCGTCAAGCTGCACCATCGGGCGCAGGTCGGGCGGGATCACCGGCAGCACCGTCAGGATCATCCACTCCGGGCGGTTGTTGCTCTTGATCAGGCTCTCGACCACACGCAGGCGCTTGGTCGCCTTCTTGCGGCGCTGCTTGCTGCGCGTCGAGCGCACTTCGTGCCACAGTTCATCGCGCAGCCTCTCCAGGTTCATGTGCTTGAGAATCTCCAGGAAGGCTTCAGCGCCCATGTTGGCTTTGAAGACCTGGCCGTACTTCTGCTTCAGCTCGCGATAGCGCGGCTCGCCCAGGAACTGGAGCGGCTCCAGCGAGTGCAGTTCGTCGCGCGCCTCGGCGTAGACGGTGTGCAGCCGGGCCAGGCGGCGCTCCAACTGGCTCTGGATGTCCTGAATCTCGCCCGCAGCCTCGCTCGTGCGCTTGTCGGCGAGTATGTGCAGGCGGTCAATTTCGTCCAGCCGGCGCGCCTCGACGTCCTCTTCGATCTGGCTGAGCCGCTCTTTGGCCGCTTCCTGCACCACGCCCAGAAGATCGTTGCGCACCTCTTCGCCCTTGGCAGCGATCACCACGTCGCCCGCCGCCGCGAAGGTGAAATCCGCCTTCAACTTGCTGCCAAGCTGCGCCTCGATGCGCTCCTGGAGACGCTGGGCCTCGCTCATCACCATCTCGGTCTGGCGCGCGCGCTCGTCATCCAGCCGGGCATTGATCTCAGCCTGAGCTTGTTCCAGGTCAGTCAGATCACCCTGCCGCCCGGTGTGCACCTCGGCCTGCTGCCCCTCAAATTCGGCGTGGATCTGCGCCCCTTGCAGCGCCAGGTCGTCGTCCAGGCGGCGCAGAGCCTTCTGACGCGCTTCCTCATCCACATGAGTGATCACGTACTGGGCGAAGTACAGCACGCGATCCAGGTTGCGGCGGCTGACGTCCAGCAGGATACCGAGATAGCTCGGCACGCGCCGCGTGTACCACACGTGCGCGACAGGCGCGGCCAGCTCGATGTGGCCCAGCCGCTCGCGGCGCACCGACGAGCGCGTAACCTCAACACCGCACTTATCACAGACAATCCCGCGGTAGCGCACGTTCTTGTACTTGCCGCAATAGCACTGGTAGTCCTTTGTCGGGCCGAAGATCGCCTCGCAGAACAATCCGTCCTTTTCAGGGCGCAAGCGCCGGTAGTTGATCGTCTCTGGCTTGGTCACCTCGCCATACGACCACGAGCGAATCTGTTCGGGCGATGCCAAACTGATGCGCAGTGCGCTAAAGTCTTTCGCCTCCAAGGCGTGCCCTCCTGTGCGCTTCTCTTACGGTATCCAACTGGTGTGGCGTGAATCCACGTGATGGTCGAAATCCGCTGATGGGTGTGGAGTCAGGTTTGTGCAGGCTCAGGAGCCTGCACACCCGCTGCCAAGCAAAAACAGCGCATGAAACTCGCGTTCCAGCGCTCGGACTGGTGATCCCGCATCATGGGCTGGGGTGAAAATCCACTTGACCGACCCGTTCCGCTCTACCCAACCTGCGGGCCAGTGCAGCAGGGTGCCGCGCCCGCCGCTGGTCTTCCGGCGACCGGAGCGCATTCCGCCCGCATCCGTCCCAACCAGTTTTGTGATCGCGGTGCTGCATTTGCCAAAACCTGATTATACCAGACTTGCCACCCCCTTCCAAGCCTCATTTCTCGGTTTTCTGTCCAGAGTGGCTGCAGCAGACCTGCGCGCTGTTCTGCCTCACCCCCAACCCCGCTGTGTTCGGCTTGCCCCCTGTTCACCGGTGGAGAGGGAGCGGCGAGGCCCGCGCCAGTGGGCCGGGCGAGGGTGAGTCAAGGGGGGCGTATCGCCATACGCCCCTACATGACCGGCGCGCGGCGTGGTCTGATGCGATTACGGGTCCACGAACGAGTTGTCAGGCAGTGGCCGAAGGCCCCCATTCCCCCGACCCCTTCCCCCAGTAAAGCCAGGGGAAGGGCTGAGCGGCTTGCGTCCCCCTCTGGCTTCGCTGAAGAGGGGATTGAGGGGGGGCGCGCAGCGAGCATTCCCGAATTTCCCCTGGCGACAGGTTGTTCGTGACCCTGCGATTAACCCTGCGCTAGGCTTGCCCCTGGATTGTGCTATACTAGGCGATCTTCGACTGCACCTGGCGTACCTGAGGAGCCATCGTCTATGAAGGCGGAGATCATCACCATTGGCACCGAGCTGCTGCTGGGCGAGATCGTTGACACGAACTCAGCCTACCTCACCCGCCAACTGCGTGATATTGGTGTGAACATCTACTATCTGACCACCGTCGGCGACAACACCGAGCGCATCGCCGACGCCATTCGCATCGCGCTGGCTCGCTCCGGCGTCGTCATCACCACCGGCGGCCTCGGCCCCACTGTGGACGACATGACTCGCCAGGGCGTCGCCCTGGCCACCAACCGCGAGCTGGAGTTCCGCCCCGACCTGTTCGAGCAGATCCGCGAGCGCTTCGAGCAGCTTGGCGCGCAGATGAGCGACAACAACCGCGTGCAGGCTTTCGTCCCTGCCGGATCGATCCCCATCACCAATCGGCTGGGCACCGCCCCCTGCTTCATCGTCGAAACCCCTCAGGGCGCTGTGATCAGCCTGCCGGGCGTCCCGCGCGAGATGAAAGACATCCTGGCCCAGACGGTGATCCCCTATCTGCGCGAGCGCATGGGCGGCAAAGGGATCATCAAGGCGCGCGTGCTGCGCACAGCCGGCATCGGCGAAAGTCACATTGACACGCAGATCGCCGACCTGGAGACGTGGAGCAACCCCACCGTCGGGCTGGCCGCCCACTCCGGCCAGACGGACATCCGCATCACCGCCCGCGCCGACACCGAGGCCGAGGCCGACGCGCTGATCGCCCAGGCCGAGACGATCATTCGCGCCCGCCTGGGCAGCTACATCTTCGGCATAGACAAAACCGAGCTTGACGACGCGCTCATCGCCCTGCTGCGCCAGCGCCAGCTCACCCTGGCTGTCAGCTACGCCGGGCCTCAGGATGAGCTGTTCGTCCGCCGCTTCCATCACGAGGATGTCGTGATCGCCCGCGTCCACGAGCCTAGTCTGAGCGCGCTTGCCGCCCGGCTCGACGAGGTCTCCGCGCCGCTCGACTACGGTCAGCTCGCCCGCCGCGAAGCGCGCCGCCTGCTGGACGACAGCGGCGCGACCGTGGCCATCGCTTTTGTGACCGACGACGAAGGCACCGGCATCGCCGCCCTCACGCGCGACAAGGAACGCATCCGCCGCTATAAGTTCGGCGGCGCTGACGCTGAATCGCCCGCCTGGGCGGGGACGTGGGCGATGGGCATGGCCTGGCAGCTTGTGCGCGAGATGGACACATGAGTCGGCCCGGCCCACTGCCCCCCGCGGGCGCTCTGGCGCTGGCCTTCAGGCTGGCCGAGGCCGGGCTGATCCAGTTCGGCAGGTTCGCCCGCCCGGACGGAACGACCTGGCCGCTGTTGGCCAGGCTGCGCTGGCTGCCCTCGTACCCGGCGCTGCTGGCTGACCTGGCCAACGCCCTGGCCGGCTCGCTAGACGGGGCGCTGGCCGATCGCGTCCTCACCACGCAGGAGGCCATCCCGCTTGGCGTCGCGCTCAGCCTGCGCACCAGCCTGCCCATGACCTACCCCTACGGGGACGTGCGGGACTACACCGCCGCCTTCGCCATCGAAGGCGCATACGACGTGGGTCATCCCACGTTGCTGCTGGCGGATGTGTTGGAGGGCGCCGACCAGGCGCAGCACCTGATCGCGCTGGCCCATCGCGTGGGGTTGCAGGTGGGAGATGTGCTCGCCGTGCTCGACCTGGGACTCGGCGCCAGCGCCCAGCTGGCGGCGAACGGCTACCGCGTGGAGACGCTGATCGCGCTGCGCGACCTGCTCGCTCCGTTCGTCGAGGCCCGCATCCTGACGCCCGCCATGAGCGCGACCGTCAGCCACTGGCTGGACGCAGTCGCGCCGGGCGGGTGAAAGGCCGGGAGAGCGAGGGTGCCGCGCTAGCGGCGCAGCCCCGCCTCGATCTCGGCCTGGCGCAGCTTGCGCAACTCGAAGGCGGCTCGCGAGAGGAACACCGTCTGGAACGCGCCGCTGGCCCACACATGCTCCACCACGAAACCGACCTTCTGCGCCATGCGCATGGCGCAAACATTGTCCACGCGCATGTTCATGCGCATGGCCTCGCACAGCTCCGAAGCGAACAGCGCCTCAGCATAAGCGCTCAGCGCCGCGCTGCCGTACCCCCGGCCCCAGAGATCGGTCTCGCCGATGAGCAAAGCGCACTCCACGCAACCGGGCCGGTCGTCGCTGGCGATATAGAATTCCCCGATCGGGCGCTCGTCTGCCTCGCGCAGACAAATGATGAAGTGCGTGCTGCACTCGCGCCCGTCCACATAACGCTGGAACCAGTCTTCCATGTCCGCGTCGTCGTACTGCATCCCTGCCAGGTTTCCGCCGGGGCCAGTCACCTGCGGATCGTTCCACCACTTTTTCAGATACGGCGCGTCGTCGCGCGCTGAGGGACGGATCGTCAGGCGCTCGCTCTGGACAGATTGGGGCACGGGAGGGAAACCAGGCCTGCAATGGTTAGTCGTCATCGTCATCTAGCCTCAGCACAGCCATAAACGCTTCCTGGGGGACTTCGACGTTTCCGATCATCTTCAGGCGTTTCTTGCCTTTCTTCTGTTTTTCCAGCAGCTTCTTCTTGCGGGTGACATCGCCTCCATAGCACTTCGCCAACACATCTTTGCGCAGCGCCTTGACATTGGCCCGGCTGATCACGCGCTTGCCCACCGCCGCCTGGATGGGCACTTCGTACAGTTGGCGCGGGATCAGCCGCTTCAGCTTGGAGACAAGCCGCTGCCCTTTGTAAAAGGCCACGTCCTCGTGCACGATCAACGCCAGCGCGTCCACAGGCGTCTTATTCACCAGCACGTCCAGTTTGACCAGCTTTTCCGCGCGATACTGGTCAAAGTGATAATCCAGGCTGGCGTAGCCGCGCGTCATGGATTTCAGCCGGTCGTAGAAATCCACGATCAGCTCGGCCAGGGGAATCTTGTATTTGAGCTGCACGCGCTTGGCGTCCAGGTACTCCATGCTCAGATATTCGCCGCGTTTGCCGGTCACCAGGTCCATGATCGGCCCGATGAACTCCTCCGGCGTGAAGATCTCGATGGTCATCCACGGCTCGCGAATTTCAGCGATGGTGCTCTCGTCCGGCAGCTCGGATGGGCTGTGGATGATGAGCACCTCGCCGCTGTGCAGCACCACCTGGTACTCAACGCTGGGCGATGTGGCCACCAGGTCCAGGTCATACTCGCGCTCCAGCCGCTCCTGGATGATGTCCATGTGAAACAGCCCCAGAAACCCCACGCGAAAGCCGAAGTTGAGCGCCACCGATGTCTCTGGCTGGTAGACCAGCGACGCATCATTCAACTGGAGCTTTTCCAGCGCGTCGCGCAGGTCGTCGTAGTCGTCGTTGTCGGACGGGTAAAAGCCGGCGAAGACCATCGGCTTGGCCTGCTTATAGCCCGGCAGCGGCGCTTCGGCCCCGTCCTGGGCCAGCGTCACTGTATCGCCGACGCGGCACTCGCGCACCGTCTTCAGGCCGGTGGCGATGTAGCCCACCTCGCCCGCCTTCAGGCTGTCCACCGGCTTCATGCCGGGGCTGAAAACGCCCAGTTCCACCGGCTCAATCGTCACCCCTGTCGCCATCATGCGCAGGCTGTCCGTCTTGCGGATCGCGCCGTCGAAGACGCGCACATAAGCGATCACGCCCTTGTAGACGTCGTAATGGCTGTCGAAGATCAGCGCGCGCGCCGGAGCCTCAGTGTCGCCTTTGGGGGGCGGGATGTGGCGGACGACCGCTTCAAGCACCTGCTCCACATTGCGGCCCGTCTTGGCGCTCACCTGCAACACATCGGCGGCGTCAATGCCGATCAGGTCCTCGATCTCCTGCGCAATGTCGTCAGGCCGCGCGGCGGGCAGATCGGTCTTGTTGACGACGGCCACGATCTCCAGGTCTTGCTCGAGGGCCACGTACAAGTTAGCCAGCGTCTGCGCCTCGATGCCCTGCGTGCTATCCACGACGAGCACGGCGCCTTCGCACGCTTGCAGCGCCCGGCTGACCTCGTAGGAAAAGTCCACATGGCCGGGCGTGTCAATCAGGTTCATCTCGTAGGTTTCGCCGTCGCTGGCGGTGTAGTTCATGCGCACCGCCGACGCCTTGATCGTCACGCCGCGCTCGCGCTCTAGCTCCATGTCGTCGAGCACCTGCTCGTGCATGTCGCGTTCGGAGACGGTGCCGGTCAGTTGGAGCATCCGGTCGGCCAGCGTGCTCTTGCCGTGATCAATGTGGGCGATGATCGAGAAGTTGCGAATCCGGGCATTATCCATGAGTTTGGCGCGTTTCTGTGTCGGTGATGGCGCGTCGCGGGCACTGCCCCCACCCCCCAAGTATAGCGTACCTGACCGAGGTTGGACAGGCACCCGCAAGGCGGTGCGTGCAAAGTTGTCAGCGACTCGCTGGACGCAGGGCATTGACCTCACCCCCAGCCTCGCTGCGCTCGGCTTGCCCGGCGGCGAGGCGCGTTAGCGCCGAGCGGGGGTGAGGTAAACCAGGGCGCAGCAGAGCAGCGCCCCATCCTGACAGGTTTTGCACGCACCCGGCAGAGCGGATTGCGCGCAAAGTTGTCAGCGACTCATTTGATGTAGGGCAAGGCGAAGATTCCGCAGGGAGGCATGGCCATACGCCTTTGCGCGGGGACGTTCGGCGGGCAGACTTCGGAGACTTCCGAAGTCTGATGCAGCGCCAGCCCCCTCCCCGCGCGGAGACAGAGTTCTCCAATCCGCAATCCGCAATTCGCAATCCGCAATTCGCAATCCGCAATTCCCGCCCGCCACCTGCGTTGACCATAGTCTTTCGCGCCCGGATTGACTATAATGAAGCGGCTGCCCAAAGGGAGCAGCCGGGCGGCAGCCAGGCCGCCAGCCAATCAGCAACGACTCAAGCACGAAGGGTGAAGAATTGTGGCTTCTCTACGTGACGGGCTGAAGCGCACGCGCCAGTCGTTCTTCGGGCGCATCGCCCAGGCCATCGGCGCTACTGAGATTGACGAAGATAGCTGGGACGAGGTCGAGGCTCTGCTGCTGCAGGCCGATGTCGGCGTCGGCACGACCATGCAGCTCATCGAGACCATGCAGGGCCGCGTGCGCCGCGACGGGATCACGCGCCAGGATCAGTTGATCGCCGCGCTCAAGGGCGAATTGCGCAAGCTGCTGATGGAGCCGCAGCCGCTCAACCTGAGCGGGCGCGAGCTGTCGGTCGTGCTGATCGCCGGCGTCAACGGCTCCGGCAAGACCACTTCCATCGGCAAGATGGCCTATCGCATGCGCCTGAACAACCGCAAGGTGATCCTGGCCGCCGGGGACACTTTCCGCGCGGCGGCGATTGACCAGCTCAAGCTGTGGGGCGAGCGCGCCGGCGTCCCGGTCATCGCCGGGCAGCCCGGCAGCGACCCCGGCGCAGTCGTCTACGACGCCATCAGCGCGGCGCGGGCGCGCGGAGCCGAAGTGCTCATCGTGGATACGGCTGGTCGCCTGCACAGCAATTTCAACCTGATGGCCGAGCTGGTCAAGGTGCGCGACGTGCTGCGCAAGGTCATCCCCGACGCGCCGCACGAAACGCTGCTCGTGCTCGACGGCACGACCGGCCAGAACGCCCTGACCCAGGCCAAGAAGTTCCAGGAAGCCATCGCCGTGACGGGCGTGGTCGTCACCAAGCTGGACAGCACGGCCAAAGGCGGGATGCTCTTCGCCATCCAGCAGGAGCTTGGCCTGCCGGTGCACTATATCGGCATCGGCGAGTCCATGTACGATCTCGTCTTCTTCAACCCCACCGCCTTTGTGGACAGCCTGTTCGAGAACGGCAGCGAGGAGTAGCCATCATGGAAGCGTTGATCAGCCAGCTTAACGAGATGCGCCAGACGGTCGAGCAGCTTATGGAGCGTCTTTGACGTCGCTGGCCAGCAAACCGAGCTAGCCGCCCTGGAAGAGCAGAGCGCCCGGCCTGACTTCTGGAGCGATCCCGACAGCGCGCAGCGTGTCATGCGCCAGGCAGCCCGCCTGCGCAGCAACATCAGGACCTGGCTGGACACTCGGCAGCGCGTCCGCGACGCCCTGGAGCTGGCCGAGTTGGAAGATGACAGCATGGCCGAAGAGCTTGCCGCCGAAGCGGACGCGCTCCAGACCATCGTGGACGGCCTGCTCTTCCGCGCCAAGCTCAGCGGCAAGTACGACGCCGAAGACGCTTACCTGGCCATTCACGCCGGCGCCGGCGGCACCGACGCCCAGGACTGGGCTGCCATGCTGCTGCGCATGTACCTGCGCTGGGCCGAGCGGCGCGGCTTCAAGGCGGAGATCGTCTCGGAAATGCCCGGCGATGAGGCCGGGATCAAGAGCGTCACCGTCTCCATTCAGGGCGATTACGTCTTCGGCTATCTGCGCTCGGAGCGCGGTGTACATCGCCTGGTGCGCCTCAGCCCGTTCGACTCCAATCACCGCCGTCATACCTCTTTCTGCCTGGTCGAGATCTGGCCGGACGTGCAGGAAGACGTGGATATCGAGGTTGACGAGAAAGACCTGCAGATCGACACCTTCCGCAGCAGCGGCGCCGGTGGCCAGAACGTCCAGAAGAACGAGACCGCCATCCGCATCACCCACCTGCCAACCGGCCTGGTGGTAAGCTGCCAGAACGAGCGCAGCCAGACGCAGAACAAAGAGCGCGCGCTGCAAGTGCTCAAGATGCGCCTGCTCGACCTGGAGCACCAGAAACAGGAAGAGGAGTTCGCCGCGCTGAAGGGCGAGCACGTTAGCGCCGCCTGGGGCAACCAGATTCGCTCCTACGTGCTCCACCCCTACCAGTTGGTCAAAGACCTGCGCACCGACCACGAAACCGGCAACACCCAGGCCGTGCTCGATGGCGATCTGGACGCCTTCATGGAGGCCTATCTCGCCTCGCGCGTGCAGGCTGAGCACTGATCGCGCTGCGCCCTAAACGAGCAGACTTCCGAAGCCTGGGCAGGCTTCGGAAGTCTTCCCCCCGAAGCAGAGCGCCATCCACCGGATTCGCCGCGTTCACGTGGCCGGTCGCTCGCCCCGCTTGCACCCCCTTTGTGAAACAAGCTACACTCTGCTTATCTGCCCTTTGTGTTCCGGCAGCGCGTCACCAGTGAGGAGGCTCTCTCATGAGTTCACAACCATCGCCCCTGCAGCAGCAGACTGACCGTCTGCGGCGCTCCTACGAGGACCTACGCAAGCAGGCCAGCATGGACGACATCGCGAAGAAGCTCGGCGACCAGGCCAGCGCCATCGCCGCCCTGCCCGACCAGATCGCCGCCCTGCGCGGTCGCGGCTACGCCTTCGCCGGCTATCTGGAGCGCAAGGCCGCCGTCCTCTCCGACGAATGGCGCGAGATCGGCCAGCATGTGCGGGACGCCCTCTCCGACGAAAGCGCGCGCATTCAGCCTCGCCTGGATGAGATCGCCGATCTGTGGCGCAAGCTGGATCAGGTGACCCAGGAACGAGGCGTCACCATGATCCTTACCCAGGTTGACCGGTCTGCCTCTCAGTTGAGCGATCAGGTTACGTCCGCACGCAAGCGCATCGAGGGACTGTTCGGCCAGGTGCCGGATAACGTCAGCCAGACGCAGCGCCAGCTTCGCCAGCTCAACGGGTACCTCGACCAGGCCCAGCAGGCCAAAGTGTCCTGGACGCCGACAGAGGCCCTGTTCACGGCGACCAAAGCCAAGTGGCTCAGGGCCAAGAAAGACGAGCCAGAGGGAGTGCTCTTCCTGACCGATCAGCGCCTCATCTTCGAGCGACGCGAGAAAGAAGGCGGTCGCTTTGGCTTTGGCGGCCAGGAAGTCCAGGAAGAGCTGTGGGCCATCCCCGTCGGGGCCATTGCGGAGATCCGCTCCGAAGACAAGGGTCTCTTCGGCGGCAAGGACCTGGTGCACCTGACGCTCAGTAGCGGAGATTTCCGCGAAATCTCGCTGGAAGTCAAGGACGGCCTTGACAGCAAAGCCTACGCCCAGCAGCTTGGCCGCGCCGTCAGCGGCGACCTGGAGAGCGAGCGCGTCATCCCGCTGGACGAGGCCCAGGCCCAGGCTGTCCGCGAAGCGCCGACAGCCTGCCCGACATGCGGCGCAGCGCTGCCGCCGCTGGTACGCGGGGCGAACGAATTACGCTGCAACTACTGCGGAACCGTCGTGCGCGTGTGATCGCTGGCAACCGTCCACGCAAGGCGCGCGCAGCTATCTGAGGCCACGTCCATGAGCGATCCCCGGCAGAGCATCGGCCAGCGGGGCGAGCGCGCCGTTGCCGCATGGCTGCGCCGCGCCGGCTATACTATCCTGGCCCAGAACTGGCGCCACCGCGAACTGGGCGAGCTAGACCTCGTCGCCCGGCACGCTGGCGAGATCGTCTTCGTCGAGGTGCGCACTCGCCGGGGCACGCTCCAACAGGCCCTGGGCGCCGCGCTGGAAAGCGTGGACGAACGCAAGCGCGCCCGCCTGATCGCCCTGGCCCAGGCATATCTCGACGAACACGACCTGGCCGGCGTGCCCTGGCGGGTGGACGTGGCAGCGGTCGCCTGGGCGGGCGATACCTGCGCCATCCGCATCGTCCCCAACGCCCTGGAGTGGTGAGGCCCTGCCCGTGACTACAGCTCGCGTCGCCCCCCAGACCGCCCCCGCGCCTGCGCCAGAGAGCGCCTTGCTGCCGCCCGATGGCCCGCCGCTGCTCGTCATCCTGGGGCCGACGGCAGTGGGCAAAACGGCGCTGGCCATCCAGGTGGCGCTGGCGCTGGGCGGCGAGATTGTCAGCGCCGACAGCCGCCAGGTCTACCGCCATATGGACATTGGCACCGCCAAGCCGACGCCCGACGAGCTGGCGGCGGTCCCGCACCACCTCATCGGCATCGTCACGCCCGACCAGCCTTTCTCGCTCGCCGAATACCAGCGCGCCGCCTACCGCGCCATTCAGGACATCCACGCGCGCGAGTGGCTCCCTTTGCTGGTGGGCGGCACCGGCCAGTACCTCAGCGCCGTGCTCGAAGGCTGGGGCATCCCCGAAGTGCCGCCCGATCCATCCCTGCGCGCAGAGCTGGAGAACTTCGCTGCGGCGCAGGGCGCACGGGCGCTGCACGACCGTCTGCGCGCCGTTGACCCTGCCGCCGCCGAACGCATTGACTACCGCAACGTCCGCCGCGTCGTGCGCGCGCTGGAGGTTTGCCTCCTCACCGGCACGCCGATCACCGTCCTGCAGCGCAAGTCGCCACCCCCCTACCGCGTCCTGCAGATCGGCCTCACCCTGCCACGCGAAACCCTCTACGAGCGCGTGGATGCCCGTGTGGAGCACATGATCGTCGCCGGGCTGGAGCGTGAGATGCGCGCCCTGCTCGATGCAGGTTATACTTGGGACTGTCCGGCCATGTCTGGCCTGGGCTACGCGCAGTGGCAGCCGTACTTCACCGGGGACGTAACGCTCGACGAGGTGATCGGCGCGATCAAGCGCGAGACGCGCGCTTTTGTGCGGCGGCAATACACCTGGTTTCGCGGCCACGACTCCGGCATCCGCTGGCTGGACGCAGCGCAGACCGCGCCGGATGCTGTCATCAGTATTGTGCGTGACTGGCTCGGCCACGAAGGAGCATGACAGAGGATGGCGGTGGGGAGAATCAGGGGGCGGCTGTCCTTCACCCGTCAAGGGCTGGCGGTTGTCTTGGCCATTGCCGTCCTGTTAGGGCTGCTGGTCTTTCCGCGCGTCTTCCCGGAGGTGCGTGACGGCCCGCGCTGCGCAGACCTGGCGCCGCCGCTGGGCGGCAACAACCGCTCACTGCTCGCCTTCACCAGCGACCAGCGCGGCGCGCTCGACCTGGAGCTGGCCCTGGACAAAATCAACTTCGGCAGCGGCGAGGGCATCCGGCTGCGCCTGACCTTCATCAACGAAGACCAGGGGCCGATCATCTTGCATCTTAACCTGGATAGCCCGATCCTCACCGCCAACGACGCGGTTGCCGGGATCACGTTCGAGATCACACGTGTGGGCGGTGGCGCGCCCATCGCCGACCAGGGGCGCACTTACCAGCCGCCAGCCACCTTCAGCAACCCCGACACCCTGCATCTGCTCGGCTCGCGCGCCCGCTGTAACGAAGAGTACACGCTCAGCGCCACCGATCTGGCCGCCATCGGCGTGACCGACGGCGAATACCGCATCCGCGCGTACTATCGCAACACCAGTTCCGGCGACCCGCGCCCCATCCAGCCGCTTGACGCGACCGCCACCCCCTACCCACAATACGCGCTGACGCAGGGCGTGTGGGTCGGCGAGTCGCGCTCCAACGAGGTGCGCTTCGCCATCGGCGCGGTCTTCAGCCCGTAAGCACATCTTTTCATCAGGGATGCGGTTCTGGCGCTATCCGTCCGCCGGGTGCTCGGCCAGCCCGCCCGCCAGCAGGTTAATCGCCAGCACGGTCACACTCAGCGCAGAGCCAGGGGCCAGCGCCACCCAGGGCGCATTGCGGAACGCGGCGCGCCCGTCGGCCAGCATCACCCCCCACTCCGGCGCGGCGATGTCGCCCCCGTAGCCGAGGAACATCAGCGCCGCCCCGTTGAGCAGCGCCCAACTGAGCGTCACCCCCGCGAAAGCCAGTAGCGACGGAGCCGCCGTCGGGACGATGTGCCGCCACAGGATCGCGCGCGGCCCCGCGCCGAGCGCCCGCGCCGCCTCTACAAACGGCAGCGATCGCGCCTGGATCACCGCCGCGCGCGTCACGCGGGCGTAAGAGGGGATGCCCGCGATGCCGACCGCCAGCGCCACCTGAACAGTCCCGCTCCCCAGCAGGGCGATCAGCGCCAGGGCCAGGATCAGGCTGGGGAAGGCCAGCAGCGCATCCATCAGCATCATCAGGCCGGCGTCGAGCCAGCGCCCACCGTAGCCCGCGGCAATACCAATCGCCAGGCCCGGCCCCAGGGCGATCAGGACGGTCAGCAGCGCCACGCCCAGCGTGCGCCCCCCCCCGTACAGCGTGCGGCTGAACACGTCGCGCCCCAACAGGTCGGTGCCGAAGTAGTGTGTCGCCGAGGGCGGCTGAAACTGCTCCTCCGGCACGGCGCGGCGCGGGTCGTGAGTCGCCAGCCAGGGCGCGAGCACAGCCAGGGCGATCGCCGCCGCCAGCAGCGCCAGCGCGGCGCGCAGCCGCCCCCGTCGCCAGCCGTTTGCCATGCCGCTACCCCTCCACGCGCACGCGCGGGTCGGCCAGCGCATAGAGGACATCGGCCAGCGCGTGAATCAGGCTGTAGGTCAGCGCAGTCAGCGTCACAATGCCCTGGATCACCGGGAAATCGCGGTTATCAATGGCCGCCAGCAGCAGCCGGCCCACCCCTTGCCGCACGAAGATCGACTCGGTGACCACGGTCCCGCCCAGCAGAAAGCCGAGCTGCAGCGCAACGACCGCGATGACCGGCAGCAGGCTCACGCGCAGGATATGATCGGTGACATCCGCCTCGCCCAGGCCTTTGGCCCGCGCCGTGCGCACGAAGTCCTGGGCTGCCGTGCGACGAATGCTGCGCGCCGTCACCTGGGCGATGCTGCCCGCCGTGTGAAAGCCCAGCACCGCCGCCGGCAGGATCAGTTGGCGTGGGCTGCCCCCGCCCACCCCCGGCAGCACTGCCAGCACCACCGTGAACAGGTAAATCGCCAGCGTCGCCGTCCAATAGACCGGCATGGACAGAGCCAGCGCCGCCACTCCCTCCGCCAGCCAGCCGGGAGCGCGCCGGGGAGCCAGCCCGGCGGCCAGGCCGAGGGCCATCCCCAGCGCCACGCCAACCAGCAGGGCGCTCCCCGCCAGCGCCGCCGTCGGGCCAAAATTCTGCCCGATCATCTGCGCAACAGGCTGGCCCGTCACCAAAGACTCCCCCAGGTCGCCGCGCACCACCCCGCCCAGGTAAGCGGCATACTGCCGCCAGAGCGGATCAGCCAGGCCGAGCGCCTGGCGCCGGGCTGCAACCTCAGCGGGCGACGTGCCCGTGCGGGCCAGCGTCGCGTCAACGGCATCGCCGGGCAGCGCACGCAGCACCACAAAGGCGGCGCTGAGCGCAATCCAGGCGACGGCCAGCGCCGCTCCCACCCGCTGAAGGATGAATTTGCCCATGCGACAGAGCGCGCGTCAGGGGCGCAGTTGCAGGTTGCGCAGCAGCGGCCACCAGCCCTGGGCGCTGAAGATCACCCCGTCGAGCCGTGCCGTCGTGCCGTTGAGGTTGACATACTCGCGGATGGGCAGCACAACCGCCTGCTCCATGATACGCTGCTGCACCGACGAATACAGCGCGGCGCGCGTGCCGGCGTCCACCTGGCGCACCGCCTCGTGCAGCCAGCCGTCCAGCTCGGAATCGCTGAAGCCAGACCAGTTGTTGGCCCCGCCGGTCATGTAAAACTGGTTCAGCAGGCTGGCTTCCACGCCAAAATCGTAGAAGGCGATGAGGTGGAAGTCGCCTTCCAGCGCGTAGCTGCGCAGCGTGGGAAAGTCCGGCACGCGGATCAGCTCGACCTCGATGCCGATGTCGCGCCACTCGCTCTGGATCAGTTGGGCGACCTCTGGCGTCTGGTTCCACGACGGGAAGATCATCGTCAGGCGCAGCGGCTCGCCGTCCCGATCCCAGATGCCGTCGTTGTCGCTGTCGCCATAGCCCGCGCCCAACAGCAAGCTTTGGGCGAAAGTGGGGTCGAACGGATAAAGCGCCTCCACCGCTGGATCGTAAAACGGAGTCGTCGCGGTCAGTGGGCCGTGCGCCACCGGCGATTGTCCCTGAAAAACCGCGTCCACGATCTCCGTGCGGTTCGTCGCGTAGAGCAACGCCTGCCGCACGGCCAGCTCGTCGGTGGGCGCACGCTTTGTGTTGAAGAAGAATTGCTGCGGCAGGCCGGGGATGGGCACTCGCAGCACCCGTAGCTGCGTATTGCCCAGCAGCAGCTCGACATCGGTCGGCAGCAGTTCGCCGATCATCTGCACCGCGTCGCTCTCCAGGGCCAGGCTGCGCGTCGCCGGGTCGGTGTAGAAGCGGAATTCCACCGTATCCACCGACTGGTCGGTGGCCTCAGCGTAGAACACGGGTCCCCAGGCGTACTCCGGGTTCCGCCGCAGGATGATCCGGTCGCCGGGCACGATCTCCTCCAGCCGGTAGGGGCCGGTGCCCACCTGGTGCCACTGGTAGGTATTCTTCGAGTATTCGCGCAGCGCCGCCGGGCTGGCCATGCCCAGGTAAACCTGGCTCAGCCCGTCGAGCAATGGCGCGTAGGGTTCTGACAGGTGCAGCGTGATCGTGAAGTCGTCCACCACCGTGTAGCCTGTGTACGGGCCGAGCAGCGCCAGCGCCTTGCCCGACGCCAGCTCCGGGTTGGTGATGCGATCCAGGTTGGCAGCGACCGCCTGGGCGTTGAAGGGCGTGCCGTCGTGAAAAGTCACGTCCCGGCGCAGCGCGAACGTCCAGCTCAGGCCGTCCGGGGCCATCTCCCAGCGCTCGGCCAGCCCAGGGACGAAGTCCATCGTCTGCGGGTGGCGATAGATCAGCGTGTCGTAGATCGAGTAGAAAGGGATGCCCAACTCGTTGGAGATGTGAATATGCGGATCAAAGCCGGACGGGTTGAGCGTCAGCCCGTAGACGATGCGGTTCCCGCCGTCCTTGTCGTCCAGCCCGGCGCGCAGCGCCAGCAACGCCACGACCACGCCCGCCAGGCACAGGATGGCGATCAGCACGCCGAGCACGCCGAGGCTCACCGGCAGCCGCCGGCGCATAGATGCAGAGGTTAGCACGTCAGCACCCTCACTCAGCCCGGTTCAGACCAGGGACGACACACTCGCCGCAGAGGTGTAGAGAGCGCGGAGTAAAACGGGAAGGGTCGGCTTCCGAAGTCCCCAACGGCTTCGGAGATCTCGTCTTTTCTGCGTCTCTGCGGCTCACAAACGCCGCTCCGTCTCACATGCACCCCCGGCAAGTGCGCGCAAAACCTGTCAGGCAGGGGCGTATGGCCATACACCCCTGCGAACTCGCCGCGCCGCGCGTCAAACAAGTGACCGGCCACCTTTGCACGCACCGCTCCCAGCGAGACGTTGGGCGCTCTTCCGGGGCTGCGGTAGAATCGCCGCGAGTGTACCACCGGCCTGGGCCGCCATCCAAATCGAGGAGCGCAAACGTGTCGTTCGAGCCTGTGCTGCTGGCTCCCGAACCGGAAATTGAGGAAATCTACCCCTACCGGCGCGTGTGGCGTACCGCGTGGCTGGAGGTGTTGGCGCTGTTCGGCGTGGCCCTGGCCCTGTACGCGCTCACCGAGTTGTTCGGCATCCTGCCCGCCGGCCTGCGCGACCCGCTGCCCCGCGCGGGCGTGGCGCTGCTGCCATTGGCGCTGTGGCTCGTTTTCTCCTGGGGCGGCGAGCGCCGCGCGCTGCGCCCGCGCCCCGGCCTGCTGCGCGTGCTCATCCTGGGCGCGCTGGTCGCTAACGCGGTCGCCGTGCCGCTGGATGAGCACGTCTTCCTGACCGGGCGCTGGCTGCCCGGCGCGGGATTCGGCGGGCGGCTGCTCGGCTATGCGGCTACGATCGGCTTCACGGCCGAGTTCCTCAAGTATCTCGTCCTGCGCTACACAGTCTGGCCGCGCCATTTTACGCAGCGGCTCGACGGCATCGCCTACAGCCTGGCGGTTTCAGTCGGCTATGCCACCGTGCTCAACCTGCGCTTCGCCCTGTTCACCGAAGCCACTCTGCTGGCGACTGCGCTGCGCGTGGTCAGCATCACCCTGCCCCATCTCGCAATGGGTGCGCTGCTCGGTTTCTTCCTGGCTGAACTCTGGATCGGGCGCACGGCCATCTTCTGGCTGCCAGCCGGCCTGGGTATCGCGGCGCTCATCAGCGGCGCGCATTACGCCTTTCGGGCCATCGCCATCACCGGCAGCCCCAGCGTCGCCGATAGCGGCAGCTCGCCCCTGCTCGGCCTGCTGCTGGCCTTTGGCTTTGTCGCCATTCTGTTCGCCATCTTCGCCTTTCTCGTCGCCAGCGCCGACGCTCGCGCCCAGGCGCTCAGCAGCCCCAGGCGAACGCTATGACCGGCTTCACCCCCCTCGACGACACCCCCAGCCTGAGCTTCGTCCAGCGCTGGAACACGTACCTCGTCCTGCTGATGGCGGTGGGAGCGCTGCTGCTGGGCGTCACCCTGCGCGATGCCGCTCTCAGCGCCACCCAGACCTTCGAAGACCTGGAAGCGGGTGTCCGCGCACAGTTGCCTAGCGGCTGGCTGCTGGAGACGGGCGGCGAAGATTTCGTCGTGCGCGCCCAGGACCCCGACGCCCTGCCCTTCAAGACCACGCTGCAAATCGCGGTGCTGCCCATCGGCCCGGACGCCACGCCCAACACCGTGCTCGACCTGCTGACCATGCAGCGCGCAGCGCGCTTCTCGACCTACAGAGAGATCGCGCGCAGCGACGAGATTCTGCGCGGCGACCCGGCCAAGCGCATGACCTACGCCTATACACAGGACGAGCGCAACCCCTTCCAGGCCAGCGTGCCGCTCGTCGTCGAAGGCGTGGATGTCGTCGTGCTGCGGCGCGGCCAGGCGGTGATTATCATCTACCGCGAGGAGCGCACCGCCTTCGACGCCAACCTCTACCGCTTCGAGAACCTGTTGCAGACTGTGGAGATCTTCTGATGCCGCGCCGTTTCGTCTGGCTTGCCCTGGCGCTCAGCCTGATCGTCGCCCTGCTGCTGGAAGCGCTGGCCCCTTCGCTCAGCGTGCCCGCCTTCGCCCAGGGCGACGAAGGCGAAGAGGTCGCGCCACCGCCGCTCGTGGAGCTGAACGAGGACATCATCAAGCGGGCGACGGTCTTCATCATGCAGACTTACCAGAGCCGCGGCCAGCCGATCATCTCGTGCATCGGATCGGGGACGCTGATCAGCGCCGACGGGCTGATCCTGACCAACGCGCATATCGCCCTGCCCAGCGAAACCTGCCGCTCCGACACCATCACCATCGCCATCACCGTGCGCCTGGACGAACCGCCCATCCCCACCTACACCGCCGAAATCGTGGACGCCAGCCGTGGCCTGGACCTGGCCGTGCTGCGCATCACCGGCTACCTGGACGGGCGCATCATCGAGTCGGGGGCGCTCAGCCTGCCCTTCGTCGAGTTGGGCGACTCGCTGCAGGTCGCGCTCGACGAGACGATCACCGTCGTCGGCTACCCGGACTTCGGCGACGCGCCGGTAGAAGTCACGCGCGGCACCGTCAGCGGCTTCACTGCCGAGGCCCGCGCCGGCGAGCGCGCCTGGATTCGCACGCGAGCGACCATCCCCGGCACGATGAGCGGTGGCGGGGCCTACAACCGCGACGGCAAGCTCATCGGCATCCCGACCATCGCCCCGGCGCGAGTCGGCGGCACCACCGTGGACTGCCGCATCATCCAGGACTCCAACGCCGACGGGCGCGCCGATGCCAGCGACCAGTGCGTGCCGGTCGGCGGGTTCATCAGCGCGCTACGCCCATCCCGGCTGGCGCGCGGCCTGGTGCGCGCGGCCACGCTCGGCATCCGCCAGGGCGACGAGTACCCGCGCCCGCCGGTGACGCTGCCCACAGAAACGGCGCGCTTCAGCCGGCTCTTCTTCACCACGCGCATCAACGAGGCCGGCGTGGCCACCAATGTCGTCACCGGCGTGCCCACCGGCACCAGCAGCCTCTACCTGGTGTTCGACTACGACAACATGGTGGATGGGACGGTCTACGAGTTGCGCGTGTCGGTGGACGATGTGCCTAACGCCACGTACAGCCTGCCCCCCACCACCTGGAGCGGCGGCAGGCGCGGCACGTGGTACATCGGCAGCTCTGGCACGCCCTGGGAAAACGGCCTTTATAGCTTCCGCCTGTTCATCGAAGGTCGTGAAACGGCCAGCCAGAGCCTCATCATCGGCGGCGGCCCGCGCGAAACTCCGCAGTTCACCGACGTGGTCTTCGGCTTTCTCAACCCCGACGGCAACCTGGTCGGCACCGGCTACCTGCTGCCAGAGGGCAGCGCCATCCAGGCCCGCTTCAACTATCGCAATATGGCGCCGGGCATTTCGTGGAGCTATATCTGGTACTTCGAGCGATCCGAGATTCAGCGCGACACGCAGACCTGGGAGGGCGCGGCGCAGGGCGTGTGGATCATGCCCGCTGCCGGCGAGTTCATCCCCGGCCAGTACCGGCTGGAGCTGTACGCCGAAAACGCCCTCAGCGCGACCGCCGATTTCGTCGTCGCGGGCGGCGCCCAGGCGACCGGCACCCGCATCTTCAGCGGCTTCCGCTTCACCGGCGAGCAGATCAGCGGCGTGCCCACCGGCCCCATCCGCAGCGAATTCCCCGCCGAGACCGAGCAGCTCTACGCCTTCTTCAACTGGCGTCTGCTCGCGCCCGGCACCCTCTGGACCCGCCGCTGGCTGGTGGACGGCGATGTGCTGTTCGAAGTCACCGAGCCGTGGAACGCCCCTTCTGAGGGCGAGGACTTCTACCTCGGCCTGGACAGCCTGGCGATCCTGCCCGACGGCACCTATGGCGTGGAAATCCTGATCAGCAACACGTCAGTGGGCACCGTCACGGCCAAAGTGGGCCTGGGCCAGCTTCCCGTCGGCGTCTTCGCCAGCGCCGCCGGCGTGCAGATGAGCGGGCGCATCACCGACGCCGAGACCGGCCAGGGCATTCCGGGAGCGATGTTCCTGGTGCTGCAATCCGAGTTCAGCGTGGAAGATTTCCTGTGGACGCAGAGCCAGGTGCTCGGCGTCTCGCTGGCCGACAGCGAAGGGCGCTTCCTGATCTCCAGCTTGCTCCCGCGCGGCACCGACGAAGAACCCCTGCTCTACAGCATCCTGGTGCGCGCCGAAGGCTACCTGCCGGTCAGCGCAGACGGCATTATCGTCGGGGAGAGCACGGAGAGTCCGGTGACTATCAACGTCGAGCTATCGCACAACTGACGCTCGCGCCGGGCGACTTGACGAGACAGAAATCCGCCAGTTTAATTAGGCCAGTGATCGCTCGCGCCGCCGCCTGGGTTCCGGTCGCGCAGCCTGTTACCAGGTTGAGCTATGCCGGGAGTATCGCTATACTCCTGGCAGGCAGTACGCGACCCCCCAGCAGAGCGCGCCCATCCGCCTCGGTGAGCAGCAATTGGCGAGGAAAATGCTATGTCAAACGGACTTGACAGACCCGTTCTCATCATCCACGAGGGCGAAAAGGCCGGCCAGCGTTGGACGGTTGGCAAAGATGAGGTGGTGATCGGGCGTGGGGGCGAGTGCGATCTGGTGCTGCCCGAACGCGAGGTCTCGCGCGAGCACATCCGCATTTTCCGCGACCGTGATGTGTATTACCTGGAAGACCTCGACAGCAAGAACGGGACCTGGGTCAACGGGCGTCAGATCAAGAACACGAGCCTGCCCCTGAAGGACGGGGACGAGGTCCAGATCGCCCTGGCCGTCAAGATCACCTTTGTCGGTTCCGAGGCCACTGCCCCGCTGCTGATGGACGAGCTGCCCCACGCGCTGGGCCGCCTGGTGATCCACCAGAATTCGCGGCGGGTGTTCATCAAGGGGGCCGAAGTAGACCCGCCGCTCAGTCTGCCGCAGTATCGTCTGCTGGAGCTGCTCTATGAGGACCCGGGGGCCGTGCGCACGCGCGACGAAGTGATCGCCGCCGTGTGGCCCGAAGCCGTCGGCGAGGGCGTCAGCGAGCAGGCAATTGACGCCCTGGTGCGCCGCCTGCGCGACCGCCTGGCCGAGGTAGACCCCGACCACCAGTATCTGATTACCGTGCGCGGGCACGGCTTCCGCCTGGATAACCCCATCGAGTGAGGGCGGCGCAGTTGAAACATGGCGAACAGAGGGCGGCCCCTGTCACGCGGAAGCCGCCCTTGTTTTCTGCCTGTCGCTGCCTTAACCAGCCCTGGCTCGCGCCGGGCAATTTCTAGCACAGATCCACATATTCCATGCGCACCCGCGCTGCCGGCTGAATGCCCAGCACTTCGTCGAGAATCTCCGACGTCAGCGCCGCCTTGTACTCGGCATCGCGCGCCGACCACGTCCGCGACTTGATCTCGATATAGCGCCGGTCGGTCTTCGGCGCCATCACGTGGTCGAGGTTCACGTAGAACAGCACGCCCTTGTACAGCACGTGCCAGCGCAGCCGATCCTTGTGCACCTCGCACTCGCGGTGCGCCTGGAAATACTCGCGATAGAAGCGCAGCGGGCGGTCGGCAGGGGCGATGAAGCGCGAATGCGAGAGCAGCACCGCCTCGTCGAACTCGCGCGCCTTGTCCGGGATCGTGTAGGTCAGCCGGGTGCGCACCGCCTCCATCTCGCCCGATGCGCCGATGAAGTCGTCTTCGCGATAGCGCACGCGGCCCTGGTTCTCGTCATCGAAGAGGAAGTATGTGTCATATTGCCGGTAGTGGTTGTGCTTGACGACGCGCACCGCCGGGTCGCGCAGCAACCGCTCGATGAGGCTCTCTCCGTCGCCGTCAACCAGCGCCTTCACCTGAATCTCGAAGCTCTCCTCTTGCTGAAGCCCGCCGATGGCCACCAGCTTGTTGAGCACATTGCCCTCGCGCGCGATGAGAAAGGCGTCCATGCGCCGCGCGTACTCCTCGGCTTCGCGGCGGATGCGGGCTTCGTCCAGCGTCAGCAGCGCGCGCTCGCGCATCAGCCAGCGCCCGTTCACCATCACATGCTGCACATCCGCCGCCTGGCCGGCATAGACCACCTGCGAGTAGACGGCGTTCGGATCGCGCCCGAAATGGGGAATATTGTGCACGGGGTCGTGATCGAGCACGATCAGGTCGGCGCGCTTGCCCGGTTCCAGGCTGCCGGTCAGGTGTCCCAGGTGCAGCGCTTCCGCCCCCCAGCGCGTAGCCATCAGCAGCGCTTCCCTGGCCGGGAGCACCACCGGGTCAAAGGTCGCGCCTTTGGCCAGCAAGGCCGCCAGGCGCATCTCCTCGAACATGTCCAGGTCGTTGTTGCTGGCCGCCCCGTCCGTGCCAATGCTCAGCCGCACCCCGCGCTCCAGCATCTCAGCCACCGGCGCGATGCCGCTAGCTAGCTTGAGGTTGCTGGTGGGGTTGTGCGCCACTGCAACATCGTACTGATCCAGCAGGCGAATCTGCTCGCTGTCCACGTGCACGCAATGGGCGGCGATGGCCTTGGCGCGGAACACGCCCAGCTCCACGACGCGGTTGACCACCTTTTTCTCGAAGGCCGCCCAGCTATCCTCAGCTTCCTGGCGCGTCTCCAGGATGTGAATTTGCAAAGGTACGTCGAATTCGACGGCCAGGTCGGCGCAGGCCCGCAGAATTTCGTCAGTGCAGGTATAGGGCGCGTGTGGCGCCACCGAAGGCACGATCAGCGGGTGCCCACGCCATTCCTCGATGAAGCGTCGCGTACGGGCCAGGCTCTCCTCATAACTCTCGGCGTCCGGCGCGGGATACTTCATCACCGTCTGGCCGCATACACCGCGCAAGCCAGCCGCGGCGGTGGCCGCGGCTACCTCCGCCTCAAAGTAGTACATATCGGCGATGAGCGTCGTGCCACCGCGAATCATCTCCGCGCACGACAGCTCAGTGCCCAGCCGCACGAACTCCGGGCTGACGAACTCGCGCTCGACCGGCATCATGTAGCCCATCAGCCACACATCCAGCCGCAGGTCATCAGCCATCGCTCGCAGCAGCGACATCGGCATGTGCGTGTGCGCATTCACCAGCCCCGGCATGACGACCTGGCCCTGGCAGTCCACCACTGTGTCGGCGCTGTAGCGGGCGCAGATGGCCTCCTGGGAGCCTACAGCGAGAATGCTATCACCCCGGATCGCCACCGCCCCCGGCGCGTAGCGATCCAGCCGCCCATTGAGGGTCAGCACTGTGCCGCCGGTCAATAGTATATCGGCATGTTCCATTATCTCGTTCCTTTCAAAGTAGGATTCCCGATATTATAACCCAGTTTTTCGTCTTTCATGCGCGGCGAGGAGAGTGCGTGCAAAGGTTGACTGCGACTCGCCGAGCGGGGGCGAGGTACCCCAGGGCACCGGGATTTGAGGCGCCGGCCCTGGCACACACCCGAACGAGCCTTGCGACCACCCCGCCCGAAAGCTATAATCTCACCATAAGACAAACCAATCCCGCTGCGCGTCCTGGCAGACCCAACCGGGGGCGTCCTTGCGCGACGCCCCGTTTGCTTGGGCGAGCAGCAGACTGAGGTAGGTGCATGGACAATTTCCTGCTGGGGCTGGCCTCGTTTGTGCTGGTCCTGGTCCCCCTGGTGATCATTCACGAGCTGGGACACTTCATCGGAGCCAAGCTGGTCGGCATCACCGTGCTGGAGTTCGGCATCGGCTTCCCGCCGCGCGCCAAGAAGCTCTTCACCAGAGGGGACACGATCTACACGCTCAACTGGCTGCCCATCGGCGGCTTCGTGCGCCCATACGGCGAAGACTTCGTGCGCCAGAAAAGCCCCGACGAACTGAGCGAAGACCGCCGCGAGATTGAAGAACGGGGCATTCAGAACCCCAAGAGCGTCTTTCAGGCGTCGCCCTGGGAGCGGTTGCTCTTCCTCATCGGCGGGCCGGGGATCAACTTCGTGGCGGCGCTGTTGCTGTTCATCTTCGTCGCCCTGGTCGGCCAGCCCTTCGCCCGCGCCGATGTCACCGTCTACGATGTAGAACCTGCCTCAGCAGCGGCAGAGGCCGGGCTGCAACCCGGTGACATCATCACCGCCATCAACGGGCAGCAGGTCGAGTCCGCCAATACGTTCAACCGGCTGGTCGCCAGCCACGCCGATCAGCCAGTGACGTTGCAGATCAGGCGCGACGCCGCAACGTTCGAGACGACCTTGACCGTGACCGACCGGTCCGCCCAGGTCGTTGAGCGCGTCTACATCGACTCAGTCGAGCGCAATATGCCCGCCTACGACGCCGGTTTTCTGCCCGAAGACCTGATTGTAGCGGTGGATGGCCTGGAGATCATCAGCATCGAGCAGCTTCAGGAGTACACCCAGGCGCACAGCGGCGAAGAGATCGTGATCACCGTCCTGCGCGGCAGCGAGCGGCTCGACCTGCCCGTCACCCCGCGCGCCGACAGCAACGGCGTGGTGCGCATCGGCATCGGCATCGCCGGCGTGGAGCCGTCAGCGATCGGCGTGACGGCGGTCAACCGCAACGCGCACACCTACACGCGCGCCCTGCCCCTGGGCGAAGCCATCAGCACCGGCGTGGATCAGTTCATAGACCTGCACCGCCTGATGGCCGAGTTCGTGCGGGACCTGGTGCGCGGCGATGTCGCGCTGGAAAATGCCCGCCCGGTCAGCCCGATAGGCATCGGCCAGCTTGGCGCGCCTATCTTCGAGCAAAGCCTCGACGACGGGGAGATGTACCCGATCGTGCTCTTCGCCGCGATGATCAGCGTCGCCCTGGGCATCACCAACCTGCTGCCCATCCCTGGGCTGGACGGCGGGCGCATCCTCTTTGTGGTCATTGAGATCATTCGCGGCAAGCCGATGAAGCCGGAGCGCGAAGGGCTGATCCACCTGATCGGCGTGATGCTGCTGCTCGGCCTCATCTTTCTCACCGTGCTCAACGACATCTTCAACCCGATCAACATTGACAGCCTCAAATAGCCAACAGAAAGCGAACTGGCGAGCATGATTCACGGGGCCACTAACGAAGAGGAGCGCAACGCCCGCTTCCAGCGCACCATCACCCTGCTGCGCGATCCAGACGCATCGTTCACCGCCGAAGCGATCTACACGCTCTCCGACCTCGACGGCGCGTATCACGCGCAGTTCCGCGCGCTGTGGGGCGAGATGCCCGCCGCCCGCCGCCACGCGCTAGTGACGCGCCTGGTCGAAACCGCTGAGATGAACTTCGAGCTGGACTTCAGCGCCATCGTCCACTCCGCGCTCGACGATCCGGACACCGCCGTGCGCGCCGCCGCTATCGAAGGCGTCCTTGAGGACAGTCCCCGCCGAGTCATCGAGCGCCTGATGGACTTGGCTCAGAACGATCCGACTGCCGCCGTGCGCGCTGCCGCGGCCAGGGCGCTGGGCCAGTTCGTGCTCCTCGGCGAGCTGGGCAAGCTCCCCGAAGCGCTAAGCGTCCGCCTGCAAGACCTCCTCTTCGCCCTCCACAACAACCCCGGCGAAGATCTCGACGTGCGCCGGCGCGCCCTGGAGGCCATCGGCAACTGCGGGCACGAGGACGTGGGCGAGCTTATCCGCCAGGCGTACTATGCCGACGAGCTGCCTATGCGCGTCAGTGCCGTATTCGCGATGGGCCGCTCGTGTGACGAGCGCTGGGCCTCGCGCATCATGGACGAGCTGGCCAGCGAGCGCCCGGAGATGCGCTACGAGGCGGCCCGCGCCGCTGGCGAGCTGGAGCTGCGCCCCGCTGTGCCCCGCCTGGTCGAGCTGGCCTTCGAGGACGACCGCGAGATTCAGGAGATGGCGATCTGGGCGCTCGGCGAGATCGGCGGCAAGCAGGCGAACCGCGCCCTCGATCAGTTGGCGGCCCTGGCCGCTTCTCAGGAAGATGACGAGCTGGCCGCTGCGGTCGCCGAGGCGCAGTCCGCTTCCTCGCTGGCCGGCGAAGACTTCATACCGCTCTTCGACTTCAGCGACTTCGAAGACGATCTGCTCGACGATGAGGAAGACCTGCTCAATGACGACGGCTCGCTGAACGAGCGCGGCTTTTCCTACCTGGATGATGAAGACAGCTACGCGCGCGATGGCCGCGGCTTCTTCGAGGACGACGAAGACGAAGACGACGACCTCTTCTAGCCCCCTGGCGTCGCGCACATCTGCCCGCGCACACCTGGCCGGGCGAACAGCACGGAGATAAGACCCGATGACGGATTCTGCACACGACTCACCTGCCGGCGACACCGAGCACAACCCGCCTCTGGAACGGCTGACCGAGGAGCAGTTCCGCCACCAGATGCGCCAAGCGGCTCACCTGCTCAGCAACGGACAGGGCGAAGATGCCCTCCCGCTGCTCAGGCGTTGCCACGACCTGCACCCGGACGATCCGGATGTGCTGATCAACCTGGGCGGCGCGTATATCCTGGCCGGCAGGCATCGCCTGGCCGTGCCGCTGCTCGAACGCGCCAGCGAGCTAGACCCGGACAACCCTGCCGTATGGTCGAACCTGGCTGCCGCCTATCTGGGGCAGATCGTCCTCTCGACGCTCACCAAGCAGGAACGGGCGCTGGCCGCCTACCGGCGCGTGATCGAGCTGGACGCCGCCTACCCCAACGTGCACTACAACATGGGGCTGATCTTCATTGACCGGCGCGACTGGGACGCCGCTCACGCCGCCTTCACCCTCGCTATCGAGTCGAATCCCCATGATGGCGACGCGCACGCGATGCGCCAGCGCGTCGAGCAACTGCGCGACCAGCCCACTTCTTCGCCACCGGTCAACTGACCGCGCCATACCCGGCGGCATCTGCGACAGCCCCCCGGCGCGCGATTGTGAGGCGTTGGGGGGCTTGCTATAATGGCAGCGTCAGGATAGCAGAGAGAGACGCCCGCGGTGACGCAGACGCCAGAGAGTGAACTGATCAGGCTGCACGCAGTGATTGAAGGGCGCGTGCAAGGCGTCTACTTCCGCGCGACGACTCAGCGCGAAGCGCTCGCGCGTGGCCTCGCCGGCTGGGTGCGCAACCTCTGGGATGGCAGCGTGGAAGTGGTCGCCGAGGGCCGGCGCGCCGCCCTCGAATCGTTCGAGGTCTTCCTGCACCAGGGGCCGCCCAGCGCCCAGGTGACGCACGTGGAGATCACCTACGGCGCGGCAAGCGGCGAATTCAGCGGTTTCCACGTTCGGTAACGGGGCGAGGGGTCATGTTCAAGTTCAACCCTCAGCGCATGGCGTGGATCACCATGCTCGGCGCTCTGGCAATCTTCATCCTGATGTGCACGGGCACGGTGATCTTCGCGCGCTGGCTGATCTTCGAGTCGCCCACGCGCCTCAACGCCGTGCTGCACGTCGGCCAGGGCACGGTCGCCCTGGCCGCGCCAGACAGCGCCGATCAGAAAGCCGTGCGGAGCAGCACCAGCGTCAACCACAGCAACACGCTCACAACGGACAACCTCTCGCAAGGCTATATCGCCTTCTCCGACCCGTACTCCGGCGACATCATCGCCACCGTCACGCTGCGCAACGACAGCGTGGCGACGCTGCGCAGCGCCATTCGCCCGCGCTTCAGCCTCAGCGACAACCCCTACGTGGTGCGCCTGTCCGGGGTGCTTGGCCGCCTGGAAGTGTGGGTCCGGGGCGGGCTGGATCGCCACCTACACATCGAGATCGAGAGTCCGCTGGGCACCACGCGCATTGACGAGCCGGGCAACTTCCTGATCGAAAGCACCACCGCCTATCTGCGCGTGACCTCGCGCGACGGCAGCGCCATGCTTGTGAGTCGTCACGCCACCGCCCAACACCTGGCCGCTGGCACCGAAGGGGAGATCGTCGCCGGAAGCGGCGACATCCAAGTCGGCTCCGCGCCCATTGATCTGCTGCCCAACAGCACGTTCGGGCAGAACCAGGAATGGCCGACCGAGTGGGTGTGCGCCCACACCCCCGACCCCGGCTTCCCCAACGCCCCCAGCGGCGTGTATGACTTCCCCACCGTGGACGGGCGCCCTTCCATCCACATCAAGCGCCTGCAACCCAGCCCCGGCCCGGCCAAGACCGGCTGCATTCAGGTGCTCGGCGAGGGCGCGCAGGGCCTCGATGTGCGCCAGTATGATAGCCTGCGCCTGCGCGTGACCATGCGCGTCCAGCACCAAAGCCTGAGCGCCTGCGGCATCGCCGGGTCGGAGTGCCCGGTCATGCTCAAGCTGACCTACCTCGACCAGGACGGCAACACGCGCACCTGGTATCACGGCTTCTACACCGAATATCAGCCGGCGTCTGGCGGGCGGCGCATCTGCGATTCGTGCTGGGAGCCGCACGAGCAGATCACCAAAGGGGCCTGGTACACCTACGAATCCGGCAATCTGTTCACCGACTGGCCGGAAGGCGAGCGCCCTGGCGTTATCCAGCAGGTGGAGTTCTACGCTTCGGGGCACGAGTACGAGGTGATGCTCAGCGAGGTGTCGTTGGTGGCCACCCTGCCGGCGGGGGCCGTCACCCCGGCAGAAGGGTGATGGGGCGTCCCATCGTAGGGAAGGGCGTCACCGCAGAAGCGCAGAGAGCGCAAAGAAGCGATAGACAAGAGTGTTTACCGGCTCTTCTCCGCGCCCTCCGCGTCTCTGCGGTTCGAGAAAACCTGTCTCCAGGCGGATCGCTCCGTCGCAGCAATCGCCCGGCCATGCTATACTGACCGCGTCCTGGGCCGCCCGGTGAAGCAGCTTTCGCCGGCGGCGCTGCCAGCGGAGCAACGCTATGTCACTGGACCGCGAAGCGTTCAACACCATCCTGCTCTATGCTATCACCGCCGCCGGGGCGGTCATCGCTGCCACCTGGCTGGGCCTGATCCTGTGGACGTGGCGCGACATCCGCCAGCGCTCGCGCGATCCGCTGGCCCCCATCGCTGCCAGCCTGATGGTCGCCGTGCTCGGCCTGTTCGGGATCATCATCTACGTATTGCTGCGCCCTCGGGAGACGCTCACCGAGTCGTATGAGCGTTCGCTCGAAGAAGAGGCCCTGCTGCAAAACATCGAGGAACGGCCCATCTGCCCCGGCTGTGGCCGCCCGGCCAAAGAGGGATGGCAGGTGTGCCCCTATTGCCACACCAAGCTCAAGAAGCCGTGCGCGCACTGCGGCGAGCTGCTGGAGCTGCCCTGGAACCTGTGCCCCTACTGCGCCATGAGCCAGGTGCCGGCAACCGCCGCCCAGCCGCGCCAGTCGCGCGCTGTGCCTGCGCCCGCGCATCCGGCAGAGCCTTCCCACGAGGCGACCGGTGAAGCCGTCGAGTTTGTCGAAGAGGACCCGTACTGAGCGCGTGCGCGGCTGCGCGGCATAGCAGGGCAACCACACATTGCAGGGGCGAGTTCCGAAACCCGCCCCTGTTTTCCTGCTACATGATCAGCGACAGCAGCACGGTCAATGTCACCACGCTGGCGATTGTGCTGACCAGGATGGTCGCCGTGACGAACTCGGCATCCGCCCCAAACTCAGACGCCAGCACGCCCGTGACGACCGCCGTCGGCATGGCCGACTGCACGATGACCACCTGCCGCGTCAGCCCGGAGATGCCCAGCAGCGCCACCAGCCCCACCGCGATCAGCGGGCCGAGCAGCAGGCGCAGCCCGGACGCCAGCAGGATCGGCTGGATGCGCCCGCGCACCGAAGCGCGCGAAAGCTGCGCGCCCAGCACGACGAGCATGACCGGAATCGTCGCGTCGGCCAGCAACAGCACCGCCCGCTCCACTGGCAGCGGCAGCGCTACATCTCCCAGATTCACCGCCAGCCCCAGCGCCGCCGCGTAAGGCAGCGGCACGGTCAGGACGTTGCGCAGCGCCCCCCGCGCAGATAGCCGCCCGAACGACGCCAGGAAGACGCCCAGCGTGTACGAGATGACCAGAGTCGTCATGAAGAAAACGATGGCCCGCTCCTCACCGGCAGCGCCAAAAGCGAAACGGTTCAGCGGCAGGCCGTAGTTCCCCGCGTTGAGCAGCGTCGCGCTCAGGGTGAACGCCGCCGCCAACCGCCGGTCGAAGCGGGATCGGCGCGCCACCTGCCAGGCCGCCACCGCCACCGTCACCGACATCAGCGCGGCCACGGCGATGAGCTGGCCCGCCTCGTCGCCGCTCAGATCGGAATAGGCCACGCCTTTGAAAATGAGGAACGGCGTGAAGACATAGACCAGCAGGCGCGACAGCGCCCGCGAGTCAAACTGGAGCTTGCGGTCGGCCAGGAACGCGACCCCAACCACCAGCAGAATCGGCGCGATGATGTTGTAGAGGATCTCGCCCAGCGCGGCCATGATGCGATCAGCCCAGGTCAGTCAGCATGGGCTGCCGTTCTCGCCCACTGTCAACACTTTCAGGAAGTTAGTCTGGCTGCCGATCCCGAACGGGACGCCGCCGATGATGACTATCAGATCGCCGAGGGCGACCAGTTGCGCTCGGCAGGCCGTCTCCACGACGACATCAATCATCTCGTCAATAGTCGCGAACTCGTTGACCAGGATGGGCAACACGCCCCACACCAGCGCCAGCCGGCGGAACGTGCGCGTGTTGGGGGTCGCCGCCAGGATAGGCGTCTTGGGGCGCACGCGGGCCACACGCTGAGCGGTGTAGCCCGACCACGTGCTGGCGACGATCAGTTTAACGTCGAGCATATCGGCGATGCGGCTGGTCATGTGGCTGATCGTCGCGGCGATGGCCCGCTGCCGGTCGAGCTGGGGCGTGTCCAGGTGCAGTTCGGCACGATGCAGCTCGCCGTGCTCGTCCAGGTACTGCTCGGCAATCCGCGCGATGCGCACCATCATCTCCACCGCCTGCAGCGGATACTTGCCAACCGCCGTCTCGCCGGAGAGCATCACTGCATCCGTCCCGTCGAAGATAGCGTTCGCCACATCCGTCGATTCGGCGCGCGTCGGGCGCGGGTTGTCAATCATGCTCTGCAACATCTGCGTCGCCGTGATCACCGGCTTGCCCACTTCGTTACAGCGTTTGATGATGTTCTTCTGGTGCACTGGCACGCGTTCCGCCGGCGTCTCCACGCCCAGATCGCCGCGCGCCACCATGATCCCGTCGGACTGAGCGAGGATTGCGTCGAAGTTGGTGATAGCCTCGGCCTTCTCGATCTTGGCGATCAGCGCGACCTCACCCTTCAGGTGGCGCACCAGCCAGCGCAATTCGCGCAGATCGTCCGCCGTGCGCACGAAGGACATGGCCAAGTAGTCCACGTCCTGCTCCAGCGCAAAACGGATGTGCTCGCGGTCTTCGTCGGTGATCGGCGAGATGCGCAGCGCCGAATCCGGCACGCTCACCCCTTTGTGCGAAGAGAGCAGCCCGCCCAGGAGCACTTCGCAGCGCACGTCCGCACCTTGCCGCGCCGCGACCACGAACTCCAGTTGCCCGTCGTCCAGCAGCAAGCGCTCGCCCACATTCAGATCGTCGAGCACGGCCTGGTGGGGTAGCGGGACGATGAAGGGCTTCTCCGGGTCGAGCGTGGTGGATGCCGTGAGCGTCACCAGGTCGCCGGCGGTCAGCTCCAGCGGGTCCTGCACCAGCGTGCCCAGGCGCAGCTTGGGGCCGGGGATGTCCGCCAGGATAGCCAGAACCTTGCCCTCTTCCTCGGCCACGCGGCGCAGGTTCTCGATATTGCGCGCATGAGACTCGTGATCGCCGTGGCTGAAGTTGATGCGCGCCACGTCCATCCCCGCGCGAACCATCGCGCGCAGCATGCCGATGTCCTGCGACGCGGGGCCGATGGTCGCCACGATCTTGGTGCGCTTGCGGTACTGTGCCATCGGTTCCATGCTCGCCTCTCTCCCGCTACTTGACCAGCAAAACGAATGCCCGGCTGTGCTGGCGCGCCCAGTCCAGGCATTCGCAGAGTTTACAACATCCCAGGTTTTGCGTCCCGTTTACAGGCGGCGCTTGATGTTCGGGAAAGCGCTCTTGCCCGCGTACACCGCCGCGTCGCCAAGCTGCTCCTCGATGCGTAGAAGCTGGTTGTACTTGGCGATGCGATCCGAGCGCGCCGGCGCGCCCGTCTTGATCTGCCCGGCGTTCATGGCCACCACCAGGTCGGCGATGGTCGCGTCCTCGGTCTCGCCGCTGCGGTGGCTGACCACTACCGTCCAGTTATGAATCTGGCTCAGGCGGCTGGCGGCCATGGACTCGGTCAGCGTGCCGATCTGGTTGACCTTGCACAGCAGCGAATTGCACGCGCCCAGGTCAATCGCCTTCTGCACGCGCTCCGGGTTGGTCACCAGCAGGTCGTCGCCGACAAGCTGCACCCGGTCGCCCACCGCTTCGCGCAGCATCACCCAGTGATCCCAGTCGTTCTGATCCAGGCCGTCTTCCAGCGAGATGATCGGGTAGCGCTCCGCCCAGTCCGCCCAGAAAGCGACCATCTCCTCGCCGCTCAGGCTGCGCCCCTCTTTAGCCAGCACGTACCTGCCGTCCTGGTAAATCTCGCTCACCGCCGGGTCCAGGGCGATATAGACCTGCTCGCCGGGGACATAGCCCGCTTTCTCGATAGCCTCCAGGATGACTTCAATCGCGCCCTCGTTGCTGGGCAGGCTCGGCGCGAAACCACCCTCGTCGCCGACGGTCGTGCGATAACCCTTGCCGGACAGCACTTTCTTCAGGCTCTGGTAAATCTCCGCGCTCCAGCGCAGCGCCTCGCGGAAGCTCTCCGCGCCGACGGGCATGACCATGAACTCCTGGAAGTCTGTGCTGTCCGCCGCGTGCTTACCGCCGTTGAGGATGTTCATCATCGGCACGGGCAGCACATGGGCGAACGTCCCGCCCAGGTAGCGGTAGAGCGGCAAGCCGACGCTCGCCGCCGCCGCCCTGGCCACAGCCAGCGATACGCCGAGGATGGCGTTGGCGCCGAGCCGCCCCTTGTTGGGCGTTCCATCCAGGCCGATCAGCAGCTCGTCAATGCCCTTCTGGTCGGTGGCATCCCAGCCGAGCAGCTCGTCGGCGATCTCGCTGTTCACGTTCTCAACCGCCTGCAACACGCCCTTGCCGCCGTAGCGCTTCTTGTCGCCGTCGCGCAGCTCGACCGCTTCATGCTCGCCGGTGCTGGCCCCGCTGGGCACAATCGCCCGCCCGAAGCTCTCGTCCACCAGCGTCACTTCCACTTCAACTGTCGGATTGCCGCGCGAATCGAGCACCTCGCGCCCGACGATGGACTCAATCTGGCTATACGTCATGGGTATCTCTCCTGTGCCTCTGTGCATCTACGGTGCCGACCCGGACAATGCCCACACAACGCCCGGCGTCGGGGGCAGCGAATGACAAATCAAGGGGCGTAGCGCGCTACGCCCCTGGCAGGCATGCCGAGCGGGATCACAGCTCCAGAAGCTGCATCAGCTCGTCATACTTCAGGTGCTCGGCCACAATCGCCTGGAACCGGCTGAGCTTCTCCGGCTGGCCCAGGCTCGTGCGCCCGAACACGCCTTCCACCTTCTCGACCGCTTCCAGCGTGCTATCGGGCACCAGCAGCACCGCGACGTTCAACTCTTCGGCGCGGCGCAGGATCGTGCTCGTCGGCTGCATGTTGCCCGTCAGCACCAGGCAGGTCGTCGAAGTCTCCAGGGCCGCCGCCTGAATGTCGGTGCGGTCGCCGCCGGTGAAGACGGCCTTGTTGAGCTGGCGACGGAAGCGCGGCAGCGCTGACTCGACCGTCATGGCGCCCACGCTCAGGTGCTCGACCAGCCGCTCGCGCAGGTGCGAGCCAGTGAGCACTTTGGCTTTCAGCGCGTCAATGATCTCGCCGACGCTCAGGGCGCGCAGGTAGGGATCATACGGCAGCACGCCCAGCACCTTGATGCCCTGCTTTTCCAGGAAAGGCACCACCCGCTCGCGGATGTAGACCATGTCCTCGCGCGGCACGCCGTTGAGCACCACCCCGACCAGGTAGTCGCCCAGGCGGCGCAGCGATGCCAGCGCATCGTCCAGCACGCACATGGCCGCGCGGCACTGTTCGCCATAGCTCACCACGCTCACGGTGGGCACTTTCAGGCGCTCGACCACGCTGAGCGTGTTGACGCCCACCACGTAGCCTTCGCGCATACTCGCGCCGCCCTCCATGATCACCACGTCATTGTCCTGGCTGGCCTGCACGCACGCATTCTCGATCTCGGCCAGCAGGTCGCGTTCCAGCGTGCCGTCCAGCGCCTCTTCGAGCAGTTCGTTGGTGATGATCACCGGCGACAGTTCCCACGGCGGCGTTTCCAGCCCCAACGTCCGGCGCACGAAATCGGCATCCTCGTCCAGCACGCGGCCCCCGGCCTTGTAAGGCTGCGTGCTGACGGGCTTCAGATAGCCCACTTTCAGCCCCGCCGCCTGCATACGTAGCCCCAGGCCCAGCGCAATCGCCGTCTTGCCGGAATAGGTGTTGACCGAAGTGATGTACAAACTCGTCATGTTTGTCTGTCCTTCTCAGCTAGCTGAATGCCCTATTGGACAACTTGCGCCCCATCCGTGAACTGCCAGGCACCGCAGGGCAACGCCCCCGCGCGGGCAGCTTCGCGGACAGGTGGTTATTTGCTCTTGAGCACCAGACGCATGTCCAGCGTGATCGCTCCCTGCCCGACCTCGTAGACCATCAGCGGGTTGACGTCCATTTCGACGATCTCCGGGAAATCGGTCACTAGTTGGTTGATGCGCAGCAGGGTGTCAATCATGGCCGCGCGGTCCGCCGGGGGCCGCCCGCGCACGCCGGCCAGCAGTGAGTGCGCGCGAATCTCGTCGAGCATCTCCTCAGCATCCTGGCGGCCAAACGGAGCTACACGGAAGGTGACATCCTTCAATGCTTCTACCAGGATACCACCTAAACCGAAAGTCACCAACGGGCCGAACTGCGAGTCCTTGCTCATGCCGACCAGCACTTCGATGCCGTTCATGGGCACCATTTCCTGCACCAGGCAGCCCCAGATGCGCGCATCGGGCACGTAGCGCGTCGCCCGGTACACGATCAGGTCGAAGGCGTCGCGCACATCGCTGGCGTTCTGCAGCCCCACCTTCACGCCGCCCACGTCCGTCTTGTGCAGGATGTCCGGGCTGGCGATCTTGAGCACCACCGGATAGCCAATCTCGCCGGCCATGCGCACTGCTTCGTCCGCTGTCGCGGCGAGCTGGCTCTTGGGCAGGTGCAGCCCATACGCCTCGGCCACAGCGCGCGCCTCGGCCTCGCCGACGCTCACCCGACCCTCGGCGTATGCCTGGTCGAACACCTTGCGCACGGCGTCGCGATCCACGTCGTAGGTGACGAATTCCGGTTCCGGGCGGTCGCGCGCAACAATATAATCGCGCATGGCAGCAAAGGCGCGCGCCGCCTGTTCGGGGAACTTGTAGTTGGGCACGTCGTAGCTCGCCAGCACATCCTCGCCGGCTTTGGCCCGCTCCTCGCCCATGAAGGCCGCCAGAATCGGCTTGTCTATGCGCTGGCTGAGCTTGCCCACGGCATTGGCCGTCTCGACAATGTCGGTCATGGCCTGCGGCGTGACGATGCACAGCAGCCCGTCCACGTTGGGATCGAGCGCGACCAACTCCATCGCCTGGGCGTAACGCTCGTGGCGCGCATCTCCCAGCACGTCCACCGGGTTAGCGGCGCTGGCTGCATCGGGCAGTATTTCTTCCAGCTTCTGCACGGTCTCGCGCTGCAACCGGGCGAGTTGCATACCGCGCCGCTCCAGGGTGTCCGTCGCCAGGATACCGGGGCCGCCCGCGTTGGTGATGATAGCGATGCGGCTGCCGTTGAGCAGCGGCTGGTTGGCGAACGCGCGCGCGTTGCCGAAAAGCTCCTCCAGGGTGTCCATACGCAGCACCCCAGCCTGGTAGAAGGCCGCGTCATAGGCTGCCTCCGCGCCGGCCAGTGACCCCGTGTGGCTGGAGACCGCGCGCGACCCAGACTCGGTGACGCCGCTCTTCAGAACCAGGATCGGCTTCTTGCGGCTGACTTCGCGCGCCACGCGCATGAACTCCAGCCCGTTGGGCACGCCCTCAATATAGGCCAGCATCACGCGCGTCTGCGGGTCGTCCGCCCAGTCGAGCATCAGGTCGGTCTCGCTGACGTCAGCCTTGTTGCCCAGGCTGACAAAGCGGCTGAAGCCCAGGTCGTGCGAGGCCAGTGACCAGTCCAGGATCGCCGTCTGTAGCGCGCCGGACTGCGACATGAACGAGATGTTGCCCTGCGGCGGCGTCCCGGCGGCGAAGGTCGCGTTCAGCGGCGTGTACGTATCTATGATGCCCAGGCAGTTCGGCCCGATGATGCGAATGCCGTACTTCCGGGCAATCTCGATGACTTCCTCTTCGCGCTCCGCCCCCTCCACACTGGCTTCGCGGAAGCCCGCGCTGATGACCACCACCGATTTGATCCCCTTCTCTCCACACTCGCGCAGCGCCACCGGCACCGTGTTGTAGGGGATGACGATCACCGCCAGGTCGGGCGTTTCGGGCAGGCCCATCACCGAATCGTAGGCTTTATAGCCGGCAATCTGCGTGGCGCCGGGGTTGATCGGGTAGATGTTCCCCCTGAAGCCAGACTCGATGACATTGGCCAGCACGGAATAGCCGAGCTTGCCAGGCTTTGTGCTCGCGCCAACGATCGCTACTGCGTTTGGTTTGAAGAATCCCTCAAGCATAGATACTCCCAGGATTGAACACTAAAGCGAAACACCTTCCCGCATCCTGCTGCGGAATTCTGTCGGATGACACGCCGGGCAGGCCGGCAGCGAAATGCGGACGACTGCACGGAGCGCTTCTTCTGCCCCTGGGCGGGAGCAGCGTGTCTCGCCGTCGGTACAGCCCATCATGGCATGGCTGTGTGGTAGTGGAAGTACGCGAAACGACGGTGTCGCCAAGCCAGAGATCATTATACCGCCGCCCTTCACCCCCGCCACAGAGATAAGTCACTGCACAGCCTGCCGAATTGCACGGAACGCCGCTCTGTGGCAGCAGGCGGCCCGGCGCGTCAGCGCCGCGAGGCTGGGGTGCCCTGCGCCCAGCGAGTCGCTGTCCCCCCTTGCCCGCACCCCAGTCAGCCGCCGCATGGCGTTTCGCACCGCCCGCGTTAAAATCTGCTCAGTGTGCACCCCCCAGTCCGTTGATGAGGCCCAGACCATGCAGAGCATCTACCTCGACCACAGCGCCACCACCCCGCTCGATCCGCGCGTCCTGGCCGCCATGCAACCGTATTTCGCCGAATATTTCGGCAACTCCAAGGCGATTCATCGCGCCGGCCATCTCGCGGAAGCAGCCATTGAGGGCGCGCGCGCGACCGTCGCCCGCTGCCTGGGCTGCTTGCCCGCCGATGTCGTCTTCACCAGCGGCGGCACCGAAAGCGACAATCTCGCCCTGCGCGGGCCGGCGCAGTATGCCCGCGTCCACGACCGCCCCTTCACCCTGATCACCGGCCCGGTCGAGCACGCGGCAGTAGCCGCCACCGCCCGGCAGCTTCGTGACACGCTCGGTGCGTCGCTGCGCGTCGTGCCGGTAGACCGCACGGGCCGCGTAAATCCCGACGACCTGCGCGCCGCCCTGCGCGATCTGCCCGCCAACGGCATCGCCCTGGTCAGCCTGATCCACGCCAACAACGAGATTGGCACGGTCAGCCCCGTCGCCGACTATGCAGCTATCGCCCACGAGCACGGCGCGCTCTTTCACACCGACGCCGTGCAGTCGCCCGGCCATCTGGCGCTCGACATGGACGGCATGGGCCTTGACCTGCTTTCGCTTTCTTCGCACAAGTTCTACGGGCCGAAGGGCGCCGGGGTGCTCGCCCTGCGCGAGCGCGTGCCCTATCTCTCCGCGCAGACCGGCGCCGGTCACGAGGACGGTCGGCGCGCAGGCACGCACAACACGCCGGGCATCGTCGGCACGGCAGCCGCGCTGGAGATCGCCTGTGCCGGGCGCGCAGAAAGCGCCGCCCGCCTGTCCACTCTTCGCCAGCGCCTGATAGAGGGCGTGCTCAGCGCCATCCCCGACGCTGAGTTGACCGGTGACCCCGCAGACCGCCTGCCGGGCCACGCCAGCTTCGCCTTCAGGGATGTGCTGAGCAGCACGCTGCTGATGCACCTCGACCAGCGGGGAATCGCCGCCTCGTCGGGCAGCGCCTGCAAGTCCGGCAACGAACAGCCCTCTGCCATCCTCGAAACGCTCGGCTTCGGCCCGCAGTGGACGCGCGGCGGGCTGCGTCTCTCGCTGGGGCGCAGCACGACCGCCGCCGACATCGCCGCCGTCCTGGACGCCCTGCCGGAAGCCGTGGCCGCTGTGCGGCGCATCGCTGCGGACGTGCGTAGCTCCGCGCCGGCGTGAGAATGTCGGCCAGCGAAAGCGTAGGGCACCCACCCATGTCCTCTCGACCGCGCGTTGTCGTCGCCATGAGCGGCGGCGTGGATAGCTCCGTCGCTGCCGCCCTGCTGGTCGAGCAGGGCTATGACGTGGTGGGCATGATGATGCGCCTGTGGTCGGAAGACTGCGGCGAGGGCGGCGCCAACCGCTGCTGCACCCCCGACCAGATGGCCGACGCCCGCCGCATCGCCGCGCAGCTTGGCATCCCCTTCTACGTCATAGACACGCAGGAGATTTTCCGGCGCACCATCGTCCAGTTCTTCATTGACCGCTACGCCGCCGCCGAGACGCCCAACCCCTGCCTGCAATGCAACCGCCACATCCGTTTCGAGTGGCTGCTCGGTCACGCCCTGGCCAGCGGCGCGGACTTCCTGGCGACCGGCCACTACGCCCGCGTGGAGCGCGCCCAGGATGGCCGCGCGCACCTGCTCAAAGGGCGCGACGCGGCCAAAGACCAGAGCTACGCCCTCAGCATGATCACGCAAGACCGGCTGCGCCATGCCCTGTTTCCGGTTGGCGGCTATACGAAGGCCGAAGTGCGCGCGCTGGCCGTGGCACGCGGTCTGCCCGTCGCCGCCAAGCACGACAGCCAGGATTTATGCTTCCTCGCCGACGGCGATTACCGCCGCTTCCTGCGCCAGCACGCCCCCGGCGCGGCTCGCCCCGGCCCCATCCTCACCCGCGACGGGCAGCAGCTTGGCACGCACACGGGCCTGCTCGACTACACCATCGGCCAGCGCAAGGGGCTGGGCATCAGCTACAGCGCGCCGCTCTACGTCCTGGCGACCGATCCCGCCCGCAACGCCCTGATCGTCGGCACGGCGGGCGAACTGGGCAGCCGGTCGCTGAGCGCCGGGCACGTCAACTGGATCGCCGGGGAGCCGCCCGCTGAGCGCTTCGCAGCCGATCTCAAGATTCGCTACAAGGCGCGCCCTGCGCCGGGGACGGTGACTGTGCTGCCCGACGGGGGCGTGCAGGTGGACTTCGCCGAGCCGCAGCGCGACATCACGCCCGGCCAGGGAGTCGTCTTCTATGTGGGCGAAGAGTGTTTGGGCGGGGGAATTATCGCCCGCAGTCAGTAGTAACTCGACTGGAGCAGGCGCTGCACTTCCTCGCGGAAGAGCAGCATCACCAGCGTCCCCAGGACGATGTACGGGCCGTAGGGCAGCGGTGTGAAGCGCCGGTAGCGCCCGATGATCGCCCGGCCTGCCATGTACAGCACCGCTCCCACGGCCCCGGCGAAAACGGTGATCAGCGCGGCGAAGATGAAGCCGCGCCAGCCCAGCATCAGGCCGCTGAGCGTCGCCAGCATCACGTCTCCAAAGCCGAACGCGACTTCCTCGTTGCGAGTCAGCGTGGAGAAAGCCACTCCCCCCAGGAACATGGCGAAGAAGAGCAGGAATCCGGCCACGCCGCCCAGCAGGTATTCGCTGAGCGCCCTGCCTTCTGCCGGAGAGATCGCCGCCACGACCACCGCGAACGCGCACGAGGGCAGGATGACCGCGAACAGGATCAGGCGATGCTCGATGTCAATCACGGTGATCAGCAGCAGGATGGCCACGTAGACGTACCACGCCCACAGCGCCGGCTCGTCCGCGAAGGCCAGCGTCAGCCCGGCGAAGGCCAGCCCGGTTGTCAGCTCCAGCAGGGGATGGCGCCAGCCCAATCGCTCAGGGCGCGGGGCGGCGGCCAAACCCTCACCAGCCGGGTTCGCGGAAGCCTCTGACGGGCCTTCGCGCATGCCGAGAGCGAACGCGCTGAGGCCCAGCCACGCCCTCAGCGGGCGCTGGCTGCCGTCCGGGTAGCGCGGCGGGCGAATGCGCGCGCGGGCCGGCAGATCGTCCGCCAGGACATTCAGCACGCCCCCCACCAACAGCCCGCCCAGCCCGGCCATCACAGCGACCACCGGCTCCATGCGTGTCTATCTCCCGCGCGCCCAGTCAGCGCAGGGCGCGGCTCTCAGTAATCCTGGTGAGGCCGCTCAACGGGCGGCCCCAGGAAATAGGGCAAAGTGGGCGTCGGCGGGCCTGGCGGCGGGGGCGGCAACAGAGTCAGCGCGCTGATCAGCACCACCGCGGTGAGTAACGCGATCATCACGCCCAGGAGAAAGATTCGCCCCTTATACGCGCTCGACTGCATACGCCCGTTTTCCCTGCCCGACATGCTCCACGCATTATACCAGAAACGCTCGCGCAGCGGCTGTCACCCTCCGCCTGGGGGTGCGTGCAAAATCTGTCAGGCGGTAGGGGCGCTGCTCTGCTGCGCCCCCGGGGGGGCGTATTGCAACACGCCCACACAGACCTCACTTCGTTGGGCGTCAGGCAAATCGCTGTCAACCTTTGCACGCACCCTCTCGGCAATTCCGATTGCCTCCCACCCCACTCCGCCCTATAATTGCTTATGAGGGTCCAGCGCGGGTCACACCCCCGCCAGCCGCACAAGGGGCTACGATCATGACCATCCTCACGGCAAGCGTTCTCAGCGACATCTTCGCGGACAACCCGATCCACATCGTCTACGCCGCCGCCCTGCTGATCGGATTGATCTACGCCATCTTCCTGCTGTTCTTTCAGGGCATCGGCGACGCGCTGGGCGATCTCGACTTCGCCCCCAGCATAGATGCCGACATGGGCGATATTGACCTGATTGACGCTGACGGCGCGTCCGAAGCGACCGGCGTCAGCATGTTGGCTGTGGCCAGTTTCATCTCATCGTTCGGCGCGTTCGGCTTGATCTCTGCGACGCTGTTCGATGCGGGCACGGTCGTCAGCCTGGTCGTCGCCCTGGTCGGCGGTGTGCTGGTGGGCATCGCAGCCCAGGGGTTTTTCCTGTACATCCTGTCGCCGACGATCAGCAGCGAAGTGCGCCAGGCCCGGCTGATCGGCCAGGTGGCCGAGATCACGACGCCCATCCCGCTCAATGGTGTCGGCCAGATCGCCTTCGTCGCCCAGGGCAGCCGGGTCACCTACTCGGCCCGCGCCACCGACGAGCAAAGCGCCTTCGAGCGCGGCACGCCGGTGCGCATCGAGCGCATCGTGGGCGGCATGGCCTACGTGAGCGCCATTGACTGACAACCCGTCGCCGCCAGGCATCCGGCACCCTTCGCCGCCGCTTCTTCGCCCGCCGGGTGCCGCTACCTGTCCGATCATGCACCACCTCTGTCCAGTGCCAGTTGTTCAACCTGTGATCCGTAGAAAGGATAACCGCCCATGCTAGCTGTAGGTGCCATTGTCATCCTGCTCTTCCTCTTCATCCTGTTCACGCTGGTGGCCGTCTACGCCAGCCGGGTGAGGAAGGTCGGCCCCAACGAAGTCCTGATCATCTCAGGCCGCCGCACGCGCAGCAGTGAAACCGGCGAAGTGGAGCCGTATCGCATCGTCAAGGGCGGGCGCGCCTTCATCTGGCCCATCCTGGAGCGCGTGGACACGCTGCTGCTGGAGATCATGACCATCGAGATCATCACCGACGATGTGTACACCCGCCAGGGCGTGCCGGTCACGCTGGAAGGCGTCGCCCAGATCAAGATCGCCAGCGACGACGTGTCCATCCGCACCGCCGCCGAGCGCTTTCTGTCCAAGACCCGCGCCGAGATCACCAACGTCGCCCACGAGACGCTGGCCGGCCACCTGCGCGCCATCATCGGCAACATGACCGTCGAGGAGATTTACCGCGAGCGCGACAAGTTCGCCCAGGAAGTGCAGGATGTCTCGGCCAGCGACCTGGCCAACATGGGCCTGGGCATTGACACCTTCGTGATCAAGGACGTGCGCGACAAAGAAGGCTACCTCGACGCGCTGGGCCGCCCGCGCGTGGCCGAAGTCAAGCGCGACGCGACCATCGCCGAGCAGCTCGCCCTCACCCGCGAGGCCGAAGCCCGCCGCGACTACAACCTGCAACAGGCCAGCTACGACAGCGAAGTGGCCCGCAAGCAGACCGAGGCCAACCTGGCCGGGACGCTCCAGGAGCGCATCACCAGCCAGACAATCCGCGCCGAAGAAGTCCAGATTGAGCTGATCGAAAAACAAAAGCGGATTGAGGTGCAGGAGCAGGAAGCGCTGCGCATGGAAAAGGAGCTGGAGGCGACCGTCCGCAAGCCAGCCGCCGCCGAACAGTTCCGCATTGAGACGCTGGCCAACGCCCAGAAATACGAATTGGAAGCGCACGCCGGTGGTGAGGCTGCCGCTATCCGCGCGCGCGGCGAGGCCGAAGCAGACGCCATCCGTGCACGCGGCCTGGCCGAAGCCGAGATCACGCTGCAGAAAGGCCTGGCCGAGGCGCAGGCGATGGAGAAGAAAGCCGCCGCCTGGCAGCAATACAACCAGGCCGCCATCATCCAGCAGGTCGTCGAAGCGCTGCCCCAGGTTGCCGCCGCCATCGCCCAGCCGCTCGCCCAGACCGACCGCATCGTGATCATCAGCAGCGGCGATGGGGCCAGTGCTGGAGCCTCCAAGCTCAGCGGCGACATCACCAACATCATCGCCCAGGTGCCCGCCACCGTCGAAGCGCTCACTGGCCTGAACCTGAGCGAGTCGATCAGCCAGCTTCCGGGCATTCTCAACGCCAAACCGGACGGCGAGCCGAAGTCGAAGTAATGCCCGGCCCAAACCCCGGCTTCCGAAGTCTGCGCAGACTTCGGAAGCCCCTTTCGGAAAATGGCGTCTGGCTGACCTCACCCCCTGGCCTCACTGCGCTCGCCTTTTTCCGGTGCTTTGGATATACTCTACCCTGCGGGACAGGCTCCCCCTCACCTCATGGATACGTGGTCTAGGCCACTGGATACGGTTCAGGGTGGGCTTGTCCTTCACTGGCGGGGCACTCTCTCTCCAACACAGTCAACGCTGTCAGGGGGACAAACGTGCTCTCCGCCAGGGCAGGCTCAGACTGTCTATTCTACCGTCTGAGCCTGCCTTTAATATATGAGGGGGCGGCGAGGCGCGTCAGCGCCGAGCGGGGGTGAGGTAAACCGGACGCGGGCAAACGATCTGACAGATTTTGCACACATCTCCTCCACCCGCACCTATAGATCACAAAGACCGCCGGGTGGCGGTCTTTGCCATGTACGGTCTATCCCTCAAGCGCAGCGCGCTACGGCTTGGAGTCGTAGCCAGGGCCGCTCTTGAAGAACTCGTAATTCCACTTGATGTCGCCGGTCAGGTCAACCACTTCGCCGCCCGCCGCCGTCTCGATCTTCCTGGACTCCCAGGGGATGCGCTCCTGCCCAGCAGCCATCTCATAGGCATCGGGCACTTCTTCTTCGACGAAGATCGCCTCAAATGGACATTCGGGCACGCACGCGCCGCAGTCAATGCAGGTGTCTGGGTCAATGTAGTACCACGGCCACTCGCTCTCCGGGAAGCCGGGTATGATACAGTCAACCGGGCACACCTCCACGCACGCCCCATCGCGCAAGCAGAGGCTGGTAATGATATGGGTCATCTGTCCCGCTCCTTATTGGTTCTAGACGACTGATCAACGAGATTTGTCCAGCGATCCCTCGCTGAACCGTTCTTCAAACCGAACAGCACACTCAGCTCGTTCAGAAGTTATGCCGCGCGTGCCGTTTCATGCGCTAACCCCACTATAACAAACGGGATGCCAAACGCGCAAGGTTAGGCACGGTGGCATTGGCAGCAAATCCCGAGATCCGCGCCTCCGGCCGATCAGGCGTTGTACCCTGGCCCGTTGCGGAAGAATTCATAATTCCACTTGATATCTGCGGTCAGATCCACGATCTCGCCGCCCTGGGCTGTGTAGCGCTGGCCGCCATGCGGCACGCGCTCCTGCCCGGCTGCCATCTCGTAGGCATCTGGCACGTCTTCCTCGGCAAAGATCGCCTCGAACGGGCATTCGGTCACGCAGGCACCGCAGTCAATGCACGAATCGGGGTCAATGTAATACCAGGGCCACTCGCTCTCTGGCATCCCGGCGATGACGGCCTCAGATGGGCACACGTCCGCGCAGACCCCGTCGCGCAGGCACAGGCTGGTAACAATATGTGGCACGCGGTTCCTCCTCCGGGCAGCACACTTCGCAACAATCTACCACACTTCACTATACCCCTCCTCACGGTTCTGTCATGTGAAAAAACACAGACAGAATAGATGACGTTAGGCACAGCTTTGTGGTGGCGAGCCGTCCGCCCCAAATAAAAGGGCCGGGAGCAAATGCCCTCCCGGCCCAGTTTCACTTCCCAGCCGCCTGCTTTAGAGACCCTTTGAGAGGCTGTTTTCCCCCGCCCCCGCCCCTTCCCCCACCAGGGGGGCAGAGCATAAGAGGCCCTTTGAGAAGCTGTTCCTCCCCCACCCCAAACCTCTCCCCCACAAGGAGGGAGGGGCTTAGCGAGCGCGTTTTTCTCCCTTCCCCCCTCGTGGGGGAAGGGCCGGGGATGGGGGGGCAAAGGCAGGCGCACGGTTTTTCGAACGGCCTCTTAACCGCCGCGCGCGGCCTTGAAGCGCTCGGCCACGTCCGCCCAGTTGACGACGTTCCACCAGCCCTCAACGTAAGCGCCCCGGTTGTTCTGATACTTCAGGTAGTAGGCATGCTCCCACACATCGAGCACCAGCAGCGGGCGCACGCCCCACTGCGTCAGATTCTGGTGCTTTTCCGACTGCAGGACTTCTAACTGACCGGCGACCGGTTCCCACACCAGCAGCGCCCAGCCGCTGCCTTCGACCTGGTTGGCTGCCGCGCTGAAGTGCGCTTTGAACGCAGCGAAGCTGCCGAAGTCCTTGACGATCTGTGCGGCCAGCTCGCCGGACGGCTCGCCGCCGCCCTCGCCCGCCGGAGCCATGTTCGGCCAGAAGATCGTGTGCAGCAGATGGCCCGACCCATGAAAAGCGGCCTCGCGCGACCAGTGCTTGGCCAGCGCGAAATCGCCGGCAGCGCGCGCTGCTTCCAGCTTCTCCAGCGCCGCGTTCAGCCCGTTCACATAGGCCAGGTGGTGCTTGTCGTGGTGCAGGCGCATCGTCTGTTCGTCAATATGGGGTTCCAGGGCATTGTAGTCATAAGGCAGCGGGGGCAGTTCGTATTTCTTGGCCATGATGATGTTTCCCTCCATCAATCCATGAGAAGTCGGGCACGGGGCCGGCGAGCCAGGCTCGCGCGCGCCCCACAAGGGATGGTAATTTTGCGCCAGCGCGCTCAATCAGCAGAGATTATCGGGAAGCTGCGCGAGAGGCTGCCAATAGATTTGCGTATGAATCGCCGCCATACTTTCGAAGAAAGCCGGCGATAGCCCGCGCTAGACCCCCACCAGCGTCCGGCGCAGGAAAGCCAGGTCTTCGAGCGCGCGCCCCGCGCCGACGGCGGTGGCTACGCTGGGGTTCTCAGCGCGGTAGGCGGGCACGCCCACCTTGCGCGTGATGTACTGGTCAATGCCGCGCAACAGCGCGCCGCCGCCCGTCAGCACCACGCCCCGGTCAATGATGTCCGAGGCCAGCTCCGGCGGCGTCTTCTCCAGCACGGCCTGCGCTGCGCCGACAATCGTCGCCAGCGGCTCGGCGATGGCCTCCACCACTTCGCTCGTCGTGACCGTGATCGTGCGCGGCAGGCCGCCCACCTGGTCGCGGCCCTGAATCTCCATGCTCATCTCCTGGCCGATGTCCACCGCCGCGCCGATCTGAATCTTGATCGACTCAGCGGTCGGCTCGCCGATGACCAGGCTGTACTTGCGCCGGATGTAGTTGATGATCGCCTCGTCCAGGCGCATCCCGCCCATGCGCACGCCATCTGCCACGACAATGCCGTTCATGGCCAGCACTGCCGCTTCGCTGGCCCCGCCGCCCATGCTGAAGACCATGTTGCCCGCCGGCGTGCTGATCGGCAGCCCGGCGCCCAGCGCCGCCAGCAGCGGCTCCGGCAGCAGGTACGCTTCGCGCGCGCCGGCGCGCACCGCCGCTTCGTGGACAGCGCGCTTCTCAACGCTGGTCACGCCATAGGGCACGCTGAGCATCACCTCCGGGCCGCGAAAGTGCATCCGCCCGCTCACCTTGCGGAAGAAGTAGCGCAGCATGGCTTCGGTCACTTCGTAGTCGGCGATCACGCCGTCGCGCAGCGGGCGCAGCACCTCGATATGCTCCGGGTGGCGCCCGTACATATCGCGCGCTTCCTGGCCCACCGCCACAACTCGCTCTTCTTCGATGGTCAGCGCGACCATGGCCGGCTCTTGCAGCACGATCTGCCCGTCGGCATAGATCATGACGTTATTCGTGCCGAGATCCACGCCCAGTTTTTGTGAGAACATGCCCATGGGACAATCGCCTTCTCGCGGTGTCAGTTTGCGCGCCGCAGCACAAGGTATACCGCAAGCCGCCTCAATACGCGAAAAAGCATCGCGCCGGGCGTTCCCCTGCGCGATGCCTCTGGTACGTATGAGCAGAGCGCTGCCGCCCGCTCAGTCCTCGTCTCCTACGCTGCGCACGCGCGGGCTGCGACCCTGCACCCGTCCGTGCACTTTGGCCGCGATCTCGACCCGGCGCAGCTCCTGGGCGATCTCCGCCCGCTGCCCCGCGCTGGGGCTGGAAGCCATCAGGTCACGGGCGCGGTTGCGCGCCTCTTCGATCTGCACCATATCCAACTCGTAGACCGAGTCCGCATCGTCGGCCAGCACGGTCACCTTGTCGGGGCGCACTTCGACCACACCCCCATAGACGACGAAGCTCACCACGTCTTCGCCCTCGACAATGCGCAGCTCGCCAAACGCCAGCGTCGTCAGCAGCGGCGCATGGTTGGGCAGGACGCCCATCTCGCCCTCGCTGCCGGGGATGATCACCATCTCGGCATGGCCGGTGTGATAAAGCCGGCGCACGCGCGAAACGACCTCTACCTCAAGCGGCATCCTGTCCTCCTCCCTGCGAGCGGCGGCCTCAGCCCCGCCCGGCGGCGCTCGCGCTGTTAGTTGGCAGCTTCTGCGTCGCGGTAACGCTCCAGCACGTCCTCAATGGGGCCGGCCATCATGAACAACTGCTCCGGAATGTGATCAAGCTCCCCGTCCAGGATCATGCGGAAGCCGCGCACCGCGTCCTTGACCGGCACATAGCGCCCTTCGCGCCCGGTAAACTGCGTCGCGACGTGGAACGGTTGGCTGAGGAAGAACTGGATGCGCCGCGCACGGGCCACGATGGCCTTGTCGTCCTCCGAAAGCTCGTCCACGCCCAGGATGGCGATGATGTCCTGCAGGTCTTTGTAGCGCTGGAGCACCTGCTGCACTTCGCGGGCCGTGCGATAGTGCTCCTCGCCGACGATCAGCGGATCGAGGATGCGGCTGGTGCTGGCCAGCGGGTCCACCGCCGGGTAAATGCCCTGCTCCACGATAGCCCGGTCGAGCGCCACCGTCCCGTCCAGGTGCGCGAACACGGCGACCGGGGCCGGGTCGGAGTAGTCGTCCGCCGGGACGTAGACCGCCTGCAGGGACGTGATCGAGCCGGTCTTGGTGCTGGTGATGCGTTCCTGCAGATCGCCCATCTCCTGGGCCAGCGTCGGCTGATAGCCCACCGCCGAGGGCATGCGCCCCAGCAGCGCCGACACTTCCGAGCCGCTCATCGAGAAGCGGAAGATGTTGTCAATGAAGAGCAGCACGTCACGGCCCTGGTCGCGGAAGTGCTCGGCCATGGCCAGGCCGGTCAGCGCCACGCGCAGGCGCACACCAGGCGGCTCGTTCATCTGTCCGAAAGACATCGCCGTCTGGCTGATCACGCCGCTCTCGGTCATCTCGCCGTAAAGCTGCGTGCCCTCGCGGGTGCGCTCGCCCACGCCGGCGAAGACCGAAAAGCCCTCGTGTTCGGTGGCGATGGAGCGAATCAGCTCCATGATGATCACCGTCTTGCCGGTGCCCGCGCCGCCGAAAATGCCCGCCTTGCCGCCCTTGCGGAACGGCGCGATCAGGTCAATGACCTTGATGCCCGTCTCGAACAGCTCGACGCGCGTCACCTGCTCGTCGAACGGCGGGGCCGGGCGGTGAATCGGGTAATACGTGTCGGTGTGCACTTCGCCCTTGCCGTCAATCGGGCGGCCCAGCACGTTGAAGATACGCCCCAGCGCCGCTTCGCCCACCGGCACCATGATCGGCGCCCCCGTAGCAAAGGCCGGGACGCCGCGCTGCAGACCGTCGGTGGCGTCCATAGCCACGCAACGCACGCGGCCGTCGCCCAGGTGCTGCTGCACTTCGAGGATCAGCGGCTCGTCCCCCCCGCGCGGGACGCGAATCGCATCATAGATTTCGGGCAGATCGGCACCCGGCGGGAAGGCTACGTCCACCACGCCGCCCAGGATTTGCGCAATGGTTCCTTCGACCTCTTGCCTGACTCTCGCACCCATCACTTATCTTTGTCTCCTCGCTGCACTCCGGGCGGCTATCCCGCATCGGACTGTTTCAGGGCTTCCACGCCGCCGACGATGTCCAGAATCTCGCTGGTGATCGAAAGCTGGCGCGCCTTGTTGTACTCAAGCTGGAGCAGATCGCCCAGCGTCTCCGCGCTTTCGGATGCGCTGCGCATGGCCACCATGCGCGCGCTGTGCTCGCTGGACAGGCTCTCGCGCACAGCTTGCAGAATCTGCAACTGGGTGAAGCGCGGAATCACTTCGTTGAGGATGGCCGCAGCGCTCGGCTCGTAGATATAGTCGCCGCCGCGCCGTTTCACCTCTGGCTCTGGTGCCACCAGCTCCATGATCTCGCGGCTGCGCGCCTCGAATGGGCGCAGCGGCAGCAGCGGCAGCACCCGCGGCTGCTGCGTCATGGTGTTGATAAAATTGGTATAGGCGATGAACACTTCGTCTACCGGCACGCGCAGGAACTCGTCGAAAACGATCTGCGCGATCTGCGCGATGTCGCCCACGTCGGGGTCTGCCGGCAAATGCGAGAACTCGGCCACGATTTTCTGATCTTTGAGAAAGGCCGGCGCGTTCTCGTCGCGCTCTCTGGCCGCAATGTAGCGGCGCAGCAAGTCGCGGCCCTTGCGCCCGACGGTGATCCAGCGCACTGGGCGCTCGTACTGTTCGGCGAAGCGGATGGCCCGGCGCACAATGTTGGTGTTGTAGGCCCCGGCCAACCCCCGGTCGCCGGTGATCAGCACGACCGAGATGCGCGTCACCTCCGGGCGCACCTCCAACAGCGGGTGTCGCGCCACGCCCGTGCTCTGCGCCGCCACGTTCACCAGCACGTCATAGGCGTGCTGCGCATACGGGCGACTGGCGAGCACGGCGGCCTGCGCCTTGCGCACCGACGACGCCGACACCGCCTCCAGGGCGCGCGTCACCTGGTTGATATTCTTCACCGACCGGATATGCCGCCTGATCTCGCGAGTTGAGGCCATGGTTTACCCCATTCCCTTCTGCACGGAGACCGGCCCTAGTCGGCAGCGTGAAGCTCGATCCACGCCTGGTTGAACTCGTCGGCCACTTTCGTCAGCAGCGCCGCGATCTCGTCGCTCAGCCGGTAGTCATCCGCCTTGAGTTGCTCCGCCAGGTCCGGGTAGTTGCTGTGCAGGTGGTGCAGGAATTCCTCTTCCCACTGCTTGACCTGGCCCACCGGCACGTGGTCAATCTTGCCGCGCGTGCCGACGAAGATGAGCGCCACCTGATCGAGCAGCGGCGTAGGCTGATACTGTGCCTGCTTGAGCGTCTCCTGCAGGCGCATGCCGCGATCAAGCTGCTGCTGCGTGGCTTTGTCCAGGTCGGACCCGAACTGGGCGAAGGCTGCCAGGCTGCGGAACTGCGCCATATCCAGGCGCAGCCGCCCAGCCACGCTCTTCATGACCTTGCGCTGCGCGTCGCCACCCACGCGGCTGACGCTCAGGCCGGTGTTCACCGCCGGGCGCACGCCGGAGTAGAACAGATCGCTTTCCAGGTAAATCTGCCCGTCGGTGATCGAAATCACGTTGGTGGGGATATAAGCCGACACGTCGCCGAGCAGCGTCTCGATGATCGGCAGCGCCGTCAGGCTGCCGCCGCCGCGTTCCTCCGAAAGCTGCGCGGCGCGCTCCAGCAGGCGGCTGTGCAGATAAAACACGTCGCCAGGATAGGCCTCGCGCCCCGGCGGGCGGCGCAGCAGCAGCGACACCTGGCGATAGGCCCAGGCGTGCTTGGACAGGTCATCGTAGATCACCAGCGCGTCGCGGCCCTGCTCCATGAAGTACTCGCCCATCGCGCAGCCCGCGTAGGGGGCGATGTATTGCAGCGCCGCCGGATCGGACGCCGAAGCCACCACGACGATGGTGTGATCCATCGCCCCGTACTCTTCGAGTGTCGCCACCACGCCGGCGACCTGGGCGCGCTTCTGCCCGATCGCCACGTAAATGCAGATCAGGTCTTCGCCCTTCTGGTTGATGATCGTGTCAATGGCGATGGCCGTCTTGCCCGTCTGCCGGTCGCCGATGATCAGCTCGCGCTGGCCGCGCCCGATGGGGATCATGGCATCAATGGCGCGCACGCCGGTCTGCACCGGGCGGTACACGTTCTGCCGCTCAACTACGCCCGGCGCGATGCGCTCGATCGGCAGATATTCGGACGCGATGATCGGGCCTTTGCCGTCAATCGGGGTGCCCAGCACATCCACCACGCGCCCGATCAGGCCGTCGCCCACCGGCACCGACACAATGCGCCCTGTGCCGCGCACTTCGTCGCCTTCTTTGATGTCAATGTAATCTCCCATGATGATCACACCGACATTGTTCTCTTCCAGGTTGAAGGCGATGCCCATCACGCCGTTGGCGAACTGCACCAGTTCCTGGGCGTGCACCTTGTCCAGGCCAGAGACGCGGGCAATGCCGTCGCCGACCTCCACGACCGTGCCCACGTCCACCGCTTTAAGCTCGCGCTCAAAGCGCTTGATCTGTTCCAACAGCCCCTGGGTAATTGCGTTCGTCAGCTCCGCCATATAAGAGTCTCTCCTCGCAGCCTGGGGAGACGATGCCCCCGCCCTGTTCAGCTTCAACCCGCGAGTCACGATGCCTGCCAGCGCCCGCGAGCGGTGTCCACGCCACAGACCCGGCGCAGCCGCTCGCCGCGCCGATGAGCATTGTAAAATATAGATCAATTGAGGCGAATTATCAAAAATAAATGATACTTTCTCTCTGGCGCGATGGCGCCGTTCAGCGCCCTTCCTGATCGTTATTGTCCGGGTCGCGCCCGGCCAGCCGCGACATCTTGCGCCCGCCGCCCAAGCCCACGCTGCGCTGGTAGGCCGCCCAGATCGCCCGCGAGATGACCGTGCGCAGTCCGCCCTTCTCCAGTTGGTAGAGCGCCTCCGCCGATGTGCCGCCGGGGCTGGTGACCTCGTTGCGCATCATCGCCAGGTGATTGCCCGCCTGCGCCGCGTACTCGACCGATCCGCGCATCGTCTGCAAGACCAGCCTCTCGGCGATGTGGCGCGAAAAGCCCAGGTGTACCCCGGCGTCCACCATCGCCTCCATGAACAGGAACACATAGGCCGGGCCGGTGCCGCTCAACGCCGTCGCCATGTCCAGGTAATCCTCATCCTGGACGAAAATCTCTTCGCCGAACGCCCGCAGCAGCATTCGTGCCTGCTCGCGCTGCGCTTCGGGCACTTCGTCGGTGGCCGTCCACACGCTGATCCCCTGGCCGATGCGCGCCGGCGTGTTGGGCATCACGCGCACCACGCAGGCGTTCGCCAGCCCATCGGCAATCATCCTGATCGACGCGCCGGCGACAATGCTCACCACCAGCGAGCACGTGCGCGCCCCGCCGCGCACCTCCGGCAGCACGCGGTCGAGCACCTGCGGCTTGACCGAAAGCACCAGGATGTCGGCCCTGGTCGCCCCTTCCAGGTTATCAGTCGTGGTGCGCACGCCGTAAGCCGTGGCCAGCTCTTCCAGCCGCTCCGGGCGCGGGTCCACCGCGATGATCTGCTGCGGCTGCACCATGCGCTGCTTGAGCAGCCCCTGGATCATGGCCTCGCCCATGTTGCCGCTGCCAATGAAGGCGATCGTCAGGTCTTCAAACATCCCGCCAAGTCCTCGCTCCAGCCAACCAACACATCCGCGCGCCAGCGAAGCGCCGAGACGCTCCCTCGCGGTCAGGCCACCATCTTACCGCAAGAACGGCCCGAACAACACGGGCAATACTGACCAGTATGCACAAACAGCCTGTTGCCGGAGCCAGCCCAGGGACGCCCGCCGCACGTCCTCCCTCGATCTCCTCTCCGGCGAAATAAGCGCGAAGGCCCGGCAAGTCGCTCGCTCCCCTGGTCTTGCGGGCCAGGAGAGGAAAGCAGAGCCAGGCCCACCGGGTCTGAGCCGCCCTTCAGCGCCAGAGGTTGTTCGAGAAGCCGTGCACCTGCCCTCGCCCCCCATCCCCGGCCCTTCCCCCACGAGAGGGGAAAGGAGGAAAGCGTCTCCGCTCAGCCCCTCCCTCCTTGTGAGAGAGGGGTTTGGGGTGGGGGGACATCACTTCTCAAACGGTCTTTCAGGGCGTCAGGTAAAAAGTCATGTGCTGGAGATGCGCCGCCGGGTCTATGTACTGCACGTGCACGCCCTCCGGCACCGCCAGCGAGATTGGCGCGTAATTCAGCAGCGCGGTCACGCCCGCCTCGATCAGCCGGTCGGCCACAGCCTGCGCCTCGGCGGCAGGCACGGCGATCATGGCGATGCGGATGCCCAGGCGCTGGGTTTCGGCGGCAAGCTGATCCATCGGAAGGACGGTCAGGTTGCCGACGCGCTCGCCGAGCAGCTTCGGATCGGCGTCGAACAACGCCGCAACACGGAACCCCCGCGCCTGGAAGCCGCGATAGTGCGCGATGGCGCGCCCCAGGTCGCCCACGCCGACAACAGCCATCGGCCACTCGTGATCCACCTTGAGGATGTGGCGAATCTGCTCATAAAGATACTGAACATTGTAGCCCGTGCCCTGCTTGCCGAATTCGCCGAAGTGCGACAGGTCTTTGCGAATCTGCGCCGAGCTGATGCCCAGCCGCTCGCCCAGTTCGTGCGAGGAAGTGTACTCTCTCTCTTCCTGGATCATCCGGCCCAAAGCGCGCAGGTAGATCGGCAACCGCCCAATGACAATATCCGGGATACTGGCCCTGGTCCCCATCCGGCTGCGACTCCTTTCCCGGCTGGTAGCTCTGCCCTCGTACCACGCCGATAATAGATCGGGGAAATAGGGGAAAATGTGAATAGCATAACAATCGTAGCACGCTTCATTCATAAAAACAATAATTCTCCAGAAAAATTCGCAAACTTCGTTGCCCCGTCTCGCTGTCGCTGCTATGATTCGCGCCATCGTCACTCGAACGCACAGCCCAGCCGCCCATGCCTCGCTCAGCACCGCCCGCCCGCCGCCTCTCGCGCCGCGACTTCCTCGGCCTGGCCGGCATGACCGCCATCGCCGGCGCGCTGACCTGCGTGGGCGCGTCGCTCGGCTACCTGGTCGCGGACGATCTCAGCCGCCCCCGGCGGGCGCCGTTCCCCACGCAGCCCCCCGCCGCGCTCTCCGCCTACGCCAAGCAGATCGATCGTCCCGGCATCCTGGAACGGCGGGACTGGGGCGCGCGCGAGCCGGATCACAGCGCGGAGAACGAGAGCGGCTTCTATGGCCCGGACAACCGCGAAGGCTGGCGCGTCTACGAGGGCGATCTGCGCGCCGTGTATCGCACGGTTGTCGTGCATCACTCCGTGCTTTACGAGATTGACGATTCCACCACCATGCGCGCCATCCAGCAGCAGCACCTGGAGCTGCGCGGCTGGGCCGACATCGCCTACCATTTCGGCGTCGGGCGGAACGGGCAGGTCTTCGCCGGGCGGCCATTGAACGTGCGCGGCACGCACGTGGCGGGCTTCAATACCGGCAGCGTCGGCGTCGTCTTCCTCGGTGACTTCAGCCAGGACCTCCCCACTCCGGCCCAGCTTGAGATCGGTCGCCGGCTGATTGACTGGCTGACCCTGCGCCTGGAGTTGACTCACCTGGCCGGACACGGCGACTTCAACAGCGACACCGACTGCCCCGGCCAGTATCTGCGCGTGGCGCTGAGCGCCCTGGCCCAGTCCGCCGGGCTGGCCCTGGGCACGGGCGGCTATCTGCCGGACTCAGCGTGAGCCGCCGCGCCCCCGGAATCAAATAGCGCCCCTTTCGGGGCGCGCTATCACCCTGGCCCGCGCTCATGCGAATTCGCGGCGTCCGCGAAACCAGACAAAGGCCGCCGCCAGCGCGACAACCAGCAACGCCGCCGCGCCAACCGCCAGCACCGAAGGCTCGCCCTGACCGGGCAGATCGTCAGCGGGCGGGTACCCGGTGGCGGGCAACCCCGTCGGCACGAACACCTCGCCGACCGCCGTCTGCGTGAACGGCCCCGCCGATCCCGTCCCGGCCAGCATCACCTGGCTGACCAGCACGCCGTTGGCCGGGCCGCGCAGCACCGTCGTGTGCACGCGCATGGTGACCGTCTGGCCCGGACGCAGCTCCGGCACCGAGAAGACAGCCGCGCGGTTGCTGATGGCCACTTCTCCGTACTCAGTGTCGGCCTTGTCAACGCGCAGATCATCGTGCAGGGAGTTGGTCACCAGCAGATCGGAGCCAGCCGAAGTCCCGGAGTTGGTCAGCGTGATCACCCAGATGACCGCTTCGCCCGGCAGCCCTAGCACGCCATCGGGCAGCTCGGCAGTGACGGTCAGCGTCCCCTGAAACTCGGCGCCGCCCATCCACAGCACAAGGCCCGGCGCGCCGGCCAGGGAGACACTGGGCCAGCCAGGCGCGCACCGGGCATCTTCCGCCGCCCCAGCGAGCCACAGCGCCAGGAGCAATACGCTCGCCAGCGCCAGCAATCTGCGCATGATCCCCCTCAATGTAGTCAGACAGATGGAGAAGATCGGCTCCTCATCTGTCATTATACCTTTTTCGCCGCCGTCTGTAAAAGCCGTGTGCAGGCGGTGGCGAATCGTCGGTTGATCAGCCCGGCCCTTGTCATGCCCGGCCCGCCCTGTTACCATTTGCGCTGCGCCGCATTCGCCCGCCCGGTGGCAGGGGGCTGGCAGGTGCGCTCGCCACCCTGCGCCCCGCACGGACAAAGGCCGGCGAGGGAGAACAGGGCCAGACACGCGGCGCGACCAACAGCCGTTCGGCCCATAACACGAGCGGCAATTGTCCGATCAGCACAGATGGACACACCCATGGGCGCTCCAGCAGACCGACCGCCGCTGAACACTACCTTCCAGGCCGTTAACGCCAGCATCATTGAAGGGTTGGGTCGGCTGGCCAGCTATTTCGGCTTCTCCAAGGGGATGGGGCAGTTGTTCGGCGTGCTCATGCTTAGCCCCGAACCGCTCAGCCTGGACGACCTGATGGAACGGCTGGGCATCTCCAAGGCGAACGTCAGCACGACGATGCGCACGATGGAGCACATGGGCCTCGCCCGTGAAGTGTGGATCAAGGACGACCGGCGCAAGTTCTACCGGGCCGAGAGCGACTTCTGGCAGATTCTGGCCAACATCCTGCGCAACCGCGAGTTGCGCGATGTGAACCAGGCGCTGCACGTCCTGGACGACAGCGCCCAGCGCCTGCAAGAAGCGATCCCGGATATGGAGCCAGAAGATCGCCGGCTGGCAGAATATTACCTGGAGCGCCTGAGCCAGCTTCAGGAGTTCTTCGGCCTGGCGCAGATACTGCTCATGTCGCTGATCGAGCGCGTCCAGGATCAGCCCGACGCAGCGCGAGCCGGTCGCGGCAACCTGGAATGAGCGCCAGGCCGCCAGCAGCCATTGCCGCCCTGGTGAGGGCGCTGTTATAATTGGTTCAGAAAGTTATGAAAGACACAAAACAGGCGCAGGCCGGGCATCAGCCAGGAGCGCCCTTCAGGATGAGCGCAGGCCGTCGCTGACAGGCGAGCAGCCGGCGCACCCTGTCGCCAGGGCGCACGGAGCGCTTCACCAGAAACCTTGAGGCCGCAGAGTGAGAGACCGTTTGAGAAACTGTTTTCCCCCACCCCAAACCCCTCCCCCACAAGGAGGGAGGGGTTTGGGGCCGGCGCTCTGCTCCCTTCCCCCACGAGGGGGGAAGGGCCGGGGATGGGGGGCAAAGGCAGGCGCACGACTTCTCGAACGGCCTCTGAGATTTCACCAGTCGCCGTCATCACGCCAGCGGGCGCGGAGCGCAAGGCAGCATGAGCATTAATACGTCTCTCCAGGCTGTGGAAGAACTTCTGCTGTCCGTCGCGCGCAGCTCGGTGCCGCTGCTCAGCGAGACAAGCCAGCACATCCTCTCAGCCGGTGGCAAGCGTCTGCGCCCGCGCCTGGTGCTGCTGGCTCATGCGGCGGCGGGCGGCCAGAATACCGCCGAGGTCGTCCCGCTGGCCGTCGCCGTCGAGATCATCCACACGGCGACTCTCGTCCACGACGACATCAACGATCACGGCACGCTGCGACGGGGCCGCGCGACGGTCAACTCGCGCTGGGGCAGCACCTTCGCTCTGCTGACCGGGGACTACATGTTCACCAAGACCTACGAGATCATGGCCCCCTACTCCGCCGAGCTGAATCTGATCCTGGCGCGCGCGGCCATCGAGCTTGTCGAAGGCGAGACGCTCCAGATTCAGGCCGCCCGTGCGGGCGCGCTCGACCGCGAGACCTATTATCAGATCATCTCCAAGAAGACTGCGGCGCTGTTCGTCGCCTGCGCCGAGCTGGGGGCCACCATCGCCGGCGCGCCGGGCGAATGGATCGCCGCGCTGCGCGACTACGCCTTCAACCTGGGCCTGGCGTTCCAGATCATTGATGACGTGCTCGATCTGTCAGGCGATAGCCAGGCGCTGGGCAAGAATGCGGGCATAGACCTGGCCCAGGGGCGCGGCATTGCCGCCGTGCGCGACGATGGCGCGGACGCCCGCTCGGTGGCGGCGGTGCAGGTCACCCCGGACACTGCGCCCGGCCCCCTCAAAGAGTCCCTGCTCTCCGGCCAGTCGCCGCAGGTTGCCATCGAAATAGGCCGCGCCAAAGCCCACGAGCTGGTGGGGCGCGCCCTGGCCAGCCTGGAAGCCCTGCCGCCCTCCGACGCCCGCGACGAGCTACAGGCGCTCGCCCAGCAGGTCGTCACGCGCGACCATTAGCGCCGTCCAGCCCCCACGAGCACCATCAGGTCAAGCCCGCTCGGAGCGTGCAATCCCCTTGCCCTGCCAGCACGCCCTAGTCGAGCGGCGCGTCCGGGCTGGTCGGCGCATAGAAGAGGATAGGCAGCGGATCGCCCTCCCCAAAGTGAGCGGCCCACAAAGCCCGGAACGTCCCATCGAGGGCCATGTCTTGCAGCGTGGCGTCCACCAGCGCGCGGAAATCCGCGTCGGCGTGCGGCACGGCGAGCGCAATCGGGCGATCATCGCCGTACTCGGTGGGCAAAATCTTGACGCCTGTCTCGCCGGACTCCTGCACCAGTCCCCGCAGGCGCAGGTTGTCGCCGAAGACGGCGTCCACGTTGCGCCCGACGGTCAGCGTGTAGATGGCGTCGTCCTCGCGCTGAATGGCAAACGGCTCGTTGATGTTGGCGCTGACGCCCGACATCTCGGCGAAGCGCCGGATCAGGTCGGCGTCACCCGGTTCGTCCGCAAAATACCCGATCCACCAGCCAGTGCCGAGCATATCGGCGAAGCCGCTGACGATCTGCGAGGGCTGGGCGACCATCAGCCGGTCGCCGTGCGTCAGGTAGGGCAGCGAGTACTCGACGCGCAGCGTGGCATCCCACAGCGGGCTGATGCCTACCGCCAGATCGGCCTGCCCCCCGGCGACGAGCGCCGCCGCCCCCTGCGCTGAGTCGGGCAGGTACTCGATCTGCGCATTCCAGCGGCGGGCCATCTCCTCCACCAGGGCGCGATTCAGGTTGTTGATGGTAGCGATCTGGGCGGGCGCATCCTGCCCAGCGGGAACCACGCCCGCCACGCGCAGCGGCTGCCCGCTGCTGAGCCGCTCGGCCACCGAGCGATCGGGGACCGGCGCATCAGTCGGGAAGTCCGCCAGCGTCCGCTGATCGTCATACAGCCGCTCGTAGACAGGCACGAGCAGGTCGAAGTTCGTGCCGCCGCCGGCGAACCACGCGCTGTGGATTTCTTCCAGACGCCCGCTGGCCTTCAGCCGTTGCAGCGAGCGGTTGAGCACATCGCGCAGGTTCACATCCCAGCGGCGAATAGTCATCGCGTAATACTCGTCCAGCACCGACTCGTCAACCAGGCGCATTCCCTGCCGGCCCGCCCGGCGCAGGCTGTCCAGCACGCCCACCATGCCCTGCACCTCGCCGCTCGCCAGCGCGTCAAGCGCCGCGCCCTCAGTGCGGAAGGGGCGCACATCGAAGCTCACGCCGCTGCGCTCGCTCCAGACATGCAGCGCGCGCTCGCTGCGGCTGCCGATCTCGACGGCGACAGGCTGCCCGGCCAGGTCGCGCAGCGCGGCATAAGGCGCTTCGGTCAGCACCACCATCCGCTCGGCGTTGGCGTAGTACGGGTGGGTGAAGTCCACCAGGCTCTCGCGATCGCGGGTGTGAATCTGCTGGCCGACGAGCACGTCCACCTGGCCGCTGAGCAGCATGTCGAGCGCGTTGTGTCGCGTCACCTGGACGAACTCCAGCTCAATCCCCAGCTCAATGGCAATCGCTTCCACAATCTCGATCTCATAGCCGGTGACCACGCCCTGCTCGTTGAGCCAGGCGAAGGGATAAGCGTTGAAGTAGGTGCCCACGCGCAGCGCGCGGTCGCGCTGAATGGCCGCCAGCCCGGACTCCGTCGGCGGCGTGAACGGCGTGACCGTCAGCGTGGGCAGCGGCGTGGGCGGGACGAGCGTCGGCGCGGTCAGGGTCGGCGTCGCCGAGGGGATCGCGCTGGGCGAGGGCGTCGGCGTCACCGTGGGAGCGGGAGTCGCGGTAGCTGTGGCGACGGGCGTCCCATCCTGGGCCGCCACCCTGTTCACTGGCAGCGCAGCGCAGGCAGCCAGCAGCGCGATCAGCCCTGCCGCCGTGCAGCCAGCCAGCAGGGACAGGCGTCGTTTGTGCAGATGAGCGGTGAGAGACATTACGCTATTCCTTATATAGGCTGTGCGCCTCGATGTAGGCGAGGACGGCATCTGGCACCAGGTAGCGTACGCTGCGCCCGGCAGCAATCGCTGTGGCGATGGCCGAGGACGCAATATCCAGGCGCGGCGCGGGAATCCAGGTTACGCGCGCCGCCAGGCCAGGAATGGCACGCTCCAGCGCCTCCAGGTTCACGTCATCAGCGGAGCGACGCAGCACGCCCAGCCGGGCCAGCGCGATCAACTCCTGCGGGCGCGACCAGGTGGGCAGGTCGCGCAGCGAATCCCCACCGACCAGCAGCACAAGATCGCTGCCGGGATATTCCTCGCGCAGCAGGCGCAGCATGTCCACCGTGTAGTGCGGGCCAGGCCGGTCCAGGTCGGTGCGCGCCAGGGCAAAGCGCGCGTTGCCAGCGATGGCCAGCCGGGTCATCTCCGCGCGGTGCTCTGCCCCCGCGCGCACGGCGGGCGCCTCCTTGTGCGGGGGAATGCCAGCGGGCACGAACAGCACGCGCGCCAGCCCCAGATGATCGGCGGCAGCTTCGGCCAGAATCAAATGGCCGAGGTGCGGCGGGTCGAACGTCCCGCCAAACACTCCCAGGCGATCCGGCGCTGCAATCACGGGCGTCGGGCCACGCGGCGGACGCTAGTTGATCTTGAACGGCAGTTGGAACGCATAGCTGTCCACGCACGCATAGCGGAACTCGTAATCGTAGTCCGGGCGCAGCAGATGGCGCGGGTATTCGGCGAAGCCGCGCACGTGCTCGCCCGGCTCTTCCGTCGTCAGCACCGCCTGCGCCGGCAAATATTCGAACCGCTCCCGCTCGGCAAGGCCGAGAAAGCCGCTGTCCACCTCGTGCAGGCAGCTTGCGCGCGGCTCCAGAAGGCCGGGATCGGTCTCGGTGAGGCTGGCGTCCGGGTCGCGCTGCGCCTCAAAGAAGACGCGGACAGTCGCGCTGTCCAGTTCGACGTATTCGAGAGTGATGCGCGTGCTCTCTGTTTTGATACGCTCGTTCATGGCGATGAGCGTCACCGTCTCGGCGCTGCGCTGCCCCGGCTCGACGATCAGGATGAGGTCCTTGCCATATTGGGTGAGGTCGCTGGTCACATAGGCCATCGAGCGGTATTCGAGCCGGAAAACGGTATTGTGCAGGTCGAAGTACAGGTCCTGCCCGTTGATGCGAATGGTCAGCGTGTTGGGCACCCCGTAGTAGGACGTAGGGTTGAAAGCGTCATCCGGCTCGCCTGTCCCCAGCAGCGCAGGCAGCTCCACCCCGTCCGGCGTGCGAAAAGTGATCCTCCCGTTGGCATAGATGCGCACGGTCAGCGTCTGGACTTCTGCTTCCTGTTCCAGCACCAGCTCGCCGCTGGCCGAATCTTCGCACCCGGTTAGGATCAGGACGAGCGCAAGCAGGACGCCTACCACCGCCAGAGCACGCATGGGCCAGGTATCCTCCACAAGGGTGTGCAGTGCCAATCCCAAGAGGCCGGGCGAGCTGGCTCAGTCGCTCCACTCAAGCTCCATGTCGCCGATGAAGACAGAATCGCCGGGCTTGACCCCAGCATCGCGCAGCGCAGCAGTGACGCCCATCGTCTCAAGAATGCGCTGAAAGCGCGTAACGGCCTGGTCGTAGTCCCAGTAAGTCATGGCAGCGGCGCGCTCGATGCGCTTCCCCGCGACGCGGAACTCGCCCTGGCGCAGGCGGGTGACGGTGAAGGCGAGCGGATCTTCGTCAAGCTGATAGGTGGGACGTTCGGCGGGTTCGGGCGGGACGGCGGGCAGGCTGTCCAGCACTTGTACGGCGCGGTTGACTGCGGCGCGGACGTTCTGCCCGGCCGCCGCCGAGATGGCCAGCGCTTCGTAGCCGAGCCGGGTCAGCTTCTCCTTGATTTGCGGCCAGCGCGCCTGCACGTCCGGCAGGTCGAGCTTGTTGAGCACGACAATCTGGGGCTTGCTGCCCAGCGCGTCGTCAAAGAGCGCCAGCTCGCTGTTGATCTGGTGGAAGTCAGCGATCGGGTCGGCGGCGGTGCCGTCGAGCAGGTGCACCAGCACCCGCGTGCGCTGGATGTGGCGCAGAAAGTCGTGGCCCAGCCCGGCCCCGGTGTGCGCTCCTTCGATCAGGCCGGGGATGTCGGCAAAGACCAGGTCGCGGTCGTCCAGCACCACCACCCCCAGGTTCGGCTGAAGCGTGGTGAAGGGATAATCGGCGATCTTGGGCCTGGCGTTGCTGATCACCGACAGCAGCGTGGACTTGCCGGCGTTGGGCACGCCGACGATGCCCACATCGGCCAGCAGCTTCAGCTCCAGGTGCAGCGAGCACTCTTCGCCCGGCTCGCCCCTTTCGGCGATGCGCGGGGCCTGGTTGGTGCTGGTGGCGAAGCGCGCGTTGCCGCGCCCGCCACGCCCACCGCGCGCCACCAGCACGCGCTGGCCGGGCTGCGTCAGGTCGGCGAGCAGGTCACCGGTCGCTGCATTGCGCACGATCGTGCCAGGGGGCACCTCGATCAGCAGATCGTCGGCGCTGCGCCCCGTCCTGTTGCTCGACCCGCCGGGCGCGCCGTTCTCGGCCCGGAAGCGCGACTGTCGCGAGAAGGCGATCAGGGTGTTGAGCGTGGGTTTGACCACCAGGTAAACGTCTCCGCCGCGCCCCCCATCCCCACCGCTGGGGCCGCCGCGTGGGACGAACTTCTCGCGCCGGAAATGGACGAGGCCTGCGCCGCCGTCTCCGCTGCGCACGTGAATGGTTGCTTCATCAAAGCTCATAGAGGCGGAGTCTAGCGCGGGGAGTCTGGAGCGTCAAAACTCGGCCCGCGAGGAATGCGCTTCAGCGGGCAGGCGTGCTGCTGTGTTATGTTGTGTCCCGGAATAGGCTTCCGAAATTTTCGAAAACTTCGGAAGTCCGGCGCAGAGGCGTGCTCTGCCGCGCCCTGGTCACCCTGCCCCCGTCCGGCTTTCACGCCCCCGGCGCGTCTTCCGCCAGCCACTCTTCGCCGGAGCCAAGCATCCATTCCAGGTGCAGAAAGCGCGGGAACAGCCGGGCGCGCCAGGCGTAACGCAGCGCCAGCAGCCAGGCGACCAGCGCCGCGCCGATCACGCCATAGTCGCGCGCCTCCAGCGGCAGCAGCTCGAACGCCCGGCGCAGCGACGGCGTGGCCATGATCGCCGCGAAGACCAATCCCAGCGCCAGCGCCAGCAGCGTGGGCCGCACGTCGCCGCTGTAACGGTCGCCGCCGGCGAACCAGCGCAACGGCGGCTCGACGAACAGCACCAGCATCAGGCCGACCAGCACAGAGAAAACCGTCAGCACCGTCTGCGAGAGCAGCACCGCCACCTCGTAGCGAAACTGATCCGGCGTGTAGATTTCGTAGTCAATGCCCGCGTAGACCTGGAAGGTGGCGATGTCCTCGCGCAGCACGCCGATGGTGCGCCCCTCGTTGACGATGCTGTTGAACGTGTACACATAGAGCGCGAACGCGAACAGGAACGTGACGATCCCCGCCGGAAAGGCGAAATGCAGCACCGAGGGCAGCAGCCGCTTCTGCGACTGATCGGGGCGCGCCCACACTGCGATGGCGAAAGTCGGGGTGCCGATCGTCAGCAGCGCCACCAGGGTGATGTGCTTGGGGATGTACGGGAACCCCACGCTCACCACCGAGGCTGACAGGATCATCAGCACCAGCGTGATCGCGCGCGCCAGGTACAGGCGCAGGATGTCGCGCATCCCGCTGACGATGCGCTGCCCTTCCAGGAAAGCGGGCGGCAAGGCGGCAAACGAATCGCCCAGCAGGATCATATCGGCCACGCTGCGCGTCGCCGCGCTGCCGCTCTCCATGGCGATGCCCAGGTCCGCTTTCTTCAGCGACAGCACGTCGTTGACGCCATCGCCGATCATCGCCACGTAGTGCCCCGCCTCGCGCAGCGCGCTGACCAGTTGCTCCTTCTGCTGCGGCGCGATGCGCCCGAAGACGCTCGTCTCCTCGGCCACGCGCCCCCATGCCGCGCCGTCCAGCGCCGCCAGGTCCTGCCCGGCAATCGCCGTCAGATCGCCGCTCAGCCCGGCCTGGCGCGCCAGCGCTGTGACCGTCTGCGGGTTGTCGCCGGAGATGATCTTGAGGTCTATGCCCGCGCGGGCGAACTGGGTCAGCGTCTGCTGAGCGTCCGGGCGCAGCTCGTCCCGAAAAGCGGCCAGGCCCAGCGCGCGCAGCGCCGGCAGAGCGGGCTGCCCCTTTTCGTCGTGCAGAGAGAGCGCCGCCGGGTTGTGCGCGAACAGCACCACGCGCAGCCCCCCCGTCGTCCAGTGATCGGTTTCCGGCAGCAAGTCCAGCGGCACGTCCAGGTGCGGAGCCAGCATCTCCGGCGCGCCAAGCACGTAAGCGCCCCGGCGCCGCGCATCGTCAAAGATGATGGCGCTCAACTTGCGCTCCGACGAGAACGTCACTTCGTCTGCGGTGGATAGCCTCTCTCCGCCCAGAGCCGCGATCAGCGCCTCGGTCGTCTTGTTGGTCGCGCTGGCGCTGCTGGCGAAGTCGGCCAGCGCCCGCTCCAGCTCCTCTCTGGTCAGGCCCAGCGCAACCGCATCGTGATACGCTATTCTGTTGGCCGTCAGCGTGCCGGTCTTATCCATGCACAGCACGTCCACGTTGCTCAGCGACTCGACCGAGTTCGCCTGCTGGACGAGCGCCCCGCGCGAAGCGATGCGCACCGCCCCCATCGCGTAAGCGACGATCACCATGAAGAACAGGCCGTTCGGCACCAGCCCGGCGATCACCGCCGCCGTCTGCACGCGCCGCATCAGGGGGATGTCGGACAGCAGCGACGAGACCAGCAGCAGCATGCCGAAGAATATGGCCACGATCATCAGCAGCCGGATGACAAAATCCACGTTGCGCTGAAGTGGGGTTTTGACTACGCGAAAGGTGCGCGCCTCGGCGGCCACCGTGTTGGCGAAGCTCTTGGCCCCTACCCGCCGCGCGACGAACAGCGCGCTGCCCGCCACAACGAAACTGCCGGAAAGCAGGTGATCGCCCGCGCGCTTGGGTATGTGATCCGATTCGCCGGTCAGCAGCGATTCGTCCACCTCAATCTGCCCACAGCCGACCAGGATGCCGTCCACCACGATCTGATCGCCGGCGCGCACGACCACAATATCGCCGCGCACGAGTTCCTCCGGGCCTACGCTGCGCTCCTCTCCCTCGCGGATCACCGAGACTTTGGGGCGCGTCAGCAGGGCGATGCGATCCAGCTTGCGCTTGGCGCGCACTTCCTGGATCAGCCCGACGATGATGTTCATCAGGATCAGGCTGACGCTGGCCAGGGCTTCGTCAGGCCGCCCGATGGAGACCATCACCGCGCCAATGCTGAACAGCACCAGGTTGATCAGCGTGAAGACGTTCTGGCGGAAGATGCTGGCCAGCGAGCGGCTGGTGGGAAGCTGGAAGTCGTTGCCCTCGCCGCGCGCGCGGCGCGAGCGCACCTCCATCTCGTCGAGGCCAACGATCCGCTCCGCCTCGCTCAGTCGCCGAACCGTCGAGATCATCGAGCCATGCGAGTTGGGCTGCATGGTCACCTCACCAGCGCGCCTGACCAGGCGCATAGTTACCGGCTGTCGGCCACCCGTGATCAGCCAGCGGTCAGCAGTTGGCGGCATGGATCAGCGGTTCTCAGCTATCCGCCACCCTGCCGCTCACACCCCCAGCCGCAAATCTCTGAACCGCCCACCGATCACGGATGACCGATCCCTGACAACCCTTCAGTGTTGACGCCGCCATATGAAGCGCAGCAGCTCGCGGCGATAGTGGCGGCCCGGCATGTACGTCAGCAGCGTATCTTCAAAACGCACCGGGCGCACCCCGCAGTAATCGTACAGGTTGCCGAGCTTGGCCGTGCGGTTGCTAGCCAGCAAGTCCAGCCACTGCGGCGTCATCGGCCAGCGGCGCACTACTCGCGTCACCAGGCGGTTGAGCGTGCGCAGCAGGTACGGCGGCATGGGCACAATAATACGCCGCGTGCCGGAGACGCGCATCACGGTGCGCACCATCTCGTTATAGCTCACGTACTCCGCCCCGCCGATCTCGATAGTGGAGTCTACCAGGTCAATGCGCTCCAGGGAATTGACCAGCGCCGCCACCAGATCGCCCACATACAGCGGATGCAGCAGGCCCTCCCCCTTCCCTGGCTGGAAGAAAAACAGCGGGTTGGAGCGCAGGAGCATGGCAATCCCGTTGACAAAGCGGTCTTCCGGGCCGAAGAGAACCCCGCAGCGCATGATCGTATAGGCGATGCCGCTGTTGCGCACCAGCGTCTCCACCTGCCCCTTGACGCGCAGCAGCTCGTAGGCCGATGCCGGCTCCGCCCCAAGCTGGCTCAGAGCAACCAGGCGTCCGATGCGCGCCGAGCGCGCAGCGACGATCAGGTGCTGCGTGCCCTCAATGTCCACACGCCGCAGGTCGCGGGAGGTGCCCCACCACTGGGCGCTGGCCAGGTGAATCACCGTATGCACGCCCTGCATGGCGCGATAGAGGGTCTGGGCATCGTCCAGCCGCCCGGCCACGACCTCAACCTCAAGTGGCCAGTCGAAGCGCGACAGTCGCGCGCCGCGCGCTGGCAGCACGTAGGCGCGCACGGGCAGCCCTTCCGCGTGCAAGCGCGGCACAAGCTGCCGGCCCACCAGCCCGGATGCCCCGGTCACCAGGATCATAGTTGCCCTTGCCTCCGCTGCGCGATTATATATCGCGCCGCTGGCATGCCAAGCCCCGCCTGCCAGCGACTCGCTTGATGCCGGGTGAGATGAAGTCCCGGAGGGGCGTATTACAATACGCTTCTACGGGAGCGCAGCAGGGCAGCGCCCCTGCCCGACAGGTTTTGCACGCACCCCCAGACCAGTTTCGCTGCCGCAGAGCAACCCCGATCCGCCCGCAGGGTTATAGTTCATGCCGGTGCCCCCTCGCCGCCCGGACATGCGGTATAATGGACGGCTGGGCGGTGAACCCGCCCGCCTTGCGAGCACCCTCACCGCTCTGCGCGCGGGCAGCGCGGTACCAGCAAATCGAAGGAGCGATCTGTGGACTTCAAACGTGTCGTCGTCACCGGCCTGGGCATCCTCTGCCCCGTCGGAAATTCGCCGGAAGAAGCCTGGCGCAACGCGGCCAATGGCGTCTCCGGCGCGCAGCATATGCCAGAGTTCGAAGAGTTGGGTCTCAAGGTCACCTTCGGCGCGCCCGTGAAGAACTACGACCCCGCCGAGCACCTGAACCGCCGTGACCTGCGCCGCACCGATCCGCTGACACAGGTGGCCCACTACGCCAGCCAACAGGCTCTCAAGGACTCTGGCCTGGTCGTCAATGAGCACAATGCCTGGGACGTGGGCGTGGTCGTTGGCACGGGCATCGGCGGCTTTACGACGTTGTTCAACGGCATCGAGAAGTTCATGCAGGAAGGGCACAGCACCGTCAGCCCGCTGCTGCTGCCGATGATGCTCCCCGACAGCCCAGCCGGGAAGATCGCCATTGATTTCGGGCTGCGCGGGCCGAATATGTCCATCAGCACCGCCTGCGCCACCGGCAACAACAGCGTCGGCGAAGCCTACGAGATGATCCGGCGCGGCGCGGCGCTGGCCATGCTCGCCGGCAGTTCAGAGGCCGCGCTGCTCAGCCTGACCATCGCCAGCCTGTCCAACATGGGCGCCATCTCGCGCCGCAACGACGACCCGCAGGGTGCGTCCCGCCCGTTCGCCGCCGACCGCGACGGCTTCGTCGTCGGCGAAGGCGCGGCCATGCTCGTGCTCGAAGAGCTGGAGCACGCCCAGGCGCGCGGCGCGCGCATCTACTGCGAGCTGTCCGGCTACGGCAGCACCTGCGACGCCTTTCACATCACCGCGCCGATGGAGCACGGCGAAGGTGCGCAGGAAGCCATGCGCCGCGCCATACATCGCGCCGGCCTGGTCCCACAGGACATCAGCTACATTAACGCGCACGGCACCAGCACACCGCTCAACGATGTCAGCGAGACGCGCGCCATCAAAGCGGTCTTCGGCGACCACGCTTACCGGGTCCCGATCAGCTCCACCAAGTCGGTCACCGGCCACCTGATGGGCGCGGCGGGCAGTATCGAGGCCGTGTTCAGCATCAAAGCCCTCATCGAGCAGTTCGTCCCGCCGACGATCAACCTGCACACCCCGGACCCGGAGTGCGACCTGGACTACACGCCCAATGTGGGCCGCGCCGCGCCCATCCAGCATGTGATGAGCAACTCGTTCGGCTTCGGTGGGCACAACGCCGTGCTGGTCTTCAGCAAATACGAAGGATGAGCGGGCGTCGCCGGGTTTCGACCCGCGCGCGCTTCGCCAGCAAGGTCCGCATATGATTGACACGATCCCGCGCTCGCGCCGGCTGTTCTGGGGCCGGGCCGCGCCCGCCAGGCGACCGCGCTCGCTGCGTTACGCGCACGTCATCGGCTGGGGCATGGAGGTACCTTCACAGGTGCTCTCCAACAGCGACCTGGAAGCCATCGTCGAGACCAACGACGAATGGATCACCACGCGCACCGGCATCAAGGAGCGCCGCATCGCCGCCCAGCGCGAAACGACCACCAGCCTGGCCACCCGCGCCGCGCAAAAAGCGCTCGACGTGGCCGACGTGCTGCCCGGCGCCATTGACCTGATCATCGTCGCCACAGCCACGCCGGAACACATCTTTCCCAGCACAGCCAGCCTGGTGCAGGATTATCTGGGCGCGGCCAACGCCGGCGCTTTCGACCTCAGCGCCGCCTGTTCCGGCTTCGTCTACGGCCTGGATATGGCTGTGAACAAGATTCAGACCGGCGCGATCAACACCGCCCTGGTCATCGGCGCGGAGACGCTCAGCCGTGTGGTGGACTGGACGGATCGGGGCACGTGCATCCTCTTCGGCGACGGGGCGGGCGCGGTTGTGCTTGGGGGGAGCGACACGCCCGGCGGCGTGCTCGGCTCGGTGCTGCGCTCCGACGGCTCCGGCTGGGACATGCTCACCCTGCCCACGGCCAACAGCCGCGACACCTACCTGGAAGACGGGGCGCACCAGCAGGGGCGTATCTATATGGACGGGCGCGGTGTGTTCCGCTTCGCCGCGCGCGTCATCGGCGACAGCATCCGCGACGCCCTGACCCAGGCCGGCCTCACCCCAGACGACCTTTCTCTGGTCATCCCGCACCAGGCCAACCAGCGCATCATTGACCACGCGGCGAAGGCGCTCAAAATCCCAGAGAACCGCATCTACAGCAACATCGCCCGCTACGGCAACACTTCCGCCGCCTCGATCCCGATCGCGCTGGCCGAGGCGGTCGAAGAGGAGCGCATCAAGCCGGGCGACGTGATCGCCCTGGTGGGTTTCGGTGGCGGGCTGTCGTGGGCGGCGATGGTCATCGAGTGGACCGCCGTGCCTTCGCGCCCGTCGTATTCGCTCACCTGGGGCCGCCGCCAGGGGGCCTACGCCTACGCCGGGGTGCGCCGCCCGCTGGTTCGCGGCTGGCGACGGCTGATGCTGCTCTCGCCGACGACGTGGATTCTCATGGCGCGCGCCTACCTGCGCCGCCGCCGCGAGCAGATCAACCGTCTGCGCAGCGGGAAAGAGGAGCAGTCGTGAGGAGCGGGGCCTGAGTCGGGAGTCCTGGGGAGAGAGCTTCTTCGCGTGTCAGACTCCGGTCTCACATACCGCTCACTCCCCGGATGATCACCCGGTCACCGGAAACTCGATCAGGCACCAGCTCGCGAACTCGCTCAACGGGCGGTTGCGGCAGGCGTACTCCGCGTAGACGGCGCGCCCGTCGCGGCGCGTGAATCCGTCGCCGGCGAAGAGCGGGCTGACGTGCAGCGCCCTCTCCAGAAAGGCGCGCACTTCGGCAGCCTCGCCGCCGCCCGCCATGGCCTGCGCGTAGGGCCGCGCCTTGAGCGTCGCCTGCGCCGCGCGGATACGATCTCCCCACTCCGGGTACTCAGCCGCCACCAGGTCGAGCAGCGCATCCCACGTCGCCCGGACCATTTCGACCTGCGGCACCAACACCAGCCGGAAGCGCACACCTCGCCCCACCAGAGCGCGCACTTCGCCCGGCGCGTAGCCGATCTGGGCCAGCACGTCCGCTCCGTCACGCCCCAGCAGGTCGCCGAGCGCCTGCGCGTCGAGCATGAACACCACCCGGCGCGCCAGGTCGTCACTCAGCGTGAGAAAATCCTCGTCGCGGACTCCGCGCAGCACGCGCCCGCAGACGTCCGCCAGCGGCGGCGGCGCGCATCGCTCGCCGCGCCCAAAGCAGCGGGCAAACGCCTCGGCATAGGAGCCGAACAGATCGGCAGCGCGCGGCCCGCGCAGCGTCACTTGTACTGTCATGCGCTCTCCCCCTCTACGCTCCAATCCTTTCGCCCGCGCGCGATCTCCGGTGCACCATCCAGCCACTGCTGAGGTCCCCAGTGGGGCGAATCATACCACACACTGCGCGCGCGCCGCGCCCGGTGAGTTATCCACAGCTTATTGACATATCCACAGGTTATGCACAGGCAGCCTCCGGTCAGACTTCCGAAGTCTGGCAGACTTCGGAAGTCTTGTTCACCGGCGTATGCGCTCCGCCCCATAACCCTCTGACACACGCCGCACCGGGTGCGTGCAAAACCTGTCAGGCGGTAGGGGCGCTGCTCTGCTGCGCCCTGGCTGACCTCACCCCCGCCCGGCGAGTCGCTGTCAGCCTTCACACGCCGCCCCAGCATTGCCAAGCGCCCACCGCTTCACTATAATCGCACCGTCCCGACAAGTCCGTTCACAGCCATTACCGAAAGACAGCACCCATGAGAAGAATGACCGGCGCCGAAGTGCGCGAGGCTTTTCTGGAATACTTCGAGGAAATGGGCCACAAGCGCGTGCCCTCCTCGTCGCTCGTGCCCGGCAGCGACCCCACCCTGCTCTTCACCAACGCCGGCATGGTACAGTTCAAGGATGTCTTTCTCGGCCTGGACAAGCGCCCCTACACGCGGGCCACCACCGCCCAGAAGTGTATGCGCGTCAGCGGCAAGCACAACGACCTGGAGAATGTCGGCCCGTCGCCGCGCCACCACACTTTCTTCGAGATGCTCGGCAACTTCAGCTTCGGCGATTACTTCAAGCGCGACGCCATCCGTTATGCCTACGACCTGCTGACCCGCGTCTACGAGCTGCCGCCCAGCCGCCTGGTCTTCACCGTGTATGAGAGCGACGAAGCAGCCTACGACATCTGGACGAAGGAGATCGGCGTCCCCTCGGAGCGCGTGGCACGGCTTGGCCCCAAGACCAATTTCTGGCAGATGGCCGAGACCGGCCCCTGCGGCCCCACCAGCGAAGTGCACTTCGATCTGCGCCCCGAAGAGGGTACAGAGACGATCATCGCCGCACTGCAAGCCGAAAGCGACCGCTTCCTGGAGATCTGGAACCTGGTCTTCATGCAGTACAACCGCACCCAGCCCGACCCCGAGCACAGCGGCCAGTGGGACGAGCCGCTGCCCGCCACCGGCGTGGACACGGGCGCAGGGCTGGAGCGCCTCGTCAGCGTGGTGCAGGGTGTGGGCGCGAATTACGAGACCGATCTGTTCATGCCGATCATTCGCCGCGCGCAGGAGCTGACCGGCCATTCCGACGCCGAGCGCGACGCCAATATCGTCCCCTATCGTGTCATCGCCGACCACATGCGCGCGGCGACGTTCCTCATCGCCGACGGCGTGCGCCCCGGCGCGACCGGGCGCGACTACATCTGCCGCATGGTCATCCGCCGCGCCGTGCGTTTCGGCACCAAGCTCGGCTTCAGCGGCCCCTTCCTGGCCGAAGTCGCCGACGCGGTGATTGACACCATGCACAGCGCCTACCCGGAACTCGACGAAGCCCGCGAGACCATCCGCCGCATCATCACCAGCGAAGAGGTGCGCTTCCGCCGGGCGATGGATCGCGCGCTGGACGAGCTGGATGCCATGCTCGCCAACCTCGCTGCAAGCGCCAGGCAGGCGCTCAACGACCTGCTCGCGCCGCTGTTCGGCGGCAGCAGGCCGGCCCTGCCCGCCGAGCCGGGCGGCGACGATTTCTCCGCGCAGATCGCCCAGATTGACCAGATGATCGCCGCCTCCGGCGCACAGAAAGTGCTCGGCGGCCTGCTTGACCAGTTGGGCCAGGGCGTGAGACTGAGCGACATCCTTGACGCGCTCGCTCCGGATAGCGACGTGCGCGATACGCTGACCCTGGCGGGCCAGCTTCCCGGCGACCAGGCTTTTCGCCTGCACGCCGAAAAGGGCCTGCCCCTGGAGATCACCCGCGACATCGCCCACGAGCGCGGCTTCACGGTGGACGAAGTGGGCTTCCGCGCGGCGCAGAGAGCGCACGAGGCGATCAGCCGGGGCAAGGACGGCGGCGCGTTCGGCGCGATAGACATGGGCGAAGCCTATCGCCGCGCGCTGGCTTCCCTGCGCCAGCAGGGGCTGCTCGCCGACGGCGTGCGCCAGGATCAGTACGGCCCGCTCAGCCGCCAGGCGCATGTGCTGGCCATCCTGCGCGACGGCGATCTTGTCGAGCGGGCGAGCGCCGGTGACCGGGTCGAGATCGTGCTCGACCAGACGCCGTTCTACGTCGAATCAGGCGGCCAGGTCAGCGACACGGGGGCCATCCAGGGCGATGGCTGGACGGTGGATGTCGAGGACGCGCGCCAGCCTGTCGGCGGCCTGATCGTGCACAGCGGCGAAGTCGTCGAAGGGATGCCCGCCGCCGGTGACGCCTGCCTGGTCATGGTGGACGCTGAGCGTCGCCTGGACATCATGCGCAACCACACGGCCACCCACCTGCTCCATGCCCAACTGCGCGCCGTGCTCGGCGCGCACGTCCACCAGCGCGGCTCGCTCGTCGCGCCGGACCGCCTGCGCTTCGACTTCAGCCACGACGCGCCCCTTTCGCCGGACGAGCTGGACCTGATCCAGCGCAATATCAACGCAGCGATCCTGGCCAACCTGCCGGTCACTGCCGAGCGGAAAGATCGCGAGACAGCCAAGAGCGAGGGCGCGATGGCCCTCTTCGGCGAAAAGTACGGCGAGGAGGTGCGCACCGTCAACATCTGGGCGCACGACGGCCAGCGCATCAGCTACGAGCTGTGCGGCGGCACACACGTAGACCAGACGGGCGTCATCGGCCCCTTCGTCTTCACTGCGGAAGGCAGCGTCGCCCAGGGCATCCGCCGCGTCGAGGCGCTCACCGGGCGCGGGGCCGAAGCCTACATCCGGCGCGGCCTGCGCCAGCTCAGTGAAACAGCGGCGCGCCTGGGCACTACGCCCGACACCGTCAGCGCGCGCCTGGTCGCCCTGCAGGACGAATTGCGCGAGCAGCAGCACGAGAACGCCCGCCTGCGCCGTCGCGCCGCCCGGCTGGAATTCGAGGGGCTGCTGGCAAGCGGCGTCCGCGAGATGAGCGGCGTCTCCGTGCTGGTGGCTCGCGTCAGCCCGACCGCGCCCGACACGCTGCGCGAGATGACCGACTGGTTCCGCGACAGAGTCGAGTCCGGTGTCGTCGTGCTGGGCATGGTCGCCGAGAGCGGCAAGCCGCAACTGATCGCCGCCGTCAGCAAAGACCTGACCAGGCGCGTGCACGCCGGCAATATCATCAAGGCTGCCGCGCAGATCGTCGGCGGCGGGGGCGGCGGGCGGCCCGACCTGGCCCAGGCGGGCGGCAAGGACGCGGCCCGGCTCGACGAGGCGTTGCAGCACGCGCACGACCTGATCGTGGCGGCGCTTGGCGCTGCCTGACGCAAACAGAAGGCTTCCGCAGTCTGCGCGGGCTGCGGAAGCCTGAGAACGGGCGATGCCATCCGATCTGCACATCCTCCACCTGGAGCCGGACGACGACTCGGTCACCGTCCGCGACCGGCTGAGCTTCGTCCGCGCCCGCCGCGTGCTGCTCGTCTGGCCCGCCTCCGCCGCGATTCTGCCGCGCAAGCTGGACTTGCTGCTCGTGCTGCGCCAGGCGACGCGCCTGGGGATGCGCCTGGCCCTGGTCACGGCGAACAGCGCGGTGATCGAGCACGCCCGCGATCTGCACATCTCCGTCTTCGCCAGCGTCGAAGCCGCCCAACGCGCCACCTGGCACCGCCCGCGCGAGCGCGTCTTCGTCCCCCCGCCCGACGACTTCGCCCGCGTTGAGCTGGCCGACGCCATCCTGCAGCAGCGCGCCTCGCTGCCGCCCGCCCAGGCGCAGCGCAACACTCTCATTCGCTGGATCGCCTTCCTGAGCAGCGTGCTGGCCGTGCTTGTGGGCTTCTTCGTGGCCGCCCCCAGCGCCACCATCACCCTGGCGCCGGCCAGTCGTCAGGTGTTCGAGACGGTGCAGATCGTCGCCGACCCCGCCCTGACCGACATTGACATCGAGGCTCGCCGGATGCCCGCCACGGTCGTCACCTTGCAGGCGACCAGCCGCGTCACCATCGCCTCGTCGGGGCGCGAGTCAGCGGGCGCGAGCCAGGCCCAGGGCTTGGCCACCTTCACCAACCTGACCGGCAGCCCGCTGCTCATCCCCTATAGCACAATCGTCGCCACCAGCGACACCTACCCCGTCCGTTTCGAGACGGTGGCCGAAGCCACGCTGCCCGGCGGCGACCGAGCCAGCGTCCAGGTGCCCATCCGCGCGCTGCCGGAGCATTCCGGCACGGTGGGCAATGTCAGCCCCGGCGCGATCAATCGCGTCGAGGGTGACCTGGCCGGGCAGGTTGCCGTGACCAACCCCAATGCCACCTTCGGCGGCGCGCTCCAGGAACGGAGCGTCGTCACCGCCGACGATCACCAGCGATTGCTCGTGCTGGGCCGCCAGCAGGTGCTCCAGCGCGCGCGCGACACGCTGCTCTACCAGCTTGCCGGCGACCAGTTCCTGGTGCCCGGCTCGATCACCATCCGCGCCGAGCGCCCGGAATGGACGGTCTTCAGCGCCTACGTGGGCGACGCCGCCGAGAGCGTCACCCTCGATCTGCGCGCCGATGTGCAGGCGGTCATCGTGGACGAGCACCAGGCGCGCCAGATCGCCTATGCGAGCCTGGCCCCCTACGCCCAGCCCGGTCTGGAAATCGCGCCGGAAGCGCTGTCGTTCGCGCGCGGCGACATCCTCAGCATCGCCGAGGACGGGCGCGTGGGCTTCGTGATGACCGTCAGTGGCAGCGTCGCCGTCGCCATTGATCAGGAATACGTGCGTGCGCGGACGCGCGGCACCAGCGTGAGCGAGGCGCGCCGCCGCCTGGAAGCCGAGCTGCTGCTCGACCCGGCCCATCCCCCGCGCATTGCCACCTGGCCCGACTGGTACCCGCGCATGCCCGTGCTGCCGGTGCGCATCTCAGTTGAGGTGCGCCTGCCGTGAGCGCGACGCCGTTTCCGGGGCGGCTGCTGGGGATCGATCATGGGCTGAAGATCATCGGGCTGGCCGTCTGCGACCCGACCGGGCTGATCGCCCGCCCGCTGCATCTGCTGCGCCGCACCTCCCGCCGCGCCGACTTCGCCGCCATCGCCCGCACCATCGCCGAGCAGGGCGCGGTCGCTGTCGTGGTCGGGCTGCCGCTCTCGCCGCCGCACATCACCGCCCACACCCAGGCGGACACCGTGCGCTTGTGGGCATCGCGCCTGGCGGCGGCTGTCTCCGTGCCCGTCTACCTGTGGGATGAGCGCCATTCGTCGCAGGAAGCCGCCGACCTGCTGGCCGAGGCCGGTCGGGGTCAGCCGGAGCGTGTGGACGCGGTCGCCGCCGCCGTGATCCTGCAATCTTTCCTGGATGCGCTGCGCGACGAGGGCGCGCCCTGGCCGGAACCGGTGATCCCCGCCAGCGAAGAAAGCGCATGATCCGCATCCGCCGCCCGTGCGCAGGGCGAGCGGCGGGCGCGCACCTTTGACCGTCGCCCAAATACGCCTATAATGCGCAGTAGTGTCCGGCCCACTGCGGAGGCTCTCATGCAGCAGCGCGACATCACACGCGGCATCCTCGCCGTCCTCTTCGCCAGCACCCTCGGCGTGTTGCTCATCGCCTGCGTGGTCGGCGGGGGCGTCTACCTGTGGGCGCGCCAGGAAGGGCTGAGTCCGCTGACGGCCATCCGCCTGCGTATCAGCCTGATGCGCCACGAAGACGCCCTCACTGCGCCCGCTGGCAGCGACCCGCAGTACCGCCGCTTCGAGGTGCGCCCCGGCGACACGGCCTACACCATTGCCGCCAACCTGGACGCTACCGGCCTGATCAGCGACGCCGACCTCTTCGTGGACTACGTGCGCTATCACCGCCTGGACGACGATCTGGAAGCGGGGACGTACTTCCTGCAGCAGACGAGCACGCTGGAGCAGATCGCCTACGCCCTCACCGACGCCAGCGCCGCCTCGATCACCTTCGGCACCCTGCCCGGCTGGCGCCTGGAAGAGGTCGCCCAGAACGCGGTCGGCGGCAATCCGCTGCTCAGCTTCGGCTCTGCCGACTTCATGGCTGTCGTCAGTCCCGGCACGGCGATCCCGCCCGCCTTCAAAGCGCGCTTCGGCATCCCTGACCTGCTCAGCGACGGGCGCCCACCCTCGCTGGAAGGGTTCATGTTCCCCGGCGAGTACAAGCTGCCGCCGGACGCGAGCGCGGCAAGCCTGGTCGAGGCGCTGCTGACGGGCTTCAACAACGCCATCACCGACGCTATGATCCAGGGGGCAGCCGGCCAGGGGCTGACCCTATACCAGGCGCTCACCCTGGCCTCCATCGTCCAGCGCGAGGCCGTCGCCCTGGACGAAGCGCCGCTCATCGCCTCGGTGTATCTCAACCGTCTGCGCCGGGGCATGAAGCTCGATGCCGACCCGACCGTGCAGTACGCCATCGGGATGCGCGACGGGCGCTGGTGGCCCAACCTGACCGGCGAAGCGGACTACTACGCGCTGGAGAGCGCCCAGCCCAACCACATGTACAACACCTACCTCAAGCGGGACGGCGCGCCGCTGGCCGAGCTGCTGCCGCCCGGCCCCATCTGCTCGCCCGGACTGACGGCGATCAACGCCGTGCTCAACCCGGCGCAGACCGAATACCTCTACTTCCGCTCGTGCGACAACCTGCGCCACGTGTTCACCACGTCGCTGGCCGAGCACAGCGCAATCACCTGCCCGTGATCGTCGTCTGCGGCGCTGCCTGGGGGCATGTCAGCTCGGAGCTGGATTCTTGAGCCGCAGAGACGCGGAGAGCGCAGAGAAAAGAAGTAGAGAGGGTAGCAATTCTTCTCCGCATCCTTTGCGCCTCTGCGGTGATGTTCTTCTACCAGAAGGAATCGGGCGATCCCTTACCGTGCGGATCGCCCGTTTCTGCTGGATGCGTCTGCATCCTATGGCTCGCCGCCCCCTTCGCCCTCGTCGTCGTCCACCTCGCGGACGATCTCGATGCGGACGTTGGCGACCAGCCCCGCCAGCGCGCCGAGCGCAGTGAGCGTCGGCGCAGCGAGCATGAAAACGCCACCGGCCACCACGCCGAAAGTCAGCGGCACTTCGAGCAGGTACTTGCCCTTGGCGTCCTTGACGCGCAGCCGGCGCACATTGCCCTCGCGCAGCAGTTCCTTGATGCGCTCAATGAGATTCTGCCCCTCGACCTCGATCTCCTCCATCACCGTGCGCTTGTTCTTCTCAGTCATGATTGGCTCCTCGTTCTGTGCTTGTGTCTGGCGCGCTTCCGCCAGCCTGGTCACGCCCTCCACGACGGTGAGCGCCTGCATCACCCTGCCAATAGTATTGAACGCTCCCACGATGCCCATGCCCGGCACCCCCTCTGGCGGCGCACCTGGTTGCCAGTCACCGCCGTTTACGATCTCTAGCAGACTGTACGCACAGCGCCGCGTCCCGTTGCGCGCGATTCACGTCTATTGCTTTCGGCGGCAGACAAAACAAGTGTAAGATGAAGGTACGGCATTGACAGAGGGAGGCAGCGATGAGACTGCGTGTCTGGTTCGTGGCTCTACTCAGCGGGATCATGCTGAGCGCGGGCTGGCTGGGGAATGCACCGGGAGTAACCTGGGCGTCCCCCATGCTGGCTGAAGACTGCATTTCCTACAACCCGGCGACCCTGACGATTGTCAACGAGGGGGCCAGCGGCTGGCTGCTCACCGACGGGTCATCCCGCTTGCAGATGTTTGCCAGCCAGGCGGACGCCCAGCTTGGCTTGCAGGTGGCGCGTCTGTATACCCAGCAATGCTTCATTGGGCGGGGTAACACCCGCCCGGATCGCAGCCGCTACATCTTCCTCTATTGGAAGGGCAGTTCGGGCCTGCCTGGGACGCTGCCAACCAACGACTGCATCCCTTACGAGCGCGACTCGCTGTCCATCGCCAATGAGGGCGCGGACGGCTGGGTGCTGACCAGCAGCACGTCGCGCATCAAGATGTTCGACACCCAGGCCGACGCCCAGGCCGGGCTGGACTTGCTGAAGAACTATGACCGCGTGTGCTATATCGGGCGCGGCACCGGCAAGATCATGACCTATCTGTATGCGGACGTACAACTGCTGGTTCCGCTGGGGCCTCTGGTACCGGTCGAGCCAGTGGAGCCGCTGCTGCCCGTCTTCCCGGCGGAGCCAGTTTTGCCGCCTGCCGTCGCCATCCCCGCCGAAGACTGCATCCCCTATAACCCGGCTTCACTGTCCATCATAGACCAGGGGGCCAACGGCTGGTTGCTGACCGATGGGACGATGGCCATGCGCCTGTTCGATACCCAGGCAGACGCGCAGCTTGGCCTGCAGGTGGCCCAGGCGCACACCCAGCAATGCTTCATCGGGCGGAGTAACACGCGCCCCGACCGCAGCCGCTACATCTGGGAATACTGGCAGGGCGACTCCGGGCTGGGCATCGTCCTGCCGGACAACGACTGTCTGACTCACAACCCGGCGACGCTGAGCGTCGTAGACCAGGGCGCGAGCGGCTGGCTGGTGACGGACGGGGCGAGCGCCATCAAGCTGTTCGACACGCAGGGAGACGCACTGCTCGCCCACGGCATCATGGCCGGCTACGACCAGAACTGCTACATCGGGCGCGGCAACTCGCGGCCCGATCGCTATGCCTACATCATGACTTACCTGCGCCACTCGGTGATGCTCGGCCCACCGCCGGTGATGCCCGCTGGCGAAGACTGCCTGGCCTACGACCCGTTCGCCCTCACGCTGAGCGACCAGGGCGCGCTCGGCTGGATTCTGACCGATGGCACGTCCAGCATGATGCTGCTGGACGATCTGCCCGACGCGCAGTTGGCAGCGAACGTGGCGATGGCCCACACCCAGCAGTGTTTCGTGGGACGCGACAACACGCGACCCGACCGCTACGCCTATATTTTTGAGTACTGGAAGGGCGATTCCGGGCTGGGGTTGGAGCCGCCGCTGGACGACTGCCTGAGCTACGACCCGGCCAACCTGACGTTGGCGGACGGCGGCGCGAATGGCTGGTACGTGCTGGATGGGGCGCACAGCATCCTGCTGATGGACACGCAGGCGGACGCCGACGCCGCACGACAGGCCATGCTCGCCCACACCCTGATCTGCTACATCGGGCGCGACAATACCCGCCCCGACCGCAGCCGCTACGTGCACACGTACCTGCGCGACACGCCCGCGCCCAGCCCGCTGCCGACGCCCGTCCCGACGCCCACGCCGATGTTGCCGCCCTGCGCGAGCGCCCCGCCGCCGCGCATGATCGTCAATCACATCGGGCGCGTGACCTTCTCGACAGGCGAGCCGGTGCGCGTGCGCACGGGGCCAGGGACGGGCAACGCGATCCTGACCCTGCTGCCCGAAGGTACGATCTTCTACGTGACCGGCGGCCCGGTCTGTGCTGAGCCGTACTGGTGGTGGTCGGTGCAGACGGGCACGGGCATCATCGGCTGGATGGCCGAGGGCGTGGTGGGCAACTACTTCATCGAGCCTTTTGGCCCGTAACGGCTCGTCGCGGGGGCGTATGCTCTGGCTTCGCCCGCTGTGGTCAGGATTCCGGCCCCTCTTTCAGACTTCCGAAGTCTTTCGCAGACTTCGGAAGTCTTGCCTTGTGATCTTGCCGCCCCGCGCCCGTCTCAATTCCATCTTCCGGGCCGCTGAATTGGTGGTATACTCCGCCTGTTTTGTCACCTGATGCGCGTACACGGGGGGCTGTTGATGAAGATCGTCCTGACCGGCTCGATTGCCTACGACTACCTGATGCGCTTTCCGGGGCGCTTCCGCGATCATCTGATCGCCGACCAGCTCGACCGGATCAGCGTTAGCTTCCTGGTGGAAGACATGGTGCGCGAGCGGGGCGGAGTCGCTGCCAACATTGCCTACAGCCTGGCGCTGCTCGGCGAGCACCCCATTCTGATGGGCACCGTTGGGCGCGACTTCGGCGAGTACCGCGCCCTGCTGGAAGAGCGCGGCGTGGATACGTCGGCGGTGCGCATCATCCCGGAGGTCTACACGGCGTCGTTCTTCGCCAACACCGACAGCGAGAACAACCAGATCGGCTCGTTCTATACCGGGGCGATGGCCTACTCCAAGGGATACACGCTGGCCGAGGCGCTGAGCGATCCGCCCGACCTGGTGGTGATCTCGCCTGGCGACCCGACGGCCATGACCGAGATGGCCGACGAGTGCCAGGCGAGCGGCTATCCCTTCCTGTTCGATCCCAGTCAGCAGGTCATCTGGCTGGGTGGCGACTTTCTGCGGCACGGCATAGACCGCTGCCGCCTGCTGATCGTCAACGCCTACGAGTGGGAAATGATCGCCAAGAAGACCGGGCTGACCCTGCCAGACCTGGTGCGGGAGGGCAAGACGGTGATCGTCACGCATGGCAACGACGGCTCGCACATCCACGCCGGCGGCGAGCACTATGCGGTGCCCGTGTTCCCCGTCGAGAAAGTCGCCGACCCGACCGGCGTCGGTGATGCCTATCGCGCCGGGCTGCTCAAGGGCATCGCCTGTGGCTTCGGCTGGCCGCTCAGCGGGCGGATCGCGGCGCTGGCCGCGGCCTACGTCCTGGAACAGCGCGGCACGCAGAATCATCATTTCACGCTGGCCGGGTTCGTGGCGCGCTTCCGCACCGTCTTCGACGACGAAGGCGCGCTGGACGCCTGGCTGAAAGACTGAGCGCATCGTACCGATGATCACCGTCGAGCGGCTGACCGACCGCGACGAGATCCGCGCCTATCTGAGCCAGGATCGGGCGCTCACCGCCTACGCGCTGGGCGACCTGGACGATGCCCTGTGGCCGGAGAGCGCCTTCTACGGCGCGCGGCGCAGCGGCGCGCTGATCGCTGTGCTGCTGCTCTACTGGGGGCTGGAACCAGCCGTGCTGACGGCGTTCGGCGCGGGCGAGGGGATCGCGGCGCTGCTGGCGGGCGCTGACCTGCCCGGCGAGGTCTATTACCTCTGGCCGCCAGAGCACGAGCCGCTGCTCTCGGCGCGCTACGAGCGGCCCCACGCTCAAGAGGAATGGCGCATGGCGCTGGACTGGGCGCGCTTCAGCGCCCCGCCGCCGGACGGTGTGCGCCGCATCGCGCCGCACGAAGCCGGCGCGCTGGCCGCCCTCTACCAGCACGCAGCCAGCCCCGGCGAAGAGGTCGTCGCCTTCAGCCCGGCGCAGATCGCGCGCGGCGCATTCTTCGGCGTCTGGGCCGGCGGGGCGCTCGTGGCGACGGCGGGCACGCACGTCTGGTCGCGCCAGGAGAGTGTCGCCGCCATTGGCAACGTCTTCACCCACCCCGCGCACCGGGGCTGCGGCCATGCCACGCGCTGCACGACAGCGGTGATCGAAGCCGCGCGGGAAACCGGGATCGAGACGGTCGTGCTCAATGTGCGGCGGCACAACACGCCGGCCATTCACATTTATGAGAAGCTCGGCTTCCGGCGCCATGCCCTGTTCCTGGAAGGGCCAGCCCTGCGCCGGGACTGATCGCCCATCCCACTGCGCCTGCGCTGTGCTACAATCAGCAACGGCTGCGTGATCTATAGACAGAGAAGACGATAAAGGAGCACTGAATGACGGTCGAGCATGATGTTCGTGACCTGGGCCTGGCTACGGGGGGTCGCTATCGTATCGAGTGGGCCGAGCGCGATATGCCCGTGCTGCGGCAGATCCGCGAGCGGTTTGAGCGCGAGCGCCCGCTGGACGGGGTGCGCGTATCGGCGTGCCTGCACGTGACGACGGAGACGGCCAACCTGATGCGCACGCTGCAAGCGGGCGGCGCTGATGTGGTGCTGACGGCCTCCAACCCGCTCAGCACGCAGGACGACGTGGCGGCGTCGCTGGTCAGCCACTTCGAGATTCCGGTCTTCGCCATCAAGGGTGAGGACAACGCCACGTACTACGACCACATCAAGCGCGCGCTCGATCACCAGCCGCACATGACGATGGACGATGGCGCAGACCTGGTCAGCGAGCTGCACAAGAACCGCACCGAGCTGCTGGAGCACGTCATCGGCGGCACCGAAGAGACGACGACCGGCGTCATCCGGCTGCGGGCCATGGCCAAAGACGGCGCGCTCAAGTTCCCGGTGATCGCCGTCAACGACAGCCTGACCAAGCACCTCTTCGACAACCGTTACGGCACGGGCCAGAGCACCATTGACGGCATCATCCGCGCCACAAATGTGCTGCTGGCGGGGCGCACAGTGGTCGTCGGCGGCTACGGCTGGTGCAGCCGCGGCATCGCCATGCGCGCCAGGGGCATGGGCGCGAATGTCATCGTCACCGAAGTGGACCCGCTCAAGGCGCTGGAAGCGGTGATGGACGGCTTCCGCGTCATGCCGATGATCGAGGCCGCGCCCATCGGCGACGTTTTCGTCACGTCCACCGGCGACATCAACGTGCTCGACGTGCACCACTTCGAGGCGATGAAGGACGGCGCAATTATCTGCAACAGCGGCCATTTCAACGTCGAGATCAACATCCCCGGCTTGCAGAAGATCGCTGTGGGTGAGCTGCGCCGCGTGCGCCCCTTCGTCGAGCAATACACGCTGCGCGACGGTCGCGCCATCAACCTGCTGGCCGATGGACGGCTGATCAACCTGGCCGCCGCCGAGGGGCACCCGGCCAGCGTCATGGACATGAGCTTTGCCAACCAGTCGTTGGGCGCGGAGTTCATGAAGCAGAACGCCTCTGCCCTGGAGAACAAGGTCTACACCATCCCCAGCGAGATTGACCAGGAGATCGCCCGGCTCAAGCTGGAGTCCATGAACGTCGCCATTGACACGCTGACCGAAGAGCAGGTGCGCTACCTGAACCAGTGGCAGGAAGGCACCTAGTACTCGACCAAACCGATTTTGACGGGGCATTGCCCTGGGTGGGAGCGCGGGGGCGGAGTCACCACATCCCACAAATGAAGTCTGGCGAACTACTAGCGCGTGTTATGCACTTTTCGACCCCTATCGCGCGGGCGCTGTTCTGCTGCATCTCTGTGCAGACAGGCTGCGCGATGGCCAGGCGTTGGCTCGGCGTTGGGTAGTTCGCCGGGAGCGGGTTAGAATGGAGGCGGCTCCGCGCCAGTTCAGGCAGGGGGCCGTTAGTGAGGAGCGGAGAGACTATGAACCGTCATAACTGGAGACTGACTGCCCTGCTGCTGGTCGCCATTGTGCTGGCGCTGGCCGCGCCGCTGGCCGGCGGGAAAGCACTGGCGCAGAGCGCGCAGTCGCGCGTGCGCTTCCTGCACGCCGTGCCGGGGGCGCCGGCGGTGGACGTCTACGTGGACGACGCGGCGGTTGTCGCCGGGTTGGCCTTCGGAGACGTGACGCCGCACCTGAACGTGCCCGGAGCCGAGCACCAGGTCGCGCTGCGCCTCGCTGGCGCTGCCAGCGACTCCCCGGCGCTGCTGGAAGTGGCCGTGCCGCTGGTGCCCAGCCTGGCCTTCACCGTCGTGGTGCAGGGCACGGCGAACGCGCTGGAAGCCGCGCTCTACGAAGACATTCTGGACCCGATTGACCCCGGCATGGCGCGGCTCACCGCCATCAGCGCCATTGCGGACGCCCCGCCGCTCGACGTGCTGACCACAGCGGGCGGGCCGCTGCTGCAAGGCGTGAGCTACGGCGCGCAGTTCGGCACGGTCAACATCGGGGCCGGGCTGCAAAGCCTGGTCATGGTGCCGGCAGGCGGCGCGGTCGAGAGCGCCGTCATCACCATCGGCGACGTATCGCTGGTCAGCGGGACGCTCTACACCTTTGTGGCGCTGGGCACGCTCGAAGGTGATGTGTCGCCCTCGGCGCTGGTGCTGGCCACGCCGGTCAATGGCGAAGAAAACTCTGTGCGTGTGCGGGTGGCCCACGCCAGCCCGGACGTTCCGGCAGTGGACGTGTACGCAGACGACACGCTGATCGTCCCTGCGCTGACCCTGGGCGAGATGACCGGACACATCCCTCTGCCCGCCGGCAGCACCACTCTGGCGCTGCGCCCGGCAGGCAGCCCGGCGGCAGATGAGCCGGCGCTCTCGGCGAACGTGACGCTTGATCCGGCGGCCCCCGCCCTGACTGTGGCCGCGGTCGGCGAGCTTGGCGACGGGACGCTGGCCTTGCGCGTCTTCCCCGACAACGTGGCAGACATTCAGCCCGGATCGGCGCGCCTGGCCGTGATCAACGGCGTGCCGGGGGCGACCGTCAGCGCGACGCTCGCCGACGAATCCGGCACCGCGCTCGTGTCGGCGCTGGATTTCGGCGCGCAGGGCGCGACAGCCAACGTGTCGGCGGGCGAGTTCATGATCATGGTCAGCATCGCCGGCGTCGAGTCGCCGGTGGACCTGGTGGTGCCCGCCGAGACCTACAACGGCGGCATGTACTATTCCGTGCTCGTCTTTGGGGGCGGCGCGGCGGGTGTGCCATTTGACGCGCGCGTGGCCGGGACCGAAGTGAATGTCACCGCCAGCAGCCTGCCCAGGCCCGCATCCGCTGCCGTCGTCGCGCTGGCGGAGACGCCCGCCCCGGCGGAAACAGCGGCGGACGCAGAGCAGACCGCTGAGCCGCAGCCAACCGAAGAGCCAACCCAGGAAGCTGTGTCTACTGAGGCAGCCGCCGAAACGAGCAGCGAGCTGGTTCAGGAGACGCCCGCTGAAGCAGCGCCCGCCGTGACCGACACCGAGCTTGTCCAGTCGCCGGATCAGGCTGTCGCAGCCCAGCCCACCGAGGCCGCGCCACCCGCCACCCCCGCTCCACTGGTGACGGCGGCGCCGGGGCCGGTGGCCTACGTCGTGCTCGATCCCGGCGCGAATCTGCACTGCCGCGAGCTGCCCGGTGCTGACAAACGCTCGCTCGGCCTGATTCCGAGCGGTTCCACGCTGATCGTGCTCGGTCGTCCGGGCGAGCCGCTGGTGCCTGAGACCGGCGAGGCAACGCCTGAGCCGACGCCGGTCGTCGAGCAGATGGCGGACCTGTGGCTGTCGGTGCGCTGGGATCCGCCGTCGGGTGGGTACCTGCGCTGCTGGGTAGCTGTGGAGTACCTGCGCGTCGAGTGGCGGGGCCGCCTGCTCGATGAGCTTGACGAGCTGCTGGAGCTGCCCGAAGTGCCCTTCAACGAGCCGGGCGAGGCGGTGGATACGGACGTCGCCCCGCCCACCCCGCGCTTCGACGCGGTCATCGCCACCGTCAACACCCAGCCGGGGGTCAGCCTTCAGCTTCGTCGCAACCCCCGGACAGATGCCGAGTCACTGGCGCTTGTGCCTTCGCAGGCTCAGCTTGAAGTGCTTGGCTATGCCGAAGCGCCGAGCGAAGGCCTGGTCGGCCAGCCCACCGATCCCAACTGGCTGTTCGTCCGCTACCGTCAGGAAGACGGCAGCGCAACTGTCGGCTGGGTGTCGGTGCAGTACGTCTCGCTGTCCCGCTGGGGTCGTCCATACGCCATGACCGATCTGGTGGTGGTGGACGCGGAAGAGGCGGGTTACTATGAAGCGCCGGGCGTCACCCCCGTCATCCCGGCGGAAATGCAGAACGTGGTCGGCACCGTGAACGTGAATCCCGGCGTCAACCTGAACCTGCGCGACCGTCCGAGCGCTGATGGGCGCGTCGTGGTGGGCATCCCAGGCGGCGAAAGCATGGTCATCAACGGGCGCAGCGGTGACGGCACCTGGGTGCAGGTGACCTACACCTCGCCGACCGGCGACCTGGACGGCTGGGTAGCGGCGCAGCACCTCATCATCACGCGCGCCGGGCAGGCCTACGATGTGCGCAACCTGCCCATTCTCACCGGCGAAGAAGATGCCATGAGCGGCTGAGCGCCGGGCGCTCTCAGAGCAACGCAAAGCCCCCTCCCAGCGGAGGGGGCTTTTCTGTCTGCCGCGTGCCCGTGCGCAGCTACTGGCGATGCGCCGCCTCGGTGAGCTGCTTGAGCGACTCATAGTCGCGGCGCACGATCGTCCAGACATTGGAGTCGCCATAACTGACCAGCACGGTCGGCGTAGCGCTGACGCCGTGATCGCCGGCGAAGACGCGGAACTGGCGCAGCGACTGCGCATAGCGGTTAGAGGCTACACACTCGACCAGTTTCTGCGCGTCCAGGCCCATCTCCCTGGCCGAGTCTCGAATCTGGTCAAGAGAAAACGCGGATGCAAGCTGCCGGGTGCGCGCCAGGCGGAACATCTCTTCGCTCATCTCCCAGAACGCGCCCTGCTCGCCCGCGCACAGCGCCGCCTGCGAAGCCGTCTCCGAATAGAACTGGCCGGTGCCGGTCGCCAGCGCAATGCCAAAGGTCGCCTGGCCGGTGAGGACGTAATCCTCGATGAAGCGCGGCACGTCGGTCTCGTGGTAGTTCTGGCAATGCGGACAGGCGTAATCCGAGACGGTCACAAAGTGCACTGGCGCCGACGGATCGCCCAGGGTTGGGATGCCGTTGACATCTACGCCGCGCACCACCCCAGGCACGCCGCTGCTCTGGCCGTCAAGCTGGCGCACGCCCGCCGCTTCCAGGGCGGGCAGAGTCGTCGAGCCGCCGGCATGGGGCAGGCAGAACTGGGGAAAAGCAGCGCAGCTCACCGCTTTGGCGCCGCCGATCTGCCGCCAGTTGGCGACGATGAACACGGCGCTGGCGATGATGCTCACGGCCAGGACAGCCACGAGGATCGTCGTCTGCTGTTGCCACTGCTCCTGGCGCTGGCGGCGAGTCTTGCCGGGGCTGAAAGTGGCGCGCGCGCCCCAGGGAAACAAGCCAGCACCAGTCTGTTCGGGTCTTTGTTGTGCGGTCATAGTGAGAGCCGTCCACTCCTGCGCGGATTAAGTCAATGGTCGTTGAAATTATAGACCATTGGCAGGGCAGATGGCACACTCTGGGGCGAAACAGGCGCATTCCACGAAAAGTCACGGTCCGTTCATAGAGAGGAAGCCGTTTGAGAAACCGCTTCTCCCCAGCCCAAATCCCTTCTTCCACAAGGGAGACTGTTGGCGAATGCCCCCGTAGGGGCGTATGGCCATACGCCCCTACGAGAGGCCGCAACAGAGCAGCGCCCCGGATTATTCGCCAACAGGCTGAGCGGCGCGTGTCATCTCGGCCATGTTGCTGTAGCCGCGCTGCGAGTAATCCAGCGCAGTCCACGTGCCGGAATCGCCATAGCTGACGAGCAGGGTCGGCGTGCCGCGCACACCGTTATCGGTGGCGAAGAGCTGCTGTGCATTCAGAACGGTTTTGTAGCGCCGGGAGAGAATGCAGGTCGTCAGCGCGCCCGCGTCAAACCCCATCTCTTTGGCCGATTGCTCGACGGTGGACAGGCTGTAGGCGTTCTGGATGCCTTGCAGGCGCGACAGGCGGAACAACTCGTCGCTCATCTCCCAGAAGGCCCCCTGCTCGCCCGCGCACAACGCCGCTTGCGCCGCCGTGAGCGAATACTCGCCCCCCACGCCGTTCAGGATGGCGACGCTGAGCGTCGCCTGGCCGGACAGCACGTAATCCTTGACGAATTCGTGCAGGTCAACCGTGTGATAGGGGTTGCAGTGGCTACAGGAGAAATCGAACACGGCGCGAAAATGAATCGGCGCGTCTGGATCGCCGATGAAGGGCATCATGTCCGCCGTGAAGCCGCGCACCACCCCCTCCGCCCCATGCGACTCTTCATCGAGCGCTCGCGCGCCAGAAGCCTCGGCCAGCGCGAGTTGAGCGTCCTCTTCCAGCCCGCCCACAAAAGGCACGCAGTACTCCGGGTAATCCGCGCAGCTCACCGCTTTGGAGTCGCTGGCTGCCCCCCGCCAGTTGAAGAAAATGAACACCCCCACCGCGATCGCTGAGACGAGCACCGTCATCAGCAGGACGTTCGTCTGAGTGCGCAACTGGATTGCGCGCTGGTGGCGAGACTTGCCAACTTCGTAGACGGCGCGCTGCCCCCAGGGGAAGCCGAAGCGTGACTGAGTAGAATGTTGGGTGCGGCTCGGCATGACAGATCCTCTTTCGCCATTGAAACTGCTTGAGACGGTTATCACAATTGGCCCGACTCTACCGCATCGGCAGAGTGTGTCAAGCCGCGCGCAGGGCGTATGCAGCTCCTGCCCGGTCGCGCCTGCCCCGCGCCGGACTTCCGCAGTTTCCGAGGGTTTCGCCAGTCTCCTTCAGCGCCCCGCCCTCCGAAGGCGCTGCTCCGCTGTGCTCGCTGAGCGGGCGTATGGCGACATCTTCGCTTCCAAGCCCCCCACGAAGTCTCGCAGCGCGCGAGCGCTGTGGTATACTGCCAGAAAAAGAGCCGCTGACAGGATATTTCCAACAGGGATTGCGTGTATGCGAGCGACCGACATCATTGAAAAAAAACGCGACGGCGACGAGCTGAGCGCCGCAGAAATTCAGTGGTTCATCAGCGGGTTCACCAATGGCGAAATCCCCGATTATCAGGCGGCGGCGTGGCTGATGGCCGTCTTCCTGCGCGGCATGACCCGCCGCGAGACGCTCGACCTGACGCTGGCCATGGCCGCCAGCGGCGAGCAGCTTGACCTGTCGCCGGCCATCGCCTACGCGGTGGACAAGCACTCGACCGGCGGCGTGGGCGACAAGGTGACGCTGGTCGCGCTGCCGCTGGTGGCGGCGGCGAGCGTGCCCGTCGCCAAGATGAGCGGGCGCGGACTGGGCTTCTCCGGCGGGACGCTGGACAAACTGGAGTCCATCGCCGGTTATCGGGTCAAGCTGAGCGACGAAGAAATCCTCCGCCAGGTGCGCGAGATCGGAATCGTGCTGTGCGGGCAGACCAAGCACCTGGCCCCCGCCGACGGCGCGCTGTACGAGCTGCGCGACGTGACCGGCACCGTGCCCAGCCTGCCCCTCATCGCCAGCAGCATCATGAGCAAGAAGCTGGCTTCCGGGGCGCAGGCCATCGTCCTCGATGTCAAGGTGGGCGCGGGCGCGTTCATGAAAACGGTGGACGAAGCGCGCGCCCTGGCCCAGGCGATGGTGGACATCGGCCTGGGGGCCGGGCGGGCCATGGTCGCGCTGCTCTCGGACATGAGCCAGCCGCTCGGCTGCGCAGTGGGCAACGCTCTGGAAGTCCGCGAGGCCATCGAGACGCTGCGCGGCGGCGGCCCTGCCGACCTGCGCGAACACTGCCTGACAATCGCCGCGCACATGGTCCGGCTGGGGCGGCGCGAGGCGCAGCCCGGCGTCTTCGACGCGATCCGCCAGGAATTGGCCGCCCTGCTGGATAGCGGCGCCGCGCTGACCAGGTTCCGCGAGCTGGTGGCGGCGCAAGGCGGCGACGTGCGCCAGATTGACGACCCGGACAGGCTGCCCGCGGCGCGCCTGCGCGAGACGGTGCGGGCAGAGCGCGGCGGGTGGGTGGCCCACATGGATGCGCTGACCGTCGCCCAGGCCACGCTGGAACTCGGCGCAGGCCGTGCGCGCAAGACCGACACCATTGACCCGGCGGTGGGCGTCGTGGTACATAAGAAAATCGGCGACCGGGTGGAGACGGGTGACAGCCTCTTCACCGTGCACGCCAGCGACGAGAATCAACTGGCGCGGGCGCTGACGGTGCTGGCCGGCGCGCCATCGCTGAGCGACGAAGCGCCGCAGCCGCCCCCTGCATTCTACGGCACAATCACCGAGGCAAGCGGAGCATAAGCTGAGCAGGTGCGAGACCTGTCAGGCGGGAGCACTGCCCTGCTGCGCCCCTGGCTGACCTCACCCCCGCCCGGTGCTAGCGTGCCTCGCCGCCCTCTCTCCGCGTGTAAAGAGAAGGCAAACTGAGCGGAGCGAGGTTGGGGATAAGGTCAACGCCCCGACGTCCGGTGAGCCGCCGACCGCCTTTGCACGCACCCCGAACAGGGATGAGGTTTTGCGCATAGAGAGGATTCGGTTATCCTTCCAGAGAATCGCGCGCCGGAGGACCGACACTTGCCCATCCTGCATCGCCTGGGCGACTCATCGCCCCTTGACGACGACCCGAACGTCGAGCCGCGCCTCTCGCCGCTGGTGCCGGGGCGCTCCGGGCGACCCAGCTTCTCGCTGGAAGCGCTGCGCGAGCGCGTCGAGCGCCAGTTCCACGAAGAGACGGCGGGCCGCGCCGACATCCTGGCCGAGCTGGACACGGAAGCCAGCCAACGCACCGCCCTGCGCGAAGTCGCCGAATACGTCTTCGCCGTCGAAGCGGTCAGCCCCACTGCCGCCGACAGGCAAATCATCCTGGATCGCGTGCACAGCAACCTCTTTGGCTTCGGCCCGCTGGAAGACCTGCTGCGCGATGAGACTGTGACCGAGATCAGCATCAGTGGCCCGGCGGAGGTGCGCTTCCGGCGCAGGGGCGAGCCGCCCCGCTCCGCCCCCCACCGCTTCGACGATGGCGCGCACCTGGCTGTCACTCTCGCCCGCCTGCTGGCGGGTTCGGGCGCGGCCTTGACGGAGTCCGCCCCCTTCCTCGAAACAGGCATTACGCTGCGCGGGCGACGCGCCCGCCTCAGCGCCATCGGCCCGCCGCTGAGTCCCGCGCTGACGGCGACCCTGCGCCTGCATCCGCCCCGCCCGCTGGCGTTCGCCGATCTAGAAGCGTGCGGCGCCCTGCCCCCTGCCGGAATTGCGCTGCTGCGCGCCATCGCAGCGGCGGGACACGGCCTGCTCATCGCCGGCGACGCGGGGACGGGCAAGACAACGCTGGCTGGGGCGCTGCTGCCCGAACTCGCCGGGCGCATCGCCGCTGCCGAGCGCGCCGGCGAGCTGCCCCTGCCGCCAGAAGCGGCCCGCTTCTGTCCGGCCCAGCCCGCGCCCGACCAGCCCGCCGCCGACTTCGCCGAGAGCGTCCGCGCGGCGCTGGGGGCAGCCCCCGACTGGCTGCTGATTGACGAGATCGGCGCGGACGAAGCGCCCGCCCTGTGGGCAGCGCTGACCGCCGAACCCGCGCCGCGTTGCCTGTGGACGCTGCGCGCGCCCGCTCAGCCCGATCGTCTGCGCAGCGCCCTGACCATGCTCCTGCGCCGGGCGCAGCCCGCCATAGGCGCGGCGCACCTGCACCGCGCCATCAGCACCCGCTTGCCCTTCGTCGCGGCCCTGTCCAGAGTCGGGGAATCGGTTCGCCTGGCGTTCCTCGCGGAATGGCAGGCCCAGAACAACGAGCTGGCGCTGCGCCCGCTGCTCGCCGCCGAGGGAGAAGGGTGGGCGCTGACCGGCGACGGATCGGCGCATCCGCTCGATCTGCCGCCGGGTTTCTGGGGGTAACGTGCGCGCTCGTCCCGCCTCACCCAACCTGGGAGACTCTCACCCTATGCCACCTGCCGTCCGCCGCCTTCTCGCTGCGCTCGTTGTTGCGAGTCTGCTCGCCGCGCTGCTGCCACCCGTCACCTCGCCGTCGTCCGCCCGCGCCCAGGAACCCGCCCCTTCGCTGAGCGCGCTGGCAGCGATCGTCTTCCCCGGCGCGACGGGCACTCCGGCCCACTACGGCGTTTACCTGGGCGACGGGCTGTTGCTGACCACCTGGCACGCCTGGACGCTCGACGGCGACCGCTACACCAATCCGGACTCGCCGCTGTCGCCGAGCCGCCAGGTGACGACCTACGACCACGACGGGCGGCGCGATCCCGGCGAAGACTTGCTGAGGCTGGCCGACTGTGCCGGGCGCTGGCTGCCGCTGACCCAGGCGGACTCCACCTGCACACCCTTCGCCCGGCTGAGCGGCGCAGCAGTCGTCTTCCCGCTGGCCGCTGAGGGAGTCAACGATTCCTCCGTGCCCGTGAAGCGCCTCATTTACGCCAGCCGCGAACACGACATCGCGCTGCTGGCCGTTGACGCCGATGTCCTGGCCGGGTTGGGCATCGCGCCCGCCCGCCTCAGCGCCGAGCCAACCCGCGCGGAGCAGCCCGTGCTCGCCCCCACGCGCCGCGCCGGCGAGCGCCCGGTCATCGCGCAGTACACGCTCGCCATTGGTGCGCCCGCGCTTCGCCCGTCCGTTGAGGTTTCCAGCCTGGGCGTTCCCTGGCGCGTGCCCAGCGTGCTGCTCGCCGCCAACAGCATCCTCGACGGTGCGCCGATCCTGGACGCGCAGACAGGCGATGTGATCGGGCTGGCCTGGCGGCCCGCCGATTCTCTCGACACGCCCGGCACCTGGGTCACGCCTGCCGCCGTATGGCTGCACACGCTCTACGCGGCCAATGACGAGTTGCTCAGCACAGCCCTGGCCGCCGTGCTGAGCCGCGCCGTCACCGTGCCGGTGGCCGGGCCGCTGACGCGCGGCGACCCGCTCGCGCCCGACCTGGGCAACGGCGGCATTGATGTGCAGCACGTCGCCCTCGATCTGGTCATTGACCCACGCGCGGGCACCCTGCAGGGCAGCGCGGTCCTCGCCATCCGCGCGACCATGCACCGCCTGGCGAGCTTCGCGCTGGATGCGCACAGCCTGAACATCCAGCGCGTGCTGGTGAACGGCGAGGACGCCCTCTTTACGCTTGAGGGAGACAAGCTCATCATCGCGCTGCCCGCCCCGCTGGACTACGGGACTCAGTTTCGCGCCGAGATCGCCTACGACGCCCGACCGCAGCCTTTCCGCAGTCGCTTCATGCCTTTCTTCGACATCGGCATGTTCTTCGCCAGCAATCAGGTCTTCACGCTCAGCGAGCCGGATGGCGCGCGCACCTGGTTCCCCGGCAACGATCACCCCAGCGACCGCGCCACCTACGAGTTTCGCCTGACCGTCCCCGCGCCGCTGATCGCCGTCGCCAACGGACAGCTCGTCAAGACAGTGCGCTACGACGACGGGACGCGCTCCTTCGTCTGGCGCATGACCGAGCCGATGGCCAGCTACCTGGCCCTGGTCGTGGTGGGGGACTATCTCGCCATCAAAGGGCGCACGGCGGGCGGCATCCCGCTCCAGCACTACGTCTATCCAGACAGGGCCGACGACGCCCGGCGAGTCTTCGGCCACACCGGCGAAGTTCTCGATGCGCTGGCCGACATACTCGGTCCCTACCCCTATAGCTCCTACGGGCACGTGGTCGTGCCGCAAAACAGCATGGCCCTCGAAACGCAGACGATGACCGCCATGCCAGACGCGACGCTCGCCGCGTCCGAGCTGGACGTGTTCCCGCTGCTGGCCCACGAGCTGGCCCATAGCTGGTTCGGCAACGCGGTGACGCTGGGATCGTGGGGCGACATCTGGCTCAACGAGGGCTTCGCCACCTACATCGAGTGGCTGGCCCGCGAAAACCGGCTCAGCGCAGAGGCGGGCATCGCCGCGCGGACTGCCGCCGAGCAATCACTGCTGGCCGACACGCGGGCCACCCCGCTGGCCTACCCGCTGCCGGAAGAGCTTTTCGGCACGGCCAGCTACAACAAGGGAGCCTGGCTGCTGCACATGCTGCGCGGCGTCATTGGCGACGACGCCTTTTTCACCTTCCTGCGCACCTACGCCCGGCAGTTCCGCGACCGCCCGACCAGCACACTCGACGTGTGGCGGCTGGCCGAGCGCGTCAGCGGCCAGGACCTGGCCTGGTTCTTTGGGCAATGGCTGTTGCAGGCCGGGATTCCGCGCTACACGCTGTACTGGTCGGAACAGGAGTCCGGCATTGAAGTGCGGCTCTGCCCGGACGGTCCGGGCGCATACCGGCTGGCGCTGCCCCTGCGCCTGCGGCAGGGCGCGCGCGAAGAGGACGTGCTGCTGACAGTGAGCGAAAGCGGGGCGCGGGCCTCGTTCGCGCTGGGCTTCATCCCCGGCGAAATCCTGCCCGACCCCGCTCAGAACGTGCTGGCCCAGGTGATCGTCCAGCCCATCGCCGCCCTGCCAACGGCGTGCCCGCCGCCTGCCGCGCCCTGATCAGCCCGCTAACGAAGGCACGCAGAGGTCGTTGGCGAATGGCTTGACGCCGACCACAGACCTCATCCCCTGGCCTCGCTACGCTCGGCCTTTCCCCCTCTCCGCTGCGGAGAGGGGGCGGCGAGGCGCGTCAGCGCCGAGCGGGGGTGAGATACCAGGGGCGTATTGCGATACGCCCCCGCTACCGCCCCCCTTGTGCGACCGCCTCCGCCAGGCTCTGCGCGAAGGGCGGGCGCAGCACGCCAACCTCCGTGACCAGGCCGGACAGGTAGCGGTGCGGCGTCACGTCGAAGGCCGGGTTGCGCGCCCGGTAGTGCGCCGGCACCAGCTCGCAGCCGTAGGGCGCGCGCACTTCGGCCAGGTCGCGCTCCTCGATCGGCACATCGTCGCCGGTGGGCGTGTTCAGGTCTACTGTCGAGATCGGGAAGACGGAGTAGCACGGGATGCCGTTCTCGCGGGCCAGCACAGCGATCTGGTACGAGCCGATCTTGTTGACCACATCGCCGTTGGCCGCCACGCGATCCGCACCGAACAGGACGACGCTCACCTCGCCGCGCCGCATGAAATAGCCCGCCGCCGTGTCTGGCAGGATGTCGTAGGGAATGCCGAGCTGCTCGCATTCCCAGGCGCTCAGGCGCGCCCCCTGCAGGCGCGGGCGTGTCTCGTCGAGCAGCACGTGAATGCGCTTGCCCTGCTCGTGGGCCATGCGGATCACGCCCAGTGCCGTCCCGTAATCCACCGTGGCCAGCATCCCGGTGTTGCAGTGATGCAGCACCGTGTCGCCGTCTTTGAGCAGCGCCGCTCCGTGCATGGCCAGGCGCTTGTTGGTCGCCACGTCTTCATCGGCCATGCGCTGCGCCTCGTCCAGCAGCGCCACGCGGACCGCCCCGGCGCTGTCAAGGCGCGCATCCTGCGCCACTTCCAGCATGTGATCCACCGCCCAGGCCAGGTTGACCGCCGTCGGGCGAGCGTCCTTGAGGACGCGCGCCGCCGCTTCCAGATCGCCGTGCAGCGCCGGTAGCGCCAGCGCCGGCGACTGCCGCGTCGCCAGCGCCATGCCGAACGCCGCCGCCACGCCAATCGCCGGCGCACCGCGCACGACCATCGCCGTGATCGCCTCGGCGACCGCGCGGTAATCGTCGTATTCGACGTGAGCGAGTTCCCAGGGGATCAGGCGCTGATCGATCATGCGCACGCGCCCCGCATCCGTCCATTCAACTGTTCGCATCAGTGCTCCTTCCCAGCCCACAGCGCCAGACGCGCCCAAGTCTAGTCGCTCAGGCGGCCCGCGTCAACCGCGTCTGCCGGGGGACACACAGGACTTGGGAGCGGGTTTCCCTAAACCGCAGAGACGCAGAGGGCGCAGAGAAGAACTATGGAAACTCTTTGCTCTTCTCCGCGCGCTCTGCGCCTCTGCAGTGAGGTTTTACCTCCCGCCCCAGTAGATCGCGCCGGGCATCATTGCTGCTTGCGTCGGCGCTCGTCGCGCTCCTGTTGTGCTTTGCGCAGAATCTCCCCCACATCCAGCGGCGCGGGGTCAACCGGCGGCCCTGCCTGGACAGCGGGCGCGGTCGGCGGCGCGGGCACCGCGCCGCGCGGCAGCGACTTGCCCAGCCGTTGCGCGCGCCGCTCCATCTCCTGGACCAGCGCGCCGCTCTGCTCCATTTCCCAATAGATGATGCTCCAGTACAGCACCTTGCCGCACCGCTCTGCCGCCTCGCGCACAAGCGCCGACGTATCACCGAGGAACGCCGCAGCCTGGTGCGGCAGGGCGCGCGGGTTGTTGAGTTGCGCCAGCTCCAGCGCCGCCTGGGCGCGCTGCTCCGGTGAGGTGCTCTCGCGCAATCGCCGCACCCAGACCTCGATAGAAGCGTCGGAGGGCTTGGTCGCGGGCGTGCGCGCGCTGCCGCCGCCCGGTCTTCCCTCCAGCCCCGACGAGGGCGATCCTGCGCCGCTCAGCATCGCCCCGGCCATCGCCATCGCGCCCAGCGACGCCCCGCCGAGCATCGCGCCGCCCAGGCCCGCCGCCAGGGCCGTGCCCGCCCGGCGCACGTTCTGCTGCTCCTGCATGTTCAGCAGGTCGCGGTCAAACTGATCCTGCAGCTTGCGCAGCAGTTCCGCCTCCACAGCGTCCGGCGTGTTCTCCAGCGCGCGATCCACACCGAAGTATCGGCAGACCGCATCAACCGTCGTGTGCCCGTTCCGCTGCGCCTGGAACAGGCGGCTGCCCGCCCAGGCCATCGCCCGGCGCACCGTCTCGTCAGGCTCGGTCGGGTAGCGCGCGCGCAGGGCGTCGAGCGCGCGCGTCTCCTCCACCATGCCCAGCACGCGCACCACGTCCAGGCGCGCCGCTGCGCTGGCGTGACTCAGCCCGGCGATCAGCGTTTCGTCAATCATCGGTGGCCCTCACTTTCCGGCCTGATCCAGCCGGTTATGGCCCGCCGCGCCCCCCAGCCCTGCGGGCGGACCCGGTCGCCCCCTACTATACGACGGATTGGCACGGCTGACCAAGTACGTGGAGTGTGGGCCGAGATTGACCGCAACTCGCCGGGCGCAGGGCATTGATCTCACCCCTCAGCCTCGCCGCGTTCGGCTTACCCCCTCTCCGCGCGTGGAGAGGGGGCGGCGCGGCGCGTCAGCGCCGGGCGGGGGTGAGATCAAGGGGGTGCGGCAGATTGTGAGGCGACAGCCCTGGTGAGGGCTGGGCCGGGGCCGGTGGGACAGGTCTCTCAGTTGGGCAACCAGGTGAACAGGTACTCACCGGGCGTCGCGAACTGCCCGCCGCGCTGAGTACGAGGACCATAGAAGGGAGAGGCCCCTGCTGGACGCGCGCGAAGACAACGCCCTACACAGGCAGGTGCAGAATCGGGCGCAGTTCGTCGAACGCGGTGATCGTGAAGTCGGGCGGGTAGGCGGGGTCTGGCTCGCCGCGAAACAAGCACGTGCGGATCCCGGCGCGCTGGCCCGCCACGATGTCCAGCGCCCGATCGCCAACGGCCAGCACGCGCCCGCGCGGCAGAGCATGGCGTTCGATCAGCGCGTTGAAGCCAGCCGGATCGGGCTTGCGGGCATAGCCATCTTCCACCGTCAGACACTCGGCGAACAGCCCCTCGACGCGGTACCAGTCCAGCAGCCTCATAGCAGATTCGCGCGAGCGGTGCGTGAAGATGAGGTTCTGCCCGCCGGCCTTGAGGAAGCGCTCGCACAGGCAGATCACCCCGTCGAAAGGCGGCTGGTCGCGCTCTGTCACCTGGCGCTGATAATAGGCCACCCGCGCTTCCAAGACGAGCGCGTCCAGGGCATGGCGCGTGGCGATCTCGTCCATGCACGTGGCCAACGTGTCGTTCAGCAGCCGGACCAGGTCTGCGCGCGGAACCGCGACTTCCAGCTCGCCCAGCGCTCGCTCGATAGATGTGATCAAGGGCGGATAGGTGTCGAATAGAGTGCCGTCCAGGTCCCAGATGATATGATCGAAGCGCATCACGACTCTCCGGGCTGTTTCGGGGGCCAGTGCAGGCAAGTGACTCTATTGTAACGCAGAAACCGCCCTGTGAGGCAATTGCTTATTAAATTATAGGGGACACTTAGTGACGGTATTGAGTCTCCGCCCCAGAACCGACCACGAATCCCGACCGCCGTCTGTGGGAGTATCTATTCAGAGACCATTTGGGTTCCTCCCCCACTCCAAACCCCTCCCTCCTTGCGGGGAAGAGGCTTAGCGGGCGCGTTTTGCTCCCTTCCCCCCTCGTGGGGGAAGGGTCGGGGATGGGGGGCCAAGGCCGGCGCGCGACTTCGCAAACTGCCGCCTGGGGGTGCACTGGCAGGCCGGGCAGATGCCGACCGCTGATGCAACCTCTACACTCCTTTAACGGTTTTCTAGCGCAACTGTTGTACAGTCGAAGTGATCGGAAACTAGTGTATGGAGACAAGGCAGATGGCACGTGTAACTCGTTGGGACCCCTTGCGCGACATGATCACCATGCGCCAGGCCGTTGACCGGATGCTGGATGAAACGTTCGCGCGGGGCAGCGAAACGCGCGGCACGGGCGCGTGGCTGCTGCCGATGGACGCCTACATCACGGGCGAGGCCATCATCATCCGCGCCGATGTGCCGGGCATCAAGCCAGAGGAAATCGAAATCACCCTGGAAGGCGACACGCTGGCCATTCGCGGCGAGATCCAGCGCGAAGAGGACAGCCAGCGCAAATACGTCCTGTTGGAACGCCCAACCGGCAAGTTCGAGCGCACGCTGAACATCAACGTGCCCATTGATCACGACAACGTGGAAGCCAGCTTCAAGGACGGCGTGCTGACGCTCACTCTGCCCAAAGCGGGAGCGGTCAAGCCACGCCAGATCGCCGTCAAGAGCGGCTGATAGCCGCCCCCGGTGAGGGGCGTAGTCGGGGCGTGGCCATGCGCCCCTATCCCCTTGCCCGCCTCCTCTCCAACGCAGAGCAGGGGCAAGCCGGGCGCGGCGAGGCCGGGGGTTGAGGTTATAGGGCGCCCCCAACAAACTTCCGAAGTTTTCGAGAACTTCGGAAGTCTGCTGTACTTCGCGTCCGCTGTCCCTCCGAGCGCATCCCCTGTACAATGGGGCGTGATTCACCCATTGCTCAGACCGGAGGTTGACCATGCGACGCTTCCTCTCTCTGCCGCTCGCCCTGACCGCGCTGGCGCTCAGCCTCGCGGCGTGTGGGGGAGACAAGGACACCCCGGCCCCATCGCCAACGCCGCCTCCTCCGGCCCCCACTGAGACAGCCCAGCCCACCCCGACCCCCTTCGCTCAGACCGTGGCCGGGCTGGCTCTCGCGCCAGACGAGACAGCATGGCTGCGCATCGTCAATGCCAGCCCAGAGCTATCGCGCGTCTCCGTATACCTGGACGATCTGCTCGTCGTCGCGGCCCTGCGCCCTGGCGATTACCAGCAATCGCCGCAGAAGGTGCCCGCCGGAGACAGAGTGTTGCGCATCGCGCCGACAGACGACAAGTCCGCGCCCGCCCTGCTCGAAGCGCCAGTCAGTCTGCCCGCCAGAAGCACGCAGGTACTCGTCCTGGCTGGGCGCGCCGGCGATCACCAGTTGATTGTCGCTAGCGAAGACACCTCACCGCTGCCCAAAGCGACGGCGCGCCTGCGCGTCATCAACGCCCTGCCCGATGCCGGGACGCTCACCGTGCAGGATGGTCAGCGCACGCTCCTCAGCGCCCTGGCCTTCGGCGAGGTCAGCGAAGCTCTGACCCTGGCTGAGAAAGGGCACGACCTGGCGCTGCTGGCCGGGGACGCAGCCCTGGCCGAGTTCGAGTTCTATGGCCTGGCCCGCTACGCCTACACCATCGTGCTGTTCCCCGCCCCAGAGGCCAGCGCAGAGCCGGGCGGCGTCGCCCGCGTCGAGCTGCGCAGCCGTGTAGAGGACGAGGCGCAGGTCCGCGTGATGCACGCCTCGCCGGACCTGCCGCCGGTAGACGTGTACCTCGATGCCGTCTCTCTTGCGGAAAATGTGGCCTATCGCACGGCCAGCGTATGGACGACTCAGCGCGCCGCCACCTACCAGCTTCGCCTGCTGCCCGCCGAGGAGCCGGACGCCGCGCCCATTCTCGTCAAGCAGATCGCCCTGCGCGCCGACGAGACGGTGAGCCTGGTGCTGCTCGGCACACAAGACCGTCTGCGCGTCACCGCCGTCACCGAAGACCTGAGTCCTACGCCGGTCAACGCGACGCGGCTGCTCTTCGTCAACGCGGCCCCCGATGTCATCAGCGTCCGGGTGAGCACCTACAGCGGCGAAGTCCCCGGTCTGCGCTCGGTGCCGTTCGGCGCGGCGAGCCACCCCCTGGTGTATCCCGCCGGGATCAGCGCCTTCGTCATCGAGACGGGCAGCGCCGACTCCCCGCGCGAAATTGACCGGCTGCCAGAGCGTAATTGGCAGGCGGGCACAGCCTACGCCGTGATTATCACCAATATGCCCGACGCGCCGCCGGTCGTGCTGGAGACCGAGACGGGCGTCGGCGATACGATGCTGGCCGCCGAGGGCGTGGTGCCGCTGGAGAGCGCCCCGCCCAGCGCCAGCGGCTGGGGGCCGGGCGCGCGCGTCTTCGCCATTCGCCTGGTCAACGCGCTGACCGACGAGGCGCCCGTTGATCTGCTTGCCGATGGTGTGCCGATCTTTGAGTCCGTCAGTCCCTACAGCGCCACCGCCTACTACGATCTCGGCGCATCGCCAGATCACCTGGAAATCCGCCAGTCGGCGAACGGCACGGTGCTGTTCAGCGATGCGATAAGCCTGCCGCCTGCGCCAGAGGGGACGTACCTCACCCTCTATGTCTACCGCGACAGCCAGACCGTGCGTTTCGAGGCAGCGACCGAGCGCGCGCTCCAGGTCCCGGACGGCTATGCCCTGCTGCGCGTGTTCCACGCCGCGCCGGGCGCACCTGCGCTGCGCGTGCTGCGCGCCCCCTCGCCCGCGCCGACGCCCACGCCATCGCCTGCGCCGCCGGCATCGCCGGGCGCGCCGACGCCCACAGCGCCGCTCCCGGAGACCAGTCTGCCCGCCGGCGAGAAGGAGGAAATCGGGCCTGTCCCGGACATCCTGCTGGACAGCATTGACTTCCGCCTGATCGTAGACCCGGCGCTCGTCCCCGCCGGGACGCACGAGCTGCACATCGTGGAGCGCGTCAGCGCGCGCGAAGTCGGGGCGCTGACGGTCACGCTTGCGCCGCGCACTGCCTACGAGCTGCTCCTGCTGCCAGACGCGAGCGGGCAGGGTGTGCGCGCCGTGCTGGTCGCTCATCGCCGCTGAGCGCGGACCAGCTCAGGGCAATCGCATCACGCCTCGGCGCACAGAGCCTTGACCTCATCTTCTGACTTCGCTGCGTTCAGCCTGTCCCCCTCTCAAGCTCGGCGGGAGAGGAGGATTGAGGGGGTGAGGTTTTGCAGCAGCCCCCCCCCCACCCCAAACCCCTCCCCCACACGGAGGGAGGAGCTTAAGGTCTGCACTCTGCTCCCTTCCCCTCTCGTGGGGGAAGGGTCGGGGATGGGGGGCTGAACCAGGCCAGACCGGATGCTCATTTCCGCTCTGGTGCACCTAGCAGCGCTTGCCCCACCCCCGTCCCGTGCTATAATCGCCGCACTCAGGCGGCGCGCGGCATAGGGCCAGCGCGCTCTCTCCAGAACCTGGAGCGCTCCCGTGCGATCATTCATCACCGGCGCTGGCGGCTTTGCCGGCGGGCACCTGGTCGAGCACCTGCTGACCCTGCCGGACGCGCACATCACTGCCGCCGTGTTCCACCCGCCGGGGCAGAATCCGCGCCTCGACGGTCGTCCGGTCGAGCAGCGCCAGCTTGATCTGCGCGACGCCGCCGCCGTGCAGGCGGCCGTCGCCGAAGCCCGCCCAGAGCGGGTGTTTCACCTGGCGGCCCTGGCCGATGTCGGGCGGTCCTTCAAAGACCCCTGGGGCACGCTGGCCAACAATGCCCAGGCGCAGATCAATCTCCTGGAAGCCTGCCGCCAGGCCGTGCCGACGGCGCGCATCCTCGTCGTCAGCTCGGCGGAGATTTACGGCGCAGCGGGTGGCACAGCGGCCCCCCTTGACGAGCGCGTTCCTTTCGCCCCGGCCAGCCCGTACAGCGTCAGCAAGGTGACACAGGACATGCTCGGCCTGCAATACTTCCTCGCCTATGGCCTGCCCATCGTCCGCGCCCGGCCCTTCAACCACATCGGCCCCAGCCAGGCGGGCGGTTTCGTCGCGGCAGACTTCGCCAGCCAGATCGCGGCCATCGAGGCGGGCAACCGCGAGCCGGTCATGTTCGTCGGCAACCTGGAAGCTGAGCGCGACTTCACCGATGTGCGCGATGTCGTGCGCGCTTATGCGCTGCTGCTCGACCAGGGCGTGCCGGGCGAGGCGTACAACGTGTGCAGCGGACAGGCGCACAGCGTGCAGTATCTGCTCGACACGCTGCTGAGCTATAGCACCGTCCCCATCCAGGTCCGCCAGGACCCGGCGCGCATGCGCCCGTCTGACGTGCCGCGCCGCGTGGGAGACGCCGCCAAGCTGCGCGCCCACACCGGCTGGACGCCACAGATTCCCTTCGAGCAGAGCTTGCTGGATACCCTCAACGACTGGCGCATCCGGGCGGGCCTGCGCCCGGCAGCCGGTCGCCAGGCAGGAGCAGAGCACCCATGACCAAACGCGCGCTCATCACCGGCATCACCGGCCAGGACGGGTCGTACCTGGCCGAGTTCCTGTTAGAGCAGGGCTACGAGGTCTTTGGCCTGGTGCGGCGCACCAGCACAGTCAACTTCAGCCGCATTGACCACATCCAGGATCGGCTGAACCTCATCCCCGGCGACATGCTCGACCAGACTTCGCTCCAGCTTGCGCTGCAACAGTGCGAGCCGGACGAAGTGTACAACCTGGCCGCGCAGAGCTTCGTGCAGACTTCGTGGACGCAGCCCGTCTTCACCGGCGACGTGACCGCGCTGGGCGTCACCCGCCTGCTGGACGCCATCCGCCATGTCAACCCGGCCATCCGCTTCTACCAGGCGTCGAGCAGCGAGATGTTCGGCAAGGTGCGCGAGGTGCCGCAGCGCGAGACCACGCCCTTCTACCCGCGCAGCCCCTACGGCGTAGCGAAAGTGTACGGCCACTGGATCACCGTCAATTACCGCGAGAGCTACGGCCTGCACGCCACCAGCGGCATCCTCTTCAACCACGAAAGCCCGCGTCGTGGCCTGGAATTCGTCACGCGCAAGGTCACTCACAATGTCGCCCGGATCAAGCTGGGCATGGCCGATGAACTGCGCCTGGGCAATCTCGACGCGCGGCGCGACTGGGGCTACGCCGGTGATTACGTGCGCGCCATGTGGCTCATGCTCCAGCAGGACAAGGCCGAGGACTACGTGATCGCCACCGGCGAGACGCACTCGGTCGAAGAGCTGGTCTCGGTCGCCTTCGAGTACGTGGGGCTGGATTGGAAACAGTACGTCGTGCAGGACCCGCGCTTCATGCGCCCCGCCGAGGTGGATATGCTCGTCGGCGACGCCTCCAAAGCGGGCAAGGCCCTCGGCTGGGAGCCGCAGATCACCTTCACCGACCTGATCCACATGATGGTGGATGCCGACCTGGAACTGCTGAAGTCCGGCGGCCAGGCGAAATAGCGTGAGGGGTGATCGGCGGTCAGCGATCAGCGGGGCGGCAGGTCGGCGAGCGGCCCCCGCAGCCAGGCCTGCCTGCGGTGCGGCGTAACTCTCGCACCACCCAGAACCAACAACCAACAACCAATAACCGACAACTGATCACCGATCACTGACACCCCCATGCCCCTCATTGACACCCACTGCCACCTGGACTTCAACGCCTACGACGGCCTGCGCGACGAGATCGTGGCCGAGGCAGCGGCGAGCGGTGTGACGCGCATCATCAACCCCGGCACCGACCTCGACCGTTCGCGCGCCGCCATCGCGCTGGCCGAGACGTACCCTGGCGTCTACGCGGCGGTCGGCGTGCACCCCAACAGCACCGCCGGCTTCTCCCCCGCCCATCTCGCCGCGCTGCGCGACCTGGCCGCGCACCCGAAAGTGGTCGCCGTCGGCGAGATCGGCCTGGACTACTACTGGGACGATTCCCCGAAGGACGTGCAGTGGGCCGCCTTCGAGGCGCAGCTAGACCTGGCCGCCGCGCTGGGACTGCCCGTGATCATCCACAACCGCGACGCCAGCGACGACGTGCTGGCCGTCCTCGGCGCGTGGGCCGCGGCGCTGCCCGCCGCGCTGCGCGAGCGCCCCGGCGTGCTTCATTCCTTCTCCGCGCCGCAGAGCGCCGCAGAGCGTGGGCTGGCGCTCGGCTTCTACGTGGGCTTCACCGGCCCGGTGACCTTCAAGAACGCGGACGACCTGCGCCACATCGCCGCGCGCGTCCCCGCCGACCGCCTGCTCGTCGAGACGGACGGCCCCTTCCTCACCCCGCATCCTTACCGGGGCCGCCGCCCCAATCGCCCCGCCTACGTGCGCTTCGTCGCCGAGCGGCTGGCCGCCCTGCGCGCCATCCCCTACGACGATTTCGCCGCCCAGACGACCGCGAATGCCGAGCGACTTTTCGCGCATTTGGGCGGGGCGTGAGATCGCCGGGTGCGTGCCATGTCTTACACACTGGTCAATCGGCTTTTTTATAGATATTAATATTTACATTTGCATCAATTACGGATAAAATGGGGCGAAGCACATGGGGCGCTCGCGTGTCGGGGCACACGAGCAGCAGGCACTGGTTCGGGGACGCTCCCCAAATCGGCATCAGTTCAGGTTAGCGCGCAAAAAGCCAGCCGCCGCCGCGACCGGATCACGGGGGATCAGCCTGCCGCCGACAGCTCGCCTCACTTGCCAGCGATGATCGCTTTGTTCGCAGTGATGGGGGAAACTCATGCAACCGCTCAACCGCCTGATCGCCAAATCCGCCCGTGAATGGCATGTGCCGGTGCGCATGGCCACCGTGATATTCCTTGCCCCGCTTGTCGTCAGCCTGCTTCTGATTCCACTGCGCTTCGACAAGGCCGTGTACAAGTTCTTGCTGGACGAAGACCAGGTCTTCGAGTGGGCGACATTCGCCTGCTTCGCGCTCGGTGGAGTGGTCGGGCTGGCGATTGCCCAGTCGCAGCGCCGCGCCGGCAACCGCTGGGCGGCTGCGTTGTACCTGCTCTTCGCCGCGATGATGATCTTCGCCGCTGGAGAAGAGATTTCTTGGGGGCAGCGCGTGGTGGGCTTCGAGACGCCAGCCGAACTGCTGGACATCAATAAGCAGGAAGAGTTCACCCTGCACAACATCGGCGAGACACTCAGCCTGTTCAAAGCAGCGATGATGGTCATTGGGCTATTCGGCTCGGTGGCTTTTCTCGCCAACCAGGCAGTGCACATTGAGCAGTATTGGAGCGGGGCGGATGCCCTGCTGGTGCCGCCGCTCTTTCTGGCGACATCTTTCTTCGTGGTGTTCGTCTACCGCCTGCTCCGCCTGCTCATCTGGCGCAAGTCGGGCTTCACCATCACCGCTTACGGCGAATCTATCGAATTCTGGCTGTCCTTCGGCCTGCTGGGCTTCAGCGCGCTGGTCTGGCGCCGGCAGTGGGTCGAGCAGCGTCAGCGCCTCCCTGCTCGCCCCGTACAGCGCGCCGGGGCCACCGACGGCTAGCGCGTCCCTAGGTGGCAGCCTGTCGAGGGGGCGCACGGCTGCCCATGCGCCCCCTGAGTGATTCGCATCATCGCCTGGCGTCCGGCCCTGGAAGGTGGAGCCGGGCTACCACCCTCTCATGCCCCCGCCCCGGCCATCGAAGCGCCCCGGCTCCCGGTGATGGAAGCCGCCGGAATAGTGCGCTGCCATCCCGGAGCGCATCCCTGGCTGGGCGAACCAGAACGGTGCGTCGAAGCGATTCGCCAGCCAGTCGGGCAGCGCCGCCAGCAGCTCGTCCGCCTGCTCCTGCGTCAGCGTGCCGTCAGCGACGCGCTCGTTGATCGCCTCTGTGATGCGCACCTGGGCCTCCGCGCTGACAGCCTCTGCGTCCAGCCCATAGTCCTGCGCGATCTCGCCCAGCGTCGGGGGCAGCAGCGCCTCGCGTAGCAGGTCGCTCGCTTCAACGTCCGCCATCTCCGCGATCACGCCGATCAACGTTGTTTCCAGCGTTTGCTGCCAGCGATCGTGCAGGCGGTCGCGCAGGCGGTCGCGCAAGGCCAGCGGGTGGGCGCTGGTGAACGCGCGCTCCAGCGCCGTGTCAAGCTGTTCGAGCAGCGCATCGGCCCGCGCCTGGGTCAGCGTCCCCTCGGCAAGGGCCGCCTCGATCTCGACAGTGACCGCAGCCCTCACCGCGTCGCGCGCTGCCTGGGGATCGGCGCCGTTCGCCTCAAGGACTTCCGTCAGCGTCTGGCCGGCGCGCAGTTCCGGCAGCAGATCGCTCCACGCCAGCCCGGTCACTTCCTGGACAGTTTGCATCAGCGTCTCCACGAAGCGGACGCGGTAGGCACGGGGATAGTCCGGCTGCGCCGGCCCCTGGGCAGCGGCGAAGCCCACCGCCCCCAGCGCGATCACCAGCGCCAGACTCACGCTTATCGCTCGCTTGCTCCATGTGGTCATCGGGTATTCCCTCCATTCATCTGCTCAACAGACAATGCGCGGACAACTCCTCACCTCTGCCCCCATTATCAGACCCAGGTGTTATCCATTCATGTCCGAACTGCGTTCAGGCTGTAAAATTCCTGTAAAATGCCCGCCCCCGTGAGCGCTGCCGGCGCAACTCTGAGGCCGGTTGGGAAGCCGCGCGCCTGCTTTTTACCCCCCATCCCCGACCCTTCCCCCACGAGGGGCAGGGAGCAGAGCGCAGCGAGGCTGGGAGTGAGGCCACTGCCCGGCGCCCGGCGAGTCGCTGGCAACCTTTGCACGCACCCTACAGCATCCCGCCCTCTGCCGGGCCGCAGAATCCTGGTACAATGACGGCAGTGAGCAGAGGCAGCGCAGACGTGGCGGAGCAGCCGCGCCCAGCAGGGCGCCCCCTCAGCGCGGAAGAACTCGCCGGGATGTTCGGCTTCGCGCCGGACGCGCTGGACGCCAATCGCGCCGGTCGGCTCAGCGATCGCCAGCGCCAGGACCTGCGCTATCGCAGCATCGGGCACCTGGTGCGCGGCGCGACCATGCTGCTGGGCGGCGCGGTGCTGAGCGCAGCGATCTCGCCACTGGCGGAGACCGCATGGCAGCGTGCCCTGTGGATCGGCGTCTGCGTGTTGTGGCTGGCGCTGGGCCTCCTGTGGCTGGCCGCCGCGCGCGGCGTGGCGCGCCCCACTGTCCACATCGCAGCGGGAGCCTTGCGCCGCGCCGGCGATCCGTCGCACCCGGCGATCACCGTCAACAGTGTGGCGCTGCGCATCTCCTACCGGCGCTGGAAGCGGCTGAGCGCCGCCTATCCTGGCCGCTATTGCGCGTACTACGGGCCGGCGCGCACGCTGCTGAGCATCGAGCCGGCCTCTGAGGAACCCGACCCGTGACCGAGCATTCGCCTGCCGTGTCCGCCGCCATCCCAGCCATTGACCTGTCGCTCCTCATCGTCTCGTGGAATGTGCGCGATCTGCTCATCGCCTGCCTGGAGAGCATCGCTGCCAGCCCGCTGGCGCTCGTCGCGCCGGGTGGCACCGCGCCCGGCGACGGCGACCTGCTGTGCGCTGAGGTCATCGTCGTGGACTCGGCCAGCAGCGACGGCACGCCTGCGCTGGTCGCGGAGCAGTTCCCCTGGGTGCGCCTGTTCGCCCCGGGCGAGAATGTCGGCTTCACGCGCGGCAACAACCTGGCCCTGGCAGCGGCGCGCGGGCGCCACCTGCTGCTGCTGAATCCCGATACAGTCGTTCACGACGACGCGCTGCCCACGCTGGTCGCCTATCTGGACGCGCATCCGCAGGTGGGTATCGCCGGGCCGCGCGTGCTCAACGCTGACGGCACCACCCAGTCCACACGCCGCCGTTTCCCCACCGCGCTGACCGCCTTCTTCGAGAGCACCTGGCTGCAAGGGTACGCGCCGCGCCGCCTGCTCGACCGTTTCTACGTGGCCGACCTGCCCGACGATGGCACGTTCGAGGTGGACTGGGTGCAGGGCTGCGCGCTGATCGCTCGCCGCGCCGTCTACGAGCAGATCGGCGGCCTGGACGAAGGCTACGTCATGTTCTCCGAAGAGCTGGACTGGTGCCGCCGCGCCAAAGACGCCGGCTGGCGCGTCGCCTATGTCGGCGCGGCGCGCATCACGCATTACGGCGGCCAGAGCACCGCCCAGGTGGAAACGCGCAAGCATATTCACTTTCAGCAGAGCAAACTGCGCTACTTTCGAACCTATCACGGGCGCGCGCTGGCCCTTGCACTGCGCCTGTTTCTGCTGGTAAGCTACGGGCTGCAGATGGCGCTCGAAGGGGCAAAGGGCGCGCTCGGTCATAAGCGGGCGCTGCGCCGCGCGCGCGTGTGCACCTATTGGGCGGTGATCCGCGCGCTGGCGCGCGGCTAGTGTGGGCGCGCGAGTAGCCCCGGCAGGACGATCAGGAAGCGATCATGCGCATCGGGCAGATCACAGGCGAATATCCCCCCATGCAGGGCGGCGTGGGCGCGTTCACGCAGGAACTGGCGCGCGCCCTGATCGCGCTCGGCCACGAGGTGTACGTCTTCACCGATCATCGCGCCGCCCCGCCCGCCACAAGCGATCCGGCACAGGTCACGGCGGACGCTCATTCGTGGGGCTGGGGGACACTCAGCCGCATTCGCCGTTGGGCGCAGGCCCAGAAGCTCGACATTGTCAACATCCAGTACCAGGCCGCCGCCTTCAACATGGCTGCGTTCATCCACATCCTGCCGCTGCGCCTGGACAGCGCCCGCGTCGTCACCACGTTTCACGACCTGCTCGTGCCCTACCTGTTCCCGAAGGCGGGGCCGCTGCGCTACCAGGCCGTGCTGACCCTCGCCCGCAGCAGCGACGGCGTGATCGTCACCAATCGCGGTGACGAGGGCCGCCTGGCTTCCGAGAAGACCGTCGCCAGCCTGCGCCACATCCCGATCGGCTCCAACATCAGGCCAGAGCTGGCCCCGGACTATAATCGCTCGGTCTGGCGGGCGGCGCTCGGCTTCCAGCCGGACGATGTCGTCGTGGGCTACTTCGGCTTTCTGAACGCTTCGAAAGGCATTGACACGCTGCTGCAGGCCCTGCGCATCACCCGCAACAACAACCTGCCCGCCAAGCTGCTGATGATCGGCGGGCGCACCGGCACCAGCGACCCGGCCAACATCGTCTATGCCCGCGAAGTGGACGCGATGGTGGAAGACCTCGACCTGCACGACCACATTCGCTGGACGGGCTTCGTAGACAGCGCCGCCGTCAGCGGGCACCTGGCCGCCTGCGACATCCTGGCCCTGCCCTTCCGCGATGGCGTCTCCTTCCGGCGCGGCAGCCTGATGGCCGCCCTGGCGCACGGCTGCGCGATCATCACCACGCATCCCCAGGTGGACGTGCCCGAGCTGGTCGAGGATGTCCACGTGCGCCTGATCCCGCCCGATTCGCCCACCGCCCTGGCCATCGCCATCGAAGACCTGGCCGACAACCCCGAATTGCGCGAAGAGATGGGGCGCAATGTGCGCGCACTGTCGGCGCACTTCGCCTGGGAAGCCATCGCTGCCCAGACCGCCGCCTACTACGCGGAGATTCTGGATACGCCCCGCTGACCGGGCGCGCTGCTCTCTCCAATCCCGGCACCTGCCGCCTCTCTCGCAGAAAATTCTCACCAGAGCAGGGTCGTAATCCCTGCCCCTTCCCTCGCAAGCGATTCTGTTGGCGGAATGCTTCCGTAGGGGCGCCCCTCCAAGAGCGCAGCGGGGCTGGGGGTGAGGTCACTGCCCTGCGCCCGGCACGTCGCTGTCAACCTTTGCGCACACCCAGAGCGCCTTCCTCTGGCCAACCCGCGCCCAATCCGGTACACTCCGCCGCTGGATTTCGCGCAGGATCGCAGTCCGCAAGCGGATGCTCATGCCCCAAACGTCTCCTCGTCAGCGCGCGCTGCTGGCGCTCATCCTGGGCGGCTACGCGCTGCTGGCCGTCCTCTACAGCCTGGTCACGCCGCTGTTCGAAGCGTCCGACGAGCTGTGGCACTATCCGATGGTCCAGTACGCAGCCGACCACAATTTCGGCCTGCCTGTGCAGAATCCGGCCAACCCCGGCCCCTGGCGGCAAGAAGGCGGCCAGCCCCCGCTTTACTATTACCTGGGCGCGCTGCTCACCCGCTGGCTTGACACGTCCGACCTGGAGACGCTGCGCCGCATCAACCCGCACGCCGACATCGGCGTGGTCGTGCCGGACGGCAATGCCAACATGGTCGTCCACGACGCCGGGCGCGAGTCATTCCCCTGGCGCGGCACGGCCCTGGCTATGCGCCTGGTGCGCTTCCTGTCGGTGCTCATGGGCCTGGGCACGGTGCTGCTGACCTACGCCCTGGGCCGCGAGTTGTTCCCGGCAGCGCCGGCCATCGCCCTGGGCGCAGCGGCCTTCACCGCCTTCAATCCGATGTTCCTCTTCATCAGCGGGGTGATCAACAACGACAACCTCTCCACCCTGCTGGCCAGCGCCCTGCTGCTGATGCTCGTGCGGCTGGCCCGCCGCTGGGCCAGCCCGCCCTCGCTGCGGGCCTACGTCTGGCTCGGCATCGTGGCCGGGCTGGGGATGCTGGCCAAGTTCCAGATCGGCCTCATGCTGCCGCTGATCGCCCTGCTGCTGCTGGCGATCTCGCTGCGCGCCCGCGACTGGCGCCCGGTTGTCCTCGGCGGGCTGATCTCCGGCGGGCTGACGGTGCTCATCGCCGGCTGGTGGTACTGGCGCAACTACGATCTCTATGGCGACGCGACCGGCATCAACGTCTTTCTGGATATTGTGGGGCGGCGCGCTGTCCCTGCCGACCTGTCGCAGCTCTGGACAGAGCGCGAGACGTTCATGATGGCCTTCTGGGGCTTCTTCGGCGGGGTCAACGTGCCCATGCGCGAGGGAGTCTACGCCCTGTTCAACCTGCTGGCCGGGATCAGCGCCCTGGGGCTGCTGCTGGCCCTGGCCCGCAAGCTCGCCCTGCGCGCGCGCACACGCACCTGCCCGCCCGACCGCGCGCTCTACGCCGCGCGTGCGCTGACCGCGCTCTGGGCGGCGCTCGTCTTTGTCTCGCTGCTGACCTGGACGCGCCAGACCTGGGCCTCGCAGGGGCGGCTGTGGTTCAGCGCCATCGCCGCGCTCAACGTCTGGCTGGCTGCGGGCATCGCCGCGTGGCTGCCGCGCGCGCCGAAAGCGCAGGCGGCAAGCCTGGGCGCTGCCGCCCTGCTCTTCGCCGGCATTGCCGCGCTGCAACCCTGGGTGACCATCCGCCCGGCCTACACCCTCGACCGCGACGCGACCTGGCCCTTTGCCACGCTGGAGCGCGGCGCGCATCGGGCGGCGTGCTTCCGCGAGCCGGGGGCGGCGCAGGAAGCGCTGTGCGTCGCCTACCGGCACGTTGAGGGGACGCTGCGGCCTGGCGATGCCCTCTACCTGGCCCCGACCATGACCGTCAAAGCGCCCCTGGCCCGCGACTGGAGCCTCTTCGTGCACCTGGTCAATGCCGACGGCACCATCGAGGCGCAGCGCGACGTATATCCCGGCGGCGGGCTGCTGGCAGCTTCCGACCTGCCAGCCGGAGACTCCTGGAATAACCTGGTCGCCGTGCCCATTTCGGAGACGGTCTATGCCCCGCAGTCGCTCGATGTGTACCTGGGCTTCTACGATCTGAGCACGTTCGAGCGCATGACTCCCCTGGGCGCGGACGCCGACACCCAGGCGGATCGCTTGTGGCTGGGCCGCGTCACGCTGGAGCCGCCACCGGGCGCGTTCCCCAACCCCGTCAACGCTGACTTCGGCGGGGCGCTCGTCCTGCGCGGCTACGAGGTCACGCGGCGGGCGCTGCACCCCGGCGAGACGACCACTGTCACCCTGCACTGGGAAGCGCGCGAGCGCCTGGCGACGGACTACGTGATCTCCGTGCAGATCATTGACCCCGACCCGGCCCGCCTGCGCAAAGCCGCCCAGCTCGACGCGCCGCCCGATCCGCCTGTCACCACCTGGACGCCCGGCGCGCCCGTCGCCGACGCGCGGACGCTGACCATCACCGCCGACGCGCCGCCGGGCCGCTACCGCCTGCTGGTGCGCGTCTACCCGGCGGGCGACCCGGCGGGGGCATTGCGCGTGCGCGGGGGTGCGGGCGCGCAGTCGGTGGATTACGTCTGGCTGAGCTGGATTCAGGTGCAATAATGCGTGTGCTGCGACGTGTCACGACCGGGCGGGCCTGGATCGGGGTGACGCTGGCCCTGCTCGTCCTGCTTACAGCGGCCTATTGGGACTACACCCAGGACGACGTGTTCATCACCTTCGCCTACAGCCGCAACATCGCCAGCGGCGAAGGCTTCGTCTTCAACCCCGGCGAGCGCGTGCAGGGCACCACCACCCCCCTCTACGCGCTGCTCATGGCCGCCGTGTACGCCGTCACGCCCGACCTGCTGCACGCCGGCAACCTGCTCAGCGGCCTGTTCGCCCTGGCGACCATCGTCCTGCTGGTGATCGCCTTGCGGCCCACGCTCTCGCGCCTGGGAGCGAGCGCGCTGGCGATCACCCTGGCCGCCTCACCGCTGGTCTACGTCAGCTTCGGCATGGAGACGCTGTTCTACTGCGCGATCCTGGCGGGCGGATTCTGGCTCTGGGCGCGCGGACGGCGGGCGGCATCCCTGCTGGTCGCCGCCGCCCTCACCTGGACGCGCGCCGACGGCCTGGTGCTGGCGGCGACGCTGGGCCTGCTGGCCGCCGCTGATGCCCTGAACGACTTCCGCGCCGGTCGGGGCGATCTCCGGCGTTCGCTGGCGGCTGTGTTCCGGCTGGCGCTGGTCTATCTGGGCGGCATTGCGCCCTGGCTCCTCTTCGCCTGGGTCTATTTTGGCGCGCCCCTGCCGCAGACCTTCAGCGCCAAAGAGGAGCTGTTCCAGGGCGTCAAGTTCTGGGACGACGGTGTGGGCTGGTGGCGCTCGTTCTACGGCAGCAACCCGCTGTCGCTGCTGGCCGTCCCCCTGATCGCGCTGGGCGCATGGCGCGCCGGGCGAGCGCCAGGTCTGCGCCCGCTGGCCCTGTGGCCCGCGCTCTACTTCGCCGGCTACCTGGCGCTGAACGTGACCGCCTTCTGGTACTACACGCCGCTGCTCGTCGTCCTGGCCGCCCTGGCCGCGCTCGGCGGCGACTGGCTGGCCCGCCGCCTGGTGCGGGCAGGCTGGCGGTGGTCGCTCGTCGCAGCGCTGGCCGGGCTGCTGGTGCTGGTCAGCGCGGCGCTGGCCGCTGCGCGCGCCTGGGACTACCACGCCCCGCCGCCGCGCATGGCCACCTATCGGCTGGCCGGCGAGTGGATCGCCGCCCACACCGATCCTGACGCCACGCTGCTGGTCAAAGACCTGGGCATCGTCGGCTATTACGCGCAGCGCCACACCCGCGACTCCTTCGGGCTGATCGTGCCCGATCTGCATGTCGTCAGCGACGCCTACGCCGCCGCCAAGTACAAGACGGATTTCATCCTCACCACTCAGTACTGGGAGATGCAGCGTCTCGTCGCCCAGAGCTGGTTCCGCGCCTACTACGCGCCGCTGGCCCAGCTCAGCACGCCCGGCGACGCGGAATTCAGCCCGATGACCGTCTTCCGCCGCCGCCTCGACCTCGCGCCGTCCCCTGCACTGCCCCAGGGCTTCGACCTGCCGCTGACCTGCACGGTGACGCTGGGGCCGGGCGCGGCGCTGCCCGCCGAGACGCGCGCCCGCCTGCGCGACGAGTCCGGCGCGGTGATCGGCGAGACGGCGCACCCGTTCCTGTGGGGCCAGTACCCCGCGCCGCGCGCGCTGGGCCGCGAGACGCTGGTCGAGCAGATCGCGCTGCCGCTCGACGCCCCACCGGGCCGCTACACCTGGGAACTGACCTGCGGCGAGCAAACGCTGAGCGGCCCGATCCGGGTGGAGCCAGTGACCCGCGCGCCCGGCTATACACCCCTCAATCCACCAGTGAGGTGGGGCCAGTTCGCCCAACTGCGCGGCGTCGCCCTGTCACAGGGCGCAGAGACCTGGGCGGGCGGCTCGCTGGAAGTCGCCTTGCACTGGGGGGCGCTCGGCGCGGCGGAACAGGATTACAGCGTCTTCCTGCACCTGGCTGACTCCAGCGGGCGCGTCTGGGCGCAGGCGGACGGCCCCCCGCGCAATGGGTCGCGCCCGGCGTCGGGCTGGGCGAGCGGCGAAGCCATCGTGGACGTGCGCCAGATCGCGCTCCCGCCCGACCTGCCCCCCGGCGTCTATACGCTCGTCGCCGGCTGGTACGACTGGCAGAGCGGCGCGCGCGTGCCGCTGCCCGGTCAGCCGGACGACGCGCTGACTCTCCCCGTCCGCGTGACCAACCGCTGGCCGGGCGGCAGCGGCCTGCCCTAGCGCACCAGGGTGGAAATGAGCATACAGTCTGGCCTGGTCCAGCCCCCCTATCCCCAGCCCTTCCCCCACGAGGGGGGAAGGGAGCGGCGCGCAGTCACCGCAGACTTCTGCCAGCCCGCCCTGGCGAGAGTCTGTACCCCATCAGGCGAGCGCCGCCCAAGCGCCACTGTGCCACGCCGATTCGCGCTATAATGACCTCCGACAGCACCGATCAGCGAGGAGACCGCCAGCCGTGATCCGCTCCCAGCCCCGACTGCCAGCGCGCGCCACAGGGCCAGCCGTGGTAGCGGTCGTCGTGCTCACGGCGCTGTGGGCGCTCTTTTTCTGGCAGCTTCTCACTCCCACTGAAGCCGACCGCGCCCTCTTCGCCAAAGGCGACTTCCCCCTGCATTATTTCTCGTACAGCGATTACCAGGTCGAGCGCATGTGGCAGGGCGAGATTCCCCTGTGGAACCCCTACAATTACGGCGGCGATCCCTTCGCGGCCAACGTGCAGTGGGCGGTGTGGTACCCACCGCGCTGGATCGCGGCGCTGCTGGCCGGGCGCGGCGGCTGGGGTATCGAGGCGCTGCAACTCGAAGTCGCCGCGCACTACTGGCTGGTCAGCCTGATGATGTACGCTTTCCTGCGCGTCCTGCTCGGCGAGCGCCCGCGCCGGCTGCTGGACCCGGCGCTGTTCGGCAGCGCCCTGTGGACCTACGGCGGCTATCTGACGGGCTATCCGATGCTCCAGCCGAGCATTCTGGAGGCCATCGCCTGGCTGCCGCTGATGCTGCTCGGCGCGCATCTCAGCCTGACACGCCCCTGGTGGCGCGTGCGCGGTGTGCTGCTGGCCAGCGTCATGTTCGCCCTGTCGTTCTTCGGCGGGCACACGCAGACCACCTTGCAGATAACCTACCTCACTGCCGCGTACCTGGCCTTTGAGGGCTGGCGGCGCGCTGTGTCGCGGCGGGGTATCCTGGGGCGTATCGCCGTCTTTGGCGGGCTGGGCGCGGCGCTGGCGGCGGTGCAGCTTCTGCCCGCCTATGAGCTGGTCGCGCGCTCGTTCCGCACCGAGGACTACCATTATCTGGACAAGTCGGTTGGCTTCTCATTCACCGAGCTGACGCAGTTCATCTGGCCGCGCCTGTACGACGCCGAATGGTGGCCGCTCTACCTGGGCGTGCCCGGCCTGCTGCTGGCGCTCAACGCCCTGCTGCGCCCCAAGAAGCAGCACGTCTTCTGGATCGGTGTGATCGTCGTTGGGCTGTGGCTCTCCTTCGGCGGCAACAGCATCGTCTACGACCTGTTCTACCTCGTCGCGCCGGGCTTCAGCTTCTTCCGCCAGCAGGAACGTGCCGCCTCGCTGGCCGTCTTCGCCCTGGTTGTGCTCGCTGCGGATGGGCTGGCCGCGCTGCTGCGCCCCGGCGACACCCTGGCCGGAGCGGACGGGCGGCGGCTGCGCTGGCTGGCGGGCGGTCACCTGGCGCTGGCGAGCAGCGCCTTCCTGGCGGTCGCCCTGGTCACCGAGCTACGCGGCGACGACGTGAAGGAAATCACGCCGAACACTTTCGCCTTCGTCGCCCTGGTCAGCCTGTTCTTCAGCGGCTGGCTGGCCTGGCGCGCTCGCGACCAGCGTCTCGTGGTGAGCGGTACGCTGCTGGCACTCATCGTGGCCGACCTGTTCACGCTCGGCGTGAACTCGCCCAACTTCGTGCCGAACACGCCTGACCAGCGCATCCAGCCGCCCGACAACTATGACCTGCTGCGCCAGCCAGTCGCGGATATTCAGTGGCACGTGGACGGCGCGGCGGGCATCCAGACCTACGGCACCTACTGGCGCATCCCCGACATCTACGGCACCGGCCCCTTCCGCCTGGCGACGCTGGAGAAGCTGCGCCGCATCCGCGTGGATCGGCGCTGGGAGGTCTTCGCCGTGCGCTACGCGACGATGATCGCCGACGTGCCGGACAATGTGCCGGTGCAGGCCATCGGCGAGGGCGTCAACTACGACGGCGAGCCGTACACGCTCTACGAGCTGGAAAACCCGCGCCCCTTCGCCCACCTGGTCTACCAGGCCCGCCTCTCGGACGACGGGCAGGACGGCGCGCGGGAGATCCTGCTCGAACCCTGGATCGATCTGCGCGAGATCGGCGTGGTGAGCGAGCCGCTGCCCTTCGACCTGCCCGGCGAGCGCCCGCCCGACGCGGAGGTGCGCGCCTTCAGGATGGTCATGCCCGAATACCTGGAGATGGAAGTCACCACCAGCGCCCCCGCCCTGCTGACGCTGGCCCTGGCCAACTACCCCGGCTGGCGGGCGGAAATTAATGGCGAGCCAGCCGAGATCGTGGATACTTACGCCGGGCTGATTGGCGTGCCGGTGCCGGCGGGCGCGGCGCAGAAGGTGACGCTGCGCTTCCTGCCGGGGTCGCTGATCGCCGGCGGCGCGCTCTCAGCGGTCGCGCTAGCCGGTTTGATAGTCTATCTGCTCGCCGCCGCGCTGCGCGACCGCCGCCAGGCGCGCCCCGGGGCACAGCCGTCGCGCTCGTGAACGCTGCATGTGGGGGAGTCCTTCTGGGTCTGCGCCCAGAAAGGAGAGGCTGCCATGTTCACCACCTCTGAGCCAACGTCACCGCTGTTCATCGGCCTGCTGCTCGCCGTGCTGGTCAACGTTGTGCTGGCCTGGAGCGGCCTGGTGCGGGGCCAGCTTCCGAATATGACCACCAGCGAGCGAGGAGCGCGCGTGGCGGGCATCTTCTTCCTGCTTTCGCTGATGATGGTCTTCATCTCGTACTACTTCTACACTTATTCCGGCGAGCTGCGCGGGTCGTTTGCACTGCTGATCGCCGGGCTGCTGTTCATCGCCGGCCTCGTCATCGCCGAGCGCATACCAGAGTGAGCCATCTCACCAGAAACACCGCCATGCGTGATATGCTGCTCTATTCCCCCGACCGTCGCCCCGTTGCCGCGCTCGTCGGCGCGGCGCTGGGCCTGGGCGGCGGGCTGCTGGCCCTGCTGGTCGTGCTGCTCGGCCCGGTGCTGGCCTTCGGCGTAGTGCTCGGCCTGGCGACTGCGCTCTATGTGCTGGCCAGCCTGCACGGCGCGCTGTTCGTCATGGTCGCCGTGATCGCCCTGATCCCCTTCGGCAAGGTGCCGGCTGGCTTCTCACCCTCGCCCACCTTCCTCGACGGGGCGCTGCTCGGCTTTCTGGCCGTGTACCTGCTGCAATGGATGAGCGGCCAGCGCCGCCTGCTGCGCAGCGTCCCGGCGGCGCTCCTCGCCCTGGCCTTCGCCGGACTCGTCCTCTTCGCCTACCTGATGGGTCTGCGCCACGCCCCGCTGGAGCCGCGCACGCTGCGCACCGTCGCCGAGACAGTCGCCGGGCTGCTGCTGGTGCAGGTGCTGGTGGACGTGGTGCGCGACGCGCGCCTGCTGCGCCGTCTTGCCGCAGCGATCATGCTCCTCGGCGGGCTGTCCGCGCTGATTGGCATCGCGCTGTGGGCACTGCCCGATCCCAGCGCCGAAGCCCTGCTCAACCGCCTGGGCCGCTTCGAGTACCCGGTCGGCGGCGTGCTGCGCTATCGCCAGGACTACGCCAGCGTGCTCAACGAGCGGGCCATCGGCACCTGGATTGACCCCAACGCTTTCGGCGGCTTCCTGCTGATGATCGGCGCGCTGACCGTCCCGCAGGTGTTCAGCGCCCGCCCCGTGCTGCCGCGCCCGGCTGCACTGGGCGTGCTGGGGCTGGTCGTCATCGCCCTGTTCCTGACAGACTCGCGCGGCGCGATGCTCTCGCTGAGCGCGGCGCTCGTCTTCATCGCCGCCCTGCGCTATCGCAAGCTGCTGCTGATCATGGCCCTGGCCGTTGTCATCGCCCTCTTCCTGCCGGTGACACAACGCTACATCGGCAAGATCGAGGCGGGCCTGACCAACCAGGACATCGAGACGCAGATGCGCTTCGGCGAGTACAAGGACGCGCTGGCCCTGATCGGTCGCCACCCGGTCATCGGCGTGGGTTTTTCGGGCACCCCGGAGATTGACCTGTATCTCGGCGTGGCCAACACCTACCTGACCATCGCCTCGCACATGGGGCTGGTGGGGCTGGCCGCCTACCTGCTGATGATGGGCAGCCCCTTCCTCTACAGCGCCGCCCACTACCGGGCCATCCGCGCCGCGCCCCTGCTCGACGACGTGTGGCTGGGCCTGGCGGGCGCGCTGGTGGGCGCGCTGGCGGGCGGCGTCTTCGATCACTTCTATTTCAAGATTGACCTCTTCCAGGCGACGATGACCCTCGTCTGGCTGCTGCTCGGCCTGGCGCTGGCTGCCGTGCGCCTGGCCGCCGATGACGCGCAGCGCGCGCCCATCTAGTATGCCAGAGCAGAAATGAGCATACGGTTTGGCCTGGTCCAGCCCCCCATCCCCGGCCCTTCCCCCACGAGAGGGGAAGGGAGCAGCGCGCCGGCCTTAAGCCCCTCCCTTCTTGCGGGGGAGGGGTTTGGAGGGGAGCAGCGAGCAACTGCCGGCGGACTTCCGCCAGCCCGTACTAGAGCCTGCGGCACTCCAATCGCTGCGAGGCAATGCCCATCGCCTCCCAGATGCGCTGGAAGCGGGTCAGGCCGCCCTCGAAAGCGCTCGATTCCCCCTGCACCGCGAACAGGCCGCCCGCCTCAATCAGGGCGCGCTTGGCAGCGAAGTAAGCCGCGTGGTCGGTCACGAAGTGGAGCAGTCCACCAGGCAGCAGGACGCGGTGCATCTGGTGCAGCATAGCCTCGTTCAGCAGGTCGTCCTTGCGCTCGCCGGGAGCCAGCTTGGGCGGCGGGAAGAGCAGCAGCATCTCTGCGGCGGCGCCGTCCGGCACAATGGGCAGCGCCAGGCGCAAGTCGGCGCGGACGATGCGCACGTTGTCCAGCTTAGCCGCGTGCGCGCGATTGGCGGCATCCCACACCGACTTGATGTGCCACTCAACTCCGACGAAGTAGCGATCGGGGTTTGCCCCCGCCTGCTCCACCAGAAATTCGCCGCGCCCGCAGCCGAGGTCGAGCACCAGCGGCGCGCTGACGCCGAATAGCGTTTCGGCGGAGATAGGGGGCAGTGTCCCTGGGTGGTCATGCAGATCGCGCCCCTTGTAGACGCGGATGTAGCGCGCCTGAACGTCGTCCGGCGGTTCGCTGGCCCGAAACCGTTGCAACTTGAGCCTGGCCATGCGCTAACCGCCCCAGGAAGTTCTGTCGTGCCGGGGATCGTCGTGCAGCGAGCGGCCCGGCACAACGTCGCGCGAGATGAATACGTACTGCTCGAACGCGGCGGCATCGTTGCTGTCGTAACCGTGCGCGGCGCAGAAATCGAAGAAGGGGCCGAAGTGGTAGGTCGCCGTCTGGAGTTCGTACTGCATCAGCCGGGCGGCGACGGACACTTCCAGAAAGCCGCTGCGCGCCCAGGCCGCATAGACTGGCGCGCGATCGTAGGGCACAGCGCGGAACATGGCCTGCCACGCGCCATCGCGCCCGGTCAGCAGCAGGTATTGCGCCGCCGGGTCGCCATTGTAGGGCGCGCCCACCGCCCCGCTGTTGAGCACCCACCGCCCGCTGACCTGGCGCTGGTACGTGCGGTGCGTGTGCGCGCCGATCACCACCGGCTCCGGCGCGCTGGCCACTGCCGCCAGCAGCTCGTCGTCGGTCATCCAGAAGCCCAGGCCCTCGTTGAGCGCGCGCAGGCTGCCGTGCACCAGGCGGATGGCGGGCAGCCCCGGCAGCGCGATCAGGCGCGAGCGCGGCAGCGTCTTCAGAAAAGCGATGTCATCGGCGGTCAGCTCGTCCTCGGCCAGGTGGCGCACGGGCAACCAGAACGGGGAAGTCCAGTCCTCGCCCGGCGCGCCGAGCCGACACTTGAGCACGTATTCTTCGTGATTGCCGAAGACGACCGGCCAGCCGAGCGCCCGCACGCGATCCAGGCATTCCTTGCTCTGCGGCCCGCGATTGACCACGTCTCCGTTGACGTACACGCGATCGGGCCGCACCTGAACCAGGTCGCACAGCACAGCTTCCAGCGCCGGCAGGTTGCCGTGAATGTCCGAGATGATAGCAATGCGCACGATGACTTTTCCCACTTCCCTGCTGCATTGGGAGCATGTATTGTGACCAAGTTCGGGGCGCGCTGCAACCTCGACGCAGCGCCAGGGGCACGCACCGCCTTCCGCCAGGAGAAGTCCGGTAACGCCCGCTGAACGCCCCCATCCTCGCCGCGCCCAACAACAAGACTTCCGAAGCCTGCGCGACTTCGGAAGTCTGTGTCAGAGCGTCTGTCTGGAGATCGGGCGCGCCGGGAGACGTCACCCGCCGAGCGCGAACCCGCCCAGGATCACCGAGAAGACATCGGCATACAACTGGTCGAAGTCGGCGTCTGGCGCTTCGATCCAGAACGTCACATCCTGCCCGCCGATGCCGGCCAGCGTGAAGAACGCCCCAGCCATCTTCACCGCACCATCATAGGTGAAGACCACCACGTGCCACTCCTTCCCGCCGATGTAGAACGGTTCCGAGGCGAGGACCTCCAGGTTTTGCAAGCTGGACTCAAGCTGCGTCACCCAGAACTGGGCGATGTCAGCGTTCGTCTGGCCTGTCGCGGCCACCGCGCTCGCGCCGACGAACACCGCATCGTTTCCGACCGGCCCATAGAGCATCCACCCATCGCTTTGATCGGGCGTCCAGTTCACTGGGACGGGGAACGCGACCAGGCCGTCGGCCACCGTCACCGTCTGCCACGCGCTGGTGCCCGATACCGCGCCCACATCGAAGAAGTTGATGCTGTTCACCAGCGCCTGTAGCGCCTGCTGCGCCGGAGCGGGGTTGCTGGCGGGCGCGTCCAGGTCGAACGCATAGCCGACATTCTGGCTCGGCACGTAGATGGCGATCACCGCCCCCACGCGCGCCTCTCCGTTGAACGTGTACGTGTAGTCGGTCACATAAGCGGGCAGCCCGCTGATCTCCACCTGGCGCTGCTGCTGGATCACCAGGTCAGTGAGCTGGTTCCAGCTCGCGCGGATGGCCGCGTCCGTCTCCTCGGCAGAAGACACATTCGTGTAAGGATACAGACTGAGCAGCGTGCCGGTCGCCTCGTCGCCGGTGAACAGGCGCTGTCCGTCCGGCGTGAAGCGCGGGCGAATCCAGTTCGACGGATACTGGAAGTTGACGCCATAGGTCAGGTCGGTGTAGCCGCGCAGGGCCGGGTTCAGCCCCTCGTTGTTGACCTCGATGATCGCTTCGCTCAGGTTGTTGACCCCGGCCACGTTCTCGGCCACGAAGCTGATCGCATAGCGGCCCGGCGGCGCGGGCACCTTCTCAAAGGTGATGGACTGCGCGCTCATCAGCGTCAGCGTCTCGCCCAGGCTGGTGCTGACCAGCTCGTTGTTCGCGTCCAGCGTCAGCCACTGCGGTTGGAACGTGTCGCCGGACACCACGTTGATCTGGAACGGTTGCAGGTTGCCGCTGGCCGTTTCGTTCAGCCCCCACAGCGCGGTGGACTGCCGCTGGGCCAGGTCGAAGAGAAGCTGGGCCTGCAACGGCGGATCGCCGCTGGCGGGCGTATAGAGGCCGTTGACCAACGCCTGGTTCGGGTTGTCGCTGTTGGGGATCAACAGCGCGTAAGTGGAAGTTGTCCCGTCGGTGAGCACAGGCACTTCAGCTTCCCAGACGAAGGTGCGCTGCGTCACGCCGTCCGACCAGTCAATGATGTTCGCGCCGCTGGCGGTCGTCGTGCGCGACACGAGGTAGTCATAGTCCAGCACGATGCGCTCGTTCTCGCCCTTGAGATACGTCACGGCGTAGTTGACGCGCAGGATGTCGCGCCCAGATACCTCCATCGTCACAATCGCTGGCTGGTAAATGCTCGCCACATCCGGGTAGGTGCTGAGGATGTTCACGCCTGGGGCGTTTTCAGCAACCGTTGTGGCCGTGCCGTGAAAGATATCAATGAACTGCACCCAGCGATTCATTTCCTGGGGCACCGCAATGGGATAACGCTCGTTGTTCCCGCCCAGCTTGTACGCTTTCCGGGTCATCGGGAAGTAGACTGACACACCGTTCGACCCGTCCAGCGCCGTCACATGATCCTCGTAGATGACGAACTGGCGCACGGCCTGCATCACCCCGGACACTGATTGCGCGACCTCCGGCGCAGGCGCGAGGTCGTTCAACAGCTCCATGAAACGATACAGGTCTATAGAAGACCAATAGCCCTGCACCTGTGGGTCGTCAAAGCCGCCATACTGGATGGTGTTATTGCGCGCGTCGCCGATCGAGCTGAGCGCGCGCTGCGGGTTGGCCTCGATAGTGTCCACGAACTGATTGAGGGCGTTGACCAGCGGCGTCACCTGGCCCAGGTCCACCGCCGCCAGGCCGTATACGTCCCGATCGCCGATCACCTCGCGCAGGAAGTACATGAAGTAGTCCACCACGTGCCGTCCAAGCTGCCCACCATCCATCGCCGGATTGCGCACCAGCTCGTCCAGGAACACGTAGAACCATCCGACGCCCGGCTCGTTCTCCTGCGACCCGATCCCGAAACGGGCGAACGGGGCGATGGACTGGTAGACCTCAAGCTGGCCCATGAGGCACATGTCGAAGCCGACTACCTCGAACTGACCGATGCCCGTCTCGGCGACGATGCGCTCCAGCACAGCGACCGTATCCGGCAGGTTGATGTCGCTGCCCGACAACTCATCGCTGGAATGGCTGCGCCATCCGCCGCCGTGATCCCACAGCACCAGCATATATTTGTTCGCAGGGTACGTCTGGATGCCCCAGGTGGCAAAGTCGCCGATCGAGTCGGCGTTGCCGGTGTCAAGCTCGCCCGGACTATCCACGATGGGCGAGGTGATTTTGTCTGGATCCTGGTCCTGCTGGACGTAGTAGCGTCGCGTTTCCGTCCAGTCGCCGTCCAGTGTCACATAGTCTGCTGAGCGATCAATCTGCACAACGATATTGACCTGCGATGAGGAACCCACCGCTTCCATCTCGTTCAGATCGGCCAGCCCGGCCAACTCCAGGTTATTGTCGGCAGCAATATGCACCAGCACCGTCCACTCGGCCACCGTCTGCATCTGCTGAACCGGATCAACTGGCGGGCGCGATGGGCGCGTGCGCATCCAGTCGGCCAGCCAGGCAGCAGTTCGCTCGTATCTGGACTCTAGCTCAGCGGGCGTCACCGAATGCCGCAAGGCGCGGCTCGCATCCGATCCAGACAGGCCCGGCCCACCAGCCTGCGCCGCTGGAAGAACGGGCGCTAACAGGGTCACCACCAGGGCGATAACCCACAGGCTTCGGATTGATCGTCTCATGCGTGTCATCGAGGGCATCTCCTTGCCGCTTGCGCGGATCTCCAGCGATCAGTGTGCTAGAAGATTACTATAGATTGTGCTAACCGGAAAATCTTTGATCAGAGTATGGCAAATCCCCCCTCTTCCCGCAGCCTCCGGTCTTTACCCCCAATTCTGGGATCGCAGAGACGCAGAGGGCATAGAGAAGAGCATATGCTTTGCTTTCCTCTGCGCCTCTGCGGCGATCCTTTGCTCCAGAGTCTGGCGTCGGGGGGGCGCAGCAGGGCAGCGCCCCTCTCGACCTCATCCCTGCTCGGCGCTGGCGCCCCCCGGCACCGAATCGAGCCTTGTCAAACATGCGTGCCTGCGGTAGTATACTGACCGCCTGTTCGCCCCCTCAACGACACGCGGGGCGGCTTTCCGCTCGTCCGCGCGGCGCCCGCCGCTGCCGACGGGCAAACCCAGGGAAAGGAGATAGTTCCACGCATGAATCGTGCCTACGAGTTAGGATTCATCATCCCCAGCAACGTGTCGGAGACTGACACGCGGGCGGTTATTGACACCGTCAAGGGATGGATCGCCGATTTCGGCGGCGAGGTCACCAATGTTGATTATTGGGGCCGCCGCCGTCTCGCCTACATCATTGACGACTACCGGGAAGGCTACTACGTCTTTCTGGCCATGAACTTCCCACCTGCCAGGGTGAACGAGCTGGAGCGCAACCTGCTGCTGAGCGACCGCGTGATCCGGCATCTCGTCGTCCGGCTGGACGAGTAAGCAGCGCCTGCCGGCGCGCGCCGGCTGCGGGAGGAGCGAAGCGTCATGGGCCGAGGATTGAACAAAGTCATGATCATCGGCGTCCTGGGGCGCGACCCTGAGCTGCGCTATACCCCCAGCGGCCGGCCTGTCGCCAGCTTCAGCGTGGCGACCAGCCGCACCTGGACTTCGTCCGACGGCGACCGCCGCGAAGAAACCGAGTGGTTCAACGTCGTGGCCTGGGGCAACCTGGCAGAAATCTGCAAAACGCACCTGACCAAGGGGCAGCAGGTCTACGTCGAGGGCCGCCTGCAGACGCGCGGCTGGGAAGATGATCATGGCACGCGCCATTTCCGCACCGAGCTGGTCGCCAACGAGATGATCCTCCTGGGCGACCGACACCCGGCCCAGGAAATGCACGATGGCGAGCCGTTCGACGAGGACGACAAGGACAGCTTCCCGTTCTAGACCATGCGCCGGCCTGGGCGGCACTGCCGCCTGCTGCGCCCGGCGATTGCCGGGCAGGCCGGAAGATGAACCCGCTGGCGCGCCCCGCTGCGCGCCACACCACAGATGAGCGAAATCAAGCGAGATAAGGAGATATTCAGGTGGCCGACAGACGAAACCTGAATGACATTGAAGACGACGATGCCCTCGATCTGGAACAGGATGAGGGATCATCGCGCGAGCGCGGCCCGCGCCGTGGTCGCCGCCGCAAAGAAGACTACTTCCACGCCAGCAATACCGTGCCCAACTACAAAGATGTGGACACGCTGCGGCGCTTCATCACTGAGCGAGCCAAGATTCGGCCCCGCCGCCAGACTGGCCTCACGTCGAAGAATCAGCGCCTGCTGGCCCGCCAGATCAAGCGCGCCCGCCATCTGGCGCTGCTGCCCTTCACGGATGAGCAGACGCGCGGCTAGGGGCCTGGTGCGCGAGCAGCACGCCTTGTGCCTCGCCGATCCTGGCTAGAGACTTGCAGTGGCCTGGCTGCGCGCTGCCCTCTGTCGCGCGCCAGGCCGCTCTTGCAGCCAGCGGTCTCACCTTGAGCGATACGTCATTGCGAGGAGAATAGTCTTATATGGCTAAGAAAGGCACCATCGGCGGACCCCGCACGCGCCGCGTGACCGAGGCCGACCTCAAGCGTCGCCGCGAATACCGATCGCGCGCCGAACGCGACCGGTTGTGGCAGCGCCGTGTCCTCACCATCACCGCTGCGCTCATCGGCCTCAGCGTTGTCATGCTGATTGGCGCGCTGGCCTTCGAACATATCATCCGGCCTGGCCAGGCCATTTCCACGGTGAATGGTGACGAGATCGCCACGCGCGACTTTGAAGAGCGCGTGCGGCTGATGCGCTGGCTGACGGCAGAGCAGATTCGCGATTTTTATTTCCTCACCGGCGGCAACCTGGAAACCATCCAGCAGTATGCCGGCGAGCAGATCAGTAACCTGCGCTTCCCCCAGATCATGGGCAGCCAGGTGCTCGACGAGATGGAAGAAGAGCGGGTGATCGAGCAGGCCGCGGCAGCCCTGGGCATCACCATAGACGAGGCCGCAGTGGACGCCCAGGTGGACGGGTATATGGCCCAGCGCGTGGGCCTCGCCCTGCCCTCCGACGAGACGCCGACGCCCACCACCGAGCCGACTATCACGCCGACGCCGCTCGTGTCACCCACGCCCAGCAATACGCCGCGTCCCACCGAGACGGCCACGCCGCTGCCAACCGCCACGCCCGCCGAAGACACGACGCCCGCCCCGACGGCCACGCCGACCGAGATCCCCACCGAGACACCGATCCCCTCGCCGACAGCGACCTGGGAGCCGGCGGTCATCGCCGCAACGGTGGAAAGCGTCGCCGGTGATTTCTATCAGGACGCCAAGAAAGCCGTTGGCGCCGACCGCGCTGCCGTGCGCCAGTTGTTCTACTATGACGCACTGCGCAAGGCCGTCCTGGAAGAGCTGACCAAAGACTTCTCGGCAGAAGAGCTACAGGTCAACGCGCGGCATATTCTGATCTCGTTCAACCCCAACCTGCCGGCGGGGCAGACGCTGCCTCCCACCGATGAAGAGAAAGCCGCAGCCCTGGCCCGCGCCGAAGAGACCCTGGCCGCCCTGCAGGATGGCGAGCCGTTCGCAGACCTGGCCAAAGCCGTCTCGAACGACAGCAGCGCGGCGAGCGGCGGCGAGCTGGGCTGGTCCAGCCCAGACACCTTCGTGCCCGCCTTCAAGGACGCGGTGCTCAACGCGGCCATCGGCGACATCGTCGGCCCGATCGAGACGGAGTACGGCTACCATATCATCCAGGTGCACGCCCGCGAAGTTCGCCCGCTGACGGCGAGCCAGTTGGACGCTCGCCGCAACGAGACCTTCACCACGTGGCTGGACGAGCAGAAGGCCGCCGCCTCCATCGAGCGGCGCGACGACTGGCTGGATCGCATCCCCAAAGACCCGTCGTACAACAGCCTGCTCGGCGACATCCTGCCGCTCGGCTGATCCGGCTCATACACAGCACTGCCCCAGCGGCGCACGCTCATGACGTGTGCCGCTGTTGTTTTTTGCCGGTTTGTGCCAGAATGGGGACAGACCGCACCCCCATCCGGCGCTAACGCGCCTCATTGCTCTCCATTCGCGCTCTTTAAGAAATTAGCCAGGGTATCCTGCCGCTCGAAGCGCCCTCGCAAGGGCTGGTTCGCAGGCCCATCCCTGTGGCCGGCCCTGGTATCTGCGCGAACTCGGCAAGCCGCGTCGCGAAGAGAGAACAAGCCGGGCAGCGAGATCAGGCCAGGGCGCAGCGCGCCGGCTCATGTCAACGGTCAGACACACGGAGGAACAGTCCATGCCTTCGTCATTGTCCAAAGTCGTAACTATCGAACGCCATATCCTCGATAACCAGGGGCAGCACCCCGGCGCAACAGGCCGCCTGACCAGCCTGCTCTACGACATCGCGCTGGCGGCCAAGCTGATCGCGCGCGAAACCACACGCGCGGGCATCGCCAACGTGCTCGGCATCACATCCGGGCAGAACGTACACGGCGAAATCCAGCAGAAGCTCGATGTCTACGCCGACCAGGTGATCTTCCGCATGAACGACCACACCGGGCGCGTGTGCGTCATGGCGTCCGAGGAGCACGACGATCTGCTGCACATCCCCGAACGCTACCCGCCCGGCCACTACGTGCTGATCTACGATCCGCTGGACGGCTCATCAAACATTGATGTCAACGCCTCTATCGGCACTATCTTCGCCATCCACCACAGGATCACCCCTGGCGACGGGCACGGCACCCTGGAAGACGTGCTTCAGCCGGGTTCGCGGCTGGTCGCCGCCGCCTACGTGATCTATGGGTCGAGCACGATGATGGTCTACAGCACAGGGCAGGGTGTGCATGGCTTCACGTTAGATCCGAGCATTGGCGAATTCCTGCTCAGCCACCCGGATATTCGTACCCCCTCGACTGGCAAGTATTACAGCGTCAACCAGGGGCGGCAGAAACACTGGTCGCGCGGCGTCCAGCGCTACGTAGCCTGGCTGCAAGGTCTGGATGACGAAGGGCGCGAGCCGCTCGGCCTGCGCTACATCGGCAGCATGATCGCCGATTTCCACCGCAACCTGCTGCGCGGCGGCGTGTTTCTGTATCCCGCCGACACCGGCCAGCCCAGTGGCAAGCTGCGCCTGACCTACGAGGCGCAGCCGCTGGCCTTCATCGCGGCCCAGGCTGGCGGGTACGCTTCGGATGGCGCGCGCGATATCCTCAGCATCCAGCCGGAAAACCTGCATCAGCGTGTGCCGGTTTTCATGGGCAGCCGCGACCTGGTGGAGAAAGCGGAGCAGTTCCTGCGCGAGGACGCCTGAACGGGAAGGGCGGAGAGCGCAAAACCATCCTTGACATCCGCCCCCTCACCCGCTACCATAACAGTCAGTCAACGGGGCGTGGCGCAGCTTGGCTAGCGCGCTTGCATGGGGTGCAAGAGGCCCCCGGTTCAAATCCGGGCGCCCCGACTGGTACCTAACCGCCAATTGGATCAGTTAGGCACTCACGGTCTGGGATATTCGATTGGTAAGGTGCCTGGCATGGCCCGGAGTGTCGCCTCCGGGCCATGCGCTTTATCCGACCGCGGCAGCGATGGCCAGGCCGACCAGGCCGCAGATCGTGGTCACCAGGAACCAGATGGCGCGCTGCAACGTGGCGGCCTTGGTTTGGTTGATCGCTTCCTCGTCCTGGATGACACCTGAAACGTCGTCGTCGCCGGCGTAGTTGAGGATCATCTGTTCGAGATAGTCCTCTTCGTCCGACTCGACGTAGCGGGCGCGCCAGTCCGGATAGGACATGGTCTCACCTGGAACGCTCCCGGCAGTGGTGTGGACGATCGGCCTGATGACCCGCAGAACGTGGAAGGCCATGCTGAGATAGAGGCCCAGCACGATGATCAGCACGATCCAGAACAGGAGTGGCGCGTCTCCGTCTTTGAGCGCGTTCGCTTGCAGAACCGACACCACGGCGAAGATGGTGCTCCCGGTACTGAGTACCTGCCAGGCCTTCTTCTCGATCTCTTCGCCGTTCTTCATCTTGGTTTCGTGGTGCACCCTGAGCCATTCGACCGCTTGCCTGAGTCTTTGGATGTTGAGTGCCCTTGTGGATTCCTCGTCCATCTAGTCCTCCGGAGGAGATCATGTCCGACAAGCCGAAATCATCAGAAAAGGATCGCGGGGAAGGTTCACCGAAACCACCACCCCCCCCGCCAAAGCCAAACCAAAAACCCGATAAAGGAAAAGGCATCAAGTCGGTGGGCTAAGGTCGGGGCCTACGGCATCGGCCCTACCCCTCCCCCTCATTCTAGCACGAACGTTCTGTCCGTGCATCGTTCTTAACAGTTCAACCTTAGCGACGATGAGGAAGGTTCCCCATCGCGCACCCACCTCATGCAAAGGCCGATCATCCGAGGGACAATCGGCCTTTCGTTTTAACTCTCACCCAGCTTCCTGTGAATGGCCAGCAGCGCCTTCATCAGCGCTTCGTGCCGGCGCTCCTCGCGGAGCCGCATGTCGCAGCGCCACGCCAGCAGGATTGGCAAGATGACGGCGGTGAGAGCAAGCGGAAGACAACCCGAAGATAAGTCTCCGTTATTCGAGATGATGAAAACCGCCAGAGCAAGCACGAAAACCAAATTGATCAGAGTGGCTCCCTGATAAAAGTTTCGGCGCTTTTTCATATCTGTCCCCCCCTGCTATACTGAGACTTGTCCGCCCCTGGCCTCTCCAGGGGCGGTCAGGCCGTCGCGACGCTATCCCACCGCGACGGCCACTTGCTGCCCCTCGTCTTCGTCGTCCTGGGGCGCATACCGATACCCGCCCCACATTAGGTTCCCGCTGACACGCTCGCCGTCTTCGCGCAATTGTTTCTCGACCGCATAGCGTACATAGGCGGAAATAGGCACCCCGCGCCGCTTTGCCTGCCGCGTGAGAGCCTTGTACCAGGACGCCGGCCACGCGATAGACCGCTGGATCGATCTCTCCTTTTCCATAATCCCTCCAGCTGGTTGCGCAACTCAGAAGTAGTATAAGCCCAAACCGTCAAGGCATCAAGCAAGTAGTATTGGTACGCTCACTATAATTATGATATACTACTTGCAGATACATGTTGCGAGTTTCCGATTTGCAGGGAAAAGCCAGAACGTCAGTTCTGGCGGTTGTACACTATAAGCAAGACCCCTGCCGCGTCGGGCTGACCTTCGCCCGCCAGCGCGTGGCTCCGCGCGTGACCCAAGCCTATCTGGGTCACTCCGACATTACCATCACGTTGAGTTATTACCAGGACGTGGACGAGAACGACCTACGAGAAGCCGGTTCCCTGTTGTGCTAGAACGCACGTTCGTGGCACGGATTGGGCCACGATCCAGGAGCGTTCAAGAGGCCCCCGGTTCAAATCCGGGCGCCCCGACTCTGACTTCAAGCAGCTCTCTCCGCGTCGAGCGAGAGAGCTGTTTGTTTCCCCCTTCCATGCGCGCAACGCGGGCTGATCGTATAATGGATTCCAATAACCGCCCTACCCGCGAGGATGATCATGACTCGTTCGCGATCAGTTTGCGCCATTCTGCTCGTCACCGTGCTGGCCCTGACCGGCTGCGGCAGCGAGTCGTCCGACCGCCCCTCGCAGCTCGATGCCGCCGCCAGCGCTCAACAGCTCACCCAGACGGCCCAGGCCCAGCCGACTCGCACGCCCTGGCCGACCGAGTGGCCTTCGGCCACGCCGCCGTTCACGCTGGTGCCCACCGCTGTGCGTATCTCGCCCACCCCCTACCCTACGCGCGATCGCAGCGGCCCCACCGAAGTGCCGATGGGGACGCTCATCCCGCGCGGGGACTGGCTGTCACAGCCCTTCGCCGACGACACCGGCGAGACGCGCACGCTGGACGAGTTCCTGGGGCGCGCCGTCGTGCTGCAAACCCTGTCTGCCTCGTGCACCATCTGCATCGAGCAGCAGGGACGCTTGCTGTTCGCCGCCCAGGATCGCTATGACCTGGGCCTGCTGACCGATACGGTCTTTGTCGCCCTGGATGTAGTGCCCGGCGAATCGGCGGCGCGCCTGCGCCGCGCCCTGCAAGCGGGCCTGAGCGAATACTGGCCGACCGCTGAGCTGATCCTCAGCGATGAGGTGCCGGCGGATTACCTCTTCGGGGCGGCCAGCCGCTCCCTGGTCACTGCGTTGGAGCGCGATTTCGGCCCGGACGCGGCCATCCCAGAGGCAGTGACCGTCATCGTGATCGAGCCAGACGGCACCGCTCACCTGCTCTACGAGGGCCTGGTGGACTGGCACGACCTGCGCGACGCCATCACGCTGTTTGGCAACCGGCTCCCTGAGGACGGCTCATAGCCCGGCCAACGTCTGGTCAACGACCGCCCGCCGACTCCCCAATGATTGGGGGACTCGCCCGCTGGCCCGTTGACGCCATCCTGCCATCCGGCATAGACTGAGAATACCGACACTGTCGTCCGCCGCGCTCGCGCCCTGGCAACCACCCGCAGAGCGCGGCGGGAAGTCTGCCCTATAGACATTTCTGCCGCAGGCGCCCATCCTGCGCCGCGCGGCACGCTCACAGGATGAACCCGCTCTGGATGATGGCTGAAAACTGACGGCTGATTATTGTTTGCTACGGAGGCGATGATGACCCTGGGCTACCGCGTGCGTCTCACCCGCTGGACTCCCCTGTTTCTGCTCGTGCTGCTCGGTCTGATCGCGTCCGGCTGCAACCTGTCGAGCGGGGATGATGACGAGACGAAGGCCACCGCCACCAGCGGCACGCCCGTCGCTCAGGCGGGCATCCCTGTCGTGATCATCCAGGCTCCAGACGAGGGGGCACACGTCCTGCTGGGCACCGACGTGCTGATCTACGCCGTCGCCAGCGACACGGTGGGCGTCACCCGCGTGGAGCTGATCCAGGACGAGACGGTCGTCGCCGCGCAGGCTTCGCCCAACCTCGACACGGGCGATAGCGAGTTCCAGGTGCTGCTGCGCTGGCGGCCCGGCGCTCCCGGCGAGCAGACGCTGACCATCGTCCCCTGGCGCGGCGACGTGCGCGGGACTCCGGCCACACTGACGCTGATCGTGCGCGAGCCGGCAGCCGCGCTGACTCAGACGCCAGGGGCCACACAGGCTCCCTTCGTGCCCACCAACACGCCGATAGATCGCACCTGCCGCGTGCAGGTCGCCGTCGGCGCGCTGAACGTGCGCAGCGGTCCGGGGCTGGTCTATCCGGTCATTGATGGAGTCACCATCGGCCAGGAGCTGCCCGTCACCGGGCGGCAGCTCTATCCAGCTCCCTGGTGGCAGGTCTTCTATCGCGGGCGCAGCGGCTGGGTGAGCGACTACTACGTGAACGTGCTGGGCGAATGCAGCGCCATTGGCATTGCCCTGCCGCCGCCAACGCCCACCCCCCTGCTGGGCACGCTGCCGCCCACGCTCCCGCCGACCATCACCCCGCTGCCGCCGTCTCCGACGCCGTTCATCCCCAGCGCAACGCCGCTCCCGCCCGGCACAGCCACGCCCAGCTTCACGCCGGAGCCGTGCCGCGTGCGCATCGTGCAGAACGGGCTGCCCGTCTACAGCGGTCCAGGGGCCGTCTATACGCCGATGACCTTCGTCGCCGCCGGGCAGGAATTCAGCGTGGCGGGGCGCGACACGTTCGGCCAGTGGTGGCAGATTCACATCGCCGGGACGTTCGGCTGGGTAGAAGCACGATTCGTCGCCTCTTCTGGCGCGTGCCATCTTGTCGGCGTGAGTCCCATCCCGCCGACGCCCACACCGACGCCGTCCTATACGCCCACGCCGACAGCGACCTTCACGCCGAGCGACACGCCGACCGGCACTCTGCCGCCCACCTGGACGCCCACCGAGACGCCAAGCCTGACCTTCACGCCACTGCCGACCCTGACTTACACCGCGACGGCCACCGAAACGCCGCCGCCTACCTGGACGCCAAGCCTGACCTTCACGCCACTGCCGACCCTGACCTACACCGCGACGGCCACCGAAACGCCGCCGCCCACCTGGACGCCCACCGAGACGCTGGCACCTACATTTACGGAGATTCCCAACCGCAATCCCACCATCGAGCCAATTGCCGACCTGACGCTGAATGTCGGCGAGGTGCGCGACGTGTTCTACGCCGCCGCTGACCCCGACGGCGACCCGCTGCTCAACCCCGTCGCCCTGCCGGATAACCCCGGCGTCATCACGGCGTTTGTCTCTGCGCCGGGCACAATCAATCTGACCGCCCTCGCGCCCGGCAGCAGCGTCGTGACCCTCTCGCTCGAAGACGGGCGCGGCGGGTCGGCGCGCGCCGCCTTCACCGTGACCGTCGCCCAGCCCAACCGCAATCCCACCATCGAGCCAATTGCCGACCTGGCGCTGAATGTCGGCGAGGTGCGCGACGTGTTCTACGCCGCCGCCGACCCCGACGGCGACCCGCTGCTCAACCCCGTCGCCCTGCCGGATAACCCCGGCGTCATCACGGCGTTTGTCTCTGCGCCGGGCACGATCAACCTGACCGCTCTAGCCCCCGGCAGCAGCGTCGTGACCCTCTCCCTCGACGATGGGCGCGGCGGGTCGGCGCGCGCCGCCTTCACCGTGACCGTCGCCCAGCCCAACCGCAATCCCACCATCGAGCCAATTGCCGACCTGACGCTGAATGTCGGCGAGGTGCGCGACGTGTTCTACGCCGCCGCTGACCCCGACGGCGACCCGCTGCTCAACCCCGTCGCCCTGCCGGATAACCCCGGCGTCGTCACGGCGTTTGTCTCTGCGCCGGGCACGATCAACCTGACCGCCCTCGCGCCGGGCAGCAGCGTCGTGACCCTCTCCCTCGACGATGGGCGCGGCGGGTCGGCGCGCGCCGCCTTCACCGTGACCGTCGCCCAGCCCAACCGCAATCCCACCATCGAGCCCCTC